>CDZQ01005695.1_pt1 | contig 512265 bp, 454 predicted proteins | sample 554831 | NCBI WGS metagenome assembly CDZQ01 (sample SAMEA3182112, study PRJEB8094) | gut metagenome | biome: human; feature: gut; material: Stool; isolation source: human stools | place: Canada | collected 2013-05-06 | reverse complement strand
ATATAATAATATATTAATTTACTAAATTTATTAATCATGAAAACGTCAAATCGTGAGCCAACTTTCAAAACGCTGCAGACAGATATGCTCTTGCCAAATAATAGAACCGTGGAAAACCAAATTAATAATTAATCCAATTAATAAATATAATATATCTCCTTTATTTATACATAGTTTTAAGAAGACTTCCAACAAAGTGACAAATAAAACTGCACTAAACAAAATCGCCAAGTATGTTGGACGTATGGCGTAGGAAACTTTTACGCCATGTTCGCACTCCACTAGCGTCCCCTTCATATATAACGTTAAGAAGGCTCTATTTGCTGTTCGTGCAACACAGACATGTAATTGAAAACTGTCTTCGTGCACCGTATCTCTAATAAATCTGTGCTGTATATGACGCCTTAATATCTGAACGGCATCGTCCTTAGAAATGGAAAGTTTTATAACCTTTTTTTGAAACATAATAAATTCACTCATAAGCCTTAACCATTTGCCTTCCGCCAAACGAGTTGTAGGGGCTATTATACCAGTTTATTTTTGCCTTTCCGTATGTCCATTTTTTTGCGGTGTATCATACCGCGTGATGTTAAAGCCAGCGGATGCGGACATGAAACCATTACCGCATATAATATCAGAACGGACTCCATTGGTAGCCCGAGCGCCGCCTTCAATATCTGCTATGCCATTAAATGTAGCACCGTAAAAATTGCCACAAAAATCCTCGACGTTTTTGACGCCATAAACATATCCTTTTGTCACGCTATAATCATATGGAATTCCAGATGCACCAGCAGAAAAGCCCCAGAAGGAATACATGCAGTACTTGTCTGCATCCATTACAATACTTGCTCCTTGCACATAAGATAATCCTAGTATTGAAAATATCCAAGTATTTTCTAAGAATACCATACAATCATCAGACATTTCTGGCAATTCTTCAGGAGAATCTACTCCAAAAAAGGCTAGCATATTTTCTATGTTCTGACCGGCTTTTTCTTTTGCATCCTCATCTGCATATCCGAATAGATCTGTTCTGCTTGCTGGATTATTTCTACAATATGAAAACATATTGTAGCCGATGAATCCCTGCCCGGTGCTTGCATAGGCGTCCGCATTGATAAACCGACCAATTGCAGGATCATAGTACCGACTCTGCAGGTAGTAGAACCCTGTATCTGCATCGTGATAATACCCACGATATTGCAGAGGATTCACATCCGCCATGGCACCAGAGACATATTGGGGTTTGCCGTATGGGTCGTAATGATAGCGGGCCACTTCGCGTCCCGTGCCGTCGATCAGCTTCATCACATCCCCCTGGAGATTGGTGATGTAATAATAGGTCTGTGCCGTTCCGGAACTGGCGGTGTAGGTCAGGGCATATGGGGCCCCCTGGGTGTCGTAGGCGAAATCCAGGACTTCTGTGGTGACCGTCCCATCCTCCGCAGTTGTGGTGATAGTTTCTCGAAGCAGTCTGCTGCCGGCATAGAGATAACTGTGCTCCTCCGTAACGGTAGATACCAGAATCCGCTTGTCGACGCAGCCGGAGCTGTTCGTATCCTCGAGGCTGTACTCAGAAATGGGAGGTTTCGGGTCGATGGGGACGGTGATGACGGGGGACTGGTAGGTGGCTCCGCAGCGGCTGCAGCGGTAGTAGACGTACTGGGTGTCTTCTCGGACTTTTACGTAGTTGTGCCCCAGCTTGGCTACAGTGTTGTCCCGGTAACTGTAACCACAGGTGCATTCGTGGAGGGTGTAGCCGTCTGTGGTACAGGTGGGGGCCACTACGGTTGTGGTATAGTTGTGGGTGTGATCGGTGCGGGTAGCGCCGCAGCGGGTGCAGACGTATACCACGGCTGTATTGGAGGTGGTTTGCTGGTAATCGTGGCCCAGGGCGGGGGTTTCGTCTGTCTCGTAGCTGTCCCCGCAGGAGCACTCGTGGAGGGTGTAGCCCTTTTCGGTACAGGTGGGGGCTACCACAGTGGTTTCATAGTGGTGTTCCTTCACCCACTCATAGGTCTGGCGGGTCACCTGTTTCTCCGTCCGCAGGCCGTTCAGATCGTAGGCGTAGGTGATGGAGGTGTCCACGTTGTCCGCCGAGGTGCGGGCGGTAGCCAGCTGCCGGCCGTTTTCCCAGGAGAAGTACCAGCGGGTGCCGTTGAAGTAGCGGATGGGGTTGCCGCTTTTGACGGACCCGTAGAGGAATTCACCATTCCCAGACGGGCTGGGTATGATGCTTTGACCTTCATATAAGATTTTCTCACCATTAAATTCGGTCAAAAGGTCCGGCCAGTTGCTGTTGCCGTAGGTATAGGTGTTGGTATAGTCTTCGGTGTGATGGTAAAGGCCGCTTACATTTACTCGCGTCACATTGCCTGCTGAATCATAGGAGTAGGTGTAGTTGAGATCATAGCCAGGGTGGCACGCGCGGACCAGCTGGCCCTGGGTGTCGTAGGTATAGAGGGTTTCAGCATCTGTATTTTCCTGCTCAGATTTGATATTGCCGTTGGCGGTATAGGTATAGCGGTAGGTTGGCGCGCCGGTAAAACCAGAATAGGACAGGGAAGAAATTTGCGTAGAGGTCTGGTTTCCAGAGATGGTGCGGTAGCCGTATGCCTTTTGGTAATGTAGGGTAGAACCGGTTTTGGCGGCGGTGCTGGAGAGCCGCTTGATGCCGTCGTAGGAGAAGTTGAGATTGTCTCCGTTGGCGGTTTTCATGCTCTTCATGCTGCCGTCGTTGTTGTTGTAGGTGTACGCCTCTGAGAAGGTCTGGCTGCCAATCTGATAGCTCTGCCCGGTCATCCGGTTGTCGGTGTCGTACTGATGTTCCGTCCGGAGGACGGTCTGCCCGTCTGAGACCTGGCGGCTGCGGATCAAGCGGCCCAGGGAATCGTATTCGTAGAGGTAGTCATCCAGAACGTTGCCGTCGGGTTCCAGAACCTTGCAGCGGCCAGTGTTTCCGTTGCCGTCGTAGATGTAGATTTCGGTGTAGTTCAACGTATTACCGTCATCATAATGGGCAATGGTGGCCACCCGGCCATAGCGGTCATAGGTATAGACCTCGTAGTCTCCGTTGGCGTAGGTCATTTTAGACAGATACCCGTTGTTCCCGGCATATTGGTATTTTGCCAGGGCAACGCCAGTGCTCCAGTTGTCCACGCCGTCAATGGTCTCGGAGGCAGAGGAAGACCCCTGAACCCGGACCTCGGTGGGATTGCCCCAGACGTCCAGGGAGGTGTGATACCTTTGCCAGCGGGTAGTGGTGCCAGAGACGGCTTTGCGGCTGACGTCGCTGAGGAGACCGTTGGTATACCCATAGTATAGCGCAACTTCCCCGGAAATGTAAGCCAAATTTGTACGGTCTGTGTTGGGAAGATAGGTATAGTTGGTCCGGACCAAGGTGTCAGATCCGTTGACGGTGGCCTTGTTGGAGATGCTGGTGTTGCGGCCCAGGCTGTCGTAGGTGTAGTTGCACTGACCGCCGTTGGCGTCGGTGACACTGGCGGTGTGGTCCCGGTTGGGGGTGTATGTGGCGGAGGTCTGGAGATAAACGCCAGTGTTGTCTTTCTTCCGCAACTTAGTACCGGTGCTGTTGCCGGACTCGTCGTAGGAGGCGGTGACGGATACGTTGTCGTTGGTGGCCTTGGTCATGTTGTGATTGTGGTATTCGTACTCATAGGTGCCGTATCCGCCAGCAATCTGCTTGGTCAGGTCCGCGCCGTCGTACTGGAAAGTCTCGTCGCTGTTGCCTGTGAAGGTGGTGGCGCGGAGATTGCCCTCGCTGTCGTAGGTGTAGGTCTGGGCGGGCTCTTCCACCAGAGAGATGTCGTCAAAACGGCCAGCATTGATGTTGCAGTCATAGGCTGTGGTGACGGTGATGGTGGAAACCGTCTTACCCCGCTGTTTCGGGACGATGGAGCCGGAAGCATATTGCCAATCGGTGTAGTTACAGTCAAAGGGAACATAATGATAGTCCGGCTCCAAGCTGGTATCCGTATAAGAAACCTTTGCAATGAGACCGAAAAACCGCTTGTTCTCGCTGTTATCCCCCTTCATGTCGGCTGCAGAGGCACAGTTGGGAGCGGAGTAAGCCTGGGCCCAGCCGGATAGGATATAGGTGCTGTCGGAGGACTTGTAAATGGGAACCACTTGAGATGCCCGGCGTTTGTCTGTGATGGCGCCGGCGATATACATACTGAAGCCCTCCCGCGCGCCGTCTGTTCCTGGTGAGGCTTTGTTGGGGTTGTAGGTCCAGTAAGTGGGATCCAGACTGCGGTCGGGTGTCGTGCCGTTCCACAGCTCGAAAGAGCCCAGCTGGACCAGGTTCGCGGTGGAAGCGCCGCTTTCGGAGACGTCGGATTTGGTTTTCTCCAGCTGGAGATCGTCAAAGGCGCCAAAAGCGCTGGCGTTGCGCTGGATGGCATAGACCCGGTACCAGCCGCTGGTGGCGGGAGTGTAGCTCACCTCCAGCCGGGACCAGCCTTGGTTCACGTCCCGGGAGGTCTGGAAATTCAAAAGCTCACTGGAAGCAAGTACCTGGCCGGAGTCGTTCCGGAACTGGAGGATCATGCCGCCGTCCTTCCCGTAGCGGGTGACGCCCACGGTGTTGGCCCAGGCGGAGAAGGTGTAGCTGACGCCGCCCGTGAGATAAACCCGCTGATACATACCAGCGTGGCTGCCAGCGCCGGTGGGGGAGACCTTTCCGCCGTAGATGTAGGTTTTCATAAGGGAGTTGCCAGTGTGGGGTTTCACGGCGGGGCTGACCTCGGTGATGCTGTTGCGGAGCGCGGTATTGACCAGGGAGCTCTGCTCGGACACGGCGGCAGCCCAGGAATACCCGGTGGTGCTGGCCTGCTCCAGGCCGCTGTTGTTCAGGAGGTTTTGGGCCAGATAGCCGGTAGCCGCCGCACCGGAGAGGCGGTTTTTCGTCTTGGTCTTGGAGTTTGCGGTGTAGGAGGCGGTGGATACCCCCAGAATTTGGGAGCGGTCGGTGTTGAAGTTGACAATGTTGACCGTTTTGCCGGTGTGGTCGAAGGTATACCGGACCACGGTGTCGTCTGCAGTGTCTGATGTTTGATCCGGGCCGTAGAAGCGGTACTCTTTCATCTTGGGACCGAATACCCACAGGTGCCACCGGCTGCCCACGGTTTCAGCGGCGGTCAGGGAAGTGGCTGCAAATTCCCGCACCTTCTGGACACAGACGGTGCCATTGAATTTGGCGTAGGCAAACCCGACGCCGCCTTTTGCTTCTTCGTCATAGGCTTTCAGCATGGAACCGGCGTTGTCATAGCTGTACATGGCCTTTTGGCCGTCGGGGAAGGTGACGGCTGTCAGCTGTTTGTATCCGCCGATGGAGGTATACCCAAAGCTGGTCTTCCGGCCTGCTACGTCGGTGATGGATTGGAGGAAGCTGTCTGCATAGCTCAGGGTGAACAGAGTCACGGGAACGTCTGTGGCGCTGCCGTTGTTGTTGATCCGGATGATCTTGGTGACCACGTTGGCGCTCCCACTGGCGGGCTTCCAGGCGGCAGATCCGGCGCTGTACTCTTTGTTGTTATACAGCAAGTAAATGGCATTGCTGTCGGCGTCGCGGATCTGGGTGAGGTAGCCGTTGTAGAATTCTTTGACGTTGTCCTTTTTGTCCTTTAGCCGGAAGGTTGCGCCGTCGACCTCCAGGGATAAGCCGAGGCCGTCTTCATCTTCATAGGGACTGCTCTTACCGGATTTCTGGAAGTAGTGCTCGCTTCCGTCGGCATCGTTGTAGACATAATATTCGCTGCTGGCGTCTTCCGTTTTAACTGTAATCTGGCGGATGGATTCCTGAATGGAAAGCTTCCAGCCAGCACCGGAACGCATGCCGGTGTAGTTGACGGTATGGATACCGGCGGCGTCGGAATCCACGAAATACCGGTTGCGGTTGGCAGAATTGAAGTAGCAGGTGATGCCAAAGGGCAGGGTATTGCTGCTGGAGGAGACTACGGTGTTGGCTAAGGTCAGCTGGGAGGTGTAGTCGCTGATGTAACCAGTACCGGCTCGGCCAGCGGAGACGTTTTGGTAGGTGTAGTATCCTTCGATCCCCACGTTGTTCCGATAGTACACGATAAATTTGGGAATTTTTTCGACATAGTCTGTATGCGTATAAAATGCAACGTTAGCATAGTTATTATATGTAACATTTGACAGATAGTATGGTGTGATGGCAAGGAACCGGTCTCCAGGATCTTGTGAACCATACCAGCTGGTGACAGAACGGCTGATATCCCACTTGATGTACTTCCCTTGGTCTCCTGTGGGATAGAGTTCTGCATAATCTTCGACGTCACCATAGGCAGGTGCTTTGTCCCACGTAATTTCAGTGAGCCAATTGGCGTATTCGTCCGCAGTTTCTTTTGTGGGAACGCCGCCTATAACGGGGCGGATCTCACCGTAAAATTTGTCTATGCCCTCGCTGTCGTAGTTCATTTTGAAGAACTCAATTGTTGCACGAACTGGTGAACAATTTTGCGGAATTTGCGGCAGAGTCGCAATGTAGATGTAGCCGTTGTAGTGATATGCGTAGTTGCTTCCAACATACATGTCGCTTCCGTAGCATGGGCGGTATATGTCGCTCTCGTCCACAAAGTTTGTAATGATTCCTGACTGCATCTTGGTTGTAATGATCACAAGTGCAGGATCAATCGTAACCGGTAACACGCGATCGGATGCATGGATCCAGTCAGCGTCTGCAGTGACAGTCAGAAGAAATCCGTCTGAAACTTCCGAAATGGTATACGTGACATCCTGAGAAAATGCTCCGGTGGCGTCCACCATATTGGGGGCCGGAATTTCATAAATTGATACTCCTTCTGCATTTTTCAACAGGATGGAGCCGTCCTCCTGTTCAGCAGGGGTCAGGCCATTCAGCGACAGCCGGAAGTGGTATGTATAGCTGGACTGAGGCGCACGGACGATGATGCTCTCTTTGATGTTGAAGCCAGCGGTGTCATACTGCAGGTCCACGCCGGGGAGAATGTCGGGGTAGAGGACGCTGGAACCCAGCCTGGGCAGCTCGACCTGCTCTGAAATTTCGGCTGTGGAGGGATCTTCCAGAGAGAGGGGAGCGATTTCCTCGTGCGCATTGGTCACCTGGGCCTGGGATTGCTGCAGGATCCCGGCAGAGGGGGCCGGCGCAGCAGTCACGGCGGGGGGTTCCGTGCTCTGGGGCTGGGTCGCTTCTTCCGTGGGAGGCGCAGTGGGATCCTGGGATTCTGTGGGAGGAAGGGGCTCTTCCTCAGACGCCTGGGTAGGAGCCAGGGAATCCTCGGAAACCTCGGGAACCTCGGCGTCGGGTGAGGTCTCCTCATCGGCTACCGTCTCAGGCGGTGTGGAAGCATCCGGATCTGTGCTGGGTTCAGGCGCTTCCGTGGGCTCTTCCGTGGGCTCTTCCGTAGGCTCTTCCGTAGGCGCTTCCGTGGGCGCTTCCGGAAGGGATTCGGCAGGGGGTTCCGACGGGGCGGGGTCCTCTTGTGGGCTGTCTGCCTCTGACAGGGGGGCGGCCAGCAGCTGCAGAGCGGTGTTCTCCTGCATCAGGGACATGGAAACGCCATACTCGCCCCATTGGGAGGAGAAAAGTTCCTTGTCCGGGGTGAAGACAGATGCAAAGGACTTGGACTCCATGCCGTTGACAGCGGAAAATACCGCGGAAGACTCGGTCCCCTGGAGGGAAGTGGACGGGGTGAGGGTGTTGTCGATGTCCACCCAGGCAGCGTCATCACCGTCACCCAGGGCATAGTGGACGGGCATGCCGTAATTCACCGCAATGTAGCTGCCGTCAGAGAGGCGGTAGTGTTTCTCGGCCTGGGTGCGGAGGCTCTCCACTTCTCCAACGACAGACAGGGGAGCATCCTGTGGCGCTTCCGGGGCGGGGTCCTGGGAAAAAGGCTCTGTGTATGCGGGGTCAGCCTCCGCATCCGTGGCCCAGACGTTGGCGGGGAGCAGCTCAAAGAGCATGACAAAGGTGAGCAGCAGGGATAAAAACCGCGGGAACCAGGTACGTTTCATAATGATCCTCCAATTTTTCTCTTTGTTTTTTATGGATGGTGGTCGGACAGGATCTGCGCTGCGGTCCTCCTTTCTGAATTGGTATGAATTCTTGGCTAGGTGGCGCGGCATTGCGTAACTGTAGAGAAGGGCGCTGCCAGATAACGGGAAAGCTTCAGTCCATGGGGGATCATTGCCAACCGTTGTCGGCAGCGCCGGGTTTCTAACAGAACTAAGTTAATATTAGCGGGCGTGTCATAAATTGTCAAGAAAAAATTGGAAAAAATCCATGCTTCTTGACAAATTTGCCTTTGGTTTAGAAGGGTTTCAAAATCTATAGCATGTTATGTTTGCTGAAAACATGACCCAGACGGGCATTAGAAGGTTGTATATTGAATGAATGCCATGGAAACGAGGTTTAAGTGGCCTGGATTCTATGGCATCTTTTGTTGATTGTTTTGTGCTACCGGTGACGTAGTATCCGCGATGGTGGGAGCTGATTCGTAATGAGGGGATGCTCTTTTTATATCCATCATGATAGCCCGTGTGAAAAGCGCGGACTGGAAGGGGCTTTCATACCCGTATTTTTGAAGTGCTTGCCAGGCGCTACAGCACTGAGGTGAAAAGAAATCTGGAAAAAAATAGAAACTGGCAAAAAAACAGGCTTGCAATGTGCGGCAAACTATTATACTATGTAAATGAACTGGCAGCTGAGTTTTGAGAAATACCGACATTCTCTTACTTGGCTGCCTGGAGATTTAGATAGGAAAGGATGAAAACAAGGTATGAGGAAGAAACTGATTGTGGCTCTGTTGGCATGTCTGCTCGTTGTGGGGTTGACGCTGCCAGCTGGAGCAGCCAGTGTGGAGGGCCCTGTGATGGGGGACGCCGCACTGACGGACGGTGCTGTCACAGTCACCTTGCGGCTGCGGGGAGACAGTGGCGTCACAAGCGGCTCTTTGGAGCTACATTATGACAGTACACTGGTGTATCAGGACGCACAGGCAACCCCAACACTGGTAGACGTCCATATGGGAACCCCGGGTGTGGTGTCCTGTGCATGGACCAGCCAAGGGGCTGAGGAAGATCCGATGCGATTGACCCTGACTTTTACCGGTGCAAAAAACGGAACCCATTCCTTTGACGTGAAGAACATCCGGGTGTATGATGCCAACTATCAGGCCATTGCCCAGGAGGATGTTTCCATCCAGCTCTATGTGCCCTGCAGCGGTGAGGATTGCCCCGCTGCGAAGTTTACGGATCTCAATCCCCAGCTTTGGTATCATGAGGCGGTGGACTATGTCCTTGCCAATGGCATCATGGAAGGCATGGGAAATCAGAAATTTGCACCCAATGTGGGGCTGACCCGGGGCATGCTGATTAAAATTCTGGGTACCCTGGCAGGCATGGACCCCAGGGCCTATGAGGCGCACAGTTTCCAGGACGTGCCAGCCAGCGCATGGTATGCTCCGTATGTGGAGTGGGCCTGCCAGAACGGCCTGGCCAGAGGCTACGGCGACAACCGGTTTGCACCAAACCGCTTAGTGAGCCGGGAGGAGATGGTGACGTTCCTGTACCGCTTCTGGCAGCTCCAAGGCGGCAGCTGGACGGTGGACGACACGGCCTACCGGAGCTTTTCGGACCGGGACCGGGTCTCCCCCTTTGCTGTGGAGGCGATGCAGTGGGCGACTGATATGGGGATCATCCATGGCATGGGGGACGGGCGCCTCTCGCCCCAAGGCATGAGCAGCCGGGCCCAGGCGGCCAAGGTGATCCTGGCATACCAGGGGCTCAATTGACAAAGGAGGGGGAGAATTCATGAAATTTCATCATGCAAAGCGCGGGCTATCTGTGCTATTGGTGTTGTGTATGCTCCTGACCGCACTGCCTAGCGGAACCATTTTGGCGGCAGGGAATCCGGTGCATGGTACCCAGACAGATCCGAGCCGGATTTCTGATGCATCCATGAATCTGGCAGCCGGCGCAGAAGGGTTGGAGCCGGAGGAAGCGCCCTATGGGCCGACAGATCTGGTCCGGGTTTTCATTGTCCTGGACGGCAAACCGACGGTGGAGCGAGGCGATTCTACGGTTTCCATAGCCTCTAACCACAGCGCCATGGCCTATGCGGCGCAGCTGGAGGCGCAGCAGGCCCGGGTCGCCAAGCAAATTTCCAGGGAGATTCTGCATGGCGCCCCTCTGGATGTGCGCTGGAACCTGACCCTGGCAGCCAATGCCATTTCGGCCAATGTGCCCTATGGTGAGATGGAGGCCATTTCCAAAATCGACGGGGTTCAGGCAGTTCACCTAGTTCCGGTTTATGAGTTGGATCAGGAAGTGGATCCCAATACCATCTCCTCTGGCAATATGGTAGGAAGCTACACCGCATGGCTGGATGGCTATACCGGTGCGGGCAGCCGGATTGCCGTGATTGATACCGGCATTGATGCAGATCATCCCTCCTTCCGCAGCGACGCCTTTGAGTATGGTCTCCTGGTTGCTGCCACAAAGAACGGCAAGAGTGTGGAGGAGTACGGCCTTCTGGATGTGGAGGAGATTGGGGAGGTCTTGCCGCTGCTGAATGCGTCCAAGGCCTATGACGGCCTGACAGCCGGCCGGCTTCACCACAGCAGCAAAATCGCCTATGGATTCAACTACATCGATGAGAATTTGGACATCACCCATGACCATGACACCCAGGGGGACCATGGCACCCACGTCTCCGGCATTGCCACCGCCAACCGGTATGTGGCAAAGAACGGCGCATCTGGGGTCACCTATTCGTATGCGGACAATGGCGTGGTCGGTACGGCGCCCGATGCCCAGCTTCTGACTATGAAGGTCTTTGGCGCAGGCGGCGGCGCTTATGCCGATGACTACATCGCGGCCATTGAGGATGCCATTCTTTTGAATTGCGATGCCATCAACCTGTCCCTGGGCTCTGCGGCAGTGGGCTTTACCTCTGCTGGCAACGAGTATATGGACGGTGTGCTGGCCAGCCTTTCAAAGACGGATACCGTCGTCTGCATGTCTTGTGGCAACTCCGGGTATTGGTCGGAGCACACCAATACCCCCCTGGGCCTGCTGTATACAGAGGATTCCAACACAGGCCGGGTGGGCTCTCCCGGCGCTTACCCCAACTCCCTGGCAGTGGCCAGCGCAGACAACATTGGCGCCACCGGCGGCTATGTGTGCGTTGGGGAAGAGAAGTATGTGTACAACGACACCGCTTCCGTGGCCTTTGGGACGCTGGACACCTCAGAGAAGGGGTCTGGTACGGCGTATGACTATCTGTTCCTGGGAGATCCGACGGACCCCGAGGATACGGTGAAGTACGGCGGCTCGGCGGAGGATTTCACGGTGTTGGATGTGGCGGGAAAAATTGTGCTGATTTCCCGGGGCGGCGGCGTGAACTTCGCGGATAAGCAGAAGTATGCCATGAATGCCGGTGCAGCCGGCGCCATCATTTACAACAACGAGGCCGGTACCATCAACATGTCCCTGTCCGGCAAGCTGCCCTGTGTCTCCATGCGGAAGGACCAGATGGAATCCATTTTGGCCCAGTCGGTCCAGGATGCGGCGGGGAGCTACACCGGCAGCATGGTGGTTGCCAGCGGTGTGGCAACGGATTTGGAGGCAACCGGCGGCGTCATTACCATGAGCTCCTTCAGCTCGTGGGGCGTGCCTGGGAATCTGACGCTGAAGCCGGAGATTACAGCCCCTGGCGGCAGCATTTATTCCACACGGGACGGCGGCCAATATGGTCTCATGAGCGGCACCTCTATGGCCTCCCCCAGCGCGGCAGGTATGGCGGCTGTGGTGGCGCAGTACATCCACGAAAATCATCTGGACCAGCAGGAGGGACTGACAGTCCGGACCCTGGCCCAAAGCCTTCTGATGGGTACGGCGATCCCCACCATGGATCCCAATGGGGAAGTGGAGTATGCGCCCAGAAGTCAGGGCGCCGGTCTTGCCAATGTGGCCAGGGCCGTTTCCAGCCCCACCTATCTCCTGGTGGATGGTCAGCCCGATGGCAAGGTCAAGGCGGAATTCGGCGACGACCCGGCCCGGACTGGTGTATACGAGGTTTCCTTCCAGGTGCATAATCTCTCGGACCGCCCCGCTTCCTATCAGCTGGATGCCAGTGTGCTGGCGCCTGGTCTGGTGGAGCAGGAGGGGGAGACCTATGTCTCCATGAGTGACGTGACCCTGGATGCCAGTGTGACCTTCTCGGGCAATACCACTTATGATCTGAACGGCGACGGTTCAATTGACCAGAAGGATGTTCTGGCCATTCTCCGCCATGTGACCGGTGCAGAAGGCTTGACCGGCAAGGCCCTGGCTGCTGCAGACTTGGATGGCAGCGGCGCAGTGGAAGCAGTGGATGCGCAGATTTTGGAAGATTTGCTGGAGGGCAAGACCTATGGGGAGCGAACCTTGGCAGATCTCCTAGATCAGAGCCTGATCACCGTACCTGCCCACGACAGTGTGCAGGTCCACGCGTCCATTCGTCTGACGGATGCCGGCCGGGCGTATTTGGAGGAGCATTTTGTCAACGGTACATATGTAGAAGGCTATCTCTATCTCCATCCTCTGGCGGATGCGGAGGGGGCGCAGGGTGTGGAGCAGTCCATCCCCTTCCTGGCGTTCTATGGCAACTGGACGGATTCGTCTATGCTGGACCGTCAGAGATATGCGGAGCATTACTACGACCGGGAGGCGCACGTGCCGTATATACAGCGCTCTTTGATGAACTACTTCACAGTGAAGCTCCAGGGAGTTTCCGGCTCCTTCTATTATGGGCTGAACCGCTATGCCCAGGATCAGTCCTACCTGGCGGACCGGGGGGCCCTGTCTTCCGACCGTGGAGATGCCATTCAGGCGCTGAACTACACCTTAATTCGGAATGCCGCCAGTGTAACCCTGACCATTGCCAATCAGGATACCGGCGAGGTCTATTACAGCAGCGATTATGGCTCCCAGTATGGCGCCTTCTATTACACCAATGCAGGTATGTGGGCGAACGTCAACACCAGCAAAACCATTGGCTGGGCAGGCAAAGACGGGGAGGGCAAGCCCCTGCCCAACAACACCAAGGTGGCAATGACGCTGACCATGGCGCCGGAGTACAATGTGGCAGCAGACGGGACCATTTCCGGCCTGGGCAAGGGTGCGACTTGGTCCGTCCCTGTGACCATTGATAACGAGGCCCCCACGGTCCATCAGTTGTATTTCTCCAGCGATGCCCTGACCGGCAGCAAGCTTTTGAATTTTGATGTTCAGGATAACCAGTACATTGCGGCCATTCAGATCTTCAATGAAGCTGGCAATCAGGCCCTGGCCCGGATTTCTCCCAATCAGACAGAGGCCAATGCCCGGGTGACGGGAAGCGTGGATGTGAGCGAAATCCATGAGGATACGGTGCTGGTAGCCGTGGTGGACTATGCCGGCAACGTCTCAGCCTATGATCTGGAATTGGGCAATGGCGGTGGAGAGGACCCGGGAGACGCCACAACGGGATTCTTTGCCTTCCTGCCGGCCAGCAAGGCCTGGATCAACTTTGACCAGAAGACGACAGAGACCCCCATTGTGATGATGGAAACGGAATTGACCTTTACGGCTGCGGAGCAGGTCAACGGCTACGTATTTGCTACGGATTCTGAGGGTTACTTCTATGTCCTCAAGCACGGCAAGTTTGATCCCCAGGTGATTTGTAAAATCGGATACACCATCCAGGATCTGGCCTACAACCCCGTTGACGGGAAGCTCTATGGCTTGACTGCTACGGGATCGGAAGAGAATTTCCATTATGGCGCCATTGTGGCGTTGGATATGTACACAGGTCAGGTGCAGCTTATGGGCTACATGGAAGACCTGGAGGACGGAGATCCCCTGCAGGTTCTGGCCTGTAATGAAGATGGTGTCTTCTATGGGATTACCGCTTCCAAGAAGAACAGCAAGCTATATCGATTTACCATAGACGAGAAGGGGAGCATCTCGGAGCCGGTCCTGGTGGGGGCGACCGGTTACAAGGCCAATTATCTGCAAACCATGGCCTTTGACCATGATACAGGCAAGCTGTATTGGGCCCAGTTCTATCAGGAGAGTTTCCTGTCCCCCCGGGTAAAGAATTTGCTGGAAGTCAACACCCAGACCGGTGAGGCAACGGTGATGGGCGCTTTGAGCAATGAGACCACGGCCATGTATATCGTCTCCAGCGGCGGCGCGGGATTTGGAAAGACCGATCAAGTTTCCAGTGTGGAGCTGGTTCAAGATACCCTGAGCCTGTACAGCGGCGGCAGTGCCATGCTGGAGGGCTACGTCACACCTTGGAATTTGGCAGACCGGAGCATCCTCTGGTCCTCCAGCAACCCAGAGGTTGCCACCGTGACCTCCACGGGCGAAGTGACGGGCATCCAAGAAGGCACAGCAGTGATCACGGCAGCGGCCAAGGCAGATCCCACGGTGACTGCCACCTGCACCGTGACGGTGAAGGCGCTGAATACCAAGCTGCGGGGCATTGTCCATGACGGAAACGGCGATGGATTCTTCTCCTCCATTGATGCGGATACGGCGGAATTCCAGAAGATTGCCAAAACGCCGGAGGACTTCATCTCGGCTGCAACGGTCGACGGGCAACTCTATGCGGCCACCCAGGGCGCGCTGTATCAGGTTAATCCGGAGGATGGTTATCGCGCTGCCAAACTATGCAACACGGCGGTGCCGTTTACGGATATGGCCCATTCCCCGGCGCTGGATGTGACACTGGCAACCTATGGCTATTACCTCCTGGTGGTGGATCCGGAGGCGGAAGGCGGCTATTTGGGCGCTTGGAATCTGAGCAACATGTTCAACGCCATTGCCGGTATCACCTATGCCGGTCATGACAGCACCTACAGCTACTTCTATCTGCTGGCCAGCAGCGGATCGCTGTACATGATTGGCGTCAAGCCCAGTGGGACGGTCTATGAGCTGTCTCTGCTGAAGATTCTGTCCACGGATTCGAAGTATGCAATTTCCGGTCAGCATATGAACCAGTCCCTTTACTACGATGGAAACACCGGATGGATTTACTGGGCCCGCTATGACGGGGAGAGCAGCTCCAGCCTGGTGGCAATCCACGAAGAGACTGGCGAGGTTGTGGCCCGGGGAACCTTTGCAGATGATGCCTGGCCGGTGGTGGGTCTGTACAGTGCAGAGCCTGCCCAGGATCAAAACCGGACGGGAGACTTCCTGTGGAATCCGGCCATGCAGGTTGCCCAGACGGATATTGCCTTTGAGTCTATGACAATGAGCCCCAACGGCTCTGTGGCCGGGCTAGATCGCTGATCCCCGGCAGAAAGAAGAGGTTGCAATGCATCGTAACAAATTGCTGAGACGGGTTTTGGCCCTGGCTTTGGTATTCTGCATGGTGCTGACAACGGTTCCCGCCGCATTTGCGGCGGAGAACAGCCAGTTTACAGATGTAAACGCCAACCATTGGGCGTACCCCTATATTCAGGATGTGGTATCCCAGGAGCTCTTCCAGGGAACCGGCTCCAATCGATTTACACCAGAAGGGACCATGACCCGAGGCATGCTGGCCACGGTACTGTCTCGTATGGCTGGCGTTGCTGTGGATAACCAGGCGGATGCCGGATTCCGGGATGTGCCGACAGGGAAATGGTACACCGGCGCAGTGGCCTGGGCCGCCCAGGAGAAGATCATTCGTGGCTTTGGCGATGGGACCTTTGGCCCCACGAAGCCTGTGACCCGGGAGCAGGCAGCCACCATGCTGGTCCGATATGCGGACACTATGGGACTGTATTTGCGGCAGACTGTGGAAGCCCAGACCTTTACCGATGAGAGTGCCATTCAGGGCTGGGCCAAGGATGCGGTTCTCCTTTTGCAGATGGCCCAGGTGCTTTCCGGCTATCCGGATGGCAGTTTCCAGCCTGCCAAGAACATCACCCGGGCCGAAGCGGCGAAGCTCATCAGTGTGCTTCTGACTGCAGTGGAAGAGGTTCCCGCGCCTACGGATCCCTCGGGTCCCACCGATCCGTCCGACCCGCCGGATCCCCCGGATCCTCCCGATCCCCCGGATCCTACGGATCCACCGGACCCCACCGATCCACCCCAGCCCATCACAGTCACCTTCTGCGGGGAGTTCTGCACGGTTTTGGTCCATGGCGAGGCTGTAACCCAAGTGACCTTGGAAGCAGGCTGCAACTACCTGGAGTTCGTCCTTCAGGTGGAGCCGGGCTATGAGGTCTATGAAACCCAGACCAGTACCGGTGTGCTGGCCAATCAAAATGGCAACTATATTCTGGGACAGATGACCGGGGACACCACTGTGACCATGGTGACGGGCTTGGAGAAACACACGGTGACCTTTGATCCCTGTAACGGTACGGCTGCCACCAGCGTGGCGGTGGTCCACGGCCAGCCGGTGGAGCGTCCGGAGGATCCTGTGAAAGCGGAAGATACGTTCCAGGGCTGGTACACAGCCGACGGCACGGCCTGGGATTTTGACGCGCCGGTGGAGCGGAATCTGACCCTGTATGCCTATTGGCTCAACGACAGCTATGCAGAGATGGTTCTGTATCTGGATGGCGTCAACGGAGATGACCAGAACGATGGCCTGACGCCGGAGACGGCGCTGAAGACCTTCTCCAAGGCCCAGGCAGTGATGCCTGCAAAGGTGCGCGATGGAATCATCTACATTGTGGATACGGTCACCATTTCCGGCACGGAGACCTGGGATATGGCCGGCAAGGATTGCGTGGTTATGCGCTGGTCCGATTGCCTGACGGACATGATTGATGTGACGTCCGGCCAGCTGACCCTGGCCAACATCATCATCGACGGCAACCGGGAGAACATTCATCTGGGGACCAAGGCCCTGGGCCATTGCCTATATGTGGCAGGTACCGGTGAGTTGACCATCGAGGATGGTACGGTCGTGCGGAACCACTACCATTTCAAGGGCCAGGGCGGCGCCATGTACATTTACTACGGCGGCAAAGTGACCATGAACGGCGGCCAACTGGTGGACAATGAGTCCGGTTATACCGGCGGCGCCATTGGCATTTCGGCCCACTCCAGCGATGAGAAACTGGCCTGCACCTTCATTATGAACGGCGGCGAGATCAGCAACAACCGCTGCGGTTCTCTGGGCGGCGCCATTGCGGCCTCCAGTGGCATCATTTATATGGAGCTGAACGGCGGCCGGATTTCCGGCAATGTGACCAATGCGGCTACCAGCGCTGCGGTATACCACGGGAGCAAATCGGGCTACATGAAGCTGACAGGCGTCTGCTTTGAGGACAATTTGACGGCCAGTGGCGTACCTTCTGCCAGTGCGTATGCCTCCTATGGAGAGACAGGCAGAATTGAGCCAAATGCCAATGGGACCCTCACCTTTGGCAATTACTTGCAGGTCAACAACAGCAATACCAGCAGCGGCAAGCTGATTTATTACACCACTTCCACTGGCTTGGAACACCTGAATGGCTCGCTGGATCTCATGATGAAAAACCTCTACGTAGGCGCAGTCATTTTAGCCGGTGCAGACGGCTATACCCTGACCGAGGCAGACATGGCGAAGATCCATTTGCTGAACGACATTGAAGGGGCCTATCAAGTGGAACTGGATGCGGAGCTGAACCAGATTGTTTTGGCGGAGATCCCCAACAATGATATCATTGTGTACCTGAATGGGGCGTCCGGCAAAGATGAAAATGACGGCTTGACGGTGAAAACGGCAGTCAAAACCCTGGAGAAGGCGAAGCAGCTTCTGAAGGAGCGGGTTGCCGCGGCAGAATCCATTCCGGAAGATGCAAACTTTGTCATTTCTCTGGCTGGGAAGGTGACGATTACCGAGAATACGACCATGACCTTTGCAGACTTTGGCGCAGACGTCAACCGCTGCATGATCCGCCGGGATGCGTCCTTCACCTCCGGGCAGATGTTTGGGGTCAGCGCCTGTGATGTGGTTTTGGAGGATGTGGTAATTGACGGAAACCTGGCGTTTGTGAAAGAGAACAGCGCCTCCATGTTTAGCATGAATGACGGCGCAACGCTGACCATGAACGACGGTGCGGTCATTCGAAACTATGCATCCAAGAATATGGGCGGTCTGTTCTATCTGAGCTCCGGCAAGCAGCGGGGTGATACCACGTTGACCTTCAATGGCGGCCACATTTACAATGTGTCTGGTGGCAGCGGCGCCATTGCGCTGCTGTGGGGTTCCATGATCACGGATTCCTACAAGACCAAATGTGTGGTCAATCAGGTGCTGCTGGAGGATTGTACCTGTACCACCGGTATGTTCTTTGTGCGCACAGGCGGCACGCTGACCTTCAACGGCGGGACCTTCCGGAATAACACCGCCACAACGGCAGGGTCCCTGGCAAGCGTGTGGGGAGAAGGGGTCGCTCAGGTGATCTTCAACACCCCGGATGAAGGAACCGCCATGGACCTCCATGGAGATGTCTACCTGTTAAACGCCACAGAGGACAGCATGGGCAATACCGTTCTGGCAGAAGACTGCGTGGTGTATACCACCGGGCGGCTGGGCTCCAAAATTGGAATTACAGCCACCCTGTCCACCTGGAATACCCCGGTACTGGAGGGCTTGGGTTACACCCTGACGGAAGAGGACCTGGAGCAGGTCTATATGACCACAGGAGATGTGCTGAAGCTGAACCCCAAAACCAACCAAATGATTGTCGCAAAAAGCATGAACTAAATTAGACCAAATTACAACGAGCCTGTTGCAAAATCTTGTGTTTTGCAACAGGCTCATGACATTGGGCGGGTTTTTCAGTTGGAAGCCGGTTCGACATTGCTGGGGGATTCAGGCGTATGCACGAGATCCAAAATCACGGCGCCAGCCAGCTGTAGTCCGGCGCAGGAGGGAACCCAAGAAACGGAGGCGGGGATGCTGCGGCGGCCCGGCGGGGGAGCGTCCAGAGGAGCCGGCGTGAGAGCCGGCTCTGTGCTGAAGAGGACCTTGTGATGGAGGATGCCTCGCGCCTTCAGCTCCCGCCGCACCACCCGCGCCAGGGGGCAGACGGAGGTTTGGTTGATGTCCGCGACCCGGAAGGCGGTGGGATCCAGCTTGTTGCCGGTGCCCAAGGCGCTGATGATGGGAATGCCCAGGTGGTGGGCATGGGCAATGAGGCTGAGCTTACAGGAGACAAGATCAATGGCGTCTACAATATAATCATAGGGGACGTCAAAGAAGTCGGCTTTGTCCTCTTCAGTATACAGCCGGTTGATGGCCCGGACCTGGCAATCCGGGTGGATGTCCCGCACCCGGTCTGCCATGACCTGGGCCTTGTATTGCCCCAGGGTGGAGTGCAGAGCGCAGAGCTGCCGATTCAAATTGGTGAGACTTACGGTGTCATTGTCCACCAGAGTGAGCCGGCCAATGCCGCTCCGGGCTAGAGCCTCAGCTGCAAAGCTGCCGACGCCGCCAATGCCAAAGACGGCAACGTGGCTTTGGGCCAGACGCGCCAGTGCGTCGGCCCCCAGGGCCATTTCCTCCCGGAGAAAAGGGTGTTCCATATACATACCTCACAAAAGAAGGGGGCTGCTGCAGGAAGGGCCGATTTGGCGCCTTCTTGCAGTAGCCCCCACATGAAGTCCAGTGGTGATGGGGTTATCTGGAGCTGGAGTTGGACTGGAGCGTAACGCCAGTGTTGGCCAACTGCACTCCGATTCCGCGGGAGGGAGTCAGGGCCTCGGTCAGGCCGGTGTACCAGGCCTCATAGTCTGCATTGGTCTTGGCGTTGACAATCAGGGAATCCCGGAAGGAGTACTTGCCGGGGCCCACGAAGTACATCAGGTGGCAACCATAGTCCGTTTCCACGATGCCCACATCGCCCGCCTTCCGGCTGGTGTCAAAGATCCAGTCGTTGAATGCTTCTACCATCTGGCCGGGGGCAACATTCTCATACAGGCCGCCGTTGGCGCTGGAGCCGGTATCAGAGGACTTTTGCTGAGCCAGCTCTGCAAAGTGCTCCTCGGTGGGATTGCTCTCAAACTCGGTCTTCAGATCTTCGATCTGCTTTTTGGCGTCTTCCGCAGTGACATTTTCACTGGTGGAGATCAGGATGTGCCGCACATTGACGGTCTCCACATTGGAGTTGTCTCTGGAGTCCAGATACATGGCGACGTAGAAGCCAGCATCATTGCCAGCGGCTATATAGGTAGTATCTCCAGCCTGACGGCCCTCTTCCACCATCCAGTCGGAGAGCACGGAGACCAGGTTGCTCTTCAGCACGTTCTCGTGGAGGGAGACATCGGTCTCTTCCTCAGGTTCCGTGGGCTCTGTGGATTCTGCGGGTTCGGTGCTGTCGGTCGGCTGTTCCTGAGCAGCCTTCTTGGCGGCCTCCAGCTCGTCCACAGCGGCCTTAAATTTGGCGGCGTCGCCCTTGGAGGACTCAGCCAGCTCCTTGGCGGCATTTTCTGCGGCGGTGAGGGCAGCGGCCTTCTGCTCGTCGGTGGGGGTCTCTACCCCTTCTTCATAGTAGTCGCTGGTGTTGAGAAGGTAATACCGGTAGGAGTAGGAGTTGTAAGCGGTGGGATCTTCCGCGCCGTAGGCGTCAATCTCCTCCTGGGAGTAGTCCAGGTCGTTCAGGTACTTGTTGGCGTAGCTGCTGGCCAACTGCTGCACCTTGAGATATTCCCGGTAGCTGGACTCGTTGCAGCCGCGGCCATAGTTGGCCCGGAGCATGGCGGAGGCGCTGCTGTAGCCGTAGAGGCTTGCATAGGTGGACATGCTGGACAGGGCGGTGTCCACTTCAGACTGCTCCTCTTCGCTCAGGGTGTGGCCCTTTGCCACGGCCTCATCGTAGACGGCGTAGGTATTCCGGGCTGTGGTGATGGCGGTGTCCAGGAAGTAGTCGGCCCAGGTGTCAAATTCATCTCCAAGATATTCCTGCTCATCCAGAGGCGTGCCACTGGTGACCATATAGCTCATCATGGAGTTGTTGTTCATGGTGTTGTTGATGGTGTCCAGGTAGTAGTAGTTCAGTTCTGCAGCGGTGAGTTTGTGGTTGCCGATTGTGACAGCCGTCAGGGTGCGGTCCAGCACGCCACTGTTCACGATGGCGGCGGCGGCGATGCCAATGACCATCAGACCAATGACCACATAGAACACAACGGTCCAGACCTTCAGGCGTTTGGCGGATTTTTCTTCTTCTGTGGCGGGCCGCCGCTTGGTCGTGGGGGCGGAAGCCGCCTGCTCCTGGCGGAGCTTCTTTTGGCGTGATGCACTCATTGTTAATCAGATCCTCTCAAATTATCCTTGGGAATTGCGTACCGGCGGGTAATCCGCATAGACGAGAAATATTATACCTGAAAGTCCACCGGGTTTCAAGTATTCCACCGGGGAAAAAACAAAATTGGCTCATTTTTTTTGCTTTCTGGGTGATTTTGGTTCCATACCGGCCCGGAAGGCTTCGATCATTTCACCGGTCAGGCTGTCTGTGGAGTGATCTGTGGGAAGCTCTGCCCGGGGGAACCACCGGGCTTCGGCCAATTCATCTTCCTGGAGGCGGATGACGTCCGGTCCGGCCAAGTCGGCAAAGAAGCCAAACAGCAGGCTGTCCGATACCACCCAGGGCTGGGATTTGTAAAACCGCAGGTGATGGACCAGAAGTCCCGTCTCCTCCAGGACCTCGCGCTGGACGGTCTGTTCAATGGTTTCGCCGATTTCGTTGAAGCCAGCCACCAGGGCATAGCGCCGGAAGCTGCGCCCGGCGTACTTGGTGAGAAGCAGTTGGTCGTTGTGGCAAACAGCGACGATGACCGCCGGGCAGATTTTGGGGTATATGGTACGGCCGCAGGCTGGGCAAACCATGGCTCGCTCCAGCGTGCTGTGTGCCAGGGGGGTTCCGCAGGCTCCACAGAAACGATTTCCGGCGTACCAGCGGCTGAGGCTCTCGCCCACGGCGCAGGCAAAGGCGGTTTCCCTGGGACCATTGGCCCGGTAATTGGACACGGGGGAAAACGTCGGAACCTGGGGTACCTCCTGGGGCAGGTAGTAGCGGACGTCGTCAATGGAGAAGGCGTAGGTCCAGCCAGAGACGTTGGGACACTGGCTGACGGTGGGCAGCTGGAGCAGCTCCGCCTCCCGCCTGGCCAGAACGCCGCCTTCGGTGTAAGCCAGGACCAAATCCCCGGCAGATGGAGGAAGAAACGACATGGGATTGTGGTAGATATGGGGGGAAATATCTTGCAGCATGGGGGGCCTCCTGCATTCAGAGTCGTGCTGACAGGGAGATTGGGATGTCGTGCCGGGGCACCAGATCCCACCGAAAGAGAGGAACCAGCTCCTGAGCCTGGATCGGCTCCGGCCTGGGCAGAAGCCCCGCCCAATGGGCCAGAAGTCCCAGGATTGCCTCGGGTCCCATGTGGTGGGACAGCGCCTCCAGGTCCAGATCGCCATCTCGCTTGGACAGCCGCCGGCCGTCCGGGGCCAGGAGCATCGGGACGTGGTAATAGCAGGGGTGGGGAGCGCCCAGAAGCTCCTGCAGGTACATCTGCCTGGGGGTAGAGGAGAGCAGGTCCCGGCCCCGGACTACTTCCGTCACACCGGCGGCGGCATCGTCTACCACCACAGCCAGCTGGTACACAAAGATGCCGTCGGCCCGGCGGACCAGGAAGTCACCGCAGTCCCGGGTCAGGTGTTCTATGTAGAGGCCCTGGATCCCATCCTGGACGGAAATTTCCCGGTCTGGCACCCGGACCCGCCAGGCGGGGGCGCGGCCAAAAGCGGCTTGCTCTGCCGGACTCAGATCCCGGCACCGGCCGTCGTATACGTAGACCCCGTCAGCGGCATGGGGTGCATCTGCCCGATGCAGGCGGCTACGGGTGCAGTAGCAGGGATACAGGAGTCCGCGGGCTTCCAGCAGCCGGAAGGCGGCCAGGTAAGCGTCGGAGCGGCGGCTTTGGGGCTCGGTCTCCCGGTCCCAAGTGAGCCCCAGCCAGGCGAGGTCCTGGCGGAGCTGCGCGGCATAGCCTTCCCCGGTGCGCTGGGGATCTAAGTCCTCCATGCGCAAAACCAATTCGCCGCCCTGGGACCGGATGGAAAGCCAGGCCAACAGGGCGGAGAACAGATTTCCCAGGTGCATCCGGCCGCTGGGGGTGGGGGCAAAGCGCCCCACCGGCTTCACAGGGCCTCCTCCGGCAGGTCTACCAGGGCAGGGGTGTGACCCAGGGCGGGAATCACCCGCTCCAGCACGTCTGCCATGGCAATGCGCAAGGTGGAGGTGTTCCGGCAGGGGTGCAGCCCCAGATACGCTTGCCCCAGCAAAGGCCGGTCCAGGACCAGCTGCACAAGGCTTTCCCGGTCCTGCAACAGGCACAGGAGGCTGGCGGAGCCGGGTTGGACCCCCAGGAGCCGGTTCAGATCCCCTTCATCGGCAAAGCTCAGGCGGCTGCAGCCCAGCTGGGCGGAGAGATGCTTGGTTTTGAACACCTTATCTCCCTCCATCAGCAGGAGATAAAACTGGGTTTTCTGCCGGTTGCACAGGAAGAGGTTTTTGGCAATGGGCGCGCCCAAAACCGCCTCCACCTGATGGCAGGTCTCAATGTGAAAGGCGGGGTCGTGGTCCACCCGGTCGTAGGAGACGCCGAGACCGTCCAGAAAATCATAACAGGCCATTTCCCCGGGGTCCCGGCCGGGGCCGGTCTGTGGCCGCCCGGTGTAGCGGGTTTGATCCATACTCCAGTCCATGGGGGCCTCCTCAGTATACAATGTTCAGGTCGCTGGCGTCAATCTCCCGGGTGTAGGGATTGCAGCAGCGATTGATGACGTCTGCCACACCCTCCGGATCCAGGATGTAGTAGGAAACGCCGTCCAGCATGTCGGCATAGCCGGGCAGGGTCTCCGTCTGCAAATTCCCCAGGCCGGAGCGCCAGGCAGTGTAGGCAATCCACAGGAGATTCCCGGTGGTGAGGCTGGATTCCGAGGAGGCGTGCATGGTGGAGAGAATCTGAGGGAGCTTTACCAGGTTGGGCAAGGTCAGCCACTGATCCATGCAGGCGGACAGGAATTGCCGCTGCACGTCCACCCGGCCCAGGTCCTGGTCATAGTAGCCCTTGCGGAACCGGACCAGGCCCATGGCCGCGTAGCCGTCCAGTGTTTGCTTGCCTTCTTTCAGGTCAATGAAGAGATCCTGGGAGCTGTCTTCGTAGAACATGTCCATGGGGACGTCAAACTCCACGCCGCCCATGAGATCCACGATGTCCACAAAAGCGTCCAGAGTGATCAGCATATAGCCGTCGGGCCGGTAGCCGATGATGTCCGCCACATAGTCCAGCAGCGCCTCCATCCCCTCCTCGCCGCCGTTGTTGCGGCCGTAGGCGGAGTTCAACTTGGCGTCGTTGCCGGAGGCGGTGTGGGTCAGGGTATCCCGGGGCAGGCTCACCAGGGTCACGGCCTGCTCTTGGGCGTTCAGGTACAGGAGCATCATGGTGTCGGTCCGGGTGCCCTCCTGGTCGGTGCCGCACAGGAGCACCGTGGCGGCGCCCTCTTTCCGGGCGCCAATGGGCTGCGTGGTTTCTGGCATTTGGATGGAGCTGCGGATCCACAGATACACGCCGACTACCAGAGCCAGCAGAACCAGAAGAATGCCCAGCAAAAGCTTCAGACCACGGTGCTTTTTTCTGCGTTTCGGCGGCTTGGCCGGTTTGGCTGGCGCCGGGCGGCGGGGGGCATCGTCCTCCTGGTATGGCTCCCGCTGGTTTCTGCGGGGGGCGCGGGAATGGCCCTGGTCCTGAAAGTCCGCATTGTATGCGGGAATGGCAGGTCCGGGTTCCGTCTCCGGCCCTGGGCCGCGTGGTTCTTCCGGATGACCGTAGTTGTTTTGGTAATTACGCACATCCTGGCCATAGCGGTTGCCATAGTTGGCGTAAAAGTGGAGATCCTCCCAGGGAGCAGGGGGGACGTCCTCGTCCGGCGCCCCTGGGGCGTCGTCGTCCAGGAGCTGATCGGCTTTGCGCATCAGTTCGTCCCAATCGTCATCTTGGTGTGGGGGTTCACGATAGGCCATAGAGCCTACCTCCTTTATCGTTGCTGGATTTTGCAGCTTCTATTGTAGCGCAAACCCCGGGGAAAGTAAACGTTTTTTCCGCCGAGGGAAGATTTTTATGGATTTTTTAATGATTTGTGCTATAATAGCAGTGCCCAAATACCGGGGCAGGTCCCCGGCCTGCTTCTGCCAACCGGAAAGGATGATTTCAATATGGCACTCTCTGCTTCCGCCCCCTGGGTGAATTTTTATGGCAATACGCCCAAATCCATTGACTATCCCCACCTGACTATGTACCAGCTCCTCGCAGACACGGCGCGGCGGTATCCCCAGAACATCGCCTATGAGTTCATGGGAAAGGAGACCGACTATGCCACGTTTCTTCGCCGGGTGGATCTGACGGCCCGGGCGTTTGTCGCTATGGGCATCCACCGGGGGGACCGGGTCACCATCTGTATGCCCAATTCCCCCCAGGGTGTGGACTGCTTCTATGCGCTGAACCGGATTGGGGCGATTCCCAATATGATCCATCCTCTGTCCGCCCCCCATGAGATTGCGTTTTACCTGAATGTGTCTCACAGCAAGGCCATTTTGACGCTGGATCAGTTCTATTACAAGGTAGAGCAGATCCTCCCGGATTTACAAGACACCTGCCGGATCATCATTGCCAGGATTCAGGACGAGCTGCCCGGGGTGAAGAAAGCGCTGTTCCCCCTGACCAAGACGGCCCGGGCGGTGCAGAAGCTGCCCAAGACCGGGTATCTACTTTGGAACGATTTCCTGAACGCCGGCCGCCGCTCCAAAAAGGAACTGCCTCCCGACGAAGGCGTGTACGATGACTGCGGCGCCATTCTCTACTCCGGCGGTACCACCGGCACCACCAAGGGGATCATGCTCTCCAACCTCAACTTCAACGCCTTGGGGTTGCAGACCATTGCCGCATCGGGGTACACTTCCGTGGCGGGGATGAAAATGCTGTCCATTATGCCCATTTTCCACGGCTTCGGCCTGGGAATTGGCATTCACACCGCCCTCATTGGCGGCGCCACCTGCATTCTGGTGCCCCAGTTCAGTGTGAAGCTCTATGCGGAGATCCTGAAGAAGCAGAAGCCCAACCTGATTCCCGGTGTGCCCACGCTGTTTGAGGCCCTGCTCCGGGCGGATTCTCTGGAGGGTGTGGATCTCAGCTTCCTGAAGGGCATCTTCTCCGGCGGCGACTCGTTGTCCCCGGAGCTGAAGAAAAAGGTGGACCTGTTCCTGAAAGAGCACAACTGCTTCGAGCAGATTCGGGAGGGCTATGGCACCACGGAGTGTGTCACGGCTTCCTGCCTCACGCCCAAAGACTATGCCCGCTCCGGCTCCATTGGCGTGCCCTTCCCCGATACATACTACAAGATTGTGAAGCCCGGTACCACAGAGGAGCTACCAGCCAACACCGACGGGGAGATCTGCGTCTCCGGGCCGACGGTGATGCTGGGCTATATGGATAACCCTGAGGAGACTGCCCAGACCCTTCGCCGCCATCCGGAGGGCCGGATTTGGCTCCACACCGGCGATCTGGGCCGCATGGACCAGGACGGCTTTGTGTACTTCCGCCAGAGGATCAAGCGGATGATCATCACCTCCGGCTACAATGTGTACCCGTCCCAGCTGGAGAATATCATCGATGGACATGAAAAGGTGCTGCTGTCCTGCGTCATTGGTGTGAAGGACCCCTATCGGGTGCAGCGGGTGAAGGCCTATGTGGTGCCCATGCCTGGCGTGGAGCCCACGGAGGAGCTGAAGGCCGAGCTGCTTGCCTACTGTGAGAAGCGGATTGCCAAGTATGCGATGCCGCGGGAGCTGGAGTTCCGCACAGAGCTGCCCAAGACTCTGGTGGGCAAAGTGGCCTACCGGGTCCTGGAGGAGGAGGCCAACAGTCAGCTCCGGACGGAGGAACAATGAGCAAACGAATCTGGGAGCTGGATGCCGCCCGGGGGCTGTGCATTTTGGGCATGGTTCTGGTGCATCTGGTCTATGATATCCGGGAGCTGTACAACCTGGCGGATTTTGCGTATCCGGCCATCTTCTCCTTTGTCATGCATTGGGGTTCTGTGCTGTTTCTGCTGATTTCCGGCATCTGCGTCACCCTGGGGCATCATCCGGTGATGCGGGGTCTGGTGGTCTTTGGCTGCGGTATGCTCTGCAGCCTGGTTACGGTAGGCATGTACCTACTGGGCTTCCAGGGCCGGGAGATCATCATCTGGTTTGGAATCCTCCACTGCCTGGGGATTTGCATGCTCCTGTGGCCCTGGTTGGGGCGGCTGCCTTGCTGGGCCTTGGGGCTATTGGCAGCCCTCCTTCTGGCAGTGGGATATGGGTTCCGAAGCATCACGGTGTCGGTTCCCTGGCTGTTCCCCCTGGGCCTGACCACGGCGGAGTTTGCCTCCAGCGATTATTTTCCCCTCCTGCCCAACCTGGGGTGGTTCCTGACCGGCGCCCTCCTGGGCCGGACGGTTTACCGGAAGGGAGAGAGTCTCCTGCCACGGGTGCCGTCTGGCGCTGCGCCGGTCCGGGCTTTGGCCTGGTGCGGCAGGCAGTCTCTGCTTCTCTATCTGCTCCATCAGCCAGTGCTGGCTGGGATTTTGGAATTATATGTGCGTCTTCGGTGATTTTCCCGCGCCACATCACGGCGGGGAGATCATGGGGATGTGATCAACAATCAGGACCAGCTGTGAACACGTATGTTCACAGCTGGCCCTGTACATTGTTGTCCTTTAACTGTCGTATCCCATGGGATTTTGACTTTGCCAGTTCCAGCTGTCCCGGCACATGTCGGCCAGGGTCTTCTGGGCAGTCCAGCCCAGGATTTTCTGACTCTTGGCAGGGTCTGCATAGCACACGGCGATGTCACCGGCCCGGCGGCCTGCGATTTCATAGGGGACCTGGACCCCGGTGGCTGCCACGAAGGTGTTCACCATGTCCAAAACGCTGGAGCCTTTGCCGGTACCCAGGTTGAATACTTCCGTGCCTTTGTGGCTTACCGTGTATTGCACTGCGGCCACATGTCCCTTGGCCAGGTCTACCACGTGGATATAGTCCCGGATGCAGGTGCCATCGGGGGTGGGGTAGTCGTTGCCGAATACGTTCAGATGGTCCCGGCGGCCAATGGCCACCTGGGTGATATAGGGCATCAAATTGTTGGGAATTCCCCGGGGATCCTCCCCAATCCGGCCGCTGGCGTGGGCCCCGATGGGGTTAAAATACCGAAGCAGCGTCACAGACCAGTCGGGATCTGCATGGGACAGGCCGGTGAGAATCTGCTCCGTCATATATTTGGTCCAGCCGTAGGGGTTGGTACAGCCGCCGGTGCGGCTGGTCTCCCGCAGCGGCATTTCGTTGTCGGAGGTGTATACCGTGGCGGAGGAGGAGAAAATGATGTGCTTCATCCCCACTTCCTGCATCACCTTGGTGAGGACCAGGGTGGTGTTCAGGTTGTTGTCATAGTATTCCCAGGGCTTCTCCACGCTTTCTCCCACTGCCTTCAGGCCCGCGAAATGAATGACGCATTCAATTGTATGCTCCGAAAAAATCCGGCGCAGGAGGTCCGCATCCCGCACATCCCCAATATAAGACGTCAGGGTCTTCCCCGTGAGCTCCTCCACGCGGCGGAGCGAGGCGGGGTTGCTATTGCACAGGTTGTCGATGGAGACCACTTCATAACCGCTTTCCAGCAGCTCCAGGCAGGTGTGAGAGCCAATATAGCCCATACCGCCAGTTACCAATACTGCCATTTTGAAACCTCCAAAATTGACCGCCGTGAGGGCGGATTTCATAGGATTATTTTACCCCATGGACTGGGAAAATGCAATAGATGCGCGTGGGAAAACTAGGCAATCGCCTGGATCTGTGGTAGAAGCTAACCATTTTGGCGGAAGAAGGGCATGCCCTATCCAGGGAGGACCCGGGTTACAGCCCGTTTCTTTTTCTGCTGGCTGCGGACCACCACATATACCATCATCACCACAGTAATGACATAGGGGATCATGGAGGTCAAATTGGCATTCATATGGTAGTCCTGGAGGCGATAGCCCAGAGCGTCAAAGAATCCAAACATCAGGGCGGCCAAATAGGCCTTGCCCGGGTTGGCTGCGCCGAAGATGACGCAGGCAAAGGCCACATACCCCCGGCTGTTGCTCATCCCCTCGGCAAACATGGTCACGTTTCCCAGTGCCAGCTGGGCTCCCGCCAGGCCGCAAAAGGCTCCGCAGAGGACGGAGGAGAGCCATTTCATCTTCTCCGGGCGAATTCCCGCAGTTCGGAGGGTGTTGGGCTCTTCCCCGGCGGCCCGAATCCAGAAGCCCCAGGGAGTCCGGTACACAAAGACCCACATCAGGGCTACCAGCCCCCAGGTGAGCAGGATGAACAGGGAACTGCCGTCCAGCACCTCCCCCAAACAGGGGATGCGCTTTAAAATGCCCAGATCCACCTGGGGCAGCCCCACCACAGGCCTGCCCGGCGTGCCCTGGAAGGTTCCCTTCACCTGGAAGAGGGCCCGCAGGAGGAAGACGGTGAGACCGCCGGCAAAGATGTTGAGGGCTGTGCCAATGATGAACTCGTCGCTTCGGAACTTCACCACAAAGAGGGCGAAAAACAGACCCACTAAAATGCCCACCAGGATTGCGGCGGCCAGCCCCAGCCAGGCAGACCCCGCCAGCCAGCTCACGGAGACGGCGGTAAAGGCCCCCATGAGGATCATACCGTCCATCCCGATGTTCATAATTCCGGCGTGCTCGGTCATGAGTCCGCCCATGGCCGCCAGACCCACGGGGGTGGCGCTGCGGAGCATTTGCCGAAACAGCCCGGCGGTTAAGAGATTACCCATGGTGCGCCTCCAATCTGGCGGCAGCCTCCCGCTGGGCCTGGTTCCGGGCGCGGCGGGCCTGCCAGGCGGCGGCAATGCCGCTGCCTCCGGCCATGAAGAAGATGATGACGGACTGGATGATCCGATAGATTTCCCCGGGCACCCCGGCGTGGAGCTCCATGCCGGTGGCGCCAATGCGCAACACGGCGAAGAGGACGCTCATGCCGATGATGCCCACCGGGTTGTAGCGCATGATCATGGCCACCAGCAGGCCGTCGAAGTAAAACTCGTTGCTGATGCCGTCCTGATAGCTGCCCTTGAGTCCGTAGACTTCAAACATCCCCACCAGGCCGCACATGGCCCCGGAGACCGCCATGGCGCCCATGGTGAGGGTGTCCACCTTCAGACCGGAGAACCGGGCAAAGCGCCGGTTCTGACCGGTCATCTTCATCTCATAGCCTGTGGCAGTTTTGCTCATCACGTACCACACCAAAAGGGCCATAATGGCGGCGGCAAATATGGCGGTGGTGAGGGAAGAGCCAGGAATCAGCCGGGAGAACCGGAATTCCGCCGCCAGGGTATCCGTCCCGGAGACTCGATTGCCCTGGCTCGTTTTCCACGGTCCGCTGGACAGGTAGGCGCAGAGATAAATGGCGATGGAATTGAGCATGATGGTGGTGATGACTTCGTTCACCTTCAGCTTGACCTTCAGGGCGCCGGGAATCCAGGCGTAAATACCGCCTGCTGCGATGGCGCCCAAGGCAGCTGCCGGAATGACCAGCCAAGGGGAGCAGCCTGCCAGCAGAACGCCTATGTAAGCCGAGACAATGGCCCCCAGATACAACTGGCCCTCGCCGCCCACGTTGAAGATGCCCACCCGCGCGCCCAGGGCGCAGGCCAGGCCGGTGAGGCACAGGACCATGGTGTATTCCAGGGTGTTGCCGAACTGCCGCTTGGTAAAGGCAGCGGTGAAAAACTCCCCGAGGCTCTCGCAGCCGGTCGCCCCCCGCAGAAGCGCTCCGTAAGCGGCGGCGGGATTGTAGCCCGCCAGCGCCATAATTGCAGCTCCCACAGCCAGCGCCAGGCCCACAGACAGGCCCAGTGCGGCCAGGGAACTCCACCGGGATTTTCTAAGCTTTGCCATGGGGCGCCGCCTCCTTCCGCCGGGAACCGGTCATGTAATAGCCGATCTCTTCTTTCGAAATGGATCCAGCCTGAAACTGGCCGGTGATTTCCCCCTCATACAGGGTGATGATCCGGTCAGACAGGCGGAACACCTCGTCCAGATCTGCAGAGCACAGCAAAATGGCGCAGCCCTGGTCCCGCTTGTCCATGATATGCCGGTGGATAAACTGGGTTGCGCCAATGTCCACCCCTCGGGTGGGTTGGGAAATCACCAGCACCGGCGCGTCGAAGGAAAATTCCCGGGCAATGACCGCCTTCTGCACATTGCCGCCGGAGAGGCTGCCCACGGGGACCTCCAGGCTGGCCGCCCGGATGTCATACTGCTGAAACAGGCGGCCGGCATAGGCGCTGGCTGCCTTCTTCCGCAGGTGGATGCCGAAGCGGGTCAGGAGGCTGCTTCTGTGCTTGCCCATGATCAGGTTTTCCGTGATGTCTGCCTGGCTGGATACGCCGGTGGCCAGCCGGTCCTCAGGCACATGGGCCAGGCCCAGGCGGCGAATTTCGCCTGGGGTGAGGCCCTTGATAGAGTGTCCTTGAATCTGCACGTCACCGGCGGCAATGGGGCGCATGCCGGTAATGGCCTCCAGAAGTTCGCTCTGCCCGTTGCCCTCCACCGCGGCAATGCCCAGGACCTCGTGGGCATGCAGCTGGAGGGAAATCCCCCGCACAGCAGGCAGGCCCCGGTTGTCCCGGACCTCCAGGCGCTCTACGGAGACGAGGGGGTCCCCAGGCGCTCCCTCCTTGGGGAAGGGGGTATGGAGCACCTCCCGGCCGACCATCATGGCGGCCAACTGCCGCTCCGTCACCTGACTGGTCTCCGCCAGGCCCACCAGCTTGCCTTGACGCATGACGCCCACCCGGTTGGAGATGGCCATGACTTCATAGAGCTTGTGGGTGATGAGAATGACGGTCATGTCCTTCTCCCGGACCATGGTCCGGAGGATTTCAAACAGTTCGTCGGTCTCCTGGGGGGTGAGGACGGCGGTGGGTTCGTCCAGAATTAAAATGTCTGCTCCACGGTACAGGGTCTTCAAAATCTCCACCCGCTGTTGCAGTCCCACGCTGAGCGCGCCCACTCGGGCGTCAGGATCCACCCGCAGGCCATATTCCCGGGACAGGGCCTCCACCTGACGCCGGGCGGCAGCCCGGTCATAGAACAGCCCTGCCCGCCGGGGTTCCCGGCCCAGGACGATGTTCTGGGTTACGGTGAAGGAGGGGACCAGCATAAAATGCTGATGCACCATGCCCACCCCCAGGTCAATGGAAGCCTTGGGGTGAAACTGGGCAACTCGCCGCCCCTTGACCGTGAGGCTGCCTCCTGTTGGCGTGTGAATGCCATAGAGGATGTTCATCAGGGTGCTCTTCCCCGCGCCGTTTTCCCCCACCAGGGCGAAAATCTCCCCCTTGCGCACCGTCAGAGACACGTCGTCATTGGCCAGCACACCGGGAAATTCCATGGAGATGTGGGAAAATTCAATCACCGGCTCCTGCAAACAAACCACCTTCCGTTTCCGTCTCAGATTCTCTCTAAAAAAGCAACCCCGCCATGATACGCCCTGAGAGGAAGGCGCGGCGGGGTCAATCCTGTGTGTTCATTATACGAAATCCTGTGCAATTGTCAACCGGGAATCAAGAAAATTCCAGGGCGCCCACAACAAAACATGCCGCCCAGAGGGCGGCATGTTGAGGTAAGCAGGGGATATTACTGGAAGTCCACGGTCACGTTGGTGGTGACAGGCTTCACATCGGGGTTGCTGTTGTTGTCCACAACCAGGGAGCCGTCGGCCATGGCATTGAACAGGGCGTCGTACTGCTCCTGGGTGAAGGTGGTGAACTGAGAGGTCTCCATGGGCAGACCCACGCAATTGTCGGCAGCGCCCAGATACTGGCAAACGCCGGCATAGTTCTGGGGCCAGGTCCAGCCGTTGGCGGAGGCGTCGGTCAGAGCCTTCACGACGGAGTTGGACAGAGCCTTCATAGCGGAGGTGATGATCCGGTCGGAGACATTGGACTGATCCACGTCCACGCCGATCATCTTGCCGTCGTTGGCTTCCGCAGCAGACTGGCAGGACAGGTAGATGCCGCCGCCGCAGGCGAAGACCACCTCGGTGCCGCCCACGTACCAGTTGTCCATCTTGGTGGCGATGTCATCGTTGGGCTGGAAGGAACCGGAGTACCAGTACTTGATGTTGACGTCGGTCAGGTTCAGCTCCTGAGCAGCCTTGTCAGCGCCCATGATGAAGCCATAGCCATACCGGACAACGGCGGGCACGTCAATGCCGCCCAGGAAGCCCAGCTCCTTGTAGCCTTCCTGCACTGCGGCATAACCGGCCAGGTAACCGGCCTGCTCTTCCTGGTAGCAGATGAGGGCGATGTTGGAGGGGACGGTGTCGGACTTCAGGTCGCCCTCGGTCACGTCCAGAGCCAGGAACAGGACCTCGGGATGCTGGGTCGCCACGCTGTAGCAGGCGGGTCCAAACAGATAGCCGGCCATGACCACCACGCCGTAGCCGTCTTTCACGGCCTGGTTGATGGCGTCAATGCGGTCCTGATCGGTGTCGCCCACGGGCTTGTAGTAGCTGCACTCCAGGCCGGCGTTGCTGCAGAACTTGGTCACGCCTTCGTAGGAGTACTGGTTGAAGGAGTGGTCGTCGATGTTGCCCACGTCGGTCACGAAGGCAACCTTCTTGGCCCCGTTGACGTCGGGAGAGGTGTTGTCGTCGTTGTCGGGAGTGGTTGCAGGATCGGTAGCGGGATCGGTGTTGGAATTGTCGGTTGAGGGCTCCGTAGCGGGGTCGCTTGTCTTCGGTTCGCTGCTCTGGCAACCAGCAAACAGGCAGGCGACCATTGCCACTGTCAGCAGCAGTGCAAGGATCTTTTTCATGTTTCTAACCTCCAAAGTATGTATGGCATTGAGACGCTCTGCGGCGTGCATCCGCACATACCGCATCTTATTATTTAACACAGATTTTCATAAAAAGCAACCAGTTTTTTCATATTTGTAGGGAATCACAAGGTTCCCCGGGCAGGTGAAGCGGTTTTCTGTTACTTCATATGCCGCTCGGCGGAGAAGCTGAAGGGCAGCAGCTCCGCCAGGGTGTGGACCTCGTAGGTTTCACCCACGCCGCCCAGATAGATGCGGAAGTCATCCCGGCAGAATTCCCGCATCACCTGACGGCACACGCCGCAGGGCGGGAACAGGCCGGTGATCACGCCGTCCTTGCCGCCCACCACCGCAATGGCAGTAAACTCCCGCTTCCCATGGTACACCGCCTGAAAAAACGCATGGCGCTCGGCGCAGATGGTGGGGGTGTAGGAGGCATTTTCGATGTTGCAGCCCTGATACACCGTTCCGTCGGCGCACAACAGAGCCGCCCCCACCCGATAGCCCGAGTAGGGCACATAGGCGTGGTCCATGGCCTCCACGGCCAGCTTCAGCAATTCCTCTGGTTTCAAAATGGTTCCCTCCCGTCGAATTCTGTGGACCATAGCGCTGAGGCAAAGCTCCGCCCCGGCGTCTCCAGAGGCGCCTCCAGCAGCTCCGCCACGGTGGCGGCGATGTCGGCAAAGCTGGATCTGGTACCCAAATTCACAGGCTTCACCCGGGGCCCCAGGACCACCAGGGGCACATACTCCCGGGTGTGGTCCGTGGTGGCCGTATAGGCCGGGTCGCAGCCGTGATCGGCCGTGATCATCACCAGGTCCTCTGGCCCCAGCTTCTGGAGGAAGCCGGGAAGCCAGGCGTCGAACTCCGTCAAGGCCCTGGCATAACCGTCCACATCCCGCCGATGGCCATAGAGCATGTCGAAATCCACCAGGTTCACAAAGCACAGGCCGTGGAAGTCCCGGTCCCCATAGGCCAGGGTTTTGGCCAGCCCGTCGGTGTTGCCCTGAGTGTAGACCTGCTCCGTGGCGCCCCGGTGGGCAAAGATGTCATCAATTTTACCCACGGCGATGGAGTCCCGTCCGGCGGCTTTCAGCACATCCAAGAGGGTATCTCTGGGGGGCTCCAGGGAGAAATCATGACGGTTGGCCGTCCGGGTGAAGCCCGCCTCCGGCGAGCCCACATAGGGCCGGGCGATGACCCGCCCCACACCGTGCTTGCCCCGGAGAATTTCCCGGGCTTTGCGGCAGGCGTCATAGAGCTCCTCCAGGGGAATGAGGTCCTCATGAGCCGCAATCTGAAACACGGAGTCGGCAGAGGTGTACACAATCCACTTGCCGGTTTTCAGTTGCTCCGCGCCATAATCCCGGATGACCTCGGTGCCGGAGTAGGGCAGATTGCACAGAACGCCCCGGCCGGTAGCGGCCTCGAAGGCCTCCAACACCTCCCGGGGGAAGCCATGGGGATAGGTGGGCAGGGGCTCCGGCGACACCACGCCTGCAATTTCCCAGTGGCCGATGGTGGTGTCCTTACCCATGGAGGCTTCTGCCAGCCGGGCCACCGCCCCGGTGGGGTTTGGCTCCTGCCCCAGGAAGGACAGGCCCTGGATGTTCCCCAATCCGGCCTTTCGCAGATTGGGGATCTGCAGAGCTTGAGACTTGGCACAGGACCGCAGGGTATGCACCCCCACGTCCCCAAACTGTGCCGCGTCCGGCATCGCCCCAGCGCCGCAGGAGTCCAGCACAATCAAAAAAATCCGTTTCACAGTGGTCACCTCCATGATGTCCCATGCCTCCGGTGGAATTGTACGGGGAGGCACAGGCGTCTGTTTATTGCTCCATCTTCACTGCCACTTCCAGCGCTACCTTCATCATGTCGGTAAAGGCGTTCTGGCGCTCTTCGGAAGTGGTTTCTTCGCCGGTGAGGATGTGGTCGGAGACGGTGCAGATGCACAGGGCCCGCTTGCCGTACCGGGCGGCATTCATATACAGGGCGGCGGCCTCCATTTCAATGGCCAGGATCCCCATCTTCTTCCAGCCGTAATTGGAGTCCAGCCCCTGGGGCACCGCCTCATGGTCGCCGTAGAAGGCGTCAGAGGACAGGATGTTGCCCACGTGGTATCGGCAGCCCAGTTCCTGGGCAGCATCCACCGCGTGAGTCAGGAGTTCAAAAGAGCCAATGGGGGCGAAGGTCCCCGCCAGATGGAATTGGGCAGCCCAGTTGGAGTCGGTGCAGGCACCCTGGCCGAAAACCAGGTCATATAACTTGACATCCTCCTGCAAGGCGCCTGCGGAGCCGACACGGAGAATGTTTTCCACACCAAAGATGTTGTAAAGCTCATGGGAGTATATGCCGATGGAGGGCATTCCCATACCGGAAGCCATGACAGAGACCTTGACGCCATGGTAGGTTCCAGTATAGCCCTGGACGCCCCGGACGTTGTTCACCAGGACGGGATTCTCCAGGAAGGTCTCTGCGATGAACTTGGCGCGCAGGGGATCGCCAGGCATGAGGACGGTCTTGCCAAAGTCGCCGGGTTTGGCATGGATGTGGGGGGTGGGATAGTTCATGGTAGTTGCTCCTTTCCATTTGCGATTGATGTTTTCAGGCCTCCATGGCCTTGGCCAGCTTCACAATTCGGGATGTCCCCAGGCGGGAGGCGCCCAGTTGGATAAATTTCTCTGCGTCTTCCAGACTGGAGATGCCCCCGGCTGCTTTGATTTTCACATGGGGGCCCACATGTTGGGCGAACAGCTCCACGTCATGGAAGGTGGCGCCGGCTTTGGAGAAGCCGGTGGAGGTTTTGATATATTCCGCGCCGGACCGGGTTACCACGTGGCACAGCGCCACCTTCTCCTCGTCGGTGAGCAGGCACGTTTCAATGATCACCTTCAAGAGCTTTCCCTTGCAGGCGGCGTGAATTTGCCGGATTTCCTCCTCCACCAGGTCATACCGGCGGTCTTTCACCCAGCCCAGGTTGATGACCATGTCCACCTCGTCTGCGCCGTTGCCCACGGCGTCTGAAGCCATGAAGCACTTGGCGGCAGTGGTGTCGTAGCCGTTGGGGAAGCCGATGACGGTGCAGATGGCCAGCCGGTCGCCCACATATGCCTTTGCCTGCCGGACATAGGAGGCAGGGATGCACACCGACGCCGTCTGATAGCGTATCCCATCATCGCAAATGGCCTGGATTTCTGCCCAGGTGGCTGTCTGAGCCAGGAGGGTGTGGTCACATTTGGAGAGAATTTCTTGTAAGTTCATAAGACAACCTCGTTTCTGAAAATTCAGGAGTCAATCGCTTCACCAGCGCCGTGGAGCTTAATTTTTCGGTGCTCCCGAATGCCGCGAATCCAGCACTTGTGGCACATGGCGATGTAGCTGTCATTGCCCCCCAGGAGCAGCTGCTGACCCTGGGTGACGATGTATCCATCCCCGTCCACCCGGGCGTTGACCGTGGCTTTGGCCCCGCAGTCGCAGATGGTTTTAATCTCCAGGATGGAGTCGGCTACCTCCATCAGACGGCGGCTGCCGGCAAAGAGATGGCACAGAAAATCGGTCCGCAAGCCAAAGCACATCACCGGCAGGTTGAAATCATCCACAATGGCCCGAAGCTGATCCACCTGCTCCGGCTCCAGGAACTGGCACTCGTCCACAATGATGACGTCACAGTGCCCCAGCTGCTGGTCCTGAAAGCGGGCATACACATCATCCGAGGGAGCGATGATTTCCACGCTGGCCTCCAAGCCGATGCGGCTGCGTAAGATGCCTTCACCGTCCCGCACGTCAGCGCTGGGCTTGATGAGCCAGACCTTCAGTTCATTTTCCTCGTAGTTGTATTTGGTAATCAGGGCTTGAGCCGTCTTGGATGAACCCATGGCCCCATATTTGAAGTAAAGCTTTGCCATATTTTCCCTCTTCCAAGCTGCCGGTTCTGCGTCTGCGGCACGGTACGCCCCTCCAGCTGGTATCTTTCTGCCACTCATTATATCGGAAACCGCCCCGTCTTGCAAGATGAGGCTTTTGCAAATTCCCCGCCATGCCCAAACACCTGCCAAAAAATAGAGGCGGATTTATGCCGCATGCAAAACGACACAAATCCGCCCCAACCCCTGCAGATCCTGGTGCAGGGGTACCGGTTTTTGCCCATTTAAAATTGTACGTACGGATGGAGATGGATCTGAGTGTCCGCATATTGTAGACAACACGAATTCGCCCCAAATGGGAGGAATTCATAAAATGGTTCTGCTGGGCGGACACACGGGTCCGCCCCTACGGCGGCTGGGGAAGCTGGGTGGAAATTGACCAGCACATTTCTGCCCTGTTTTCTTCTGTATATCTGAAAATATCGAGTAAATTCTACGTGTAAGTGGCAGGTTCTGGCAGAGCACAACATTACAGTATCATCGTAGGGGCGGACCTGTGTGTCCGCCCACTGCAGGCAATACAAATTTGCAAAAAAGAAAAGAAAACGCATAATGTATCCAATACACAGACACCCACCCACCTCAACGCAGAATGGGCAAGCCTTTACCCCTCTTTGACCATGGAGCGCTGCTCCCGCTCCCGTTCGGCGCATGTAAAGGTAAAGGCCAATTGGTGTTCCGTCAGGAGAATTTTGTCGACCATGCCCGTAATCGTCCCGACTGGCGCCACAGCCTCCAGGATGGACAGCCCATAGCGGTAGCCCAGATAGAATGCGTACCGGAAAAATTCAGATTGCCGCTGCCGCCAGATGTCGTACACGGTCTCCAGATGGGGTCGCAGTTCCAACGGGGCCCGCGTGAGCAGAGCTTCCAATAGATGGTCCGCCCGGCTCCGTTTCTCCCGAAATTCTGGGTTGAAGCTCCGCCAGGGCTCGCCGCTGGGGCGAATCTCCTTTTCAATCAGTGCATGAAAGAGATCTCGCGGCGCTTCCGCCGTAAAACATTGCTGGAAAGCCCCGTAGACCCCACGGGGGAAGCCAAATTGAAGAATCAGCTCCAGACACTGTAGATACAGCGCCTCCGCCTGATTCCAATCTGCTTGCTCCGACTGCCCCAATCCAGCAGCTAGGGCCGCCTTCCCGGCCTGGTACGCCGCCTCTTCCTCGCCGAAGCCCGTTTCCGCCTGTTCCCGCCGGTATGCTTCGAGGATGGTGTCCGTCAGCCCACCGCCAAACATGCGGGAAGCCATTTGTTTGAGTTCATTTTCGATGTGCATTTGTTTTCTCCTCTAGAATTTTGTGAGGGGTGTCACTAGTGACACAAGACTTCTTACAACTTACAAATTTATTCTAGCAAAGGTATACTGGACTTGTCAACAGGAAGACTGATGGGGGGCGAAAATTTTGGAAAAGTGTGGGGTTGTTAAAATTAAGCTGGATGAAGTGTTAAGGAGGAGCAAAATAAGCAAAAACATGCTGAGCCACAAAGCTGAGATGCAGAGAACTCAAATTAACAACTATTGCAATAATAAAATATCACGATTAGATATAGATGTTCTGGCTAGATTATGCACGGCGCTAAACTGCAGGGTTGAGGATCTTCTAGAGTTTATCCCACCCCAATTGTTAGATATGTCAGGGAAGTAGGACAGGACTTCTTAGAACTTATAAAGTTGTGCCACCCCAGCTAAACTAGGGATTGTGGATTGATGTAGACGGGGGGTCTTGGTACACATGGTTGAACAATACGGAACTATAAGGATAAAGTTAGATGAATTGATAAAGAAAAACGGTATAAGCAAGAACAAGCTAAGCCATCGGGCTGAAATGCAAAGAACGCAAATAAATAACTATTGTAACAACGATATTTCGCGCTTGGATATTGATGTTCTGGCCAGGTTATGCACAGTTTTGAACTGCGGAATAGGTGACCTTTTGGAATTTATCCCGCCACGGGAGTAATGGATTTCTAGCGCATTTTCGTATTGGCCGTAGGGGCGGACCTGTGTGTCCGCCCGACGTAGGCACTACGAATTCGCCGAGGATGAGAGGAAAACGTATGGCGTTTTTGCCGGGCGGACACATGGGTCCGCCCCTACGGCGGATGGGGAAGACTGGTGGGGATTGATTGACTTTTTTCTCTCTTTTTTGTCGTGTATTTTGTAAAAATTGGTAAATTGTACGTTAACTCCGCCAAAATGGCGATGCACTACGTTATGACATTGCCGTAGGGGCGGACCTATGTGTCCGCCCGCTGTAGGCACTATCAATGTGCTGAAAATGGGTGGTTCACGTACCATGCGTCCGCATATTGCGGACATACAGGGGCAAAATTGTGATGGCATTGGAATCTATTCTCCAACCAAAAACACTGGCGCAAAATGTACCAGCAACGGGACGGATTGGTCAAATCTTCGAAAAATTGAAAAAAACCGAAATTTTCCCTTGACATAACCTGTTTGACATGCTAAGATTGGAAGGCTGATGGTTCACGGCTTGCGGGTGTAGTTCAATGGCAGAACACCAGCCTTCCAAGCTGGATACGCGGGTTCGATTCCCGTCACCCGCTCCAACATGCGCCAGTAGCTCATCTGGATAGAGCAACTGCCTTCTAAGCAGTAGGTAGGGGGTTCGAGTCCCTCCTGGCGTACCAGGTTTCCGGGCCCCCTGACCAATCAGGTTGAAAAAGTGGATATGGTGGATGTGGCCTAGCTGGTTAAGGCGTCAGATTGTGGCTCTGAAGATCGAGGGTTCGAATCCCTTCATCCACCCCATTTTCTTTTTTCACCGGATTCTCTCGGCGGTGTCAACATTGGGATGTCGCCAAGTGGTAAGGCACCAGACTTTGACTCTGGCATCCGTAGGTTCGAATCCTGCCATCCCAGCCACGACCCGCTAGCTCAGTTGGCAGAGCAATTGCCTTTTAAGCAATGGGTCTGGAGTTCGAATCTCCAGCGGGTCACCACGTCGGAGCAAAGGATACTTTGCTTCGGCGTTTTTTCTTTTTGTGGGCCCCAATCCATTGTTTTGGCAATGAAGCTGCGGGGCAAAATTCGTTGCAAAGTATGTGAAATTGATTTTGTAAGTGAAGCGATGCTACCCATGACAGGTACACGCTTCGCTTCTTTTTTTGCTTTGGAAAAAATGACATGGAAAATTTACAGAATATCTGCGTGTTTTTGACGAATATATTGTGCAGAATTACCAAACATTCTGGGCCGTGAATTTCTTGCTTGACATCCGATGGCTCAGATGCTAGTATGTCCCACAAGCACAGAACGGAACTGGAAAGGAGCAAGTCAAATGCACGCTGCGACTCGTCGAATGCTGAACTGCATGTACATGGACATGGCCAATGCCAATGCCCACGACTTCGCGCGCTCATTTGCGTTTGCCCGATTACATGCAGGAACCGATATGTACCACGTGACGTGACGCTGTGCGTCGTCTCGAAGTGCAGACGATCCTGAGCGGGGAGCGGTGAGCTCCCCGCTTTTTTTGTATCCAGCAGTTACGCACTGGCACTTCCACCCTTCGGTCCGGAACGAAGGGAGACACCCATCAGAGCATTTACCAAGCTGGATACAAAGCCCATGGAATTTTAATATTGGTTCATTAGATGGAGGCGATCATCATGAGCAGAAATGTAAATAGCAAGTACTGGGATGAGGAGCTGGAGACGCTCCCGAGAGAGGAACTGGAACAGAGGCAGCTGAAGGACCTAAAAGAAATTGTACAGTTTGCCTATGACCATGCGCCGTACTACAAGCGGTCCTTTGACGAAGCCGGCGTGAAGCCGTCGGATATCAAAACCCTTTCTGATATTCAGAAGTTCCCGTTCATTGACAAGAAGACGCAACGTGACACCCAAGGCGTTGGGTCCTTCCTTGGGGAACTTGCTGCGGTTCCCGAAGAGGATGTGGTGTTTATCTCCACGTCCTCCGGCTCCACAGGGGTTCCTACTATGAGTCCGTTTACCAAACAGGATTTTGATGAGTTTCAAGAGACTGAGAGCCGTTGGTTTTGGCAGATTGGCATGAGACCCAACGACCGCTATGTGCATGCACTGAACTTTTCCCTGTATGTGGGAGGTCCCGACGTCATCGGCGCGCAGAACCTGGGCGCACTCTGCATCTGGGGCGGCACACTGCCCAGTGAAAGGCTCCTGTTCATTTTGAAAACCTATCAGCCAACCATCATCTGGACCAGCCCATCCTACGCTTGGCAGCTCGGCGAAAAGGCCTTGAAAAGCGGAATTGATCCGAAGAAGGATTTGAATATTCAAAAGATCATCGTGGCCGGAGAGCCTGGCGGTTCCATCCATGCGACCAGAAAAGCCATCGAAGATCTTTGGGGCGCAGAGGTCTATGACTTTTATGGACTGTCAGATATTTTTGGAGCCTGCGCCGCCATGTGCGAGGCCAAGGACGGATTGCATATCGCTGAAAACCATATCCTTGTGGAGACCGTTGACATTCACACTGGCGAAGTTCTGAAACCCGGTGAGGTAGGAGAACTGGTCTTTACCACCTTGCGCAAGCATGCCCGTCCGCTCATCCGGTTCCGCACCGGAGACATCGGCTGGATTGACAACACGCCTTGCTCCTGCGGCAGAACCCACGGTAGGATCCATATTAACGGGCGCAAGGACGACATGTTCATTGTTTCCGCCGTCAACGTGTTCCCCAGCGACATCGAAGCCGTGATCAGGGAGATTCCCGGCATCACCGGAGAATATCTGACCCGTGTTTTTAAGAAAGATTTTACCTGTAAGTATTCCGTAGAAGTGGAAAAGAATGGGGATCATACCAAGACGGACGATGAGGTAGCTGCCGAGGTATCCGCAGCCCTCAAGGCCCGGATCGGCGTGAAGCCGTACCAAGTTGTCGTGCATCCGGACGGCGGGCTGAACACCCGCTCGGAACATAAGTCGAAAAGAATCGTGGATGAGCGCAAGCTCCATGACAGAACATAACCGGAGGGAATTACTATGCCCCAGCTTTCAAAACGAACCGATGCCTTTACAGATTCGGTCATTAGAAGAATGACAAGAATCTCCCTGCAGTACGGTGCGGTCAATTTGTCCCAGGGCTTCCCGGACTTTGATCCTCCCCGTGCAATCCTGGACCGTTTGACCGAGGTGGCGAATGAAGACTTCCATCAGTACTCCATCACCTGGGGGGCACAAAATTTTCGGGAAGCGCTGGCTGCTAAGCAGTCCCGCTTCATGGGCCACTCCATCGATCCTGACCGCGAGGTCGTGGTCACCTGCGGCAGTACCGAGGCCATGATGTGCGCCATGATGACTGTGACCAACCCCAGTGACAAGGTGATTGTATTCTCACCATTTTATGAAAACTACGGAGCAGACACCATCCTCTCTGGCGCAGAGCCGATCTATGTGCCATTGATGCCACCGGACTACCGTTTTGACCCGGAGGTGTTGGAGGATGCCTTCCGCCAGCAGCCCAAGGCGCTGGTGCTGTGCAATCCCTCCAACCCCTGTGGCAAGGTGTTTACCCGAGAGGAGCTGGAATTCATTGCAGACTTGGCCCGGAAATACGATACGTTTGTGATCACCGACGAGGTGTATGAGCACATTGTCTACGCACCACACCGGCACACCTACTTTGCCACGTTGCCGGGAATGTGGGAGCGGACCATCTCCTGCTCCTCCCTCTCCAAGACCTATTCCATCACCGGCTGGCGACTTGGCTACATCCTTGCCCCTGCCAGGATTGTCGAACGGGCCAAAAAAGTTCACGATTTTCTCACGGTGGGCGCTGCGGCGCCGCTGCAGGAGGCGGTCATTCCCGGCCTGCAGTTTGGGCAGGACTATTATGAGGATCTGGCGGCAAAATACACCCATAAGAAGGAGCTGCTCCTAAAGGGTCTGGACGATCTGCGCATTCCTCACAATCGCCCGGAAGGCGCCTACTACGTCCTTCTGGACATCTCCGAGTTTGGCTATGACAGCGACCTCCAATTTTGCGAGGATTTGGCCAGGGAGGTCGGCGTAGGCGCAGTACCTGGCTCCAGCTTTTTCCGGGAGCCGGTGAATCACCTGGTTCGTCTGCATTTTGCCAAGAGAGATGAAACCCTTTATGACGCTCTAAACCGCCTGGAGTTGCTGCGGGCCAAAATTCCAGTTAGGTGCAAGCCTGTCTGAAAGAAGGGCTACCAGTCTCCCAATTTGAAATCGACATGACTTGCTTTTTCTCGCCGGACACATTATAATTGCGCCAGGAAATACAAACGAAGCCCTGCACGCAGGGCGGAATGGAGATTGTATGTTTCATGGATTCTCCCCAGAGACCATGGATTTTCTCTGGGGCATTCGGATGAACAACGAGCGGGACTGGTTTTTGGCCCATAAACATGAGTATACACAATATCTATACGAACCCATGAAAGCCCTGGGAAATGAAGTGTTCCAGCCCTTTCAGGAGGTTCCCGGTCTGGAGCTGAAAGTCTCCCGAATCTACCGGGATGCCCGTATGCACCCGGCGACTCCATATAAGGAGAGCTTATGGTTCTGTATCCGCCGTCATGTCGAGATTTGGGGGCAGCACCCTGCGCTCTTCTTTGAGCTGCGTCCGGAGGGAGCCAGCTACGGGTTCCTCCTGTGGCAGCCCCGCCCCGATGCCATGGAGCGATTTCGCCGGGATCTGGCCGCCCGGCCCGACTGCTTCCCGGCGCTGCTGAAAAAGGCCCAGGCCGACTCCGGACTGCGGCTGACGGCGGCACAGTACCGGCGGCCGAAGCCCTGCCCGGATCCAGAATTGGTCCCTTACTACAACTGGAAAAGCGACCTGGAGGCAGTTGCAGAGGTGCCGGCAGGCCCGGCGCTGTTTTCTCCGGACCTGGCCGGTCAGGTTCGGGATGCATTGGAGGCGTGGTTGCCGGTCAGTACCTATTTTGATCAACTGACCAGCGTCTAATTTCCAATTTTTTTCTGACCGCCCTTTTTCTGGAAGATTCGCTGCCGCCGGTTTACGCTGGCGGCAGTTTTCTTCGAACACTCAGGAAAAGGAGCATGTTTTTTCTAGTTTCCCCACCGACTGAATTGCCTGGTTTTCGACATATTAGATATTGCGGATGCAAACGCAATGAAAGGGTGGAGAATATGAAAAAATTTGGTTTTCGCGCCGCCCTGGCGGTGCTATTATGGGTTCTGCTCTGCATACCGACCTGGGCAGCCGATGTACTCATCCCTGTGGGCCGGGCCGTGGGGCTGGAGCTGGAAGCGGCAGGCCTGGCGGTGGCAGAGCTGGATCCCGACCTGGGTAGCAATGCCCGGGACGCCGGACTGCAGGAGGGAGACATCATTATAAAAGTAGACGGCCAGCCGGTGCATGGCGCCGCTTCCCTCCAGGAAGCGTTAGACCGAAGCAAGGGCGCCCTGGTTCTCACCATCCTGCGGGATGGGGAGGAACGGAATCTCACCATGACACCGGTGGAGCGAGACGGCCAGCGGAGATTGGGGATCTATGTGCGGGAAGGCATTGCCGGTGTTGGGACTGTCACGTATTATGATCCCGAGAGCGGCACATTTGGGGCCTTGGGGCATGGAGTCAGTGATCCCCATGGGAATTTGCTCCCATTGGAAGCGGGAACTGCCCTGGAGGCGGAGGTTGTTTCTGTCAAAAAGGGCCGGGTCGGTGCGCCAGGCCAGCTCCAGGGGGCCTTTCAAAAAGACGCCGTATTGGGAACGTTGGAAAAAAACACCCGCTGCGGTGTTTTCGGCACAGCGCCTGCCGGTTGGAGTGGCATTCCCTTACCAGTGGCAGAGGCGGATGAAATTCATACCGGACCTGCTGTCATTCTGTCCAATGTCTCCGGGACAGAGGTTCGGGAATATTCTGTGGAGATTCTGAAGCTCTATCCCGGAGAAAAGGCCTGCGGGCGGAATCTCCTGCTGCATGTGACCGACCCGGAGCTGCTGGAGGTGACCGGCGGCATTGTCCAGGGGATGTCTGGGTCCCCCATTCTACAAGACGGTCGCCTCGTTGGAGCCGTCACCCATGTGCTGGTGAATGACCCTACAACCGGGTATGGAATCTTTATTGAAAACATGTTGGATGCTGCCGCATAAAGGAAGAGTGCCTTCGCCAGGTGCATGGGGTACGTCTTGAAATGAACATTTCGCTTTCAGCAGCTCACCTGGAGCTGCTGGAAGCATATTTTCTGCGCTGGGAGAGAACTTCCGGTTGACTTGGTCCATTCCATGGGGTATTCTCACACTGTTGGAGATGGGCGCAACGTCTGTGTGATCCGCTCCAAATTTAGATCAGCCGGGGAGAACGCACCATGATCCAACAAGCACATCGGATGTTTGACGAAATGAAAAACGCAGCTATTGCCCGTTTGGCTGGCCGTACACCGGAGGATATTGCAGAAAAAGCCCGGGTTCCCTTTGACGGAACGACATTTCTCCTGGATACCCTGGGCATGCACATCCGGGTCCAATACCCGGAATATCACATGACGCCCCAATTGCATGATTGGCACACCTTAGCCGTTTTGCACTACCTGGATCTTGCAGACGGCACGCCACGGACAGGGAAGTGGATGAACTTTTCCCAGCAAAAAGACGGCATGGTTCGAGGCGGTGGGTTTGATCGAAAGGTGGAGCTCCAAATGCAAACCTCCATCGGTAAGCTGCCTCCAGACGTCTTGCATCAGCGGTGCCAGGCACTGGGTGGGACGCAGGTCCTGTCCAACGCCGATTATTGCTGCGAACTGCCGTTTCTCCCCATGTATCCAGTCCTACTACAGATATGGTTTGCCGACGAGGAGTTTGCCCCCTTCGGACGCTTGCTGCTGGACAGCAGCGCCAGCCATTACCTCACCGTCGAAGATGCTGTGGTTGTAGGGGAGCTGCTTCTGGAACTGCTGTCTCCGGCGTCTGCGCATCCAAACATTGCATACAGTACGTAATTTTTCACTAGGCCGTTTGCATCTGGAAGGGTCTTCTATAAATTCATCGAATTTCATGGGGCCCCATGGCCCTGGATTCTGGCTCTTGACATGGCGCCACCGCATGGATATAATAAAGACAGAAAGGGCGCTGCCGGTAGACGGTTAGCCCCCTTGGTTAGTTACAAGAAGTAACCGTTAGCTGGGTGGCTGGGCGGTTACTTCTTGTTTTTCGTCATCTGGTAAACCAGGCCGATGATGCTGATGACCACCATGCAGAATTGAAAGAATTCCCCATAAGTAACCATATGGCACACCCCCTTCCCTTGGAGGACAGGGGGCAAGAAGTGTCACCCCCTGAGAAGGGGGAAACCGCCTGCGCGTCTGGCAGCGCCCGGTTCCTGTCGGAACCGAGTTGATTGTATCAAGTATCATACGGTTTGTCAAATGTTTCGGAGGAGTTATTTCTTTGCTTTACGTTCAGCTGTGGGAGCCAGAATCCGCTTGCGGGAGGAAGCGGATGAATAATTTATAAATTTTTCTGACAAGCCCTGCCCGAATTCCGGGTTTTGTGCTATAATGAAAAAACAGAGATGGACCGCGTTGGTCCGGAAAGCGAGGACGCAGGATGCTGCCCAAAAAGCCAAAAACCAGATATACCCAAGCCATGGGACTCATTGCCTTTGCTGTGGGACTTTATGCCCTCATCAATCATCTGAGTGTCATCGGCTCTGTCTTTCACTTTCTGACGAATTTGCTGGAGCCCTTGATTGTGGGCGCGATCCTGGCCTTTTTCCTCAACGTGCCCATGCGGGGATTGGAGAAGCTCTTTTTCCGGCTGCAAACCAGGCGCCGCTGGAAGGTAAGGGAGCGGGCCAACGAGGTGGTCAGCCTGATTCTCACCTATGTGGGTGGGTTTTTGCTGATCTTCCTGGTAATGTACATCGTAATTCCTCAGCTGGTGGAGACCATTCCCGGCATTGTCAGCTCGGCGGAGTCTGCATGGCCCAAGCTGATGGCATTTCTGCAGTCCCATAACATCAACACCCAGCAGCTGGAGCAGCTGTTCTCTAACTTCGACCTGGGACCCTTGCTCACCAAGGTGTGGGAGAATTACGCCCAGATCATCCAGACTTCCCTCACGGCGGTCTCCACGGTAACCTCGGTCCTCACCGTTGCCATCACCGGTTTTGTGATTTCCATCTATATTCTCTCCAATAAGAAAAAGCTTCTCAGCCAGGTGCGCCGTCTGCTGTATGCCTATGTGGGCAGGAAATACGCCGACAAGGTCTCGGAAGTTGCCTCCCTCACCAACCAGACCTTTTCCAGCTTCATCTCCGGCCAGTGCGTAGAGGCCGTCATTTTGGGAGTCATGTTCTTCCTCGTCATGAGCATCCTGCGGCTGCCTTACTCCCTGGTCATCAGCGTGTTCATTGCGTTTATGGCCCTCATTCCCTATGTGGGCGCTTTCCTGGGCTGTGTGGTGGGGATGCTGCTCATTGTCATCGTCAGTCCCATGCAGGCCCTGGTGTTCCTCATCACCTTCCTGGTGCTGCAGCAGCTGGAGGGGCAGTTGATTTACCCCAAGGTGGTGGGCAGCTCTGTGGGTCTTCCCGCCATTTGGATTCTGGTCTCTGTCTTCGTGGGCGGCAAGCTCTTTGGCATTGTGGGGATGCTGTTCTTCATCCCTTTGACCTCTGTGGTATACTCTCTGCTTCGGCTCAATGTCAATCACCGCCTGGAAAAGCGGGGCATCTCCATCACCACCGACGGCGTCCAAGATTCCCCCTCCCAGGAGGATCCGGCATAGCGCCTGACTGATTTTTCTTCATAGACCAAATTCCCCTCCGTTTTCCGTCCCTGGTGGACTATACTGAAAGCGGAGGGGATTTGTATGGGAAGCTGGAAACAATGGCGCAGGGCAGCTCTGACCGCTGCGGCTTTGGCTGTGGTATTGGACCTGCTGGGCGCGGGACACATTCAGGTGACGGCGTATACGGTGCGCTGTCCTGGCCTGCCGGAGGCCTTCTCCGGTTTGAAAATTGCCCTGATCACGGACCTGCACGGCGCATTTCTGGATGATGGCGGACAGGCTCTGGCCCAAGCGGCCACTGGAGCAGACCTCATCGCCATATCCGGCGATCTGTTTGACCAGGGCACCCAGCTGGAGCAGGTGCTCCCGGCGATTCGGGCCCTGTGCCGGACTGCGCCGGTCTATTATGTATCCGGAAACCACGAGTGGACCGTAGAAAACCGGCGGGAGGTTTGGGCTCAAATGGAAGAGGCCGGTGTGACCCTGCTGGATAACCACTGGGTCACCCTGGAGCGTCAGGGTGCATCCATTGTTCTGGTTGGCATCCAGGATCCCAATGGTCCAGCGGACCGGCCAACACCGGAATCCGTCTTTGCCGGCATGCCTCAGGGCCAATATACCGTCCTTCTTTATCATCGGAATACAGAGCCGCAGGTTTGGGGACCTCTGGGTGCAAACCTGGTCCTCTCGGGCCACGGTCACGGTGGATTGGTGCGTCTGCCTCTGATTGGGGGCCTGGCCGACACCGACCGGGGACTCTTCCCCCGATATGACGCCGGGGTCTACCAGGTTCAGGGCGCCACGCTTGTGGTGAGCCGGGGCCTGGGCAACAATCCCGGCGGCTTTCGCCTGTTCAATGGGCCGGAGGTGCCGATGCTCACCCTGATTTCAGAGGGATTGCATACCATACCGGAAGATTCCGACTGATAGAGTCCGTCTCGCCTTCCAGAGACTCCTGCAGCGCATTCAAAAATCGGCCACCCCAAAGGGAATGGCCGATTTTTGTTAGAATGCAAAGCTGCTCTTCCGAAGGCGGTTCGTTCCGTCGGGCCGCAGAGTTCTTACTTCCCGGCGTACACGGCGGTCATAGCCTTCATGGTCATGTAGCAGTCGAACTTGCTGACCAGCTCCCAGGGAGCATGCATGCACAGGACGGGGACGCCTGCGTCCACGGTGACGATGTTCCGGTTGGCCATGTAAGCGGCTACGGTGCCGCCGCCGCCCTGGTCTACCTTGCCCAGGGTGGCAGACTGCCACATGACGCCGGCGTTTTCGAAGAGGGAGCGGACATAGCCCATGGCCTCGGCAGAGGCGTCAGAGGCGCCGCCCTTGCCCCGGGAGCCGGTGTACTTGCAGATGCCCACGCCGTAGTTCAGGCGGGAATTGTTCCGCTTGTCGCAGGTCTCGGCAAAGTTGGGGTCGAAGGCATTGGTCACGTCGGCAGACAGGCAGAAGGCGTTTTCGAAGCAGCGGTCCAGGCTGGCGCCCTGGGCGTCGCACAGATCCCGCACGAAGGTCTCGAAGCAGTAGGACTGCATACCGGATACGCCTACAGAGCCGATTTCTTCCTTGTCGGCCAGGACGCAGACAGCGGTCTTGGCGGGGGTGCCCATGGCCAGCAGGGGGGCCAGGGCGGCATAGGAGCAGACCCGGTCGTCATGGCCGTAAGCGCCCAGGAGGCTGCGGTCCAGGCCCACCTCCCGGCACTTGCCAGCGGGGACGATGGTGAGTTCGGCAGAGAGGAAGTCCTCTTCGATGATGCCGTAGGTCTCGTGGAGCAGGTTCAGAACGGCCAGCTTCACCCGATCTGCGCCGTCGTCATCGGGCAGAGGAATGGTGCCCATGATGACGTTCAGCTGTTCACCGGCGATGCCCTCGGCCAGCGTCTTCTTCATCTGATCACCGGACAGGTGAATCAGCAGGTCAGACACGCACAGCACGGGGTCGGTATCTTTTTCGCCAATGGTGACGGTGATGACCTCGCCGTTTTTCTTGTAAACCACGCCGTGCAGAGCCAGGGGAACGGTGGTCCACTGATACTTCTTGATGCCGCCGTAGTAATGGGTCTTCAGATAGGCAATTTCGGAATCCTCATACAGGGGATTGGGCTTGATGTCCAGCCGGGGGCTGTCGATGTGAGCGGCGCAGATGTTCATGCCGGCGTTCAGGCTCTCTTCGCCAATGATGGCCAGCAGGATGCTCTTACCCCGGTTGTTCCGGTAGACTTTGTCTCCGGCCTTCAGGGTCATGCCGGGGGTGAGGGGGCGGAAGCCGGCCTTCTCGGCGGCTGCGACGGTGTAGGTCACAGCTTCCCGCTCGGTTTTGGCCGCGTCCATGAACGCTGCATAGTCTTTGCAGTAGGACTCCATTTCCTCTTTCTGGGCCGGGGTCAGGCGCTCATAGCCGTGCTTGGGCTGGAACAGAAGGGTTTCGCGCAGGGTTTCGTTACTCATGATGGTCCTCCTTAAATATGGTTGGTTTGGGATTCGTATGATCAAACGCGCCCTTGCAGTCTGGCGCGGAGCCCAGGAGCTGCAGAATCAGCGTCCTGGCGGTTTGGTAGAATGCATCCTTGGCGCCATTGTTTTCCAGGGTGAAGTCGCAAAGGCGTTGAAAGTAGCTGCCGTCGTGCTGAGCCCGGAGCCGGGCTTCGGCGTAGTCCCGGGAGATGCCCTCCCGGCTCATGAGCCGGGTGATTCGGTCCTCCCAGGGGGCGGTGACAGCTACGGTGTATTGACAGAGCTCCGCCAAGCCCCCTTCAAAGAGGGCAATGGCGTCAATGGCGGCCAGGGGTGGTGGATGAGCGGTCAGCCGCGCCAAGACCTGGGCCTTCACTGCCCCGTGGGCAATGCGGTTCAGGTCTTGCAGGGCCTCTGCATCCGAGAAAACCAGCCGCCCCAGCTTCTTCCGGTCCAGGCCGGATTGGGATACCACGCCGGGAAAGCGGCGGTCAATGGCCGCCAGCAACGATGGGGAGCGGCTCAGGAGATCGTGATAAATGGCGTCGCAGTCCAGCACCAGGCCGCCCAGGTCCCGCACAGCCTTCAAAGCGGTGGTCTTCCCGCAGCCGGAGCCGCCGGTGATGCCCAGGATCATGGCTCCGCCTCCGCGTCAATGATGTGAAAAGCGGCAGCCTTTTTCAGGCGGTTTTGCACGGCGTAGGCAATCCCGCCTCCCTCAGGGCACCGGGCATAGACCCGGCCAATGGTTGGGTCGTCCAGGATCCGCAGGGCGGCAAACAGCCCCGCCGACAGGCTGGAAGGATCCGCCTCCCGGCCGTAAGCCAGGGGGGCGCAGCCAGTGTAGAGAGGAAGCTCCTCTTCAAAGCAGAGCACCCGGTCGCCGGGGGTAACGTGGGCACGGATATAGGACGCGGCTTTCTCCCGGGGGCCAGAGACGATGATCACCGGCTCCTGGGGCGCATAGTGGCGGTATTTCATCCCCGGCGCTTTGACGATGGCGTCCCCGCTCACGGGGGCCGTCACCGCTCGGTCCACCGCCAGGTCCCCCAAAACCGCAGTCAGTTCCTCCGGCGTGACGCCGCCGGGGCGGAGGAGCCGGGGACGGGATTCCGTCAGGTCCACGATGGTGGATTCCACGCCGACTGCGCAGGGACCCCCGTCCACAATGGCGTCAATGCGCCCCCTGTGGTCGTGCAGGACATGCTGGGCGGTGGTGGTGGAGGGCTTGCCGGAGAGATTGGCCGAGGGCGCGGCAATGGGGACGCCGGCCAGGCGAATGATCTTTCGGGTGACCTCCGTTTTGGGGCAGCGAATGGCCACGGTGGACAAGCCGCCGGTGGTCCGCTTTGGGACGCAGGGATTGGCAGGCAGGACCATGGTGAGTGGTCCCGGCCAAAATCGCTCCGCCAGGAGGTAGGCTGCCTCCGGGATATGGTGGCAGAACCGGGGCATTTGCTCCGGGCCTGTGACATGCAAAATCAGTGGGTTGTCCCCAGGGCGGCCCTTGGCCTCAAAAATTTTGGCCACGGCCTCCGGGTTCAGCCCGTCGGCGCCCAGGCCATAGACGGTCTCGGTGGGAATGGCCACCAGCCGGCCCCGGCGGATGAGATCCGCCGCGAACGCCGGGGTCTTGGGGTCCTGGGCGTCAAGGAGTATGGTGTTCATATGGTTGTGTTCCTCAGCTTTGACTGTTTTTCAGCTTCTCCGCCTGATCGGCTGTGGCCAGGGCGTCCATCAGTTCGTCCAGTCCGCCATTCATCACGGAGTCAATTTTATACAGGGTCAGGCCAATCCGATGGTCGGTGACCCGGCCCTGGGGGAAGTTGTAGGTGCGGATGCGCTCGTTCCGCATACCGGTGCCCACCTGGCTTTTGCGCATGCCGGAGACCTCGCCGGTCACCCGGGCCTCTTCCATCTCATAGAGCTTGGAGGCCAGCATGCGCATACATTTTTCCCGGTTTTGCACCTGGCTGCGCTCCTCCTGGCAGGCGACTACAATGCCGGTGGGCTTGTGAATCAGCCGGACGGCGGAGGAGGTTTTGTTGACATGCTGGCCGCCTGCGCCAGAGGCCCGGTAGACCTGCATTTCAATGTCTTCCGGGCGGATTTCCACGTCCACCTCTTCCATCTCTGGCAGCACCGCCACCGTGGCGGTGGAGGTGTGGACCCGGCCGCCGGATTCCGTTTCCGGGACCCGCTGGACCCGGTGGACGCCGCTTTCGTATTTCATCCGGGACCAGGCGCCCCGGCCGTTGATCAAGAAATCCGCTTCTTTGACGCCGCCCAGCTCAGTGTCATTATAGTTAAGCAGCTCCACGGTCCAGCCCCGGGCGGCGGCGTACATGGAGTACATGCGAAACAGGCTGTGGGCAAAGAGGGCGCTCTCTTCACCGCCCACGCCCCCGCGGATTTCCACAATGACGTTTTTCTCGTCGTTGGGATCCTTGGGCAGCAGCAGGAGTTTGAGTTCCTGTTCCAGCTGGGCCTCCGTTTCTTTGGCGGTTTGAAACTGCTCCTGACAGAGCTCCTTCATCTCCGGGTCGGTCTCCCCGGCCAGCAGCTCCCGGGCCTCCTTCTGGTCCTCCTGGGACTGCCGGAGGGCGGTGTAAGCTTCTACAATGGGTTCCAGTTCGTTTTTTTCCTTCAATAGCTTGGCAGCCCGGGCCGGGTCGGCGTAAAAATCCGGCTGCTCCGCCTTGGCGCACAGCTCTTCGTACCGGCTGGCAACTGCCTGCAATTTTTCCAGCATCTTGCAACCTCACCTGTGTTTTCCTGCATTGTACCAGAAAAAAAGGAAAAAGTAAAGCAACAGCCGATTATTTCCCAAATTTTGCATAAGAAAGTAAGCCGGTTGCCCGCTCCGGTGGCCGGTGGAACGTGGGACTGGGGAAACGGCCGGGGGCGCCAGGGATAGAACGCAAACGCGCCCACTCCACGCTGGGCGGACAGGCGAGGCTGCGGTGGATAAAAAATCTTGAACGGAGCAGCAAGTCCGACGGAATACGATTGATGTTTTCTTGCCAAAATTATACAATGAAGTTCCTTATAGCATCAACAAAGGAAAGCGAGGAACCACTATGGACAAGCAGCAAGCGGCAGTCTGTATGGGACGCCGGCCGGCTCTGGCAAGGCGGGGCGAACGGGCGGTGGTACAGGGGCTGGCTTTTGCGTTGATTTTTTCTGTGGGTCTTTTGACAGGCATTGGTCTGTCCTATGGGACCTGGATTGGACCGGGGCGGCAGGAAGCGCCGGGAACGCAGCTGCTGGCGGAAGCGCCTGCGGAGCCGACGGCAGCCCCAACCATGTCGATGACAGAGCCTCCCACCCAACCTGCGACAGAACCGCCCACCCAGCCTGCCACCGAAGCTACAGAACCGGCCACAGAACCGGAGACGGAGCCAGCCACGGAGCCGCCCACCGAGCCCCAACCGGAGGAACCGGCGGTGGACACGGCGCCGCCCGCGACAGATCCCCCGGCATCCGATGGGGAGTTTGCAGTCACTGGTTACATATTGCCCAACAGCAGCACAGAATATCTCACCTGGGAGGATTACGCCGCGCTCTCCCGTTGGGAGCTGGTGCTGGCGCGCAATGAGATCTTTGCCCGCCATGGCCGCCGATTCCAAAACCAGGACATTCAGGCTTATTTCGACAGCTGCAGCTGGTATGAGGGCACCATTGCGCCGGAGGATTTTGACACCAGCGTGATGAATGACGTGGAAGTTCAGAACGTCTGGACCTTGAAAGCGGCGGAGGGATAGGAGGCGGATGCGATGACCAAAAGACAGGCCTATATCATCATGACCCTGCTGGGGCTGCTCACCTGTGTGGTGCTCTTTGGCGCGTCTCTGGTGCTGCAGCATGTGGCGGAGACCACCGCTCTGCTGGCAGGCTGATGGGTAGGAATGCTCCAAGGGAGCAGGGGAACATCTGGCAGGAAATCAGGCGCGACCTGGTTTCCTGCCAGAAACTGTTAGGGGAATTGGCAACAACCGGCTCCGGAGGAAGGAGGTGGTGATCTCCGGATTGCAATTTGTAGAAATTTGTAGCAAAAGCCTTGAAAAAGGGCTGGAAAAATGGTAAAATACAATATTCAGAAGACATGATTTTTGATGCATCGGAGGTAGCCCCATTGAATCGGAACACGACAGTAATCCCCCAGGATCAGGTGGAGACCCAGCTGGCCCTGTGCGACCAGGTGCAGGCCTATTGGCATGGCCGGGGCAGAAGGCCCCTGGCCTATGTGGAGACCTACGGCTGCCAGCAGAATGAGGCGGACTCCGAGCGGATTCGGGGGCTGCTCACCGCCTGCGGCTACGAGTTTGGCCAGGGGCCCGAAGGGGCGGACCTGGTGGTGATGAATACCTGCGCCATTCGGGAGCATGCGGAGCAGCGGGTATTCGGCAATCTGGGGGCCCTCACCCACACCAAGCGCCGCCATCCGGATCAGAAGATTTTCCTCTGTGGCTGTATGGCGGGCCAGCCGGAGGTGGAAGCCCGGCTTCGCAAGAGCTTTCCCCATGTAGACGGGGTCTTTTCCACCCACCACCTGTGGCAGTTCCCGGAGATTCTGCTCCGGGTCCTCACCACAGACAAACGGGTTTTCTATACCCAGGACGAGCCGGGCTCCATTGCCGAGGGTCTGCCGGTCCGGCGGGAGGGCAAGCTGAAGGCTTGGGTCTCCATCATGTACGGCTGTAACAATTTCTGCTCTTACTGCATCGTCCCCTATGTCCGCGGCCGGGAGCGGAGCCGGAAGCCGGAGGAGATCTTGGCAGAGTGCCGGACATTGATTGAGGCCGGATACAAAGACATCACCCTTTTGGGGCAGAATGTGAACTCCTACGGCAAGGATTTGGACTGCGGCATGGATTTCTCCGACCTTCTGGCGGAGATTGCGGGGATGCCGGGGGAATTTCTGGTGCGGTTTATGACCAGCCATCCCCGGGATGCCGGTCCGAAGCTCTTTGATACCATGGCGAAGTTCCCCAAGATTGCCAAGCAGCTGCACCTGCCAGTGCAGTGCGGCAGCGACCGGGTGTTGAAGGCCATGAACCGGCACTACAACCGCCAGCAGTATCTGGAGCTGGTGGACTACGCCCGGAAGGTGATGCCGGAGCTGGTGCTCACCTCGGATGTAATTGTGGGCTTCCCCGGCGAGACGGAGGCGGAGTTTGAGGAGACCCTGACCCTCATCCGCCAGGTGCGCTACGACGCCCTGTTTACCTTCATCTATTCCCCCCGACCCGGTACCCCGGCGGCCAGCCTGCCGGACCCGGCGACCCGCCAGGAGAAAAACCGGTGGTTTGACCGCCTCTGTACTGCCCAGAACGAAATTTCCGAGGAGAAGCATCGGGCCTATGTGGGCAAAACCCTGGAGGTGCTGGTAGACGGGACCGACGGAGACCTGCTCACCGCCCGCACCGGCGGCGGGCGGCTGGTACGGCTGGCAGGAGACCCCGGTCTCATCGGCCGGTTCTGCCGGGTGCACATTGACGGAGCAACCACCTGGAGCCTCACCGGCGCCCTGGCCGCAGAGTGAGGGCTCCACGGGAAACATAGAAAGTGAGAGAACATATGGCCACAGAGCTCACCCCCATGATGCGGCAATACCTGGAAATGAAGGAGAAAAACAAGGACTGCCTCCTGTTTTTCCGTTTGGGCGATTTTTACGAGATGTTCAACGAGGACGCCAAGCTGGTCTCCAAAGAGTTGGACCTGACCCTCACCACCCGGGATCGGAGCAAGGACAAGGCGGACCAGACCCCCATGTGCGGTGTCCCCTACCACTCTGCCGAGGCCTACATCGCCCGGTTGGTGGCCAAGGGCTACAAGGTGGCCATCTGTGAGCAGACCGAGGATCCGGCCACAGCCAAGGGGCTGGTGGACCGGGACATTGTCCGGATCGTCACCCCCGGCACCGTCACCGAGAGCTCCATGCTGGATGAGAGCCGGAACAATTACATGGCCGCCCTCTTTGGTTTGGAAGAGGCCTATGGCCTGTGCTTCTGCGACCTCTCCACCGGCGCGTTCTATGCCACAAGCGCCCAGGGGCCCGAGGCGGTGGCCCGGGTGGCGGCGGAGTTGGGCCGCTTTGCTCCGGCGGAGGTCATCCGGGGGGGCCAGGGCGTGAAGGCGGAGGAGATTGAACATACCCTGTTCCAGCGCCTGCGCTGCTGCGTGGACGAGGGAAAGGAGCCGCCGGATCTGGAGGCGGCAACCAGCCTGCTGGAGCGTCAGTTTGGCGCCAGCCTGGCGGAGCTGGGGGTAGCCGGGCAGGGGGCCGTGGTCCTCGCCTGCGCCATCCTCCTGCGGACCATGCAGGAGACCCAGAAAAATGATCTGAGTCACATTCGGCGGTTGGAATTCTACTCCACAGGCCGCTACCTAGAGCTGGACCTCACCGCCCGGCGGAACCTGGAGCTGACGGAAACTCTGCGGGATAAATCCAAGCGGGGCAGCCTCCTGTGGGTCCTGGACAAGACCAAGACCCCCATGGGAGGTCGGCTCCTCCGGTCCTGGCTGGAAAAGCCTCTGTTGGACCCGGTGGAAATCGGCCGTCGGCAAAGCGCGGTGGAGGAGCTGGTGGGAAATCCCGTGGCCCGGGGCGAGGTGGAGGCCTGCCTCAAGGAGATCTCGGATCTGGAGCGGGTGATGACCCGGATTGTCACAGGATCTGCCAATGGGCGGGACATGGTGAGCCTGGCTCAGGGCTGTCAGCCATTGCCGGCGCTGAAAGAGCAGCTGGGACGGCTCCAAAGTCCCATGCTGGTCCGGCTGCGGGACAGTCTGGACGAGCTGCAGGATTTCCGGAATCTCATTGAGAAGACCCTGGTGGCGGACCCGCCCTTTACCATTCGGGAGGGGGGCCTCATCCGGGAGGGAGCCGACCAGGAGATTGACCGCCTGCGGGACATTATGAACGGCGGAGCCGGGACCATTGCCGCCATTGAAGTCCAGGAGCGGGAGAAGACCGGCATCCGCACCCTGAAGGTGGGGTATAACCGGGTCTTCGGCTACTACATAGAGGTCTCCAAGTCCTTCCAGGACCAGGTGCCGGAGCACTACATCCGGAAGCAGACCCTGGCCAATTGTGAGCGGTATATCACCCAGGAGCTCAAGGAGCTGGAGGCCACGGTGCTCACCGCCAAGGACCAGATTACGGCCATGGAATACCAGCTCTTTACCCGGCTGCGGGAGTTCATCGCCAAGGGAGCCGGCCGGGTCCAGGAGACGGCGGCGGCGGTTGCCAGCGTGGATGTGCTGTGCTCTCTGGCGGCGGTGGCCGCCCAGCGGGGCTACTGCCGGCCGGAGATTACCACAGGACCGGAGATCCGCATCCGAGAGGGCCGTCACCCTGTGGTGGAGCAAGTGCTGAAAGACAGCCTGTTTGTGCCCAACGACACGGAGCTGGGGGTCCCGGGAGCCCAGGTGGCCATCATCACAGGTCCCAACATGGCGGGCAAGTCCACCTACATGCGTCAGGTGGCGCTGATGGTGATTATGGCCCAGATGGGATCCTTTGTCCCGGCCAAGTCTGCCCGGATTGGCATTGTGGACCGGGTCTTTACCCGCATTGGGGCCAGCGACGACCTGGCTTCGGGCCAGTCCACCTTCATGGTGGAGATGACGGAGGTGGCCCAGATTCTGAAGCATGCCACAGCCCGGAGTCTGCTCATTTTGGATGAGATTGGCCGGGGGACCTCCACCTTTGACGGCATGGCCATTGCCCGGGCAGTGCTGGAGTATGCGGCCAACCCCAAGAAGCTGGGGGCCAAGACCCTCTTTGCCACCCACTATCACGAGCTCACCGCCATTGAAGCGGAGCTTTCCAATGTGAAAAATTATAACATTGCCGTGAAAAAACGGGGGAAAGACATGATTTTCCTGCGGAAAATCGTCCCCGGCGCGGCGGATGAATCCTACGGCGTGGAGGTGGCCAACCTGGCGGGACTGCCGGGAACCGTCATCACCCGGGCCAGGCAGCTCCTCCAGGAGCTGGAGGCGGGGACTGCCCCGGCACAGCCCCGGGAGCAGCCGGAGGCGGATCAGGTCTCTATGCTGGACATGTCCTCCCAGGCGGTATGTCAGGAGCTGCAAAAGGTGGCGGTGGAGACCCTGACTCCCATAGAGGCCATGAACCTCCTGTTCCGCCTAAAACAGATGCTCTGAGAATTTGAGGTGTATCATGAACGAAACCAAGCGGCTGTCGATCTCCATGACCCGGGAAGAGCGGATCTGGGGATGGCTGTACGTACCCTTCTTTTTGGTGCTGCTGTCCTGGATTCTGGCAGAGGGATTCCGGCTGTTGGGCTGGGAGACTGAGACGCTGCTGGGCCAGGCCCGGTTGAACGGGGCGTTCTTTGGAGTGAACTTCCTGGCGACGGTCCTTATTTACCGGAAATTTTTGTCCAAGTCTCTGGTGATGGTGGGCAAACGCTTTTGGGGCTTCCTCCAGGCAGTGATTTTGGGGCTGGCGATGTACTACGCCGGCGCCCTGCTCATCAGCTGGGTGGTCCGCCTCTGGCAGCCTGGCTTGGAGAATGTGAACGATGCCGCCATTGCAGCCATGGCCCGGGAGTCCCGGTGGGTGATGGTGGTGGGCACCGTGCTCCTGACGCCTGTGGTGGAGGAGTGCATCTTCCGGGGCCTGTTGTTCCAGGGGCTGCACCGGCACAACCGGGCGGCGGCCTATGCCCTGTCCACGGTGACCTTTTGCCTGGGACATGTGATCGGATATATAGGTCAGGTGGAGCTTTCCACCCTGGCCATCCTGACGCTGGAGTATCTTCCGGCTGGGATTGCCCTGGGCTGGGCCTATGAAAAGGCAGATACCATTTTTGCCCCCATTCTGATGCACGGACTGGTCAACGCCCTGTCCATGCGTGTGCTGTGGTAAGGAGGTGCAAAATGCCGAAAATCATACAACTTTCCCCTCATGTGGCCAATCTGATTGCCGCAGGCGAGGTGGTGGAGCGCCCGGCTTCTGTGGTGAAGGAGCTGCTGGAAAACGCAGTGGACGCCGGGGCCTCCAAGGTGACGGTGGAGTTGCGCAACGGCGGCATGACATTCCTCCGGGTGACGGATGACGGCTGCGGCATGACGCGGGAGGATGCCAGAACCGCATTTCTCCGCCACGCCACCTCCAAGCTCCGGGAGCCGGAGGATCTGAACGCCATCGGCACCATGGGCTTCCGGGGAGAGGCTTTGGCGGCCATTGCCGCAGTGTCCCGGGTGGACCTGCTGACCAAGACGGCCGGCGCAGTGGAAGGGACCAGCCTCCACTTGGAGGCGGGGGAAATCACAGCGGAGTCTGAGGCCGGATGCCCGGAGGGGACCACCATGATGGTCCGGGACCTCTTCTTCAATACCCCGGCCCGGATGAAATTTATGAAGCAGGACAGCGTAGAGGGGGCGGCCGTTGCCGCCGCCGTGCAGCGCCAGGCCCTGGCCCATCCCCAGGTGGCAGTCCGCCTGCTCCGGGATGGGAAGGAGATTCTCAATACCCCCGGCGATGGGCGGCTGCTGTCCGCCATGGCCGGTGTCTACGGCCGGGAGGCGGCCAACTTGGTCCCGGTGGACAGCCACTGGGAGAGCAGCCAGGTGCAGGGGTTCGTCTCCAAGCCCACCCAGGCCCGGGCCAGCCGGGCGTACCAGATCTTCTTTGTCAATGGCCGGCCGGTGAAGTCCAAGCTCCTTCAGTCGGCGCTGGAGGAGGCATATCGGAACCAATTGATGGTGGGGAAATTTCCCGCCTGTGTCCTCCATGTGCAGGTGCCGCCCCATACGGTGGACGTCAATGTCCACCCGGCCAAGACGGAGGTCAAGTTCCTTTCGGAGCGGGAGGCCTTTGACTGTGTGCATTATGGAGTCCTGGCGGCGCTGAACAAGACCCAGGACCGGCCCCAGCTGCACCTGGACGGGGAGAAGCCGGAGCCTGCTCCCGCGCCCAAGAAGCAGGAGGCCTTCCAGACTATGCCCGCCGAGACCTACCGGCAGATGGCCGCCGCCCTGGCGGGAGGGAAGAAACCGGATCCGGAACGGGCCCAGGCGGCTGTGCGTGCCATGGAGCGGGCGCCTTTGGCCCAGCCCGTCTTCATCCCCCGCCCCCAGGCCGAGCTCCGTCCGGAGCCGCCCAGGGCCTCAGAGCCGGCTCCTGTCCCGGCGCCGCCGGAGGAACAGCCGGAGCCGGTCCAGGCGGTGCTGCCCATGCCGGAGGAGCCCTCTTTCACGGTGCTGGGGGAGCTGTTCCGCACCTACATCGTGGTACAGCAGGGGGAGGAGGCGTTCCTCATCGACAAGCACGCCGCCCACGAGCGGGTTTTGTTTGACAAGCTCCGGGCCCAGAAGCAGGAGATTGCCTCTCAGACCCTGTTGGCCCCTCAGGTGTGCCGTCTGGGTCAGGAGGGTGCGGCGTTGGTGCTGGAGCAGCTGCCCCTGTTGGATGAACTGGGGTATGGCGTGGAAGAATTTGGGGAGGGAACGGTGCTGCTGCGCCAGGCTCCCATGGACCTCTCCCCGGAGCAGGCGGCGGATTGCCTCACCAGCCTGGTCCAGGACTTGCAAGAGGGAAAGCGGGAGGACCGGGACGGTCTGCGGGATCACATCCTGCACACCATGGCCTGCAAGGCCGCCATTAAGGCGGGCTGGCACACGGATTCCCTGGAGCGGGAGGCGCTGGTCCGGGAGGTTTTGGGCCGGGAGGACCTGAAATACTGCCCCCATGGCCGCCCCGTCTGCATCCGGCTGACCAAACAACAGCTGGAGCGCCAGTTTGGACGGGCGTAACAGCTTGGAAACGAGAAGGAGGAGCCGCCTTTGGATCGGATACTTTGCATTGCCGGCCCCACCGCCTCTGGGAAAACAGAGCTGGCCGTGGCCGTGGCCCTGGCCCTGAATGGAGAGGTGGTGTCCTGCGACTCCATGCAGGTTTACCGCCGCATGGACATCGGCACGGCCAAGCCCACCCTGGAAGAGCGCCGGGGGGTCCCCCATCACATGCTGGATGTGGCGGAGCCCAGCGAACCCATGTCTGTGGGGAAGTTTGTGGATCTGGCCGCCCCGGTGGTGGAGGACATTTTGGCCCGGGGCAAAACCGCCATCCTGGCGGGAGGCACCGGCCTGTATATGGACGCCTTGATCCGGGGCAATGGCTTTGCACCTGACCCGGACCCGGCGCTACGCCGGATGCTCCAGGACCGGGCCCGGCAGGAGGGGACGGAACCGCTTCTGGAAGAGCTCCGGGCCGTGGACCCGGAGGCGGCGTCCCGGTTGCACCCCGCCGATGAGAAGCGGATCATCCGGGCCCTGGAGGTGTACCGACAGACGGGGAAGACTCTGACCCAGCACAACCTGGAGACCCGGCAGGTTCCCCCCCGATACCGGCCCTGCTGGCTGGGACTGGATTTTCCGGACCGGGGGGAGCTGTACCGGCGAATTGACTTGCGGGTGGAGGACATGCTCCGGCGGGGCCTTCTGGATGAGATCCGGGGGCTTTTGGCGCAGGGGCTGTCTCCCGGTGCCACGGCGCTGCAGGCCATCGGGTACAAAGAGTTTCTGGCCGCGCTGGAAGGCCAGTGTACGGTGCAGGAAGCGGTGGAGGCCGTCCAGAAGGCCTCCCGCCATTATGCCAAGCGGCAGCTCACCTGGTTCCGGCGGAATGAGGACATGGAATGGATCTTCCGGCAGCCCGGTCAGGATTTTTCCCAGATTTTTGAGCAGGCGGTGGCAAAAATTCACTTTTTCGACACAGCCGGGTGGTAAGATAGAGGTATCCCAATAGAAAGAAGGAAGGAATACTTATGTCTGAAGCCATGAACTTACAAGACGCGCTGCTGCGCCAGGTCCTGAAGGAACGCATCCCGGTGACCCTGTTTCTCATGAACGGGTTCCAGCTGCGCGGGGTTATCACCGGATTTGACAATTTTGTGGTAATCCTTGTCACAGACAACAAGCAGCAGATGATCTACAAGCACGCCATTTCCACCCTGGTTCCAGCACGTCCCCTGAAAATCGGCGCTCCTGTGTAAGAGGCGGTGCCCTGTTTCATGGGACTGACCACAGAAAGGATGTTCTCCCATGAAACAGGGCAAGCAATTTATGAGGGCCATTATGCTGGTGTTGGCCTTGATGGTCACCAGCTATATCATATACAATGTCATTCGCACGGCCTCCAGTGGCGTTGCCACGGCCCAGGCAGTGCTCTATGCAGCCTCCGATGGAGTTTCCGTCGAAGGCTTTGTGGTGCGTCAGGAGACAGTGATTCCGGCCGCCTATGATCTGGTGCTCCCCACCAAAGGAGAGGGGGAGAAAGTGGCCTTTGGAGAAGAGGTGGCGGTGAGTCTCCGCAGTGACGCCGCCCGGGCCCGGCAGGAGGAGATTGCCCAGACAAAACGGGATTTGGAGCAGCTTCGCCTGGCCGTCGCCTATCAGTCCCAGCTCACAGACAGTGAGGTTGTGGCCCAGCGCATTGCCGCTTCGGCTGCCTCCCTGGCCGGGCAGGTGGCCCAGAGGCGGCTGGATGCCGCCCGGACGGCAGGACAGGACCTGCGCTCCCTCATCCTCCGGCAGAGCGCGGGAGATTCGGACACCGACGCCATGCAGGAGCAGATTGCACAGCTCCAGAGCCAACTGGAGGGCCTGGAGGCCAGCGCCGCATCGGACACCAAATCCGTCACGGTCCAGTCCGCCGGATATTACTCCGCGGTGGCAGACGGCTATGAGACACTGCTGACGCCGCAGACCTTGACCAATCTCACGGCTTCTGGCTTCCAGGACCTGTGGAAGGAAGGGGCGGCTTCCCCGGGGCAGAACGCCGGGCGCCTCATTTCCTCCGGCCAGTGGTACTATGCCTGTACCGTGGAGAAGCAGTACCTGGAGGGCCTGGAGGTGGGGGACAGACTCCAGGTGAGCCTGGGGGGCGAGGTGGATCTGGAGCTGACCATGACGGTGACCCGGGTAAACCGGGAGGAGGAGACGGGGCTGCTGGTCCTGACTTCCCAGGAACATCTGGCTGCGGTTTCCGCCTTGCGGCGGCTCCATGCGGATATCATTTTCCACGCCTACCAGGGCCTCCGGGTCCCCCGGGAGGCGGTGTGTTACAGCGAAGAAACCGGCTCTGCCGGAGTCTATGTGCTGGAGGGGGCCAAGGCGGTGTGGAAGGACATTCAGCTGATCTATGACAACGGCGAGATGTACATTGCCGCGCTGGACCAGAGCAGCACAGGAAATCTCTGGCCGGGAGACCTGATTCTCCTGGATACCCAGGAACTTTTTGATGGAAAGCTGGTGAAATGAACATGGAAACCATTCAGGAACGTGTAGCCCGGGTACGGGCAGAAATCCGGGCGGCGGCCCTGGCCTGCGGCCGGGACCCAGGGGAGATTGCCCTGTGCGCCGCCACCAAAATGAACGACGCCGAAGCCGTTCGGCAGGCCATTGCAGCCGGTGTGGACTGCTGCGGCGAGAACCGGGTGCAGGAGCTGGTGCAGAAGTCTGGGGAAGACGCTTACCGGGGCGCGCCGGTGCATTTCATCGGTCATCTCCAGACCAATAAGGTCCGCCAGGTGGTGGGCCATGTGGATTTGATTCAAAGCGCCGACCGCTGGAATCTGCTGGAGGCGCTGGAAAAGGAAGCCGCCCGTCAGGGCATCTGCCAGAAGGTGCTTCTGGAAGTGAACATCGCCGGGGAGGAGAGCAAATCCGGCTTCTCTCCGGAGTCTCTTTGGGAGGTTCTGGAAGGATTTGGCGGCTTTTCCCACTTGCAGGTACATGGGCTCATGGCAATCCCCCCTGTGAGCACCCGCCCGGGAGAAAATTTGCAATTTTTTTCTGAAATGCGCAACCTTTTTGTTGACATAAGTAGAAAAAAATACGATAATGTTACCATGGCCCAGCTGTCCATGGGGATGTCCGGGGACTACCCCGACGCCATCGCCTGCGGCAGCACCATGGTCCGCATTGGAACTGCGATTTTTGGCCCGCGCGATTATGGTCAGAAGTGACTGTCAGATAGATACTTAGGAGGATACACCAACATGGGATTTTTGGATGAACTGAAGAAGCTGACGAAGCCTTATGCCGATGAGGAAGAAGATTACGATGATTACGACGACGAGCCCGTAGAAGAGGAAGAGCCACCTGCCCCCACGTCCCGCGCTACCCGCCGCAGCGCTACCATGACCGATCCAGTCTACTCCCGCAGTTCCGGGCTGGATACAGGCCGCACCACGGGAAGCCGCATCGTGAATATCAACACCACGACCCAGCTCCAGGTGGTCCTGGTGAAGCCGGAGCGGTTTGACAATGTGTCGGAAATTGCCGACCACCTGCGGGATAAGCACTCGGTGCTCCTGAACCTGGAGAACACCGACCGGAACATTGCCCGCCGCTTGGTGGACTTCCTGTCCGGCTGCGCCTATGCTCTGGATGGAAAGATCAAGAAGGTGGCCGCCTCGGCCTACCTGCTCACCCCCTACAACGTGGAGATTGTGGGCGATTTGGTAGAAGAGCTGGAAAACAACGGCGTGTACTTTTAATCGCACCATAAGGGGGACAGACGATGTTTACACCGCAGCAATTGGAACAGATTACCTTTCACACCTCGGTATTCGGCGGCTACGATATGGACTCTGTGGATGAGTTCCTGGTGGCGCTGATTGAGGACTACAATACCCTGTACAAAGACAATGCCACCCTGAAGAGCAAAATGCGGGTCTTGGTGGAGAAGCTGGAGGAATACCGGGCCGGAGAAGGCAGCGCCAAAGAGAGCCTGCGGGCGGTCCAGCAGACCTGCGACAACATGATTCGGGAGGCGGAGGCCAAGTGCCTGAAGATGCTCCACCAGGCAGAAGCCCAAGCCCCCAGCACCAGCCTGGCAGATGCCAAAGCTGTGGCCCGGGAGGGGATCGAGTCTCTGGAGACTCAGCTGAAGGAAGTGCTGGACAAGCTGGAGACCATCAAGTCCCAAGCCGGCGCAGAGACCCACCAGGAGGCGCCCAAGCCTCAGAATGAGGCTCAGGTGGCTCAGGAGATTGCCCAAAATCTGGAGAAGCTGGTGGGCACCACAGAAGACACCGCCCCCGTGCCCCGCAGCCCTCGGGTGGACAGCAACACCACCAGCCGGTTTACCAACCTCCAGTTCGGCAAGAACTACGACCCCACCAAACGGTAAATTTCATAATCAATGCACAGATGAGGACAGGCGCGTTGCCATTCCCGCCTTCAGAGAGCTGCCGGCTGGTGCGAGGCAGCAGGCGGCGGCAGGGCGTATCCCCTCGGAGCAGCTCCCCGAAGATGGCAGTAGACGGAGCCGGTTCATGGCCGATATCCCATGACACGAGTGGCCGGGCATTCCCCGGCAAGAAGAGTGGTACCGCAGAGGTGACAGCGCCTTTGTCTCTTTCCCAGAGACAGAGGCGTTCCTTTTTTATCATCTTTCATTTTTTGGAGGCAACCTATTATGGAGTACAAAAACACCATCATCACACCAAAGACCGCCTTCCCCATGAAAGCGGGCCTGCCCAACCGGGAGCCCGGGATGCTGGAGGCGTGGAACGACATGGACCTGTACGGCCAGCTCCTGGAGAAGAATCGGGACTGCCCCCGGTTCATTCTCCACGACGGCCCTCCCTTCTCCAACGGAGACATTCACATGGGCCACGCCCTCAACAAGACGCTGAAGGACTTCATCGTCCGGGCCAGGGCCATGCAGGGCTATTACACCCCCTATGTCCCCGGGTGGGACAACCATGGCATGCCCATTGAGTCCGCCATCATCAAGAAAAACAAGCTAAATCACAAGACCATGCCTGTCCCGGAGTTCCGCTCTGCCTGTGAACAGTTCGCCCAGGATTATATCGACCGGCAGATGACCGGATTCCGCCGCCTGGGGGTCATCGGCGACTGGGCCCACCCCTATAAGACCATGGACAAGGCCTTCGAGGCGGAGGAAGTGAAGATTTTCGGGGCCATGTACCGCAAGGGCTACATCTACAAGGGCCTGAAGCCGGTGTACTGGTGCCCCAAGGATGAGACGGCCCTGGCAGAGGCGGAAATTGAGTATGCCGACGACGCCTGCACCTCCATCTATGTGAAGTTTGCCCTGAACCAGGACTTCGGCAAGCTGGCGCCCTATGGCGGCGTCGCCAACACCTACGTGATCATCTGGACCACCACCCCCTGGACCCTGCCCGGCAACCTGGCCATTGCCTTCCATCCCACGGAGGAGTATGTCCTTCTGGACGCGGGAGCGGAGCGCTACATCGTCGCCAAGGCCCTGGCGGAGAAGACCATGCAGGCAGGCGGTGTGGAGCGCTATGAGACAGTAGCCACCTTCCCCGGCGGCTTCTTCGAGCGGATGACAGCCCGGCATCCCTTCCTGGACCGGGACAGCCTCCTGGTGACTGCCGACTATGTCACCATGGATTCCGGTACCGGCTGCGTCCACACCGCCCCCGGCTTTGGCGCAGACGACTACCAGACCTGCCGCCGGTATGACATGGAGCTGGTGGTGCCGGTGGACGACCGGGGCTACCAGACGAAGGAGGCGGGCAAATACGCCGGGATGTACTATGCGGAGTCCAACGGGGCCATTCTGGCGGATATGAAGGAGTCTGGGGCCCTCTTTGCCTCGGAGGAAATGGTCCACTCCTACCCCCACTGCTGGCGCTGCAAGCACCCCATCATCTTCCGGGCCACGCCCCAGTGGTTCTGCTCCGTGGAGTCCTTCAAGGACCGGGCCATGACCGCCTGCGAGGAGGTCCAGTGGTTCCCGGCCTGGGGCAAGGACCGGATGATTGCCATGCTCCGGGAGCGGGCGGACTGGTGCATCTCCCGCCAGCGGCGCTGGGGGATGCCCATCCCCGTGTTCTACTGCAAGGACTGCGGCAAGCCCATCTGCACCGAGGAAACCATTGCCTACATCTCCCGGCTCTTCGGCGAGTTCGGCTCCAACGTCTGGTTCCAGAAAGAGGCCATGGAGCTGATCCCCCAGGGCCTGACCTGCCCCCATTGTGGCGGGAAGGACTTCGAGAAGGAGACGGACACCCTGGACGGCTGGTTTGACTCCGGCTCCACCCACTATGCCTCCCTGTACCACGACGATGCCGCCCAGTGGCCGGCGGATGTGTATCTGGAGGGTGCGGACCAGTACCGGGGCTGGTTCCAGTCCAGCCTCCTCACAGCGGTGGGTGCTCTGGAGAAGGGCGCGCCCTTCCGCCAGATCCTGACCCACGGCTGGACCGTGGACGGCGAGGGCAAGGCCATGCACAAGTCCCTGGGCAACGGCATGGATCCCAACCAGCTGATCAAGGAGTACGGCGCGGACATTGTCCGGCTGTGGGCCGGTTCCTCAGACTACCACGCCGATGTGCGGTGCTCCAAGGAGATTTTCAAGCAGTTGAGCCAGAACTACCTGAAATTCCGGAACACCGCCCGGTACTGCCTGGGCAACCTGGAGGGCTTTGACCCTAACCACCTGGTGGAGCCGGAGCAGATGCTGGAGCTGGACCGCTGGGCCCTCACCAAGCTGGAAAAGCTGATCGCTACCTGCCGGAAGGCCTATGACCAGTACGAATTCCATGTGGTATCCCACGCCATCAACGACTTCTGCGTGGTGGAGCTCAGCAGCTTCTATTTGGATATCATCAAGGACCGGCTGTACTGCGAGGACCGGGAGGGGCGGAAGCGCCGCTCGGCCCAGACCGCCCTGTATCTCATTGTGGACGCTATGGCCAAGCTCTTTGCCCCCATCCTGGCCTTCACATGTGACGAGATCTGGCAGGCCATGCCCCACCGGGAGGAGGACGATCCCCGGAACATCCTCCTGAACCGGATGCCGGAGGGCTGCGGGCAGTATGCCCTGGCCCAGGAGGCCATGGAGAAGTGGGATGTGGCGATTCGTCTGCGTCAGGACGTCAACGCCGTGCTGGAGACTGCCCGGGCGGCCAAGCGCATCGGCAAGGCCCTGGAGGCCCATGTGGCCCTGGAAGCCACGGATCCGGACGCCGCCGGAGCTCTGGAGGCAGTCCGGGAGCTGGATCTGGCGGAGCTCTGCATTGTCTCCAGCTGCACCCCGGAGTCGGTGCCGGAGGAGGCCACCCAGGGCCAGGGGACCAATTTCCCAGGCCTCAGGATTGGCGTCACCGAGGCCAAGGGAACCAAGTGCCCCAGGTGCTGGATGCACTCCCTCCAGGCCAACGAGGAGGGCCTGTGCCCCCGCTGTGCGGGCGTCATCTCCAGACTGCCGCAGGATGTGCTGGAGCTGAGCGAGTGAGGCGCTTGGGCATTATGAGCCTATATCAATAAAAAGTCTGCTGCAAGGCGGAACGGTCAAGACCGTTCCCTACGGGGAGTAACCGGTAGGGAAGGTCTGAGCCGTCCGCTTTTGCAGCAGACTTTCTGTACTTGGCGCTACTCCTGGTGCAGGTAGCGCATGAGGTGTTTGGTGAGCCGCTCGACGGCGGTGGAATCTGTCCGGTAGTGAATCCGGTTGGAGATGACTTCCTGGGTCAGGAGGCCGGCGTTGTTCATGTTGTTCAGGTCCCGGAACACGGAGCCGGGGTTGAGGCCCAGGGACTGGGATAGATCCTGGACGCTCATAGGGTGGTCGGTCATGGCCCGGAGCATCCGCGCCCGGTCGGGATGTACCATGAGGCGCAGGGCGGTGAACTCCCAGTCGCGCAACCGGTCTGGAGTTTCCGGGGCGTCCTGCCCAGGGGGAATGCCAACGCCCAGGTGTAGGCACAGGTGGGCCACTGGGTGCTGGAATTCACCAGGGCCGCCGAAGGGGAAGAAGTACCGCAGGGCAATCTCCAGGCGGCGGATTTCCGGCTCCTTCAGTCCGGTTTTTTGGAGCATGGTTTGCATGGCGGCGGGCTCCTGCAAATAGCGTTCCCACTCCTCTGCCCGGGGGATGGCTTGCTCCACCCAGGGGGCCAGGAGGGGCTCCAGCCGCTGGGCGGCCGGGCGCAGGATGGTCATCAGCCGGTCCAGGTGCCAGTGAAATGCGGAAAACACCTCCACCAGCTGCAGCTGGTAGCTCTGGGGCACGGGCAGGCGGCCGATCTCCCAGGCCAAGGTGGTGTATTCCCCCTCGGCGGAGGTCAGGTTCAGGGAAATGCCATTGATTCCGCTGATGCGAAATGGGCGGTCAGTCAGGAACCATCCGCGTTTTAAAGAGTTCACGGCGCTGTCGACGTCGGTACAGGAAAAATCCATGGTACTGTAAATCATGCAGCAGGCCAGGCAGGACAGGTGCCGGTCCTTCCCATCCACCGGTACGCCTTTGAAATAGAATTGGAGCTCCTCATTGTCTGGATCCAGGGACCCGCAGACCGTATCCCGAATGGCAGAGATTTCTCTGGCGGGGATACAATATTCTGCGTTTTCCGTCAGCTCCTCTGCCGGTATTTGATTGACATAGCTGTAGACAAGCTCTACCGTCTCCAGGAGGATGCAGGGTTTTCGATGAACTTGAAATTCCACGAAAGTCCCCCTTTCACTTTGGTTTGGTCTATTATAGCAATTTCCTCCAGACCTTGCAAGGATTGTGGATGAAGCGCGCGTTCGGAACAGGGCACAGGGATGGACCGGTGTCCGCCTGCGGTAGGCGTTGCGAATTCGCCCAACCTGGTTGGGGAACGTATAGTGTTTCTGCCGGGCGGACACATGGGTCCGCCCCTACGGCGAGGGGTGAGGATGGATGGGAATTACTCGACGTGTTTTGCCATTTTAATGCCCATGTTAGGAGGAAATTTGGTGTATTTTACGAAAACACCGAAGAATCTATTTATGCACTATGTTGCGATATCCTCGTAGGGGCGGACCTATGTGTCCGCCCGTGGTAGGCATTTGGAATTCGCCCGACGTGGTTGAAAAGCGCATGATGTTTCTGCCAAGCGGACACATAGATCCGCCCCTACGGCGAGGGGTGAGGATGGGCAGGAATTGGGGGCATTTTGTGGTAATGCCATGGGATGGCATTGGGGGCGCGGTGCGCCCCCAATTTGGGTGGGATTGCGGTGAATTCAGGCGGCGGGTTCCCAGGTGAGGTAGCGCACCAGGATGACGGCTGCCTGGGCCCGGGTGCTGGAGGCTTTGGGGCAGAGGGTGGTTTCGGATACGCCCCGGATGAGGCCCTCGGCCACGGCCCATGCCATGGGGGACTGGGCATAATTGCTGAGCTTCCCGGCGTCCAGATAGGCCGACAGGTCCGCCTGGTTGGAGACATCCTGGCCTTGGAGCTGGGCGTAGCGGTAGAGGATTGCCGCGAACTGCTCCCGGGTCACGGGGCTGTTGGGGCAGAACCGCTCTGTGGTGACTCCATTCACCAGGCCGGTTTCCTTGGCCCATGCCACGGCCTCGGTGTAGTACCGGCCCTGGTGCACGTCCTGGAAGCTGCCAGTGCCGGTGGCCTCCGGGGAGTCGGCCAGGCGGTGGAGCACGGTGACCAGCTGGCCCCGGGTGAGGGCGGCCTCCGGGGAGAAGGTGTTGGCGCTGGTTCCGCGGAAGAGGCCCTCCTGGATGGCGGTGATGATCTCCTCCCGGGCCCAGTGATTTGCAATGTCCGGATATTGCCCGGCAATTTGCTCCCGCTCCGGGTCCCGGACGGTGATGTTCAGGGACCTGGTGTATGGTCCGAAGCCACCGGAAATGCTGGCGGCGCCAGGGGTCAAAGCCCGGATGGTGCAGCTGTAGCCGTCGGATTCCAAGATTTCCAAGATCTCGGGGTTGTCATTGACCCATTCAATCTGGATGTCATACGGGTTTTCTGCGGTATTCTGGATGGTCAAGGTTTCGCCGGGATCCAGAATGGTTTTTTCTGCGGATAGATTTACATAATTTCGCATCGCCTCGCCCTGCTCAAAGACAGCTACGGAAGTATTTCCTGCGCAGTCGATTGCAAGGTCCAGTACTTTGTCACAATCATCAATGCAGTTAGTGCCATGATCAAATACCATACTTGCGCTATCCAAATACATGGGAAGAGGTGATCCATCGTATGTTGCGCTATATCCGCTGCCACCCCACTGGCCGGTACTCTCGTTATAGCGTAGATCCAGGGATATACTATAGTCCAGGAACCATTTTTCGCTACAGGGGATATTGTAGGAATATATCTTTTCAGTGCCCCAGGGGGTGTCCATGTATTCTACGTAAAGCGATATATCTTCTGCCTGGAATGGTCCGCTGTTGTCAATATAAAGGCTGAAGGATACCGTGTCACTTGCATTGGGACCGCCGCGTTGGTATTCAGGTGTGACCTCCGCTTGAATGTCTACCCAGGTGTTCTCTGCCAGGAGGCAGTGATCCCAGTCGTAGGAAATGTACCCCTCTTCGTTCCGGGTGGACGCAAACAGCCATTCATAGGACAGGGCCTCGTCCATACTGCTGCCTGCATACAGTACGCCACCGGCGTTGTCGCTATAGTAGGTTTTGGGGACAAATCCGGTGTCCTGCTCCCAAAGAACTTTGCCGGTGGCTCGGTCGGTCACGGTATAGTGGATATTTTCTGCGTTCCGTTTCAGGCCCAAGCCCAGCTGAAACAGGTCCAGAGAACCGTCTCGGTTGGGAGAGAAGCCAGCCATTTCCGGGTAGAAGGAGGTTGTCACATGGGCAATCGAATCCTCTGCCGGAACGCGAACCCAATCGGGAATGCAGGTGTCCCCCAAATAGAAAGTGGTGTTCTTGGACAGACCCAGGATGCTGTCATATACCGGGCGAGTGCCCCAGAGGCTGTTGTGGAACTGATCCGCTGTGGTGTATCCGTATTCCACACCACCCAACAGGGTATCGTAGGTCCCCTCCTCCAGGACAGGACCTTCCCCAAAGTCGCCGTAGAAGGCCAGGAAGGGGGCGGAGAGGGTCACGTTGTCTTCGCTCAGCAGCTGTACAAAGCCCTCCACATAGGAGCCGTAGGGGAACCGCTCGTCCATGTAGGCCTTGTCCGCATCCGACAGGGTAACGGTCACAGAAACCTTCGCGGTGGAGTTGGCCGGAACGGTGATGGTTCCATCGGCGGCGCTGGAGGTGACGGCGGCGTCCAGCTCCCGGGCATAGTCGCAGACCAGGTAGGTGACCTTGCCGTGCTTGAACTGGCCCCCCTGGGCAATTTGGCCCAGGACGGTGGTATCCAGGTGATAAGTTTTGTCTGCGTCGGAGAAGTTTACCACCTGGAAGTCCATGGTGTAGGAGCCGGTGCGGTCCGGGTCGTCCCCCAATTCAAATTTGGCTTTGTCGGCGCCCTCCACCTGGATGTAGGCCCCGGAGGCCATGGCAAGGGCGGCGTTGGCCAGGCCTGCGCCCTGACGGCGGACGAAATAGAGGGTGTTGTGCTCCTCGTCCCGGACGGGGGTGGCGGTGCTCATGAGCAGGCAGTTCACCATGTGGGGCAGCTCCGCTTCTTCCACGCCGGATTCCCGCAGGTACTGCCGCACCAGAGCCGCAGAGGCTGCCACGGCGGGAGAGGCCATGGAGGTGCCGGAAGCCACGGCGTAGTCGTTGCCCACGTAAGCCGAGAACACGTTGCCGCCAATGCCGGTGATTTCCGGCTTCAGGGTCAGACCATCGGTGGGACCCCAGGAGGAGAAGCTGGACATTTGACCTGCAAATTGGCTGGGATTCCAAATGGTGTCTACCCGCAAGAGGTCCTTGTCCGGAAGATTGGACCAGATGAAGTCATATTGCAGTTTGCTGGTGGCAGCCATGGGCACTTCGAAGCGAGTCAGAGAGAAATGGACTGGCATACCGGCCGGCAGCTCCTCTGTGACCGTGGGGCTGTAAAGGACCACGGCAGCCGCTTTGGCCTGCACGGCCTGGGCCATGATGCCGTCTGCATTCCCGCCCTCGAAGGGGGCGAACATGAGCTTTCCTTCCGCGTCCTCCCACCGGGTGGCATAGGTCAGGAATTGACCTGCCAGGCGCTCCTGGAAGCCCATGCCTTCCGGGACGGATTCGGCCTCCTGGTAGGCGAAGAAATTCCGGAAACCTTGGGCACGGTTGTACCAGCTGACGGTGGAGAGGCCCCGGATTGCCTCAAAAGAAACTTCCTGGGGATTTTCCATACTGGCCACCGTCAGCACGGAGTCAAAGGTGCCGGGCATGCCCAGGGTGCCGGTGGAGACGGAGCTGGATTCCACCAGGCCGTCGCCCCAGAGACTCCGGTAACCGGTGGAGGCGTCGTTGCCGGCGGCTACCACCACGTTGATACCCGCCGCCCGGGCGGCGTCGTAAACTTCCGTCATGCCCTCGTAATAATGAGGACCGCAGGCGGAACCCAGGGACAGGTTGGCGCAGCCCACGCCCAGGGCAATGGCGTCTTCCATGGCGGCAATCAGGTAGTCGAAGTAGCACATGCCGTCCATGTCAAACACCTTCATGATGACCAGCTGTGCCTCCGGGGCAATGCCCAGGGTCTCCATATGGAGCTGCTCCTGGACCTCCTCCGGCAGATTGCCCGCCACAATGCCGGCCACGTGGGTGCCGTGGCCCAGGCCGGTGTCGTCATCGGTGCCGAAGTTGGCCAGGCCGTCTGCGTAGTTGAAGCCGAAGGGAACCTTGCCGCTGTAGTACACGGTGTCCAGGCTGGTCTCCTCGGACAGGGCTTCGGCGTGGAGGTTGTTGGCCTCCAGAATGGCGGCGATGTCCTCCTTGGTGTAGGCCACCCGGCTCTGGTCCTGGGGCTCCTGGATGAAGCTGGGGTTTTCGTAGCTGAGGCCGGTGTCGAGGATGGCCACGCTCATGCCCTCGCCCTGATAGCCCAGGTCCCAGGCCCCGGTTGCGCCCATGGCAGGGCCTGCGGAGTGCATATTGGGCAGGAACTGAGAAGCGGACTGGACCACAGGAGCCTCCGATTCCGGTACAGAAAAGGCAGGCATCAAAAAGGCGGCCTTGACCCCGGGCTGCCGATTCAGCTTCTGGAGGTCGCCGTATTGCACTGTGACGGAGATGGCGTTGGTCAGGAGGGTGAAGTGGTCCGAAACCTGCAGGTCATAGCCCAGCTTCTTCTCCAGGGCCTGGGTTTGCACGGTCTGCCGCTGGGCGATGCGGGCCATAGCGGCCTGCTCCGCCTGCCCCAGGGGCTGACCCAGCCGGACGGACATGGACTCCATGGAGGCGACCGGCGCATCTTCGAAGATCACCATGGCCTTAACCAAAGATTCCTGGGTGTAGACCTCAGAGCAGAGGCTGATTTCCTCACCCTGGTCCAGGGGGGCATCTCCCAGGATTTCCCGCACGGCCTGGGAGTATTGGGCGGCCTCTTGGGCGTCAAAGTCCTGGTACTGGAGGACGGAGCCGTCTTCTGCGGTCAGGTACTGGGTTTCGCCGCCCTCCAGCCCGGCCAGAGCCTCGGCCTCCTGGGGGGTGAGGACCCGCTGGGAGATGTACATGTCTCTGGCAGCTTCCCGGGTGTAGACGCTGCCGTCTTCCTCTTCGTAGACGTAGGTGTAACCTGCGGGGACGAAGGTGGTCTCCCCGGCCTTGCCGTAGACGGTCAGGGGACCGTAGTCACTTTGGCCCTGTGGAGCCGGGGCCTCCTGGGCCTGGCTCTGGGGCAGCCCCATGACGCCCAGTGCCAAAACGGCACAGAGGAACAGGGCCAAACAGCGTTTCAGAATCTTTTGCATATGGTACCTTCCTTTCTGATTTGGTGTGCTGTCATTATAGCATAGAGAATGCGTATTCGCAAATGAATTTTGCTTTTACGCAAACATCAATTCAGACAAAATTTCCGGCCCAAATTTGTGCAATTTGCCCAAGAGCTACGCCTCGTAGGGAACGGTCTCGTGTCAATAGCAACATGGTTTACGCTTTGTGAAGGGACATGGGTTACAACGAACCTCCCCGCTATGTTAGATTTTTGATAAGATAACGAAGCGTAGCTTTGTCCTTGAGACGTGGATCTCCCTTAATCAGATACACGCGCCGGAATTCATATGCTCGCTTCTTCACGTTTGGCCGCAACAGTGATAGGGAACTCATTACTTATGAGCTGTTGGCTGGCGGTTCCGGGGGTGCGTACGGAAAATCCCGTCTGATTTCTAACAGGAAGTCAGACGGGATTTTTGACTTATATTTTCAGAGATTACGTTTTTCCGATGGAGGCATGATTTCTATTGATTTCTGCAACAATGTCTTGCTCATTGCTCGGAAGGCTGGCGTACTGACAGAGTACCCCGTGTCAGCTGATAGACACGGTCACATCGACAGGCAACATTTAAGTCATGTGTAACGATTACAACAGCTCTACGCTCATGGTTCACAACTTCTCGGAGATACTCCATCACAATGAAAGAGTTCTCCTGATCCAGGGCGCCTGTTGGTTCGTCAGCCAATATGATCTGCTGGTCGCAAATCAGGCTACGAATAATGGCGATACGCTGGCGCTCACCTCCGGAAAGGTTTTTAACCGTAGTTTTCAATTTGTCAGCTACCTGGAGCTTCTCTGCCAAGCCCCGCATTTTCTTTTTGTATTCTGCATTGCTTTTGCGTTGTCTGCTGTATAAAGTGGGCACAAGGATGTTCTGTGAAGCGGTATCTTCTTCTATTAAGGCAAAGTCCTGCACGATATATCCAAAATACCGATTTCGTATCCTGCATCTTTCCAAATCATTCAGGTGGTCGGTGCTTTGACCATCTACCAAGATTTCGCCGGTATCAGGAGCCAAAACGATGCCCATCAGATTCAGAAGTGTTGTTTTACCGCTTCCGGAGGGGCCGATGATGGCAATCATTTCACCCGGAAAAATATCCAGAGAGACATCAGTTACAGCATGAACTGTACTGTCGTGATCAAGAAAGCTTTTGCTGACATGCCGAATGGATAGCAGCTCCATCAGTAATCCCTCCTCAGATTTCCCAAACGATTCAGCGTACCGATTCGCTTGCCCGCGTAGCAGGCCGCAAATACACATAAAGCCAAAATAAGAACCATGCACAACGGCAGAAGATACCAAAGCGTCAATTCGTTGACGGCGAGTACAAATAGAACCCCAACGATTGGGAGTATGTTGAGGGAAAAGACAAAGCCTCCAACACGCTGCTGAATCAAGCGGACGGGCGCACCATACAGATGATGTACGGTGTAATCAGCAACGTGCGCCTCAACCATTCGAATTACGTTACACATCAGCATGATGAGCAGGAGCACGCCCGAAAGAATATAAAACCACATGTAGAGTCGGTGCGCGCGCATGGAGGCGATCGTCGTCGTTTTGGTGAACTCCTCTGTTGAGATCCCCTTATAAATCGTGCCATATTGATTGTAGAACATCGCTTGAAGATAACTTACTTCTGCATCAGTTGGGTTCAAAAGCACCATACGGCCAAACACTTCACTGGTTAATCCCCACCATGGAAACATGCTATTTACCGTTTGAAAGTCCCTGGTACAGAGAACTAATGCGTTGGAAAGGATGGGGTTTTCGGAATCGATGTAGTATAGGGGATGAAAAAGGTCAAAATCTGAACCTACCGTATCGATCACATCAATTGTCTGCCCTGCAACTGTGAGCTGCTTTCCAACGTCTTCTTTATGTGCTTCCGGAACGAATAAGGCCATAGGCGATCCATAATTCAGCCCTGCAAGGCTGCCGTACTGACCAAATAGAATAAGAATGGATTCATATTTATCGTCAACATATCCATCGTTTCCGACAATCACATAGCTGCCCGCATTGCCTTCTTCGGATAGATTAAGCTGCAGGTATTTCATCAAATCAAAAGATTCTGACGCCTGTCGCCCCCCTTCAGCCGGTTCCATTTGCGTAGGCATAAACTGGAACATGACTACCTTCTGATCAATAAAAGACTGGATGGAGGAAGATTGCTTGCGCACAGATGAAAAACTAGCGTATAAGAAGGTGATAGCCATAACAATCATGGTCGCGACAACGGTATAAAAAAGCGCCCATGACCATTCCTTTCGAATATCTCGCAAAACTTGTTTTAGTACCATTTCAATAACGCCCCTCCTTCCCACGATTTTTCCGAACCCAATCAGCAAAACACAATATCTGCATCAGGCAGGCAAACAGAATGTTACAGATTCCACTGATTCCCGCAATCCTAAGATACGCCCCCTGGTGAATGAGATTCAGCTGCGTTTTTCCCAGGATAAAGCCCAGCAACGTTCCAAGTATGGATGTACAGACGAGATGAAGCAGCATTTTCGTAAAGAGCATGAGATAAGACGCGCCATACAGATGATGCACAGTCAAATACCGATTGCTCTCCCGGTACATCATGAAGACTGAAAACACTGCACAGAATATAAGGCCAAGAAATGTAAACAACATGGACCGCGACACAAAATCATCAAAAAACATCTGGACGAGCACATCCCAAATGCTTGATTGACTGTCCCGATATGTCTGATACTCTGTGGTCCTGCCTGTTTTCTCGATCATCTGCTTCAATTCACGTATGACGGCATCATCGGAAATGTTTGTATACAGCATCCCGTCCATATCTGTCATGTCGGACAACGGGTAATAGAAGAAGGCATTGCCTTGGAAGGTTGGAGTTTTTTTCTCTCCAATCACACCGACAATTTGGTAATTATAAACTCCTGGAAAGAGGACATTATTTTCAGCATAGCTGTCCAGGATTCCCGTATCATTTTGAACGATCGTCGTTTTGGGTTCCTGCCCAGTAAATGAGACATTCCATGTGCTTTCAAACCAGTTTGCATAGTCAACGGCAGCAATGCCGGCAGCAGAAAAGCCTTTATAAAAGAGAACAGCTCGATGGTTAGATGCCCAAGCTACCAAGTCATCTTTCATCGCATCAAACTTTTCCTTTTTTTGAGCGCCAGGTTCACTTTCGTAGGAAGACGCATATACGACCAGACCGGAAAAGTCATCTGTAGCCGAATCAAAATGTGTATTGTAGACCATGTAGAAAAATAACGTTGCAAGCATAAAAGCGAAAATCAAAGAAGTGAAGGATAGTAAAGTCCCTTTCCGTTTACCCATGGCTGTGCCTCCATTCATAAACTTGTGAGCCCCAAGTGCATTACATCAATATCTTATGTTTGCAAAGTTCGCAGATTATCCCGCGACAGGGGGAACGCTGATCGGCCAGATTCCTGTCCCATCGGGAACCCAGTCGAAACCATACCGAAACTGAGTCTTGTTGGGATTGGGGATGATGGAGTCCGTATACGTGTGGCTTCTGCTCAGAATGCGCCCATCTGTTGGACCATTGCCATAAGCCGTGTACAATCTGCCGGTATCCTCCACGATGTTGCCAAGCAGATCATAACGCCAATCACGGATGTAACCACGCGCAGCATGATTCCCGTTCTCAACATATGACGGCTGGTACCTTCCTTTCTGATTTGGTGTGCTGTCATTATAGCATAGAAAATGCGTGTTCACAAATAAGTTTTGATTTTACGTAAATAGCGATTCAAACAAAATTTTCGGCCAGAATTTATGCAATTTGCCTAAGAGCTACGTCCCCGTAGGGAACGGCCTTGGCCGTTCCGCCTGGAAGGCACTGAAAATTTGGAGGAACGGTGGTCTACATCACGGCTCCAGCTGGCTTATGCCACGAATATGCAAGGCCCGGATGTTTGCACAGAGGCACTGCTGCCAGTAGACGACCAGCTCGGGAAGCGGAATGGTCAAGACCATTCCCTACGCACGGTCCCCAGGTTGTGCATACCCCGTAGGGAACGGCCTTGGCCGTTCCGCCTGGAAGGCACTGAAAATTTGGAGGAATGGTGGTCTACATCATGGCTCCAGCTGGCTTATGCCACGAATATGCAGGGTCCGGATGTTTGCACAGAGGCACCGTTGCGGGTAGACGGCCTGCCAAGGAAGCGGAATGGTCAAGACCATTCCCTACGCACGGCCCCCAGGTTGTGCATATCCCGTAGGGAACGGCCTTGGCCGTTCCGTCTGGAAGGCACTGAAAGTTTGGAGGAACGGTGGTCTACATCACGGCTCCAGCTGGTTTATGCCACAAATATGCAGGGTCCGGATGTTAGCACAGAGGCACTGCTGCCAGTAGACGGCCAGTCTGGGAAGCGGAATGGTCAAGACCATTCCCTACGGGTTGCAGTTCATGACAAAAAATCCGGCAGGAAATCGGGAATGAGTCCGATTTCCTGCCAGAAATGGGGTTGCTTTGAAACAAAATTTGTAGGGTGCTCTGGGAGATTAGCCTCGCTTTTTCATGACTTCCCGCATGCGGGCAGCGTGGTCCAGGGTCCGTTTGCGGATGCGCAGGCTCTTGGGGGTGCATTCCAGCAGCTCGTCGTCTGCCAAAAACTCCAGACACTGCTCCAGGGAGAAAACTCGGGGGGTGGTGAGGCGCAGGGCCTCATCGGAGCCTGCGGCCCGCATGTTGGTCAGCTGCTTCTTCTTGCAAATGTTGACCGTCATATCCTCGTTCCGGCTGCAGATGCCCACCACCATACCGGCGTAGACCTCTGTGCCGGGGCCGATGAAGAGAACGCCTCGCTCCTGGGCATTGAACAGGCCGTAGGAGCTGGCGTCTCCGGTCTCAAAGGAGACCAGAGAACCGGTGAGACGACGGGTGATTTCACCTTTCATAGGCGCGTAGCTGTCCAGCACAGAGGACATGATGCCCTCCCCCCGGGTGTCGGTGAGAAATTCGTTCCGGTAGCCGAAGAGACCCCGGGAGGGTACCAAGAACTCCAAACGGTACCGGCTGCCCACGGGAGACATGGTGACGAGATCACCTTTCCGCTGGCCGATCTTCTCAATGACGGCGCCCATGGTGCCGTCCGGCACGTCGCAGACCAGGCGTTCGATGGGCTCGCAGACCTTTCCGTCAATCTCCTTGGTCAGGACCCGGGGGGTGGACACGGCGAATTCGTAGCCCTCCCGCCGCATGGTCTCCATGAGGATGGACAGGTGCATTTCCCCCCGGCCGGCGACGTTGAAGGCGTCGGTGCCCTGCTCGGTGACGTGGAGGGAGACGTCTTTTAGGAGCTCCCGCATGAGCCGGTCCCGGAGGTTCCGAGAGGTGACGTATTTGCCCTCCCGCCCGGCAAAGGGACTGTCGTTGACGGAGAAGGTCATTTCGATGGTGGGGTCGGAGATTTTGACAAAGGGCAGAGGATCCACTGCGTCAGGGGCGCAGATGGTCCGGCCGATGGTGATGTCTGCCATACCGGAGAAGGCCACAATTTCACCGGCGGAGGCTGCCTGGATGGGGGTCTTCCCCAGGCCGTCAAATTCGTAGAGGGCGACGATTTTGCCCTTCTGCCGGAGCTCCGGATCGTGATAATCGCAGATGGAGACCTCCTGGCCCACCTTGACGGCGCCGCGCTCAATGCGGCCGATGCCGATGCGGCCCACGTATTCGTTGTAGTCAATGGAGGAGACCAGGACCTGCAGCGGAGCGGCATCGTCGCCGGTGGGGGCGGGAATGTAGTTCACAATGGTCTCGAAGAGGGGGACGAGATCGGTCCCCAGCTGGTCGGGGCCATAGGAGGCGATGCCCTGCCGGGCAGAGCAGAAGATGGTGGGGGAGTCGAACTGCTCGTCGGTGGCGTCCAAATCCAGGAGCAGCTCCAGGACCTCATCCATGACCTCATGGACCCGGGCGTCGGGACGGTCCACCTTGTTGACCACCACGATTACCTTGTGGCCCAGCTCCAGGGCCTTCTGGAGGACAAACCGGGTCTGAGGCATGGGGCCCTCGGCGGCGTCTACCAACAGCAGCACGCCGTTGACCATCTTCAGGATCCGCTCCACCTCGCCGCCAAAGTCGGCGTGGCCCGGGGTGTCTACGATGTTAATTTTGGTGTCTTTATAATGGACGGCGGTGTTTTTGGCCAGGATGGTGATGCCACGCTCCCGCTCCAGATCTCCGGAGTCCATAACCCGCTCCACAGTCGCCTGATTCTCCCGGTAGATGCCGCCTTGCTTCAGCATTTGGTCCACCAGGGTGGTCTTGCCGTGGTCTACGTGGGCGATGATTGCAATGTTGCGAATGTTCTCTTGCTGCGCCATAAAAAGGTCGCTCCTTCCATGATTTGACCGCTTTTCCAACTGTGCAATATACCACATTTGTGAGAAAAATGCAATGGATTTTAGAAAAAAACAGGAATTTCCAGAATCTTAGCCGGGGTGCAGGCCAGCCAACATTCACAAATTGTTGATAAATTGCATGGGAGCAGCGTGTATAATAAATCGCATGAAAAAACAAAGGGTTCGCAGCCAGCTGGGGGATTTTTATGGCGTTTGTTGTATTTCAGGATGTGGGGAAAATTTATAAAACCGGCGAGGTGCAGGTGGAAGCTCTTCGAGGGGCCACCTTTGAGGTGGAGAAGGGAGAGCTCTGTGTCATTGTGGGCCCTTCCGGCGCTGGGAAGACCACGCTGCTCAATATTTTGGGCGGAATGGATACGAGAACCAGCGGCAAGGTGTTTTTGGATGGCGCGGAGGTCTCCGCATTTCACAAACGGCAGCTGACGACCTACCGGCGGCAGGATGTGGGATTTGTCTTCCAGTTCTACAACCTGGTCCAGAATCTGACGGCGCTGGAGAACGTGGAGCTGGCCAGCCAGATTTGCCGGGATCCTCTGGATCCGAGCCAGGTGCTGGCAGATGTGGGCCTGGCAGCCCGGGCCAAGAATTTCCCGGCGCAGCTGTCCGGCGGTGAGCAGCAGCGGGTGGCCATTGCCCGGGCCCTGGCCAAAAATCCCAAGCTCCTGTTGTGCGACGAGCCCACAGGCGCTCTGGATTATCATACCGGCAAGGCAATTCTGAAGCTCCTCCAGGATACCGGCCGACGGACCGGCATGACAATCATCATCATCACCCACAATTCGGCCCTCACCGCTATGGCAGATCGGGTGATCCAGGTGAAAAACGGCACGGTAGTAGACGTCCGGGTGAATCCCAACCCCCGGCCCGTCTCGGAGATTGAGTGGTGAGCCGGTCGATGCGGAGGGACCTCCGCCGCTCCATTCGAAAGTCCGCTGGCCGGTATTTGGCCATCTTGGCAATCATTGCCCTGGGGTCTGGTTTTCTGGTGGGTCTGCGGTCCACCAAGGGGGACATGATGGCCACGGCACAGACCTATCTAGACAAGCAGGCCCTCTTTGACTTCCGGGTGCTGAACACCTACGGCTACACCCAAGAGGATGTGGAGGCTCTGGGCCAGCAGCCGGGCATTGGGGCCGCCGAGGGCGCCATCTCCATGGATGTGCTCTTGGGCGGCGAGGATCGGGAGGAAGACGCGGTGTTCCGCCTGCTGAACCTGCCAGAGCGCATCAATGTGCCGGAGTTGCAGGCCGGACGAATGCCCCAACGGGCGGGGGAATGCCTGGCCGACGGATTCTATTTTACCCGCAGCGACATTGGGAAAACCCTGACCCTCTCCCAGGAAAACGAGGCAGACGCCAGGGAGAAGCTCACAGTGGAGGAATTTACCATTGTGGGTCTGTGCAGCTCGCCCCTGTTCCTGAACTTTGAGCGGGGCAGCACCACCTTGGGCAAGGGCTCCCTGGCGGCCTATCTGTATGTGCCGGAGGGCGCCTTTGATTTGGGCGGGGTGTATACGGAAATCGACCTGAAGCTGGACCGGAACTATCCCATGTATGACGAGGAATATGAGAGACGTCTGTCAGAGACGGCGGATGCATTGGAGCCCTTGGCCAAAACTCTGGCCCAGGCACGGTATGAAACCGTGGTGGAAGAGGCGGAAACCCAGCTGAGAGAGGGCCGGGAGGCATATGAAGCAGGGCGGAAGACCTATGAGACCCAGCGGGACCAGGCGCAGGAGGAACTTCAGAAGGCGGGTGCACAGCTGGACCAGGGAGAGGCGGAGCTTCAGAGCAAAGAACTGGAGTGGAAGAACGCCCAAACCGCCCTGGAGGCAGGCCAGGCGCAGATCGATGGGGGCAACAAGCAGCTGAAGGAAGGGGAGATCCAACTACAGCAGCAGAAGGCCCAGGCGTACCAGCAGTTTGCGGACACCCAGGCCCAGCTCACCAGTCAGTATACCCAGGCTTCCCAAGGCCTAACCCAGATTGAGACGGGTTTGGAGCAGCTGGAGTCGGGCCTCGGGCAGTTGGAAAGCGGCCTTGCTCAGATTGAGACAGGACTTGGACAGCTGGAGCTGAGCCTGCGCCTGACGGACAGCGGCCTCACGGCAGCCCGGCAGCTGCTGGAGGTGGTCCGGAAAGGGCTGGAGGCGGACCCGGAGAATCCGGGCCTCCTGGAGTCTCAAAAGGAGCTGGAGCAGCGGATTCTGGATTTGGAGGCCCAACGGGCGGAGATGGAGATCCAACAGGCGGAGGTTCTGGCCCAACAGAAGGAGCTGGAGGAGCAGAAAACCGGCCTGGAGACGCAGAAAGCGGAGCTTCTGGCACAGCAAAACCAGGTCCAGGCCGGCTTGAATCAGATCCAGGATGGCCTGCGGCAGCTGGACTCCGCCCGGAGCCAGGCAGAGGATCGGTTCGCCATAGCCCAGGCCACCCTGGAGGCAAATCGCCTGGAGCTGGAGCAGGCCCAGACACAGTTGTCGGAGCAGCGGCAACAGCTGGAATCCGGCCGGCAGCAGCTGGACGACGCCCGGAAAGAGCTGGAATCGGGCCGGAAAACCTATGAGGAAAGCCGGAATCAGGCGGAGTCGGAGCTGAAGGCGGCAGAGCTGGAGCTGGAAGAGGCCCGGCAGCAGCTGGAAGAGGGACAGACGGCGCTGGAGAGCATGTCAGAGCCGGACGCTTACCTCCTGGACCGGAATACCAATGTGGCCTATGTCTGCTATGAAAGTGATGCGGACATTGTGGAGGGGATCAGCAAGGTGTTTCCCCTGTTCTTCTTCCTGGTGGCGGCCCTGGTGTGCATCACCACCATGAGCAAAATGGTGGACGAGGAGCGGACGCAGATTGGCGTGATGAAGGCGCTGGGGTATGGCAGCGGCGCCATTACGGCGAAGTATTTGGCCTATTCCGGCAGTGCTTCCCTCCTGGGGTGCCTCCTGGGGGTGTCGGCGGGGTCCGTCATTTTCCCAAGCGCCATTTGGCAGGGCTACAACATTATGTACAACTTTGCCTCCCGGATGCAGCTGACCTTCCAGTGGCCATTGTGCGCGGTCATTGTGTGCAGCTACACAGGCTGTATGCTGGTGGTGACCTGGCTCTGCTGCCGCCGGGAGCTGGCAGAGGTGCCGGCGGAGCTGATTCGCCCCAAGAGTCCCAAGGCGGGAAAACGGCTGCTGCTGGAGCGGCTGCCCCTGTGGAAGCATTTGAGCTTTCTCAGGAAGGTATCCATCCGGAATATTTTCCGGTACCGAAAGCGGCTGGTGATGATGCTTGTGGGGGTGGGCGGCTGCGCCGCTCTGGTGGTCACCGGCTTCGGCATCAAAGATTCCATTGCCGGGATGGCGGATGATCAATTTGGGGAAGTCACCTTATATGACATGTCCGTCACCTTCTCAGGCCATCAGACTCCGGAGGATCAGGCGACCTTCCTGGACGGCTGTGCCGGGACGGTGGAGGAGTCCCTGTTCCTCCACGAGAGCATGGCGGATCTCACCGCTGGGGCGGGGACCAAGTCGGTCCACCTCCTGGCGTCCCAGGAGGAGCTGACCGAGTTTGTCTCTCTGCACCGGGGAAGGGAACCAGTGGCGTTCCCGTCCAAGGGGCAGGCGGTCATCAGCCGGGGCCTGGCGGAGACGCTGGATCTTCAGGTGGGAGATTCGGTGGTACTCCGGACGCCGGAGATGAAAACCCTGGATGTGACGGTCAGCGGTATTTTTGACAACCATGTATACCACTACGTGTTGGTGTCCGTGGATACGGTGCAGGAGCAATGGGGGACGGAGCCGCCGGTGAATACGGCTTACCTCTATGTCCCAGAGGGACAGACGGCCCAGGAATCCTCCATCGTGGTTTCCAGTCAGGCGGATGTGCTCAGTGTCATGCTCTGCCAGGATATGGCGGAGCGGGTGTCTAACATGATGCAGAGCCTGGATTACATTGTGGCCCTGGTGGTCATCAGCGCGGCGGCCCTGGCCTTCATCGTGATGTACAACCTGACCAACATCAACATCGCCGAGCGGGTCCGGGAAATTGCCACCATCAAGGTGTTGGGCTTCTATCCCATGGAATCCGCGTCCTATGTCTTCCGGGAGGGCATGGCCCTCACCGCTATGGGCTGCGCTTTGGGGCTGGTCGCAGGAAAGCTGCTCCACGCCTTTGTCATCAGTCAGGTCCGCATTGATATGGTCTTCTTCACCCCCAAAGTTGCCTGGACCAGCTACCTCTGGGCGGTGGTGCTCACCTTCTTGTTTGCCTGCATGGTGGATGTGTTCCTCTATTTCAAGCTGGAGCGCATCAATATGGCGGAGGCGTTGAAATCTGTGGAGTAGTTGTGCTGCTAACAATCCTTGAATTTGCGCTTTGGAGAGAGTTTCCCGTGAGGGAACGCGCTTAGGGTTACGGTCAAGGCCATAGGGGCGGATTTGTGTGTCCGCTTAGTGGAAACATAGTGCGTTTCCTTCCCATGTTCTACAAATTTGTGATGCCTACCACGGGCGGACACACAGGTCCGCCCCTACGATGATATCGCAACATGGTGCATGAACAGATTCTCGGTGTTTCCGTAAAATTCACAAGATTTCCTCCTAAAGTGGGCAATAAAATCGCAAAAATGTCGAGTAATTTCTGCCAATCCTCGCCGTTCGCCGTAGGGGCGGACCCATGTGTCCGCCCGGCGGAAACATCATGCGTTTCCCAACCACGTCGGGTGAATTCGCAACGCCTACCACGGGCGGACGCACAGGTGTGTCCGCCCGCTGATATGCATGGCGAGTTTTTAAAAAAACGAAGAACTTTGCAGCGAAGACATACAAAACCGCCCTGAGGGAAGGCCTCAGGGCGGGTGGTATTATGGAGACTTATAGATATTTTTTCATTGCCTCAGAAGCCTGCGCTGGCTCGTCGGAAATGGTGATGGTAAAGCGCATGTCGTTGGCTGCGCCGAATTCTTCGCACCAGGTGACGAAAGCCTCTCCGGTGGCCCGGTCTTCGCCGATGATTTTGTACAGGCTTTCGATGAACACGTGGGTGATGTCAAAGTTCCCGGCGTGGAGGCCGCTGAGGAAGCCCTTTAGCAGGGGAACGTTTGTAATGTTATATTCCTTCGCGTCAATGAGACGGACGCGGTAGTCAATGTCATAGGTGAGCTTTTTACCAAATTCCACACAAACTACGCTGCCGGTCTCGCTCTGGACAGCTTCGTTGATATCTTTGACCAACTGCTTGGTCTTGCCGGAGCCTTTCAGCCCCATAATTACCTGAACCATTGGTATCTCCTCCTTGCAGCACCGGCGGGCCGGTTTGTTCTACTATTCTACCAGCTCTCATGGGGATTTGCAACTGTTTTCATGGAAAATTCACAGAATGGCTTTGGAATAGGACACCGCAGAATTGGCGCCGAGATGGTCTGAAAAGGTTATTTCCGCTCATAACCAGGCTTGCCCAGAAGCTGGAACATATTCCGCTTGTAAAACTCCACGCCGGGCTGGTTAAAGGGGTTAACCCCCAGCAAATAGGCGGAGATGCCGCAGGACAGCTCGAAGAAATAGAAGAGGTCGCCCAGCTTCATATCGTCCAGCTCACCCACGTCCATGGTGATGACCGGCACGCCGCCGTCCGCGTGGGCGGCTACGGTGCCGCGGAAGGCCTGCTCGTCTACGAAATCCAGGGTCTTGCCTTCCAGATAGTTGAGACCGTCCAAATTCTTCCAGTCGGAGCCCACGGTGACGGTCCGGGCGGGGGGCGCGAAGCGGATCATGGTTTCAAACAAATTCCGCTGCCCCTGCTGGATCATCTGACCCAGGGAGTGGAGGTCGGCGGTAAATTCGGCTGTGACAGGGAAGAGGCCCTTGCCGTCTTTGCCCTCGGTTTCGCCGAAGAGCTGCTGCCACCATCCACTCATCATCTTGAAGGCAGGCTCGAAGGAAACCAGCAGTTCGATGGCCTTCCCCTTGCGGTACAGCAGGTTCCGGATGGCGGCATACAGCCAGACCGGGTTCTCGAAGGAGCGCAAATCATAGTCTTTCTTGGCCTTGGCAGCGCCCAGCATCACGTCGCAGATGTTGATCCCGGCGACGGCCATGGGCAGCAGGCCCACAGGGGTGAGGACGCTGTAGCGGCCGCCCACATCGGGAGGAATGACAAAGGTCTCCCAGCCCTCTTCCATGGCCATTTGGCGCAGGGCCCCCTTGCAGGGGTCGGTGATGGCAAAGATCCGGCTCTTGGCGCCGTCTGTGCCGTATTTCCGCTCCAGCATCCAGCGCAGGGCCCGGGTGGCAATGGCAGGCTCTGTGGTGGTACCGGATTTGGAGATGAAGACTACGGAGAAGTCCTTCCCGTCCAGCTCGGAGGACAGGTCGTTCCAAGCCCGGGTGGACAGGCCGTTGCCGGCGAAGAAGATCCGGGGGTTGCCTTTGACGCCCCGCTGCAGGTTGTAATTGTTGCCGTATGTGAGTTCAATGGCAGCCCGTGGGCCCAGGTAGGAGCCGCCAATGCCCACGACCACAAAGACCTCGGAGGTCTCCCGAATCCGGTCCGCAGCCTGGGCGATCCGCCGCATCTCCTCCGTCTGCTCATAGGAGGGCAGGTTTAGCCAGCCCAGGAAATCATTTCCCTCGCCGGTGCCTTCCATCAGGGTTTTGTGTGCGGAAGAGACTTCTTTTTCTAAGGCCAACAGGTCGGGCAGGGCCAGCTGCCCCCATACGTTGGATATATCCACTTTGATCATGGTAGCACATCCTTTCAAACGGTAGTTGTCAGGTTTCTTCTATTATGGTATCTCAAAACGGGGGGAAACGCAAGGACTATTTTGTGCGGGAAGTGGGGAAACGGCGTTGGGCAGACAGGGATCTTTGTCATTTTTTTGGATTGCAACTCAGAGCTAATTATGATAAAATCGGAAAGACTGTTGCTAAAATGGCATATATATACAATGTCAGGCCAGACAGTATGTGGGCCTGACTGGAAATGGATGGGTTGGATATGAGGTACGGCTTTGGAATTGATGTGGGTGGAACCACAGTGAAGCTGGGATTGTTTACAGAGCCGGGGGAGCTTTTGGAGAAGTGGGAGATTCCCACCCGGACAGAAGACCACGGCGGGGCAATTCTTCCGGACATTGTGGATGCGGTGGAGGTCTGCCTGGTGCGGCGGGGTTTGTCCAAGGAGCAGGTGCTTGGCCTCGGCATTGGCGTGCCCGGTCCGGTGCGCCGGAACGGTGTGGTAGACCGGTGCGCCAATCTGGGATGGGGAACCTTCCGGCTGGAGGAGACGCTGTCGGCGCGGCTGGGTCTTCCGGTGAAGGCGGGAAATGACGCCAACGTGGCGGCCCTGGGGGAATATTGGCAGGGCGGCGGCCAGGGGTACAGCAGCATGATCCTGGTGACCTTGGGCACCGGCATCGGCGGCGGAATTGTAGTGGATGGGAAGATCCTCTATGGAGCCCACGGAGCAGGCGGCGAGATCAGCCACATCCCCATGCGGAAGGATGAGACTGACGTATGCGGCTGCGGCAAGCGGGGGTGTGCGGAGCAATACGGATCGGCCAACGGCGTCCTGCGTCTGGCGCATCGGCGGATGGAACACAGCAGCCTGCCCTCACCGCTGCGGAACATGGAGAGCATCACCTGTAAGGATATTTTTGACCTCTCTGCCCAAGGTGATACCTTGGCGCTGGAAATTCGGGAGGAATATTTTGACTTTTTGGGTCAATTCCTGGCAAATGTCTGCTGTGTGGTGGATCCGGAGGCAGTCATTCTGGGGGGTGGCGTGTCCAAAGCGGGACAGCCCCTCTTGGACGGGGTGCGGAAGTATTTCCTCTCCTACATGTTCCACACCGGGCGGGAGATTGTGTTTGCCCTGGCGAAGCTGGGCAATGATGCCGGTATTTACGGCGGATTCCAGATGGCCCGGGATGGGTTTGGGAGGTAGTATATGGATATTTTGGTTTTGGGCGGTGGCCCGGCTGGGGCGACGGCGGCCATTTATGCAGCCCGTGGGGGGCAATCCGTCACCCTGGTTTATGAGGACGGCGGCGCGCTGGCCCGGGCGGAGCGCATTGAGAATTATTACGGGTTCCCGACGTCCATTACGGGACCGGACCTGTTCCGGCAGGGGCTGGAGCAGGCGCGGGCCATGGGAGTCACCATCGTGAAGGCCCAGATTTTGGGCCTGGGCTTTGGCCAAGAGGGCCTGGAGGCGGAAACGACGGCAGGGACATTGGCGGCCCCTGCCGTGATCTTGGCCACCGGCACCCAGCGGCGGCGGCCCCGGATTCCGGGCCTGGACGAATTGGACGGGGCGGGAGTCAGCTACTGTGCCGTATGCGATGGATTTTTCTGCCGGGGCAAGGAGGTGGCGGTGTTGGGGGCAGGGCCCTATGCCCTCCATGAAGCGGGGGTGCTGTTGCCCCTTGCCAGGCGTGTGACCCTCCTGACCAATGGGGAACCGGCCGATGGTCTCCCCCAGGGGTTGGAGCTGGATTCCCGCCCGGTGGCGGCTCTGGAGGGGGACGGGGGGGCGTTGTCTGCCATTCGGTTCTCTGATGGGAGCGCCATGGAGGTATCCCGCCTGTTTGTGGCTTTGGGCACTGCCGGCAGTGGGGATCTGGCCCGGAAGGTGGGCCTTCTCACAGAGCATGGAACCATTGTGGTGGACGGGGCCATGGCCACCAATGTGCCGGGGCTTTTTGCAGCCGGAGACTGTACCGGGGGCCTGCCCCAAGTGGCCACAGCGGTGGCCCAGGGGGCCCAAGCGGGCCTGTCGGCAGTGCGGTATGTGGAGCGCCAGAAGAGATAGGGCTGTCCAGAGGACATCCTGTCTTGCCCCGTTGGCTGATTACGAAGTCTCGCAGCAGTGAACTCAGAGAAAAGGATGTTCCGCCAGGGGGTGTACCTGGCGGAACATCTTTTTTCGGCAGAGAGGGTACGCCGCAGCCTGCCATGGATCTAAGGTTGCGGTACTTTCAGCAACGCAGTGATGGCTTTGCCGATTTCACAGGTGGTTTGGTGGACGCAGGCGCCGTAGCAGCAGTCTGCGTCCAGAAGGCTCTGGCCCTCCCATTCCACAGTGACCATACGGCTTTGGTCCAGGACCCGGCAGTAGCCGGAGAGAATGGTTTCGTCTGACATGATTACACCTCCAAGGCGCAGAAGCCGCCCGGCAGAAGCGTCAGGGCATTGGGCGCCACGGTTTCCAGGCGATGCCCCAGGAGGAGCTGCCCGGTGGGAATGCTCCAGGAATCGCCGGTGCGGTTGACATAAATTTCAACCTGCTGCGTCGAGGGAGCCTCTGCGGTCCGAAGGAAACGCAAGTGGCCGTCTGCAGCAGTGAGGAAGGAAATCGTGGGGCTTCGCAGGGCAGGATGGTCCCGGCGAAGCTGGCCCAGGCGGCGGTAGTGGGCCAAAAGGTCCTGGTCTTCCTGTCCCCAGGGGTAGGTGCGCCGGTTGAATGGGTCCGCATAGCCCTCCATGCCGGCCTCGTCGCCATAGTATATGGTGGGAGCGCCCGGCAGGACAAATTGCAGGAAAGAGGCCATGCGAAGCCGCTCCTTTGCCACTAGGAGCTGCCCGGGAGACAGGCGGCGAGCCGCTTTTTCCGCCCGGCTGCCGTCGAAGTCATCCATGAGGGCGGTGAGGATGCGGGGGGTGTCGTGGGTGCCCAGCAGGTTCATGCAGCAGGCCAGCACATGGGGTGGGTAATTCTCAGCCAGGGTGACCACGGCCTCTTGGAAGCCGCTGCCGTCGTCCCGCTGCCGGAGAAAGTCCAGAATGGCTTTCCGATAGGGGTAATTCATGACGCTGTCCAGTTCCCCATCCACAAAGTAGCGGCGGCGCAGGTCATATGCGATTTTGTTGGATGCGTCTTCCCAGACCTCCCCGATGAGCAGGGCGTCTGGCTTGATCTCCCGGATGCGCCGCTTTAACCGCAGAACAAAGGCGTCTGGCAGTTCGTCCACCACGTCCAACCGGAAGCCGTCTGCGCCCAGCCGGAGCCAATGGGCCACCACGCTGTCCGGTCCGTCGATCACATAATCCAGGTAGGTGGGATCCATTTTGTTCACACAGGGCAGGGTGTCAAAGTTCCACCAGCAGTGGTAGGAGTCGGGGTAGTGGTAGAACTGGTACCAGCTGCGGTAGGGGGACTGGGGGTCTGCGTAAGCGCCGTGACCGCCAAAGGCGCGATACCGGTCGAAATACAGGCTGTTGGAGCCAGTGTGGGAGAAGACGCCGTCCAGAATCACGTGAATGCCCAGCTTACGGGCCTCCTGGCACAGGGTTGCAAAGTCTTCCTCTGTGCCCAGCATGGGGTCTGGAGTTTTGTAGTCCCCGGTGTCGTACCGGTGGCTGGAAAAGGCCTTGGAAATGGGATTCAGATATAACACCGTAGCGCCCAAGGAGGCGATATGAGGCAGCTTTTCTGTGATTCCTTGGAAGTTTCCCCCAAAAAAGTCGTTGTTCAGCACTTCTCCCCGGTCGGTGGGCTGCCAGTGGACCTCTTCTGACCAGATTGGGTGCAGGGTGTAGGGCTCCAGCTTGCCGGTGAGGTCACAGGAGCCGGACCGGGCGAACCGGTCGGGGAAGACTTGATAGATGATGGCCCCTTGTGCCCAAGCAGGGGTGTAGGCGTCCTTTGGGACGCAGCTCAGCTGCCACCAGTCCCCGGCCTCCATGTTGGTGTCCTCCCCCTGGCGCAGGAGTGAGAAGGTCTCATTGGGGGTGGTGATGCGGAAAAAATAGAAATACAGGCCGGGCTCCAGAGAGAACTGGCAGGTCCAAATCTCATAGGGGGGCACAACGGAATCGCAGTGCATGGGAACCTCCCGGAGGAGCGTCCCGTCCTCCCGAAGCAGGCGACACAGGGACTTTTGGGTGTGGCAATGCTGGGGAATGTGCACCCGGAGGGTACAGAGCTGTCCGGGGGTGACGGTGCCAAAGGGAACTTTGTGGGAAAGATCCCGGCTGTTATAGAGAATACGAAGCATATGGGGGGCTCCTTCGCTAAAAAGTGGAATCGGGTGGGATGGTAGATGCCAAACGAGAAGACGGGGCTGTCTCGCATGCCGTTGCACCAAGAAAAAGTAGGAAAAAAATTTAACGATATCAAGTAGCGGGGAAAGTGTGAAAGGGGCGAAGGGCCCCTTTCGCGTTCAATCAACCGTTTTTTCAAACCAATATGGTTTGGAAAAACGTCAGGGCTTGTCTCAAAACTCGTTTTGAGACAAGCCCGTCCGTCAGGATGAGGTCAGCCCGTCAGGCGGTGAAACAGCGCCATGTATGCTTCCGCAGGATGCTTCCAGCTGAAGTCTGTGGACATATCCCGGCGGATGAGGCGGTCCCAGCCGTCTGGGTCGTGCCAGTAGAGTCCCAGGCAGCGGTCGATGGCGCCCCAGAAGTCGTCTCCGTTGTAGCTCTGGAAGGTGTATCCCAGGCCGGTCTGAGAGGCGGCGTCTACAGGCGGCACGGTGTCCTTCAGACCGCCGGTGGCGTTGACCACAGGGACGGTGCCATAGCGCATGGCATTCATCTGGCTGAGGCCGCAGGGCTCTGACTTGGAGGGCATGAGGTATACGTCTGCGCCGGCGTAAATCCGATTGGCCAGGTTCACGTCAAACTTCAACTGTGCAGAGACCTTGTTCGGGTATTCTGCGGCCAGGCCCCGGAAGAAATTTTCGAACCGCTGTTCTCCGGTACCCAGGACCACCAGCTGCACGTCCAGAGCCAGGAGACGGCGTGCGGTGTAGCACAGAAGATCGATGCCCTTGTGCCCGGCCAGGCGGGTGATCATGGCCAGCATGGGAACTTCCGGCCGCTCCGGTAGCCCCAACTCCCGTTGGATGGCGGCCTTGTTGGCGGCTTTACCGGATTTGAAGTCGTCGATGGAGTAATTCTGGACCAGGGCTTTGTCGGTGGCGGGGTCAAATGCTGACACGTCCACGCCGTTGGTGATGCCCACCAACTTGTACCAGTAGCCGGACAGGATGCCGTCCAGGCCATGGGCATAGTAGGGGTAGCGAATTTCCTGGGCGTAGGTTTCAGAGACGGTGGACACGATGTCGGCGCATTCAATGGCGCCCTTCATCATGTTGACGCCGCCGGTCATGTCCATGATGCCCCGGTAGGATTCCGGCAGACCCAGTACGTTGTCGAAAAAGTCTGGGTTGGCCCAGCCCTGATATTCGATGTTATGGATGGTGAAGACGGTCTTGGTGTAAGGGAAGACCCCCCGGTATTGGGCGTTGAGATATACAGGGACCATGGCGGTCTGCCAGTCGTTGGACTGGATGACGTCGGGATAGAACTGGAGCACGGCCATGGCGTCCAACACGGCCTTGGAGAAGAAGGCATACCTCTCCCCATCATCCAGGTAACCGTACAGGCCGTCGCGCCCAAAGTAATATTCGTTGTCAATGAAATACACAGTGGGCAGCTTCTTGCGGCCTTTGGTTTTGAGCCGGTGGAGCCCGGCATACTGCTCCCGCCAGGACAGACCCACCCGGAATTCTGCGAACAGCTCCGTCTCATAAGCGGGATTCTCTTTGATCCGCTTGTAGAAGGGGAGGAACAGGCAGACCTGGTTATCCGGGATTCGGGCCAGCTCGCTGGGCAGACCCAGCATCACGTCTCCCAGACCGCCGGACTTGGCATAGGGGGCGGCCTCAGAGGCAACCATGGCGATTTTCATACAATTTCACCCCGCTTGACAATTATGGGATTCTCCGGCGTGCCGATGAGGCGAACACCGGGGCGGACAACCACGTCCTTGTCCAGAATGGCGCAATACAGCTCAGCGCCTGCGCCGATGGAGCAGTCGTTCATGATGACACAGTGCTTGACCTGAGCGCCTTCCCCCAGGCGGACCTGACGGAAGAAGACAGAATGCTCTGCGGTTCCATCCAGCTGACAGCCGTCGGCGATGATGCAGTCGCCGATTTTGGCATTCTCGCCGTATGTGGTGGGCACCCGGTCCCGGACCTTGGTGTAGATGGTCCGGTCTGTGCGGAACAGATTGTGACGGGTGCTGTAATCGGTGAGCGCCAGGTTGTTCCGGAAGTATTCCAGGGTACTTTCATTGAACATGGCCACGCCCTCAAAGCAGTACACACCCACGGTGAGATTCTTATCGTTGAACTGCTTCAGAAGGAAGTCCCGCTCAAAGCGATAGCGGCTCCGGGCAACGGACTCCTTGACAAAGTAGATGAGCAGCTCCCGATTGATGATGAAGATGCCCATGCTGGCCAGATATTCTGGCCCGGCACAGTAGTCCACTGCCATATCTGCCACCTGGCCGTCTTCACTCAGGCGAATGCCCAGATCCAGCTGCTTGGTCCCGTTGGCAATTCCGGCTTTCATCACGGCGGTGATGTCTTTTCCACTGGACACGTGGTACTCCAGAACCTTTTCCAGGTCAATGTTACAAAGCACGCTGCTGTCGGCCAGGATGACATAATCCTCCAGGGAGTTTTCCAGGAACACCATGGCGGAATTGAGCGCCTCCAGCTTGCCGCGGTAGCTGCCGTTGTGGCCCAGGGCAAAGGGGGTCAGATATTCCATGCCGCCTTCTTCCAGGTCCAGGTCCCACTCCTGACCGGAGCCGATGTGGTTCATCAGAGACTGGTAGTTGTATTTGGTGATTATGCCGATGTGGCGGATGCCGGAGTTGGACATGTTGGACAGGGTAAAGTCGATCTGGCGGTACCGGCCGCCATAGGGCAGAGAGGCGATGGTACGTTTGTTGGTCAAGTCGCCCAGGGAGCTGTCATAGATGTTGGCGAAAATAATACCCATTGCTTTCATCATGCTGTATCTCCTTTCAACGGACCTCGCCGGGAGCAACCACGGCGTTTTCCGGAAGCGTTTGATTTTTGCCCAGGACGCTGATTTTTCGCTTGGTTCCATTGGGGAACGCGCCGCCCACCACGGCGCCGGAGGAGATGGTGCAGTTCTCGCCAATGATGGCGTGACGGATGATGGCGCCGGGGGCGACAAACACATTGGGCATGATCACGCTGTCTTCCACCAGAGCGCCTGCGCCGATGGTGCAGCCGGTGGAGATGATGGCATGGCGGACGGCGCCGTAAATCTCGCCGCCCTCTGCGATGAAGCAATTGACGGTCTGGGCCTCCGGGGCAATGTAGCTGGAGGGCATGGCGTTGTTCCGGGCAGAGATCTTTTCGTTTTCCGCGCCCCGGATGTCGAAGTTGGGTTCAATGCCCAGCAGGTCCATATTGGCCTCCCACAGGGAGTCGATGGTGCCCACGTCCTTCCAATAGCCTTCGAAGGCGTAGGCCCACAGTTTGTGCCCGGAGTTCAGCAGGGCCGGGATCAGGTTCTTGCCAAAGTCGTTTTCGGAATTGGGGTCTTCCTCGTCGGCTATGAGGAATTGCTTGAGGATGCTCCAGCGGAAAATGTAGATGCCCATGGAGGCGTTGTTGCTCTTGGGGTGGGCGGGCTTTTCTTCAAATTCATAGATGGAGCCGTCGGGGTTGGTATTCATGATGCCAAAGCGGCTGGCTTCTTCCATGGGGACGGTGCGGACGGCGATGGTGCAGTCGGCGCCGGTCTTTTCGTGGGCAGCCAGCATGGCGGCGTAGTCCATCCGGTAGATGTGGTCGCCGGAGAGAATGAGCACGTTGTCCGGATCAAAGCGTTCGATGAAGGGGATGTTCTGATAAATGGCGTTGGCGGTGCCCTTGTACCACTCGGATTTTTTGCTCCGGGCGTAGGGGGGCAGCACCTGGGCGCAGCAATGGGACTTGTTGAGTCCCCAGGGCTGGCCGTTACCGATGTATTCGTTGAGCTCCAGAGGCTGATACTGGGTGAGAATCCCCACGGTGTCGATGCCGGAGTTGACGCAATTGGACAGGGGGAAATCGATGATGCGGTATTTACCGCCGAAGGGTACGGCAGGTTTGGCGGTGTTTTCCGTCAAAACCTTCAGCCGGCTGCCCTGGCCACCGGCCAGCAGCATGGCAATGCAGCGTTTTTTCTGAAAATACATAGGTTGCCTCTCCTTACTATAAACGATTTGGATGTTCGGATGGAACAAAGGAATTGACAGCGGGCCGAAGCCCGGCAGGGGATGAACGGAAGGGACAGCTCAGGCGTTGGTTTCCTGGGCGGCTTTTTTCGATTGGGCAGTACGCTTGGAGAGATTCTCCCGCACGTAGAAAGTGGTGGACATGGGAGGGACGTCAAAGCAGGCAGAGAGCTTGTAGTCCCGGAAGCTGACCCGTTCGCTGACTGCCGGGCGAATGGCCCGACCGGCGCCGCCGTATGGGAGGCTGTCGGAGCAAAAGATGGGCTTGTAAACGCCCCGGCGTGGGACCCCCAGGCGGTAGTGCAGCCGTTCCACCGGGCAGAAGTTGCAGATGACCAGGACCTCCCGGTTCCGGCGGTCAATGCGGCGGAAGGCCAACAGGTTGTCGTCTCCCGCGTCGGGCTGGATCCATTGGAAGCCGCTCCAATCCTGCTCATTCTGCCAGAATTGGGCGTGGGACAGATAAAAGTGGTTGAGATCCCGAACAAAATCCTGCATTTGACGGTGCCGGTCATAATCCAGAAGCAGCCAATCCAGCTGCTCGGCGTACCGCCATTCAATGAACTGGGCAAATTCATTGCCCATGAAGCTGAGCTTCTTGCCGGGGTGGGCCATCATGTAGGCGTACATGGCCCGCAGGTTGTTGAATTTCTGATCGTATTCCCCGGGCATTTTATTGATGAGAGAGGCCTTCCCGTGGACCACCTCGTCGTGGGACAGGGGGAGGATGAAATTCTCGGAAAAGGCGTAGGTCATGGAGAAGGTAAGGTTGTTGTGCTTGTATTTCCGGTAAATGGGGTCGGACTGCATATATTGGAGGGTATCGTTCATCCAGCCCATATTCCACTTGAACAGGAAGCCCAGACCGCCGTCAAAATCAGGCTTGGTGATCATGGGGAAAGAGGTGGATTCCTCCGCTACCATGAGGGCGTTGGGCCGGACACTGAAGGCGGCCCGGTTTACGGCACGCAGCAGCTCCATGGCCTCCAGGTTTTCTCGGCCGCCGAAGCGATTGGGTTTGTATTGAGTCCGGCCGTAGTCCAGGTACAGCATGGAGGATACGGCGTCCACCCGCAGGCCGTCGATGTGGAACTTTTCCAGCCAATAGACCACGTTGGACACCAGGAAGCATTTTACCTCCGGTTTGCCAAAGTCGAAGATCCTTGTGGTCCATTCGGGATGCTCGTTCATGGTGGGATCGGAGAGCTCGTAGCAGCAGGTGCCGTCGAACTCATACAATCCGGGCTCGTCTTTGGGGAAATGGGCAGGCACCCAGTCTAGGATGACGCCAATTCCAGCCCGGTGCAGGGTGTCAACCAGAATGCGCAGCCCCTCTGGATCGCCATAGCGGGAGGTGGGGGCATAATAGCCAGTTACCTGATAGCCCCAGGAGGGGTCATAGGGATATTCGGACAGGGGCATAAACTCTACGTGGGTATAACCCATCTCTTTCAAATAAGCGGCCAGGGGAGCGGCCAGCTCGGCATAGGTGTAGACGCTGCCGTCCTCTTTTCTCCGCCAGGAGCCCAGGTGCATCTCATAGATGTTCATGGGAGCGGTGAGAGGAGAGCGCAGGGAAAAGTCCCGAATCCACCTTCCGTCGCCCCAGGTGTGGGGATCGTCTGTGCAGATGAGGCTGGAGGTGTCGGGCAGACAGGCGGTACGGACGCCATAGGGATCGGCTTTATAGACAGAAGTGCCATTGGGGCGGGTGATGTAGTATTTATAAGGGCAGCCTTCGTAGCCCCGGGTCGTAAAGACCTCCCACACACCGTGCTCCAGGTGCTCCATGGGCAGATCTTCCGGGTTCCAGAAGTTGAACTCGCCCACCACACAGATGTTTCTGGCGTTGGGGGCCCAGACCCGGAAGACATATCCGGACTTCCCCCGGCGAACGGTACGGTGGCAGCCCAGGAACTCGTAGGCCCGGATGCAGGTGCCTTGATGGAAAGCTTCCAAAAGCTCTTTTGTTTTTTTATCCATATTGTTGACTTTCTCCCTTTTTCGCAGAATGAGCGGGGGGAGCCCGCATAGGTGCTGTGTCTTCTGTGATATTATACCGTTTCTCGCAGAGAACTGCAATCCTTTTTCGTCGAAAAGGACATATTTTTCTGGGACCAGGAGGCAGTCTTTGTGAAACTTGAAAAAGTGTTTCTGAAAAATGCCCATATTTCCTCTGTAAAAGGCCGGGTTTTACGGGGTGAAAAAATGGATACACTGTATAAAGTGCGAGAAAATCCGTCCACTTTTTCCAAATTTTATCAAATTTTTGGAAAATGGATAGGGGCTGTACCCAAAATGCACCCCCATCCATTAGAAGACAGTGTCCTTGCTTCCTGTACAGCAGAGTCTGTCATTTGCTCCGAATTGAGAATGGGGATTCTGAGATGGGGAAAGAAATCAGGAGTTGTCGCCGGAGAAAACGGCAGTTGACATTTGCTTGCATATATCATATAATCTGCTATGTCATATTAGATGTTGGCGCTGCCGTGCGGGCTTCTGCTTGTGTGACGGTGCAATCCGTTTGGGAGGAAATATTATGAACCTGCAGAAAATTTGCATTTTGGTGGACTCTGGCTGTGACGTGCCCCAGGCGGTGCGGCAGATGTACGACATGCGGGTCCTTCCCCTGAAGATCCGGTATCCAGAGGGGGAATATGATGACCAGATCAATATCACTGCGCAGCAGGTATACGACCGCTTCCCCGGTGAGATCCCCCAGACCTCTCTGCCGGATGGCGGCACCATTCAGGACGCCCTGGATCAGGCCCGGGCGGACGGGTATGAAAGGGCGTTGGTGGTTTGCATCTCCTCCGGCCTCAGCGGGACCTGTAATATGGTACGGCTGGTGTGCCAGGAATATCAGGGTTTGGAGACCTTTGTTTTGGACACCCGCAACATCTCCTTTGGCAGCGGTGTGTTCGCGCTGCTGGCAGCCCACTGGATTGCAGACGGGATGGACTGGCAGACGCTGCAAAACCGGCTGGTGGAGCGGCTGGGGGACAGCAAGGTGTTTTTCTGTGTGGACACCCTGGAATATCTGCGAAAAGGGGGTCGCCTGGGCCTGGTGGCTGCCGCTGTGGGAACGGCGTTGCGGCTGAAGCCCATCATTTCCTGCAACGAGTCTGGGGTGTATTATATCGTGGGCAAGGCCCTGGGACGGGGCAAGTCTCTGGACCGGATGCTGGAATTGGCCTCCACCTTTGCCGCTTCCAGGAAGGGCTCCCAGGTGGCGCTTTTGAACGGAGATGCCCAGGAGGAGGCTGGCGCCCTGAGGCCCCGGCTTCTGGAAAAAACCGGATGCACCAGTCTCCTGGCGGAAGGCCAGATCAGCCCAGCCCTGGTGGTACACACCGGTCCGGGGCTTCTGGGGATCAGTGTCTTGCGGGGCGGCCTGGATGGGTGACGGCATTGCGCCGGAGTAAGAAAAAAACATCCCCCCGGGAGGCTTGCGCCAGCCGGGGAGAGACGGTACAATGAAGCAGAAAAAGCCCATCCCACCTTCGGGTGTGTATATATAAATTCGCCGCGCTTGGGGAAGAAGCACGGCGAATTTATATTTTATAGCAAGTCTAGGAACCCTTCTGCCCGGTGGAGGAGGGCTTCCGGTGTATTGGGCAGGAGGCCGTCGCCCACCTCTTCCAGAAGGGTTTGGAGGATGCGGCCCAGTATGGGGCCCTGGGGGAGGCCCATTTGCAGCAGATCTCTGCCGGAAATGGCCAGATCCCGTGTGGTGAGACACGGCTGTTCTGCCAAAAGCTGCCGGAGGGAAGCTTCGAACCGGTCAAAGGCAGCTGGGTCCGAGGGGGTTCCCTTGCCGCTGTCATCGGCCCGGTCCAGAGCCAACAGCTCCCAGAGCACTTCCTCGCCCAGTCGGCGCAGGAGACGGCGCAGAGGCTTGTCCCCAGGGAGCCGACCCAGGTCCCGGGTGACGCCGTGGTAGGCAATGAGGGTAGCCACCCGGTCTTCTAGGGCGCGGGGGGCGCGAAGCTGCTGCAGGATTTCCCGGGCCATTTTGGCGCCCAGATGGGCGTGGCCCCGGAAGTGACCTACGCCGTCGTCGTCTTGGGTGAAGCAAGCGGGCTTCGCCACGTCGTGGAGGAGGGCCGCCCACCGAAGGGAGAGAGTAGGGGGAACTGCGGCTACCACATGGGCGGTGTGGGTGTACACATCAAAGATGTGGTGCGGATTGTGTTGCTGGAAGCCCAGGGTAGGAGTCAGGGCGGGAATCGCGGCCAGAATGACCGGGGCAAAGGTCCCGAAATCCTCTACCCGGGCGGCGGGCAGAAACCCGCAAAGCTCTGCATAGACCCGCTCCCGGGCCAGGGCGGCCAAGGTGGGAGCCAAGGTGGACATGGCAGCGCAGGTTTCGGCCTCCGGGGTGAGCTGAAACCGGGCAGTAAATCGGACGCCCCGCAGAATCCGCAGGCCATCCTCCCGGAACCGCTTCTCCGGTTGGCCCACGGCCCGCAGAATGCGGTCAGCCAGGTCCGCCTGCCCGCCAAAGGGATCCGCCAGTCCCCGCAGAGGGCTGTAGGCCATGGCGTTGATGGTAAAGTCCCGGCGGGCCAGATCTTCCCGAAGATTGGTTTCAAAGTGCACCCAATCCGGCCGCCGGTGGTCTCCATAGCCGCCCTCGGTGCGGAAGGTGGTGATTTCCACCGGCTGCTTGTGGGTGATCACAGCAATGGTGCCATGCTTTTCCCCGGCGCGGATCAGGGGGAAGCCTTCAAACACCTGGGCAATTTCCTCCGGAGTGGCACTGGTGCACAAGTCCCAATCATGGGGCGGCAGCCCCAGCAGCTGGTCCCGTACACAGCCACCCACGGTCCAGGCCTCAAACCCCCGGCTCTCCAGCCGCTCCATCAGGTCCAGAATCTGGGCCGGTATGAAAAGCTCCAAGTAAAGCACCCCCCTGTCGCAAGCCGCTCTTTTCCGCAATCATGGCACAAAACAGGGGAAAAGTCAAGATGAATCAGGAGATTCCATCAACTTTTGTTGCGATTACTGGTGTAATACTGTGCTTGGGCATTCCAGAGTTCGTAGTATTTGCCAGCCGGATTGGCCACCAGCTCCTCGTGGGAGCCTTGCTGGACGATGGCGCCATCATGGAACACGGCGATTTCGTCACAGAATTTGCAGGAGGACAAGCGGTGGCTGATATAAATGGCGGTTTTATCTCCGACGATGCTGTTGAATTGGCTGTAAATCTCAGCTTCGGCCATGGGATCCAAAGCTGCAGTGGGTTCATCCAAGATGATAAAGGGTGCGTTTTTGTACAGGGCTCGGGCAATGGCAATTTTCTGGGCCTCACCGCCGGACACCTCCACCCCTTCTGGGTCCAAATCTTGATATAGGCAGGCATCCAAGCCTTTGGGCATGGTGTCCAATCGGTCTCCCAATCCTGCTTTGCGCAGACATTCCTCGGCCCGCTTCCGGTCATATTCGGCTGAGCCGGCCACATTTTGTCCGAAAGGTAGGGCCAGAAGCTGGAAGTCCTGAAAGACGACGGAGAAGATGCCTACATAGTCGTCATACCGGTATTTACGGATGTCGATGCCGTTGAGGAGAATCTGCCCCTCTGTGGGATCGTAGAGCCTGCACAGGAGTTTGATAAAGGTGGTCTTGCCGGAGCCGTTCATGCCCACCACCGCAAGGCGGCTACCTACCTGGAACTTCATGGTTACATGGCGCAGAGCATAACGGTCACTGCCGGGATATCGGAAGGACACGTCCCGGAATTCCACCTCATACTGACGGTCAGAGCGTTTCTCTGTGGTGAGGCTGCCCTGGTACATGGTGTTGGGAATGTCCAGGAATCGATAGGTGGTTTGCAGAAAGGGCATATTGGCCTGCATTTCTCCAATGCTTCCGATGAGCAGCGAGACGTTTTTGGACAGGGCGGTGACAGCTCCTACATATTGGGTGATGGAACCTACGCCAAAGGCCCCGGCCCAGGCCTTCAGGCACACAAACATAAAAACAAGCCCGGTGAAAATGGCAGGGATTCCTTCTGAAAGCCCAGCCAGTGTGCCCATGGGTCCGGCCGCCAGTTTGGCGATGGGAGAGCCTATGCCAAAGGTGTTGCTCAATTCCACATAGTGTCTGGCAATATCCTGCTGGTTGTAAATCCGGTGGTCCATCGCCTGGCGCTGATCCCTGGAAAGCAGGCCGAAGGCATTGAAAATCCGATTGCCCAGTTTGGCCTCATCCGACATGCGCGTCCAATAGGATTCCGCCCGATTACGAAGTAGCGGACATACGACGGTCACCACCCCCAGAATTACGAGCAAGCCCAGGAGAAATACCGGATGGTTCAGGATGACAAGGGTTCCGGCGCTCTGGGGCACCGGCAGGGTGAATAGGCTTACGGTCAGAGCCACAGCCCCCAGAATGCCCATACAAGCTTGCGTCAGGACCAAAAAGCAGTGTACAATTCGGTCCATGCCCCAGCTGTTCCAAATGGCGTTTTGCCTGATTTGGCTGTAAAGGTCCTGGGTGGCTTGGTTGTCCACATCTGCAAAGTCCATGTGAAGTAGCTGATCGGTGTAAATGTGGGAGATCCGGGAGTCATAGTACTCCATTTGCGCCTCCATCCAGTGATGGAGTCCCGCCTTTACAGCGCCCAGCAGGACCTCTACCCCCAGGGTGATGAGAACCCAGTGCCAGAGAACGGCCATCCTGCGCAGCCCTGCCAGCTCGTTGATGATGCGGGCGGAGAAATAAATGGTCACATAGGGGACTGTGGAGGCGACAACAGAATGGAGGGCAATGGCCCAGAACAAGCCGGGGCAGTTGTGATGGATATCCCAGAAGCCCCTTCTGTGGAGTCGGAACGTTTCCTTTCGGGTGATTTTCTCAGGTTTCTTCTTCATTCCACTGTCTCCCTTCCTGATAGTAGCGGCTCTGCACTTTGAAGAGCTTTGCGTAAAGGCCATTTCGTTTCATAAGGTCCTCATGAGTCCCCTCTTCGGCAATCCGGCCGTGGTCAATCAAGACGATGCGGTCGCAGAAGCGGGTGGAGGCCAGCCGGTGGGAAATGAAGACAGAGGTTTTCCCAGCAGTCATTTCATTGTATTTCATGTAAATGTCGTTTTCCGCAATGGGATCCAAGGCCGCTGTGGGCTCGTCCAGAACCAGAATGGGACCGTTCTTATACAGAGCCCTTGCGAGCATCAGCCGTTGGAATTCGCCGCCAGACATCAGCACGCCGTCCAGATAAACCGTTCGGCCGATGTGGGTGTCCAGCCCCTGTGGGAACTGTTCGACCAGCCCCATTAGGCCCGCTTTTTCCAGGCATTGGACGACGCGCTGCCGGTCAATTCTGTCCACAGACTGAGCCACAGATTCTGCCACCGTGATGTCCAGCATGGAGAAATCCTGAAAGACAGCAGACAGGAGGCTGTAGTATTCCTGCCGGTTCCACTGGCGAATGTCTGTACCGTTGAGGAGCACCCGCCCCTCGTCCGGGTCGTAGAAGCCGCACAGGAGTTTCACCACCGTGGTTTTGCCCGCGCCGTTGAGGCCCACAATGGCCAGCTTCTCTCCGGGATGAATGGTCAGGTTGAAATTGTGCAGGGTGTCCTGCGGAGCGCCGGGATAGCGGAAGGATACGTGCTCCATCCGTAGCTCCCACCGGCTGGCGTTGGGAATGGGTTTGCCTCCCTGGAAGCGGAAGGGTTCCGGCAGGTTTAAATATTCCTGCACCACGGAGAGCCCCAGACACTCCCGATGGAGCGTGGAAAAGTCTGTGAGAATGCCAGTGACCCATGCGGTAAAACCGCTGACGGCTGTAAAGTATAGCAGGAATTCCGAGGCAGGAAGGCCCTGGGTGACGGTCAGCCGGATGAGATAGAAATAGGCGATGCCGTTGCGGGCGAAAGACAGGGCCACATCCAGAAGGCTGGCCCATAAGTAGCGCTTTTCCCGTCGATTTACGAAGGCTTCCAGCAGGCCCAGGGTACTGGCGAAAACCGCCTCCAGCCAGGGCTTTAGGTGAAAAATTCGGATGTCCTTGGCCAATGTGATGGACTCAGCCTTGCGCCGCATGTAAGACAGTGCTTTTCTGTACTGCTCCTTTTCATCCTTATGGCGGTACTCCCATTCATGAATGCGTTTGCTTACAAGGAATCCGGCGACTGTGGTCCCAAGCACCAAGGCCATGAGGAAGCCGTTGAGACCGGACAGGAGCAGCGAGTATACCACAAAGCCGGTCAGGTTTGTGAAAAGGCTGGTGAGGGTTTTCCAGATATGCTCTGTGGGTTGACTGTTGCCAGCGGTGGCATCCATGGCGGCTTGCTGTAGCTTTGTGATGGAGGGGTTTCTGGTGTTGGGGTAGGATGTGACGCAGGCCTTATAATTGAGGGCATTTAAAATCTCCTCACGCACGCTAATTTGGCCAAAGATTACATTTTCATCTATATAGCCCCTCAGTCCTGTGAGGAAAAACAGGCCCAGGGAGAACAGGGCAATGGTAGCGGCCAACTCTTCCAGTGGAGCCAGACTCTCCACCCTTGCCAGAATATTCGGCCCCAAGAGTTACTATGTAGAGGGTGGTTTCTCCCACCTAATACATATGACTGCGGCTCATTTGTGGTGAATGGAACAGCAGTTGTAGGAAAGGAGCAGAATATTCCTTATAATTGCTGAAAATCAACACAAAAAGGAGCTGATTCTTATGAAGTCTCTATTTGAAGAAATGGGCGGCACTTACCGTCAGGAGGGCGATTATCTTATCCCAAACCTTGCGCTGCCGGACGAACCAGAATACCAAATCGGCAAGTACGGGCGTATGCGCCGCAATTATCTGAAAGAACATCGTCCTGTTCTCTATGCAAACCTGCTCACAAGCGGAACGCTGCATCGGCACCTTGCCGAGATCGACCAAGCCTGCAATGAGCGTATGGAAATCATCGTTTCCGATATGGCAAGGCAGGAAGATGTGACCGAAGCGCTCAAAGCCGCCGATCAAATGGAATGGGTGCGCCGCATGAACAGCATCCGCAATCGTGCGGAGGAAATCGTTTTGACCGAGCTTGTATATGAATGACAAATGCCCGTTATTGGCTGTATGACCGATAACGGGCATTATCTTTATTCTTTTGGTGCTATAAACTTGTATTTGCCCTTTCCAAAGCCGCTGACAGGCTCAATCAAATCCGCATTTTTCAGTTTTGTAATGAGATTCCCTGCGGCAGTAACAGAATCCTTTGTGATAGCAGCGATGTCAGATCGGCCAAAGACGCCATCAGCGCCCATATTTGCAAATACCGCTTTTGCCTTTGCAATCGTGCCTTGGCTTGCGTTCAGCCGGTCAATCGCAACCTCAATCGCAACATTTTCGTTCTCGATCGTAACCTTGTTTGCGGTTGCCGCAGTTCCGTAATTCAGATTATAGAGCGTAACTTGAAAAGAACTGGCATCCGAATAGAATTTAGGCTCCAGCTCATCGCGGTAATTGTGAGCGGCACGGTAGGTTTCCGTGATTTTCTTAAAGCCGCTGCCTTGCCGCTCCATATAGCCCAATCGTCCGAAAATATCTGCAAGGACGGGATTGCGGCGCGTAGAGGAAATGCTGGACAGATCCCGCTCCTGTATCCGTGTTCCGTCTGCCATACCACCGGGAGAATGGATAGTAAGACGGTCATCATAAATATCGATGTGAACCTCGCTACCCAAAATCAGATAATCCCGATGGATCAGCGCATTGACAAGCGCCTCAAAAACGCTCCGCTCGCAGTAGTCGGGCATCTCAACACGAGAATCGGCGGTTTTCTTCCAGCGTGTTTTCATATTCCGCTTAACAAAACTGACACCCTCATTGAGCAGAATGATCAAGCTGCCAGAGTATTCCGCGCTGTCAAGTGCATCTACCATACCGCCGCTTTTATCAAGGCCGTTCCAGCGTGTGCAGAACAGGCGGGAATGCCGGATGGGAGAATCGTCTGCAAGCAAGGCGCCTGCATTGGTCAGCTTGCCGTGTTCGTCCCGCATATCGAAGGAATCGAACAGCTTTTCTTCCATGCTGTTGCCCGTCCAAGCCTTATACCGTTCGCGCAGCTTGGAAAAAGCGTAATCCTTGAAATCATACTCGGAAACCAGTTCGTCATAGGTGCGGTGCATCCCCTTGAGAATCAGCTGGTTCAGCGCATAGGACGGAGCAATCACGCTTTCATTGCCGATGCGGATATACGCCTCCATAACGCCGTCTGCTTTGTAGTAATACGGTGTGGAGCGCCCTGCGAACACAGACAGCACAAGAATGTCCTTGCCGTCCTCCCGCTCCGGTGCGAGGACAAAACTCGGATAAGGCGTGATACGCTCTTTAATCAACCGGCTGATTGCCTCTGCATCGGTCTGCGCGTCAGCTAAGCCGACAACATTTCTGTCATTATCAATACCAAAAAACAGCGTGCCTCCAATGCCATTTGCAAAGGCACTGACGCTTTTGAGCCAGCTTTTCGGCTTCTTTACCTCCAGCGCGACCTTGAAATCACATTCGGTCGCTTCTGCAATCCAGCGGTCAATCATCATTCTCACCGTCCTGTCCCTTATTCTTTCCCCTGCTCTTATAAACATTATACTGATTCTTGCACCGGGCGCTGCAAAATGCGGAATTGGCCCGACTGCCGAGGAACACCTTCTGGCAGTGCTTGCACAGCCGCAAGGGTTTTGCGTCGTCCACCAGCATAAAGCTGAACATCATCTGCACGCCCAGCAGCAGGGAATGAAAGTCCCAATAGATGGTGGGCTTGTCCAGCAGTTCAATATGATAGGTAGGCGCAATGCCGCCGAAGGCAGCCATGGCCTTGCGGTAAAGATTTCTTGTATCCTCGTCAATGCTGTCGTAGTCGTTATAGTACAGAATAGAGGTGGTCAGCGTGAACGCCCAATCCTTGAACTGCTGGGCAACCCAATCATACGGCTCGGCATATTCCCGCTGGAAGCTCATGTTCTTCGCCATTGGCTCATCCATAAAGGTCATGGTCAGGGCAATCATCATATTATCCCCGGAAACATTCCAACTGGATTCCACGCCCTTTTTCACCACATCCAATTTGTCGAAGGGATAGAACAGAGCAAGATAATCCTCTGTCGCCATGCTTTCTTCCTTGATGAAGTGATTCTTCGGCAGATAAACCGCCTCGTAGTCCATAAACGACGGCGTGGTGGGCAGTGCCGTCATCAGCCCCAACAGACCGTAATGGGTCACAAAAGCCAAAACTGCCTTTTCCACCTCGTCCTCCGGACTGCGGTTCATCATCAGCATACCAACATTCAGTGCTTCCAGCACCATCTCGGAGGAATCCTTCAGCGGGTTATAGATGTCGGGCTTTGCCGCCTTTTCCGGCGTAATATAGCGTTTTCCGTCCTTGCCGGTCTTGATCTCATAGCGGTCATACCGCACCCAATGGGAACGGGACTGCGCAAACAGATTGTTCATGACGCTGTTCCTCTCAATTCGTAATCCATCTATATATTAACCATATTACCATTGTATCAACCGTCCTTGGCATCGTCAAGGGCGGCTTTCTTTTTTCTCGGCTTCGTTTTATTCTCCCTGCGGATCACGGCATCCTTGCCCATGGTTTGCAGCAGCGCTTCATATTCCTCCATGAACTCGCGCTCCCGCAGCGTAAAGCTATGATCGTTTTCCAGCTTTTCGCTCAGATGCTCATACATCCGCTTTTGCAGCTTTTTCTGAATGGTCATCCGCAGCTTTCGGATATTTCGGTCGGACTGCCCTCGGATGGCGGCAAGCCTTGTGGTGCTGTATTGCTTGACGAACAGGTAATACAGCACCTCCTTCTGCTCATCGCTGAGGGCGAAAAAAAGCTTGGAGAGAAAACGGTTCGCAGTCAGCTCGTGCAGCTCGTATGGACAGGAGAAGATGATGTCGAGAAAGTTTCCCTGACAGAGCTGGCGGAACCTCGGCAGATTCATCCACAGCGGGGCGATCTTCGGATCAGGTACCGCCTGAAACTCCAACGGCACATCCCCACGCAGGTTCTCATAGTCACGTTCCCGGCGCTCCCGGTTCCTGTCCAGCTTATTCCACTCGTCTACTACAGTCAGAAAGTCGGATTCTGTCCGGGCTGCTTCCTCCAGCCGCCGCAGAGCCTCTGCGCGAATTTCACGCTTGAGCCGCTTCTCACTGGTGGGCGCCGCTTCTTCCTCCTCGTCCTCCAGCTCGGCATTATAGTCTCTGGGGTGTTCGTCCTGCTCCAGCTCGCTTTCCAGCTCCAGCGTACGTTCCTCTGCAAGCGCCTCCTCCAGCGTCTCGTCCACCGGCGCACCGTCAGACGCATCCTCCCAATCGGCAAAGCTGTCCTCATCCATTTTAAGACCGGTTTCCTCTATTTGCTCCTCGGCAACTTCTTCCTCATCGGAAAAATCATCATCCCACAGCAGTTCATCCTCCCACGGTTCCATGACAGCTTCACCTCCCCGAAAAAATATTTTTCTTTTTTTCAAAAACAGTTCCGATTTACACCCTGTATTTCTCCTATTAGTAGAGAAAGTAATCTTGACGCAAATTACACAGGTTACTTCTCAAAGCCATCAACGAAGAAAAGGAGGATATGGAACATGGAAAACCAACAGAAAGCCACGGTTGGCTTACAGCCAACGGAACCAAACACATTATATCAAAAACCAACCAATCGCGCAAGGAGGATGCCTATGGAGCAGAACAAACGAGAACAGTTTATCATCCGCCGGATTGGCGGTACAACCTACAAGGTCAGAGTTGTGTTCAACGAAAACGGCGGCGAGACTATGGAGGATAAAATTTTGCGGATTGTACGCAATGATATGGTTACAAACGACGGAACCTATGGTATAATGGAGGCACCACAAATGAGCCGACAGTCTGAAAGGAGCGCATCATGAGCGTGAAACAGGCTGAAAGCAAAATTACCGCTCTCTATGAGCGGCTGTCCCGTGACGATGACAACGCCGGGGATAGCAATTCCATCGTGAATCAGAAAAAATATCTCGAAAGCTATGCCCAGCAGAGAGGCTACACCAACTGTCGGCACTATACGGACGACGGCTGGAGCGGCGGCAATTTCGAGCGTCCGGCATGGAAACAGCTTATCGCGGATATTGAGGCAGGCAAGGTTGCCCATGTGATCGTCAAAGATATGAGCCGGGCGGGGCGCGACTATCTGCAAACCGGCTTTTACACGGAGGTATTCTTCCGGCAGCACGGCGTCCACTTTGTCGCCATTGCCAACAGCGTGGACAGCGACGACCAGAACAGCAATGAGTTTGCCCCCTTCCTCAATATCATGAACGAGTGGTATCTGCGCGACCTGAGCCGCAAGCAGAAAACCGCCATCCGCGTCAAGGGCGAATCCGGCAAGCCCACTACCAACTGTGCTATCTATGGCTACAAGAAAGACCCGGAAAACAAATACCATTGGCTGATCGACGAAGAAGCTGCCGCCGTGGTGCGGCGTATCTTCCGTTTGACCATTGAGGGCAAAGGCCCCTACGATATTGCCCGCATCCTCTTTGAGGATAAGGTGGAGACGCCTGCCGTGTACTTCGGCAAGCAGGGCAAGGGCATCTGGAAAAGCAAAGAGGAATTTTCCAACCCGTATAACTGGAGCGGCTATGTCGTGGGACAGATCCTCTCCAAGCCGGAGTATATGGGGCATACGGTGAATTTCCGTTCCCACAAGCAGTCCTACAAGGATAAAAACGCCGTGATGAATCCAAAGGAGGACTGGCTGATCTTTGAGGATACCCACGAGGCCATTGTGGACAGGGAAACATGGGAGCTTGCGCAAAAGCTCCGCAAGACGCCCAAGCGCATCGACACGCTGGGTGAAGCGAATCCGCTGACTGGCCTTTTGTACTGTGCCGACTGCGGCGAGAAGATGTATAATCACCGCTCCAAAGGCGGCACGGAGAATAATCCGTACCCATCCGACTTCTTCGATTGTTCTTCCTATACCCTTGCCCGTCAGAAAAGAACTGCCGCCTGCTGCGGCCACTATATCACGACCAAGGCCCTGCGCACACTGATTCTGGACACCATCCGCACGGTCAGCACCTTTGCAATTTCCAATCAGGCGGCGTTCATGGAAAAGGTGCGCTCCGCCTCCCAGCTTCAGCAGGCGGAAGCGGCCAAGGACGCCAAGCGGAAGCTGAACAAGGAGAAAAAGCGGATTTCCGAGCTGGATACTATCATCAAAAAGCTCTATGAATCCTTTGCCGTCGGTCGTATTACCGATGAACGCTTTGACAGTCTGCTGGCAGATTACGAAGCCGAGCAGAAAGCGCTGCAAGCCTCTGTCGCAGAAGCAGAAGAAAAGCTGTCCGCTTTTGCGGAGGACGCCGCCCGTGTGGAGCAGTTTCTGGAGCTGGCAAGGAAGTACACGGACTTCTCCGAGCTGACTACACCCATGATCAACGAGTTTATTGAGAAAATCATCGTCTACGCCCCGGAGCGTATCGACGGTGACCGGGTGCAGGAGGTGGAGATCCACCTTCGCTTTATCGGGCAGTTTGAGCTTCCCGCACCGGAGCTGACCGAGGAAGAAATCAAGCGGCAGGAGCAGCTCAAGCGACATCGCATTAAAAGCCGGGAACGGTATCAGAAAATCAAGGCTGGTGAACACGCTGTCGGTCAGCCTTTCATGCTGACCTGCAAGTGCTGCGGGCAGGAATTTGCATCCAAACGGACGAACACCCTGTTCTGCGGTCCCAACTGCCGGGCAAAATTCTACCGGCAGGAGGCGGCAGAGAGCCGCAGCCGGGCGTGTACCTGCGAAAACTGCGGCAAGGAGTTTATCACAACAAGGTCAGATGTGAAATATTGCAGTGACGATTGTCGTTATCAGGCGCAGATCAAACGGCAGGGCGCATGGAAGAAAGCCTTGCGAGAAGCTAAGAACGAGGAAGAAACGAAAACAGCATAAAATAGACGCAGACGGCGGCTTGCCCCAGATTGGGCAGGCCGCCGTTTTTGCGCAGAAATGGAGGTATCATGCGTATTTTTGAAATCGTAAAAGAAAATGTCAATCTGCGGGAGGCGGCAGAGCTGTACGGGATCGATGTGAACCGATACGGCAAAGCACTTTGCCCCTTTCACAACGACCGGAACCCCAGCCTGTATGTGGCCGACGATCATTATTATTGCTTCGCCTGCGGGGAGCACGGGGATGTGATCGACTTTGCAGGCAGACTGTTTCAGCTATCGCTCTACGATGCGGCACGGAAGCTGATGGCAGATTTTCATCTCAGCCCGGACAAGCCGCCCAGCGCAGCGGCACTCCACGCAAAGCGCATCCGAACAGAAGCACAGCAGCTCATGGAAAACGAGCGGCTGTGCTTTTCTGTTCTGTCGGATTACGCCCGTGTGCTGCGGGACTGGAAGGTGCGGTATGCGCCGCAGTCACCTGACGCGCCTGTTCACGCACGGTTTGTGGAAGCCTGTCACAAGCTCGATGAAATGGAATACTATCTGGATATTTTGTGCGCCGGGGATGCTCACGAACGTGCCGAAGTGGTTCAGCAGCAGATGGCAGACGGCAGGCTGGACAGGCTGCGAAGAAGATTAGTGAAAATTCACAAGGAGGAATTGGAAGATGGATATGACACCGCAGACGTGGCCTGAGTGGTATGACGGCAGGCACATCAACGAGGTGCTGTTCTGCCAGCAGTTTTTGGACAAGCATCCCATGAAATGTGTGCGCGGGCGGCTGTTCACGGTGGATGGCCTCATTGAGGACGAGGGGCAGATCGGCAATCTCATTCTGGAGGAAATCTCCGGGGTGCTGACCTCCGGGCTGTCTAAAATCGTGACAAATCTGCTGGCCAGTATCAAACTGCAAGCCTATTCGCCGCCGCTGTCCATAGAGACGGACCGCATCCACGTTGCCAACGGAACGTATTTCATGGATGGCAGCTTCACCGCCGACAAGAACTACTGCAACAATCGCCTGACGGTCGCCTACAACCCTGACGCACCCATTCCCCAAAAGTGGCTGCAATTCCTGTCCGAGCTGCTGCAACCGGAGGACATTCCCACCTTGCAGGAATTTCTCGGTTACTGTCTGCTGCCGACCACCAAGGGGCAGAAAATGCTCATGCTCATCGGCAAAGGCGGTGAGGGCAAGAGCCGTATCGGACTGGTTATGCGCTCGCTGCTGGGCGACAGCATGAATACCACCAGCATCCAGAAGGTCGAGAGCAACCGGTTCAGCCGTGCGGATTTGGAAAACAAGCTCCTGATGGTGGACGACGATATGGACATGAGTGCCCTGCCCAAGACCAATTATATCAAATCCATCGTCACATCTGAGTGCAAAATGGACATGGAGCGCAAGGGCGTCCAGAGTTACCAAAGCCAGCTCTATGTCCGGTTCCTCTGCTTCGGAAACGGTGCGCTCACCGCCCTGCACGACAAGTCCGACGGTTTCTTTCGCCGCCAGATCGTGCTGACCACCAAAGACCGGCCCGCAGGCAGAGCAGACGATCCGTTTCTGGTGGACAAGCTGCTGCGGGAAAAGGAGGGCATCTTTCTCTGGTGTCTGGAGGGGCTGCACCGGCTGATCGGGAACAATTATCAGTTCAGCATTTCGGGTAAGGCCAGAGAGAACATGGAGACGGTCAAGCGCAGCAGCAACAATGTGATCGAGTTTCTGCAATCCGAGGGCTATATCCGCTTTCGGGCAGACGGCGAAGCCAGCTCCAAGGCGATCTATGAAGCCTATACCCGTTGGTGCGACGACAACGCGCAGAAGCCCATGTCTGCCAACCGGGTCAGCTCTGAGCTTGCACAAAATGAGCTGCTTTACAACGTAGAGGCCACCAACAATGTCCACGTCGGCGGTAAGCGGGTGCGGGGCTTTGTGGGCATTGAGGTGGTCAATCCGCCGCCGTATTGAAAATGAGAAACGGACTTCAAAACAGCCGTACACGCCGTACACTCTGTACGGCTGTTTTTGATTCCATTCTCGAAAACCGTTTTTGCTTGTGCGCACCGTGAAGCATTTCACGGTAGAGTGTAAAACCTGCCGTCGAATCGGCGGCTGGCACGCAAAACCGGCGTACAGAAGCGTACACAAGAGAGCTTTTCTGTACCGAGCCGTACACCGTCGGCTCAATTTTGCAGTTCTGAAATCAATGCTTGTGAAATCCGTGAAGTTTTTCGCCGCAGGTCGAACACGATGCACCATCCGGTGATTTACCGAAGCGTGAAGCTGCTGCACCGGACTGCGGCATATTCTGCGGCTTCGTATGTTCTCACACAGAACGATGAAGCCGATAGGGTGCTGTTATGAACAGGGCATCACGGACGGAAATCTGAGCGGATTTGTCATACGGTGGATTTTTCACTTGCAAATGCACCGGCATCATCGATGGAAAAAACGATTATACGAAAATATGGAGGTAAAAAGCTGATGAAATCCAATCTGAGAAATGAGATCAAGTCGTACATCGTCCGTCAGGGAATGACCATGCAGGAGGTTGTCGATCTGCTGCGGGACGAACACGGCTGGTCTGACAGTGTCTCCAACCTGTCCAATAAGCTCCAGCGAGAATCCCTGCGCTACGTCGAGGCTGTTCAACTTGCCGACGCGCTGGGCTATGAAATCGTCTGGCAGAAGCGAAGATAAGGGGGATTTTTCACATGACAGATACGGAAAAGAAGCTGTTGCAGGCACAGCACCGGTTAGAGGAAGCACAGGCACGGGATCGGGTCAAGGAGCGCAAAGCCAGAACGCGCAGACTCATTCAGGAGGGCGCGATTCTGGAAAAGGTGCTGCCGGAAGTGCGGACGATGGAGCCGTCTGCGTTGGAGAATTACCTGATACAGAAGCTGCCGCAGCACGATTGAATCCGCTGGGAGGTCTCCGGGAAACCGGGGGCCTTCCTCTTTTTTCTCCCGAAGGGCGCACTTACTCACCACCTGTAAAACAGGCGGTGGTATGCCTGCGGCATCGTGCGCTCTCCGAGGGGGATTGCGGCTGTTGCGGCAGCCTCCAGACAATGCCACAGCACCTGCGGGTGCCGCTGTCATCGTCTGCGCAGACGGCAAATTCCCTGCGACGGGCGCAGAGAATTGGGGCAGAAATTCTCTACCCTATGTTGCCGCCTGCCTGCGCAAACCTGCCACCGGCAGCTTTGCCGCAGAGATGGGCGGGCGTTCTGCCCGTCCATTTTCTCTTTTACGAAAGAGAAACAGAAAAAAGAAACGAGGTGAACGAGCGATGGCAATTTACCATCTGGAAGCGAAGGTGGTCAGCCGAGGCGCAGGACGCTCTGCTGTGGCCGCCTCCGCTTATCTGAGCTGTTCCCGCCTCTACAACGATTACGACGGGATACAGCACGACTACACGAAAAAGCAGGGGCTTGTCTGGCAGGACGTGTTTCTGCCAGAATACGCTCTGCAGGAATGGCAGGATCGTGAAAAGCTCTGGAACGCCGTAGAGGAAGTGGAGACTGCCAAGGACAGCAGACTTGCCCGTGAGTTCGTCGTGGCCCTGCCCATTGAGCTGAGTCGAGAGCAGCAGATCGAGTTGCTGCAAGAATTTATCCGGGGGCAGTTCGTATCAGACGGAATGTGTGCCGATGCTGCTATCCACGACACCGACGGTCACAATCCCCACGCTCACATTCTGCTGACGGTGCGCCCACTGGATGAACAGGGCAAGTGGCAGTACAAGACCGAGAAGGAATACCTCTGCATGAAAAACGGTGAGGAACGCGGTTTTACTTCCGCCGAATTCAGGACAGCACAGAACGAGGGCTGGGAGAAACAGTACCCTTACAAGCTCGGCAAAAAGAAGGTGTATATGACACCGTCTGCTGCCGAGGAACGGGGGCTTGTCCGGGCTGACAAGCATCCCAAAAGTACTCGGTACGGCAGGCAGAATCCTATCTCCGAGCGCTGGAACAGCGAGGAACAGCTTGCGGCATGGCGGGCGGCATGGGCTGATGTGACCAATCGCTGTCTGGAACACGCCGGGCGGGAGGAACGCATTGACCACCGTAGCAATGCCGCACGGGGTATTGACGAGATCCCTACCATTCATGAGGGCGTGACAGCGCGGGCATTGGAGCGCAAGGGAATCGTCTCTGACCGCTGTGAAATGAATCGGCAAATCAAAGCCGACAATGTGCTGCTGCGGGAACTGAAAGCAGAAATCAAGAAGTTGGTTGCACTGGTCGCTCGTACTGTCCCCACCATTGCGGAGGGGCTGGAGAAGCTGCGCGGCCGTGTGCTGATCTTCTGTTATCAGCTCTCTCATATTCGCAGTGGAAAAGCGCATATTCAAAAATCTCTTTCCGTATGGAAGCCGGAGCTTAAGCGTTACACCGGTCTGGTGCAGCAGATCAAGGAAAAGAGCAAGGAACGCAAGGCGCTGGTTGCTGAGAAAAAGGAATTGCCAATATATCATGTGAAGCACCACAAGGCGCTGGCTCTCCGCATTGCAGAGCTGACGGAAGAATTGGAGGAACTGCGTTCTGGAAAGGCGCTTCTTTTGCAAAAATTTGAGTATGCGGAGGATGCAGGTGCAGAGACGTTCCGCAAGGATATTGCTACCATGGAAGCTGGCCTGAAAAAGTTAGAGGCACAGGAGCAAAAATACTCTGCCGAGTTGGATAAGGCTTTGGACGAATACGCAGAACTGAAAGCGCAGGCTGCGGATTTTGACCCGGTGGAGCTGTACAAAGCACGGCAGGGCATCCGTCCTGCACAGGAAAAGGAGTCAGAAAAGCAGTTAGAGGATGCCATGCATGAGAAGCCATCTCTTATTATGCTGCTCGGTGCCAAACAGGAAACGTCTCGCCTGCTCGGAGATGACGCAGATGAGCGCCAGGTGCGGCAGATACTTATTCGTCGGCAACGGTCAGACCCGCAAAAGTCCAAACACTTCCAGCGCTAAGTGCTAAAAAATAAAAATGCACATTAGCCCTATTGACTTTTCCGCTCCAATCCGTTAGAATAGTACTAACAGATTAGAATGAAAGGCCGCTAGAATGAGTACACCAAAAGTTTTTGAAAGCGAATACCGTTTTTGCCTGATCCTTTGGGATCATGAACCCATCAAGAGCAGAGATTTAGCTCAGCTTTGTGCAGAGCAACTGGGCTGGAAGGTTACTACCACTTACACGGTAATAAAGCGTTTGTCAGAGCGTGGCGTGATAAAGAATGAGAATACGATTGTTTCTTCGCTGGTATCCAAGGAGCAGATACAGACATCTGAAATTGAAGAATTGGTTGAGAAGAAATTTGCCGGTTCGATTCCAGCTTTTTTGACCGCATTTACCAAAAGCCAACAGCTCACGGCAGATGAAATTCAAGAGATGCAGCAGATGATCGACCGTTTTCGGAAGGAGCATCCGGATGACTGAATTGTTTATGAAGCTGCTTAATATGAGCATCAATGCCGGATGGCTCGTACTGGCTGTCCTACTTGTTCGCATCATATTCCGCAAGGCTCCCAAATGGCTGTTTCCCTTATTGTGGAGCTTTGTTGGGATCCGGCTTCTCATGCCAAACGCATTGGAAAGTCGCTTGAGTGTCATTCCTGATATAAGTGGCTTTTCGGCATCCGAGCAGGGCCTGCTTTCTGCTAAAGGTTTCACTGCTCCTGTTCCTTATGTTGGAATCGTCTGGTGTACTGGTATGGCAGCAATGCTTCTGTTTGAAGCATTAAGCTATGTACATCTCCGCAGCAAAGTAAAAACTGCTGTCCGGCTCTCGTCAAATGTGTATCAAAGCGAGCATGTGAATGCTCCGTTTATTCTTGGCCTGTTTGCGCCGCGCATCTATATTCCGTTCCATATAAAGAGCAAGGAATTGGATAGCATAATTGCACATGAACGTGCGCATATAAAACGCCGCGATCATTGGCTAAAGCCCATTGCGTTCTTAATTCTTTCTCTTCATTGGTTCAATCCTTTGATTTGGATTGCGTATTATTTCCTTTGTAAGGATATTGAGTTGGCATGTGACGAATACGCTATCAAGGATATGAGTGATTCTCAGCGCGCTGCGTATTCGCAGACGTTGCTCTCCTGCACTGCAAACCAGCGTATTTTTGCGGCCTGCCCGCTGGCCTTTGGCAGTAAGAATGTGAAAACACGAATCCGTGCTGTACTTTCTTATCGAAAGCCTCATGCTTGGATCATAACCGTGACCGCGATACTTGTTTTGGCAGTTGTCGCCTGTTTTATGACAAACCCGAGACAATCAAAAGAAAGTACTGCTCAGGGTAGCAACTATATTGATCTAAATCAGCCTCCAATATTGGACGTGATTCAAAATGGACAAACTATTTCGGATAGAAGTAGTAGCGAAGATCGGCAACGTGAAGTAGAGCTTGAGAACGCTTTGTTGGGAGAAGCGATAAAGAAGCAAGAGTCTCTTACTCAAATTCAAACAACTGATTTTTACAGATGAAAAGTCCTGCGTTATCTATAGGATTGACGTCAATTTAACTGTCGATGTGGTTACATGGAAGGAGGGAAGATTCATGAAAATCATTTGAGGAAGCACATGGCCTGTCTGTTCAACGGATTCTGGCTCATGTGCTGAACCAAGAAGACATCAGACAAAAATCAGATAAAAAGGAGCGTTGTTTATGCAAAAGATCAAGTCACTGGCCGCAGTTTTTCTGGCCCTTTTTATCCTCGCAGCGATTCCGACACAGGCTTTCGCCGCTGAAACTCATGAAGAAGTTGCCACAATGCATACCCATCAGTGGCGTCTTGACCATTATGATACTACATATATTCCGATTGATGATGAAACTCATCTGAAGACTGTCTATCCCGTGTATTACTGCACTGTTTCGGGGTGCACTAATAGCTATTTGGGAAATGGTGCCTCTTCAACCGTCTCTCATACAATGAGTAGTTATTCCTACACAGGAAACAATTATCATTCCGGCAGCCTCCATTATGTCCGCTATGAGCATTCTTGTCTCCAGTGCGGGCGTACTACTGGCTATTGGGATCATTACAGCTGCCCCGGTAATGGGCATTGCATCCTGCCCCAGTCTGTTTTCCCGGTTCTGACAGATAAGTAAGTGACAGCTGAGCAGCGGCATGGGTGAATATTTCTCCCATGCCGCTGCTTGCATTATTGGAGTGCAGTTAAATGATCGTTTTCTTTTACGAAAAGGTGCGCTTAAAGCGCGGCGTTTGGCAGACGGTGAGCATTGTATTGCTGATAGCTTTCCTTTGTGCATTTTTTACTCTCTTTGATGGATTCATTTGCCAGAAAGAACAGGATATGGAGAGCGCCTACGCAGTGATTCCCGTAACTGTCGTCGTATCCAATCTTACTGGCACGAAAACCGATGACCTGAAAATTACAGACTATATTATCAACTACTTTCTCTCTGACAAATATGCCTATGGCGGGGAGCTTCAGGAAAAAGCATTTTCCTCCTATGTGAAGGATGTTTGCCTGAAAGCATCTGTCTATTACAGTCAAGGGACGGGCTTTTCGAGTCGGCAAAAGCTGATTGGCATTACTTCTGTTGATGCCGCATCGGAATTGACACCCGTTTCAGGAAATTCGATTACTTATTTTGAAGGATACGACGAATCAATTTTTACCTCAAATAAAGCGGTGTGTCTCGTTTCAACCGCAGCGGCAGAAGAACTGTCGCAAGATACTGATAATAATGGTAATGTCATATTGACGGTTCAGATGTCGCCTGCTGTGACCGGTGAAGCTTCCACACAGATTTCGCTCGAAATTGCTGGGACGTATTCGTCGGAATCTCAAACGATCTATTGCCCATTCAGCTGCGTTGCAGCAGCACAAACAAAACTGGACGGGAAGATTACAGGGGATAGCCTGAGCGCAACAGTGCGTGATAATCATGAGCTGGACGAATTCCGGCAAATACTGATGCGTCACTTCGCAAATGTAGACCCCTCCGGGCATCAGGAAGAAATTAACAATTCTCCAGTTCTCCGATATCAGCAGTTTGCCGTAACAGTTCATGATGAAACACTCCGCGAAACACTGAATGCTTTGAATCGAAATTTGCAAACACTGTATCGACTAAAACCAATTTTTGCCTGCATAGAGGTCATGATTGGTGCTGCCGCAGGTTTTTTCTATATTCATATCCGAAGGCGGGAATTTGCCATTGCACGATCTCTTGGTACAAAACGCATTGAAACGGTCATTATGGTATTCGTCGAGATATGTCTGATGTTTTTGGTTGGCGCAGCTATTGGAACAATTCTCATCCTGGTTGTCCAAGAGACTGCCATCCAATATGCCATGGCCGCAGCACTCTTTTTTGCTATGAATGTCGGGGCAATTACAGCTTGCTTGATGGCAACTGGAAAAAGCGGAATCCGATTACTACGGGAGGTTGAGTAGTATGTCCGTATTATCTGTGCAAAGTGTTTCTTATTCATACAAAACAAAATACCAAACTGTTCAGGCTGTAAAAGACGTCTCCTGTGATTTGAGTGCTGGAACTTTTTATGCGTTAGTCGGCAAAAGTGGAAGTGGGAAGACAACGCTGCTTTCATTACTGGCAGGATTGGATACGCCGCAGAGCGGAGACATAATAGTCGGCGGCCAAAGTTTGCGGGAAATCGACGTGGATATCTACCGTCGCAAGCAGGCGTCTGTGATTTACCAAAGCTATAATTTGTTTCCACTTATGACTGTTTGTGAAAACGTCATGTATCCCTTAAAACTGCTGAGGCATTCCGATGCCGATGCAAAAAAAGAGGCGCAGATTGCTCTTGAAAAAGTAGGTCTGGGCGAAAGCTATTGGAAGCGACTTCCTGCCATGCTGTCAGGCGGCGAACAGCAACGAGTCGCAATTGCCAGAACATTAGCCGTTCATGCGCAGATCATTCTCGCAGATGAGCCTACGGGAAATCTGGATACAGAAAACAGCACACAAATTATTCAGCTGCTTTCCAGACTGGCACATGAGGAAAACTGCTGTGTAGTGGTTGTCACACATGATCTGGAGGTAGCCAAAGCAGCGGATGTTGTATTCCGTATGGACAGCGGCAGACTCAAGGAGGAAACTGTATGACCCCTTTGAAACAGCTCTTTCGACAACCGGTTCGTTTGTTTGCAATCTTCCTGCTGGTGGGAATGGCCTCCGCTTTTATCTGCCTGAGCGCAGGCGTATTTGCATCCGCTAAAGCAACGCTCGCGCAAATTGAAGAACGTTATGTAACCATTGGTGTCCCAACAACGGAGACAGCAGACGTAGCAACAGAGTACAACGGGCTAACGCTCCACCATGAAGAAAGTGTAATAAGTCAAGATATGTGGGCGTATATGGATCAGCTTGCTGCGGATGGAACAGTCATAAAAGGTGCGTACCAACAAAAATATATCAGTGCTTATTGCCCCTCCATTCAGAGTGTTACCAGCGGCAAGGAAGACGGCACATATGTGCCAAGCCTTGATTCTCCGTATAACAGGGCAATTATGATCGTTCGGGTTACATCGGTGGATAAAACGAATCTGCCTGAGTCAACCGAACTTGCTTTAGTATCTGTTACTGCTTCGATTGAAAACGTTGTTAAAATGCATCCAGACTATGCTGTTCGCAGCACACTTCGCCTCATCATAGGGTGCAACTCTCAGGAAGAGTTAGATGCTCTTGATATCCGTCCTGGTGGGCGGTATTTGGCCTTTGGGGCAGATTATATTGACCGTGATTTGGAATTGCGTACAACGTTGGCAGGAACGCACCGATGCTCTGTGGAAGATATTGATTTGTCTAAAATATCCTATGATTTGACAGAGGACGAAAAGAAAACAGCTTCGCCAGATTTTCTGCCGGTAGCAAAATATTCCTCTGGTGAAAAAACGACCATTTTAGGGCAAGACATGGTTGATGCAATAGATTCCTGCACAATGACCGTTACGCATTGGCATGGCTTGTATTCTGAAACACAGCTGGACTATGCAATTGACGGCTCCGAAACAGGTGTGTTGCTAAACGACCAATACCTTGATGCATACATGACCCCGTTGGAAACTGATCTGGATGTCTTTCTAAGTTCAAATGCGGGAATTGAATGGCGGAGCGCAGTCCAAGAATTGGATACGCAATATCATACTGTCAGTGTAATTGGTACAGATCTTCTGGAAAGCATGTATTGTTTCCATCAAAAGGACTCTTTCGTAACAGAAGGACGGAGTTTTGGGGCGGACGATTATAAAAATGGCTCTAATGTCTGCCTGATTTCTGAAACAACTGCCATTGCAAGCGGACTCGGTATAGGGGACAGCATTGATTTGTCGTTCTATTGGGGTCCAAACCCTCTTGCTGATTTAACAGCTCCGGAATGGAAGGTACAGCCACAGCGTTTTTCCCAAAAGATTGGGGTTTCGGGTGATGCGAAAACGTATCAGATTATAGGGATTTACCGACAGTCAGACTTGTGGGATACCGCAGACTATCGCTTCCTTCCGAATACCGTCTTTGTCCCTAACACTTCTCTGCCAGAAAACTGCTATAGTAGTCGAAATGGCGTTTTCTTTACATACGTTCTGCAGAACGGAAAGGTATCTGCGCTCCAAGCTGCACTGGAATCGAATGGATACCCGGCAAACATTCTGTTTTGCTTTGATAACGGATACACTGAAATCGCCGAAACTTTGCATGGATTTTACAGCAGTGCGCAGCAGCTTCTTTTCGCTGCCTGCATAACAGCGAGTGCGGCCCTGTTCGTATTTCTTGCTCTGTTTGTAAACCGTCAACGGCGGACGCTTGGCCTGATGCTCTCGCTTGGTTCCGGTAAAAGGACCGCTGTGATGTTTAGCTGGGAGGTAGCTGCAATACCTATCATCCTTGCGACAATAACTGGGATCATTGTTGGAATCCTTACAATGAATGCTACGACACTAAATCTGTTTTCCTCCGTTTCAGAAGTGCTTAATACAAGTTTGAGCGGTGCAGCCACGATTGGATATAACGATATGATAACGGAAGTCGTATCAATGCCAATTGCGGTTATTGTGGCAGGTGTCCTGCAACTGATTGTTTATATTGTGGCGACTTACCTGCATTTGCAGCGGTTGGCGCAACGATCCCCGCTTGAGTTAGTGCGGAAAGGCTAAGTTTCAGTATTGACAAGAAAAAGTAAACTTGATTGGTTATCAATTCCAATACTTCATTTAGAGAGCGCCCTGTCATGATTTTGTGCAGGGCGCTCTCTTATGAAGAAAATACCCTTGACAAATCTCGTCTCATAAAGAGCTGGGTCAGATTTACCCCTGTCTCCAGAGTGACCAGGATGAGGCAGAAGAAAAGAACGCCTTTCTGCTTATGCCATGCGGTTTTTACCATAAAGCACACACTCTGCCAAATGCTGTATTTCGGTTTTGTCCCTTGTTTCATGTTGCTCACCTCTGACCATAGAATAGCATAAAAATTCGCCCCCGGAGCAATCTGGGGACGAATGGTACAAATCCGGGGACGAATGGTTGCTACACCTGAGGGATTAAAATTTCGGTTGTGAAGGCCCCGTCCTCGCTGTTGCGGCTCAGGTACCCGTCCAGGCGGGCGATGATGTTGTCAATCCGCACCAGGCCAAAGCCGTGACCGTCACCCTTGGTGGTTTGGAAACGGTTGCCCAACTTGGGCATCTTTTTGGAGGCGGTAAAATTGGTAAACGAAATGTACAGCTGGGTATTTTTCATGTCCATGTACACCCGAATCAGCCGCTGCGCTTCCGGCAAGGCGAGACTGGCCTCTATGGCGTTGTCAAATAGATTTCCCAGAATGACGCATAGGTCCAGCTCGGACATATTCAGTTTGACCGGAATGTGCGCGTCCACGTGGACTGAGATGTGCCTGGATTTGGCCAGGGAGATTTTACTGTTCAGAATGGCATCTGCCATGGTATTGCCAGTTTTGACGGAGGGATCCACGGTATTCAAATCGGTATCCAGTTGGTCCAAATAGGACCGGATGGCGTCCAGGTCTCCGTTGGCCGCAAACGCCTTCATCGTTTGGATATGATTGCGGTAGTCATGCCGCCACCCGCGAATTTGACCATACATGTTCTCTACTTCCCGGTAATGGGTTTCAATGAGCTCCCTCTGGTAAGCGGCGATGCGTTTATCAATTTGTTTGGAAAAAAGGGACATGAAATTCTCCTCTACGTATGGGCGATGATAGCCCGGTTGAGCGGCTCATAGGCGCCTCTTGGCAGGGGCAGCACCGTGCCGTCCGACAAAAACACATCCTTTTTTGTGACCCGCTGGACGTACCCCAGATTTAGGATGATGGATCTGCCAGTGCGGAAGAAACGGGTATCCAGCTGCTTTTCCAGTTCGCTTAGGGTGCGCTTGAGGGTGTATTCTTTCTGGCTGTGGACGGTGACATAGTTTTGGTGTACGTCCAAATACCGAATTTCGCTGAATGGAATGCGCACCAGCTCATCGGGAAGCTCCAGATTCAGATAGCGTTCATTTTGCTGCCGCCGCTCCATGGCACGATCCAGCACGGAAAAGAGCTTTTCCTCCCCCACTGGTTTTGTCAGATAGTGGAGTGCGGCCACTTCGTAACCTTCAGCAATGTAGTCAGAGTAGCCGGTCAGGAAAACGATTTGAATGGTCCGGTCATCCCGGCGTATCCGCTTGGCCATGGTCACGCCGTCCATGCCCCCCATTTCAATGTCCAGGAGCAGCAGGTCAAAAGCCGGATCGTCTGCATATCGGAACAGGAAACGCTGGGCAGAGGGGAATGTCTCCACTTGAATGGTCACCTGTCGCGCTGCTGCCCAGTGGGACAAAATGTGCTGGACAAAGCCGGTATCTGCGATGCTGTCATCACAGATTGCAATTCGGAAGTTCACGTGTTCACCTTCTTCCTGAGGCGTTATTATAGCTTGTTTTTATGGAGGATGCAAGCCGTGGGACATTCATGCAGCTGTGATGTGCAGAGGATTCCGAAGAGCGTATAAAATAGACCAGCAACAGCCAGGGGACCAATGGGTTCCCCAACTGTTGCTGGTTTGGTTGGATGGATTCAGGATACCGGGTTGGACGGCTGCAAGATGTGGCCGGCGTCCGCTGGTGTGAGGTGGGAGTTGGAGATGAGACCGCGGGGGCAGACCTCGACGCACTGGCCGCAGCCGTCGCAGAGACTGTAATCCACCCGGGCCAGGTTGCTGGTGACGGTGATGGCCCCCTTGGGACAGGTTTTCTGGCACTTGAAGCAGCCGATGCAGCCGATGTCACAGCCCCGGAGGGTGACGGAGCCCCGGGCGGTGGAGGAGCAGGCGACGGTGATGTGCGTGCCGTAGTGGACCGGGACGATGATATGCCGGGGGCAGGCGGCGGCGCAGCTCATACAGCCGGTACACTTGTCCGGATCCACCTTGGCTACGCCATTTTCCAAGTGGATGGCGTCGAATTGACATGCCTTGGTGCAGTTGCCAAAGCCCAGGCAGCCGAATTTGCAGATCAAAGGGCCGCGCCCTGCCACCTTGGTGGCGGCCAGGCAGTCGTGAATTCCCTCATAGATGCCCTTGTCCCGGGCAGTTTGCCCGGCGCAGTGGACAAACGCCACCTGGCGGGCAATCTTTTCCGCCTTCACGCCCATAATGGCGGCCATGGACTGGGCGGCGGCGTCACCGCCGGAGGCGCACAGGCCCACGGGGGCCTTCCCATCCAGCACCGCCTGGGCGTAAGCGCCGCAGCCGGAGAAGCCGCAGCCACCGCAGTTTGCCCCGGGCAGGGCCTGGGTCAGAGGCTCCAGGCGGGGGTCTGTCTGCACATAGAATACCCGGTTGGCAACGGCCAATACCAGGCCGAAGAAGGCGCCTAAACCACCCAGGACGGCCATTGCCAGGCCGATTTGTTTGAACAGTTCCATCTGCCTGCCTCCTTAAAAGATTTTGAGGCCTGAGAAGCCCATGAATGCCAGGGCCAGGAGACCTGCAGAGATGAGGGCGATGGGGAAGCCTTGGAAGCTCTCGGGGCATTCTGCCTCCTCCACCCGCTGGCGGACGGCGGAAAACAGGACAATGGCCAGGATAAAGCCCAGGCCGCCGGTAAAACCGTAAACCAGGGATTCCAGGAAGTTATAGTGCTCCTGGATGTTCAGCAGCGCCACGCCCAGCACGGCGCAGTTGGTGGTGATGAGGGGCAGGTAAATGCCCAGGGCCTGGTACAGGGTGGGTACGCTCTTTTTCAGGAACATCTCCACCACCTGCACAATGGCGGCAATGATGAGGATGAAGGCGGCAGTCTGCATATACCCCAGATCCAGGGGGGTGAGGATGTAGTGGTCTACCGCCCAGGTGACCATGGAGGCCAGGGCCATGACAAAGGTGACGGCAACGCCCATCCCCAGGGCCGTATCCGTCTTTTTGGACACGCCCATGAAGGGACAGATGCCCAAGAATTTTACCAAAATGAAGTTATTGGTGAGGATGGCGCCTAAGGCAATGGCCAGAAGAGATGTGACATTCATTTGACAGCAGCCTCCTTTCGCTTTTCAGCTTCCCGCGCCCGCTGACGCCGGTCCAGGGCTTTGGTCAGCCACTGGGAGAAGGCAATGAGAACACCCAAGGTCAAAAAGCCGCCGAAGGGCAGGATCAGCAGCATGGCAGGGTAGGGATTGGGCAGGATGCGGATGCCCTCGCCCCCGTTCAGGAGCCCGGCGCCGAAGGTACCGCTGCCCAGAAGCTCCCGGATGATGCACATGACCACCAGGGCCACGGTGTACCCCAGCCCCTGGGTGAGACCGTCTGCGGCGGAGGCCAGGACGCCGTTTTTGGAGGCAAAGGCCTCGGCCCGGCCCAGGATGATGCAGTTGACCACAATCAGGGGGATGAACACGCCCAGCCCCTCTGAAAGGGCGGGGAGGAAGGCCTGGAGCAGCAGATCCACCATGGTGACAAAGCCGGAGATGATCACCACATAGGCTGCAATCCGGATGCTGCCGGGAATCACCTTGCGCAGCAGGGAGATGAGCACGTTGGAGCAGATGAGAATGAGGGTGACGGACAGGCCCATGCCCAGGCCATTGAACAAGGTGGTGGTGATGGCCATGGTAGAGCACATGCCCAAAAGTTGCGCCAGCACCGGATTCTTGGTGAGCAGACCCTCTTTCAGCTGTTTTTTGAAGTTCATTGCAGGTTCCCTCCTTCCAGTGCCTCCGCGCATGCCAGGGCGGCGTTCACACCCTGGGTGACTGCCCGGGAGGTCATGGTGGCGCCTGTGAGGGCGTCTATGGCGCCGCCGTCTTTGGTTACGGAGAGCGTCCCGGTGGCGCCCAGGAATTGTTCCCGGAAGCTGCGGCCGGCGGCATTGTCCGCTGCGGCGTTGGCGCCCAGGCTGGCGGTCTCCGAGTGGCTGACGATCTGGATCCCGGTGACGGCGCAGCTGCCGTCTATGCCGACGACCATGAGGAGCTCTCCACCGTAGCCGGAGGGGGCTACTTCCACCACATAGCCGTCAGAGGTTTCATATACCGCCTGCACCAGGCCGGTTTCGTCGGGGAAAGCGGTCAGCGTTTCTCCCAGCTGTACTCCCGGCCGGAGGACACAGGAGAGCGCCTGCTCCGTCTTCTCTCGCTGGGCCGCGGCAATGGGACCGGCGGTGACGGAGTTCACCAGAGCCAGAAGACCTGCCATCACGGCGGTGATGAGCAGCAGGGTCACAACGGCGGAACATCCGCTTGTTTTGCGCTTCATTGGACAGCCTCCTTTCGCGCGGTACCGAATCGCCGGGGCAGGCCCACTTTGTCCAGGAGGACCACACAGGCGTTCATGGTTAAAATGGCATAACTGACCCCCTCGGGGTAAGAGCCGAAGTACCGGATGAGCACGGTGATACATCCGCAGCCCACGCCATAGAGAATTTGCCCCCAGCCGGTGACGGGGGAGGTTACATAATCAGTTGCCATAAACCATGCGCCCAGCATCAGGCCGCCGGACAGGAGTTGGCTGGCCATCCATAGCAGGGGATCATTGCCCCGAGGGAACAGCAAGGTGAGGAGGGCCACCGTGCCCAGGTAAGACAGGGGAATCCGCAGACGGATGACGCGCCGGAGCACTAAGTACAGGCCGCCCAGCAACAGCAGCAGGGCGGAGGTCTCCCCCAAACAGCCCCCGGTCTTGCCCAGAAACAGCGTGGTCAGGGACTCTGTTGGCAGGAGATTCTGGTGCAAATTGGCCAGGGGGGTGGCGGCGGTGACTGCGTCCACGTTGGAGCCGAAGAGGGAGGGCCACTGGCCCGGCTGCACCCAAGTGGTCATAATGACCGGCCAGGAGAAGAGAAATGCCCGCGCGGCCAGGGCGGGATTCATAAAGTTTTTGCCAATGCCCCCAAAGAGCTGCTTGACCACGACAATGGCGAAGAAATCCCCGATGAGGATGGTCCAATAGGGGATGCTTGGGGGGCACACAAAGGCCAGCAGGAGGCCGGTGACCACGGCGGACAGATCCCCCACGGTGTTGTCCAGCTTCATTACCTTCCGGTAGCCCCATTCAAAAAACACACAGCCGGCCACAGACAGCCCGCACACCAGCAGAACCCGGGGGCCAAAATACACCACGCTGCCCACCAGCGCAGGCAGAAGGGCCAGGATCACGTCCAGCATCAGCCGCCCGGTCCGGTTGGGGCCGTGAACATGGGGAGAGCTGGATACGGTCAGTTCGTAAAAGTATTTCACCTTATTTGGCATGGTTCACCCTCCTCACGCTTTGGCGGGTTCCGGGGCCGGCTTGGGCGGCGCGGCGTCCCGCAGTTTTTGCTTGGCGGTGCGAATGCTGTGGACCAGGGGCAGGCAGCCGGGGCAGGTGTAGGCGCAGCTGCCGCATTCCACGCAGTCCAGGACGTTTTGCCGCTTCAGGGCCTCCAGGTCGCCCCGCCGCTCGGCGCTGTATAAGTACAGAGGCATCAGATGCATGGGGCAGACGGAGACGCATTTGCCGCAACGGATGCAGTGGGGATGGTCCGACAGGTAGCGGTTGGTCTCGCCCAAAATGGTCACGGCGTTGGTTCCCTTGGTGACAGGGACAGCCAGATCAAATTGGGCCACGCCCATCATGGGACCGCCGGAGAGCACCTTATAGGGGTTTTGCCGGAAGCCGGCTGCCTCCACCATGTCGCTGAAGGGAGTGCCGATGGGAACCAGCAGATTCCGGGGCTCCATGACAATGTCGCCGGAGACGGTGACCACCCGCTTCACCAGAGGCATGCCGTCCCAGACGGCGTCACCCACGGCGGCGCAGGTGGCGGCGTTGAACACGGCGCAGCCCACGGCGGCGGGCAAGCCCCCCGGGGGAACCTGACGGCCGGTGACGGCCTGAATCAACTGCTTTTCCGCGCCCTGGGGGTACCGGGCTTTCAGAAGCTGGAGCCGGATGCCTGGGTGGCGGGGCAGTGCGGCCTCCAGAGCGGCGGCTGCGGCGGGTTTGTTGTTCTCCATGCCGATGACGGCCTGCTTCTGGCCCAGGATGTTCATGAGGACCTCCAGACCCCGCAGGACCCGGTCGGGTTCTTCCCGCAGGAGCCGCTCATCCGCTGTGATATAGGGTTCGCACTCCGAGGCGTTTACCAGGATGGTATCCACCTTCCCCATGCCGGAGGAGAGCTTCACATGGGTGGGAAAGGTGGCGCCGCCCATGCCCACAATGCCGGCTTCCCGGATGATGCCGGTGAGCGCTTCGGCGCTGAGGCCCCGGAGGCTGGAGCGGGGCTGTACCTCCGGGGAGAGGGTTTCCTGAAAGTCGTTGGCGATGACCACGGAGAGCACCGTGGTGCCGTTGGGGTGAGGCCGGGCCTCCACCGCCTGGACGGCGCCGGAGACGGAAGCGTGGACCGGCGCGCATAGCCCGGAGCCGTCGCCGATTTTTTGCCCCAAATCCACGTGATCTCCCTTAGAGACCAGGGGCTTGCAGGGGGCGCCGATGTGCTGGGACATGGGAATCACCACGGTGGCAGGGGGCGGAAAGGCCACAATGGCCTGCTCCCGGGCCAGAGCCTTCTGGTCCTTGGGGTGGATGCCGCCGTAAAAGGAAAATGCCATGAATACCATCACCTCTTCTAGAAGTTTGAAAAACCGGCAACGCAAAGCGGCCGGCCGGGAACATGTGCCCTTACTATACTGCATTCACTCCAATTTGTCCACGGTTTTTTCTGTTTTCACTATAAAAATACGATTATATCGATACGATTTTGCGCAAAATGCCGAGGAAAAGGGACAAGCCAGAATTTGTCTTTGCAGGATTTCCTGAGAGTAGTTACAGAACGGCATATCACCGAAAGGGAGCGCTGTTTCTATAAAATGCGGGAACTGCTGCGTTGCATTTTCGACTTTTTTGTGATACGTTTCGAAAGACATCCGGCTGCCTGGTGTTGACTCCTCGCTTGCAAAGATTGCGTTTCCAATGAGAAAGCAGAATTGAGGGCCTGACCATCATATTCTTGTCCCCGGGGGCATAGTCTGTAGCAAAACCGGGAGGGATGGATATGGGTAAACGAATTGTCATTGTGCTGCTTTTGGCCAGCATTCTGTGTGGAGGGTTGGCGCTGCCGGTAGGGGCAGTGGATTTGCAGCTTTCAGCACCGTCGGCGGTGCTCATGGATTTGGCCACGGGGACGGTGTTGTACGAGACCAATTCTCATGAGCGCCTGGCGCCTGCCAGTGTGACCAAGGTGATGACGCTGCTCCTCATTATGGAGGCGGTGGATTCTGGGAAGATCTCCTGGCAGGATATGGTCACGGCTTCTGAGGCGGCGGCGGCCAAGGGGGGAAGTCAGGTCTACCTGAAGGTGGGGGAGACCATGTCGGTGGAGGAGATGGTGAAATCCATCACCGTGTCTTCCGCCAACGATTGCGCCTGTGCCATGGCAGAGTTCATTGCCGGCAGTGAGGCGGGATTTGTGGAAAAGATGAACGCACGGGCCCAGGAACTGGGGATGGAAGATACTCACTTTGTCAATTGTACCGGCCTGGACGATGAGCCCTCTGCCGCGGAGCATCTCACCAGCGCCTATGACATTGCGCTCATGTCCCGGGAGCTGCTGCTGCATCATCCGGACATCAAGCGGTTTACCACCATCTGGATGGACACGGTACGAAACGGCGCCTTTGGTCTGGCCAACACCAATAAATTGGTCCGGTTTTATGAGGGTACCACCGGCCTCAAGACCGGCTATACCTCCTCAGCCGGGCATTGCCTGTCTGCCAGCGCCCAGCGGGAGGGGTTGGAGCTGGTGGCGGTGGTTCTGCACTGCTCCAGCTCGCCGGACCGGTTCCAGTCTGCCAAGGCGCTACTGGATTACGGCTTTGCCAACTATGCCCTGGTGCCGGTGCAGGAGGGGGAGGCATTGGCTCCGGTTCCGGTGGTTTTGGGTGAGGCCGGGACGGTGCAGCCGGTGGCGTCCGGGGAGGAGCAGCTGCTCATCGATAAGAGCCTCCGCCAGTCGGTCACCCGGACAGTGGAGCTGCAGCCCAACGTGGAGGCGCCGGTGACGCAGGGGCAGCGCTTGGGGACGCTGACCATCCAGGCAAATGGCCAGGTCCTGGCGGAGGTCCCTCTGGTGGCCCAAGAGGCGGTTGCCCGCCTCACATGGAAGGATCTCTTTGCCAACATCTTGCGCCGGATCTGCATGGCAGGGCAGGAGACGTGAGAACGCAGGGGCGTCTCAAAACGGGATTTTGGACGGCTCCCCGGCGAGAAGACAATGGAATAGAAGGGATGTATGGTTCCAGCAGCTCTGTAAAGGGCTGCTGGAAATTGTTTATGGAGCCAAGTCACAAGGCATACCACCATTCCGCATATGGGGCAGAAGGTCCAATATTACAATACTGGTATTTTTTAAAGAACAAAAAGTTCTAGTATAATGGGGGAGATGCGAGAGAAGTAGGTGTGGGATGTGAAAGATATACTCCAGGAAATTACCAACATGCGGCGGGAGCGCGGTTGGTCAGAATATGAGTTGGCAAAAAATGCGGGGCTTTCCCAGTCCACCATTTCAACCTGGTATCGGAAAGGACAGGTGCCTACAATCCAGACCTTAGAGAAAGTGTGCAGAGGCTTTGGGATTACACTGTCACAGTTTTTTGCAGAAGGGGACGATGCGATTTTCTTGACGCAGACGCAGAAAGAGATACTGGATCATTGGTCGGTTCTGAATCCAAAACAACAGGAACTTGTGACAGAGTTGCTGAAAAATATGACTGCGGGCAGTTTTGCAATTTAATTCCAGACTGTGATTGTACCGTTTTGTTGGTTGGAATGTTAGCTGGTTAGGATGTATAAAAACCTGTTGCTTTGTACAATAAGGGTCAGAGTGTGGGGCTGTTTGGTGGAAATCGGTGGATTGTTGATCATGGTTGGAGAACTCGAGTGCCTACAACAGGCGGACACATGGGTCCGCCCCTACGATGAGATATTAACGTGGTGCGTAGACGGGTTCTTCGATATTGTCGTAGAATGTACTATATTTTGACTAATATGGGGCATTTAAATGACAGAATGCGTCGGATAATTTCCACCCATTCTCGCCATTCCCCGTAGGGGGCGGACCTGTGTGTCCGCCCGGCGGGGACATGGTGTGTTGCCCATCTAGTTTGGGCGAATTCGTCATGCCCATCACGGACGGATACGCAGGTCCACCCTTATACGAAATCTTTCGGTTTTTGCATATTTTGAAATTGTGGCACGCTGTGGTAGGTCTGTCCTTATGGAGATGGAGGAATGCAAGAGGAACACGACGGAAGGGGGGTATGTTCTGTGAAAAGGGGGCGCAAACTAGGTTGGGAAGGTGGGTTGTGAGAGCTTTCCAAAAATTAGGGAATTTTGTTTAAAAATTATTCATGATCCGCCCCTTGACAACGAGGGGTTCGGGTTGTATAGTTACCTTAGCACTCGAGAAGTGGGAGTGCTAACAGGAGGAACGGTCATGGAACTGACTCAGCGGAAGAAAAAGGTGCTGCAAACTGTGGTGGACCTCTATATTCGCACCGCAGAGCCGGTGGGATCGAAGGCCATTGCGGCCATGCCCGGTATGAGCTACTCCTCTGCCACCATTCGCAATGAGCTGGCGGATCTCACCACCATGGGGCTCCTGGAGCAGCCTCACACTTCCGCAGGGCGGATTCCCTCCCCGGCAGGCTATCGGCTGTATGTGGATGAGCTGATGCAGGGCTATAAACTCAGCGTGGATGAGACGAAGGACCTGAAAAATGCCATGGAGCTGAAGCTCCAGGAGTTTGACAAGGTCATGGATAAAGTGGCAAGGCTGGTCTCCCAGGCCACGGATCTGCCGGCCTATACGGTGGCTGCCCGTCAGGGAGCCGCCACGGTGAAGCGATTTGAGATCCTTATGGCAGAGGCCGGGAGCTTCATCCTGGTGGTGATGACCAACGGGGATGTGGTGAAGAACAAGCTGATCAAGCTGCCCCTCCATGTGACGGAGGCGGACCTGAAGCTCCTCAGCGCGGTGCTGAACGCCACCATGACCGGCCTTACGGTGCAGGAGCTGACGGCGGAGCTGATGGAACGGGTGACCCAGAATGCCGGGGCTGCCGCGGGGCTGGTGCCGGTGATCCTGGACTTCACCGCCGGGGTCCTCCGAGGCCAGGAGGACAGCGCTGTGGCCCTCCGGGGCCAGGTCCGGCTGCTCCATCAGCCGGAATACCAGGATGTGGAGAAGGCGCAGGAGGTTCTGAATACTCTGGATGAGGAGACCATCTCCCAACTCCCCGCCGTCATGGGGGGAGAGAAAACCCAGATCCTAGTGGGGCCGGAGCATGTGGCCCAGGAATTGAAGGATACCTCGGTTGTTATGACCAAATTTGACATTGGCGAGGGGATGCAGGGACTCATCGGCGTGGTGGGGCCCACCCGGATGGATTACGCCAAAGTCACGGCCCGGCTGAGCTACTTTGCGGAGAATCTGTCCAGAATGTTCTCCCAGCCGGAGACCAACCGGAAGGAGCTCCCTCAGGGAAGCGAACCGGAGGAAGAATCACAGGGAGGCACAGATCGTGGCTGATAAGGAAAACAAAAAGAACAAGAAAAAAGCCCAGGAAGCCCAGGAGGCTCAGGAGACCCAGGAGACAGAGCCCCAGGAAGGGGCGGAGGCTGCGGAGCAGCCGGAAGCATTGCAACAGCTTCAGGAGAAGCTGGATGCGGAACATGAGGCCCATCTGCGACTGGCGGCGGAATATGACAACTTCCGCAAGCGGACTCAGAAGGAGAAGGACGCCAGCTATGCAAACGGCAAGGCGGACGCCATCGGCAAGCTCCTGCCTGTTTACGACAATCTGGAACGGGCGCTGAACCAGCCCACAGAGGACGCCGCCTACAAAAAAGGGGTGGAAATGACCATGGCCGAGCTGGAGAAGATTTTCCAGGGCCTGGGCGTCACCGGCTTCGGCGCGGTGGGCGACGCCTTTGATCCCAACCTGCACAATGCGGTGATGCATACCGATGACGAGAGCCTGGGGGAGAATGTGGTCACTCAGGTGTTCCAGAAGGGATTCCGCATGGGGGAGAGCGTCATCCGCTTTGCCATGGTGCAGGTAGCGAATTAGGGTCCCATTCCGGGTTTTCCCGGTTTTATATAATTTGTATATTCAAACACTCTCATGTAAAATAGGAGGAAGCATATTATGGCTAAGATTATCGGTATCGATCTCGGTACGACCAATTCCTGCGTCGCCGTTCTGGAAGGCGGCGAACCGGTTGTGATTGCCAATGCAGAGGGCAACCGGACCACCCCATCTGTGGTGGCCTTTGCGAAAAACGGTGAGCGGATGGTGGGCCAGGTGGCAAAGCGCCAGGCTGTGACCAATGCAGACCGCACCATCGCCTCCATCAAGCGCCACATGGGCACCAACTACAAGGTGACTGTGGACGGCAAGGGGTATACCCCCCAGGAGATTTCCGCTATGATCCTGCAGAAGCTGAAGGCGGACGCGGAAAGCTATCTGGGCGGCCCGGTGACAGAGGCTGTCATCACCGTGCCTGCGTACTTCTCTGACTCCCAGCGGCAGGCCACCAAGGACGCCGGTAAGATTGCCGGCCTGGAAGTCAAGCGGATCATCAACGAGCCCACGGCGGCTGCCCTGGCTTATGGCCTGGACAAAGAGTCGGAGCAGAAGATCATGGTCTATGACCTGGGCGGCGGCACCTTCGATGTGTCCATCCTGGACATTGGCGACGGCGTCATCGAGGTTCTGGCCACGGCCGGCGACACCCGCCTGGGCGGCGACGACTTTGACCAGCGGATCATGGATTACCTGGTAGCGGAGTTCAAGAAGGCCGAGGGCATTGACCTGTCCAAGGATCGGGTGGCCATGCAGCGGCTGAAAGAGGCTGCGGAGAAGGCCAAGATTGAGCTCTCCGGCGTCACCAGTACCAACATCAACCTGCCCTATATCACCGCCGACGCCACCGGCCCCAAGCACCTGGACGTGACCCTCAGCCGGGCCAAGTTCAATGAGCTCACCGCCGATCTGGTGGAGCGGACCATGGGCCCGGTGCGCCAGGCCATGTCTGACGCCAAGCTCTCCGCCTCCGACCTGGGCAAGGTCCTGCTGGTGGGCGGCTCTACCCGGATTCCCGCTGTCCAGGAGGCTGTGAAGAAGCTCACCGGGAAAGAGGGCTTCAAGGGCATCAACCCCGATGAATGTGTGGCCGTAGGCGCGTCCATCCAGGGCGGCGTCCTGGGCGGCGACGTGAAGGACATTCTCCTGCTGGATGTAACGCCCCTGTCGCTGGGCATCGAGACCATGGGCGGCGTGTTTACCCGCCTCATCGACCGGAATACCACCATCCCCACCAAGAAGAGCCAGATCTTCTCCACCGCTGCCGATGGGCAGACCACGGTGGAAGTCCATGTGCTTCAGGGCGAGCGGGAGATGGCTGCTTATAACAAGACCCTGGGCCGGTTCCAGCTCACGGGCATTGCTCCCGCCCCCCGGGGTGTGCCTCAGATTGAGGTGACCTTTGACATCGACGCCAACGGCATCGTGAATGTCTCCGCCAAGGATCTGGGCACCGGCAAGGAGCAGAAGATTTCCATTACCGCCTCCACCAACCTGTCCAAGGAGGACATCGACAAGGCCGTCCGGGAAGCGGAGCAGTACGCCGCTGAGGATAAGGCCCGGAAGGACGAGGTGGACGCCCACAATGCCGCCGACCAGGTGATCTACCAGAGCGAGAAGGCCCTCCAGGAGCTGGGCGACAAGGTGACAGAGTCTGAAAAGGCTCCCATCCAGGCCGCCATTGAGAAGCTGAAGGAGGCCAACAAGGGCAGCGATGTGGAGGCCATTAAGGCTGCCACAGAAGAGGCGCAAAAGGCGTTCTATGCCGTATCCGAGAAGCTGTACCAGCAGCAGGGCGGCCCCCAGGGCGGCGCGGCAGGCCCCAACCCCGGCACGCCTGACGACGGCGTGGTGGATGCAGACTACGAGGAAGTCAAGGACTGAGAGGCCCTTGGAGCATAAGTCGGAGGGACGCAAACCGTCCCTCCGCTATTGCGCTTATCTGTGCCGGTACATCTAAGCGAGGTGAGAAGCCATGAGCGACGAGAAGAAACGCGATTATTACGAGGTGCTGGGGGTGGAGAAGTCTGCCAGCGCCGATGAGATTAAAAAAGCCTACCGCAAACAGGCACTTCGGTACCATCCGGACCGCAACCCGGGGGACAAAGAGGCCGAGGCCCGGTTTAAGGAATGCAACGAGGCGTATGAGGTCCTGTCCAACGACGAAAAGCGGGGCCGGTATGACCAGTACGGCTTTGCCGGGGTGGACCCCAACTTCAATCCCAACGCCGGGTTTGGCGGCGGCTTTGGAGGGTTTGGCGATGCGTTCTCCGGGTTTGGGGATATCTTTGGGGATCTATTTGGGGGCGGTGCCCGCCGGAATCCCAACGCGCCCCGCCAAGGAGAAAACGTGGGAGCGCGGCTGGAGCTGACCTTTGAAGAGGCGGCATTTGGCGCGGAAAAGGAAGTGCCGGTGACCCGGATTGAAGTTTGCGCCAAGTGCTCCGGCACGGGCTCTGCCGGGGGGGCACCAGAGACCTGCCCCACCTGCCGGGGCTCCGGATCTGTTCGCACCACCCAGAATTTTATGGGTATGACCATGCAGTCCACCACTGCCTGTCCCAAGTGCGGCGGCACGGGCAAGATCATCAAGGATCCCTGCAATACCTGCCGGGGCAAGGGAAAGGTCCGCCGGTCCACCAAGGTCCGGGTTCAGATCCCGGCCGGAGTGGACGACGGACAGAGCGTCCGGGTCCGGGGGGAGGGCTGCACCGGCTCCAACGGCGGCCCCAGTGGGGATCTGCTGGTGGAGGTCTCCATCCGGAATCATCCCTTCTTCCAGCGGGATGGGGCCAATGTGCTGTGTGAGCTCCCCATCACCTTCACCCAGGCGGCCCTGGGCGCGGAGCTGGAGGTTCCCACCCTGGACGGAAAGGTCCGCTACACTATCCCCGAGGGGACCCAGACCGGCACCACCTTCCGCCTCCGGGGCAAGGGCATTCCCTTTGTCCACAGCAAGGCCCGGGGGGATCAGTTGGTGACTGTGGTGGTGGAGACGCCGACCAAGCTGACGAAGGAGCAGAAGGAGCTCCTCCACCGCTTTGGCGACAGCACCAAGGATTCCGGTGCGCAGCCGAAGAATGCCAACTTCTTTGAAAAACTGAAGCAGTATTTTGATAAATGAAAAACAGCTCCCGGTGGGCAGGGAACATACCCTGCCCACCGGGAGTCATTGGTTTGTGGTGGAAAATCAGCTCGGGGGACTGCGGCGGAGGTTATTTCCGGCGGAAGATCCGCCGGTAGACCACCGGGTAAACGGCCAGGCTGAAGGGAACGGCCAGGAGAATGTCCAGGGCGGAGTGCTGCTTGACAAATACTGTGGACACCGCCACCAGGAAGGCCCCTGCCCAGATCCCCGCCTGAATCCAGGGCTTCCGCAAGGGGCGGCAGTTCCAGGCGGCGAAGCACACGGCCATAGAACCCACAACATGCAGGCTGGGACAGACATTGGTGTTGGTATCCTGGCTGTACACCAGGGCCACCAGCCGGGTGAAGAGATTCTCCCGGGGGAATTGGGTCACCCGCAGGTCCTGCCGGTTTGGGAACAGCAGGTACAGGGCGATGACGGAGAAAAACGCCACGCCGATGTAGGTCATGTACCGTTTGAAGCCCTCGTGATCGTACCGCGCCAGGTACAGCCCCATGGCGAGAAGCATGGGAAACCACAGCATATAGGGCACAATGAACCCCTCCAGAAAGGGGATTTGATCGTCCAGGGGGATGTAGGTGGGGCGGCAGGCATCGGCTGGGATCCAGGCCTCCACCCAGGCAAAGGCCAGGAGATAGGCAGGTAAAATCAGGGCAAACCAGAGGTAGCGGTTTTCCTGGCGGAGGAAAAACGGCTTTGCCGTTGCAGTCGATTTGGTCATAACGGGCTCCTTCCTGCGGTCTTGCGGCCGCACGGGTCAGTATATACCAGACGGGCGAAAAAAAGCAAGGGATGCTCTTCAGATTTAAGCAAGAATTAAGGTTCCCCGGTGGTTCGGTTCGGAATCCCAAGGCAGAACGTGTTTGGCAGGACGGGCCCCAAGGGCGACAGGTTCTGGGTTCCTCCATTGCAATTTTTACCGGATTGGTGTACAATGTCGGGGAAACTTTCCCCGGGAGGCGATGAATGGTGGAGAATTATTTTGCTATGCACATGGACAAGCGGCAGGTGGCTGGGATTTCGGCGCTGGGTCTTGCCCATATGGGCGACGGGGTGTTTGAGCTGCTGGTGCGGAGCTGGCTCTGTGGGCATGGCAGGACTCGGGTGCAGAACCTGCACCGGGAGACGGTGTCTTACGTGTCTGCTCCGGCACAGTCCCGGTTTGTGGAGCTGCTGGAGCCGCTCCTCACGGAGGAGGAACGGGATGTGTATCGCCGGGGGCGGAACGCCCATCTCCACGCCATCCCCAAGCATGCCACCGCCAAGGAATATGCCCGGGCCACAGGACTGGAGTGCCTCTTTGGCCAGCTGTTCTTGGAGGGGAAGACGGAACGAATCAACCAGCTGTTTGTCACAGTGATGGAGGCGCTATATGGCATTTGACGCATATTTTCTGACCGGAGTCCTGGAGGAGCTTCGGACCCAGGCCCTGGGAGCGCGGGTGGAGAAGATCCACCAGCCCAGCCGGGACACTCTCATCCTCCTGCTGCGGTGCGCTGCCGGGCGGCAGCGGCTGCTCATTGCTGCCAACCCCACGGCGCCCCGGCTCCACCTCACGGGGGCCAATCCGGAAAATCCGGACCAGCCACCCATGTTTTGCATGCTCCTGCGCAAGCACCTGTCCGGCGGTCGCCTGACCAAGGTGGAGCAGCCGCCTATGGAGCGGCTGGTTCGGCTCACCTTCCAGTGTACCAATGAAATGGGAGATTCGGTGGACCGGATCCTGGTGGCGGAGCTCATGGGCAGGACCACCAACGTCTACCTCCTGGACGAGGGCGGGCGGATTTTGGACTGCCTGCGCCGGGTGGGATTGGATGACTCGGCCAAGCGCCAGGCCCTGCCGGGGCTGTATTATCAGGAGCCGGAGCCGGTGGGGAAGCGCAACCCCCAGGGGCTCACCCAAGCAGAGGCGCTGGCGCTTCTGGAAGCCCCCGGGGCGGACCGGCTGACGGACCGGCTTTTGGATACCTTTGGGGGACTGTCCCCCCTGGTGTGCCGGGAGGCGGCGTTGGCTTGCCTGGGAGATTCGGACGGGCGGCTGGAGGGAGCCGATAAACTGGATGTCGCCAGGCGTCTGGTTGCCTATTTGGAAGCCCATCTGCCTCTGGGACGGCCCTATTTGCTCACCGAACCGGACGGAACGCCCAAGGCCTATGCCTTTGTGCCCATCTGCCAGTATGGGCCGGGGTTCACCTGTGAGGAGATTCCCTCCTTTGGGGCGCTGCTGGATCGGTTTTACACCCTTCGGGACCGGCGGGACAGCATGCGGCAGAAGGCCCAGTCGGTGCGCCGGACGGTCCAGAACCTTCGGGACCGGACTGCCCGGAAGCTGGCGATCCAGGAACGGGAGCTGACCGCAGCCCGGGACCGGGAGCACCTGCGGCAGATGGGGGATCTGGTCACGGCCAACCTCCACGCCATCCGGAAGGGCCAGACGCTCCTCACGGCGGAGAATTTTTATGACCCGGAGATGCGGCCCATTGACATCCCGCTGTCTCCCCTCCTGTCGCCCCAGCAGAATGCGGCCAAATACTACAAAGACTATGCCAAGGCCAAGAACGCGGAAAAGGAACTGACCCGCCAGCTGGAGCTGGGCCGGGGAGAGTTGGAATATCTGCTCAGTGTTCTGGAGGAACTGGACCGGGCGGAGACGGACGGGGAGCTGGAGGAGATCAAGCAGGAGCTGGCAGGAGGCGGCTATCTCCGGCTGGAGGGGGGCCGCCGGCGGATGAAGCAGGCTGCCTCCCGGCCCATGCGCTTTGTCTCCACCGATGGATACCCCATCTATGTGGGCAGGAACAACCGGCAGAACGATGAGCTCACCATGAAGCTGGCGCAGAAAAACGACCTGTGGCTCCATGTCCAGAAGCTTCACGGCAGTCACGTGATTGTCCCCTGGACCGGCGTCCAGCCGCCGGATGACACCATCACCCAGGCGGCCCAACTGGCGGTCTGGTTCTCCCAGGGCCGTCAGGGGCAGAACGTGGCGGTGGATGTGACGCCAGTGCGCTATGTGAAAAAGCCGGGCAACGCCAAGCCCGGTATGGTGATCTATACCCAGTACCGTACGGTGTATGTAACCCCGGACCCCGCCCTGGCAGACCGGTTGAAGGGGTAAGTGGCGGCAGGTGAATGAGAATCAGCCATTGCTTCGCAACGACCCGGGCAAATTCAGATCCCGATGGCCGGGATGAATTTGCCCGGGGTTTTTGAGGTGGACGGGGGAAAGAAAGGGTTTTTTAAAATTTCTTTTGACTCCCGGCAGGTTTTTTGCTATAATAAATTGCTTTATTTTGGCCTGCGGGAGGAACTTGTCATGCGAATGAGGAAAAAGCCGAATTTGGCGCCGCGGATGGAGCGGTGTGTAGACTGGTGGGTCCGGGAGCCGGAGGCTATGCCGGGCCGCTGGCGGGATTTGGCGCCGGCGTGCCGCTCTCTGTGGGTTGAAGTTGGCTGCGGGAAGGGCCGGTTTACGGTGGAGACAGCTGCGGCCAATCCGGATATGCTCCTCATTGCCATGGAGCGGGTGCCGGACGCCATGGTGGTGGCGATGGAGAAGGCGCGGGAGCTGGGGCTGCGGAATGTGTTCTTTGTGGACATCGATGTGGCCCGCATTGAAGAATGCTTTGCCCCCGGTGAGCTGGACGGCATGTTCATCAACTTCTGCGATCCCTGGCCCAGGAAAAAGAATGCAAAGCGACGCCTGACCCATCGGGGCTTCCTGGAGAAGTACAGCCGGGTCCTGACGCCTGGGGGACAAATTCACTTCAAAACGGACAATGCGCCCCTGCTTCAATTTTCCTTGGAGGAGTTCCAGGCACTGGATTTCCCGCTTCAGGGAGTGACCTGGAATTTACATGAAAACGGACCGGTGGGCATTATGACCGACTATGAAGAGAAGTTCTATGCCCAGGGCACGCCCATTCACCGGTGCGAGGTGACGCTTCATCCCATAGAAGCGACAGAACCTGCGTATGAGAAGTCAGAAGACCGGGAAAACTCTGCTGAGGAAACCGGCGAAGACTGACGCTTTCCCGGCGCCGGCTGGCTGGCAGGGGAAAATTACCGGGAGAAATGGGTAAATTTCCAGGATTTTGCCCTTGTCATTTTGAGAAAATCGGGATATAGTCAAGATGGCGGTGTGGGACCGCCAAAATTGCATCCAGTATGGAGGAAGTGCGTTTTATGAGCAACGGAAAAAAGCCCGCAAAGGCCGGCGACGAGTCCTACGCCGTGTTACAGTCTCTGATTGCCAAGGGCCGCAAAGAGGGCATGCTCCGGGCCTCAGAGTTGAACGCAGAATTGGAAAAGCTGGATATCTCTCCGGAAAAGATTGAAGAAATTTACGAAAAATTTGATACGTTGGGCATCCAGGTTGTGGGTGCAGATTTGGAGTTGGATTTGGATCTGGATGATACACTCCCTCCAGTGGGAGATGACTTGGGTGGAGAGATCAACCTGGGTGAGGTAGAGGAAGAGGAATTGGTGGACCCGGTGGACTTGGCCGCCGAGTACAACCTGGATGACCCGGTGCGGATGTACCTGAAGGAGATCGGCCAGGTGAAGCTGTTGTCTGCCGACGAAGAGGTGGATCTGGCGAAACGGGTCGCCTCTGGGGACAAGGCCGCCAAGGACAAGCTGACCGAGGCCAATCTCCGCCTGGTGGTTTCCATTGCCAAGAAATATTCGGGCCGCGGCCTGCACATCCTGGACCTGATTCAGGAGGGCAACACGGGCTTGATTCGGGCGGTGGACAAGTTTGACTGGACAAAGGGAAACAAATTCTCTACATATGCCACCTGGTGGATCCGGCAAGCCATTACCCGCGCCATTGCCGATCAGGCCCGGACCATCCGGGTGCCGGTGCATATGGTGGAAGTGATCAATAAGGCGACCCGCTGCAACCGGAAGCTGGTCCAGGAGCTGGGCCGGGAGCCCACCATGGAGGAGATCGCCAAAGAGCTGAACCTGCCGGTGGAAAAAATCATCGAGGCCAACCGCACAGCGGCAGACACCCTGAGCTTGGATACCCCCGTGGGAGACGAGGAGGACACCACCATCGGCTCCTTCGTGGAGGATGACAACACCCCGGGACCGGCAGACGCCACCTCCAACGCCCTGTTGGCAGAGGCGCTGTCAGAGATTCTGGGGACTCTCACGGACCGGGAAGCAGATGTGCTGCGGATGCGCTTTGGCATGTACGACGGACGAACCCATACCCTGGAAGAGGTGGGCCAGATCTTCGGCGTCACCCGGGAGCGGATCCGCCAGATTGAAAACAAGGCCATTCGCAAGCTGCGCCACCCCAGCCGGGCAAAAAAAATCAAGGATTTCTACTGTTGACACACACTGCCGCAGAATCCAGTTTCTGCGGCAGTGTTTTTTATGCCCTCTGAGGCCGCCTGCCAGCAGACAACGGATTCCGGGGCAATTTGACAAAATTCTGGAAAAGGCATTGCTTTTTCTGCGGCAATGTGCTATCCTTAAGGCAACTGCATATGTGTCGTGAGTTCCGCGAGGATTCATAGGGAAACCGGTGCAAGTCCGGTACGATCCCGTCGCTGTAATGGGGAGCCCTGCGCAAAATGTCATTGCATCTTTTGGATGTGAGAAGACGCGCCGGGCGAAGAACCAAAGTCAGAAGACCTGCTCATGACCGGAAATGTTTGCACAGTTTCTACGAGCGATAGAAATTGGCCACTTTTTGTGCCCTTTTCATAGGGGCAGTGGGTCGTTTTTGGGGACTGTGGAAGCAGTCCTCTTTTTTGTTTGGTCTCGGCTTTGGCCGTTCCAAAAACATGTGAAAGGAAGCGATCCCCTATGAACTGTAAAAAACTTCTCGCGCTGCTTTTGGCTGCACTGCTGACCATGGCTCTTTTGGCTGGCTGCGGTCCGAATGCCGGCGAGGCAACCACCCCGTCTGAGAGTCAGGCTCCCAGTGAAACCGCTGGCGGCGAGACGGCTCCCACTTCAGAGCGAACACATGTGAAAAACCTGGTGGTGGGCATCACCGGCAGCAACGACACCTTCAACCTAGTGTCCCAGAGCGGCGCCTTTGGCCGAATGAACTACAACAACGTCGCCAACGCCTACTTTGCCTATACCAACGGGGACAATGAAATCAAGCCGTACTTCCTCACCAGCTACGAGATCTCCGAGGACGGCACGGAGCTTGCCATCACCTTCCCCCTGGACAAGGTGTGGCATGACGGCCAGCCGGTGACGGCGGAGGATGTGCAGTTTTCCTTCGAATACTATCGGGATGTGTCGAAAAACAGCTATATCAAAAGCCTGGAGCACATTGAGGTGACGGGTGAGAACTCTATGACGCTGAAGTTCTCCAAGGCCGATGCTTACTCCTACATGGCCAACGGTGCTACCAGCCAGAGTGTGCTGCCCAAGCACATCTGGGAGAAGGTGGACGAGCCCAAGGACTACGCTGGTGAGGACGCCGCCATTGGCTGCGGCCCCTACAAGCTGAGCAGCTATGATCTGGACGCCGGGACCTCCTATTTTGAGGCGGTACCCCAGAACAGCTATCTGGGCGAGCTGACGGTGGACGCCATTACCGTGCGTACCTATAGCAGTCAGGACGCCCTCCTCATGGCGCTGATGAGCGGAGAAATCGACGCCATCTTCGACTATGCCAACCCTGTAAGCTACACCCTGCTGGATCTGGTTTCTGGTGACAGCAATGTCGACCTGGGCGAGAGCGCATATACCGGCAATTATCAGGTCTGCTTTGGCATGGAGGAGGGCCGGGTGTTTGTGGACAAAGCGGCCCGGGAGGCGCTCATCAAGTGCCTGGACTGGGACCTGCTGTGTAATGTCATCAACGGGCCCTATGGTCAGATCCCCGGCAGCGGCGTCATCACCCCCGCCTGCAAGGGCTTTGATGGCAGTCTCTGGACCTTTTATCAGGATGTGGACGAGGCCAACCAGATTCTGGATGATGCGGGGTATCTGGACGTCAATGGAGACGGCCTGCGGGAAAAGCCGGACGGCAGCGAGCTCTCTGTGAAGGTGACGCCGCAATTTACTTCCAAGAAGCAGGAGCTGCTGAACCGCATTGCGGACGTGATCATTGCCAGTCTGAAGAACGTGGGCATCAGCGCTTACATCGACACCGAGAGCCTCCAGAGCAACGAGATTTGGGAGGCCAATATGGTGGATGGCAACTATGACATGAACATTGGCTATACCACCTCCGGTGTGGCCCAATACCGCACGGCGTTCCGGTACTTTGTGGCCGATGTGTTACCCGATGACACGGAGAATACCGCCGGTTCCACCTGGATCTGGGGCACCAACCATGACCCGAAGCTGACGGAAGAGACCTGGGGAATCACCTATGCCGCTTCTGAGGCGGAGTATCTGGAGCATGTGGGGAATCTGCAAAAAATGGCTTCTGAGGATCTGTTTGCTTTTGCCCTGTGCTGGGAGCGGGCCTTCTTCCCCTACCGTACCGATCGGTACGAGGGCTTCTCCAACTGGAACAGTTGGGGCGTCATTAATACCGAGACCTGGTACCACGTAACCGCAAAATAATTTCCCGGGTCCGTCCCAGAAGGTATGCGCTTCTGGGACGGACCGGGAAGGTGGAGGAAATCCATGGCAGGACATCTGTGTAAGCGGGCGCTCATTGCCCTTCTGACCATTTTTGTGATCATTAGCCTCAGCTTCCTCATGGTGCGCTTCATGCCGGGCGATCCGCTCATCCATATGGTGGGGGAGGAGAACTACTACTATATGAAGGAGTTCAATCCCCAGGAGCTGGAGCGGCTGGCGGAAAAGTACGCCATGTCCGGTACCCTGGGCCAGCAATACGGCAACTACCTCAGCAGCATCCTCCATCTGGACTTCGGCACGGCCTATTCCAACAATCAGCCGGTGCTGCAAAACATTTTGGACAGCTGTAAATGGACCCTGATTCTCACGGTGCCCACCCTGTTGCTGGGGTGTCTGCTGGGGGGCGTTCTGGGAGTATTGGCGGGCTGGAAACCGGGGAGCCTGTTTGACCGGATCACCACGCCGGTGTTTCTGTTTCTGAATACGGTGCCGACCAACTGCGTGGGGGTTGTGTTTTTGGTGGTGTTTGCCTTCCGGTTGAAGCTATTCCCTTTAAACGGCATGACCTCGGGGGGATTGGTCGGCATGGCCCGGTTTTGGGACATTGTCTGGCATGCGGCGTTGCCGGTCATCATTCTGGTGCTCTTTCGGACCTCCAGCAATTTCCTGCTGATGAAGAGCAACGTCTCCCAAATCAAGGATGAGGATTACACCGTCACGGCCCGCTCCAAGGGCCTGCCGGAGCGGAGAATTCTCTTCCGCCACGTGCTGAAAAATGCCATGCTGCCCTATGTCACGTCTCTGTGCATCCAGGTGGGAAGTCTCCTGTCCGGGTCTATGATGCTGGAGGTGATCTTTGGCTGGAAAGGGATGGGTCAGCTGTTTTACAACGCGGTAAGCAGCCGGGATTTCCCCACGGCCCAGGCCTGCTTCATCATCTCCGCCACCTGCGTGGTGCTGGGCAACTGGCTGGGAGATGCGCTGGTTGCGGCCATTGACCCCAGAATCAAGGAGGGTGCGACCCATGCCTAAACACAGGAAACGAAATTGGCCCCTTCTGGCAGGCGGCGGCATTGTGCTATTTTTTGTGCTGGTGGCGCTCCTGGCCCCACTGCTGGCGCCTTATGATCCTCATGAGATGGGGATCCCCTATCTCAAGCCCTGCGCCGAGCATCTGCTGGGGACCAACGATGTGGGACAGGACATTTTCAGTGAGCTGATTTATGGAACCCGGGTCTCCATGCTCATTGGCTGCTTCACCGCCGTGATTGTCACAGTCTTGGCTACGGGGTTGGCGCTCCTGGCCGGGTATTACGGCGGCTGGGTGGACCGGGTGGTGACCGCCCTTACCAATATTACCATGGCGTTGCCCAACCTGGCCCTGACGGTGCTTTTGGTGGCATACCTGAATCCGGGGAAGCTCAGTGTGATCATTGCCATCAGCCTCACGGCCTGGACCGGAACCACCCGCATTTTGCGGGCCAGGGTAGCCCAGCTGAGCCAGCTGCCGTTTGTGAAAATTGAGAAAGCCCTGGGCGTCCGGGATGGGGTCATACTGGTTAAGCACCTGATCCCCAATCTGAAGGACATCATCCTCACCCGGGCCGCCCTGGCCGTGTCCTCGGCTATGATGTCTGAGGCGGGCCTCAGCTTCCTGGGCCTGGGGGACTATGGGGAGAAGAGCTGGGGCAGCATTCTCCACTATGCCTTTTATCAGAACGGCGTCATCCGGGGGTATACCTGGTGGTATTTGCCCCCCATTTTATGCACCTCCCTGGCGGTCCTGGGCTGTATGCTCCTGGGCTACTATGGGCTGCGGAACAGGAGGTAGCCATGCTGGAGCTGGAACATATTTCCGTGCGGTTTGCCGCGGGACACGGGGTCCAGGCGGTGGAGGATGTGAGCTTCACCCTGGAAGACGGCGGCCGCCTGGCCATTGTGGGAGAGACCGGCAGTGGGAAGAGTGTGCTGCTGCTGTCGGTTTTGCGGCTGCTGCCCAAAAGTGCCCTGGTCTCTGGTAGCGCCCGGCTGGATGGGGAGGACTTGTTTGCAGCGGGGCAAAAGCGGCTCCGGGAAATCCGGGGCGGCGTCATCTCCTATGTACCCCAGGGAGGTGGGGCCAGTTTGAATCCCCTGTACAGCGTGGGCTTCCAGGTGGGAGAACCCCTGATGGAGCACCGGGGATACTCCAAAAAAGAGGCCTTTCTGGCCAGCATTCCACTGCTGAAGCGGTTCCAGCTGGGACGGGAGGAGCAGTTGGCCAGGGGGTACCCCCATACCTTCAGCGGCGGCATGCGGCAGCGGGCCATGGTGGCCATGGGGATCTCTGCCGGAGCCCGGATCATCTTTGCAGACGAGCCCACCAAGGGGCTGGATCAGAAGCGGGTGACGCTGGTGGCGGACACGCTGAACCGGCTGGAGACTGAGGCGCTGCTGTGCGTGACCCACGATCTGCAGTTTGCTGCGTCGGTGTGCCGAAAGGTCTGCGTCATGTATGCGGCCCAGCAGGTGGAGTATGGCAGCGCCGACCAGGTGCTGGGCCAGCCCCTGCACCCCTATACCCAGGCCATGGTGCAGGCCATGCCGGAAAACGGGATGCATGTTCGGGAAGGCTTCGCTCCGGAGACGGCCTCCGGCAGTGGCTGCCGGTTCCGGGCCAGGTGCCCCTATGCGAGGGCGCAGTGCGAGGCCATGCCGCCGCTTGTGACTGTCAATGACCGGAAAGTGAGGTGCTGGCGCTATGCTGCTGGAAACGAAACAGCTGACCAAACGCTTTCGGAACCCCGGTAAGGGACCGGGAGGCGTCCTGGCGGTGTCCCAGGCCAACATGACCCTGAACCCGGGGGAGACTGTGGGCCTCTTTGGGGATAGCGGCAGCGGGAAATCCACCCTGGGTCTGATGCTGGCGGGGCTCCTGCGGCCCACCTCCGGGGAAATTCTCTATCGGGGAGAGCCGGTGCGTATGCCTTACCGGGGGGCCTGCCGCCGGAATGTCCAGGTGCTCTTTCAGCACCCGGAGGTGTCATTCAATCCTATGCTCCCCCTCATCCGCAGCATGGAGGAGCCGTACCGGGTTCATAAGCTCCCCTACAGTCCGGAAATTCTCCACCGGGACATTGCCCGCTTTGGTCTCCGGCCGGAGCACATGCAGCGACTTCCGGCGGAGCTCAGCGGAGGAGAGCTGCAACGGGCAGCCCTGGCCCGGGTGCTGGTACTGTCCCCGGAGATACTGGTGCTGGACGAGCCCACCAGTATGCTGGATGTGATTACCCAAGCTCAGATGGTCCACTTGCTACAGGAATATCAGGCGGACCACGATACTGCCTATGTTTTTATTACTCACAATCGAACCCTGTGCGACAGCCTCTGTAACCGGGTGTACCGCGTGGACCAGGGGGTCGTAGAGGAGGAAGGAGTCAAATCATGACGAAACTTGCCATGCTGTGCTGTCTCAAGTCCAACCGCCGTTGCACCGGCGCCGCCTGTCTCAGCACACTGAACGACCGGACCCGTTCCTTTGCGGCCTACGAGGGGCAGGAGGTGACCCTTACGGCCTTTGCCCGTTGCAATGGCTGCGAGGCCGGACTGGACGAAGGCTTCCAGGAGAAGCTGGACCGCCTGGTGGAGGAAGGTACCCAGGTGGTCCACCTGGGCAAATGTACCGACCGAAAAGACACCGGCCCCTGCCCCGTGATTGCCCAGGCTGCGGCGTATTTGACGTCTAAGGGAATCCGGATCGTACACGGGACCCATTGAAGAAACGGAACACCGCCGGGCAGAGCGCTGATTGAGAGCGCTTTGTCCGGCGGTGATTTCAGCTATAGCGTGACTTCCCTGGCCAGTCCGGGATAGTCGTCCAGGTGGGAGCGGACGTAAGTACGGGTGAAGGCAGAAAATTTGTATTTGCGATCCAGCATGCCGCGCAAGACCTGTAGGGCTTCCCCCTTCGGGTCTTTCCGATACTTGCCCAAGGTCTGGTAAAGAAGTCCCATGGTCTGCTTCAATGCCTTTTTTCGTGTTTCGCATTCCAAGGTACGAATGCCGGTGTTTGTTTTCTCAAAGCACTCTTCAATGAGTTCTGCGGTTTTCTGGACAGTTTCGTCTTGTGTCAGAGGACGGACCACCACGGTGCCGTTTTCCAGGGCTTGCCGTAGCAGCGCTTCCGGCTCCACCAGGCAGCAATCCAAAATGGTGTTGTCGTATTTGCGCTGATTTTTGACGGAATTGCAGTGAGCGCAGCTGAGGAACAGATTCTTCCAGGCAAATTTTAAATCTTTGTCCCCTTGATGGGGCTGCAGGTGCTCCACTTCCACACTTTGCAATTCATCCATTTCACATAAATAGCATTTATCGTGAAAGTCCGCCCGCAGCTGTGCGAGAACGTCCTGTTCTCGGTAGCTCCCCCTGTTTTTTGCCTTCTCCCGTTCCAGGGAGGCGGGGGGTGTTGGTGTTCTGTGGATTCGAACCACCGTACATCATCCTCCCATCATCTGTGATGTTCCAGCTTTAGGCGCTGATATTCTTCAGAAAAATCCGGAGCCAGATAGTCAGGCACGGCGTCCAGGTACAGCTCCAGCTCCGCCAGCTCGGCGCACTCCTGATCCGTCGGGGTGGGCTTTTGAACCAAGCGGCGGTATGCGTCAAACTTATCCTGAAGCTCCTGGGAGAGGGTGTTGACCTGGAAGTAACCCTCTACGATGCCCTCGTAGGGTAGGTTGGTGAGGCCGTTTTCCACCAAAACGCGATTCTCCAGATCGTACACCACGGAGTTTTGCGCCGAATTTAAGACGAAGGGAGAGTGGGTGGTTAGGATGAATTGTAGCTGTGGGAATAGCTCCGACAGAATCGGCAGGATTTTTTTCTGTAGCTCCACATGCAGGTGCGTCTCAATTTCGTCGATGAGGACGATACCCTCCAGGTCATACCGGCCTTTGGATTCCATCCGCATCATCAGGTCCCCGATGATGTCGAATACAGCGGCATAGCCCATGGACATGGTGTTGAAATCAAAGGGCTCCCGGCCGGTTGCCTGGATGGAAAAGCTGAAATTTTTGGTGTCAAACTGCAGCTTCAGGGCGGGGTCGTCGTAAATTTTGCGCAGAATGCCCTCAAACCGCTGGAACCAGGCCCCGATTTCTGAGGCCTGCTGGGGATTGTCTTCTGTTTGGGCAAAAGCCTGGGTTGCTTTTAGGCCAACCAAGTATTTGACCAGCTCCTGGCTGGGTTGGGCCTCCATATCGTAAACCGGCTGAAGCTCCACTTTTTCGATGACACTGGAGGTTTCTACTGCGATTTTTCGGTTGTCGCCGAAGTAGGCCAGAATCAATTCGCCGTTTTGATACTTTTCTTGGAAAGCGGCCAGAGAAGTAAAGTTGACTGTTGCGCCATCCGTCCAGTGTGCCAGCTCACGTTGCCAGTGTTCCAAGTTGTACTGATTCCGAAACCCCTCCTGATGCGCGGACTCTGTGGTTACTTCTTGTGAAAGCTGGTCTTTCCAGTAAGATACGCTTTTTTCACAAGATTCCTGTGTGTTGTGGGCTGTGGCAGCATAAGCCAGAAATGATGAAAGCGCGTTTAAAATACTGGTTTTACCACTCCCATTCTTGCCCGTAAGAATCAAATGCTTCCGGGTTTCCTGGGAAAGTGGAATCTCAATCTCCCGAAGATGGCGGACATGGTGAATTTGAATTGCGGTAGCAAAAGTCGGCTCCATATACAATCCTCCTGGCCTCTGGGCTTACATGTGCGGGGCAAATGCGTGAAGAATTTGCGATCTGAAGTGGGAAAACGGACCGTCCGGGTAGGGCGAGGCATCCTTGACGCGCCTTGCGGTGGGTGGTACGAATTTGCCGAAACCCGGTGAGGCATGCGACCTGCCGCTGCCGGCGCGTCTGGGAAGCCGCGCCCTACGTTATTATATCCAATTTCTGATCTGGGGGCAACTACAAAAATTCTGTTTTGGCGGCGGTTTATGGTTCGGGCTGCAGTTGCTTCCAGTAGACCTCCAGCTCGTAGGGCGCTCCGTTTCGTAAATCTGTCTTTTCCTCGGAGTGGTGGTAAGAGAAGCCGCAGGAGCGGGCCAGGGCGCGGGAGGCTTGGTTGACGGACCGGGTGGAATAGTAGAATTCCTTGCCACCCAGAGTGGTGGCGCAATGTTTTAGGAGGAGCTGTAGAATCTGTTTTCCGTAGCCCTTCCCCACATACTCCGGGCCCAGGGCGATGCTGGCATCCTGATAGATCTGGGGAGCGATTTCTTCCACACCGGCAAACCCGATTGCCTGGTCGCTGGATTTCTCGTAAACCAGATAGGTATCATGATTCGTTTGCCAGGCAATGGTTCGCGCCATCCTTGCCTGTGCGTCTACAGCGCTGGTTGTGATCTGCCACTGCATGTACCTGGCGGCTTCTGGCCTGGACCATACGTTTCGGTACATGGCTTCCCAATCTTCGGGTGTTGCTTTCTTGAGGAGCAGATCGTTTGTTTCCATCGACATAGGCGTCACCTCGCAGGGCAGTGGATTCCAATATAGCGGGGGAATTGTTTGGGGGACCCATGTTACCAGGCACTCAGTCTGGCTGGTCGGCCTTTCGCACCGCCTCATAGACCGGGCGGTTGGATTTGGCGGGGAGGGCGATGAGGAGGAACATGCTGACCAGGGTGGTGAGGCCCAGGAGGGTGGCGGCCAGGCGGTATGGGAGGACCTGACCCAGGAGGCCGGCCAGCAGATAGAAGCCTACGCCGCCTACAGAGGAGATGACGTTAAAAAAGGCGTTGATTCGGGCGCGCATATCCTCTGGCAAGTAAGACTGGACGGCGGTTTCCCGGATGGTTGCGCTGGCACAGCCCAGGCCGCCGCAGAGGAAGCGGTTTACAAGCATGAGGGGGAAGGGCATCCACAAAAGGGCGGCGTCCATGGTGTCGTAAAAGGTATAGACGAACTTGGTGAAGGCATACCGCTTCCGGACCGGCACCTCCCGGAGATACTGAAGCAGACCACTGAGGACCCGGCCCAGCATCTCCGCGCTTTTGAGGAAGCCCAGCATGGTCACGGTGAGCCAGGGTTGGGTCTGGTAATAGGCCTGGGTCAGCACCTCCACGCCGGAGGAGGCTCCCTGGGTGATGCTCATATAGGTGTAAATATTCCGGATGCCTTTCTCCCGCTTGAGGAAGGCAAAGCCTGCCCGGATGTCTGACCGGTACTGGCGGAAGGTGTAAGCCTCCTCTGCTGCCTTCCGAACCTCCCGGATGCAGCCTTCCACCAGGCAGGAGAGCACCGTGAGGCCGGATACCACCAAGAAGAGAGTTCCCATTGGCACATGGCTGTACAGGAAGGTGGCCACGGGAGCCATGAGGATGGTCACCAGGGGATAAAGGGTGGCGCTGACGGAGTACCCCCGTTGCTCTGCTCCCACGGGGATGAGACTGGGATACCAGGCGTCAAAGGCCAGCCGGTAGAACACGGAGATGGTACCCACCACCAGGGTGAACCCCACATACAGGCCATAGGAAAAGGCGTGGCCTGTGATCCAGATCCCCATGGCGGCGTAGACGGTGGCCAGCAGGATGTCCAGACCCACGATCCATTTTTTCTTACCCCCCTTGTCGATGAGAGGCGCCACCAGGATGGGAAGGATCATATCGGGCAGCATGCCGCATACCAGGATAAGGGCGGACAGCAGGGTGGATTGCGTTTGGTCGAACACCAGGAGGCTAATGGGTAGATTCATGGCCTCACCGCCGATGGCAGACAGGACTGTGGCCACGGTGATGCAGGAAAAATCCTTGGTCCAAAGCCGGGGCCGAATGCGCTTATGTTTCACAGGCAGTTCCTCCGTTCTGTTTTTACGGATATTCTACCATATCACTTAGCGCTCTGAAAGCTTGCATTTGTGGGAAATCATATATAAAAACTTGGCATTAAACACCTGATTTTGCAATGGAAGAGGAAATCTCCTGCTCGAACTCCAAGGCGCGCTTGTATTTGCGCTGCCGGGTGCAGGCTTCCAGCATGCAGTCCCGGTAAAAATACAGGTGGCCAAAGTGATAGTCCTGCTTCAGCACCTGGATGAGCCGCTCCAGCAGCTCCAGATAGGAGGGGTCGTCCAGGTAGCCCTCCTGACACTCCATACAGGCCTCCTGATATTTGAGCCGGTCGGCCTCTGTGACCTCCGGCCCGTGCAACAGCTGTTCCATTTGTGTCAAGGCGGCAAGGGCCTCTTCCCGGCGGCCGCTGCGGATGAGGGCGATGGCCCGCTTGTGCACCAAGGGCAGAGAGGGCCCCTGAATTTGCTCTGCCTGGTCCAGGTGATCCAAGCAGAGGGCGTATTTTCGCAGGCTGATGTACATGGCGCCCAGGTTGTAATGCACATCTCCCAGAATCTCCCGCCATCCGGTATTTTGCAGCAGCCGGATGCACCGCTCATAATATGTGATCGTCATGGCTTCCTGGTTGAGGCAGGCATAGGCGGTTGCATTCATGAAGCAGTAATCTGCCAGGCAATAGACGTTTCCCTCCTCCACAGCGGCGGCAACCAGGCGGCTTTCCATCCGGTGGATGGCGGCGTAGTCTCCATGGAGCAAATACAGGGAGGCCAGCTCCATCATGGCGGCAGAGCAGTTTAACACGTGGCAGGCCTCCTGGCACAGGGCCAACGCGCCCGGGGCCATGGGATCTGCCCGGCAGCGGAGCAACTTGTACAGAGCCAGCTGTCGGTCTGTCATGGCCGCTTGCAGCTGCTCCAGCAGAGGCAACACGGCCTCCCCCTGATACCCCTGAACCAGGAGCCAGTGGAGGGCCAGGGGACTGTGGCGGAGGGTGTCTGCCTGGGCCTGAAGTGTTTCATATGTTTCCTGAATGTCCAACCCGTACTCCAGCCTGGTGAAATAATCTTGCAGCATTTGCTTCAGGGGATGCAGGAGAGATTCCTCCTGGGTGTACACAATCCCTAGCCGCTGATACAGGGCCGAGAGCAGGTCCGGGTTTGGATGCACTGTGCCCTGCTCGATTTTACACAGGTAGGACGGGACACACAGGCCATAACAAACGGCTTTCTGCTCCATCCCCTGGCGGAGCCGCTCCATACGCAGAATTGCGCCTGCCAATAAGTCGGAATTTCTCTCCATCCAATCGCCTCCGTTGCGTTTTCCAATAGTATATCACAGGGGGACATGCTTGTCATTGGCAGAATGATTACGAGTAGGGCAGGTATGTTCTAATCGTTTCTGAACAAATTCTCTATGAATTGGTTTCGAGGGAGACCTTCCCAAAGAAGCCAAAGTGTGGTATACTTGATGATAGCAAGTCAACACGCCCTGCGGCGGCCTGGGAATTGGCCATTGGGGAGGGGGCCCTCACAGCCATCTTTTGACACCTGTTTTCCTTTGGCGTTTCTTGCACGTAACTTGTTGGCATTGGGGGTAGGACGGGGGCATGCTGTTCTTATGTCGTTTTGGGTTAAAAATGTGGAACGCAGAACGATATGGGCTTTTCTGAGGCTTTTTGGTATCCTTTCGTTATCATAAAGACGAAAGGGTGACCTGACTGTGAAAAAAATAATTTCTTTATTCTTGGCGGCGGTGCTCTGCCTATCCATTTTAGCGGGGTTGTCTCAAACGGTTTGTTATGCCGGTGAGGCGAATCCTCCGGCTGTTGGGAGTCCTACAGAGCCAGATGATACGGAAGATCCGGATGATACGCCCAATAAGCTGCCGACTTCCGGAGAGGAAACGCTTTAAAAACGAAAGTCAACGTTTAAGTACTCTTTTGCTTCCGCTTTGATTTGCGCTCCGTCGCCGGGGTTGTTAATTGCTTTGTACAGATAATATGCCTGATGATACAGCGCTTCGCTCTCTTCATCCTTTTCTAAAAAGTGGTAGCAGGAAGCCATAATTGCCAGAACTCCAGGTAAAAACTGGTAATGACCATATATGACACAGGACTGGCGGCCTAATTCTGCGATTTCAATGGCATCCTCATATTGTTTATTTGTAGCTAATTCTCGTGCATAGTTGTAGGAGATTAGTGGGAGTAGCCCTCCGGATTGCAGGATATTTTGGTAGTGCTTTTGGACGTACTTCATCAATTGCCTGAGAATGTCGATTGCTCTCCTACGTTGCCCACTTCCAGCGTAAGTGACAGCAATTTGGTTGATAATCTTTACCTCTTCAAAGCTGTACAATCCTTTGCTGATTTCCTCCAAGTCAAAATGAGGCGCCGTCATCCGCAGGGCCTTCATCAGCATTTGCAGCTGCTCTTCCGCACTGTACCGTCCTTCGGCCTTCCCCAGGATGACTTGGGAGCGGAGAATGAACTGCCGGGTGACGTGGTCGTCTGGTTCGGTGATCTGCTCCAGCTGGCCCAACAGCTCCCAGCCGTGGGCGGTATCTCGCTGGACGCTGCAAGCGATGATTTCCTTTTGCAGGGCGGCGATTTCCTCTTCGTGTTTGCTGAGCAGGGCAAAATAGCGGTCGTCCGGCAATCCGAGACGCTGCAGCAGGGCGTTGATGCGGTTGCGGGAGGGGGTCTGCCGTCCGTTTTCCATGCGGGAAATGGTCATGGGTTCGCAAATTCCCTCGCACAGCTGCTCCTGGGTCAGCCCCAGCTCTAGCCGCCGCTGTTTCATGTATTCTCCCAGAAATACTTCTCTCATTTCCATTGCCTTTCTTCTTAAAATATTGGGCAGCTTTTTCCTGATTGATTATAGCACAGCTTGAGGCCGAATTCCAGGCCTAGTGGTCGTTTTGTGTTATTTTTTTCTATCAGACTGCGATATACGTTTCGCCTTTTGCGTATGGTATTCTATGTAATACAGCGGGGACAGATGAAGAGCCCTGACGCTGATTTTACAGAGAGGAGTACATAAGCATGGAAATTGTCAAGGAAAAGAAACCTTTGGATGAGATGGATGCGTATATTTCTGGGCTGTTTGACAATAAGTGTCATAACAACTGTGAAATCCATTAATTCGGCGAGACTCCAGGTTCCCCCTGGAGTCTCTTAAAAATCTATGCTTATTGTATATCCGTGAAAAGAGGAGGAGCTATGCCATATATAATACCAGGTTACACGGAATATTATGAAGAAGGAGGTGTACTTTACATCTCATCCAAGCTTCTCCAAAATAAAATAAAAATTACGGAGCCAAAGCTCCGGGAGGAGTTTTATGAAATTCTACGCTGTGGAGGCTGCGCTGCGTTGTCTACCCCGCTGACACAGTTTTTGCATGAGCAAGAGCTGCTGGCGGATCGGGAAGAAATGGAAGCGCTGTTACAGCGTGCAAAAAGGATGATGGATGAATGCCTGTTCGTGACGATTATGCCAACGGAGGGCTGCAACTTCCGCTGTCCCTATTGCTATGAGAGTCATACGCCTCGTTCCATGCGCCGGGAGACATTGGACCAGATTCAGGCGTATCTTGTGGATCAGGCGCCCCGGTTTCGAAATCTGCGTCTCAACTGGTTCGGCGGGGAACCGACCTTGTGCAAGGATATCATTCTGGAAACCTGCGCGTTGGTGCAAGAGGTCCAGGCGGCCCATGCTTTCCGGTACAGTGGCGGTATGACCACCAATGGGTATCTTTTGGATGTGGACGCATTCCGGCAGTACTACGCAGCAGGGATTGTTAGCTACCAGGTGACGTTGGACGGCTGGAAGCACGATGAAACCCGCCCCCATGTGTCGGGCAAAGGGACGCTACAAACCATTTTGAATAATCTGATTGCACTTTCTGCTCTGCCCAAGGAACAATATCCGTTTCGTATGGTCATTCGCCACAACATTCTGGCGGGGGACCGGGATTTTAGCTGGTATGACCACTTGCATAACCTATTTGGAGGGGACGACCGCTTTTCTGTCTATGTAAGTCCCGTGGGCGACTGGGGCGGAGAGTCTGTCAAGTCCTTGGAGCTTCTGGAGGGAGAGCAGAAGACAGGACTTTCGCTGGAGCACCTGGCGTATCTGGACCAGATTGGCATGCGCCGGGAAAATCAGGACAAGGAACCGTTTGCGCAGGTCTGCTACGCAAGCTATCCCCACAGCATGGTCTTTCGCGCCAACGGCAAAATTGAGAAATGTACGGTGGCCCTGGACCATCCGAAGAACTTGCTGGGGCGGGTGGACCCGGAGCAGGGAATTGTATTGGACGAAGGGATCAACCGGTTGTGGTCCTTTGGCCAGTTGAAGCAAGCGTGTTACACCTGCCCGGATGTTTTGAGCTGCTTCAATTTACGGTGCAGAAAGGGTGTGCTGGTTGACGGGCATGCTCCGAAGGCCTGCTTCCGGGATTGAAGGCTGGCCTGTGTCATGTCGGCGCTTTTCAGTACGGATGGCGCTGTAATTGATGATTTTCTACAAAAAGGAGTGGCTGCATGTACTACTACATTAAAAAGTACTGGAAAATAAATATCATAATAATTTTTATGCTATTTATCGATGCAGGATTATCTTCATACCGGAGCCTGGCCCTGATGGAATCCTTGGAGGAATTGGTAAAAGGGAATTTTCGGGGATTTCTGTTTTGGACCCTGCTGAACCTGTTTTGTGTGGTTCTGGTGCAGGTGTTTGTGGCGGTAGAGGACATTTTGGGCAAGCATGTCATACGAAAAATGAACAATCAGGTCCGGCGTGATATGGCGGCGACGATGCTGCAAATGAGCCACGGTGAGTTCCACAAGCGGCAGACGGGAGAGTATCTGTCTGAGTTTACCAAGGACATCGACCAGATAGAAAGCTTGGCATGGGGGCCATTTTTCAACTGGATCAGCATGGCCTTTACGGTGATGCATAGCATCATTGCACTGTCCTGCCTCCATTGGTCCCTCACGGTTGCTTCCCTGGCGTCTGCCCTGATTATGAGTCTGGCCCCCAAGCTGTTTGACAAGAAAATGGAAGCTGCGGGAGCGGCCTGTACCCGGGAGCAGGCAAAGGCTGTGAGCAAGCTGAAGGACCTGCTGGCGGGCTATGATGTTCTGCGGGTTTTTGGCAGGAACCGGCGGTTTCTGCAAGGTGTGTCCCGGTGCAGCGATGAAATAGAAGTGCCTGCCTTTCGGCGGTCCCGGACTCAGACGATTACGGGCAAGGTATTGGCTGTGGCCGGCATTCTGTGTCAGGGAGTAATCAGTATTTGGATCGGCTTTCTGTCTTTCCAGGGCGTGATTCTGCAGACTGCGCTGTTCGGCAGCGGCAAGTTGATCGCTGCCGTTGCCGATGGCCTGAACGCTCTGACCGATTTCCGCCTATCCATCGCCTCCAGCAAGCCTTACTTTGAGAAAATTACCGTCCACGACAACGGCTCCCTGGAGAAAGCTGATCAGGAGATGCCGCCGGTGCGCGATGGGATTACGGTGGAACACCTGAGCTTCCGGTATGGCGAAAAGACCGTTTTGGAGGATAGGAACCTGTGTTTTGAAAAGGGGAAGAAGTACGCGCTGACCGGTCCCTCCGGCTGCGGGAAATCCACCCTCCTGAAGCTGCTTTTGGGCTGGCTGCCGGATTATACGGGAACCATCCGGTTCGACGGCCGGGATGCCCGGGACTATACGCCGGAGCAGCTCCAGAGGCAGATGAGCTACATTGAGCAGGACGTATTCCTCTTCAACACCACCATCCGGGAGAATATCACCTTGGGCGAGGAATTTACCGATGAACAGATGGAGCGGGCTCTGCGGGACAGCGCACTGGCGGGGGATCTGGCCCATATGCCGGAGGGCCTGGACACCGTGGTGGGCGAGGAAGGCAGCAACCTCTCCGGCGGTCAGAAGCAACGGGTGGCCATTGCCCGGGCGCTCATCCACGACTGCTCCATTTTGCTGATTGACGAGGGGACCAGCGCCCTGGATCAGAAGAACGCGGACATTGTGGAACAGAGTCTTCTGTCTAACCCGGATTTGACCCTGGTGCTGATCAGCCACCACCTTACGGCGGAGCGGAAGTCCCAATTTGACCGGGTGTATGATTTGACGCCTGCGCCTTTGGCGACAGGGTGAAACGAAAGCTGCTGCCCCTTCCGCGTCTCGCGGGGCAGCGGCATTTCTTTTCCTGGGGTACAGGCGTACAGTATGACAAAGGATGGGCGCAGTCAAAACCGTTGGGATGGGTTGGTGTGTCTTCCTGTGGAGGGATTACGAATTCGCCGAACATGGGGGAGAAATGTAAGGTGTGTCCGCTCGTGGTAGGTATTACGAATTCGCCGAATATGGGAGAAACCCGTACGGTGTTCCTGCCGGGCGGACACATGGGTCCGCCCCTACGGCGGACGGTGAGGTTGGGAGGAATTTGCCCGACGTGTTTTGTTATGTAAGAGTTCCATATTTCTAGAAAATGGGACATATTCTATCAAAACACCGAAGAATCCGTTTGTGCACTGTGTTGAGGCATCCTCGTAGGGGCGGACCAATGTGTCCGCCTGTGGTGGGCACTGCGAGTCCGCTGAACCTGGTAGGTAAACGCACTGTGTACCAAACGGACCCATCGCTCCACCCCTGCGGGACCGGAACCTTGGAAAATTTACTTGGACTTGACAGAGTCTTGTGACTATGTTATAATTTATTTAATGATTTTGCCAGTTGGTTCGCCATGACTACATATTTTGGAGGGTGACATGAGGGGGATTTTTTCAAAAGAAAAGTGTTTTTTTATTGCGACGTGCTTTCTGAGCAGTTTAGAATCGGTGGCGCTTAGCTTAAGCCTGTATGAAACTGCCCGAATTTTGGAGTTTGCCCAGGCAGGGCAGCGGGAAAGTATGATTTGGAGGATTGTCATTGCGACAGGCTTGCTTTTTTCGGCGTATTTGCTCCATGCCGGTTCCACGGCTGCGCGATTGGGCTACCTTTCCAGTGCGGAAGTGCGCCTGAAACGGGAGATCATGAAAAATGTGCTGCTGCGCCCATGGCGGGGGTTTCAGCGGCGAAATCGTGCGTATTATCTGAATCTGCTGACGACGGACACCGACATGTACCGCACCGACCGGCTGGATACCATTCCGCTCATTTGCGGCTATGCCATTTCTGCTGTGGTGTCCTCTGTGATGTTGTGCCTGATGAATCCATGGCTGTTCCTGGCGGGAATTGTCATCTCCATGGCGCCGCTTCTTTGCAGTGGCTTTTTTACCAATGTGCAGCAGCGAACCAGAAGCGCCTTCTCTGCCCGGTCTGAGGAGTATGCAAATACCCTGAAGGAGACGGTAGACGGCTATGAGGTCATCCATACCAGCAATTGCTCGGGGAACTTTTTAAACCGATTTGAGCGGGTCAGCGCACAAAAACAGCGGGCGTATTTTTCCTATGGCTTTGCCCGGAATATGAGCGCCAAAACCCTCTATACGGTTGCGTCTTTGACCAATATCATTGGCATTGGCGTAGGTGGCGTTTTGGTTTTGCGGGGAAGCCTAAGCGCTGCCATGATGTTGGCGGCGACAGGGTATTTTTCTGAAATTTCCAACAGCCTTTCGAACCTGATGGAAGAGGCCGTCACGTTTCGCTCCACCAAGGAGCTGGCAAAGAAGCTGGAAGAGGAACGGAACTTTCCGTGCCCTGCGGAGCGCGGAGGGATGGCGGAGGAGGCCCCTGCCATTACGTATCAAAACGTATCGTTTTCCTTTGACCAAAGACAGCTGTATCGAGACTTTTGCCATGTGTTTCGGCCTGGCGGCTGCTATGCCGTGGTAGGAGAGAGCGGCAGTGGAAAGACAACTCTGATCAAACTGCTTCTGAAGTATTATGATCACTATACCGGGGAAATTTACTTTGGAAATCAAGACATTCGAAATGCTACGGAGGGTGAGATTTTGGGGCAGATTTCTGTGGTCAACCAATCTGCCTTTCTGTTTAATGCGTCACTCTATGAGAATATTACGATGTTCGGACAAGAGCCGGCCCCGGATTCTGACGCCTATCAGGCTCTACTGGAGGAACTCAACCTGACGGATTTGGCCAAGCGCGTGGGCGAGAAGCCGCTGGGCGACTTTGGCGACAACATTTCCGGAGGGGAGCGCCAGCGAATCTGCATTGCCCGGGCTATGCAGAAGCACGCTAGTGTTATGGTTTTTGATGAGCCAACCACCGGACTAGATCCAGAAAATGTAAAGCTGATTCAGGAATTTATTTTCCGCCAGAAGCACATTACAAGAATTGTCATTACCCACGATTGGTCAGAGGACTACCTGGACCGGTTTGACGAGGTGATCCGGATTCCTGGAGCTGCCGATTGAGGTGCAACTGTAAATTCGGCGCTGCTGCCCCTGTCAGTTCGCGGGGGGCGGCAGCGCCCTGCCTTCTTTCGGGGGTATATGCGTACAGTTCAGGAGCGTACAGCCAGGCTTTCCAGGTCCTGATTACATGGAGTCCAGGTAGGGTGCGGCCTCCTGGACGCACCAGCAGAAGGGGCTGAACGTGGTGACCGGCCCGGGCGAATTCGCACTGGCCTGTGAGGGAGGCCCGGGCTCGCCTGAGCGCTGTAGATCACGGAACATCCTGCCGCTTGCGTCCAGGAGGCCGCACCCTACGCCTCAGGGGGCAGAGGGAAACCACGGTACACCCCTGTAGGGACGCACAGCGTGCGTCCGGTGGCAAAAGCTTTCGTTGTCCTCAAATTTCCGGCAAATTCGCCCCCTCTTCCAGTGGGCGCACGCTGTGCGCCCCTACAGCGGGCGGGGTTGCGTTGTCTTAGTTGTACGCTTCGCCCCGTGGGAAGGTAGGGCGCTGCCGCGCCAGCATAAGAAGCAAGGCTGTACGTTCACTTACCTTCGTGGCATTGACCCATGTGTCTGCCCCGGCAATGGGTGAACGGACTGGACGCAGAAAAAGGAAATGCTGCTTCCCCGGTGGTGGGTCCTTTCCAGTTGGACCAAAGTGTGGTATACTATAATAGTAAAATCATGCCACAGGGCGGCTGGGAATTTGGAGTGATGGGTGATATGCAAAAGCGAATCAAGCTGGCCAACCGGCAACTGCCGGATTATTCCAAAGGTGAGGAGATCATGAATATGGTCACCCACATCACAGGCGGGGGCCTGGGCGTTGTGGCGTTGGTGCTGTGCGTTGTGCGCGCTGCGTTGCGGGGCGGGGCAGTGGATGTGGTGGGGGCGGTCATTTATGGGGTCAGCCTCATTGGACTGTACACCATGTCCAGTGTTTACCACGGTCTGCGGCCCGGCATGGGGAAAAAGGTCCTCCAGGTGCTGGACCATTGTACCATCTATTTTCTCATTGCGGGAAGCTATACGCCGGTGGCGCTGTCTGCAATCCGCCCCCTGTACCCGGAGCTGGGGATTGGCCTTGCCATTGGGGAGTGGGCCCTCACAGCGCTGGCGGTGACGCTCACAGCCATTGACCTGCGGAAATACCGGGTGTTTTCCATGGTCTGCTACATCGGTATGGGCTGGGCTGTGCTGCCCTTCGCCCCACAGGCCATGGAGGCCATGGGACAGACCGGGTTTACGCTGCTTTTGGCTGGAGGAATTGCCTACACCCTGGGCTCCATTCTGTACGGCATTGGCGCGAAGAGGAAATGGCTTCACTCCGTGTTTCATATCTTCGTGGTTTTGGGCAGTGTGCTGCACTTTTTTGCCATTTTCTTGTATGCCTTGTAAGCTGGGTCAGCCGTAGTACCTGCTGCCCTGGACGTGGGAAAAAGGGCCCTTGTCAAATCGTGGGGTTTATGGTATAAAAGAATGAGTACAAGATAAAGGGGGCCAATCTGTGGAGGTATGGGTATCTGCAAAGCCCCATATGCTTTATGAGGCGGTGGAGCTGCTGTACGCCTATGTCAATGAGATTCCCGCTGGGAGTTTGACTCAAGAGGGGGAGTATTGCCTGACGGAGGAGGCGGTGCAGCAGATGATGGATGTGGCCTGTGCGGGTGTTTCCCGGGAGGATCCGGTGGTCCAGTATTATTTTGGCGGACACGTCATCTCCGAGGAGCCGCAGCGGGTGACCTGTATGGCCCGGAACCTGGCATACAATGTTATGGCGCCCTCCAAGGGCGATATGGCCGAGGATTGCGCACAGATCTGCGCGCTGCGGCGGATCCAGCGCAAAGAGGGGCAACGGCCAAGCGCCATCAATGAATACCGCATCTTATACATGGAGGCCTCCGGCAACGCCTTTACGCCCATGGCGCAGGACATTGCCCGGCTGGGCGTGGGTGAGGAATACAGCCAAATGCTGCTGGAGCAGTTCTCCGGTTTTGATGAGGCTGTGGAACAATTGGAGGCCATCATCACGCCAGTGGCGGCAAAATTGGAGCCGCTGCTGCTGCCCTGGTCGCAGCTGGCGGAGCCTCGGGCAAGGGCTTGGGAGGCCCATTATTCTCAGCCGGATGCGGTGGAAACGTGGTGCAGGCGCGTCCGCTATCATAAGGACAAGCCCTTGGAGGCTATGCGGGTTCAGCTCCGCTATCTCTGCCCCAAGCGGGCCCTGGGCACGGTGATGCAATATGAGGCCTTTTGCCACATTGGCGTTGCGGTTCAAGTGATCAAGCCGGAGCCGGAGACCTTTGAGCAGTGGGAGTATCAGGCCCTGCGGCTCCTGGGCAGCGAGGCCCGGATGCGGATGCTCTGGGCGATGTTGGACAAACCCATGTCCGCAAGGGAATTGGCCCAGCAGTTGGATATGCACCTGGGGGTGGTGTGCCGGGATCTTGGTAATCTGTTCAATTCCAAACTGCTGATCACCGAGTCGGTGAAGGGGCGCAACCGCTACCGCACCAACCGGGAATCCCTGGATACCTTGGCCAGGCATCTGATGGAAATGGAAAAATTTAAGCCGCCTGAAGCGGGCGGAGCCGAAGCATGATGAAAGCCGGGAGAGGCGGTCTCAAAGCAAGTTTTGGGGCAGCTTCTTCCGGTTTTTTGCCTAGGAAAGTATTCTCAAATTCGTGGACAAAATTAGGAAAAAATGGTTGCAAAAGTGAGGACCTTGTGGTATAATTGACTTACGATCCTCAAAGTTGAGGACGAAATGGAGATACTGACAGGAGGTAAAAAAATGAAGCATCGCATCCATCGTTTGCTGGCCCTGGCCCTTTGTGCGGTCATGGCTCTGGGCTGCTTCAGCTCAGCGGTTCCCGCAGCCGGAGCGGCCCAACCTCAGCAGGGAGCTGAAATCCAGCAGGATCAGCTCATCTACGCCAAAGCGGGCGAAGCCACCTTTGTCCCGGCGGGGTACACCTATGTGTATGAAGCTGAAAATGGAAGTACTTACACAAAAACCGTACCATCTGACGCGTATGTTACCTTTGAGGCCCTGAGCCCGAAGGAGGCCGAGGCGCTGGCCACCCTGGATATGGGGGATGAGGAGTACCTGACCAGCCCCGAGGGAGACACCATGGTGTCCCGGAGCTTCGATGCCAAGGAAGCCGCCGCACTTTCCAATGCGGTGAAAGAGATTCTGGGCGAGCAGACCGTAGAGGAGGGTCAGCAGCTCCAGGTTGTCTCTCCGGCGTATACGGCTGAGACCAATGTCCGTGTGATGATCACTTTTGAGGACAACGCGGTCATCCGTCAGCCGAAAATGAATGTAGCGCTGGGCGAGACTCTGGGCGCAGCTGAGCTCCAGGCCGTCAAGACTCTGGAGCAGAAGCAAAACATGACGCTGTCTGCCATGGAAAAGCGACTGGGCCATGAGATTGAGGCCGGCAGTCAGTTCACCCTCCTGACCAACGCCGTTGCCGTGACCGTTCCCTATGGCGAGCTGGCCGAGATTCGGAAAATGGAGGGCGTGAAGAACGCCTATGTGATGCCCACCTTTGAGGTGCCGGAAATCAATGCCCAAGAGGTCACGACCTTAGAGCCCAATATGAAGTACGTGGCTCCCGGCATGGGTGCTACCTCCGCCTGGGACTATGGCTTTGATGGCACCGGTATGAGCGTGGCCATCATCGACTCCGGCCTGTTCTACAACAACCCGGTTTTCGCCATCAATCCTACCGACGAGTCTGCCGTGGCATTCACCAAGGCTGACATCCAGGAGATCCTGGCCAACCATGAGCTTCATGCGGAGACGCTGGCCGAGGGCGTCACGGCGGATAACACCTACTACAGCAGCAAGATTCCCTTTGGCTTTGGCTACGGCGCCGCCGCCGCTGACTTTGGCAGCGACAACGCCGGTGTTGCCCATGGCACCCATGTGGCCGGAATTGTGGCAGGTAATATGCCTGAGGGAACGGAGCAGCAGTTCCAAATGAACACCATGGGCATTGCGCCTGAGGCTCAGCTCCTGGTGATGAATGTTTCCGACCTGCAAGGCAGGATCACCTTTGACGCCATGCTGGCAGCTCTGGAGGACTGTATCATCCTAGGGGTGGACTGCGCCAACCTGTCTCTGGGTTCTCCCTGCGGCCCCACTTATGTGGAAGGCATGAGCGAGATTTTTGACGCCGCCTATGAAGCCGGCATCAGTGTGGCTGTTTCTGCAGGAAACAGCTCCTTCAGCGGCTCGAACAGCCTCTGGGGAGACAACATGGTCAAGTCCACCTCTGTGGATACCGGTACCATCGGAATGCCCGGCTCCTTCGACGCGCCTCTGACCGTGGCCAGCGCGGAGAACGCAGCGGTGTTCTATAGAAATGGCTACGCCCTCAGCTACTTGACCGAATCCGGATATGAGCAGTATGCAAACTACTCCGAAATGACCGGTGTGCCTGAAGGTAAGGGCTTCCGTGAGCAATTGGGCGGTCAGGAGCTGGAGTTTACCAGAGATCCAGCTTCTGCAGAGGGCAAGCTGCTCTTCAGCTTGGTGAACCAGGATGTGGATCCCGTGGAGCTGGTGAATCAGGCTGTGGAGGCAAAGGCCGCCGGTCTGATCCTGCTCAATGGGGGCGCTGTGACCCTGACGGAGTTCCCGCTGCCCATTGCCAACATGGAAGCTTTCTGGCTCAATGCGATTGAATACAACGGTGCCAGTACACTCAAGGTAGAGCCCTGGTGGAATCCCAGTGAGACTGCCGGTGAGATGTCTGACTTCTCCTCCTGGGGCACCACGGGTAGCCTGACCTTGAAGCCGGAGATTACCGGCATTGGTGGCAACGTCCTGTCCGCCTATGGCAACGGGATGGGCATTGCCTCCGGCACCAGTATGTCCTCTCCCGCCGTGGCGGCCAGCGCCGCTCTGGTGCGGCAGTATCTGAAGGATACCGATATCCCCGCAGAGGATTATGCCCATGTGACCAACTGCCTGCTGATGTCTACGGCTACCCCCATTTTGGATGAAGAGAACGGAACTCTCTATTTCGTCCGCCGCCAGGGCGCCGGTATGGTCAACATCGGCGCCGCCATGACCTCCGAGGCTTATATCCAGGTGGAGGGTACCAACAAGGCCAAGCTGGAGCTGGGCGACGATCCGGAGCGCACCGGCGTGTATGAGATGACCTTTGAAGTGGTGAATTTCTCTGATTCCGACAAGACCTACACCCTGGACACCACCGTTCTGGGCCAGAAGGCTGTGGGCGGCCTGGTGAAATACGGGGAAGTCACCCATCTGACCTATGAGTACTCCAGAGAGATGAAAGCGGATATCGCCTACAGCGCCGCCGATGGCAAGATCACTGTCCCTGCCGGTGAAACGGTGAAGGTCACTGCCACCGTGACTTTGACTGAGGGCGAAAAGGAATACTATGACGAGCGGTTCCCCTGCGGCGCTTATGTGGAAGGATTCATTCAACTCATCAGCGAGGAGTCTGTCAACCTGAGCGTTCCTTTCCTGGGCTTCTACGGCGATTTTAGCGACGCGCCTACCCTGGAAACCAGCTCCTATGTGAGCCTTATGGAAAAGTATCCGTATACGACGGCCGACCAGGTTCATACGGCCCTGTGGGGCCATATCCCCACCAATCTGGACATGGATAAGGGCGGCCTGGGCAACAGTCCTTTTATTACCCACTACCTGGGCGACACCAGAGACGGGAGCGTCAGCAAGATTCCCGCAGAATATGAGTCTCTTGAAAATAATGTTTCCGGCTACCATGCCTTCCGACCCGAGACTGCGGGTGTGTCTCCCAACGGCGACTTCTCTTTGGATGATCTGAACTTCACGGTGGGTCTGACCCGCAATGCTGCCAATATCCATTACACCGTTACGGATAACGACACCGGCGAGGTTCTCTATGAGGAGGATACAGGCTTCATCACCAAGACCTATGACCAAGTGACATATTTTGCTCCTACGTTGGAGTGGCTGTATCCCATTTGGGGCGTCGATCAGGCAACGGGAAATTACATTTATGATACAAAAACCTGCCTCCTGGAGGAAAATACCTGGGTCACTATGCGCCTGGAGATTACGCCGGAGGATCCCGACGGACAGGTGGTGGTGAAGGAATTCCCCCTTTACATCGACTGCACCGGGCCGTTCAACAAAGATGACTACCAGCTCGAGTATCTCTTCAGCAATTACTGGGGTGAATGGCAGGGTGAGTACACGAAGTACATCAGCGAGGACTGGTTCTATGACTGCGCCGAGGACTATTTCCTGGAATATGTCCCCGAGGAGGGCGGCTGGCTGGGAGGACGCTACTCTGTCGTCTATATGAACGATGCCTTACGCACACCTGGCTGGCATAAGAAATACGGCATGGTTGAGGGAGGCCGGTTCACGTTCTCCTCTGAGAAGCAGCGTTTCATCTCCACCAGCTTTGACTATGCAGGCAATGTTTCCGCTCTTATGATTGAGAGCGGCGACAGCTTCCAGGAGTGCATCGATCTGACCATCGATACCAAGACCTTGGGCATTGGCGAGACGGCTACCCTGAAAAATGTGGCAGAAAACGATGTCTTTACTCCCATCGTCCGCTGGACGGTGTCTGACCCCACTGTGGCTGAGATTGTGGAATCCGGTAATGATTTCTGCATCGTTCGTGGCATTGCCCATGGCACTACAACCGTTACCGGCGACCTCTATGGCCGTGGCGAAAGCTTTGAAATCCAGGTCACAGACCCGGCCTATGAAGCTTTGGAGGGTAAGTTCGTGGATATCGCCGGTCACTGGGCAGAGGACGAGATCCTGAACGCCACCTACCGCGGCTGGTTCCAGGGCATGGACGCCACCCATTTCGTCCCCAATGCGAGCACGACCCGGGCTATGATGGTCACAACGCTGTACCGCCTGGCCGGTTCTCCCGAGGTTACGGAGAAGTCCTCCTTCACCGATGTGCCAGAGAATACCTGGTACACCGACGCCGTAGCTTGGGCGGTCCAGAACGGCGTGACCGAGGGCACCTCCGAGGAGACCTTTAGCCCTCACGAAAATGTGACCCGGGAGCAGGCGGCTACGTTCCTGTACCGCTATGCGACCAATGTGTTGGGCTTCTGGTTTACGCTGGAGGGTGACCTGTCCGGCTATACCGATGGGGACCGGATCAGCGAATTTGCTGCCGAGGCCGTCCTCTGGGCTACCGATGCGGGCATCTTTGAGGGCTTCCCGGATGGGACCTTCCAGCCCCAGGGCGCCCTGACCCGGGCACAGCTTGCCAAGATCCTGACGGTTCTGAACCGGTATGCGGCGAGCTATTCCCCCTATTAAGCGCCTTGTCTGTCTCTTCCCTTATAAATGGCCGCCCCACAGCCCCGCGCTGTGAGGCGGCCAACTCCATCTGCTGCATGGATGGGGAAGGGAGTTGATCCGGTGATCGATGGATAATTGTGATTTTTTAACTTGAAATTGGGAGGGTGAAGAATGGAGGTATGGGTCACAGCGCAGCCCCATTTGCTATATGAGACGGTGGAGCTGCTGTACGCCTATGTCAACCGGATTCCGGCCGTGGAGCTGACCCAGGAGGGGCCTTACTGCTTGCCAGAGGCGGCAATCCAGCAGATGCTGGATGTGGCCTGTGCCGGCATTTCCCAGGATGACCCGGAGATACAGTATGATTTCGGCAAGTATATCCTCTCCGAGGACCCGGAGCGCGCCACCTGTGTTGCCCGGAACCTGGTCTATAACTCTATGGAGCCCTCCGGCGGAGACTTGGCCGCAGACTGTGCGCGCCTGTGCCAGGCCAGACAAAGGCAACGAAGAAACCGAGAACGCATGGTGGACATCGATGAATATCGGCTCATCTATTTGGAGCCCGCTGACAGCGAGTTTGTTCCTCTGGCTCAAGAGATTGCCAAGCTGGGCCTCGGCCCAGAGTATGCCCAGAAGCTGCTGGAGCAATTCTCTGGCTTTGTGGAGGCGATGGACCAGCTGAAGACCATTCTGACCCCAGTGGCAGAAAAGCTGCGGCCATTGCTGGCGCCCTGGGCCCACCTTGCGGAGCCGCTGGCACGGAGCTGGGAGTCTTACTTTCTCCAGCCGGATGCGGAGGCGCAATGGCGCAAGCGGGTTCGCTACACCGAGGAAACGCCGTTGACATCTATGAGGGTCCAGCTCCGCTACCTCCGGCCCAAGTCCGCCCTGGGCGCCGTGGACGGAGAGGATGGCAACGCCTTCTGCCACATCGGCGTGGCGGTGCAGGTGGAAAAAACAGAATCTACCAACTTTGAGCCCTGGGAATTCCAGGCGCTGCGGCTCCTGGGCAGCGAGGCGCGGATGCGGATGCTGTGGGCCATGCTGGACAGGCCCATGTCCGCCCGGGAGCTGTCCCAGCAGCTGGAGCTGCACCTGGGCGGGGTGTGCCGGGACATCAGCAGCCTGTTTCATTCCAGACTGCTCACCACCGAGCAGGTGAACGGACGAAACCGGTACCGCACGAACAAAGAATCCTTGAGCATTCTGGCCAAACATCTGACACAAATGAAGAAGTTTCAGTTGCCTTTATAGGATGAGCGCCAAGCTGCTGGGTCAGTGGACGATTTTGGCGGAGAATGGGCGCCTATAAATTTAAAAAAGTGTAAAATCCCCCTTGACAGTGAGGGAGATTTGCTGTATGATAGGAGAGCATGTGTGGGGGAAGTCTGCGCATGTATGCGATGATGCAGGAGATTGCGGCATTTGCCGGTAACTTCTGCGGAGTATGTCCGGTCATCGGGCGGCTGAACGATCCTGTGTGCGCTTGCGTATATCGCTGCGCCTATGGGAATCGGCCGGCTTGCGTCGGCCATTTTTCATGGGCGGGAATGATACGCACGGCGGCGCGGACAGGAAGTTCGACCGTACCCAGCCACAACAACTGAGTACGTCTCAAGGAGGAAACATCAACATGGCAAACCAAATGATCAGAATCCGGCTGAAGGCCTATGATCACCAGCTCATCGACGCCAGCGCGGCGAAGATCGTAGAGACCGCCAAGCGCAACGGCGCTTCCGTCTCCGGTCCCATTCCTCTGCCCACCAAGAAAGAGGTGGTGACCATCCTGCGGGCTGTCCATAAGTACAAGGATTCCCGCGAGCAGTTCGAGCGCAGAACCCACAAGAGATTGATCGATATCCTCAACCCCAACCAGAAGACCGTGGAGTCCCTCATGTCCCTGGACCTGCCGGCTGGCGTTGAGATTGAGATAAAGCTGTAATTCCCCCGTCAGGATAGCAGCTTGCCCGCCACAGTCTGTCAATTGGACGGACGGGTCACGTTGACAAGCGGCTCCCAATGTCCGCCTGCCAACCAATAACCTTAAAAAGGAGAAGAAAACATGCAGAAAGCAATCATCGGCAAAAAAGTGGGCATGACCCAGATCTTCGATGAGAGCGGCAAGGTGATTCCGGTTACCGTCATTGAGGCCGGCCCCTGTGTCGTGACTCAGAAGAAAACCCTGGAGCAGGACGGTTACGTTTCCGTGCAGCTGGGCTTTGAGAATGTGAAAGAGTCCAAGCTGACCAAGCCCGAGGCCGGTCACCTGAAGAAGGCTGGCGTCGAGGCGAAGAAACATCTGAAGGAATTCAAGCTGGACGCCTCCGCCGAGATGAACGTGGGCGACGTGATCAAGGCCGACACCTTCGCCGCTGGCGACAAGGTGGACGTTGTGGGCACCTCCAAGGGCCATGGCTATCAGGGCGTTGTGAAGCGCTGGAATGCCGGCCGGACCCCCATGACCCACGGCGGCGGCCCTGTGCACCGTCACGCCGGTTCTATGGGCTCCTCTTCCGACCCCTCCCGGATCTTCAAGGGTAAGATCGGCGCTGGTCAGATGGGTGTGGAGCAGGTCACCATCCAGAATCTGGATGTGGTGAAGGTGGACAGCGAGCTCAATATGCTGGTCATCCGCGGCGCCATCCCCGGCCCCAAGGGCGGCCTGGTCTTTGTGAAGTCCACGGTGAAGAACAACAAGATCAAGCGCGGCGACGCCGGCATCAGCAAGAACCCGCAGAAGGCTTCCGGCCGGAATCCCCAGAAGGCTTCCGCCAGAGGTTAAGGAAAGGAGAGCTTAAATCATGCCTAAGACGAATGTTTACGATATGTCCGGCAAGCAGGTCGGCGAGATCGAACTCTCCGCAGCTTTGTTCGGCATTGAGCCCAACCAGTCTGTTGTCCACGACGTGGTCAAGAACCACCTGGCCAACTGCCGGCAGGGCACCCAATCCGCTCTGACCCGCGCCGAGGTTTCCGGCGGCGGCAAGAAGCCCTGGAGACAGAAGGGCACCGGCCGCGCCCGTCAGGGCAGCACCCGGGCTCCCCAGTGGACCCACGGCGGCATCGTGTTCGCTCCCAAGCCCCGGGATTACAGCTACACCCTCAATAAAAAGGTCAAGCGTCTGGCCCTGAAGTCCGTCCTCAGCGCCAAGGCTGCTTCCCAGGACATCGTGGTCATCGACTCCATCAAAATGAACGAGATCAAGACCAAGGAATTTGCCAAGTTCCTGTCTGCTGTGAACGCCGAGAGCAAGCCCCTGGTGGTCACCGCAGAGCCCGATGCCAACGTGGTCCGTTCCGGCCGGAACATCCCCGGCTGTGAGATCACCTTCGCCAACCTCATCAACGTCTATGACATTCTGAACGCCAAGAAGCTGGTTCTGGATCGGGCCGCCCTGGCCAAGATCGAGGAGGTGTTCGCATAATGAAGAACGCTTACGATATCATCAAAAGACCGGTCATCACCGAACAGTCCATGGAGGCTGTGACCGATAAGAAGTACGTCTTTATGGTTGCGCCGGATGCCAACAAAATTGAGATCAAGCAGGCCATCGAGCAGATCTTCGGCGTCAAGGTGGATAAGGTCAACACCATCCGGATGCAGGGCAAGATGAAGCGGACCGGCTCCTATCCCGAGGGCCGCCGCGCTGCCTACAAGAAGGCAGTGGTGAAGCTGACCGCCGATTCCAAGACCATCGAGTTCTTCGAGGGTATGGTCTAACCAAATCTCAATAAAGGAGCGTAACGCAAAATGGCTATTAGAACATTTAAGCCTTATACCCCGGCGCGTAGAAACATGACCGTTTCTGCTTTCGACGGCGTAGATAAGAAGGCCAAACCTGAGCGCAGCCTGGTTGAGACCCTGAAGAAGAACTCTGGTCGCAACAGCTACGGCAGAATCACCGTCCGCCATCGCGGCGGCGGCAATAAGCGGAAGTACCGCATCATTGACTTCAAGCGGGACAAGACGGAAATGACCGCCGAGGTCCTCCGCCTGGAGTATGATCCCAACCGCAGCGCGTTCATTGCCCTGGTGAAGTACGAGGATGGGGAACTGCGCTACATCCTGGCTCCCAACGGCCTGAAGGCCGGGGACAAAGTGGTCTCCTCTGCTACGGCGGACATCAAGCCCGGCAACTGCCTGCCCATCGCCAACATTCCCGTTGGTACGGTGATCCACAATGTGGAGCTGAACCCCGGCCGGGGCGCTCAGCTGGTCCGCTCTGCCGGTACCGCTGCCCAGCTCATGGCCAAGGATGGCCAGCTGGCCCAGGTCCGTCTGCCCTCCGGCGAGGTCCGGTATGTGCGGATGAACTGCACCGCCTGCATCGGTCAGGTGGGCAACCTGGATCATGAGAACATCCACATCGGCAAAGCCGGTCGGACCCGTCACATGGGCATCCGTCCCACGGTCCGTGGCTCTGTCATGAACCCCAACGATCACCCCCATGGCGGCGGCGAAGGCCGCGCCCCCGTTGGCCGTCCCGGCCCTGTGACTCCCTGGGGCAAGCCGGCTATGGGCTACAAGACCCGCAAGGCGAAGAACCCCACCAATAAGTTCATCGTCAAGGGCAGAAACGCCAAGTAAGGAGGATATGAACGAATGAGCAGAAGTATCAAAAAAGGTCCTTTTGTAGCACCCGAGCTGCTGAAGCGGGTCGAGGAGCTGAATAAGGCCGGTGAAAAGAAGGTCCTGAAGACCTGGTCCAGAGCCTCCACCATTTTCCCCTCCTTCGTCGGTCACACCATCGCTGTCCATGACGGCCGCAAGCATGTCCCTGTCTATGTCACCGAAGACATGGTGGGCCACAAGCTGGGCGAGTTCGTTCCTACCAGAACCTTCCGGGGCCACTCTGGCAGCAAGACCACCAACTCGAAGTAAGGAGGAACTGGAATGGAAGCGTTAGCACATGTGAAATACGTCCGCATGTCTCCCCGGAAAGTGAAGCTCCTGTGCGACATGATCCGCGGCAAGGACGTGAAAATCGCCACCGCATACCTGATGCAGACGCCCAAGGCTGCTTCCGAGCCTATGCTGAAGCTCCTGAAGAGCGCTGTTGCCAATGCCGAGCATAACAACGGGATGAACGTGGAGAACCTGTATGTCTCCACCGTCGTGGCCAACCCCGGCCCCACCCTGAAGCGCGGCATGCCCCGGGCAAAGGGCAGTTACAATCGGATTCTCAAGAGAACCACTCACATCACCATCGGTGTGAGCGAGAAGGCTTAAGCAGGAGGTAGCTATGGGACAGAAAGTTAATCCCCATGGACTGCGCGTTGGCGTGATCAAGGACTGGGACTCTCGCTGGTATGCCCGTGCCGATCAGGTGGGCGATCTGGTTGTGGAGGACTATAACATCCGCAAGTACCTGAAGAACAGACTCTACTCTGCCGGCATCGCCAAGATCGAGGTGGAGCGGAACAACGCGAAAGTCAAAATCAACATTCATTGCTCCCGCCCCGGCGTGGTCATTGGCAAGGCCGGCGCGGAGATTGAGAACCTGCGCAAGGATATGGAAGCCCGCCTGGGCAAGAGCGTGAACCTGAACATCGTAGAGGTTCGCAGCCCGGATCTGAATGCCCAGCTGGTGGCTGAGAACATCGCCCAGCAGCTGGAGAAGCGGATTTCCTTCCGCCGGGCTATGAAGAAGGCCATGCAGCAGGCAACTCGCCTGGGCGCCAAGGGCATCAAGGTGACCTGCGGCGGCCGTCTGGGCGGCGCAGAAATCGCACGCTCTGAGTCCTATCACGAGGGCACCATCCCCCTGCAGACCATCCGCGCCGACATTGAGTATGGCTTTGCCGAAGCTGCCACCACCTATGGCCGCATCGGTGTGAAGGTTTGGATCTACAAGGGCGAGGTCCTGAATACCACCCTCCGCGCCGCTGCTCCCGAGCCTGCTCCCGCCCGCCGGGATCGCCGGGACAATCGCCGCGGTGACCGCCGGGATGGCGGCCGGGGCTACCGGAACGACCGGGGCGACCGGAGAGATGGCGGCAACCGGAGAGACGGCGGTGACCGCAACTACAATCGTCGGGAAGGAGGCAACCGCTAATGCTGATGCCCAAAAGAGTGAAATACCGCAAGGTGCAGCGCGGTCGTATGACCGGCGTCGCCTCCCGCGGAAATAAGGTTGTCTACGGTGAATACGGCATCCAGGCCATGGAGCCCGGCTGGATCACCGGCAACCAGATTGAGGCTGCCCGTATTGCCATGACCCGTTACACCAAGCGTGGTGGTAAGGTCTGGATCAAGATTTTCCCTGATAAGCCCATTACCAAGAAGGCCCTGGGCGTTCGTATGGGTTCCGGTAAAGGCGCGCCCGAGACTTGGGTGGCCGTTGTCAAGAACCAGAAGGTGATGTTTGAGATCGGCGGCGTGAGCGAGGAAGTGGCCCGTGAGGCCCTCCGTCTGGCTCAGCACAAGCTGCCCATCAAGACCCGCATCATCAAGAAGGAAGACCTGGATACTGAGATTGGTGGTGAATGATGATGAAGGCAACAGAAATCCGTAAGATGTCCGTTTCGGATCTGGAGGCCAAGCTGGCCGACCTGAAGAAGGATCTCTTCTTCCTGCGTATGCAGCACGCCACCAACCAGCTGGACAATCCCATTAAGATCAACGCTGTCAAAAAAGACATTGCCCGCATCAAAACTATTATTCGTGAGAAAGAGACCAAGGTCTGAGGAGGTAAGCGAACATGACTGAAAATACAAGAGCTTTCCGGAAAACCAGAATTGGTCAGGTCGTCTCCGATAAGATGGACAAGACCATTGTGGTGGCAATTGAGGACAGCGTGCAGCATCCTCTCTATAAGAAGATTCTGAAGCGGACCTATAAGCTGAAAGCCCACGACGAGAACAACGAGTGCGGCATCGGCGACACCGTGGAGGTTATGGAGACCCGTCCCCTGTCCAAGGATAAGAGATGGAGACTGGTCAGAATCATCGAGAAGGCTAAATAAGGAGGTCGGACAACTATGATTCAGCAGGAAAGCTACCTGAAGGTTGCCGACAATACCGGCGCCAAGGAAATCCACTGCATCCGGGTCTTGGGCGGCTCCAAGCGGAAGTATGGCAACATCGGCGATGTCATCGTTGCCTCTGTCCGGAAGGCGGCCCCCGGCGGCACCGTGAAGAAGGGCGAAGTGGTGAAGGCCGTCATCGTCCGCAGCAGAAGAGGCGTCCGCCGGGAGGACGGTACCTACGTCCGGTTCGACGAGAATGCCGCCGTCCTCATCAAGGAGGATAAGAATCCCCGCGGCACCCGTATTTTTGGACCGGTGGCCAGAGAGCTCCGCGAGAAGGATTACATGAAGATCCTCTCCCTGGCTCCCGAAGTCATTTAAGGGGGATGAACCAGAATGAATATCAAGAAGAATGATACAGTAATTGTCCTGTCCGGTAAGGACAAGGGGACAAAGGGCAAGGTTCTGGTGGCCATGCCCAAAGACAACAAGGTGATCGTCGAAGGCGTCAATGTGGCCACTTGCCACACCAAGCCCCGCAAGCAGGGCGAGCAGGGCGGCATCGTGAAGAAAGAGACCCCCATCCGGGCCTGCAAGGTTGCCCTGTATTGTGGCAAGTGTGGCAAGGGCGTTCGGGTTGGCTTCAAGATCGAGGGCGACAAGAAGACCCGCGTTTGCGCCAAGTGCGGCGCTGAAATCTGATAGGAGGGAGCAAAAACATGGCTACTAGAATGAAAGAAAAGTACACCACCGAGATTGCTCCTGCTCTTCTGAAGAAGTTCGGCTACAAGAGCGTCATGCAGATTCCCAAGCTGGACAAGATCATTGTCAACGTGGGCTGCGGCGAGAGCAAGAACAATGCCAAGGAGATTGAGGCCATCTGCAAAGACATCGGCACCATCACCGGCCAGAAGCCCATCACCACCAAGGCCCGGAAGTCCGTGGCCAACTTTAAGGTCCGTGAGGGTGAAACCGTTGGCGTGAAGGTCACCCTGCGGGGCGACAAGATGTATGAGTTCCTGGATCGTCTCTTTAGCGTGGCCCTGCCCCGTGTCCGTGACTTCCGGGGCATCAACCCCAACTCCTTTGACGGCCGTGGCAACTACGCCTTTGGTCTGAAGGAGCAGCTGATCTTCCCCGAAATCGAGTACGACAAGGTGGATAAGATCCGGGGTATGGACATCTGCATCTGCACCACTGCGAACACCGACGAAGAGGCCAAGGAGCTGCTGACCCAGCTCGGCGCCCCCTTCTATAACTAATGGAGGTATTTGAACTATGGCAAAAAAAGCTATGATTCTGAAGCAGCAGGCCGAGGCCAAATACTCCAGCCGCCGCTACAACCGCTGCAAGATCTGCGGCCGGCCCCATGCGTATCTCCGGGATTACGGCGTCTGCCGGATCTGCTTCCGTGAACTGGCTTACAAGGGCCAGATTCCCGGTGTCCGGAAGGCCAGCTGGTAATAGGCGGTTTCTCTCCGGCGCCTTCCAGGAAGGCCCGGAGCTTCCGGCGCCTCACCGGGAGAGATTGTAAATGTCAAAAAGCCCGGGAAGTCTTGAGAAGATGGGGCCGGTTCCGGCCCGCATTCTCCTGATACTCCCGCGCTTTCACGGGTTCAGCCCGTAACTTCTATCAGGAGGATATCAACATGCAAATCACCGATCCCGTAGCAGATATGCTGACCAGAATCCGGAACGCGAACTCTGCAAAGCACGATACCGTGGATGTGCCCGCCTCCAACCTGAAAAAGGCCATTGCTCAGATCCTGCTGGACGAGGGCTATATCAAGGCCTATCAGGTCACCGATGAGGGCGTACAGGGCAAGATTCACATCACCCTCAAATATGTGGGCAAGAAGGAGAAGGTCATTTCCGGTCTTCGCCGCGTTTCCAAGCCCGGCCTGCGTGTCTACGCCGGTGCTGAGGAGCTTCCCAAGGTTCTGAAGGGCCTGGGCATTGCCATCATTTCCACGTCCAAGGGCGTCATGACCGACAAGAAAGCCAGAGAGCTCCATGTCGGCGGCGAGGTCCTGGCGTTTGTATGGTAAGGAGGTAGCAGCATGTCTAGAATTGGTAAGCACCCCATTCCGGTCCCCGCTGAGGTCTCTGTGAGCATTGAGGCCGGCAACGTGGTTACGGTGAAGGGTCCCAAGGGTACGCTGACCCAGACCTTCCATCCCGATATGATCATCAAGCAGGAGAACGGTGTCCTCACCGTGACCCGGCCTGATGACGAGCACCTGCACAAGAGCCTCCATGGCCTCACCCGGACCCTCCTCAGCAACATGGTTGTTGGTGTGGAAAAGGGCTACAGCAAGGACCTGGACATTGTGGGCGTTGGCTATAAGGCTGAAAAGAAGGGCAACCAGCTGGTTATGAACCTGGGCTTCTCCCATCCCGTCGTCGTGGATGAGATCCCCGGCATCACCATTGATGTTCCCGCCGCCAACAAGGTGATCATCCGCGGCATCGACAAGCAGGTCGTGGGCCAGTTTGCCGCCGAAGTCCGCGGCAAGAGACCTCCCGAGCCTTATAAGGGCAAGGGCGTCAGATATTCTACCGAGGTCATCCATCTGAAGGCTGGTAAGACCGGCGGTAAGAAATAATTAGGAGGTGTGCCATCATGGTAAGCAAAACCGATAAGAACGCTATGCGTCAAAAGCGCCATGTGCGCGTCCGCGGTAAGATCTCCGGCACGCCGGAAAGACCCCGCCTGAATGTATACCGCAGCAATGCGAATATCTATGCGCAGCTCATCGACGATGTGAACGGAACCACCCTGGCTTCCGCTTCCACTCTGGACAAGGGCTTCGAGGGCGCCGCCGGCAACTGCGAGGCCGCCAAGAAGGTGGGCCTGGCTCTGGCCGGGCAGGCCAAGAAGAAGGGCATCACCACCGTGGTCTTTGACCGTAGCGGTTATGTCTATCACGGCCGTGTGGCCGCCCTGGCTGAGGGCGCCCGCGAAGGCGGCCTGGAGTTCTAAGGAGGAGGAAGAAAAATGGCTTACAACAAGTCGAATGAGAACAACGCCCCGGAACTCATTGAGAAGGTTGTCTACCTGAATCGGGTCAGCAAGACCGTCAAGGGCGGCCGCGTCATGAAGTTCTCCGCTCTGGTCGTCGTGGGCGACGGCAAGGGTACCGTGGGCTATGGCCTGGGCAAGGCCGCTGAGGTCTCCGAGGCCATCCTGAAGGGCATCGCCGATGCCAAGAAGAACATGGTCAAGATCACTTTGGCTGGCTCCACCATTCCCCATGAAGTTATCGGCATTTTTGGCGCCGGTTCGGTGCTCCTGAAGCCCGCCCCCGAGGGCACTGGCGTGATCGCCGGCGGCGCTGTCCGCGCTGTGATGGAAGCAGTCGGCATCCGGAACATCTGCGCCAAGTGCCTGCGCTCCAACAATCCCCAGAACGTGGTGAAGGCCACCATGCAGGGCCTGGAATCCCTCCGGGGTCCCGAGCAGGTTGCTGCCATCCGGGGCAAGAGCGTAGAAGAAATCGTTGGTTAAGGAGGCAATTAACATGGCTAATTTGAAAATCACGCTGGTTAAGAGCCTGAATGGCCGGCTTGAAAAGCACATTGCTACGGCAGAATCTCTGGGCCTTCGGAAGATCGGCCAGACCACGATTCAGCCGGATAACACCCAGACCCGCGGCAAGATCGCAAAGATCGGTTATCTGCTTCAGGTCACCGAAGTGAAATAAGGAGGAGCGAAATGAAACTTTCTGAACTTTCTCCTGTGGCTGGCTCCACCCAGGTGGGCAAGCGGAAGGGCCGCGGTACCGGTACCGGTAACGGCAAGACCGCTGGCCGGGGCCACAAGGGCCAGAAGGCCCGCAGCGGCGGCAAGATCCGCATCGGCTTCGAAGGCGGCCAGATGCCTCTGGCCCGGCGTGTGCCAAAGCGGGGCTTCAACAACATCTTTGCCAAGCCCCTGACTGCTGTCAACATCTCCGAGTTGGAGGTTTTTGAGAACGGCGCCGTGGTAGACGCCGCTGCCCTCTTGGAGCGGGGCATCGTCTCCGACTGCAAATACGGCCTGAAGATTCTGGCCAGAGGGGAGCTCACCAAAAAGCTCACCGTAAAGGCCGCTGCGTTCTCCGAATCTGCCAAAGCGAAGATTGAGCAGGCAGGTGGAAAGGCCGAGGTGGTGTAAGTGTTTACCACATTCCGCAACGCTTGGAAAATTGCAGACCTGAGAAAAAAGCTGATGTTTACCCTGCTGATCCTCTTCATTTATCGGATTGGCAACCGGATTCCTGTCCCTGGCGTGGATGTAGCGGCCCTGCGGACGTTCTTTGATCAGACACTGTCCAACACTGTTCTGGGCTTCTACAACACCCTGTCTGGCTCCGCGTTCTCCGAAGCCACCATTTTGGCCCTGTCGATCCAGCCGTATATCAATGCGTCCATCATCATTCAGCTGCTCACCATCGCCATTCCTACCTTGGAGCGGATGGCGAAGGAAGAGGGCGAAGTGGGCAAGAAGAAGCTGGAACGGATCACCCGGTACACCACCGTGGGCCTGGGCCTTCTTATGGGTATCGCATATACCATCATGCTGCACAATTATCAGATTCTCTCTGCCAATGCCAACTTCCTGAACTACGTGGTCATCGTGCTGTCCTTTACCGCAGGTTCTGCCCTGGTGATGTGGTTGGGTGAGCAGATCACAGAGTTTGGTATCGGCAATGGTATTTCCATGATCCTGTTCGCCAACATCATCTCCCGGATTCCCGACAACGTTATCAGCCTGGTGACCAACCTGTCCACCGGTGCAATGAAGTGGTGGGGTGCCACCATCGTCCTGGTGGGCATGGCCGCTCTGGTGCTGCTGATTGTCTACATCAACGATGCCGAGCGCCGGATTCCCATCCAGTACGCCAAACGGGTGGTGGGCCGGAAGGTCTATGGCGGCCAGAATACCAACCTGCCCATTAAGGTAAACATGTCCGGCGTGATGCCTGTCATCTTTGCCCAGTCCATCGCTTCTCTGCCTGCTACCATCTTTGCGTTCACCAGTGTGCAGAAGGGTGTGGGCTTCTGGGGCACGCTGCGGGCGATCTTTGAGTCGGACAGCTGGTTCTATGCATTCCTGTACTTCATCCTGATCATCGGCTTTGCCTATTTCTACGCAGCCGTTCAGTATGATCCCATGGAGATTTCCAACAATCTGAAGAAGAACGGCGGTTTCATCCCCGGCTTCCGTCCTGGCAAGCCCACCGCTGACTTCATTGCAAAGGTGATCCATAAGATTACCTTCTTTGGCGCCATTTATCTGGCCATCGTGGCCCTGCTTCCCATCATTGCCGGCAATCTCATTCCCGGCGTAAAGGCTTTGGGGATCGGCGGCACGTCCGTCATCATCGTGGTCGGTGTTGCCCTCGAGACGGTGCAGGCTCTGGAGGCTCAGATGCTGATGCGTCACTACAAGGGTTTCCTGGAGTAACGGGAGGCATCGCATGAACCTGATTTTATTGGGAGCTCCCGGTGCAGGAAAGGGAACTCAGGCAGAATTGCTCACCCAGAAGTTGGGCATTCCCGCCATCTCTACCGGCAATATGCTTCGGGAGGCAATGCGGAACGATACGGAAACCGGCCGAGAGGTCACGTACTACATGGACAATGGACTCCTGGTCCCCGACGATGTCATTCTTGCCATCGTACGGGACCGGGTGTCCTGCCCGGACTGCGCCCGCGGATTCATTCTGGACGGGGTGCCCCGGACTCTGGCGCAGGCCCAAAGCCTGGACAGTCTGGGAATCCGGATTGACCATGTGGTGTCCATTGAAATTGACGATGCGGTGATTGAGGCCCGGATGATGGGCCGCCGGGTATGCAGTGCCTGTGGCGCTTCCTACCACATCACCGCCCATCCCCCCAAAGTAGAAGGAATCTGCGATGCCTGCGGCGGTTCGCTGATGACCCGACACGACGATACACCGGAAACGGTGCGCCGCCGCCTGGCGGTATATCATAAGCAGACCGAGGCACTCAAGGACTTCTATCAACAGCTGGGCAAGCTTCGGCTTGTAGAGGGGAATCAGCCCATCGAGGACGCAAACCGTGCGATTCTCGGGGCGATAGGTGCGTGACATGATCTCTATTAAAAATGAACATGAGCTTGAGGCGATGCGCCAGGCCTGTAAAATTACCGCGGCAGCCCGTGCCTTGGCAGGGGAAATGGTAAGGCCAGGCGTCAGCACCAAGCAAATTGACAAAGCCGTACACGAGTTTATCGTGCAGCAGGGCGCCAAGCCGTCGTTCCTGCATTATGGCGGATTCCCCGCCAGCGTCTGCATTTCCGTCAACAGCACGGTCATCCATGGGATTCCCAGTGGTCGTGTCCTTCAGGAGGGAGACATTGTCTCAGTTGACGTAGGCGCTTATTTCCGGGGATTCCATGGAGATTGTGCCGCGACTTATCCCTGTGGGAAAATTTCGCCGGAAGCACAAAAGCTCATTGACGTTACCCGTCAGAGCTTTTTCGAGGGCTTAAAATTCGCAAAACAGGGAAATCGAATTACGGATATCTCCCATGCCATCCAAACGTATGTGGAGTCTAACGGTTATTCTGTAGTGCGCGACTTCGTAGGTCACGGCGTTGGCGCGCAGCTGCATGAAGAGCCTGAGGTGCGCAACTTCGGCGCCCCCGGGCATGGACCCAGAATGCTGAAGGGGATGACCCTGGCCATTGAACCTATGGTGAACCAAGGCACCTATGATGTGGTGGTTCTCAAGGACAAGTGGACTACGGTCACTGCCGACGGCAAGCTCTCGGCCCATTACGAAAATACTGTGCTCATTACCGACGGCGAGCCGGAAATTCTCACCGTCACCGAGGGGCTGTAGTATGGAAATTGGTAAATCGGACATTGTCCTCTCCGTAGCTGGCAGGGACCAGGGAAAGCTGTTCTATGTATTGGAAACAGACGGTGCGTACGTCCTGGTGGCCAACGGCAGAGAGCGGAGGCTGGAACGCCCCAAACGCAAAAAGCTGAAACATGTCCGGAAGGTCCCTCGAGCTGAATCCAGAATCGCCAGGAAGATCGCTTCCGGCGAGAAAGTGCTCAACAGCGAATTACGAAGGGATCTGGCTGCGTTCAGCCAGGAAATCAACAGTCAAAACCAAGGGAGGTTTTAACTTGGCAAAAGACGACGTAATCGAACTTGAGGGCATCGTTGTCGATGCACTGCCGAATGCAATGTTCACCGTTGACATTGGCAACGGGCACACCATTCTGGCACATATTTCCGGCAAGCTCAGAATGAACTTTATCAAGATCTTGCCCGGTGACAAGGTAACTGTTCAGATGTCTCCCTATGATCTGACCCAAGGCCGGATCACTTGGAGAAGCAAGTAATTACAATAAGAGATTTGCTCTTAAATGGAGGTTAACAGTATGAAGGTAAGACCGTCCGTTAAACCCATGTGCGAGAAGTGCAAAATCATTAAGCGCAAGGGTCGCGTTATGGTAATTTGCGAGAACCCCAAACACAAGCAGAGACAAGGCTGATAGGAGGTGCTTGAAGAATATGGCACGTATTGCTGGTATTGACCTGCCCCGCGAAAAAAGAATTGAAATTGGTCTGACGTATATCTACGGCATTGGACGCACCAGCGCCAAGGAGATCCTGGAAAAGGCTGGCATTGATCCCGACATCCGGGTGAAGAACCTGACCGAGGATCAGGAGGCCGCTCTGCGTGAAGTGATCGACCATCACTACACCATCGAAGGTGATCTCCGCCGTAAGGTTGCAATGAATATCAAGCGGCTCACCGAGATTGGCTGCTACCGGGGTGTGCGGCATCGCCGCGGCCTGCCTGTCCACGGCCAGCGGACCAAGACCAACGCCCGCACCCGGAAGGGCCCGAAGAAGACCATCGCCAATAAGAAGAAGTAAAGGAGGGATATGTCATGGCCAAAGTAAACGCAAAGAAAGTTGTAAAGCGCCGCAGAGAGCGCAAGAACGTAGAGAAGGGCGCCGCGCATATCCGCTCTTCCTTCAATAACACCATGGTGACCATCACCGACCTGAACGGCAACGCCCTGTCCTGGGCTTCCTCCGGTGGCCTGGGCTTCCGTGGTTCCAAGAAATCCACCCCCTTCGCCGCCCAGATGGCCGCCGAGACTGCCGCCAAGGCAGCCATGGAGCATGGCCTCAAGACGGTGGAGGTTTACGTCAAGGGTCCCGGTCAGGGACGTGAGGCCGCGATTCGCGCCCTGCAGTCCGCCGGACTGGAAGTCGTCATGATCAAGGACGTCACCCCCATTCCCCACAATGGCTGCCGTCCGCCCAAGAGACGTCGTGTCTAATTCGCAATAGGAGGAATTTGAGTTATGGCTAAAAATATGCAGCCTGTTCTGAAGCGTTGCAGAACGCTGGGCGTTTCTCCTGCCGCAATGGGTTATTCCAAGACTTCCAACAAGAACCCCGGCGGACAGAGAAGAGCCAAGAAGTCCGAGTACGCCATGCAGCTGACAGAGAAGCAGAAGGTCAAGTTTGTATACGGCATGCAGGAGAGACAGTTCCGGGGCTACTACGAGAAGGCCTCCCGGGCGGAAGGCAACACCGGAGAGGTGCTGCTGAGCATGCTGGAGCGTCGGCTGGACAACGTGGTATATCGCCTGGGCTATGCTTCCACCCGTCGGGAGGCCCGGCAGTTGGTGAACCATGGCCACTTTACCGTCAACGGCAAGCGGGTGAACATTCCCTCCTTCCTGGTAAAGGTAGGAGACCTGGTGGCCGTTTGCGAGGCCAGCGTTTCCAAGCCCCGCTTTAAGAAGATGAAAGAAGACGACGCATTTGTCGCTGCACCGAAGTGGCTGGATCGGGATAAGAACACCCTCCAGGGGAAAGTCGTTGCAATTCCTACCAAGGAAGACATTGACTTCGAGATCGCCGAGCACCTGATCGTCGAGTTGTACTCCAAGTAATGTTTTGCCCTCGTTGATTGGTAAGCTGAATGAAACGGGGCTTCGGCCCCGCAGGTGAAAAGGAGGGTATTTTATTCATGGTAGAAATTGAAAAGCCGCGCATTGTGTGTATGGATTCTGCCGACGATGTCTCGTATGGCAAATACGTGGTGGAGCCTCTGGAGAGAGGCTACGGCACAACTTTGGGCAACTCCCTGAGACGAATCCTGCTATCCTCACTGCCCGGCACGGCTGCGACCTCCATCAAGATCGCCGGCGTCCAGCATGAGTTCTCCACCATTCCCGGTGTCAAGGAAGACGTGACGGAAATTGTCCTCAGCGTCAAACGCATTGTGGCAAAGCTCCATTGCCAGGGCGTCAAGACGGTATACATCGACGCCACTGGCCCCTGCGAGGTAACCGCTGGGGACATCAAGGCCGATGGAGAGGTGGAGATCCTGAATCCGGACCTGCACATCTGCACTCTGGGCCCGGATGCAACCTTCAACATGGAGATTACCATGAGCCACGGGCGCGGCTATGTCTCCGCCGACCGCAACAAGACGCCTCAAACCGTGATTGGCGTCATCCCCATTGACTCCATCTACACGCCTGTTTTCAAGGTGAACTACGCCGTGGAGAACACCCGTGTGGGCAATATGACCGACTATGACAAACTGACGTTGGAGGTCTGGACCGATTCCACCATTTCTGCCCGGGACGCGGTGTCTCTGGGTGCAAAGATTCTGTCCGACCATCTGAGCCTCTTTACAAACCTGTCGGAGACCGTTGCCAATGCCTCCACCGTGGTGGAGAAGCCGGAGTCCAGCACCAACAAGGTGCTGCAGATGACCATTGATGAGCTGGACCTGTCTGTTCGCAGCTTTAACTGCCTGAAGCGGGCCAATATTAACACCGTGGAGGATCTGATCTCCAAAACCGGTGAAGATATGATGAAGGTCCGCAACATGGGCAAAAAGTCCCTGGACGAGGTCCAGAAGAAGCTGGAGATGATGGGCCTGTCCCTGGCCAGTGAAGAATCCGGCACCAATAACTAATACCTTATGATGTAAGGAGGAAATGTGCATGTTCGGTACTCGCAAGCTGGGCAGAACCAGCGATCAGAGAAAAGCGATGCTGCGGCAGTTGACCACTGACCTGCTGGAGAAGGGCAAAATCGAGACCACCTTCTACCGGGCAAAGGAAGTGCAGCCCGTGGTGGAGAAGATGATCACCCTGGGCAAGAAGGGCAACCTGGCTGCCTACCGGCGGGCCATGGGCTTTGTCACCAAGGAAGATGTGGTGAGCAAGCTCTTCAAGGAAGTTGCTCCCAAGTACGCCGACCGGAATGGCGGCTACACCAGAGTCACCCGCTTGGGACCCCGCCGCGGTGACGCCGCTGAAATGGCTGTCATCGAGTTGGTTTGATCCCCCAGCAATTTTGCTGCAAATACCCCCTTCCGGTCAGCTCCGGAGGGGGGATTTTTTCAAACAAGGAGGAGAACGCCCATGTCCACCTATTTGACCAAGCAAACCCCTGGAGATACCGCCTGGTTTACCCATGACCGGTTTGGGATGTTCATTCACTGGGGGCTCTACGCCATGCCTGCCCGCCATGAGTGGATTATGACCCGGGAGAGAATGACGGATGAACACTATGCCCGCTACTTCCGCCACTTTGAGCCGGATTTGTATGATCCCCGGGAGTGGGCCCGTATGGCCAAAGCAGCGGGAATGAAGTATGCCGTGATGACGGCAAAGCATCACGAGGGCTTCTGCATGTTTGATTCCCAATACACCGATTTTAAGTGCACCAATACGCCAGCAGGCCGGGATCTGATCCGGGAGTATGTGGAGGCATTCCGGGCAGAAGGGCTCCGGGTGGGATTTTACTATTCCCTCATTGATTGGCATCATCCTGATTTCACCGTGGATATGCTCCATCCCCGCCGGGATGATCCGGACGCACAGCGCCTGAATGAAGGCCGGGATATGAAGCGCTATGCCCAGTACATGCGGGACCAGGTGACCGAGCTGTTAACGGCTTATGGTAAAATTGATATTTTGTGGTTTGACTTCTCCTACTCAGACAACCACGATGGCGCCCCCTGGATGCGAGGGAAAGGGAAAGAGGACTGGGAGGCAGAGGAACTGATTGCTCTGGCCCGCCGTCTGGCCCCTGGGATCCTCATTGACAACCGGACGGAAGTAGACGGGGACATCTGGACCCCGGAGCAGTATCAGCCCAAGACCTGGGTCCGGCATCCTGTGAGTGCCGAGCTGGTCACCTGGGAGGCCTGCCAGACCTTCTCCGGCTCCTGGGGCTATTATCGGGACGAGATGACCTGGAAATCCCCGGAGATGCTCATCCGGATGCTGGTGGAGACCGTCAGCCTGGGTGGGAACCTGCTGATGAACGTGGGACCTACCGCCCGGGGCTATCTGGACAGCCGGGCCCAGGCGGCGCTGGAGGTGTATGCCCAGTGGATGCGATACAACAGCCGCTCCATTTACGGCTGCACCATGGCGGAGCCGGAATTCCAGGCCCCCCAGGACTGCCGCTTCACCCAGAGTGCAGATGGCAAACGGCTCTACCTACACCTCTTTGCCTACCCCTTTGCCTACCTGGAGCTCCACGGACTGGCAGGGAAGGTGGACTACGTCCAGTTCCTCCACGATGCCAGTGAGGTGCAGTTTACAGAAGGCAAGGTAGACCACTTCTCCTTGGGAGCCACCCAGGAGAAGGACCTCCTGGTCCTGGAACTGCCCCCGGTCAAGCCAGACGTTCTGGTGCCGGTGCTGGAGATTTTCTTAAAGGACCGGGAAGGCTGAGGATCAGCAGAGGGCAACAGCAGGATCCGTTTGAAACCCAGGGAGAAGGAACCTGCTATTGCCCCGATTTTTCTACCGGGAATTGATTTTACAGGGAAAATCTGATATGCTAAAAGAGCCGCCTTGGGCGGATAGATTGTGACTACAAGGCGCAATGGCGCAGAATAGAAGGGAACCATGAACGAAAAAGGAATTGGAGAGCTCCGCCGCCGCTTTCGGCCGGACAAAACCAGCGTCACCCACATTCGTGGGTGTTATGTGAACGAAAAGGCTGAAATTGTCTCAGAGTTTACCCAGGCGTTGGGACTCATGACCGAGGACGAAGCGGAGAAAATACTGGCTCTGCTGCGCAGGGCCCTCTCTGGCAGCTTGGGAAAGAACCTGGTGGATCTTTCCTTCACCACAGCCCAGGTCCAGGATAGCCCGGAGCATCGGCTTCTGACAGCCCTCCGGGACGGAGAGGAGGAAGCCATTCATAGCTTTTATGAGAAGGTGGCCGCCTCGCTACATATGGAAAGCAGCTACCTGATTCTCCTGGCGCAGGACGCTTATGATGTGCCCTTCCGGGGCAAGGATGGGGAGACCATGGAAGATGGTTCGGATACGGTCTTCCGCTATGTTCTGTGCAGCATCTGCCCGGTGAAGCTGGCCAAACCGGCCCTCACCTATTATGTGACGGCGGGGGAGTTTCACAATCGGGCCTCCGACTGGTTGGTGGGGTCGCCGGAGTTGGGGTTCCTCTTCCCGGCCTTCGAGGACCGGGCCACCAATCTGTATGGCGCGCTGCTATACACCCGAGACATTGGGCAGGAGCACAAGGAATTTGTGGATGCGGTCTTCCATCTGACGGCCCCCATGCCTGCGGCCCAGCAGCGGGAGGCGTTTCAGGGGCTTCTCACTGGGGCCTTGGGGGAGGACTGCTCCTTTGACACGGTCCAGGCGGTCCAGGGCCAGCTGTGCGCCATGATACAGGAACATAAGGAGAGTAAGGAGCCAGAGCCTCTCACCATCACCAAGGGGACGGTCAAGGGCGTCCTGGCCTCCTGCGGCGTATCCCAGGCCCACGTGGAGGCCTTCGACGGTCAGTATGATGAGACCTTCGGAGCCGATACAGACCTTCGTCCCCGGAATCTGGTGGATCCCAAACTTCTGGAGGTGAAGACCCCCGACGTCACCATTCGTGTCACCCCAGAGCGCAGCGACCTGGTGGAAACTCGGGTGCTGGGCGGCGTCAAGTACATCCTCATCCGCGCGGACGAGGGCGTGGAGCTCAACGGGGTGAACATCCAGATTGATGACTGACCGATACATTAAATAATAAAAATATAATCAGGAGGATACCGGAATGCTCTGCATTGTCAAGGCTCCATGCAAGGTCTGATTGGACACAGCTGCGTGGAGCATAGAAATGTCCAAAAGGCTTTGCATCTGATGAAACTCTTATAACATCAAAGGAGCAAAGTCGATATGTATTTCAATAAAATTACACTCAGAGAGCTTCGGAGTTTTCTGATTCTCTGGCTCACACAGTCATTTTCCGCCCTTGGCAGCGCCATGACCGGTTTTGCGCTGATCATTTGGTCTTATCAGGCGAAGGGCTCTGCCCTCACCACGGCGTTGCTTTCCGTCTGCTCGTATGGACCTTACGTTCTCATGAGCATCTTTGCCGGAGCCATCAGTGACCGCCTGAACCGGAAGGTGGTGATGCTGGTCTGCGACACCTTTGCAGCCCTCAGCACCGTGGTCACCATGGTGCTGCTCCGTGGGGGGCATCTGGAGATCTGGCATCTGTATTTGCTCAATGCGCTGAATGGCCTGATGAATACGGTGCAGCAGCCGGCTTCCGATGTGGCCACGACGCTGCTCATCCCCCGGAAGTACTACCAGATGGCCAGCGGAATGCGGTCCTTTTCGAATTCTCTGGTGAACATCCTGACTCCAGCTTTGGCTACGGCGATTTTGACGTTGCTGGGCTTGGAGGCGGTGATGCTGTTTGACCTCATCACCTTTGCGGTGGCATTTTTGGCGCTGCTGCTGTGGGTGGACATCCCGACGGTGGCGGAGACCGGGGAGCAGCGGGAACCGGTGCTCCAAGCAGCCCGGGCAGGACTCCGATATCTGTGGCAAAATCGGGGGATTCTGGATCTGATTTTCTTCCTGGCAGCCATCAACTTGACGGCGTCGGTGTACAACGCCGCGTTCCCGGCCCTCATTCTGTCGGTGCCGGGGGGAGGAGAGACGGCGCTGGGTACGGTGAATGCGGTGATCGGTGTGGCGATGCTGCTGGGAAGTGTCTTGGCTTCTGCCGCCCCTGCGCCCAAAAGCCGGGTCCGGGTCATCTGGAATGCGCTGCTTTTGTCCATGGGAACGGAAAATTTCTTCCTGGCCTTTGGCCGGTCTTTGCCTGTGTGGTGTGTGGGCGCCGTACTGGGCTGGGTGGCCATTCCCGTAATGAACGCCAACATGGATGTACTGTTTCGCAGCCGCATCCCAGTGACCATGCAGGGCCGGGTGTATGCTGCCCGGAATACCCTCCAGTTTTTTACCATTCCCTTGGGCTATGCCTTGGGCGGCTGGCTGGTGGACCGGGTGTTTGAACCCTGGATGGCAGCCCAATCCGCTGGGACGCTGTTGATCCGGCTGTTTGGAAGTGGGAAGGGTTCCGGTGCGGCGATGCTGTTCTTCTTCCTGGGACTGTTGGGTCTGCTGACCTGCCTGGTGTTCCGGAGAGACCGGCACATCTGGGCCCTGGAGCGCCATGACTGACCGCTTTTTTGTTCCGAATACCTGCTGGGCTTGGGCGTTTCCCAAGCCCAGTATGGCGTAACGTGCGGCCTCCTGGATATACCGGATAGGCGAGAAGTCCATTGCATCTCCGGAGAAATGGTGTCAACGACGCTCTTTGTGCCCGGTTGGATGGCCCTCCACAAGATGTGGATTGGCGCCAAAAAGGCCGGAGTTTTTTTGTCGGTTCTTCGGATTTGCTTGGGTTGTGTGCCGAGGGGGATTGTGGTATAATGAAAGACCAAAGGACGAAATTTGCTGAAGCGCTGGTTTGGACCGCGTCATTCCCCCTGCCGGAATGACGGGTTTTTTGCCCACGGAGGATTGCCATGAACACCAAGGACCTGTCCCTATCCCAAACTGAAATCCACAAATTGCTCTCTGCGGGGAGTGGAGATGCGGCGCTGCTGCATCTGTACCTCCAGTGTGGCAATCCGCCCCAGGAGGCGGAGGCCTCTTTGGGGATGAGCCAGGCCCGGTATTCCTGCGCTGCGGCGACGCTACGGCAGCTGGGACTCTGGCCGGAAGAGAGCACGTATCTCCGCCCGGCCCAGCAGCCGCCCCAATACACGGAGGAGGATGTGACCCAGGCCATGAACCGCAGTGAGGAGTTTCGCCTCCTGGTGGGGGAGGTACAGCGGACCCTGGGGCGGATCCTCACCACCGAAGAGCTGAAAATCCTCCTGTCCTTCCGGAATTACTTAGATTTGCCTGCCGAGGTGGTAAGCATGTTGGTGTGCTACTGCAAAGAGCGGCTGCGTCGCAAGGGTTCCAACCGGAATCCCTCTCTGCGAACCATTGAAAAAGAGGCTTATACCTGGGCCGAGCAGGGCATCAACACCCTGGAAGAGGCAGCGGCCTATATGCAGGCCCAGAACGCCCGGCACACCCGGACGGCCAATCTGATGCGGCTGCTGCAAATCTCCGGTCGAAATCTGACCCCGGCAGAGGAGCGGTATGCCCAGGCCTGGCTGGATATGGATTTTGACTCTCAGGCTCTTCAAATGGCCTATGAAAAGACCTGCCTCAATACCGGCGGGCTGAAGTGGCCCTATATGAATAAAATTCTCCAAAGCTGGCATCAGCAGAATCTCCATACCGGGGCGCAGATTCAGGCCGGGGACAAAAAACCGGCCCCTCAAGCCCAGCGGGTTCAGGCGGGCACTGCCGCTCTGGGGCAAATGGAGCGGGAGGCCATTGCCCGGATGCTCCGGGAGCAGGAACAGGAGGGGTAACGAATGGCATACACAGGAGAGGTGCTGCGTCGGGCCCGGGAGCGTCTGGCCCAGGCCAAGGCGGAGCGGGAGTCGGAAAATGCGGAGCACCTGCGCCGGGCCTACCGACAGGTGCCCCGGCTAGCAGAAATTGACCGGGCCCTCCGCCTCACCATGGCCCAGGCGGCCCAGACGGTCTTCCAACAGGGGGGCGATCCTCAGGCGGAGTTTGCCCGCATCCGCCAGGAGAATCAGGACCTGCAGCGGGAACGGGAATGGCTGATCGAAGACAACTTCGAAGAGGGCTTTTTGGAAGATGCTCCGGTTTGCACGGTCTGTGGCGGCAGCGGTTACGTGGGGGCTCAGATGTGTGAGTGCCTCCGGGAGCTGTGCCGTCAGGAGCAGAAGAAGGAGCTGACCCTCCTCACCGGCGCCGCCCGGGAGACCTTCGAGGGCTTCCGCCTCAGCTATTACTCCGACCAGACGGACCCCAATCTGGGGGTCAGCCCCCGGGCGGTTATGGCTGGTACCCTTCAGACCTGCCGCCGGTATGCCCAGAGCTTCACTATGAAGTCGGGCAATTTGCTCCTCAACGGCAATCCGGGCCTGGGAAAGACCTTTTTGTCTGCCTGCATCGCCCGGACGGTGGCCGATGGGGGCTATAGCGTGGTGTATGAGACAGCGGTGCACCTGTTCTCCTGCCTGGAGGAGGCCAAATTTACCGATTCTCAGGAGGCCAAGCGGCAGGCAGAGAAGTACACGGCCTGTGACCTTCTGATCATTGACGATCTGGGCACGGAAATGACCACCCAGTTTGTAAGCTCCGCCCTTTATACGGTCCTCAACGACCGCCTCCTGGCTAGCAGCCCTACGGTGGTCTCCACCAACCTCCAGTCAGACGACATTGCCCGTCGCTACAGCCCCCAAATCGCCTCCCGCCTCCTGGGTAGCTACCGTTTGGTGGCGTTCGTGGGGCAGGATATTCGGCTGATGCAGGGGAAATAGTCCATGGGGACACGCCGTGATTTTTGATGTCGGAGCTATTTCAAAATGAACCGCTCCCTCTTAGGTAGACAATCGGTTTCCAACGCGTTGTCTACCTAAGAGGGAGCGGTATATTTTTAAAATCACCCTGTGTGGAAGGCTCAGGGGGCGGGCTGTGCTGGGGGAGTGATTTCTGAGGTCTCCCGGGAAAGCCAACGGTAGAAAGCGGCCCGGGAGACGGAGACGTAGGGGTTTATCCACAGATTGGCGATGCCAAAGGTGAAGGCCGACAGGATTTTCCAGCCGAGAAAACTGAATTCCAAGCAAAACAGGCGAGCTTTATAGCCGTGCATCATCTTTTTGGAGCAGTTGATGGCCTCACTGGCAGTATAGCTGGGGTTTTCCGCTAAAATATAAGGCGCCATGGCATAACGATAGGCAGCAATGATGCCAGGAATGAAAAATAGCAGAGACCACAGGAAGATGTAGAGGAGTCTCATCAGGTACAGGCAGAAGCAGGTCCCAAAACGGCGAAATTGGGAGAACAGATCATCTGGCTGGGCGGGTTTCCCGTCCAGAAGGTTCAGTTGAAACCGACAGTACCCCACTTCCGTGACACCGGACAGGAAAAAGCCAACGATTGACAGCGTGATAAACAAGGCAATGATACCGTGTTCGATGGGGGTCAACTGAGAATATAGAATCAGTGGCTGATTGGGCTCTATGTTTACGCGAACTCTCAGATCGAAGGGAAAAACCTCTGCCCCCAGAATGGCGGCGGCAAGTGCGGTCAGGACAGCCAAAGCCCACTTCCCCTGGAGGGCGGTCCGGGCTTTCTGCTTGAAGTCTGCTGCGTACATGATGTGCGCCTCCTTTGGAAAATTCGACAGGGCTTAAAATGCCATTTTTTCCTGGATATAAGCCTTCAGGCCCTTGATGGGAATCCGGACCTGCTCCATGGTGTCCCGGTCCCGGACGGTGACGCAGTGATCGGCGGGAGTATTTTCATCGCCCACCGTCTGGAAGTCTACGGTGATGCACAGGGGGGTGCCGATCTCGTCCTGGCGGCGGTACCGCTTGCCGATGGAGCCGGCGTCGTCAAAGTCCACCATAAAATCCTTCTGCAGCTGATGATAAATTTCTTCGGCCTTGCCGGAGAGCTTCTTGGACAGGGGCAGGATGGCAGCCTTATAAGGGGCCAAAGCGGGATGCAGATGCAGGACGGTGCGGACATCGTCGGCCCCCTTCTTGTCCTGACCCACCACCTCTTCGTCGTAGGCGTCAATGAGGAAGGCCAGGGTAACCCGGTCGGCGCCCAGGGAGGGCTCCACTACGTAGGGGACATAGTGCTCCCCAGTCTCCTGGTCAAAGTATTTCAGATCCTGGCCAGAGGTTTTCTCGTGCTGGGTCAGGTCGTAATCGGTGCGGTCAGCCACGCCCCAGAGCTCACCCCAGCCGAAGGGGAAGAGGAATTCGAAGTCTGTGGTGGCCTTGGAATAGAAGCACAGCTCTTCTGCTGTGTGATCCCGGAGCCGCAGGTTTTCCTCCTGTATGCCCAGGTTCAGCAACCACTGGTGGCAGAAGTTCCGCCAATATTGGAACCACTCCAGGTCGGTGCCGGGCTTGCAGAAGAATTCCAGCTCCATTTGCTCGAACTCCCGGGTCCGGAAGGTGAAGTTGCCCGGGGTGATCTCGTTACGGAAGCTTTTGCCGATCTGACACACGCCAAAGGGCAGCTTCCGCCGGGTGGTACGGAGCAGGTTGTTGAAGTTTACGAAAATGCCCTGGGCAGTTTCCGGCCGAAGGTACACCTCGGCGGCGGAATCCTCTGTCACGCCTTGGTGAGTTTTGAACATGAGGTTGAACTTCCGGATATCGGTGAAGTCGGATTTGCCGCAGCCAGGGCAGGGGATCTGCTTCTCCCGGATGTAAGCCACCAGACTGTCGTTGTCCATGGCCTCCACATTGACGTCCTCAATGCCGTTGGCAGTGAGGTAGCTCTCAATGAGCTGATCCGCCCGGTGCCGCATTTTGCAGGCCTTGCAGTCAATCAGCGGATCGTTGAAGGTATTGACATGGCCAGAGGCCACCCAGACCTGGGGATTCATCAAGATGGCAGCGTCCTGACCCACATTGTAAGGACTCTCCTGGACAAACTTCTTCCACCAGGCCCGCTTCACATTGTTTTTCAGCTCCACACCCAGAGGGCCATAGTCCCAGGTGTTGGCCAGCCCACCGTAAATTTCCGAGCCGGCAAATACAAAGCCCCGATTTTTGCACAGGGCTACAATCTTCTCCATGGTTTTATCCGCATTTTTCAGCATATCGGTTCCCTCCTGCAAGCGGTCATCATCTTTTCAAATCTAAGGACATATTATATCGGAAATCTGGAGGGAAATCAACTGTTTTCCGGTATTTTCCCGGCAAGAGAGGCAGAATTGACAACGATGTGCCATGCCTTGTTTCAGGGCGGTGCTGCCAGATACTCCCAGCGCCTACAGAACGGCGTAAGATTGCACAATAAAAGGGGTTGCTTTTTTCCAATATCCTGCTATAATACATAAGGTGCCGAATTGCACCGCAAGTTGAAATGGAGATGTACCCAAGTGGCTGAAGGGTTCGGATTCGAAATCCGATAGGCGCCGAAAGGCGTGCGGGGGTTCAAATCCCTCCATCTCCGCCACACAAAACCGTCTAGATTTCACGATCTGGGCGGTTTTTTCTATGATTTTTCCGCCTATTCCGTGATTCTGGAACATTTCGCAGCATCAAATTTGCAACGCCATTTCGCCAACAGCAATCAAAAAAGCGGTATTGCAACCCAAAATGGCAATAAAAGTGGCAATGGCAACGCGGCAATATCCCAATCTTTCCAGCCCTTACCACTTGCCATCACTGCGCAACTATGCTAAAATAAAAGTGGCCACCCTCGTCAGTGGCCGCGAAGAAAGGTTATGGTAGTAGGCCCCTCCTGGGGCCTGCTATCATTTTTTTATCATTTGGGGTGCCCTCCTGGCCTTACGCCCGGTCGCCGGATTGGCCAGTAGCCTTTGCACCCTATTAAAGTCAGCCACCGATATCAGGGGCTGGTGGCTACCCCGGATGAGCTGCCCGTGCCAGCTGTTGTATCCGGCATAGATTGGGCGGGACAAAATCAGCCGCACCGACCAGGCGCACATCTCCCTGCCTCTCTTGCCGTGGTAGCCCCGGAGGCGGCACAGCTCGGCCACGGCGGATAGGCTCCGGTGCTCCAAGTATTTGCTGTATATGTAGCGGATGATCTCCGCCTCGGCCGGATTGGGCACCAGGCTATCAGATCCATCCAGATCATAGCCCAGGACGCTATGGCACGTCCGCTTGCCCTGGGCCGCTCGCTCAGCCATAGCGGCCCGGACCCGCTCAGCCGTCACCTCTCGTTCCATTTGGGCAAATACCCCGATCATGCCCATCATGGCACGGCCCATCGGAGTCCCGGTATCAAAGGACTCTGTAAAGCTCACTAGGCTGGCACCGTGGGCCGCCAGCAGCTCCAGCGTGGTGTACAGGTCCGCCACGCTACGAGTCAGCCGGGATAAGGCCCACACGGCCACCACGGCGATCTTTCCGGCCTCCACGTCGGCCAGCATCTGGCGCATAGCGGGGCGATGATCTATATCCTTGCCGCTGATACCAGCATCCTGGTATAGGGCGGTGGCATAGCCCTTCTGGGCGGCCCAGGCCTCCAGCGCCGCCTGTTGAGCGGCCAGGGAGTATCCCTCCCTGGCCTGATCCAAAGTGCTTACTCGGATATAGAGGGCGGCTACCTTGGTGCCGCCCTCCTTGCCGGTGGAGCTCATGCCTTGGCCTCCGCCTCGGCAGCCGCCTTCTTGGCGCGCCACTCGGCGCGGGCTTCCTGGGTGGCCACCAAGGCATCCTTCTGGGCATCCGTCAGCGCCTGCTTGTCGCCGCTGATGTAGATGCTCCAGTTGCCCTTGCGCCCGTACACCTTGCCGTTCCAGCGGCCTCCGGCCAGGATGGCGGCCACATCATCGGGATACTCTGGGCAGGGGCCCAGGGCCTCCAGAGCGGCGGCTGCCTTTGCCTCTGCTTCGGCCTCGGCGGCGGACTTCTCGGCAGCTTTCTTCTGGCCATAGTGCAAGGTATCGGCATACCCTGCCTGCTCTTCTTTGGTGGGCAGCTTAATCTTGCCGCCCATGGCCTGGATTTCCTCCACAGCTGCCGGGAGATTCGCCAACGGCATCCGTTTGGCCCACATCTTGGCTTCCGGGCCGCCCATGATATCCAGCAGCAGGCCTGCAGGCCCGCTCTTGCGGCTGGCGGGGAAATCTTCCGTCCACCGGTAGCCAGCGGCCTTGAGTTCGTCCTTGCGCTCGTAGCTACCATTGGTGATCACGATCACTACTTCTGCAACGCCCTTCAGGAGGGCGGCAGTATCGTCCAGCCGGGCTTCAGCCATGAGGCCCAGAGCCTTGGACTCTTCCCGCTTTTGCTCTTTGTAGCAGGTGGGGCAGAGATCAAAGTTGGCCACCGCCCACTCTTCCCAGGCGTCTGCGTCCCGGCGATTGTTCTTGGTCGCGGTCTTTGTGAAAGTGTTGCCGCACTTGCGGCAGGTGCACGCTGCTGTAGCTTTAGCCATGATAAAATCCTCCAAAATACTTGATTTTTCGCCTTACATTTGGTACCATGGAGGCAACCGGGTAAGGCTCCCGGCCACCTCTGAACAGGGGATTGGGATAGCGGCTTGCTTGGTCGGCGGGGCCGCTATTCCTTTTACTTATTGATGTGCTCAAGGCACTCAACAATTTTTTCTGCCGACATGCCTTGGGATTTCAGCCACTCGATCAGCCGGGTGGTCTGCGTAGCGGTCATTTCCACGTCCTCACTTCCTTTCGTAAGGGGCTTTCGCCCCTGCCTTACACCAACTATTATACAGGATTTCCTTAAAAAGTCAAGCTTTTTCTTTAAGTTTTTCCGGAAAATTTTTAGGCGCGCCTTGACACTGTCCAGGTTATCCTTTATAATGTGCGAAGGAGGTGGTAGTGTGGACATCCCAACCAAAATCAAAATGGCGGAGGTATACGCCAAAATTAGCGAAACAGAGTTATCGCGCAAGCTGGGGACAACCCCTCAGGCATTTAATCAGAGGATGAAAACAGGAAAATTCTCGTCCTCCGACCTTGCCAGCATAGCTGAAGCACTCGGTGCCGAGTTCTGCTGCTGCTTTAAATTCCCGGATGGCCAGGAAATTTAACATCTTGGACTATCCGGAATCTCCGGATGGTTGCTGCCCATCGCCCCTGCAAAGGGGCGCGAATTGAAACGTTGGAAGAAATAGGAACGTGTTTGTCTCCGTCCCCTGCGAGGGGAAGACTTGAAACATGCCACCTCATGGGGGGGATTCCACCCCATGAGGAAAGCGGCCCCTGCACAAAGCAAAAATCCCCCTCCCAGCAGCCAAAACTGCGGGAGGGGGATAATTTTATGCCTATTTGCCGGAAAGCTGCTTGAATGCCTGATTTACGCCGGTAGCGGCCAGCCCAGACGCCGCACCAACTGCGGCGGCAGTAATCGGGTCGCCGGCCGGGAAATCCGGCATGCCGATGTACAGGGCGGCGATTCCCAGCAGCAACCCCGCCACGCCGCAGGTCACGGGGATCCACTTATTATCCAGGCCGGTGGCCCGGACGATGAGACCCACGATGTAGCACATGACAGTGATGGCTACCACAGTCGCAATACCAAAATCCATATTGATACCTCCAAATTTAATCATCGTGCAGGGCATGTACACCCAGCGAAGTCAAAAAATCCTTTTGCCGATGCTTGATATCGGCTGCATACTCCAAAGCCCTGTGCATATCCCCGTTGCAATGCGCATCCGGGATCCGCTGCACCGCCTTGGCTGTAGCCTCCCCCAGGGCAATGGCCGCCGTGGTGGACTGCAGCAACATCACATCCAGCTTTTCCCGGCTACGCTCCAGCTCTTCGGCCTTTTTCTCCCGGCGCATAATGCGCCGTTGGAGTGCCCAGGAGCAAAAGGCCGTGATGGCCGTAGGAATGCCCATGGCTGCCAAAAATGCAATGATCATATGATCTGCCATTGATTGCGTCCCCCCCCTACCCCAGGAGGGCGTTGACTCGCTGCTGCACAGCGGCATAGTCGTACCCGGCGGCGGTCAGACGCTTTTCTCGCTCCGCGCCATTGCCCCACAGACCGCGCAGCACCTCTCTGGCAATTTCATCCACAGACTTTTTGCTGGGAATTTTGATCTGCTGCCCGACCCGGATCAGATTGGGATTGCTGAGGCCGTTGTAGGCCGCCAGGGCCTGATAGGTAAGACCATACTTGGATGCAATGCCAGACAGAGTGTCACCGCTTTGCACGGTGTAGACGGCGCTCTGGCCGCCATACACCATTTTGCCGTCCCCGCCAAAGACGGCATAGCCGGGATGCTGATCAGCGGCGCGCTTGGCGTTGTCCAGGACGGCATAGGCGCCAATCTGGCTCTTGGCGTCCGCCCAGGACTTTCGCACCCGGTAAAGCTGCTCGCTGCCGGAAGGCTTGTCCGACTGCCCCAGGCGATCGTTTACCGCCTGGGCGATATACGGGAATTTGCTTTCCAGGTAGGGACCAGGGCAGGCTGTAGCGGCAAACCATTTATGCATAGTCAGGTTGCCGCCCTTATCGCCGGTATAGTTCAGCCGCTGGATGCCATTCCGGCGGCAGATATCCACGCAAAGATCAATCAGGCTTGCCAGAGCGGCGTCGCTCACGTGCCAGTCCGGCGCACCGCCATCGTTGGCCACCTCGATGGTCACGGCCACATGGTCGTTGTCGGCGTTGGAGCTACACCAGGAGCGGTCCCGCTCGTCCACAAATTGGCCAATATGCCCCTTGCTGTCGATGCCATAGTTGGCACTGGCCCCCCGCCCGTAGTTGGCAAAGATGTTGCCGCACTGCTCCAGCGTGAGGTTGCCCGCCATGTGATGGATGGTGATTTTGGTGATAGGCTTGTTCCGAGGGCTGGTCCGGTTGGGGCTGATGTGGGTGTAGGTTACAAGGTTACTGTTGCTCATGATTTTATCCTCCTGTTATGTTATGATGTTTGTTAGGGTGTCATTGCCGCCTCCGGCCGCCAGCAACGCCGGGTACATGGCGGGGCTCATGGCACTACCTCCACATACAGCCCCACCAGCTCTGCCAGAGCATTGTAAACAGGCTGTCCAGTACTCCGGGTGCACCGATACAAAATGCCGTTCTGGGAGTAGTACAAGCCCTCAGAGAGCTCCATATTCCCGTCGTAGGGGATAGGATCATATTTGCTCCCGTCGTGCGCCTCGTTGATGTACTCCCACAAGGACGGGGCGTTTTCTGGCTCCCAGCCTGGCTGGCTGGTATGCTTCTGGCGACAGCGGCAGAGCCTGCCTCCGTACTGCACCTTGTATTCAGCTGGATACTCCGTTCCAGGGGCCCACTCTGGGTAAAACTCCCGGCTCCGCAAGGCCGTTGCATCATCCAGAGGCAGGCTGTTGATTTGCTGAGCCAGCAGCATGCGCGTTACTTCTTCAGCCGTAAGCGGACGGTGGCGTTCGGCTGCGGCCGCTCTTGCGGCATCTTCTTCAAATGCCTCCAGTTCCTCCAGCGTAGCGTCTCGGTATTCTCCGTTTTCAAGTATCGTCATGCCCGCACCCCCATGATTTTGATATTAGTTCCTGCCCCGATCACCATTCCGCCAACAGCGGAGAACGCAAAGTTTCTCAGAGTCGACTCCACAGTGGCAATCCACCCGGTATGCCTAGTGCCAGTCGTCTGATAGGTGTTATTGTTGTTTGAGCTAGAGTCATGCCAGATAAGTCCATCAGTTATCGCTTCGAGGGACGATGCGATAAACCTGCTTGTTTCGGCACCAACCACCGGGAGATTCGGAGAATAATAGTAAGTAATACCGTTTACACTCAATTCTCCGTTGGCAGATTTCGTATTTGTTTCCGATCCAACCGCAGATACCATAATCTTTGCTTTACGGAGTCCGAACGGTTTATTGTCTTTGTCTTTGCTGATTGCAACAACTTGGACATCGGCTTCTACTGTGATGTTGGCAATTTCTTCCCATTCCAATGCATCCAGCATCATCCATTTGTTGTAATTTTCCAGACATACAAACTGATGGATGCCCTTTGTCAGGGATGCCGGATCAATAGCCGACATGCTCCGGTAGACAATTGCACCGACAACTCCATTGACGTCAAGCGTCGGGTTCTTGGCCGTGTTATCATTTGTGAACTCCACAGTGACGATACTACCGCCGACAATAGGGCTTGTGATATAGCCCTGCTCTACTTTAGCGGCAACGTTTGCTGCCGTGGTGCATACACCAGCGGACGGAGCAGCATTGCCGTCATTTGAGATATTGGCAATCTGCTCATCCACATATCCCTTTGACGCCGCGTCTGTATCTTCGACAGGATCATTCACGCCACGCAACCGGTTTCCGCCAAAATCAACATTGATATCAGCATCTGTAGTGAGTCCAGATGTGAGGTTAAGGCTGGTAAGCTCAACATCTCCTTGCAAAAACTCACGTAGGTTTTTGATTGCATCGCCAGCGGCTTTTGCATCTGCCGCGCTCCCCTCCTGGGTAAGGGTCTTGTCCAGCGTTACGGGTCCGGTGGTGTCACTCGGATCCAGCAAAATGGCCCCGCCACTTAGCAGTAAAAAGTGATGTACCTTTTTCGCCAGTGCGTCAGCACGTGCCGAGGAATAAGTCCTAGAATCAATAATAGCATGCGACTTATTGGCTATTGTCAGCGATGCTCCATTGGCTGTGTTCCCAGGGTTTTCAAAGTTGACGGCCAGTACCGAACCAATAGCTGCTGGATCAAACCCGGCAGAAAGTGATCCGACTTCTTTTATTGGACTGCTCCCCGCAGAGGCGCAGGTACCATAGCCGGACGCCGGTATCTTAACGGCACCAACCTGGCCATTGACTGATGCAACATCGCAGGATCCTGCCGGGCCTTGGGGACCAGGCTCGCCGGGGTCGCCCTTGTCGCCTTTTGGCCCTTGGGGGCCGGGGTCCCCTTTGGGGCCCTGGGGCCCCTGGTCGCCAGCCGGTCCAGCTGGTCCGGGTGCGCCGTCTTGCCCGGGGTCCCCCTTTGGTAGCACGATCTGCCTGGTTTGCACCGATGTCATACCAAACTTAATCGCGTCAAAAGCAATCTGCATAATATTACTTTCTGGCTGCGATATTTGCGGGATGTAATATCCACCATCCTGGCCGTCAGACCCGGGCGCGCCGTCTGCACCTGGATCGCCATCCTTGCCCGGTGGCCCCACAATATTGGCCGCTGCTGGCGGATCGCCCATGCCATCCTTGCTCGGTGTCCAGGATAGGGTGCCATCGTCCGCCACATGCGGGATCCAATACCCGCCGTCCTCTCCGGGATCCCCAGGCACAGGGGTGCTGGTACCGCCAGATTGCTGCTTGTCCAGCAGGATCCAGGCTCCGTTTATTAACATAAATTGATACAGCCCTGCAGTAATGTCGCCCGCCCCAATTGGTTGCGCTGTGATGCGATCTCGGATGGTGTACTCAATGCCATTGTAATCAAGCTTGGGGCTCTCGGCAGTATTGTTGTGCACAAATCTTACCGCCAGCACCGCACCAATCGTGGGCGCAAAACCATCCACGAGAGCCGCTGTTTTGACCACATAGTTTGCGGCGGTGGAGCAGGTGGTATATGCATTCACTGGCAGTGTTACGGATCCAGTCTGCCTATTGACCGCTGTAACACCAACTGGCACAGTCACGCCGCCATTGGCATCTGGGTTGATGCCATTGACGGATTTTACCGACCCGGCCGCTGCAGCCTTTGCCTCATCAATCGCCCGGTTGATATCAGCGAGGGATTGGTAGTTGTAGTAGCTGTTTGATGTGGCGATGCCGGCCATCGGTGACGCTTGGACGTGCACCACAAAGCTAAAGGTGGCCAGCACTTCGGCAGAATCCGAAAATACCACATCCACCAGCACATCTCCGGCGCAAGTCAGCACTTCTGGGGCAAGCGTAATGATGACGTCGTTTAAAGCTGTGGTGGGGTATGCATACGCTTTAGTGCCGTCAGGCAGCTTATCGTATATCCCACCGGTTCCGTCGCTCTTGCAAAAGCGGATTGCTACGTCGGATTTGCCAGGGCTCCAGCTGATTCCGCCATTGCTCAGGCTGATTTGCACCTTGCGGGTGCAAGCATCGCCTTGCTTGGCGTAGATCTCCGGCATCCGGGCGGTGCGCTGCATATCAATCCTGATTGGTGTAATAATTTCCACCGCTTATCCTCCCTTCATGGCGGCCCGCAGCCGCTGGAAAAATGTGCTGTTGGCATCTGTAATCTGCTGCGCAACGGCCTTGATGGTCCGCTGGGCGGATCCGGAAACTGTGGATACCCAGATCTTATTGCGCTCTGGATGGTGTGGGTAGATTCTTTGCTGCCGGATTTGCACAATGTGCCGCTGCTTACGATGTGGATCTACAAGCAGGATTTTGTTAAACATCGACATTTCCAAATCTTGCCATGTCCTTGCATCCAGCTTGCGCAGGTCCGCCACGTCCAACTCCCAGGATCTGGTAGGCTTGCACGCCTCATCAACCCTAGCCTGGGCATCATCTTTCAGGCTCTTGGGGTCGGTATATCGTTCGTCCACCCAGACCTTGGATATGATTTCGTTGGTGTATGCCCGATTTTCTACATAATCTTTATTCCCGTTGATTGATCCAATCCGTAGCCCGTCCTTGCCAACGGGGTACAAGCGGGTATACAGATCTGTGGATTTCCCCTTAAAGTTGGCCTTGCGCAGGTTTACACTATCTACCACATAGGCGTTTGACTGCCCGATATTCCCCGGGATGATAATGGTTGCCACCCGGCTGTAATTGTCAAATCGCACTCGGTAGCCAAATAGATCCTCAATGTCTAAGATGATGTCCAGCGCTGTCGGGCCATCCATTTCGATGGATCTCTTTTTTGTATCCGACTCAGCGCCCTGGACAATCCATCCAAGCCCTGGCCGGATAGCATTGATGATAGCATAGGCGGTCTTGGATCCGCTTTTGTAGTCCAGGTACATAGTGGCCCGCCAGATGTCCAGGTCCAGCTGGCAGCCGATGTCTGCTACCTTGCTGCCGGCATCGATGGTTTTGACTATATATGTCTGATTTTCGGTGGTTTCAATGATCCTGGTTTCCTCCCGGATCACTGCGTAGGCAGGATCAGTTACCTGCACCGTAAAGTGCAATTCGTCTAGCCCATCCTCCATCCGCTGGATGTAGTAGTCATCCGTGGCGATGATGATGCCGCCCTCAAAGTCCGGGATATCGCCATCCCATGTCACTTCCGTGGTCACTCGCATTTTCAGCATAGCGTCACCTCGATCACAAAAATGTGGGGACGTAGGTAATTTCCACATCCGTATAGATCCGGCCGCCTTCTCCACTTGCAATTTCGTTCCAAATGGATATAGTATTTTCGCCCGGGATCAGATACGGGAAATCCGTCCAGATCAATTTCGTGGATATGGGCTTCATCGCCATAGTGTAAGCCTTGTGGATGCCATCCAATATCGTAGTGCCACCTATTGCGCCAGGGTAGATCCACGATACGCCGTTTAGCCTCAGCCCAAGCCCACTAGCCTGCGCCAAGCCATTATCTGCAGATAGCTTTATGGTGCAGTCTGTCTTTTTGATATTGCTCTGGCAGTCGATGATGGTGTCGCCGTCCGTGGATGTAAAAAAATTAATTGTGCGTGCCTCCCAGTGGCGCACTGCCTGGAATTGATACTCCACGGTGGCCACCACCTCGCCGGACACGATGGGTGCGCTCTCGGCCAGCAGGATGGACTGATACAGGTATCCATCCCCAATATCAATCTCCACCGGCCCATCAGATAGCAGGGCACTAAAGGCGGAGATATTTTCCGTCCACTCCCGGGGGGATTGCCCCCAGAAGTCAATCCGGCAGATAAAGCGCCGGGCGCCGCGCCTCTGCTGGAGCAGGTGCACGGTATTGCGCCCCGCCCCTTGGAAAATGCCAGTGTCCACCTCGCAGGCGGAGATTTCCGGCCAGGATTGCATCTTGGCTCCAAATTCGGCCAAGTCCCTGCCGGCAACGGTCACCGGCAGGGCAAAGGCACTGTACATCTCACATCACCTCGAATTCCATTTGCTCGCCCATGTAATGGGCTGTGCTCCGGGCAATTTCCCGGCCGTCCAGGTACACCGGCACCTCAAGCGTAGCCTGCAGCTGGGCGCTGCCCCGGAGTGTAGGGGCTTGTCCGGCATCCTGGTAGTAGGCGGGCGCGGGGATGGTGGGCGTCGTGGCATCTCTGGCAGATGCCAAGAATTCCTTGGACGCATGCGCCAGATCAAAAGCCTGCATCCGCGCGGCGTCAACCACTAGGCCGGTGCCTTTTTCAATGCCTTCTGCAACGCCAGCAGGCCACCAATAGCCCACATCCTTTTCGCCGATGCGGGAAGGAGAGTTGATTTGCAGCGTCTGCCTTGATGCCCGCACGGCAGATCTGGCAACATCCTGAGCGGCGGACACCACAAGATACTCACCATTTCGGATGCCGGACGCTGTGCCGGCGGAAAACTGATAGCCAACATCCGTGCCAGAAATTTCTGTGTATTGCTCCAGCTCTGGCAGATTTAAGGCGATGGCCCGTTGTGTGCCAGCCAGTAGTTCCATGCCAGATGTAGCGCCGGTCTTCTTAAAGCCGTCTGCCATGGGGTTGATGGCTTCCATGGTCTTCCGCACATTCTCCTTGGTGATCCGCTCGGATTCCGTGGGCAGCTTTTCATATTCTCCCTTGTAGCACCGCACGGCGGTCTTACCGCCCTCCTCTACAGCAGTTTGTAGTTCGGTCATGGATGCGGTGTTGCCGTTCAGCCATTCTTCCAGCACACCGTTGTACTCAGGCCCCAGGCCCCGCACGTAGGCCAAAAAATCATCAGAGAGCTGGTTGCCATACTGCGCTTGCAGCCTGGCCAGGTTGTTGTTCCAGCTTTTATAGGTCTCCGTTCGCTGCTGCATATTCTTGATCATCGTCTCCATGTCCGATATGGATTTCTGGGTGATTTCGTCGGTGGAGTTGATGATCCGGTCCCGGTAGTCCTCAATACCAGCGGCTGCCTCGTCAGCGGTCACTCCGCTGGCGGCCAAAATTTCTGAAAAGCCGGTGATGCTTATTCCGGCATCTGCAAAGGACGCGCTGTAGGTGGATAGGGCGGTCTGCACATCGGTCAGCTTCTGGGTATACTCTGCTGCTGCCTCGGTCTGGGCCTGGGTCGCTTCAGCTTGGGCTTGTTGTGCAGACGTATCGCCAATTTCACCCTTGTATTCCTCCCAGGCGCGGGTCATGTCATCTACTGTCGCCCGATTTTCATCCAGCGTAGCTTTTCCTTTAGCAATTGCGTCACTGTAAGCATGCTGCTGGTCCGTGTTTTCTCTTAAAGCCTGACTAATCTCGCCTTCTTCTGTCGTCAGCTTGTCGAGCTGCTGCTGGTATTCAGCCATTTGAGCTCGGGCTTCCTCGTAGCTCAGATTTCTGTTGTTCATCACGTCATTTAGCTTCGCATTGACTACCGCTTGTTCTTTTTGGTTGGCAGTCAACCGGCCCAGCAAAGGGATTTCATCCTTTTCCAGCATGGATAGCTTAGCTTGATTTTTATACAGTTCTGCGGTAGACTCAGCCCAAGCATCAATGGTGTCCTTATATTGCTTTTTCATGGCCTCAGCAACAGCTTGCTCTCTCAGGGCTTCGATGTTGTCATAGATAGCCTCGGTTCCGCCTTCTAATAGTCCGGTCTGCTCATCAATTTTCAGGTTCAGATCTGGAAGCAGAGTGTTCAGGGCATCCACGGTCATCCGGTACTCTTCTTGAGCTGCTGCAGTTTGCAACCCTTGGATTTCCAAGGCTTCTAATCGTTCTACGTAGTTTTCAGCAGCATCAGCCGTGCCAGTGATGGACGCAATTGTATCTTCCGCTTCTGTGGCAGCGGTGGATACAGTTTCCTCCAGCGCTTTAGCGGATGTGGTTAGTTCATCCACGTTAATCTTGGCTTCGCCGCTTTTCGCGCACAACGTGCCAATGGCAACAACTAATCCAGTAATTGCAGACGCAATAAATAAGGCCGGATTTGCAGCCATAGAGATGTTCAGCGCATCCATGGCAGTTTTTGCCTTTTGCGCAATCATCAGTCCACCAATTGCAATACCAAGCGTACCGGTAGTGGTAGCTACACCAGCGATTCCAGCCGTAATTTCTGGGCATCCAGTGATGATATTGGTGCCAATCTCCAGTACATCAGTCATACCTTTTTTGACATCATCCAAAGCGGGCCGCAATTGGTCGCCAGCTGCAACTCCAAGGTTGGTCAATGCATTTTTAAAGCGCGTGTCAACAAACTCAGATGTATCTGTCATGACAGAATAGGCATCTTTTGTGGTAGATGTTGCGCCGCTCATCTCCCGCTCCATTTTGGCCAGAACATGGTTAAAATCGTCAAATCCCTGGACCGCCAGGGCATTGGCCGCCTTGCCAGCCTCTTGGGAGCTCCACAGCTGCATCAGCGCCTCGCTGTTGCCGTCCACAGATTGCATCAGCACATCCAGCACATCCGCCAGGGACCAGCCGTCTTGCATCAGCTGGCCAAAGGATTTACCGGTTTTCTCCTGGATGATCTTGCCTACCTTGCTACTGCTTTTGCCCAACTCGTTGAGCATGCCAGATATGTAGGTAGTTGCCTCGGCGGTGGCGATGCCGCCCTTGGTCAGCTCCACATAGGCGGTGGACAAGTTGGCAAGCCCAACGCCATAGGCGGAACCGGTGGAGATTGCCTTGCCCATAGAGGCAGACAGCTCATCCACGGAGGTTTTGCCAAGGTTTTGCGTCTGGATCAGGACGTTGCTGATCCCGCCTACTGCGTCCGCCTCCAGGCCATAAGCGTTGAGCGTGGTGGTCAGCACGTCCGTGGCATTGGTCAGGCTTGTAAATCCAGCCACAGCCAGCTGGTTGGCTTCTCCCACAAAATTGGCTGCATCTGCTGTAGCCACAGAGCCGGAGATTGCCTGGTATACGGCTTCGGATACGTCTGTGGCAGCCATGCCGGAGGTAGCGGACAGATCCAAGATATCCTTGCGCATATCGCCCACGGATACCTGCGTAGCGTCCATGATGGTTTGGGTCTTGGCAAATGCTGCATCAAATTTTGTGGATACATTGATTGCGGCGGTGCCCATGGCCACCAGGGCGGCGGTTACGACAGCAGCCGATTTCCCGGTGTCCTCCAGCGTTTTCTTGAATTCTCTGTCATCTCCGGTTATTTTGATGACAACTTCGCCATCACTTTTTCCGGCCATGATATCACCTCTCCTTCCGTCCCAGCGCCTGCTGCAGCATCCAATTGTTGTACTCCTCCAGCGTCATTGGCGCCTGCTTGGCTACCGGTTTCCCGCGCTCATCAAGCTGGTACAGCCGATACATCTGATAGTAATGCTCCCGCCGGGCCTTATCCTTGATTTTGCCGGGCTCTGTGATCCGGTACTGCACCCGATCCTCAAAGCTGTGGGTCACCAGGCCCTCCAGTAAGGCCAAAAAACGCCACCAATGCATGGTGGCTGATGATAGATCTATCCCATACGCTCGCTGGAACGCCACGAAAATTGCTCCGGCATCGGTGCGGTAGGAGTAGGGGACTGGCCCTCCGTTACCGCCGTCCGACTTATCCTCTGTGCGCCGGTAAAAGGCGTTTACAGCCTCCTGGGCCGCTGCAAAATCCGTCGGCGCTGGACCCGGGAACCAGATATCCAAAAGCCGCTGTGGCGTCAGAGAGTCGTCCAGGGCGGCCATGCTGTAGGCGATCCCCGCCCGGTAGTCCGTGCGGATTGGATAAATCCCGCCGTCCACCATCAAGGCGTCCGGCGGGTTCCACAGGCTAGCCTCCCTTAATGGGAGGCCGCCAGGTTTTTTGCCTTGCCCTCACCGTACGCCCGTACAATGCCGTTGTACAGAGAGAGTAGGGCATAGCCGTCTGCACTGTCAGCTCTGGCCAAGATCTGCTCTGCGGTGCCGTGACCAATAAGGATATCCACAGCTTGCTGGTACTTGGCTTTGCGGCCCTCGAGGGTGGCCTCCTTGCTGCCATCCATGATCAGATTGGATGCGTCCAGGATTTTGGCGTCCATCTCATCGGACGCGACCAGTGTCACATGGATGGGGTTTTCCTCAAAAAATCGGACCGGGATAGCCCGGTCTGCAAACGCGAAAAATTTAGCCATGGTGTACCTCCAGAATTTTTATAGCTGTTGTATTGACAAATGATATACTGTGTGGTATAATAGGACCACAAGAAAGGAGTGAGCAATGTGGCACAAACTATGGTGACCATCCGAATGGACGATGCGCTCAAAAAAAGCATGGAACAGACCTGTCAGGAACTGGGCCTCAGCATGACCGCAGCCTTTACGATTTTTGCGAAAAAAGTAAGCCGGGAACGGCGGATCCCTTTTGAGATTTCTGTGGATCCCTTTTACTCTGAAAGCAATCTCTCCCATCTCCGCCGGGGGGCTGCAGCACTGAACGCCGGGAAGGGCGCAGGGCACGAACTCATTGAGGTGGAGGAATGAGAAAGATTTGGTTCGATGAAGCCTGGGATGATTATCTGTACTGGCTGTCCCAAGACAAGAAGACGCTCAAGCGAATCAACAGCCTCTTGCGGGATATCGAACGGGGGAACTTTGACGGAATTGGAAAGCCTGAGCCCCTCAAAGGGGACCTGAGCGGCTTTTGGAGCCGGAGAATTGATGATGTGAACCGGCTGGTATACCGGATTGCAGATGACGCATTGGAAATCCTGTCCTGCAAGGGACATTACGATGACTGAGCAAAAGGGACCGGGCTTTATGCCTCCGGTCCCTTTTGCTGTTTTTTATGCTGCAGGAGTGGCGGAGTAGGTGTACTCCGTGGGGATAGCGCAGCTCTGCAGCTCCACCTCGATGTCAGCGGTAGCAGACGCAGCGCCAGCGCCGTCCTTTTTGACCAGGATGGTAACCACGCCCCGTTCGCCCTTTTTGGTCCCGGCGTGGAAATACACATAGGGCCGCTGCACCACGGAGCCCTTGCCGTACTTGATGGCAAAGCTGCACACAAAGTCCTGGAACTCGTCCCCAATCAATCTCTGGCCGGTGACCGTAAAGGATCGCTTGGTGCTGGTTTTGATGGTGCTATCTCCTTCAGCGATGTAGGATTTGTCTTCGCTTGTGGGATTCAGGGTTGCGCCCATATCCTCCACGTGGGGGCCAGCAATCGCATAGTCCCCAATGCTGGCGGCTTTGCCATCTTCGGAGCAGTCCATGGCAAATACCATGTCCCTACCCACATACTCGCCGGTTGCTTCAGCGGCGGTCAGCGCCGCCATGTATTCACTCAGTTTCATTGATTTTTCCCTCCTGTAAATATGTCAGCCGCAGCTGCACTTGATATCTCGCCGTCCCGTCCGGGCTGGCGATGTAGGGGTAGGCCGTGGACGTGATTTCTACGTCACGGGCCTTCTTGTTGGGGCCTAATTTAGGCAGGTCCCGGAAGAATTTCTTGCTCTCCAGCCAATCTGCCAGCCCGCCAAACACGGCCATGTTGGCCTCTTGGGCCCTAAGGTCATCGCCGTGATAGGCTCGCGTGGACAACGTAAATTGGCACTGCCGGATGCTGCTGCCGTCCAGGTAGGCTTTGATGATGGGCTCACAGGGCACAGCGTCGATGGAGCACCGGTCGACTTCCCGGGGGAGGCAATTGAGCTCCAATCGCTCTGCCCCCCAGCCTGGGTAGGCCTGGAAATAGTCCCGCAGGACCCCAATGATACTCATTTTGTTTTGCCTCCCACATAGTTTGCAAAGCTCTGGGTCAGTTCCTCTCTTTTATCCGCCAGCATCCGCTTATCCCACTGCGGGCCCCGCATGGGAGCGCCGTGGTACTGCAGGCTGGCCCCGGTGTAGCGCTTAGGCCCCCGGGAGAAAAAGCCCACAAGCTGGCCACCCTTGATGATGGGGATATTGGGCCCCATCACCTTGCCAACATACTGGTAATGTGCGTAGGGGCCGGGGTAGGTGATGGTGGATCCGTCCTGGGCGATGGTTGCGCTGTTTTTCAGGGCGCCTTGCCGGAATGGTACATATGGATCACTGAGGCGCACCATCTCGGAGGCCAGGTAGTGCTGGGCCGCACAGCTGGGTCCCAGCCCCCGGCTGGCCAAGATTTGCACCGGATTGATATCGACTTTGACTTTTACCTTCATGCGCCCACCACCTTCACGTGCCGTAAAAATACGCCTTTGCAGTTGTCAATCACCTTGGCTACTCGGAAATGCCGCAGCCTCTGCAAATCCTTACGGCTTGTGACGGCCTGGACGGCCCCTAGGGCCATAAAGTCCCCAGGGGCAGGTAAGATATCCGGAACACGCTCCTCCGGGATGTGGACTACGTAGGAGTTTGCAGGAGTCTCTCCGTTCTCGCCCAGGCTGTCCCCGTCTGTGGCCTGCCAGCTGCAACCGTGGATCACGATGCAGGGGTACGTGTCACCGGTCGCTGTGGCCACGTGGCGGATGAAGGTAACGATTTTGTTGCAATCCAGCATCAGTACACCCCCCGATACAAAAGCCCCGTGTTGCCCAGATATAGGGCTGCAGCGTCGTACAGCCGCCTGCTGTCGGACTTGCTGCCCCGGGAGATGGTGATGCTGTGATCTCCGTTGGTCTCGGACGTCACTACGCCCGCCTCGTTGCGCCGGTACGCCTCCGCCACAGCGCAGCAAGCATCCGCAACCCTGCCTTGCAAAGGATCCCCCTCCGCCAAAGCGCCCACCCGGCCAAAGGTGATTTGGTCCAGGTAGGCGCTGGCGGGGCGGACGTGCCGGCGGAACTCGTCCTCGGTCATGGCGCCACAGTAGATGTTTTGGTAGTAGTCGTAGGTGGCGTATAGCATGGCGCTTCCTCCTCGCTACTCCTGGCACTCGGTGCTCTGGGCGGCACTGCCGGCGGGTGAGGCCTGCAATGCATCAAGCTGAGCATTCAACTCTGCATTTTCCTTTCGCAAGGCAGCATTTTCGGCCTTCAGAGCTGCCATGGCCGTTTCCTCTTTTGTGGGGATGGCAATTCCGGTCCTAGGATCCACCTCCACGAACCCGCGCCGACGCATTTCCTCCAGGCGGCCATCCGCCACCCGGAGCTGCTTATTGGATCGCATGACAATCTTCATAGAGCCCTCCTTATGCCTCGATATTGAACATGATGGCAGCCTTCCGCTTGTTCAGGATGAACACATCGTCGTAGGACTCCTCGAAGTACACATACTTGCCCTCACTGCCAGCGCTGGGTGCATCCAACTGGGCAAACTGATACTTCTCGGGGGTAATGATGGCAGAGGGGTGCACCAGCAGCATGTGGATCTGCTTAGCCCCAGCTCCAGGCTGATAGCCAACTGTAAAGTCATACACAGTCTTCATCAAGGCACTGGGGACGCTCTCAGTTTGCACATCGTCCAGGGACCGGACGGCTCTCCGGATAGCGCTCTCCCCGTTCTGGACAAACCGGGCAATGTCCTTTGCGTTCTTCAGCATGGTGTTGATGGCGGGGGTTACATACAGGATGCGCCCGGTACCGGGAACGTTGTGCTCGTCCATAGCCTCCATGTAGCCATCGAAGGCTTGAAGGATGTTGTCTACCGTCAGGGCGGTGGTATCTACCACGCCCCCGGCGGCAGCCCAGTCCGCATACAGCTTGGACACCAGATAAGCGTCCATTTCGGGAAATTTCTGCTCCTCGTTGAATACCTGAGTGATGTTCTGAATGGAGGCAACCTGGTTGGTTTCATCAATGTCCATGGGGTGGATCAGCGTGGACCACTTGCGGTGATTGGACAGTTTCTTGGGCTCCCAGGCATTTTCATAGTTCCGCTTCGCGGTTTCAACGGTGTCTCGGTCTCCGTCTACCCGGCCAGTGACAGTCAGAGAGGGGATCTGGATGGTGTCCGCATTCAGCCACCGGTAGCGGGCATCGTTCTCGGCGCTACGCAGAGCAGCAAAATGCAGGACGTTGGGATACGCTTGGGCCAGGGCCTGCTGATAGGCCTGGGCATAGTTCAGTGCATTCGGCATATTTGTTTACCTCCGTTTTTATTTTTGGGTGGAATTTGCAGCGGAGCCACGAATTCCTGTGAAATGGAAGCCGAATAGATTCCCGGCAGGCTCAGGGGGCGAACCGGTTCCCCGGGTTGCAACGGGCATCTTTCCGACTCCCTCGGGTGCAAAGGCGGCAGGATCGGTTTCTTTATAGGCCTTGGTGAAATCATCCAGGCCCAACAGCTTGCCATCCTGTAGGGGCAGCTTCTTGGCAGTCAGGTCCGCCAGGAAGGCCTTCCTGGCGGCTTCACTAGAAAATTTATAGCCGCCCACCGCCTCCTTGACTGCAAAGCCGTAGTTTGCGGCATCAAGCTGATCCTTCAAGGCCTGGGTGTCCGTGTTGTACTTTGCTTCCCACTCGTTGGCTTTAGCCCTGATGCCGTCAACATCCATATCCTTGTAGGACTGGATGGCAGCATTCGCTTCTCCAAGCTGGGTTTTCAGGCCGTCCCGCTCAGTGGTCAGGGTGCTGATTTGGTTGTTTTTGGATTCGATGTCCTTTCCGTTTTCTGCCATGATGGCGTCGACGGTAGCCTTAGGCAGCTTTGCTCCGTTTCCAAGGTCCAGATTTTCCAAAAAGTCTCTTTTCATGATGTATCCTTTCTCCGCTGACGCTTTGCTATCGGGGGTCGCATCCCCGCGCGGTCCCGTAGTTTTACGACTTCGGGCCGGTCAAATTTTGGTCATGAAAAAAGCACGGTGCGCAAATCGCACTGTGCTTGAATCATTGTTGGGATATTTAAAATTGCTGGAAGCTGATGTTGATGCCGCCCGGACCGCTGTGCCAGATGGCAAAGGCTATAAATTCATTCCACACCCCTCGCACATTTCTGGCCAGAAACTCCTTTTCAAATTGGCCGGCCTTCCCCTCTGGGATCAGCCAACCGGACAGGTCTTCTCCGGATAGGTCTTCAGTTTCCAAGTCGCGGCCCTCTCCGCAATCCAGAAAAAACACACAGCCCTTCCTTTTCGCAGCAGCCTGGACAATCTCAAAAAACTTCTCAAATTTACTGTCCTCTTGCTTTCTTAACCCGCGCATTCTCAACACCACCTTTCAGTATAGTAATAAATTCGCCGCTCTCCTTTGTGACAACAACATCCTGACCCTTAATGTGGAATAAGACAGCCTCCTCCTGGCCGCGCCACGCGCCACCAATCTTTTCATCTGAGTGGTCCACGATGTCCAGGATTACTTGTTTCATTTTGGCTCTGCCCTCCGGTGTCCCGGCCGACAGGCCAAAATCCACAGCGTGCTTTCCTACCTTTTTGCCGAACTGTTTATCATCAAAGGTTACTGATCGCATTTTATCCTGTTTCTTTGGATTTGTAAATGGTTTTCCGGAGATTTTTTCACGTTCATACTGCCGCTTTAGCCCGGTTTGCTGCAAAAAGTCAGTTTGCGTACTCCGCCATTGGCGTAGTTTCCAGGTAGCTTCGGATGCATCCAATCCGGCGGCTTCCAAAGCGGTTCGCTCCCGTTGCCACCGGCGTATCTGCCTTTCATTGTATCGCTGGATCTGCGTTGCCTCATACTCCGTCAGCTGTTGCCCGTTATAGGCGTAATCCTTGGCGTTGTATTGCTCCAACTGTTCCTTGCTGTAGGCCCTGGGGGCACCCTCGAAGTAGGGGTGGTAGCTATGGCGGCAATTCCACCCGCCCAGTCCTGCACCGGTGCCGTATCCAGTTGCAGCCCGAAAATCCGGGTACTTGGTGGACTTGCCGGACCGGCTGAAAATTTGCCCCTGCCACTCTGCATGGGATGGGCGGGCTCCGGCATGGGCGGTAGTCTCTACCAGGTCGCAGCCCATCTCGTCCGCCAAGTCCCATTGTAGTTGCAGGGCCGTTTGATTGGCCCCGGTCACCACCGCCCGGCGGACGGCTACCTCCAAGCTATCAGTGTGACCAGTAGGGTAGCGGATGGATTGTACGCCGCTCCTGGATAGATCCTTGACGGCGTTGCGGATGGCCGTGTTGTAGTCGATTGCGCCGCTCTGGATATCCACCCATGCGCGGTCCAAGGCCCGCTCAAACTGCTGTGAGGCGGTTTTTGCTGTGGTCTTGGTCAGGTTACGCATGGTGCCTTGTGTGGCCTTGCAGCCAGCGCTGAGCGTTTCGCGCAGGCGCTTGCTATCCCGGATGCTTGGAGGTTCCAGCCCTGCGGCAGCGTACTCAGCTGCATCGCTTTCCAGTGCCTTGGTGCTGGCCTCCTGCATCATTCGGCGCAGCTCCTTGTCGGACTTGCCGGTGATTTTGGCCAGAGCATCCACAATCTCCTCATGGGTTCGCCCAGCCTCTTGCAAAACCCTCTTTTGGTGCTCTGCTGCCGGGATCCAGTAATCATAGGCTGTCAGCCGCCGTGCCATGTCGGCCAGGATACGCAGCTCCGCATCGCAGTACAACTGCAAAATAGCCTCTGGTAAATTTCGCAAATACTCCGGCGTCAGCATCAGCCGTCACCGCCAAACTCCAGGGTAGGGGACTGCGCCGGCATCATCTTTTTGGCCTCATCCTCTTCAACGCCAAAATACCAAGCCAGCAGCAGCTCAGGGCGGATATACTGGCCATCCGCAAGCTGCTTGCGCCGTGCAAACTCAGCGCCTACATCCTGCAAGATGCCGTCTCCCCATGTAAAGCTGGTTTTATATGCGCCTCTGGGGGCCAGTTGGTACAGATCGGCGTACAAATCCATGATCCATACCAGATGCTCTAGCGCTGCCTGCAGGACTCTTTGCAGATCACACACGGCTGCATAGGATCGTTGCTTGCTGCTCCGGATCTCCTCCGCCGTCTTGTCCACGTTTTGGGGGTCGGAGAGGGTGCCGTAGGCCAGATTGCAGTTAAATTCAATCCGCTTGAGCAGTTTGTCCAGGCCGTTAAATAGGGATGTGTCCCGGATCTCGGGATTATACACCTTGTACAGGTCCCCGCCCTGGCCTTGGTCAATGGCAAGCTGACGAAATAGCCGGTGCCACCGCTTGAGCAGCGCGGGCGGCTTTCTGTCGGGGCTATCTGCCTGCAAGGCTCCCTGGCTGGCATCAACGGCCAGTTCACTGCCTTCATACTCCCACAGGATCCGGCTATACTGCCTGTCTGCCTCGCAGATCAGCTCTGTAGCCCGGCTGTACACCGATGCGCCAAGGGAGCTTTCCGGGTCCACCGTATTGGCCAGCGGGACCCGGAAGTAGGCAAACAGAGCTCTGTTCGGCCCTGTTCCATCACCGTAATGGACCGTGAGCTCCGGATCCAGGCCTGCCCACTCGTCCACTGCATCGAGTCTGCAGACGTTGCCCAAGGCATCTCTGGTGTTGGAGGCGAAGGCCAAGTTGCGGATGGTATAGCCTGTGTCGCTCGATTGGTGGTGCTCCATGCGGGTGTAGTAGGTCCGTCCTTTGACTACCTGCTCCACAAATACTGCGCCGGTAACCTCGCCCCGGCTATTGAAGCCTGTTGGCAAAAACCGCCACGCCGGGACACAGTCTACAACGATGTGGCCGCCATCCACATAAGGCTTAAACGCCATCCCGCCGCCGGCAGCAGCTACCTCCACATTGGCCCGCAGATTGTCCAGAACAAGCTGATATTCCTGCTGTAGGTAGTCCGCTCTGGGGCTACCTGCAATTTTGCTGTCCAGCTCCACAGTTACCAGCCGGGCAATCTCCCCGGCGATGGCTGCCGGGAGTCCCAGGCTTTTGGTAGTATCATCTAGCCACGGGGGCTTATCCGTAAACATCTTTGCCCACAGATCTATGGCCGTCTGCATGCTTGCGCTGATGGCGACATCGGCTTTAAGCGCTCGTTTTGCATCTCCAATATGCAGCATTTTGCTCAAAACACCTCGAATCCATGACAAAAATCGTTGGAACATGGCTTACTGCCCCCTCCGCTTCCAAATGCGGTTTGTCCCGTACCGGGCTGCGTCAATGTGATGGTTGGCGGCGTCTGGGTATCCAGACAAGACCTCACCCGTCTTCTTATCCCGTTCATACTCATACTCGGTAAATTCACGGGCCGTGTCGGGGCATCGCACCGGATCAATCACAATGGCCGCCAGGGATTGCAGCCACTTGGTGGAGTAGGCCACGCTACCAGGACCCTTTTCTGCTTCCCGGCAATTCAAGCCAAACGCCTTATAATCGTTGACGCTCTTATTCTCAGCGCTGTCGGCAATGATTTGCTCCCCCCGTGGGATTCGTGCTTTGATCAGCTCTGCTGTGTCCTGATTGCTGGTTCGCCGCCTGGTCAACTCATCAAACAGGTACAACGTTCGGCGGCTTGCATCATAATGCATCCGGTTCCAGGCCCAGGGATCCGGATACCAGCCCCAGTCCACGCCGTTGGTAATGCGGTCAAATTGGCCAATTTCGTCATCTGAAATGGCTCTCAATTCCAAATTTTCGAACACCGCCGTCCCGCTGCCTACCACCTCACCCAAATACTCATGCCGGTAAGCCGTCTCGTTGGTATCCTGGAGGTGCTCAGCGTCCGCCAAAAAACGGGGCCCCAGCCACTCCGGCGGGGTGGTCAGATAGGTGCTGTGATGTACCAATTTGCCCGGCTTGATCTCCAGTGCGTACCGGTTGGCCCAGTTGCGGGCCATGGCTGGAGGATTGAAGGACTTGAAGCACATGGAATAGGCACCGCCCCGGAATAGAGATTGCTCCACGGTTCGGATCTGCTCCGGACCGTCGAATTGATCTAACTCCTCGAACCAGGCAATCCCGATATACCCAAAGGGCACTTTGATGGATTTAAGCTTGCCTGGATCGTCCAGGCCGAAGAACAGGATTTTTTGACCAGTTGGCAGGTAGGTGCATTCCATGGGGCTCACTGTGCACCGGAACCGGCTGGACAGGCCCAAGGTAGCAATGGCCCAAAAGATCTGCGCATAGACCGATGACCGCAGGGTGTTGGCCACCTTGCGCATCACTACAGCATGGCACTCCGGGTGGCGCAACAGCTCCAAAATCACATCCACGGAGATGTAACTGGACTTTGCAGATCCACGTCCGCCTTTTTCCACAAGTTCATTCGCCGCACCAGACTTCACGGCCCGGTGGGATTCCTGGAACGCCGGAGAAATGATTTCGGACAGTTTATACGTCGTCAACAATTTGCACCCCCTCAGAATTATCGCCGGTCGCATCGCCCAGCAGATCCACGATCACCTTGGCTGCCCTGGCGTCTCCCGCTGTGGCAGCCTCCACTAGGCCGATGATCATAGCCATTTGATTGTCCACGTCCTCAGGCTCTACGCCGCGCCGTACGGCCTTATTTTTCTGCCGCTTATCTGATATCGGAAGCGACAAATAAAGGTCGGCGGCCTCACGTAGGCTCCGTTTCCGGCGGCGTGCCACGCCAGAAGCTTTCCCGCCTTTTCTTCCCAATTCTCTGGCTTCGCTTTGGCTTCGTTGATCCATCGGGATGAGATTCTGCTCATTTGGCATGTCACCACCTCTCTCACAAATTTCTGACCGGTAACAAAAAGAGGCTAGGGAGCAATCCCTGGCCTCACATTTTTTGCACACGAAAAGCCCCACCAGTCCGCCCGGTGGGGCCTTTGCTTTGGCTCAAAAGAAATACCCCACCGGCAGCCCGGCAGGGTTTTGGAGCGGTGGCCACCGCCATTGCTCCGATGATTGCATGATACCACACAAGGAAACTGACAATCAATGCCATTTACGGCCATTTACTGCCAATCACTGCCACATTTTCTTGGGCAACCGGCAAATTGCATATGCTGCAGCGCCTTCCCATGGAGGCGGAAGACTGCATGCAGACTTTTTTCGTCGTCATCCCCATAGATCATAATGGCCACATCTCCCCACGGCATCAGCCTGTACCCATCCCCATCTATGTATCTCAGCCTCAAGCACTCTCGCTCTAAGGGATCCTCTAAACGGTCTATGGCGGCCTCAATGGCCGCCATTTCACGCTTCGCTGCCTCGATTTGAGGCAGCACCCTTTCTTCGTATTCCATGCGCCGGAGGATGGACCTTTCCATCCGATCTCCATTCCCACCGGTGGACTTTGCGCCGGAGCTCTCCCGCATCGCCGGAAGCTGCTCCTCGTTGCGCAATCTGGCCAGCCGGTCCAGCTGATTATCCACCTCTAGGCGGAGGGCCCGGTAGGATGCCAGGCGTTGGTTGGTGGTCTTGTCCATTGTCATCCTCCTTTTCGCATTTATTTAGCAAATAACTTTCTATTTCCGCGTTTTGCTCTTCCATTTTCTGGAATCATGTTGTATCATAGCAACAGAGGTGATTAGTTTGTCAAAAGAGATGCCCGCGCCCTCCGCCGCTATCAGCATGGATACGTACATACGAGACAGGGTTGACGATCAGATTCACTGGTACGACAAAAAGGCAAAGCGTCACAAAATCGCATATCTGTCTATCCAAACTGCAGAAACCATTATTGCTGCACTTATAACTCTCTTATCAGGCCACGCATCAATTCCATGTATCCCCTGGATCGTCGGAATACTTGGCTTTTTCATAGCGACACTAGGCGGAATATCGAAGCTTTTCAAATTCCACGAAAACTGGATGCAATACCGGTCAACATACGCGCTTTTGCTGTATCAAAAGCATCTGTATCTCACTGGTTCCTCTCCGTACAGCCTTTCCGGAGACTCTATCGACACCCTATTTGTTAAAAATATAGAGCAAATCATATCTTCGGAAAACAACCAGTGGAAATCTGTCCAGCAAGCTGCACTAAGCAAGCAGGGCGGCGGAAATCAAACTGGTTCATAAGTTTCTTCGAAAATATCTGGTTTGCAGGGATACTGCTCTCCGCGGACTCCGGTGATAATCCAGTCTCCTGCATCTGCCTTCATATCTCCCTCAAGTGTGTGTATGACGAGCTCCTTGTCTGTTTGGAAGGCCTCAACAACTACGGGCTTCTTTCTAAACTTACTCATAGCATCACCTCTTATTTCAAAATTTGAAAGGACTGATTTATCTTGGCGATTCAGCACATTTTTATTAGCCATGCCTGGAAGTATTCGGATGACTACAACACTGTCGTGAAGTGGCTGAACGAAGCTCAGGAAGAAGGGGACTTGACATGGAGCAATTATTCCGTCCCTGAACATGACCCGCTGATTGATCCTAGCACCTCTGTTGGAAAGAAAGAACTCCAGAGGCTTCTGAGAAACCAAATTTCCCCAGCATCCAAGGTCATTGTGATCTCCGGAATGTACGTTGCGTACAGCGATTGGATCGACTACGAAATTGACACATCTGTCGATATGTCAAAATATATCATTGGGCTTAGGCCTTGGGGGCAGGAACGTGTGCCAGTCAAGGTTCAGAACAACGCCGATGTTATGGTCGGTTGGAATAAAAAATCTCTCGTTAACGCTGTCCTAGAAAGGTAATAACGCCATCGCCGCCCCATTCGGGGCGGCTTTTTTATGCCTATGCTGCGCGCTACTGCAGCCCCAGGGATACTTTTAGGCAGCAGTCCAGCTGCTGCAACTCGCGGGCAGTCAGCCGGTAGACCTTGTTGAGCAGCCGCTGCTTGTCTATCGTCATGATCTGGTCGCACAGGACTCTGGATGGCCGGTAGCCTGGGATTTGTACGTAAAACTGCATCGGATACGGACGCCTATCTGTGTTGCTGGTCAGTGGTACCGCAATAGTCGTTTGCGACTTGGTGTTGCCCACATCATTTTGCACGATGACAACTGGCCTCTCCTTCCGCTCCTCGCTGCCAATCGCACTAGGGGAGCCCCGGCAGAAATAGACATCGCCACGATTTATCTCCTTCATTATCTCGCCTCCCAACTTGATTCGATTGCAGAAATCGCAGCAAACACCGGGTAAAACACCTGCGGCACCACTGCATTGCCTAAGGCTCTAAGTTCGTCCACCTCGCGGGGAATCCCATCACTGTCTCGTAGATCTGTATCGTCTCCGCAAGTGAGTACCCGGAAAGCGTCGTTAAGTAGCAAAGATGTATTGATTTCCCCGGTTTCGCCATGACACACCTCATGGACTTCAGGCGCCTGCAAAAATCTATCGCATGGCCGTCCGAAGCGCATGGCGTGGGCAACAATGCAAATCCTTTTTCGGAGATGTGGCGCGCCGGCTTGGAAAGCGGATAGCACTCCCCAACTCGCATCATACCCCATTCCGGCCAAGTCCCCAAGTACTCGTCCGAAAAACCGTCCATGCTCACTTGATAGCAGCCCTGGTACATTTTCTGCCACGACCCATCGGGGGCCAACTTCGTGAATGACTCTTGCAAATTCTCCCCACAAATCACGCTCATCACCAGATGCCAGGCGTTTACCTGCAAGGCTGTGCGGTTGGCACGGGAAGCCTCCGGAGATAACGGTGATCTCTCCAATGCCCGCTCGATCCACGGATATCCTTGTGACATCCCTGATATCCCTCCATCTTTGAACATTTGGCCAGTGCTTTTCCAGGACCTTGCGCGGGAAATCGGCATATTCGCACTGACCAACAGTCCGAAATCCGGCCCATTCAGCGGCCAAGTCCAGACCGCCGATCCCGGTAAACAGTGATAAGTGGGTCAGGCCCCGCATCTGCTCTCAACTCCTAATATCACTGGCGGGTGCACTCGGCCCACAACGATCAGATAGATCTTCCTGGTGCGCTGCACGGCGGCAAGCTCCTCCGGATCCAGCTCCCAGCAAGTCTCAATTTCCTGCTGGCCTCCAGGGCACTGCATGATGGTGGCCGGTAGATCTCCGCAGTCCTCAGCGGTTAGGATGATGTTGGTGTTATCGGTCTGCACCGGCCGCATCTTCACCGCCCCCCTTTATTTTCAAGGTAAGCCTCTTCCTGCACCGCCATGCCCGTGAGTTTGCCATCCATCCCTCGACCACAACGGCCGGCCCATCAGGCCACTTATCGCAAGTAAAATATCCAGCCCCGACGTATTCGCAGTGCGGACACACGTAGGGATCGCACATAATTGGCCCTTCCAGCAGGCGCCGGGGCTTACGCTTTTTCGCCATCTGATGGCACCTCCTCCGGCTCGAAACTACTGCACTCGCTTATCGGGCAATCGCCGTTGCCGCCATAAAGGCAGCAGTCGTCGCAATCACGCCTGCACCGGTTGCAAAGGCAGTCCGGATGCTTGTATTTACATTCGTGCAAAATCCCTTTTTCCGCCGTTCCACTCATCGCCGCCCCGCAGTTGGGGCAGTACTTGTACTTTGCCAGCGTTGCTGTAGCCAGTTCCCGGCATTCTCCGCAGTAGGAGCACCGATACCGGCCAATGAGTCTGCCCGATGTGCCGGCCGCCGTTTCCCAGTGCCCGCTGGGGCGCTGGCCATTTTCCGCAAATTTCATGCCATTCCCTCCATCGCCAGCTGTTCGTCCGCTGGCATTTTTGTGATGTAAATCTCCGTCCGGGGATTGTCCTTATCCCAGAAACATCGGCTCCCGTCGTGCCCCGTCACGATGCCGTAGTGGTCATCGGCGATGATACCAACATCCGTCAGTATGTCGTCAACTGCCTCCAGCAGGTTGGTCAAGTCCGTGCGCCGCCGGGTTGGCAGGTAGAACAAGCAGCGGATGTTAAGGCTGCAGTCTATGGGGCGGGGCGGTTTCGGCGTCAGGAACCGGGCTGCATCCTTTGCGTACTGCCGGTACTTGGCGGACGGCATGATAAAGGGCCGCCCTGTAGCCTTGTTGGTCATGATCTGCTGGCTGTTCTTCTTGGTGATGGGACTCAATGGGATTACGTACTTGATCTCTGCCATACTCATCCCTCCAGCCTCTTCAGTATGCTCTCCCCCTCCGTCAGGGCGGCTACGTATTTCCGCACCGCCGGGGGCAACGCCTCAAATTCCCGGTCGCTCTTCTGGCGGGCAGTATAGGCCCGCTGGAAGTTGGACGCTACCACAGATTGCACCGTGTCTGCATCCATCAGTGCCCACTCCCGCAGTTGGGATGGGCTATGGGCTACTCGCTGCACAGCCGGCGGGAGCTTGGCAAATTCCTCCTCAGAGCCGTAGGCGCTATTTCTGAGCGCTTTGGCTACCAGATTCCAGGCCTCCATGGCCGTCAACTCATTTGGCCTAGTAAGCCGCTGGATTTGCGCGGTGACTTCGCCAATGGCCGGTGGGTAGGAGTTGGGGCGGACCTTGATCAGCGCATATACGGCAGCGCTGACCAGCTCATAGAGCTCTGCCTCGAAGCACTTTTGCCACAGCTCCACAGCCGCCGCTTGATCTCCGTTGCCGGCCTTGGAGTAAAATCCTGGGTAAGCTGCCCATAGGGTGGCCATGATTTTTGCTGTCTCTGCCTTGGTCATAGTTCGCCCTCCTCTTGGAGCATTCGCAAGAACGGGTTGTTGGTCTGGGGCTGCTCCTGGCGGCCCTGGGCCTGGCTATCGTACTTGCCATCCAGGACTTTGGCCATGTTGGCATCGGCAATTAGCCAGTCAAAATCTGCGGACCAGTTTCGCTTGTTGGAGCCCTTCAAGAAGGCGCTGGCTTCAGCCTTTGCGAATAGGGCCTGGAAATCATCCAGCGTGTATCCGGCCCGCATTCTGGCCCGGATGGCACCTTTCCGGGCGTCCGACAAGACTTTGCACTTCGGCAGCGATATGCAGGTGGCATTGTACATAGCCTGGATGGCCTTATAGTCAACAGCTGGTGCCGCCGGGCCGTCAGGCCCGCATGCGTCCCCTCCAGTAGCTCCGTCAGGAGATACTGGAGTCTGGTGTTCTGTAGTGTTCTGTAGTGTTGTGTAGTGTAGCGACGGATTTCCGCTTCCATTCCGATCTTCTTCCGCTGGAATTCCGTCGGAATTCTTTCGCCCTTCCGCATTCTTGCGCCGCTTTCTTTCGCGGTCTGTGGCGCGGCGTTCCGTAAGTTTTCCGCCGTACTCACTCCAGTCATGCAGCGCAAGTCCGCCGGATTCGGAGCGGTCGATCCAGCCGTTATTGATCAGTGCCGTCATCAGTTGGTCAGCCTTTTTTTCCGGCCATCTGGTTGCTCTGGCAATGGTGCGATTGGAGATGTTATCTAATCCGCCGTCCGGGGTATTATCCAGCGCCCACAGCCACAGGGATACCAGCATCCCTAATAGCAGCACCGGCTCTATGTCCAAGTCATCCGCACAGGAGTACAATTTCCGGTGCTCTCTGAGGCTTTGGTGCACCTCTATCCATGCCATACCCTCACATCCTCCCTGTGGAGGCGGGCCTATGCCCGCCTCCTGCCGTACGATCAATCCTCGGCATCATTCGGCTCACCCTCGAAAAACTCGTCAAAATCGGCCTCTGCGGCCTCAGGGGTGGCCTCGCTATCCCTCTGAGGATCTGCAGCGGCGGGGCGAATGCCACGCTCCATCGCATCCCGGAAGAAATACTGCGTCCATGTGGTGTACAAGTTTTTGAATAGGTTCTTGATTTTCTGCAGGAGGGAATCATCAATTGTGAAGGTTTCGGAAGTCCTAATGGTCAAATCTCCATCCACGAACGCGAAAACAATTGACGCATCCGGACTGATGTAGTTGGCGGCGTCATCCTCCAACATAGAGATTTGTGCATCCATCCCTCCTACTGGCTTGATAGTCAGGGTACAGGGGTAGCGGTTAAGCTGCAGGCTGTAGGTCAGGTTGCTTTCTGCGCATAGTTCTTCAAGCTTATCCCGGTAGCTTGCGTGTTTGCAAAGTTCATTCATGTTGGCTCCTCCTCTTATGCGTCAAAAAAGTTGGATGTAGGATCATCTGCAGAGGTGCCAGGGGCAACTACCTCGCCGGTGGTAGGATCCGCATCAATGGTGTCCGGCGTCGGTGGCGCGATGGGTGATGCGTCAAGCACCCCGGAATCCACACCAACCTCATCGGCATCATACATGCCACCGAAGGTCTGCGGGAAGGCCTCCCGCAAAGCTTGCACCAGAGCCACCTTTCGGATCATCGTGGCGGGCTTGGCGGCCCATTGGCGGTTCAGGGTGCCATCCTTTTTTCGCCCGGCGTACTCATCAAACGGCACTTCCACTCGGGTGCTCTGCCTTTGGTCCTTGCGATACACCTCTGCCCATCCGCCAACGATTTTTTCCCCGGTGATGTAGAACGCGCCAACCCTATAGGTCAACTCCCCGGTTTCTTCGTCATAAACGATGATCCCGGCTCTGTGACCATCGTGCTGGGGATGATTCTCCGCCCTCTTTTCGAAAGCCTCTTTGCCGGTGACCATCGTGGCGGGCTCGTTGCCATACTTAATGCAGTAGGCCTCCCGGAGCCACGGGTTCAGCCCGTTGAACTTGCACAAATTGATGAACATGACGATCTCCTGCATGGAGACTCGCTCTTTGTCCCCGCTGACCAGGTAATCCCGGACAATCTGGGGGGACAACTCCACCGTCGCTCCGTTAGCCTGGAAGCTGACCAGTTGAGTGCTTTTCTTCTCCTGCGGTTTCCGCAGGGAGTTTGTTACTGCCATTTTGCAATCCTCCTTAAATCCTTTCGGGCTTGATGCCCAGATTGATCATTGCTTGCTTCAGCCCCTGGAGTTGGGCGCGGGTGGCGCGGACTCGAAAGTCCAGGACGAAAATCTCTTCCACCGCAGGCGGCTCTTCCGGCTCTGGGGCGCTCTGCGCAGCCATGGGGGCCGCAGGGGGCATCTGGTTCGCCTGGGCGGCCTTCGCCGCCTCATACCGGGCCAGCTCCTCCTGCTGGCGTTGCAGCCGATCCTTTTCGGCTAAGGCGGCGGCCAAATCAAAATCCTTTAAGAAAGTGGATTTTACCGGCCCTGCCAGCTCCGGGGGCAGCTGCAGCCTATCAATGACTGCCAGCCCGGCAGTGATCCGATCGATCTTATTGCCCAGCTCCTGGCAGATGGCACCCATACCGACGCTGACGTTCAGCCACTTGGGATTGTGCAACCTTTCGTAGGGCACCAGCTCCGCCAGGTTGCCAATCATGGCATGATATTGCTCTAAGATGGACTGATGCTTCTCCTCTTTCTTGGTGGCCTCATAGGCCTTGACCTGATCATCAATCTCTTTGACCGTGGCCTTGACCATGCCAACCAACTCTTTTGCCTGGGCTTCAAAGGCCTCGTAGGGCCGCAGATACAGGGACTTCATTTCCTTCCGCTTGCCATCAATAGCATCGGCCAGCTTATTCAGCCTGGCCCGGTCCTTTTTGGCCTCTCCGATCTGATCATCGCCGTATGCCAGGCCTTTGTAGCTGGCCAGACCGGCTTCCAGTTGCTGCTTGAGCTCTGCATAGTTCCAGCTGATTTCCGGCAGCGGCTGGGCCTGCGTGGGATTAAAAATCTGGATTTCCATCCGTCACCCCTCCTAAGCAAAAAATTCGGAAAACATGTCCAGGGGCACAGCAGCCTCAGTGATGTGCCTCAGACTGCCGCACCAGGCTGGGATATCCTCCTCAGGGACATTGATCCGGCAAACCCGGGCCTCCGACTCACCGTACTTGGTGGGCACATTGACGATATCACCCACCTCCAGGGGCACGTCCGCAACGTAGGTATACGAATCGCCCTCGAATTTGCCGGAGCGGCGGCCCCGGTATTGGACTTGCACAAGATTCCGTTTTTCCATAATTATTCCCTCCTATATTTCCGGGAGCAGCAGGGGCGGCTCCCGGCCCTCTTGGATCATCTGCCAGAATGCAATCTCCTGCTCCAGCAGGTAATCCAGATCATCTTGCACATCCTCCCGGTTGATCCGGTAAGATCTCCGCTCCGTCCGGATTTCGCCATCCCAGATCCGCTTGAGCTGGGCATGGAGTACGGCAAAATCCCAGCCGGTGGCCAGAAGCTGGTGCAAGATTTGGATGTAATAGTTATCTGGGATTTTATCCCGCCATTTTTCCTGCTGCATAGATCGCAGGATTTCAGTAGTTTTAATCTCCAGGATGCCGGGGCAGCCGGTGGATAGTTCCACCAGCCGCCCGTCCAGGGTGGCAAACAGCCAAGGATACTCTGGATTGTGGATCATGTCGAACTCTCCGCCATAGCTCACGCCGTATGTATCGGCGTAGTCCAGGGCGAACAGCTCCCGAATGGGCCCCTCAGCGGCATGGCCATAGGCCACACAGGCCTTATTGCTGATATCGGCGGCTTTCTGCTGGCCAACCTTGATCCGCCACAGATCCACGTTGGACATATAGGGATTCTGCCCGACGATTGCGCTGGCCTCGCTGGCACCGATGCCCTTCAGCCGGGCCTGGAGCCATTCTGCGTGAGTTCTGATTTCCGGCATTGACTCACACCTCTTCCACTGCTATAATGGGGTTGTGATTATTTCCTTTGCCGCTCTCGGGAGTACCAGTCCCGGGGGCGGCCTTTTTTGCTGCCGCCACCCCGTTGCGCAACAGCCTTGCAATGGCAGCAGGATCGTTGGCCTCCGCCCACGCCAGCCGCCGGCGGAAATCCGCCACAGTGTCATCCCATTGCTCGGCGAACCCGTCATCCTCGGTGACGGTGGATACCTGGATGATCTTGCAGTTGTGCGGGCCCCAAGGCTTCGACGGATCAATCCGCTTAATCCAGCGATCATCCTGGTAGCCATGGGCCATCGCCCACCGATAAAATGTGTCAAAGTCGCGCCAGCTCTTGGCACACGGCCGCCGCTGGATGCTGCACCACTTGGCACGCAGGTGGCGGCCACTTTGCATCTCCTTGATTTGCACTGATGTTACCTCCTACGCCATTGCGTAAATCACGCAGGCAATGCCGATTACGGCAGCCGCGATACACCACAGCGCACAAGCCCACACAGGCGTATCCTGCCGGTCGGCCTGTAATGCCTCGATAGCCATCGTCAGGGCGGCCACATCGGCCTTGGTGGTTCCGTCGTCCGTGTACTCCTGGATGCACAGGCGGCTCCGGGGGTAGGCTTTGGATTGGGCCTCCCGGCGGAGGGATTGGAGTTGGGCGATTGCGTCAGTCCTGCTCATCATCGTCGCCCCCTTGTAGATACGCCTCTACCAGGAGGCCCTTGATATCTGCCAAAAGCCCTCCGCCGCACTCAACGTAATCTCCGTCGCAGCGGCTGTACGGGCATGCTTTGCAATCCTCCAGGGGGCCCAGGGCGTAGCAGATGCCCATTGCCCATATGACATCCTCCGCCTTGGCTTTGCGCCTCTCCAAGCCCTCCAGCACGGCTCTTGCCGCCCGAAGAGCCTCTGCTTTTTCGCGGTACTGCGCTGCGATATTATCGTATCCTTTGGATTCCGAAAATGTTTGCATGTCGCGTTCGTGCTTGTACATAGCTTCCAGCGCTTCGGCTGCATCAATCATTTCCATCATTGGGTTCCGCCTCCTCTTCGTTCTCGGCCAGCTCCGGGCAAATCGCCGGGATCACCGTCAGCAGCAGCCGTGCATACAGCTCATCCGCCAAATACGGATCCTCTCCCAGGTGCTTCTTGGCCCATTCCAGCTTCGGCGCCAGCAGCGCCACCGTCAGCGGATCAGCGATCACCGCCCCGGCATCCCAGGCGGCCAATAGCTGATCCATGATGCACACATCCCACGGATTCTGGCGCTGTGCGATATCCGTGCACAGGGTGTGCAGCAGTTCCGCCTCGGCCGTGGTGTTCGGATTCTGCTGGCCCGGGTCCAGCTGGCGGGTCAGCCCCAATGCGGACTCCAATTCTGTTGCCATAGCGTCGATCATATCGGCGGCTGAGAGACTTGTTTTGTCAGAGATGCATTCGGTATCGCTGCCATAAAATGGGCAGTTCGTGCATTCCTGCTCATCGTCTGCGCAGATCCTTAAAGCATTTGCCAGCCTCCGGGCCTCTTGGATTTTAGTAGCGTCCATTTTTTGTTTCCTCCTTTTTGAATTGGCACACAGTGCCGATTATCCTCCACCCCTCCGGCAATATCCGCCTTATCATCCGCTCCGCATGCTCTGCGCTGGTGGCTCGGACGGTGTGGGTGCGGACTAGGCCGTCAGGGGATTCGGTGTGGACTTCGTAGGTGTGGTATTTCATGCCTTCAAGTCCTTTCTGGCGGCCCCAAACATCGGCAAAATCATCGCCAAATCCAGGTGCAGCACCCGGTGCAGGCCCTCCAACTCCGACAGAGTGATCCTTTTGGGATCTTTGAGCCGCCGGGATAGGGTGCATGGGTCTATGCCGGCTTTACGGGCCAGATTTTTTTGATCTAAGTCGTAGTAGGCCATCTTCATCCGGATCTCTCGCTGGAAGTCGGAGATGGCGTATTCGGTGGCACCTAGTTTGGTTCGGGGCATGTTGGGGGTCACCTCCTTCTGGTGATTGCGGTACAGTTGAATCTCCCTCTTACTTGTGGTAAAATCTAGAAAAAGAAAGGAGATGAGATAATGAAACTAAATCCAGACTGTGTACGGGACATCTTGTTGGCCGTAGAGGAAGGCTGCGACATAGGCAGGGGCGTATCAATTCCCGGCCCGAACTATAGCCGCTTGCAGCCATACAACGAGAGCGAAGTGCTTTATCATGTCCGTCAGTGCGATTTATCCGGCTTTTTGTACCAGGCAAAAACCGACTTGCTTGGCACGTATACTATTCGTGATCTAACACCTGCAGGCCACGAGTTTCTTGCGAACATCCGAAAAGACACCATCTGGTCCGGAGTCAAGGATGTTGCGGGGAAAGTCGGAGCGACATCATTAAATGCGATAGTGCAGATCGCTTCTAACGTGGTCGCGCAAATGATTAAGCACCAATTCGGCCTTACTTGATCTTCAGGAGCTTGCTAACAACATACTCGCTGCTCGCCTTCATCTCTGCATCAGATGGGGGCGGGCAATTCTTTGTGGTCATGTAATGGCATATAGCCAGTAGGCTAACGTGGTTTTTGATCCAGCCGACTGCACAAATGGCAGCGGCTAGGCCCAAAATTGTGGTTAACATGTAGTGGCCATCTCCTTTCCTGAGGTGCTGTGTTTCTGCACGAGAACTAATTTAGGATTGTGCGGATGAGTGGGGTGTGGTAAGATTAGGTGCGGGAGGGCTGATTGTGGGCGTCGCACGCATCTGCAATCAGAGTTTGCAGCGCAGCCCTTACCTTCGCTTCGGCGTGCTTAGACATCACGTGCCCATTGAGGATTTGACTGAGATATTTGGGGTTCCACCCGATGGCTACTGCAAGCTGCTTCGCAGTAATTCCATTTAGATGCATGTCGCCCACTACCTCAGCGGTCCATTGTGCAGGCATGTCGTTCACCTCCTTATTTTTGTTGACTTTGGTTAGGTTTTGGGTTAGAATATAAGTGCCAGTTGATAATAAGTCCAGAAACGCCAGGTGCCTAAACTTGTTTAGGTGTATCGCTATTATAGCTAACTTTTGTTAGCGTGTCAAGTGCGAGCAGCTAACAAAAGTCAGATTTGGCGTTTTGCACAAAAATGGAGCGCAAGACGACTATGTTTTATGACAAATTCAAAAAGCTTTGCGACGAAAATGGCGTTACATGCAATAAAGTTGCGCTAGAAATTGGGCTAAGTAACGCAACGCCCACCACATGGAAAAAACGCGGTTTAACCCCAAGATACGAAACTCTTCAAAAAATTGCTGAGTATTTTCATATATCTGTTGAATATCTGATTAACGGGGGAGACGAAGAATGTGCGCCTGTCGAACCCGGAAAGTCTGGGGCGGATGACTACCCACTAAATGCAAAAAATTTCCCTTTCCCAAGCAGCGACGGCGAAGCCGCTAAATGGAAAAGGGAAATATTGGAAAATTTGGATGATTTGCCTACGGATGCGCTGGCGTTTCTGGCTGGGCAGATAGCCATGATAAAAAACAATCGCGAATAATCTCGATCTCAGCGTCTGTCAAATTGTTAATCTCTGATTTTATGTAATCTATCATTTCGTTTCTGCTCATAGCCGCTCCTCCTTTTGTGCGTGCCCGCCCGTAGGCGGGCAAAACTGGTATCTAATCTTCTTCGATATCTTCTGGCATTAGATCATCTAAGCTTATCTCCAATGCGGTTGCAAGCTTCCTAATTATGCTTGCCTTCGGATCTACCAATCCACATTCGATTCTGGATATCGTTGCGGGAGCCACTCCGGATAATTTAGCCAAAGCTCTTACGGAGTACCCCTTATTTTCTCGCTGATTACGCAGATTTATCAATTATGCCACCCCCGTCTGTATCTTGTGCGGAGGTGTATCGGATTATCCACATTATAGCACAAAATGTGTTTCATGTGTGGAACAAACGGAAATTTTTTGAAATTCGTGTAACATGCACAAATCTAGAGGTGTGCTTTTGTGCATGTTGCACAGAAAATTATCACTCCATTCTCTTAAAACGTTGTGTATTATGTTCTGCGAATGCTTGCGTTTTGAGGCTCACTTCTCGATCGTTTGTTTGGATTATACCAAACAGGCGTTCACATGTCAATGGACAAAATCTGGGCTAGTAACCAACCGGCGCTATGTCGGTGGCAATATAAAGAAAAGAGGGACACACAAATGAAAAGAGCTATATTTTTGCTAGCTGCGCTGTGTATGCTATTTAGCGTAACAGCCTGTGCCGGCGGACAGTCGCTGGAAGAAGATGCATCCCCCCAATCGCACATGATTGATTCGCTGCCCAGTGATATGGACTTTTCTGGTAAAACCGTACCATTAGAAAGGGTAACCTTTTTCGAAAGCTATGGCAACCACGGATACACCGGCTACGTCATCGTTGCTATGTCACGTGAAAATCTGAGCGATGACGATATACACTGGATGACAAAAATGGACTTGGACAGTGTAAATACGGAGATGCAAGTCAATATTTATTTAGACGGAGGCGAGAACGATCTTGACGAAAGAGCACGCCTCATGAAAAAGATATATAATAACGAAGAACTATACTACATTTTTGAGACAGGCCTCGAACGTTATACCCTTAAGGGAGCTGAGGTTAGCTGCCAGATAATATCAAGCCCGGTGGGTATAACGGATCCGGGGACCACATATTACCATTATTTCTTTGACATTGATGGTGATTACTATTCAGATTCTATCGAGGCACTGACTGCAAACGAGCGGTCTGCGCTGATTGATGCGCTTACTACCTAGAGAGATAGCGCCAAATATAATCATCCGCCCCCAAGCAGGGCCGGAGGAAATAAAAAGAAAGAGGGAATTATTATGCCGCAAATTACATGTACAGACTGTGGCCAGCAAATCTCCGGCACGGCCAAAACCTGTCCACACTGTGGACGCGTCGTAGACCCAATTATTGAGGGAAACCGCAGGAAGGCATACCGCGCCTCTGGAAAGCTGATGGAGGGGATAGCCATCGCATTTCTGGCTGTCGGATTTGTCCTGGCTATCCTGGCGGCAAAGCAATACAAAATCATATCCGGAGATGGGTACCAGTTGAAAGAGACGGTCAATTGGGTTTTGGCTGCCATGGTATTTGCGTCATCCGCATTTCCGGCGGCCGTGTGCTACGGCATCGGCAAGTTGATCGGTGCTAAAGCGGATCTGTAAAATAACAAAATTTCCCGCTCCAGGGATTACCCCGGAGCGGGAATAAACTTAGATTAGAAAGGAGCCACCACATGAAAATACCAAAAGCCAAACAGCTCCCCTCGGGCTCCTGGTTTTGCCGTGTGCGGGTGAATGGTCAGGATATAGGAATTACACGCCCCACGGAGAAAGAGGCCGTGGCGGAGGCTATGGCCGTCAAGGCGGGGACAATTGAGGCGAAGAAGTCAGGGAAGAAAACGTTGACGGATGCCATTGATGATTACATCGCCGCTCGGGTGAATGTCTTATCTCCGGCGACTATTTTGGGGTACCGGAGGATCCAGAAAAACCGGTTCCAGGACGTGATGCGTTTGGACGTGCACAAGATGACGCAGGAGAAATGGCAGCGGGCGGTGAACGCAGAAGCACGGAAATATAGCGGAAAGACACTGAAGAACTCCTGGCTATTTCTTGCATCTGTGATTCGAGAGGAAACAGGGGAGCGGATCACCGTAAAGCTTCCGCAGGTGCTGCCAAACGAGAAGGGATTCTTACAGGCGGAAGAAATCCCGACGTTGCTGAAAGCTTTAGCTGGGAGTGACGTCGAAATTGCTGCACTGCTCGCCCTGAGCAGTATGCGGCAATCGGAAATATTGGGCTTGAAATGGGATAATGTGGACCTGGAAAGCAACGTTATCCGCATCGAGGAGACAGCGGTGAAAGGGGAATCCGGATGGGTAAGAAAAGCGGAAACGAAGAATCTGACATCAAGGCGAATGATCCCGATTATTGCACCGCTTAGGTCTGCTCTTGAAAATGCTCCCCAAAAAGAGGGTTACGTTGTCACGATGTCCGACAACACTATACGTAGGAAGTTGCGGGATTTATCGAAAGATGCTGATATCCCGTATGTCGGGTTGCACGGACTACGGCACAGCTTCGCTTCGCTTGCTTACCACCTGGGCCTCTCGGAGGAAGCCACGATGAAAATTGGCGGTTGGGCGGACATCCAGACGATGCGGCGTATTTACACACATATCTCCGAATCTGACATAAATGCACAGTCTGAAAGGTTTTTAGATTTTTTCAAAAATGGCAATGAAAACGGCAATGGAAACTTGTAGACGCCGATATACCGGCGTTTTTAGCGATGTTGAGCAAGGGTTCAAATCCCTCCATCTCCGCCAAGACTGGACACCAGTTTTGATGCGAGAGTATCTTGATTGGTGTCCAGCTTTTTCACTAAATGAGAAATAACCAATTACAGGAAAGGAAAAACTATGCGGCTGTTTCATGTTAGTGAAGAACCTGATATAAAAGTCTTTGAACCGCGCTTACCAACACGAAAAGATCTCAATCAAAATATCGGATTGGTATGGGCAATAGATGAAGCAAGATTGCCCAACTTTTTAACTCCCCGAGATTGTCCGCGGGTTGCTTATCATGTGGGCTACCAGACAACTGATTCTGATAAAAAACGCTTTTTCTCTTCCTCTGGAATTTCACATGCTATCGTGGTAGAGAGCAAATGGTATCGCACTATGAAAAACACGGTATTGTATTTATATGAATTCAATATAGAGGATTTTGCATTGCAAGATAGCATTGCTGGGTACTACGTTGCAACAACAGCACAATATCCAAAGAAAAAATATGTGCTTACTGATTTGTTCGGTGAGTTATTGAAACGAAACGTAGAAATACGAATTACAGACAATCTATGGGATATGGCAGGTGATGTAAAGACCTCAACATTAAATTGGTCTTTATGCCGGATGGCAAACGCCGCGCTGCGTCCTTGACGATTCATAGGTGTACACCATTTCATTATTCCTACACCTTTTAACAAAAGGTAGGAGGGGTGTGCAATTCGTATCAAAATAGGTTTTTCTTTTCATAAGTCCACCGTAGTTTTGATAGAATCGCGGTGGGCTTTTTTCTGCGCTGCTGCATAGAAGGAAAAGGATATGGAACGTGCTCTGAAAACTGGTGATACAATGCACTTTTGACTATGTTGGGGGGGAGACTATGTGATTACAATTAGGAACATTGATACACAGATGAAGGATGATATCAATATACCGAATGAGCCGTTCAGTATATTTGGGCGGGTAATACCGTCCTATACGGACGGACGCTGGACCTATGAGGTCATCCGGTTTGCGCCGGAAAACGTCACAGAAATGAAGTTCCCGGATGAGAATTACCGCTATGAGGATATGCCGGACAGTACGTTTCTCGGTGCATATGACGGTGAGAAATGCGTGGGATTGGCAATCCTGCAACCCGGATTTTTCAAGTATATGTACCTGTACGACCTGAAAGTAATCCAGGCATACAGAGGACAGCATATTGGAAAAATGTTGATAAAGAGAGCGAAGGAAGTTGCTGCAGAACAGGGATATTGCGGGATCTATACGCAGGGTCAGGACAACAATCCTGGTGCGTGCCTGTTTTATCTTCATTCCGGCTTTTATATTGGTGGACTGGATACCAATGTTTATCGGCATACAAGGCAGGAGGGTAAGGCGGATATCATATTTTATTCAGATTGTGAGGAAAAATGAGGCTTAATAAATAGTGGTTTGCAGGGGTGGTTGAGCAAATGGTTTTTGAGTTCGGATCATATAAAGCTGATATTGATGTTGAAAAAACGAGGCACTTTTACAAGAATGCAGAATCCGTCAGTAAAAGGTGCTCGTGCGATGGCTGCACAAATTTTGAGGAAGCCGTCGCAGTGCTTCCACAATCAGTAATCAAGTTTTTTGCTGATCTTGGCATCGATATGAGAAAAGTCTGCGAGTGTTATGTAAACATCACAAATGATAATGGAACGCTATTATATGGTGGCTTTTATCATGTCTGTGGTACTTTGTTAGATGGGGAGAGCGCATGGAAAAAAATCAACGATAGCACTGCATACTGGGATGATGGGGCAGCTGTTTCTGTTTCTCCCAATTTCCGAGTGTCTTTTCAGGAAGATATTTCGTTGCTGGAAACAGGCTTCCCATTGCCGGTGATTCAGCTTGAGTTCTCTGCGAGTATTCCTTGGGTGTTGGAAAAGAAGAATACTTACATATAACGTGCTGGCTTCCGACTTGACGGACTCCTTATCACAACTATATGATTCGCTCCATTCTTGAGGACGCTTTTCCCCTTAGTGGGGGTGCATTGTCTATCAAAATTACAGTTATTTGACAACTCAGAACTTTCCCTTCCGGCGTAGCTTCCCGCTTTGTGGAAAGCTGCGCTGGAAGGGGAATTTTTTCTCTTTCGGGTTCGACTCGCTTCGCTGGACTCGGGCCTGGGTTGGGCGTTGCGCTTGCTGTATCGTATTTCTAGAATAGGTGTATCACAAACCGGCCTGCTGTAAAAGCAAAGCTTTGCAACAGGCCGGTCATAATACACAGGTCTAAACAAATTCGGGCAGGTACTATCACAGCGTGGGCTGGTTGGCTGCCTCGATGATCTTCACGAACTTCTCGGGCACCAGGGAGGCGCCGCCGATGAGGCCGCCGTCGATGTCGGGCTGGGCCAGGAGCTCGAAGGCGTTCTTCTCATTCATGGAGCCGCCGTACAGAATGGAGATGGCCCGGGCGTTCTTGGAGCTGTACAGCTTCCGGATAACGGTGCGGATGCTCTCACAGACTTCCTCGGCCTGCTCCGGGGTGGCGGTGCGGCCGGTGCCGATGGCCCAGATGGGCTCGTAGGCGATGATGAGCTTGCGGATCTTTTCTTCCGGCACATTTTGCAGGGCAGATTTGATCTGCATGGTGATCCACTCCTCGGTGATGCCGGCTTCCCGCTGCTCCAGGGATTCGCCGCAGCACAAAATGGGGATCAGGCCTGCTTCCAGGGCGGCCAGGACCTTGGCGTTCACATCGGCGTCGGTCTCGCCCATGGCCCGGCGCTCGGAGTGGCCGATGATCACATATTTACAGCCGGCATCCACCAGCATGTTGGCGGCAATCTCGCCAGTATAAGCGCCGGAAGCGTTGGCGTTCACATTCTCGCCGCCAATGCCCACCCGGGTCTCCCGCATGGCGCGGACCGCAGCAGGGATGCAGACGGCGGGGACGCAGAACACCACGTCACACCAGCGGCCCTTGGGCAGGATGGACTTAAAGGTGGTCATAAATTCCTTGGTTTCGCTGGGGGTCTTATTCATTTTCCAGTTGCCGGCGATGATGGTCTTGCGGTACTTTCTGTTCATGTTCTTGAGCCTCCAAATATGTCTATGTGCAGAAATTTTCGCAGAAAGCAGCGGAGGGCGGCAAGCGCCCTCGCTGCCAATTGACTACAGATTTATCGATCCTGCAGGCAGGCAATGCCGGGCAGAGTCTGGCCCTCCAGGAATTCCAAGGAAGCGCCGCCGCCGGTGGAGATGTGAGTAATCTCGCTGGCAAACCCCAGCTGCTCACAGGCTGCCGCGCTGTCGCCGCCGCCTACGATGGTCACGGCGTCAGAATCTGCCAGGGCCTGGGCCACAGCGATGGTACCCTTGGCCAGGGTGGGGTTCTCAAAGACGCCCATGGGACCGTTCCAAACTACGGTCTTGGCGGCCGTCACGGCCTCGGCGTAGAGCGCCATGGTTTTGGGACCGATGTCCAGACCCATCTTGTCCTGGGGAATGGCGTCGGAAGCCACGACCTCCACATCAATGGGGGCGTCGATGGGGGAGGGGAAGGAGGCGGCGATGGTGGTGTCCACAGGCAGCAGCAGCTTCACGCCTTTTTCCTCTGCCTTGGCCATCATGTCCTTACAGTACTCCACCTTCTCGGCGTCCAGCAGGGAGGTGCCGGTGGAGTAGCCCTTGGCGGCCAGGAAGGTATAGGCCATGCCGCCGCCGATGATCAGGGTGTCCACCTTCTCCAGAAGGTTGTTGATGACATTCAGCTTGTCAGAAACCTTTGCACCGCCCAAAATGGCCACAAAGGGACGCTCCGGATCGGCCAGGGCTTTGCCCATAACGCCCACTTCCTTCTGCACCAGATAGCCGCAGACGGCCGGGAGATAATCTGCCACACCGGCGGTGGAGGAGTGGGCACGGTGGGCTGTGCCGAAGGCGTCGTTTACAAACAAATCTGCTAAGGAGGCCAGCTCTTTGCTGAGCTCCGGATCGTTCTTGGTCTCGCCCTTACTATAGCGGACATTCTCCAGCAGCATCACGTCCCCGTTCTGCAAAGCGGCGGCCTTGGCTCTGGCGTCTTCGCCCACCACATCGGCAGCCATGAGGACCTCCTTGCCCAGAAGCTCGCTCAGGCGCTGGGCCACGACACGCAGGCTCAGTTCCGGCTTCCATTCGCCCTTGGGCTTGCCCATATGAGAGCAGAGGATGACCTTTGCGTCGTGGTTCATCAGATACTGGATGGTGGGCAGGGCTGCCACAATCCGCTTATCCGAGGTGATTTTGCCGTCTTTGGTGGGAACGTTGAAGTCGCAGCGGCACAGCACCCGCTTGCCGGAGACGTCCACATCTTCTATGGATTTCTTATTATAATTCATCACAATGCCTCCTGTAGTTGTCCAGACTGGGAGTCGGTCCAGTCCCTCATTTGACCAAAATCCTGGAGCTGGGGAAAATCCAGCTGTCGCAGGGCTTCATAAACGGTAATGGCCACGGAATTGCTCAGATTCAGGCTCCGGGCATCGGGCCGCATGGGAATACGCAGGCAGGAGTCCCAATGGCGGGCCAGAAACGCCTCGGGCAACCCCCGGGTCTCCTTGCCGAAGAACAGGTAACAGCCGTCCTGGAAGGCCGCCTCAGCGTAAGCCCGGGGAGCCTTGGTAGACAGGCACCACATTTGCTCCACGTGGTTCTTCTGGAAAAAATCTTCCAGGTTGTCGTATACCCGCACATCTACCAGGTGCCAGTAGTCCAACCCAGCCCGGCGCACCGCCTTCTCGGAGATATCGAAGCCCAGGGGGCGGATGAGATGCAGGACGCTGCCAGTGGCGGCGCAGGTGCGGGCAATGTTGCCGGTGTTGGCCGGAATCTCCGGTTCCACCAGGACCACGTGAAGCATGATCAAGGACCTCCTGCATTTTCTTGGGATATTGTAAGTCAAATGCTCTCTAAAATCAATCCACAAAAACGGATTTCCGTGAACTTTTCATAGTATTCACAGAAAGCTCTCCCCAGAATCAGGAATTTTGTGAATTTTTGTATCCCTTCCGTCACCGCTTGTAGGAGGCAAAGACAGAGGGAAACATGTTTGTTCAACGCCTGGCTGTCCAGGCGGAATGTACTGCGCTGTTAACGGCGCCGCTCTAAAATATCGTCCAGATCGTTCAAATTGGGCAAGGTGGTCACAACCACTACAGAATCTCCCACCTCAATGGTGTCCTGACCCCGGGGGATGAACACCCGGGCGCCCCGATGGATGGATCCGATGAGAATGCCTGGGCGGGTACGCAAGTCCTGAAGCGGGACGCCGCAGACCCGGCTTCCTTGAGAAACACGAAATTCCAGGGCTTCCGCTTTGTCCCCTACAATGCTGTACAGAGTCTCTACGTTGGAGCCGGTGGAATTGGCCATGGCGCGGACGTATCGCACCACGGCTTCGGCGGCAATGTATCGGGGATAAAACACGCTGCCCACATCCATGTTTTCCACAATGTCCTCGAAGGAGTCCCGGGTGATCTTGGTGATGATCTTGGCCTTGGACACCTGACCGGCGTACAGGCTCATCAGGATGTTCTGCTCGTCCAGGCCGGTGAGGGTGGCCACAGCGTCCATGTCTTCCATGCCCTCCTGACTCAGGAGCTGATGGTCGGTGCCGTCGCCGTGGATGATGGTCACGTTGGGCAGAGCCTCTGCCAAGGTCCGGCAAACGGCATAGTCCTGCTCAATGATTTTGACATTCGCGCCGAAATCCGCCATTTGTGCAGCCAGATAATAGGCAATGCGTCCACCGCCCAGGAGCATAATCTGCCGAACTGGCGAGGTAGGCGCGCCGATTTTACGAAAAAACAGGAAGGCGTCCCGGGGCTGTGCCATAATGCTGATCCGGTCCCCAGCGGCCAGCTGGAAGCTGCCGTTGGGAATGAAGACCTCTTTGCCCCGCTCCACGGCGCAAATGAGGACCCTGGCTTTAAACCGGCTCAGCTCGGACAGCGGAATGCCCACCAGCGGGGAATTGGGGGACAGGCAATGCTTCAGAATTTCCACCCGCCCGCCGGTAAAGGTGTCGATTTTGACAGCGGAAGGAAAACGAAGGACCCGGGCCATTTCTGTGGCGCAGGCCAGCTCCGGGTTGATGGTGAGGCTCAGGCCCAGGTCTTCCTGGATGAGGCTGATCTCCTTCACATATTCCGGACTCCGGACACGGGCAATGGTATGCTTGGCTCCCGCCCGTTTGGCGATGAGGCAGGTCAGCAGATTTTGTTCGTCGGTATTGGTGGCGGCAATCAGCAGATCTGCCTGCTCCACACCGGCCTCCCGCTGAATTTCCAGAGTGGTGCCATTGCCCTCAATGGCCATGATATCCAGACTCTCGCTGGTATGCTGCAGAGCCGTGGCCCGTTTGTCGATGATGGTCACATCGTGTCCGGCTTTGGACAGGCGCTGGGCAAAGGTGCTGCCCACTTTGCCGTCTCCTACAATAATAATGCGCATCTTTCGGAATCCTCCCGCGCAAATTGTGCTGTCCTCCAATATACCATGATTCAGCAGAAAACGCAACTGAAAACTCCGCATTTCCATGAAAAGCCGGGAAGAAAAACAAGAAACCGGCTCTCAAAAGATGAGAGCCGGTCAGACGACTGCGTCTGTTATTCGCCGTGCAGCCACAAAGTCCAGCGCCCTGCACCGGGTACGGTGGCCACGACTTTTCCCACCACGTCTTCAGGGGATACCGTTCCGGCGTCGTTGGCGTTGTTGGCATCCCCTTTTGTGATGTAGGAAGACGCGCCGTTTTCTTGCATGACTGCCACAATGCGGTGGATGACCGTGTAAGATCCACTGCGGAACTGGATGACGTCCCCCACCTCCAATGCATCGGTGTCCAGTTTCGAGACGAGCACCATGTCGCCCACAGAGATCTGCGGCGCCATGCTGCCGGTGGCAATGGCCACAGGCTGCCAGGGAAGCAGGCCGGCAAAAAAGCAGACTAGAGCGGCCAGAATGGCGCAGATGACCACACCACCGGCGATGTGGGCTTTGGGCCGGTGTTTGGCCGGCGCTTCATCGGGACTGAGGTCGCAATCCAGAACCACAAGAAACATCATATTCAGCACCAGCTCCAGCAGCGCTGCCATTTGCAGGCTCAGCGCCGGGGAGATGGGGATCCAAAGTCCTACAGCTTGGGCTGTAAGACCGTAAAGAAGCGCCGGCAGGAGACCACCGTGTATGGCCAGCGCTGTCAGCAAGGCAGAGCGGGAGAAGGTGGGGAGGAATTCGCGCGACAGATGCTCCGCAATGGAAGTTGTACCCACAGGCAGGAGGCACTCTCCCAGTGCGAACGCAACTGCAATCCCCAGGCCTGCCCAGAAGCGGCGGCCTTTCGGCAAGGTGGACAACAGAGCGCGGAGCACCTCCCGGACAAAGATGCCCAGCAGAGCCAGTGCACAAGGGGCCGTCGACACGTCGCTGATACGATACCCCAGAAAAAGACCGCAGAGGCCTTGTAGCAGCAGCCAAATACCAGAGAATACAGCGGCCCAAAAGATGGCGGCTTTGCCGCTGTTGGTGTTTGGCAAAAGGAGCTTTTGCCACTGAAGCGCGATTTTCACAGGTGGTTCCTCCTCTCAGTACGGGTTTGGCGGGGTCTCCAGCTTTCGTGGAGGCCCTGCGTAGCCGTTATTTTGTGTGCGTATGGCTGGAGACTGGGGCGTCTCCTACCACATCCTGCCCGTATGTGAGATGCAGAGTAAATGTCTGGCTCTCTTCGGTGAAGCAATCCGACTGCGTGTCTACAGAGATGACAAAGTGAATGACGCAGGATTCGCCAGGCTGAAGTACCTCATGTTCGTCAAACTCCGGCATATCTACCTGATAGAGCTCCGGCAGCTGATCCAAAGTCAGCTGATACGCCCCCAGGTTGGCATTGGCGGTACCCCGGTTGGTAATGGTAACGGCGTACTGTACCCAGGCGCCGGGCAGGGAGAAGTGCACAGGCGCATATTGGACACAGTCTGCGGTGAAGGTGGTTTCGGCAGGGATGTTGGTCTCGGTGCGGGGATTTGCCTGGTAGAACGCCTGCGCATCATCATGGGACATGGTGATCCGTTCATTGGAAGGCATTTGGGTGTTATAGCGCAAGGCGACTGCCTGGCCAATGCATTTGCCATCCATGGCTCCGTTGTCTGCGGCTGGCAAATAGGGCTTGTTCTCCCAGTTGGTTACCATGTTCTCTGCTTCTTCCGTGCAGTTTAAAACAAAGGTGTAGTCGCTTCTGGAGTATGCGGTGCCACTGATGCCGGACCGGAAGGAATAGGCGCCGATTTGCTTTCCATATGCCTGGTCGTATGGGTGAAATTCATCGGCGGTCAGGGCAGTGGGATGGGGGTTATTGTCATCCACAATGAAGCAGTAATCGCCGAAGAAGCTGTAATCTGCATATACATCGTAAAGAACCACTTCATAGGTGGGGTCGTTTACAACGGTTTCCTCTACCAAGCTGGCGCCTGCGCTGCTCAGGGTAACGGCAGCGTCTGTGACAGAGACGTCCCAGGCTCCAGAGGCGGAGACTCTGCCACCCAGGGAAATGTCGGTGCTCCACTGGGCGAAGCCAAAGCACATGGCGCTGACCGCCATAACGCCGGCAGTCAGAGCAGCGAGAATTTTGGATCTTTTTTTCATCGTATGTACCTCCAAAGAAAGTGAGAATTGGGATTGACCATGCCAATCCAAGGGAAAGAATGGCAGTGTATGCGAAACAAATTAGGATTCACTAACTGCAAGAGGAATTGCAGGCAGATCCTGTGCGCTTAGGGTGGGGATTAAGCGCCGGGATGGGTGTGACTGGCTGTGGGGACAGCTTCTACAGCATCCTGTACATAGGTCAAATATACGGAAAGAGACTGCGTGATGGACTGGAAGCTTTCTTGGCTGTCAACGGAGATGACGAAGGTCATGGTACAGGATTCACCCGGCTTCAGGACCTCGTTTTCCCCTAATTCTGGCATATCCACGTGATAAATTTCGTCCAGTTGGTCTACATTTAGGGCATAATTGCTCAGGTTTGCGTTGGCAGTTCCCTGATTGGTCAAGGTGACGGAATACTGAACCCAAGCGCCTGGCAGGGAGAAGGTTACAGGAGCATACGTGGCGCTAGTTTGATCGTCGCAGATGGCGGCGGGGTATGTGGTACGGGTTTCGCCCTGCTGAATTTCTTCCAGTGCCGATTGGTAGGTTACTTGTAGGTGCTGATTGTTCGGTTTACTTAGGGCGGAAGAGGAACCGCCCCACAGTCGCAGGATGGCGTATCCCACAACCTTCCCAGCGGAAGCGCCGTCGTCTGTGTTTTGGTAGCTTTGATTTACCAAACCATTGGAATGGATTGTAACGGCATCGGAATCTGTGATTTTCATCATAAAGGTGGTGGTTTTTTCAGCTTTGATGCCAGAAGCATAGTACCAGGGGGAGGTGGAACCATAGCTGAAGGACAGCCGGTCGGCATATTCATTCAATTCGACTTCGGTCAGCGCTTGGGCTGCACCATTCAAATCGTCGATTTGCAGAACATACCAGTTGTCCAGATCTCGAATCGCCAATTTCACCGGATAGACCACAGCGTTTCCGGTGGGCGCTACGGCCACCGGCTCTGCGTCAATGGATGTACCAGTACTGAAGCTGGTTACTTCAGCCTTAGAAATGCCCACGTCCCAGGTTCCGCTGGCAGAGACCGTGCCATTCAGGGCAAGTCTGGTGCTCCACTGGGCGAAGCCAAAGCACATGGCGCTGACCGCCATGACGCCGGCGGTCAGAGCGGCTAAAAGTTTGGACCTTCTTTTCATCAATTTGTACCTCCAAATTGTATCATATTTGGTTAGTAAGCGCTAACCTTGAGGAGCGAGAAAACGCACCTTCGCAAAATACATCCCAAAGATTAGTGGCAACTAACCATGCGCAGTATATCCAATTTTTGGCAAAATGTCAAGCCCTTTCCGGTACAGAATTTGTTTTTTGAGCAGCGGTATTTATTGTGCAGGATCCGAATGGGTGAGGAGGGATTTCGGGAAGATTGACCTTTGGGGAATCGGAGATAGATGCTACCGGGAATTCGACATTTTGCTCAAAAAGTACACCTCGTTTTTGGGTAAAATGCCGAAAAGCACAGAGCGCGCTACAGGAAAGTTTGGCGGGGCCAGGGTCTCTTTTCCGGCCATAACCCGTTGCAACCGGCCTTCATTTGGATTATAATAAGAAAACGCACAGGTGAAATACTACCTGTGCCGGTATTCCGGATGTTCCGGCAAAGCCCTGTGGTCCGAGCAGGCACCCGGGTGAGACCGTTTGATACGAAGGAGGATGGATTCCTAATGAAGAAAATCATCTGCAAGCGCGAATACGACACGGAAACTGCCACGCTGATCAAGAAGCACACCGTAGGGGAATTCGGTGATCCCGCTGGATACGAGGAGACGCTGTACCAGACGCCCGGCGGCCTGTACTTTCTGTACTTCCGCGGTGGCCCTGCATCTGCCTATGCCAAAGAGGATATCAAATGCCTGGCCAAGGGCAAGGTGGACGCATGGGTGGAATCTCACTGAGCGCACAGCAATGGTACGAATGCCTCCGGAAGCGGGAATGATTCCGCCTTCGGAGGCGTTTTGTCTGCCTGGATTTCGCGTTTTGCGGCCCGGCAGGCTTATGTGAAAAAGGAGATGTTGTGTTATGGATCCTTTACACCACAAACAAGAAACCCTGATTCTGACCAGCCCCGTCACTGGCCGGGCGGCGGACCTGGACCAGACGCCGGATACCTACTTTGCCTCTGGTCTGATGGGCGCCGGTGCGGTCCTGTTTCCCCGGGAGGGACGGCTGCTGGCCCCCTGTGACGCCGTGGTCAATTTTGTGTTTCCCAAAAAATACGCCCTGGGCCTCGGGACTTCAGGCGGATTGGAGGTGGTTCTGCAGGTGGGCATTGGGTCTAACCAGCTGGACAGTCAGTGTTTTCAACCACTGGTGGCTTGCGGCTGCCAGGTTCGCCGGGGGCAGGAGCTGCTGCGCTTTGATCTGCAGGCCATGCGCCAGGCAGGCATCCTCACAGCGACCCCGTTGGTGGTGAACCGGGCTCCCCGGCAGGTCCATCCTCTGACCCTGGGAGAGCTTCAGGCAGGCAGTGCGCTTCTGGAGGTGGCGCTATAACGGCTCCGGGCGTTATGGTAAAGCGGGAACTGGAGGGGAGCTTTTGTGCACAGGTGTGGAAAAATTTCTGGATTTTTCCACTGAGCCTGCTCAGGCCCCGGTATTTCGGGCCTTTTCTCCGGACAGCCTGTGGATAAACCTGTGGAAGCTGGGGAAAAACTCCGGTTATCCACAAACTAAAGCGGATGTGTCTCAAAGTTATGTCTACATTTTAACCTGCGGTTCCCGCAAAATCCCCCCGCTTTTTTTCTGGGAATTCCCCGTTTTGACTAGCACTGCCAGGGGGAGTGTGTTATAATAACTGGAAGAAAGCAATCTTTCTGCTCTCTGCCCCCATGTTCGGGCGGTTTTTAAGAGGTTTGAGCCCCCAGGGCGGTGGGCTTTTGGTGTGTTTGATATCGTTTGAGGTGTAGCTATGCTTGAATTACTGGCTCCCGCCGGCTCCATGGAGGCGTTGCGGGCTGCAGTGCAAAATGGAGCAAATGCGGTTTACCTGGGTGTGGGCCCCTTCAATGCCCGCCAAGGAGCCCGGAACTTCACCGTGGAGACGCTCCGGGAGGCGGTGCAGTACGCCCACGTCCGGGGCGTTGCCGTGCATCTGACGTTAAATACCCTGGTTTCTGACCGGGAGTGTCCTCAGGCGGCGGAACTCATTCGGGCCGCTGCCCGGGCCGAGGTGGACGCATACATTGTCCAGGATTTGGGGATTCTGGCCCTGTGCCGCCAAATTGCGCCCCATATCCCCATTCACGCCTCCACCCAGATGACCATTCACAGTCTGGATGGGGTGCTCCAGGCGGCGTCTCTGGGGGTTTCCCGGGTGGTCCTGTCCCGGGAGCTGCCCAAGGAGGAGATTGCCAGAATCTGCCGGAACAGCCCGGTGGAAATTGAGGTGTTCGTCCACGGGGCACTGTGTATGTGCTATTCCGGCCAGTGCTATATGTCTGGCGTCATTGGCCGCCGGTCCGGCAACCGGGGGCAGTGCGCGCAGCCTTGTCGCTTGCCCTATGGCTATGGGCGGTTTGAGGACAAGCACCCCCTGAGCCTGAAGGACAACTGCCTGGCCCCCTATCTGCGGGAGCTGGAGCAGATGGGGGTGGCGTCTGTCAAGCTGGAGGGCCGGATGAAGCGGCCGGAATATGTGGCCACAGTGACAGGCATCTACCGGCAGGCCATAGACGCCGGCCGGGTCACCCGGGGGCAGATGGACCGGTTGGAAGCCATCTTTAGCCGACAGGGCTTTACCGATGGCTATTATCTGGGCCGCACCGGGCCGGCCATGTTCGGCGTCCGGGAGGAGGGCGGCGAAGACCGGGCTCTGTTGGCCGCTGCCCGGACCACCTATGAATCTGTGGAGAATCCCCTGGTACCTGTGCAGTTTTATATGATTGTCAACCAGAACGCTGCCATGCTGGCGGTACAGGACCCACAGGGCAATGTGTGCAAAACCACTGGCCCCCGTCCGGAGCCGGCGATGCGCCGGGCCCTCACAGTCGAGGAGCTCTCCGCCCGCCTGGCCAAGACCGGCGGGACAGCCTATGTCTGCACCCAGGTCAAGGCTGTGGTAGAACCAGGGCTCAGCTTGCCGGCTTCTGCCATCAACGGCATGCGCAGGGATGTGCTGGATCAACTCACCGCCCTGCGGGGGCGCCGGGAGGAGACGCCCCTGGGCAAGTACACAAAGCCCATGGTGTACTCCGGCCAGCGGGAAGCACCGGGCCTTACGGTGCAGGTGACTGCTACGGACCAGGTGACAAACAAGCTCCTGGGGATGCATCCCCTGTTTTTGTATGTACCGTTGTATCTTCTGATCCAGGATCGGGCCTTCTATACCCAGGTGATCCGCCGGGTGCGGCTGGCCGCTGTTCTGCCCCGGGTCATTCACGACGGGGAGCTGGCCGGGGTGACCCGGCAGCTGGATGAGGTCTATGATCTGGGAGTCCGCCATGTACTGCTGGGTAATTTGGGGCAAATCCCTCTGGCCAAAGCACGGGGCTTTGCCATTTGCGGCGACTTTGGCCTGAATCTCTACAACAGCCAGTCCATGAATGCCATGCGCTCTTTGGGCCTGGCCAGCGCTACGGTGTCCTTTGAAATGACGCTGCCACAAATTCGGGATGTGTCCAAGGCCGTCCCGGCGGAAGCCATTGTCTATGGGCGTCTGCCGCTGATGGTAACGGAAAACTGCCTGATCCGAGGCCGGACCGGCCGGTGCGCCTGCCAGACCGGCGCCACCCGCCTCATGGACCGAAAGGGCGAGGAGTTTCCGGTCATTCGGGACTGTGGTACTTGCAGAAGTCTGGTGCTCAATGGCAAAAAGCTGTATTGGCTGGACCGGCAGGAGGACTGGCGGGGTCTTGGCCTGTACGCCCTGCGGCTTTTGTTCACCACAGAAAATTCTCAAGAGGTAGACCGGGTCTTGCGGGCCTGGGAGACCGCCGCTCCCTTCGCGCCGGGAGGCTGCACCCGGGGCCTGTACCTGCGGGGCGTGGAATAGACGAAAAACAGGCCCCTTTCGGGGCCGATGTAACTTGGGAGGCGCTCTGCGATGGAGATCATCCTGGCGTCCCAATCCCCCCGGCGGCGGGAGCTGCTGGAGCGAATGGGACTTTCCTTTACCGTCCGGGCAGCGGACATAGACGAAACCATGGATCCAGAACAAGACCCGGCCCAGGAGGTTGCCCGGGTGAGCCGGGCGAAGGCCATGGCGGTCACGGCGGGCCCCGGAGATGTGGTCATTGCCGCAGACACCATTGTGGTCTGCGGCGGACGCATTCTGGGAAAGCCCGGTACCAGCCAGCAGGCGGCGCAGATGCTGCGGCTCCTGTCCGGCCGGGATCACCAGGTCATGACCGGATGGACCGTCCGCCGGGATGGCGCCGTTTTCACCCAGACCGAGGTGAGCCACATCTTCTTCCGCCCGCTGGAGGAAGCGGAAATCGCCGCCTATGTGGCGACTGGCGAGCCTCTGGATAAGGCGGGGGCTTATGGCATTCAGGGCCTGGCTGCGCTGTTTGTCACCCGGTTGGAGGGGGACTATTACAACGTCATGGGCCTGCCCCTGTGCGCCCTGGCACAGCAGCTGCGCAAACTGGGTGTGAGAATTTTGGGGGTGTGAGGCGCTGTGAAAAAACATTTGAATTTCAAAGCCAAAGCGGTTTTGGCCCTGACGGTGGTCCTGGCGGTGGTTTTGGCCCTGGCTGGTACCTTTGGCCCTCAGAAGGTGGTGCAGACCATCCTGACCCCGCTGCGGGCCGGCGCTGCCGGGCTGACCCGCCAGGCCCAGAAGCTCTATAGCCATATGTTCCGATATGACGCCTTGGAGGCGGAGAATCAGGAGCTGAAAGCCCGGATTGCAGAGATGGAACGTGACGCCAGGGTGGCCGACACCCTCCAGCGGGAAAACCAGCGTCTGCGGGACCTGGCGGAGCTGAAGCAGGAGCGGGAGGATTATGAATTGACCTCCGCCTACATCATCACCTGGGACTCCAACGATTGGACCAGTTCGTTCACCATCAACAAAGGGTCCGGCTCCGGCATTGCCGAAGATATGGTGGCCATCACGGCCCAGGGCGAGGTGGTGGGCCTGGTGACGGCAGTGGGTTCCAACTGGGCGACAGTGACCACGGTGCTGGATTCCGCCCTGGAGGTGAGCGCCAACATCGCTTCCTCCGGCTATGCGGGCATGGTCCAGGGCGCCTACACCACAGGGGCCGAGGGAATGCTCCGCATGGACTATCTGCCCACAGATGCGGTCATCCGGAACAACGAACCGGTGGTTACGGCCGGTTCCACCCTGTACCCCCGGGATCTCATTTTGGGCTATGTGGCGGATGCCGGTTTCGATGAAACCGGGGTAGCCAAGTATGCACTGTTGACCCCGGCGGCAGATTTTGAGAACATGGAGCAGGTGTTCATCCTGACCGATTACAAACACGAGTAACCGCCCAGAAGGCGGCGCTCAGGAGAGTTTGATGAACAAACGACTTTTATCCAAGCTGGAGCAGGGCGAGGGAACCACGTTGATGGGGAAGCTGTTTCTCACCCGCCGTCAGCGGCAGGTGATCCTCAAGTGGTTCTTATTTTCCCTGGTCTATTTGGTCCTGCAGGTGATGCAGGACGTGCTATTTAGCCGAATACAAATTTGGGGGGGCTGCCCGGACCTGGTGCCCGGGTATTTGCTCCTGGTGTGCCTGATGCAGGGCCCTGGGTCCGGGGGGCTGTTTGCCCTCCTGGCAGGGGTGTTCCGGAGCTTGTCCGGGGCAGTGCTGGGACCGGTGTCTCTGCTGGTGACCACCTGCGCCGGTGTGCTGCTGTCCGCATTCCGGGGCGGGTATTTGCAGCGGCGGTTTTGGTCTGTGATGCTGTGCGTCTGGGCTGGTATTTTCCTGCACCAGGGGCTGCTGTTTGCCCTGGGTCTGTTTCTGGGAAGTACATCTGCCGGGCATTGGCTTGGCGTCTTGGGCGGCAGCCTGGGGACCGGACTGGCCTGCTGCGCCCTATATCCCCTGGCGTTGGCCCTGGGGAGAATCGGAGGTGAACCATGGAACGAGTAAGTCGGAGCCGGTGCATTGCGATTTTGCTGCTGTTTGCTGTTGTTTTAAGCCTGTTTGGCTTTCGAATGTACGGTTTACAGGTCCGGGATGCAGATCCGGACAGCAACCGGGATGCCACCTATACCACATGGAGCCGCGTGACTGCCGCTCGGGGTGAGATCCTGGACCGGAACGGCAATGTGCTGGTGACCAACCGGGCCAGCTACAACCTGGTATTCAACAACTATGTGATCTACAATTCGGACAATCCCAACGAGTCTCTGCGTAAGCTGGTAAATCTTCTGCAAGAGCGGGGCATTGCCTATCTGGAGCATCTCCCTGTGACTCTGGACAAGCCCTATGAATACACCTTGTCAGAGCTCTCTTCCACCTGGCAGGGATATTTCAAGGACTTTTTGAATTACCGGGAGTGGGATTCCGACATTTCTGCGGCCCAGCTGATGAAGCAGCTGCGCAGTGCCTATCGAATTCCCAACGATTGGACGGACCGGGAGGTGCGGTTGGTGGTGGGACTGCGCTATGAGCTGGAGCTGCGCAGCGATCTCACCAACCTGCCGGCCTATACCCTCCTGGAGGACGTGTCGTCGGAGGATCTGTCTGCCATTTTGGAGCTGAACACCCCGGGCCTCAATGTGGAATCCTCTACGGTGCGGGAATATGCCACTACCTATGCCGCCCACATCCTTGGAAACCTGGGTCTGATGGATGCCCAGCAGTGGGAGACCTACAAGGATCAGGGCTACTCCATGGATGCCTATGTGGGCCAGAGCGGCTTTGAAGCTGCCTTCGAAGAATATCTCCACGGTACCGATGGGGTGAAGCTCACCACGGTGGATACCAAGGGCAATGTGGTGGCGGAGTATTTCCAGACCCAGCCCCAGGCAGGCGCCAATGTGGAAACCACCATTGACCTCAACATGCAGATTGCAGCGGAGACTGCCCTGGAGCAGGTCATCCTGGAGCTTCGGGAAGAGGGCCTGGGACAGAAGCATGAGGGGCAGGACGCCGAAGGGGGTGCGGTGGTGGCTATCGATGTGAAGACCGGCCAGGTGCTGGCCTGCGCCAGTTATCCCACCTTCCATTTGGCCACCTATTCCCAGGATTTCAATGAGCTGCGGGAGGCGGAGCTGGACCCTCTGTACAACCGGGCTCTCCAGGCGACCTACGCGCCCGGTTCGGTGTTCAAAATGGCTGTGACCATTGCCGCCATCAACCAGGGGGAGATTTCCCCGTCTACCTCCATTGAGGACAAAGGCGTCTACACCAAATATGAGAAAGAGGGCTATACCCCCCAGTGTCTCATCTACACCAATTACCGGCAGACACATGGCGTTCTCAATGTGGAAGAGGCCCTGGCGGTGTCCTGCAACTATTTCTTCTATGAGGCGGGCATCCGCACAGGAATGTCGGCCATTGACGCGGTGGCCAAGGATCTGGGCCTGGGAGAGAAAACCGGGGTGGAGCTCTTCGAGGAGCAGGGGCACCGCGCCAATGCGGAGAGCAAGGAAGCGCTCTACGCCGACGATCCCAGCCGGTCCGGCTGGTATGATGCGGATACGCTGATGCTCTCCATTGGCCAGTCCGAGTGTATGTTTACCCCCATTCAGTTGGCCTCCTACACGGCGGCCCTGGCCAATCGGGGGACCCGGTACCGGGCCACGTTCCTGAACCGGGTGATTTCCTCGGACTACCAGACCCTTCTGGCCAGTGCGGAACCGGAGGTCCTCAGTACTTGCACCATCAGTGACGACGCCTATTACGCCTACACCACCGGGATGCGCATGGCCGTCTCCGATGACCGAGGCACGGCCAAATCTTATCTGGGAGACTATCCCGTTGCTGTGGCTGGTAAGACCGGCACGGCCCAGCACAGTGCGCAGGGCTCCGACAACGGCTCGTTTGTGTGCTATGCGCCATATGAGAATCCTGAGATTGCCATTGCGGTCTTTGTGGAGAAGGGCGCCCAGGGTGGTAATCTGGCCCGGGTGGCCAAGGCGATTATGGACGTCTATTTTGGCCAGACCCAGCAGGCGGGCGCTGAGCTGCCCGGGGAGAATGTGGGCAACTAAGGTCCCCAGCGGGCCGGACAGGAGGAAGTACCAATGAAGCAGCTGTATTTAGAGGCCGGGCAAATCGTCTCGACCCATGGCATCCGGGGTGAGGTGAAGGTCTTGCCCTGGGCCGACGGGCCGGAGTTTCTGACCCTGTTTGACCGGGTCTATCTGAAGGGGAGAGAATATGCCGTGGAATCCGCCCGGGTGCAGAAGACCTGTGTGCTCCTGAAGCTCCAGGGGGTGGATACGGTGGAGGCCGCCCAGGCTCTGCGGGACACGGTGGTCCAGGTGAACCGGGAAGATGTGGAGCTGGAGGAGGGGACCTATTTCATTGCGGATCTGATTGGCCTCCGTGTCCTGGATGGGGAGCGGGAAGTGGGCGCCATTCGGGAGATTCTGACCATGCCCGGCAATGATGTGTATGTGGTCCAGGGGGAGCACACCTACATGATCCCGGCGGTGAAGGAATTTCTGCTGGAGACCAACCCGGATCAGGGATATGTCCGGGTCAAGCTGATTGAGGGGATGCAGACCGATGCGGATTGATATTTTGACCCTCTTCCCCGACTCCCTGGGAGACGTGCTGTCTGAGAGTATCCTGGGCCGGGCGCAGGAGCGAGGCTTCATCCGCATTGAGGCCCACCAGATCCGGGACTATACCGCAAGTAAGCAGTGCCAGGTGGACGACTATCCCTATGGCGGCGGCCGGGGGGCCATCATGCAGGCGGATCCCCTGTACCGCTGCTGGGAGCATGTGTGCGACGAGGCAGGCGCTCCGGTGCACACCATTTATCTCTCCCCCTGCGGCCACACCTTCCGCCAAGCCGACGCCATTCGACTCAGTCGGGTGGAAAACCTGGTGTTGGTCTGCGGCCACTATGAGGGCATTGACCAGCGATTTATTGACGAATGCGTGGATGAGGAGCTTTCCCTGGGAGATTTTGTGCTCACCGGCGGGGAAATTGCGGCCATGGCGGTGACAGACGCGGTGTGCCGCATGGTGCCTGGGGTGCTGGCAGATCCGGAGTGTTTTCAGGATGAAAGCCACTTTGGGGGCCTGCTGGAATATCCCCAGTACAGCCGCCCCGCCCTCTGGCATGGTCTCCAGGCGCCGGAGATCCTCCTGTCCGGGGATCATGCGAAGGTGGCCCGGTGGCGACGGAAGCAGGCCCTGCGCCGGACCCGCGCCCGGCGGCCGGATATGTTTGAGAGAATCATCTTTGAGACCAAGCAGGAGAAGAAGCTCCTGGCAGAAATCGAAGAGGAGGGTTGGGAGGATGGAACTGGTTGAGATCACAAAGGTCAACTGGAAGAAGGCCGTCTTCCTCACCACCGACCCTGAGCGAAGGATGCCTCTGGACGAGGGGTGGATTCTCAGCAACGCCGTTTCCCTTCTCCAGGCCCACTATGACCCGGATTGGGACTGCCGCTTGCTGGTGGAAGGGGGAACGCCTGTGGGCTTTGCCTTCTATGGCTACTGGCGGGAGCGGAATCGGTATCTTCTATGCCGGTATATGATCGACATCCGGTATCAGGGCCGTGGGTATGGCGCCCGGGCGCTGCCCCTGGTTGTGGAGCAGATCCGCCGCCAGTATGGGTGCCGGGATGTGTATACCACGGTGGATGATGAGAACGCCCGGGCGGTCAAGCTGTACCGGGAGTTCGGTTTCCGACCAACAGGGGAAATGGATGAGACGGAGCGGGTGTATGTCCTGCGGGGGGAGGAAGGATAGATGGAAGCGCTGGAGACGCTGCGCCAATGGGTCCGGGAGAGCTGCCGGATAGTCTTTTTTGGCGGAGCAGGCGTCAGCACGGAGTCGGGAATTCCAGATTTCCGCAGTGTGGATGGCCTGTACAACCAGAAGTTTGAATACCCTCCGGAGACCATCATCAGCCATGAGTTTTACCTGAGCAACCCAGCCTATTTCTTCCGGTTTTACCGGGAGAAGATGCTGCCCCTGGGCTTCCGGCCCAATGTGACCCATCAAAAGCTGGCCCAGTGGGAGCGGGAGGGGAAGCTGCTGGCAGTTGTGACGCAGAACATCGATGGTCTGCATCAAAAGGCGGGAAGCCGCCGGGTTTACGAGCTTCACGGCAGCGTCCTGCGCAATTACTGTGAACGGTGCGGGAGGTTTTATCCGGCGGAGTATGTGAAAGAAGCCAAGGGAGTGCCCCGGTGTGCCTGTGGCGGTATCGTCAAGCCGGATGTGGTCCTTTACGGGGAGAGTCTGGACCGGAGGACCCTGGCAGACAGCGTCTCCGCCATCGGTCAAGCGGATCTCATGATTGTGGGAGGCACCAGCCTCACCGTGTCCCCGGCTGCCGGATTGATCCAAGCCTACCGCGGCAGGCGGCTGGTCCTCATCAATCGGGACAGGACGCCCTATGACTGCTATGCCAATTTGGTGTTCCATCAGAGCTTGGGAGAGGTCTTTTCTCAGCTATAAATAAAGGATCTGCGGTCTGCACAAATGACGTTCCGATCATCTATGCAGACCGCAGACATTTTTATGCTGGTTCCGTGTTTCGTTGAGAAGCAGCTGCCCCCACGCTATGACCGTTACCGATACTTCTCGACCTGAGATTGGATGAGGGCGCCGTCTTCAAAGTAGTTGATCCGCATGGCCCGCTTCACCTGAGCCAGGGTCTGGGCCGCCTCTGCCTGGGCGGCTTCGCTGCCCCGTTTCAGGATCTGGTAGACGCCGGGGATGTCCTTCTGCCACTGGGCCCGGCGGGCACGAATGGGAGAGAGCTCTGCCTGGAGGATGTGGTTCAGGAATTTCTTCACCTTGACGTCCCCCAGTCCGCCCCGCTGGTAATGGGCCTTCAGTTCATCCAGGTTGGCGTACTCCGGCAGGAATTCCGCAAAGTGTCCGTCCTGGCAGAAAGCGTCCAGGTAGGTGAACACGGCGTTGCCCTCCAGACAACCGGGATCGGAGACCTTCAGGTGGTTGGGATCGGTGAACATGTTCATCACCTTTTGCTTGACCTCCGCCTCGGTATCGGACAGGTAGATGCAGTTGCCCAGGGATTTGCTCATTTTGGCCTTGCCATCGGTGCCGGGCAGACGGCAACAGACTTGATTTTGGGGGACCAGAGCTTCCGGCTCCACCAAGGTCTCCCCATAGGTCAGGTTAAACCGGCGTACGATCTCCCGGGCTTGCTCCAGCATGGGGAGCTGGTCCTCTCCCACTGGCACTGTGGTGGCCCGGAAGGCGGTGATGTCCGCTGCCTGGCTGATGGGATAGGTGAAAAAGCCCACGGGGATGCTGGCCTCAAAGTTCCGCATCTGGATCTCCGCCTTCACAGTGGGATTCCGTTGAAGTCGGGAGACGGTCACCAAATTCATATAGAAGAAGGTCAGCTCCGTAAGCTCCGGCACCTGAGACTGGATGAAGAGCGTCGACTTGGCCGGATCCAGACCGCAGGACAGGTAGTCCAGGGCCACCTCAATGATGTTTTCCCGGATCTTTTCCGGATTGTCTGCGTTGTCTGTCAGGGCCTGGGCATCGGCAATCATGATGAACACCTTGTCATACTGCCCAGAGTTCTGCAACTCCACCCGACGTTTCAGGGAGCCCACATAATGTCCCAAATGGAGCCGCCCAGTGGGGCGATCCCCTGTGAGGATGATTTTTTCCATGTTTCAATACCTCCTGTTCAAAAAAATAAGCGGTCTTATCCTACAAAGGATAAGACCGGAGTCTATACGCCACCTGTGCAGACGCTCACCAACATGAGCTCCCCGGATAACGGCCGGGGGCCGTCGGCGCCTACTGAATCTTCGGGCCGCCCTCCGGAGCCCATTCAGGACGCACAGCCTGCAACCCTTCCACCCAACGGGCCGCTCTCTGAAGGCCGGAGGCATCCGTACTACTTCTCCATCTGCGGTTTGACATATCATAGCTGTACTATAGCTCCCGCAACGCCAAAAGTCAAGGGGGAAAATCGGGATCGTTGGTGGGAGTCGGATTGGGACACACAACGAGCCTGCTGCAAAGGTGTGCCTTTCCAGCAGGCTCGTCTACACGGTGTGTTTACCGGGAGAAAATGATACGCTCGCTGTTGAACATTCGGGTCAAGAGGAATACCCCGCAGCCAGTCAGAACCAGGTTGGTGGCCACGGTGGTCAGAATGAAAAGCGGAGAGGCGGAGAAGGCAAAAATGCCCACCATACACTGGACGCTGTTGTACAGGGGGATCAGGTAGTAGTACCATTCTGCTTTGGCGCCGTTTCCGAACATGGCCGTCACGCCGATCAAGACCACCAGAATCATCATGGGCGTCACATAGGTCTGGGCCTCTTTGATGGACTTGGCAAAGGCGGAGACAATGGAAATGAGGGTGATGAGCAGCAGCACGGTGGAGAGAATGACCACGCCCAGAAGGACATAGTCTTCCGTCACATAGGTGACCGTCAGCTGCCCTGCGGCAGCGCCCATGAGCTTGGGCAGAGACAGGATGGAGCCAATGGCACTGGAAGCGCCGGCCAACAGGGCGATGACAGACAGCGCCATGATTTTTCCCAGGGCGATGCTCCCACGCTTGGCTGGCGTGATGAGCAAGGTGGCAATGGTGCCCCGCTCCTTTTCGCCGGCAATGGCCTCCGGCGCCACGGCCATGCATCCGCTGAAGAGGAAAATCAACAGCAGCATCGGCATCATGGAAGAAAATACAAAACCGGTTGCATCCTCCTGTGTGGCCAGGTCGTAGATCCCATCCCAGTTCACGTGAAATTTGTTCACCAGGCTGCTTTCGTATTGATCCAGAATTTCCTTCACCAGGCTGTACCCGTTGCTGGAGGAGGTGGCGGCGGAATTATAATACACTTCTACTTGAGGAGCAGTTGCCTCGGAGGACATGTCGTACGCGGCCACATCTGCATCGAAGTTGGCGGGGAAGCGGATGTACAGATCCAACTCCTGATCCCGGACCAAATCCATGGGTTCTGCTTCCTCCCGCAAATCCAGGGCCTGGCTGAGGGTGGGGGACAGGCTATCGGGCAGGTTTTCCACCACGGCGGTGGGCTTATAGGTGTCTTCCACGGAGAATCGGCCGGTGAGGGCGCTTCCCATAAACGTGTACATCAGATAGATCATGAGGCCCGGAAGCAGGAGGGTGGTCACGGCCATACGCCGGTCCCCAAAGAAACGGGCCAGCTCTTTTTTGAAAATGGTGAAAACAGGACTTCTCATAGGGCGTCACCCACTCTTTCTGCATAGAGATCGAAGAATCGGTCTTCCAGACTCTTGCCATTGCAGACCTCCGTCAGTGAGCCGCATTGGGCCATTTGACCGCCGATGATAACGCCCACCCGGTCGCAAACTTTTTCGATCAGGCTGAAAATATGTGTGGAGACGATGACGGTACGGCCCCGGGCCTTCAGCTCTGCCAGGAAATCCGTCACGACCTTAGCAGTCAGGACATCCAGACCGTTGGTGGGCTCGTCAAAGATAATCACTGCCGGGTCGTGGACCAGAGAAATGGCCAGAGAGGCCTTCTGCTTCATGCCGGTGGAGAGATTGGCCACCTTCACCTCTGCAAATTCTCCAATGCCAAAGATATCAAACAGCTCTTTCTTTCGTTGATCCCGGATCTGCGTGGGTACGCGGTGCAGTTCGGAGAAAAAGTCGAATAGGTAGTTGGGGGTGAAAAACTCCTCCAGCTTCAGCTCGCTGGTGAGAAACCCCACCCGCTTTCGGACCTCTTCCGGCTGCCGGATGACACTGTAGCCGCTGATGAGAGCGTCCCCCCGTTCCGGCTTGATGAGCGTCGCCAGCATCCGTAGCGTAGTGGTCTTTCCAGCCCCATTGGGGCCGAGGAGACCAAAAATCTCTCCCTCCTGAACGGAAAAGGACAGGTTCTGAACAGCAACTTTCGTCTTTTCCCGGGTTTTCTCCAGTTTTTGCTGCTTGGCAGAAAGCCGGAAGGTCTTTTGCAGCCCCTCCGCCCGCAGTATTTCAGGCATTACACATTCCTTCTTTCTTGCTGAAATCCTAACCATTATACCATACATCCCCCGGCGGTACCACCGTTTTTTTGGAACTGAAGTTTGGGGGTATGATCATTCTCTCTGCAATCTGACTTCTGCGGTTATGTGGTAGATGCGTTGCGACAGCCCGTAATGCCATCTTATTGCGATTTTGAATTGAATGCTTTAAAAACATATATCATTTATGGTAGAAGCGTACCTCTGGAAACAATGGAGAGAGGATACCTTCTTAGGAAATCTCTGATTCTGCCTAATTGGAGTCATAGAAAAGCCGGGAGGCATCTGCCTCCCGGCTTGGGGAATTTTGTCAGAGGTTATCCAAAGATTTCACAGTAACGGGTGAGAACTGTGGCAACCTGCGCGCGGCTGGAGGTGCCCCTGGGGGCGAGGGTGTTGCTGCTGATACCAACCAACAGGCCGGATTCGTACGCCCAGGTAACAGCCTCTACGGCATAGGGGCTCAGGCTGGCAGCATCGGTGAAGTTTGTCAGGTCGCCTTTTGTTTCGATCGTTTCACCGTTCAAGGCGGCAAAACGGGCGAAGAGTGTGAACATTTGCTCCCGGGTTACCGGTGCATGGGGTTGGAAGTAATCCGGGGTGACACCCTTGGTGACGCCGTTGGCATAGGCCCATACGACAGCGTCGGTGTACCAGGTGCCGACAGGCACATCTTGGAAGGAGGTTGCACTCTCCACATGGGGAGAACCGGCCATCCGGTACAGAACGGTGACAAGCTGAGCCCGGGTCATGTTGGCATCCGGGGCAAACATGCCGTTGCCCATGCCCTGCATGAGGCCTTTGTCCACTACGTAGTCAATGTACGGATGGTACCACTTGGCGATATCCACATCCTGGAAGATTTTGGAAGCGCAGTGGGCGGGAATGACCTCGCCCGGCTCCAGCATTTCACCGCAAATGGAACAGACGGTGTCGCCGGTATAGCCGTCTTCTGTACAGGTGGGGTTGCTGGCGTTCTGCACAACCGGTTCATGGGTGGAGACTGCTGTGCTGGATTTGGCGGCGGGCTTGCCGTCATTGACCTGCTCATAGAAGCTCGACACTTCTGTGGACACACAGGCTCTAGTTTGGAATGTGAGGGTTGCCACAGGCTGACCGGCAGGGATCTCTTCTGCGTTGGCGTAGGCGAACTTCACGAGGCCATCGCCAATCTCAACGGACTTGTAACCGGCATGGACGGCTACGCCGGACAGCTCCAGCTTCTGCGCGTCAAATTCCACCGTGATCACACCGTTGGTAGATGCGACTGCAGCGCCGTCGGCATTTCTGGCGGTGACTTCCACGGGAACGGTCTTACTGCTGGCGCTCTCGGCAGACTGGGCTGTAGTCGTTGCGGCGTTGGTACTGCCGTTTGTCTGCTTGCCAATCAGGCAGATGTCCTCGCCGTTATCCGCCTTGGCAGGAGCGCAGGCAAAGGAGCGGGGGCTGGAGCAGGTATTCTCGGTGGCCTCCCGGAAGAGCTGCTTGGCATCGACCTCTCTTCTCTGCTCGTCCGCGACATACAGGCCTGAGACAGCGGACACGCCGGGAAGAACGCCAATCTTGCCGCAGGACAGGTCCTCCATTTGACCGTTGACCTTGAAAGAGACGCTGGTGAGGCCCTTGACTGTGATCTCACAGGAGGCGGTGGCGTGGTTGCCGTCGGCATCGGTGGCCACGGAGGTGGCGGTAATGGTGGCGGTACCTTCCTTCAGGGCGGTGACAAGACCATAATTAGACCAAGAGGTAGGCTCCACATAGCTCTAGTTCACGAGCTCGCCCTTGCCAGTCTCAGGGTCTACCCGCAGCAGCATGGCGTAGAAGGAACTTTTCTGGGTCATGGCGGTGGCCATATGGTAAGCGCCCGATCTTCCAGCATACTGCAAATTTAGGGAGTTCGTAACATCATATCCCGCATACGGCATGGTGGTGTCGCCATACAGGCGGCCGATGAAGGTGCCGTGGTCATACATGGAGGGGTCAGACCAGTTGCCGTAGAAGCCCAGCACCGGGATGGAGTGGCAGGTACCCCCCAGGCCCTCGGCGGTGGGAAGCTGCTGGGCAAAGAGGAAGCCCTCCACATAGGCGCCATTTTTATAGCTTTCATCCAGCTGGGCCTTCTGCTGGTCGGTCAGCTGGAGCTGTACGGTGATTTCCAGCTTGCCGCCCGCAGGCAGTGTCACCGTACCGGTGCCCAGCTTCTGTAGCAACAGGTAGGCGTCATAGGAGGTGATCTCCCCATCGCCGTTCGGGTCAGCGTTTTCGCCGATGATCTCCCGCTTTCCCAGAACGTAATTCAGGATGGCCTGCACGTCTTCGCCGCTGACCAGCTTGTCGCCGGTCACGTCGTATTGGTTGGGATCCAGATCGGGGGTCAGAGCCTTACCGTCAACGGTCCAGGTTATGTTGGCCAGGAGGTCAACGGTCTCGGTGTCCAGATAGGTGACGTTTTCCTCCGTGAACAGACCTTGGGTGAACAGCGCGCAGGACAGCACATATTGCTGGGCCTCATCTCGCAAATTGTTCAGTGTGAAGCCAAACTGGTAATCGCCGGTCCGCTCCGGGTCATCTAGCAGCTCCGCTTTCACCTTGCCATCCGCTGCCGAGGAGGTGGCGGCCTCATTCATAAGGATGTAAGAGTTGGCGGCTACGGCGTCGCCTACATCGGCAAGACCGGCGCCCTGACGGAGGACGGGGTAGTAGTTCAGGCTGGATTCCTCCACCATGGGCACGGCGGTGGACATCAGCAGGCTCTGGGTCAGCAGCTTTTTGTTGGAGTATTCGCTTTCCATGTATGTGATGCTCTTGTCAGCCACATGGAAGCAGATGGTGGTGCTGCCGGCATTGTCCACGGAGGCAACGCCTTGCATCTTTGTGGTTTCCAGTGCAGGGCTGAAGGTACCATCCCCATTGGAAACATAGGCGTTGGCCACGGCAATGCCCGCCACATGGGAGCCATGGCCACCCTAGTCATCCTTGTCGTGGTCCACATAGGAAGCCGTTTTGTCAATATAATTGTAGCCATAGGGAACCTTGCTGGTCTTGTAGAGTTTCTCCGCAGTGAGAGACGGGGTGCGCTCCTTGGCGTTCAGCTGATCTGGCACAGCGGTAATGTCCTCTGCGTCCAGCAGGTCATACTCCTTCTCCAAGAGAGACAGGGAATACGCAAAAGCAGCTTCATCAAAGCACTGGTGATCCATATCCAGACCAGTGTCAGTGACGGCCACTCGGGTCCCTGCACCGGTATAGCCCGCTGCGTAGGCGGCGCTGGAGCCAATCATATTCCGGGAGGTGGCCATGTTGGGGTCTGCAGTTCCAACTTCATCCACTACGCAGGGTTCGTACCGGGTCTCCAGGAACACATCCTTGACGCCGGAGACGGATTGGATGGTTTCGATGTCCCCATAGGCCACGTTGGCAGAAATGAGGTTGGCCGCCAGGGTCAGGTTCCACTGGACGTCTAGCCGGGAGCCCACTGCCTGTTCAATCCGGGCAGTCGTTGTGGCTTGCGCTTGCCGAAGGTTCTCCCGGTAAGCCAAAGCTTGGGGATTCTGAGCTACGTTCGCGGTGGAGAAGCCCTGCTCCAGAGTGGAAGCCTGTTCCATGACAATGGATACACGTACCACATCGGTAGGGGTGTACTCCGGCTGTTGATTTGTTTCCTTCACAGGCTGTTGCGGGAGGAATTTGTCCGCACACCGGAGGAACTGCGGTTCAGCAAGGCCAACGACCTGGCCTGGGAGCTATTCAAGTCTGCCATTGGCGCTTATGATAACCAGGGGGATATGCTCTACCAGGTTGCCAACATTCACGAGCGCATCAATCGGAAGCAGTACAAGGATCCCACCTCTGTTCCTACTATCATCAGCTATGACTCTGACGATGGGATCATGAAGGCGTCGGTTGCAGAAGATTTTCAATATACCCTCATCATGCCAGAGCCAGAGGACGGGTATGCCGCGCTCATGAAAAATGAGGAAGAATACCTGCGGCTGTTTCGTCTGCTGATCAAGCCGTACCGGCTTCAAGCATTAGCCTATACCCACACCCGGCAGCAGCGCTCCTTTTCTGCGGCCCTGCTGGCCCAGGAGCTGAAGATCGACCTGACGCTGGCGGAGGAGGCGCTGACGGAGTTAGGACAGCATAACTTGCTCATGATGTCTCAATTGGATACGCCAGAGGGACCGCTGAACATCTACCAACTCCGGCCCGGCGCCAATATGATTCCCTTTTTATATTTCGCTGCAGAGCTGATGCGCAGTCAGGGGCAATATACCCTGGTGTTCCCCGCCCGGCGGATGCCCCTGATGCGGGGGCCCCTGGGGGAGGGCAGCCTTGCGCCCCAGTGGATTACCGCGGTTCCCGAAGAAAAGGAAAACCAGCTTCCATACGGCAAATACGGAATGGACTGAGCGCAGCCAAAGGAAGCGGCGGAGGCTACCCTTGGGATGTCAAAGACAGTGGGTTCACGGCGGGCTGTAAAGCCCTGGCTGTTCGGGGGCTGAAATGCGCTGCAGCAGGCTCGTTTACATGTGTGAACCGGGAGAACATGATGCGCTCGCTGTGGAACATTCGGGTCAAGAGGAATATCCGACTGCTAGTCAAGACCAGGTTGGTGGCCACAGTTGTCAAAATAAAAAGTGGAGAGAACGAGAGACATAGGATGAATTGAACAAGCAGCGCTTTTCTAAAGGCCGTGGCTGGTTTTTTCAAACGTCTTCCCTGAAATCAAGCTGTGGCTGTATTTGGTTATCCATTCTGAATAGCATATCATTTTGATGTGCGTGAATTTCTAAAAAATCTTATGTTTTGCTGGACAACTATTGACCACGCGCGAAAAAAGGATTATAATGTCGTTGGAAGAAGAAGGAAGGTGAATCTAGGATGGAGGACACCTACTATGCCAGAAGTGCAAATACGCAGGGCGAAAAGGAGACCGTTCCCCATCACTTAAACAGAGCGGCGGAGCTGTGTCAAGAGTTTCTGGCACCGCTGGGTTATGAGGTGTGGGGAGAGGTCCTAGGAAAGTTTCATGATTTTGGAAAGTATAGCGATCAATTTCAGCAAGTGCTGCGCCGGGAGAAGACTCATGTAAATCATGCAGGCCCTGGAGCGGCACTTGTTTTTCAAACTTATGGAGGCTTGCCTGTTCCGGGTAAGAAGCAAAAACCGGGGGCAAGATTTTTGGCTTCGGTGATTGCGTCGCATCACGGGACGTTGTCGTTTATAGATGCGCAGGTACTGAAGCGGATTCTCAAGGGTGAAGGCGACCGCTTGGATTCGGAAGGCCGCAGCTTCTCTTTATTTGGCAGGGAAGAGATTTCGCGGGCCTGCTCCCACTGGAAACAAGCTGTGAGACTCCCTGGACCACTGCCGGCTTTGCCCGGGTTTGCCGATGAAGAGGATGTGTCCCTAGCCAAGATGCTGTGGACGCGGTTCCTGTTTTCTGCTTTGGTGGATGCGGATTATTCCAGCGCTGCAGAGCACGATGAGCCGGATTACCTGATCCAAAGCCGAGGACCAAAGCTGGACCCAGAAGAGGCGCTTCGACGTCTGGCGCAGGTACAGGCGGAGAAAAAACGGAACTCCACAGCGGCTGGCCCACTGAATGCCCTGAGAAACCAGTTATTTGATGATTGCCTCGCGGCGGCGGTTCAGGAGCCAGGACTGTTTACCTTGACTGCGCCTACAGGTTTGGGGAAGACTCTGAGTTTGTTTGCATTTGCGGCGGAACACTGCCGGATCCATGGAAAACGGAGAATTGTTTTAATTTTGCCATTTTTGGCGATTATCGAGCAAAATGTGAAGGATTATAAGAAAATTGTGCCGGATTTGCTGGAGATTCACAGCAACGCACAGCTGAATGAAAGGTCCAGACTGCTGAGTCAGCGCTGGGATGCGCCGTGTATTGTAACGACAAGCGTTGGTTTTTTCCAACCGCTGTTTTCGGCCAAGCCTACAGACTGCCGCCATTTGCACCAATTCGCCAATAGCGTTCTGGTACTGGATGAAGCACAGTCGCTGCCAGCTCATTTACTGGATGCCACGTTGCGTACGGTCAAGTTACTCTGTAGCCAGTATGGCTGTACGGTGGTATTTTCCACGGCAACACAGCCTTCATTTGATTACCGCCCCGGCCTAAGCTGGAGGCCCAGGGAAATTGCACCGAACCCGGATGCGCTGTTTGCTGCAACTCGACGCGTCACGTTTGCGTGGCGGCTCAAACAGCCAACGTCTCTGGATGAGATTGCCGGGGAAATGGCCCAGGAGAGCCAGGCATGTGCCATTGTGAATCTCCGAGCTCATGCGAAAGCGTTGTATCAGACATTGGTGGAACAGACGGGGGAAGAGAACACGTTTTTCTTGACAACAGACCTCTGCCCGGCCCACCGCCTGGCGGTACTCACAGAGATCCGTAACAGGATGCAGGCAGGTCTTCCCTGCTACCTGGTTTCCACCCAATGTATTGAGGCCGGCGTGGATTTGGACTTTCCGGTGGTTTTTAGAGCATTAGCTCCCTTGGAGGCCATCATCCAAGCGGCAGGGCGATGCAACCGCAATGGAGATAGCCCCATAGGACGGGTGGTTGTCTTTGTTCCGGATATGGATCGATTGTATCCTAGTCCCGCCTATGAAAATGCAGCCAACTGCGTCCGAACGTTAGAGAGCAGGCACCCCATTGACTGCAACGATTTGGAGCATATTCGAGAGTATTATCAATTGCTGTATTGTCAAAGCGATGGGGATCAGCAGGTCCTGCGCTGCGCTGTGGAGGAAGAGGACTTTGCTGCAGTCCAGGAAGCTTACAAAATGATTGAAAATACTGGCGTTCAAGTCATCGTCCAGTGGGAAGGAGAGGAGAAGTTATACCAAGAAGTGCGGAAGCAGTACGACAGGGAAGGCCTGACGCCTGGACTGATGCAGCGAGCTGGGCCCATTACGGTGTCCAGTTTCCAGAGAGACTTGGTCCAGAAACGTTGCGAACCCTTGTATTATCGCACCCGGGAAGGAAAGGAGGAGAAGGTGGAAGCGGGATATTATTTTTTAGGCTTTCCCGACTGCTACCACAGAAAGCAGGGCCTGAATTTGGAAGTAGAGAACTTTGGCATAATTTAAGAAATGAGGTGACCGATGTTTTGAATGATCCACAGGTAACCGTTACGGTTTGGGGTGATTTTGCACTGTTTTCCCGGCCAGAGGGAAAGGTAGAGCGAATTACGTACCCAGTTCCCACACCCAGTGCAGCCCGTGGGATACTGACCTCTATTTATGCAAAGCCAGCGGAATTCTACTGGCAGGTGCAGCGAATTGAGGTCTTAAACAAAATCCAGTATGCCACGTTCAAACGCAATGAAGTCAAAAGTAAAATGTCCCGGATCCCCCCGGAAAACCCCAGCAAGGCCTGTATTTTGATTGAGGAGGATCGCACGCAGCGGCAGTCTGTGGTGTTGCGGGATGTGCGTTATCGGATTACGGCACAGATTGTACCTCGCCCGGATTTTACTGGTACTGCAGTTCAACTGTATAATCAGTTTGAGCGCCGGGTCAAGCGGGGACAGATGTTTGTCCAGCCGGCAATGGGGGCGCGAGAATTTCCCGCCTATTTCACTTGGGGCTCCACAGGGGAAGCGCCAATCCAAGAGAGTCTGGATTTGGGACTTATGGTTTACGATGTGTTTGATTTGCACGTATGGAAAGTGGGGAAGCAAGCGGAGCCTTCGGTTTCACTCTACCATGCCCAGATGGATCATGGGGTGATTGAAGTGCCTCCCTTTGACTCGCCATTGGTGCTGAAGCCCGGAAGGAGGGACAGCGGATGCTGACAGAATTATACCGCTATGCCCTGGATCATGGACTGGCGGCCCAGCCGGGTTTCAAGCCGAAGAGAGTCAAGGCTTATGTGTTGCTCTCTGCAGACGGAAAATTTTTGGGTGTCCATGTTCGGGGGAAAGATGCCCCCGACGTTTACGCACCGGATATTGGTGCAGCCGCCAATGGAGACCGCTGTCAACCACTTATTGAAAAGATGAAGATTGTCTTTGGAACTGCAGATAACCCTAAAGCAAGTAAAAAACGCGAGTTTTATCTGTACGTATTAGACGAGGGCGGTGCCTACGAGTCGGCCTTTTCTGTGATAGCCCATGTCTTGCGCGATGAGAATGCGACAAAGGTAATCATTTCGGAATTAGTTAAACATAATATTAGAGATGATGACGCAATTGGGTTTATAGTAGACGGAGTGCCTGTAGAATCGAGCCCTCGATATTTGTCCTGGTGGTCAAAGTTCCGGACCATGTTTTCTCCGGAAGAAGCGGATGTTCTTCCCAGGTGCCTGATCACAGGAGAGCGCAAAGCGGCATTGGCTACCGTGCCCAAAGTATCTGGACTGATGTTTGTGGGAGGCCATCCAGCAGGAGACGCATTCCTCTGCTTTGATAAAGATGCCTTTCAATCTTATGGTTTCAAAAAGAGTGCAAATGCCCCTGTGTCAGAAGAGGCCATGACTGCAGTGAATGCGGCGCTTACCGATCTCATTGCCAAAGCGCCAGTGCTGGGGAATGCCAAGCTGGTGCACTGGTATTCCAGTGAGATTGCGGAAGAAGAGGATCTGATGCCTATCTTGCTGGAAGGCGAATGGGATGATGAAGAGGATTCTGACTCCGATGATGGTGAGAAAGAAAAGGATGCTCTGCGGGCGGCCAAAGCGCTGATTGCCTCCATTGAGACGGGGGAGCGTCCGGAGCGACTCCATGCGCGGTACTATATGATGCCTTTGTCCGGAGCCAATGGGCGAATGATGGTACGCCTCTGGCAAGAGGGAAGCTATGAGGAACTCTATCGAAACATCAAGCAGTGGTTTGAGGATTTGTCCCTCGTCTCCTGGAACGGGCGTGGGCAGGCAAAATCGCCAAAGCTGAAAGCCCTGGGAATTCGCCTTCTGAAACCTGGCGGAGATCCCAAGAAGGTCTGGAGCCGGATGGATGAAGAGTTACCCAATTTGCTCCAGCGGCTTCTCAGCGCCATCATCAACGGGACAGCATTACCAGACGAAATTCCTGCCCGGACCCTGCGCTGGATTCGTTCCAGTCTCCTGATGTCAGATGAGGAGAAGCATGCGGTGCCGTTTGATACAGAAACCCTAGCATTTCAACTGCTGAAGGCATGGCTCAGCCGGAGGCAAAGATTGAGAGGAGATGAATATCCCATGGAAGCAACTTGCAACGACCAGGTGACCCGGGATGTGGCCTATTACTGCGGCCAATTAATGGCAGTCTATGTTGCCATCCAGCGTAAGGCGATGCCGGATGTAGGTGTAGGTGTGGCGGAGCGATACTACACGGCTGCGAGTGCGAACCCCGCATTTGCGCTGGGAAAACTTGCCCAGCTGTCTCAGCACCATCTGGGCAAGCTGGAGCCAGGACTTGCACACTATTTTGAAGACAAAATTTCAGATGTTATGGTTAAAATCGGAGACCGGGAAATTCCTGCAATCATGAATATGGAGCAGCAGACAGAGTTTGCCCTGGGCTATTACCAGAAGCGCGCCGCGCTATATATTGCCAAAGAGAAATAAGGAGGAAATGATCATGGCTATTGACAATCGTTACGAATTCCTGTTTTACATTCAGTGCCGCAACGGCAACCCCAATGGAGATCCAGATATGGGCAATGCGCCCCGGATGGACCCTCAGGACCTGCATGGCTATATTACGGATGTAGCCATCAAGCGCCGTATCCGCAATTATATTCAGACTGCCTACGCAGGAGAAGCGGGGATGGAGATGTTGGTTCGCAGTGCCAGTAACATCAACACGGGCATTGCCCGGGCCAAGGAATTGGCGCAGGTAGAGCTCTCGGCCAAAGGCAGAAATGAGGTGTATGCCGGCAGGAAGGCTGCCTGTGAACTGTTTTACGATGTGCGGGCCTTTGGTGCAGTGATGTCCACAGGCCCCAACGCCGGACAAGTCCGAGGGCCGGTCCAACTGACGTTTGCCCGGTCTCTGGACCCCATTCAGCCTCAGGATATCTCAATCACCCGAATGGCCAAAGCCGAGGATGTCAAAAATGCCAAGACAGCGGCCGATTATGAGCAGTGGGAAAACGGACAGCCGGAGGATAGCCTCCGTACGATGGGTCGCAAGCAGTTTATCCCCTATGGACTCTATGAGGCACGAGGCTTTGTGAGTGCAAATTTGGCCATGGAAACTGGTTTTGATGAGGGGGATTTGCGCGTCCTGTTTGAAGCGATTCTAAACATGTACGAGCATGACCACTCTGCCAGCAAAGGAGAGATGGCAGTGGTTTCGCCCCTTATTTTGTTCCGTCATACTGGTACAGACTCTGACTTGAACCAGCGTAAGCGGCAGGCCCGACTGGGTTGTGCACCGGCTCACCAGCTGTTTGATCTGGTCAAGTTGGAGAAAAAGGTGGATGTGGCATATCCACGCTCGTTCCATGATTACGTGGGAAGCGTCAATCTGAGTCAATGTCCGACTGGTGTGGATGTTGGGTTCCTTTGTTCGCCATATGGCGAAATCACTTGGAACCAGGTGCCAGAAGATGCAGAGCTGTTCCGTTGAGGCAGAAAAGGAGCTCTTTCCGCTGTCCTGGCTGACGCAGTATGGCTATTGTCCCCGGCGGTGCGGCCTGTTGGCGCTGGAGCAACTGTGGACAGAAAGCGCTGATACGGCTGCCGGTCGCGCCCAGCATGAGAGAGTTCATACTGCCCGGATTGAGCGGCGAAACGGGCAGATGAATTTATATGAACTGCCAGTATTTTCACGCAGCCTTGGTGTGAACGGAAAGTGTGATTGTGTAGAGGCGGTGGAAGCTTTGGATGGCATTGCGCTGCCCTATGGAGCGGGGTGTTATCGTCTTTATCCGGTAGAATATAAGCATGGGGTGGTACGGGATGAGGAAGAATACCACATTCAACTTTGCGCCCAGGCAATGTGTTTGGAGGAGCAGTTTGGTTGTGTCATTGCGACAGGGGCAATTTTTTATATCAATGCCCATCGTCGAGATGAGATCACTCTGACAGCAGCCCTCCGGGAGAAGACACGACAAACAGCAGAAGCAGTCGCAGAAATGCTGTTCAATCAGCAGGTTCCTGAACCACATTACAGTGCAAAGTGTAAAAAATGCTCCATGCGGGAGGAATGCCAACCAAAGTTGAAGCGTTCTGCTGCCAGCTATTGTAACACTCTTTGGGAAACCGCCCAGGAGGATGCCCTATGAAACAACTGCAAAATACACTTTATATCCTTACACCAGAGACATATTTGTCTTTGCAAAATGAGACCATTGCCGTGAAAGTGGGCGGTGTGGAGAAAGTCCGGGTTCCGGCCCATACCATCAATGCAATTTACTGTTTTGGAAATATTACGGTATCCACACCATTGATCGGATTTTGCGGATCCCATGGGATTAGCCTGATATTTCTGTCAGAGTATGGAAGATTTTATGGACGTGTTCAGGGACCGGTTTCCGGAAACATCCTGTTGCGCCGGAGACAGTTTGCAGCGGTTGAAGATCCAGTTCAGCGTATACGACTGGTTCGGAGTATTTTGTTGGGAAAATTGGCGAACAGCAAGGTGTTTCTTTTGCGTCAGCGGCGAGAGCATCCTGAACGAGAGGCAGAGATTACCCCTGCGATTGAGCGCTTGACCGAAGCAGCCCGAAGGTTGCGGGAGTGCCCCACTGTGGATTCCATGCGGGCGTTGGAAGGGGTTGCGGCAGCTGCCTACTTTTCTACAATGCCAGCCATGCTAGGTGACAGCAAGTTTCAATTTTCCGGACGAAATCGCAGGCCCCCAGAGGATCCTGTGAATGCATTGCTGTCGTTCCTGTATACACTACTAAAAAATGACGTACAGTCAGCGCTGGAGGGGGTGGGATTGGATCCGGCAGCGGGTTTCCTGCATACGTTGCGTCCTGGACGTCCGGCTTTGGCCCTGGACCTCATGGAGGAGCTGCGAGCGCCATTGTGCGACCGCCTGGTTCTGACGCTCATCCATCGAGGGCAAATTTCTGAAAAGTCATTTGATCAACTTACGGCTCCGGTTCTGCTAAGTGAAACGGGCCGCAAAACAGTTGTAGCTGCCTGGCAAAAGCGGAAACAAGAAACCATTACACATCCGTTTTTGGGAGAAACCATTCCTGTGGGACTGATTCCACATGCGCAAGCTCAGCTGTTGGCGCGTGTATTGCGTGACGAATTGGATGAATATCCACCGTTTCTTTGGAGGTAGAGATAAATGATGATCGTACTCTCCTATGATGTGGATACAACAGATGCTGCAGGCGCCAAACGGTTGAGAAAGGTTGCAAAAATTTGTGAGTCAAGGGGTTGCCGAGTTCAGAACTCTGTTTTTGAGTTGTTGGTTGATCCTGCACAACTGGTTGCTTTAAAAGCTCAGCTGGAAAAGGTCATTGATTCAGAAAAAGACTCAGTGCGCTTCTACCGTTTGGGTAGCAACTGGCGGCCTAGAATTGAATTTATGGGTCGTGGGCTTCGTTATGAGCAAGATGACGTAATAATTTTATAGTTTAGCAGACGCGAACCCCAATAGACCAGAAAAAACCAGGAGGTTCGCGCACATTCTTACCTCGTTTTTTGCGAGATTTAGGATCCTTTTTACTCCCGATCGCCGTACAGTATCTGATGTTGTGTAATTGATTGGAAAAAATTATAATTTTGCACAGTTTTGTCCCCCTTCTTTTGTGCAAAATTACAGATGCCCCCTCACGGGGGCACGACTTGAAACCCGGTGGATCTGATAAGTAATAAATGCAGCTTTAGGATGCCCCCTCACGGGGGCACGACTTGAAACAATCAAAATTGACAAGAAGCCGGGGGCGAGATTTAAGGATGCCCCCTCACGGGGGCACGACTTGAAACCCTGGCTGCGCCCGCCAATTATGGACGTAGACGGATGCCCCCTCACGGGGGCACGACTTGAAACCATGTTGTTCAGCCTCCATAACATCATCGAATACGATGCCCCCTCACGGGGGCACGACTTGAAACTCTTTATGCGCTCATTCAAGTGCCATCATCCACCTAATGCCTAAATTGATATAGACTTAAGTAAAAAACCAACAAGCTGCATGATGAGAAGTTTTATAAGAATAATAGGAATATTTAATTATATTTTCTTGATAAGGACGGAATGACGATTGATAGACCATATTGCTAGGGTCGCCCGTTATCGGCTCTGGCCTGGAAAGGTGAGAATGACTATGAAAATCAGCTATAAACCACTGTGGAAAACACTGATTGACAAGAACTTGACAAAAAAGGATTTGCGGCTCCTGGCGCATTTGACAACGAATCACATTGCCAACATGGGTAAGGGAGAACATATCTCCATGCAAACCCTGATCAAGATTTGCGAAGCGCTGAACTGCGATATTGCCGATGTGATCGCGCTGGTGCCAGACAACGACCCGTAAGGGAGAAAGGGGATCACAATGGAAAATAGATTGACTTATATTTGAGTTGGAGACTACTTCATTCCCAATTTGGCGGTAGACCCCGAACCTGTAGAGATGGACATGGACATCGGCAAATATGGCCGTCCGCGGTTGACCGACTTGAAACAGCATCAGCGTAAGCTGTACCGGGAGCTGGTGGATACCGGCAAATTTCGAGTCCATCTGCTGAACATTCACAATACTGCCAATGACTGGATGGACAGGGTGATGCCGAAGATGGCGAAGGCGGCGGGAGCCATCGAGGATTTGAAGGCTCATGACCAAATGGTGTGTGTGGGACTGATGAACTCTTGTAAAGTCCAAATGGAGGAAACCATCATGGCCGATAAGGGAGTAGCCTATTGCTGTCCGATGGATGGCCGCAGAAAAGAAAGCAGAGGCAAACATGACAAATAAAATTTTACTGGTTGATGATGAAAAGGATATAGTGGGTTTGGTGGAAGAAGTTTTGCAGAGAGAGGGATTTCAGTCAATCCAAAAGGCTTTTACCGGCAAGGAGGCTGTCAATCTCTGTCAGCAGTTTCAGCCTGATGTAGTCGTTTTGGATATTATGTTGCCTGATATGGATGGGTTAGAGGTATGCCGGAAAATACGGGAATTTTCCTATTGTTCCATCCTCTTTCTTTCCTCAAGAAGTGATGATGTTGACAAAATTCTTGGCCTGTCCTGCGGCGGCGATGATTATATCACAAAACCATTCAGCCCGCGTGAAGTGGTGTTTCGTATCAAGGCCCAGCTTCGCCGCCAGCAATATCAAGCCGTACAGCCGGTAAATGAACAATCCTGCTTGGCAGCCGGGCCGCTTACACTTGATAAGGAAAGCTGTCGGCTATACAAGGACGGGAAAGAAATTGGTTTGACAGGCCGGGAATTTTTGCTGCTGTCCTATCTCATGGAAAACGCAGATAAGATCATCAGTAAAGAGCGCCTTTATGAGCAGGTATGGGGCGAATATAGCAGCATTTGTGACAATACGATCATGGTGCATATCCGACACCTGCGGGAGAAAATTGAAGATACTCCGTCTGACCCGCAGCAGCTTGTCACAATAAAAGGGCTGGGGTATAAGCTCAAAAAGAGGATTAGTTAAATGAAACAATCAGGCTATCGCACAGTATTTCATATCTACCTGATTTTTTTCCTATCTCTGCTTGGGACGCTTTTGCTGGCCGGTTGGCTTTTCTTCCTAACGGTTTCTATTCAAGCCCCGGACGGCACAAGAGCAAGAAGCGACTGGCCCAAAGTGTTTACAGAGGATTTTCAGCACCAGGTTATTTTCATAGACGGCCTGCCGCAGATCAAGCAGGCAGGGATAGCATTATTACAGGAAAATGCAGTAGGCGTCCAGATTTTAGACGCCTCTGGCTATGAGATTTACAGCTATCGAAAGCCGGAACAGGCCCGTACCGCATATTCCAGTGCGGAATTGCTGCGGCTTGTTCAATCAGTCTACACCGAGGACAGCAGTATAACCGTTTTTAGCGGCATCGTGTCCAATGATGGAAAAGAGTATGTCTATCTCTTGTATTTTCCCGTGGATGTCGCCAAAATTACGATGTATGTCAACGGAGAACGGTTCGCAGGCGGTAAGGCTGTTGTCCTGCCTGTTCTGCTGGCGCTTCTGGTGATTATCCTGGTTTTGGGTATTCTCTACGGCCTCCTTACATCCAGAGCAATCAAACGTCTGACGACCGCTATCTATGAAATATCAGCTCGAAGCTATCTCCCCGTCCAAAATCAGGGCGTGTTCCATGACTTGTACGGCAGTCTGAATACTCTTGATGCGGAGATCAGGGCCAGTGACGGACTGCGGTCGCAGACAGAGAAAATGCGTAAGGAGTGGATTGCCAACATCACCCACGACTTGAAAACGCCGCTTTCTCCCATCAAAGGTTATGCAGAAATTCTTCAAGAAGATGGCGGCGTTACTCCTGGACAATGCAGGCGATACGCGGGGATTACCCTCAAAAATGTTTCTTATATGGAAACGCTAATCGACGATTTGAAGCTGACCTATCAATTAGAAGGCGGGATGCTCCCTGTAAACCGTGAGGAAAGAAATATTGTCCGCTTTTTGAAAGAGCTGGCAATTGATATTTTGAACACCCCGGAATATGAAGATCGCACAATCCATTTTGAAAACGAGGAGGTGGGTTTCGAATATTCATTCGACCAGACGCTTTTGACAAGAGCCTTTCGGAATTTAATCATCAATGCCTTTGTGCATGGTGAAGCGGATACCGAAGTTACCCTGCGTGTATCAGCATCAAATGCCATGCTAAAAATTTCTGTTGCGGATAACGGAAAGGGCATAGAACCAGAAGTGGCAGAGCATCTTTTTGACCGTTATTACCGAGGGACGAGTACACAACAGCCAGAGGGAAGCGGCCTGGGGCTGGCGATTGCCAAGAGCGTTATTGAGTTGCATGGGGGTACGATTTCTGTTTCCACAGCACCGAATATGGGGACAGTTTTTCACATTGAATTTCCATACAGTTAAGGTTAATTAAGGTTGCCTGAAAGCTGGATTAAGGTTGGCAGACTATCATTGTTTTCGTGATAGCTGCCAGCCTTTTTCTTGTATGGGAGGGGGTGAACGAATGAAAGAAAAGGTGAAAAAAGCGATTCCCTGCCTGCTGACGGCAGCCGCTACGGTCTGTGCCTGTTTTCTTTTTGTGGCGGTGCTGCTCCGTCCACAGCCGCTGCACATTGGCACGGTTGACCTTGATACCGTTGCGGACGGTGCGTACATCGGCGTATGCCAAAACAAAATCCTCTTTGCCGTAGTAAAAGTCGAAGTACAAAATCATCAAATTACCAGCATTGAGATTGTGGAGCATAAGGACGCTTATATGGAGCAGGCGGAACAGATCGCCGGGGCCGTTTGCTCCGAGCAATCGTTAGAGGTCGATGCGGTATCCGGTGCTACGCTTACCAGTGACACCGTATTGAAGGCAATCGAGAACGCATTGGAGGATGCCGCCTCCAATAGAAAGTAGGTGCATTTTGAAAATTATATGGAAGTACATCTTCACAAACGTCAAAGAGCGGAAAATGCGAACCGCCGTTATGCTGCTGTCCATCTTACTCTCCACGACTTTGCTGTTTGTATCATTTTCTATCGGCACATCGTATGAAAGCGCCCAACGGAAAATGGCACGGGGTATGGCTGGCAGCGCAACGCTCTCTATCACAGCGGCAGAGGGGACAATACGTGCCGACATTCTGCCAAAATCCGCTTCCATCCGCGCCAGCGTTGGAATACTGGAGGGGGCGGCGCTCTACCATGAGAACGGCTACTACGAAACGGTGGATCTGATTGCGGCCGATTTGACCGACCTGAATGAGATCAATCCGCCCCGGCTGGTAAACGGCGGGGAGATCACAGAGTTTACCGGGAATCAAGTGATCCTGCCAGACCGCTTTACCTCAAAATACGGAATAGCGCAGGGGGACACGATTACATTACGAATTGGCGGACAGCCGGTTTCGTTAGAAGTGGCTGAAATTGCCGCCTATGATACGGTTTTTCTGCGGCATACGAGAGGTGCGACCACCCTCTTGCCGGTTGCAACGCTGTCCGGCTTGCTGGGCCAGACGGATGGATATACAAAAATTTTGGTGGAGCCAGCCGACGGCGTTTCCACCTCCGCGCTGAAAAATGAGCTGACAGCCGCCTTGCCTGACGGTCAATACCGGATATCCGAGGTGGTGAATGAGGCGCAGATTGCCGCGGACGCCCGGCAAAAGTCTATGCCGTTTTTCCTAATCAGCTTCTTTTCTCTGACCATGAGCGTTTTTATCATTTACAGCAGCTATCAGGTCATTACGTTAGACCGCCTGCCGGTGATTGGCACATTCCGCAGTATTGGAGCAACACAGAAAACCGTCACTCGTATTCTTCTTCTGGAAAGCGCCCTGTATGGCGTGATGGGTGAATTGGCCGGTATTCCGGTGGGTACGCTGGTCTTGAAACTGATTTTGCGGGGAATGGGGCAATCTCTCTCCCAGGGGATTGAAATTCCGGTTGTCATTTCCCCATTCAGCATGATTTCTTCCTTTGCTGTCGCGCTGGGAGTATCTCTGCTCTCCGCATGGCTTCCAGTAAGGAGGGCGAGCCGCTTGCCGATCAAGGATGTGGTGCTTGGCAGCGTGGAGGAAAAGCACATTCCCCGGCGCTTTATCATCGGGGCTGGTGTTCTGCTTTTTGTTGTTTCGCTGGTTCTTCCAAAGCTGGCATCCGGGAATATGCTGTATCTGGCCGGCGGATTCTCTTTGCTGGGGCTGATTGCCGCATCCATCCTGATTGTTCCCCTGCTGACAAATCTGCTTTCTATGGGCTTGGAACATCTTTACGGCATATTCCTGGGAAACGAGGGGCGGCTTGCCGCCCGGAATATGCGGGATAATAAAAATATCGCTCAAAATATTACGCTGCTGTTTATCAGTATTTCCGCCGTCATCGCCATTACCGTTGTAGGCGATTTTGTGACTACCTATGTCAGCGATGTGTTCAACGGGGCCGAATTACAGGGGTTTGCGGATGGACCCATGGAGCCGGAATTTGTGGAACAGGTCAGGGATATGGACGGCATTGAAAAGGTGCTGCCAATCTATGTGTACCAAAATCAAATGCAGGCCAACGGTATCACCCTTAGCCGCTTGGAGGCAACCGACAATCTGGAATGGTACAGCTCCATGCTGGCGCTCCACTATACGGAAAGCAGTATGAAAGAGCAGGCAATCTCGGCTTTTGCTGGGGAAAGAGCGGTTCTATTAAGTGAGAGCTGCATAGAACGCACCGGCTTTTCGGTAGGCGATACGCTGACTTTGACGAATGGCGCCGGGGATTACGGCTATTTGGTAGCAGGCAGCTTTAAGTCACGGGCTACGGATGTAGAAGCAATTATTCCAGCCTCCTATGCAGTTTCCGATTTTGGGACTTCGGTCTATCATTTCCTTGCCTATACCGCCGCAGACCCGGACGCTATCATGGTACAGCTTCGTGATCTGTTCGGTGAAACCTCAAATTGGAGCCGTACAGTAGAAGAATTTCATGCGGATGCCCTGTCCACTGTGGGCGCTTTCTTACAGCCCATGCACAGTATGACCTGGTTTATTTTGCTGCTTGCGGCAGTTGGCGTAATCAATAATCTGTTAATTAACTATCTGCAAAAGCGGCGGAGTATTGCAATGTATAAATCTGTTGGGCTTTCCAACCGTCAGAACATGAAAATGACGTTGATCGAGGGCTTTTCTTCCGGTTTGGTCGGCGCTGCGATCGCGGTTTTCGTTTCCTGCATGGAAATTCAAACGATATTCCTTGTCGCTGGCCCAAAAATCTCAACAGTGCCAGAATTAAACGCCAGTACATTCCTGGCCGCTGGCGGTATGGGGATTCTTGTCACGTTGCTTGGTTCGGTTGTCCCGATTTTTAAGAGCCGCAATATGAAGCTGGTAGAGGAAATCAAATTTGAATAGGAGGATATGTAAATGAAGCAATCAACAGGCGGGATTGCCGTGGAAGGCAGACATATTATCAAAAATTTCCGTGTAGGCAATACAGCGACAGAGGTTTTGAAAGACATTTCCTTACAGGTTATGCAGGGAGAATTTGTGTCCATCATGGGGCCGTCGGGTTCCGGGAAAAGCACACTTCTGTATATTCTCGGTGGCCTGGACGCCCCAACTAGCGGCCATGTTCTGCTGAACGGCACGGACATCTCCCGCTTCGGAGATGAAAAAATGAGCTGCATCCGGCGGCAGAAAATCGGCTTTGTCTTTCAGTTTTACAACCTCATTCCAAACCTGAATGTAGAGGAAAATATCATGCTCCCCCTGCTGCTGGACGGGAAAAAGGTGGGTGGATATAAAAAGCAGTTGGAACAGATTTTGGAGATTGTAGGGTTATCTGACCGCCGGAGGCATACGCCCCGTGAATTGTCTGGCGGGCAGCAGCAACGTGTAGCTATTGCCCGCGCCTTGATCGGCAATCCAGAAATTCTCTTTGCCGACGAGCCTACGGGAAACCTGGACAGTAAAACCGGGGCCGAGATCATGGCCCTGCTCCGGGAGATCAACCGAACCAGCGGACAGACAATCATCATGGTAACGCATTCCCCGGAAGCGGCAAAAAGCAGCGGCCGCATGATTAACGTACAAGACGGTATCATTATCTAAAGTTGATAAAAAAACGATCTATCCAGTGGCAGAAAAGAAAAGACCGCCGCTGGGCAAACCGATTTCCCGTATCCAAAACTCACTCCACACGGCGGTTTTAAGAGATGAAAGCCGCCGCATTTCTATGCAAGCAGGCGGTATGCAGGAGGATACCGCTTTCCACGCAACATGAATGTGTTACAAGTTTGCCCTGAGTCTTCTCAAATCTACCGACATGGGAAAACGGATTAGTTTACAGAAAAAACGCATGAAAGCAGCTCTTTCCCCAGCTTACCTACCCCTTACCTTGGTAAAAAGGTAAATGCTGTTGTTCTGGCAAAAACCTACACCCAACTTGAAAATGCCAAGGTGGAGTTAGACGCTCCCTTTTCAAAGGCGGACGAACTGGCCGAAAAAGAGGCGGGGCTGAACGAACTCAATATCTTGCTCAACATGGATCAGAAAGACCGCTGCCTCATGGACGATACGCCCGATGAGGGGCAGAACGAACTGCCCAAAAGCAGGGACTACGAAAGATAACGCCAAGGCTGGCGGCACACTCTGTGCTGCCAATACATAGATTCGTTGTAATTGCGCTCGGGCGCTGGGTATGATATAATATTAGAAATCGTGCGAATGTACCGTGAATGGAGGGCTGGCGTATGGCATTGAAAGACAAGCTGGGTATTACCGATTCCGCAGAGCTTGCCAGAGAGGAAGAACGGATCAGCAAGGCAAGGGCGCTGGAATTGTTTGAGAAGGGCCTACTGGACACCTTTGAGGTGGGAACTTTTCGGGGCCTTGCGCAGATCCACAAATACCTCTTTGATGGGATATACGACTTTGCGGGGCAGGTACGCACGGTCAACATTGCAAAGGGCAATTTCCGCTTTGCGCCCGTCCTCTATCTGCAAGCAGCTCTGGAGAACATCGGGCCCATGCCGCAATCGACCTTTGACGAGATCATTGCCAAGTATGTGGAGATGAACGTGGCGCACCCATTCCGAGAGGGCAACGGCAGAAGCACCCGGCTCTGGCTGGACGCGATTCTGAAAAAGGAACTCGGACAGGTCATCGACTGGAGCCTTGTGGACAAGGACGATTATCTGCTGGCGATGGAGCGCAGCCCCATCAAGGATCTGGAGATCAAAGTGCTGCTGAAAGCCGCCCTGACCGACCGAATCAATGACCGCGAAGTCTACATGAAGGGTGTGGACGCCAGCTATCACTATGAGGGGTACGATGTTTACAAAACCAAGGATATAAAAGGCGATAAGAATAATGCTCGCGGATAGACCTGATTGAAAACGATACGAAAGTATATAAAAATATTTAATAGAATAAATGAATTTACATAGCCGGAGGGTTTTCACCTGAAAATCTTCCGGCTATTGCTATATGCGCCCGGTGAGCGCACGTTCTAACGGGAGAAAGACCCGAATCCGCCCGGCAGTGGGAAGGGTGAGCCAAAGGCAAGGGCGCCTGACATGAGGCGGGGTCTGAAGAAGGCCGGATTTTGGAAGTTGAAGGTCTTCCAAGGCCCTCCGCAGGATGGGCCGCTGTCTCCACTGCTAGCCAATAGCTACTTGAATGAGTATGGCCAGGAAATGGCAAGGCGCGGCGTACCTGCCGTTGGTGATGCAGATGACATTGTAGGTTTTGCAACAAGTCCACACATCCCCAGTTGCTCCATTGCAGCGGTTTTTTTGTTTTGGCTGCATACAGACACAGTTTGCAACACGGCCGTTTGACTGAGCGCCTGATTTGCGCTTGTATTTCCCAAAAAAGGAAAATTAGGGTTGCAAAAGTGAATACGCTATGCTATAATTTCGACAAACATGTTCTCTATAGCGAGAACGCAAGAGGCTGCAATAGGAACAGGAAGCAGTGTTGACGATAGACCATGCAATTTAGATAAAGTAACAGCTCGGCTGTTTGTACCGCCATATGAAGTCTCCAATGGCAGACCTGTTGAAAGGTCCCCCACGTTTTGGATATCTGACGCAGCGGCGCTGCGTGGATATAAATTTGCCGGCCCTGTCCGGCCATAGAAAAGGAGAACGAGTATGAAGAAAATGCATCTGCCTTCCCGCATGCTGTCCCTGCTACTGGCTTTTGCCCTGCTGCTCGGCTTTGCGGCCCCCGCCCGCGCTGCTGACGAGAGCACGGGTGTTAGCTTTCAAAAGGTGGATAACAGCATGGTCTCCGGCAGCCTCTTGTGTGAGGCCGAGGAGAGTGAACCGAATGCACCGGAGTACGGCGACACGGATATGGTTCGCGTATCCATTTTTTTGAACAAAAAATCAACTTTAGGGATGGGCTATTCCACCATGGACATTGCACAGAACGCCTCTGCCATGTCCTACCAGGACAGCCTGAAAACGGCGCAGCAGAAGCTGACCGCCTCCATTGAGCGCACCATTGGCGAGAAGCTGGATGTCCGCTGGAACCTGACCTTGGCGGCCAATGCCATTTCTGCGAATGTGGAATACGGCCAGATCGCCGAGATTGAGAAGGTTCCTGGTGTGGAGAAGGTGGTCCTGGAGACGCGCTATGAGCCCCAGGAAACCGTTTCCGGGACTCCGGCGGAGCCCAACATGACGGTCTCTACACAGATGACCGGCACCAATGTGGCCTGGCAGTCTGGTTATACCGGTGCGGGCACAAGAATTGCCATCATCGACACCGGCCTGGACATCCAGCACCAGTCTGTGGATTCCGGCGCTTTCCACTACGCTCTGGAAGAAAACGCCCGGGAAGCCGACACGACATACGCTGACTATGCGGCCTCCCTGAATCTGCTGGATAGCAAGCAGATTGCAGCGGTGCTGGATAAGCTCCATGTTACGGAGCGCGGTAGCTTCACTGCCGACCAGCTTTACATCAACGAGAAGCTGCCTTTTGGCTTCTGCTATGTGGACGATGACTTGGATGTGACCCATGAAGACGACACCATGGGTGAGCACGGCTCCCACGTTGCAGGCATCGCCGCCGCCAACCGCTACATTCCGAAGGACGGCAAATTTGTCTCCGCTGCTGAAGCTGTGGGCGTGGTGGGCAATGCGCCCGACGCGCAGATTCTGGTCATGAAGGTCTTTGGCGGTTTGGGCGGAGCGTATGACTCCGACTACATGGTCGCCATTGAGGATGCCATCTTATTGGGCTGTGATTCGGTCAACCTGTCGCTGGGCTCTGCCAATCCCGGGATGTCCATCTATTCTGGCAGCTATGGCGACATTCTGGAATCTATGACCAAGAGCGATACCGTAGTGGCCATTTCCATGGGTAACAGTGGCGCCTGGGCAGAGAGCGCGAGGAACGCCACCGGTCTTCCCTATGTGGATCACGTGAGCTTTCACACCGGCGGCTCCCCCGGCAGCTATGCCGCCCCCCTGACGGTGGCCTCTGTGGACAACGATGGTGCAGTGGGACATGTGTTCCAGATCGGCGGCCGGATGTTTTCCTACATCGAGACCAGCTACTATTGCGACGAGCTGCTGTCCTTGGATACCTCCGAGGACAAGACCGGTACGGAGTACGACTATGTGTTGCTGGATGCTCCCGGTGCGGCCTCCGACTACCAAGGCATTGATGTAACCGGAAAGATTGTCTTTGTAGGCCGGGGCGAGATTACCTTCGCCGATAAGGCCAACGAAGCCCACTATCACGGCGCCAAGGCTCTGGTGGTGTACAACAACGAACCCGGCAGCCTCCATATGGATCTGAGCGATTACTACTATAGAGAGCCCGCCGTCTCCATCACCCAGGAAGAGGGCCAGTGGATCAAGGAGCACTCCGCCAGTGTACAGACCGAGGCGGGCCGCACCTACTACACGGGCAAGTTCTTCTTGGATCAGACCGTGGTCACCACCTACACCGGCTCGGAGTATCTCACCATGAGCTCTTTCACCTCCTGGGGCGTCCCCGGCGACTTGAGCTTGAAGCCGGATATCACCGCTCCCGGCGGCAGCATTTATTCCATCAATGGTACCCACTCCAACGGCTATAACCTCCTGGGAGGGACAGACCAGTATGAACTGATGAGCGGTACCTCCATGTCTGCGCCTCAGATGACAGGCATTTCCGCCCTGGTACTTCAGTCCATCCAGGACCGGGGAATCTCTCAGACTGGTCTCACGGACCGTGCCCTGGCACAGAGTCTGATGATGTCCACAGCGACGCCTCTGAAGGACGCCAACGGAAATGCTTACTCCCTGCTGCAGCAAGGCGCTGGCATGGTGAACACCGCTGCCGCCACATCCGCCGGCTCCTACATTCTGGTGGACGGACAGAGCGACGGTAAGGTCAAGGCAGAGCTGGGCGACGACCCGGACAAGACCGGTGTGTACAGCTTTTCGTTCACATTACACAACCTGGAGCAGGAGGAAAGGCGATTTGCGCTCTCCGCCGAGCTGTTTACCCAGGCTGTGGTAGAGGGTTATGCCAATCACAAGCAAAGCGAGGAGGAAATGGCCCTCTTCCAATCCACCTCCACGACGCCCCTCATGGCTCTGGCTACCTGGACCGTGGATGGACAGCTGGTGAACAGTGCCGGAGATGCGGACAATTGGGATTTCAACGGCGACGGGAAAACAGATGCCGATGATGCCCAGGCGCTCCTGGACTTTGTAACTGGCGCACGGCAGACGATCGAGAACGACTCCTACGCCGACCTGAATGGCGACGGTGAGGTCAGTACATATGACGTGCACCTCTTCTTGAAGCGACTGGGACGGGACAGTGTGACCCTTCCTGCCCATGGTTCGGTGGAAATTTCGGTCACGCTGCGCCTTACCGATGCCCAGAAGCAGGAGTTGGACGCACTTTACACCGGTGGCGCTTTTATCCAGGGCATGATCCACGTAGAGGCGCTGGGAGATGCCGAGGGCATTCTGGGCACCAGCCACTCCATCCCCATGCTGGCCTACTATGGAAATTGGACGGACAATTCCATGTATGATGTGGGCAACTATCAGGAATTCCGCAGTGGGGAAGAGAATCGGACGCCCTATCTGGGCAATGAGCGCTCCAATACCTTCCTGGTGGTCTATGGTCACGAAAGCGACACCACCTACTACTTTGGCGGCAATCCCATGGTGGCCGACAAGACCTATATGCCAGAGCGCAATGCCGTCAACAGCGAACGGGGTGACCGGATCTCCCAGGTCAGCTTGTCCACCATCCGTAACGCCGCGGCTTCCCGCTTCCTGGTCATGCAAAACGGGCAGACCGTCTATGAGGCGCCTCTTGGCGGAGTTGGCTGCGCGTATTACCATGTCAACGCCGGTTCCTGGCAGTCCACTGTGACGAATGTGGGCATAAACTGGGCTCCCACCGAATTTGCCCAGGGTGACTGCCTTGAGCTTGGCTTGGATCTGGCCCCTGAGCTCTATGTCCACGATGGCGCCGTGGATTGGGAGGCTCTGGGCCAGGGTGCAAAGCTGCGGGTTCCTGTGTGCATCGACGACACCGATCCGGTTCTGGAGGGCGTCTACCTGGATCTGGTGAACAACACCCTGGTGGTTTCCGCCAGCGACAACCAGTATGTGGCTTCTGCCGTCCTCTACAACAATGCCGGAACGGTCGTGCTGGCTTACACAGGAGCTGTGCAGGATGCGGCTCCCGGCGAGACCCATGACTATGTTCTGAATTTGGACGGGGTCAACGGTAAGAAGTTCTTCTTGCAGGTTACGGACTATGCCATGAACACCGTGACTTATCAGATCGAGCTGCAAATTGGCGAGGAGCTGCCGTTGCCTGAAATGATGATCTTTGCTCTGGACCAGAGCGCCTGGGTCATTGATGATTTCCTCAGCACCGGTAGCGACTATGATCCCAGTGTGGCCCGGGTGATTGCCGAGGTGCCCCATTCCATCGTGGCTGCTTCCATTGTAAACCACCTGGTCTATGCCTCTACAGATCAGGCGCAGCTCTTTGTGGCCCCGGAAGACGATCTGGTGGAAATGGAATATGTGAGCCAGCTCCCCGCCGTGGTGGTAGACATGGCCTATAACCCAACCACCGGTAAGCTATATGGCGTCACAGTGGACAACGATCTGATTGAAATCGATCCGATCCTCGGCGAAACCACTGCCATTGGCTGTGTGGGAGTCCCAACCAACACCTTGGCTGTGGACCCCGACGGAAACTTCTATTGCAGCCTCATTGATACAGGCAATGTATTCACCTTCACATTGGATAGCTATAGTTCGCCCACCTTCCTCCACCATACCAACCTTTCCAACAAGCCTGCAAACGGCGAGATCACGCAGAGCATGGAGTGGAATCCCAACAATGGTAAGCTCTATTGGTATGGCTCCTATGAGTTCACCTATATGACTTATCCTGCAGGCTATGGCTACCTCTTTGAGATCGACACCGAGGCATGCGATTCTGTGCGAATTGATCAGGCCCGGACGCGCATTGGCGCCCTCATCATCACCGAGCAGTCTCAGAGCGGCAACATTGTTCCCACGGATCAGGTGACAGACGTACAGGTTTCCCGGAACGCCGTGACCATCCACCGGGGCCTGAGCCTGGATCTGGACGCATCGGTCCGTCCTTGGTTTACAACGGACCGTACCGTTACCTGGTCCAGTTCCGACGAACAGGTTGCGGTTGTGGATGAAAACGGCATGGTAACGGCTGTGGATACCGGTACCTGTCATATTCTGGCAACCTCGAACCTGGATCCCTCTAAGGTGGGTACCTGTACGGTCACTGTGGACACCGTGGACCTGAAACTGGAAGGCGTTCTGAAGGATACAGATGGTACAACCAAGCTGTTCTCCTGGGACCTGGCTGAGAGCAAGACCTGGAAGACCGAGCTTAAACTGGACACTGCCATCAACTCCGTGACCTATGACGGAAAAAACACGCTGTTCCTCAACGACGCGGTATCCGATGCCGGAAAGATCTACGAAATTGACAAAACCACCGGCGAAATTCGCAACACCTATGAAAATAGCGCGGAGGTGCCTCTGTGGGATATGCTGTATAGCAAAGACTCCTCTACAGCGGAGGAGCCGAAGATTGGCGCCATATGGGATTGGATCTTCATGACGCCGGTTGACCCTTCCGTCTTGGGTATCAACTTCTTTAACCTGCGGGACGCCACCGCACCGCTCTTTGGCGTTACCACCTTGGGCTACGAGGAGATCCGGGATGCGTATGACGAACAGCAGCTGGCAGAACACTTTGTTATGATCGATGGAGATAAGGATATCGTAGAAATGTGGTGCTATGAGAGCGAGGGCACGCTGAGAGCAATCGCTCGCTACACCCCCTCGGATCTGGATATCACCTTCAAGATCTATGAGACTGAGAATAAGCGCTCCTCTTTGGTGTGCGATGAAGCCGGAAACCTGTACCTGTCCTTCTTCAACGGAACGTCCAACGACATTTACTCCCTCACTTACGATGCAGAAAAAAATATCTATCAGAGTGAACTTTTGACCTGCATGGGCGATGGCATTTGGCCCGCCGCCTTGTATCGGGTTGAGACCGGCGCAGCCGGCCGCAATGGCGACACCGTCACGCCCCAGAGCGAGGGTGCAGTCACTCTGACTGCTGAGACTGCTTCCTTGGAAGAGCTGGTTGCCTCTATGGAGGCAGGAGAGACCGCCGCTCCCACTGGTAGCCTGAATTCCCTTGGCGCCGCTTCCTTGCCTGTGACGGTTCAGGGCGCAAAGACCGACATCGACTGCGAGGGCAAGACTGCGACTGTGACCATCACCGCCGACGAGGCCACCACCAACGGCCTGACCACCCTCACCTATGACCCCTCCGAGCTCACGCTGATTCAAACGAAGGGCAAGGCCCAGTACAACAGCTTTTCCTCTGCTGATGGAAAGCTCACCTTCGGCTATGCTTATGAAACGGATGCTCCCGCCGGTGCGGAATTGGCGACTCTGACCTTCCAGGTGAAAAGCAGAGGCGAAGTTACCGTCACCACCGAGGAAGACGGGGAGAAGCGGCCTGGTACCGTGAAGAAATTTACATTGTCTGACTGCCCCTCCCAGGCCTTCCGCGATCTGGATATCTCCTGCTGGTATCACGAGTACACGGATTATGTTCTGAATGCCGGCCTCATGAAGGGGATGGGCAACGGCCTGTTCGCTCCCAATGGCACGCTGACCCGGGGTATGCTGGTGACCACCCTGTACCGGCTGGCAGACGAGCCCCAAGTAGCAGAGCAATCCACCTTCACAGATGTGGCAGAGGACCGCTACTACTCTGACGCCGTGGCTTGGGCACAGGCCAATGGCATTGCCAAGGGCATGACGGATGCTGCGTTCTGCCCGGAAGCGCCTGTCACCCGGGAGCAGGCCGCCACCTTCCTGTATCGGTATGTTACGGAATATCTGAAGGTGGAGCCTACACAGGGCGCTGACCTCTCTGTCTACAAAGACAGCGACAAGATTTCCGGGTTTGCGAAAGACGCCGTTGCCTGGGCTACCGCCGAGGGCCTTTTTGAGGGCTTCCCCGACAATACCATGCAGCCCCGAGGCACCCTCACCCGCGCCCAGATGGCCAAACTTCTGATGGTTTTGGATCAGAAGTTCTAAGTCGGCTGTTTTCTCATCTTCCTTTCTGAAGGGACTGCCTCAACATGCAGAAAGCAGATTGAGGCAGATCCTTTCTGCTTAGGATTTCAAAATCTGCGGATCAATCGGCGCGTCTGGAAAGGTGCGCCCTACCCCAGATCCGAAGATTTCCTGATGTTTGAGAATCGGCTGAGTGCCAAGACAGGTGCTGCCCTTGAAGAATCTTTCAATCTGTGATATAAAATAGGAAAATACGAGATAAGGGGGCAGAAACGTGGAGGTGTTTGTGACAGCGCAGCCGCATATGCTTTATGAGACGGTGGAGCTGCTGTATGCCTATGTCAATGGAATCCCTGCGCGAATGCTGACGCAAAGTGGTCCCTATTGCCTGCCTGTGGATGCAGTTCAGAATATGCTGGAGGTTGCTTGTGCGGACGTGCCCCGCGACGACCCGGCAGTACAGTATTATTTTGGAAAGTATCTGCTGTCCCAGGAGCCGGAGCGGGCTACCTGCATTGCCCGGAATTTGACCTACAATGTGATGGAAGTTTCCACAGGCACCATAGCTGGGGACTGCGAACAGCTCCGCCGCTCCAGGCAGAAACAGCTTTGCAATCAGGAACGGTGTACGGCCATTGACGAATACCGGCTTTTGTATATGGAGAAAGGCGATGGCGGATTTGTGCCTTTGGCCCAGGACATTGCCAAACTGGGCCTGGGGGCGGAATACAGCCAAATGCTTTTGGAACAATTTTCCGGCTTTGACGGAGCGATTGCCCGTCTGGAGGCGATGCTGATGCCGGTGTCTGGCAAGCTGGAGCCCCTGCTGCAGCCTTGGGTAGAGCAGGCGCAGCCCCTGGCAGCGGTCTGGCAAGACTATTACCAGCAGCCGGATTTTGCGGAAAAATGGAGAAAGCGAGTGCGCTGCAGCGAGGAGGAAAGACCCTTGGAGGCCATCCGCGTTCAGCTCCGGTACCTGCATCCCAAAGCGGGTCCCGGATCCCTGAGCGCAGGGGAGCAAACTGCGTTCCTTCACACCGGTGTCGCTGTGCCTGTGGAGCGGCAGGAGACAGAAAGTTTTGAGAGCTGGGAGTTTCAGGCCCTGCGGCTGCTGGGAAGTGAATCGCGGATGCGAATGCTCCGGGCCATGTTGGACAAGCCTATGTCTGCCCGGGGGTTGGTTCAAATGCTTGATTTGCATCTAGGCGTTGTGGGCAGGGACATCGGCAATTTATTCAATGCCAAGCTTCTGACTGTCGAAGTGGTTAATGGCCGCGGCCGCTACCGTACCAATAAAGAGTCTCTGGCCATCTTGGCAAAGCATCTGAACCAGCTGGAAAAATTTGAACTGTTTTGAAGGGGGCGTGTTGAAAAACCGCCAAGATACTGTGTTAGCATAAGGAGAAATCAAAAGGAATCAATCGGTCAGCCCACAAAAAAGGGGCTGGCCGATTTGTCTTGTGCGCCCGGTGAGCGCACGTTCTAACGGGTGAAAGACCTGAAACCGCCCGGCAGAGGGAAGGGTTGGCCAAAGGCAAGGAAGTCCATCGTGAGGTGGAATCTGAAGAAAGCCGGAATTTGGGAGTTGAAAGGTCTCCCAATGGGCAAAGCTCTGGCCTGACGAACAGAAATCGCATATAAGGCCGCAGAGCAAGGGTAAGACTGCAAATCAAGTTAAAGCCCAATCACTGCACGGATTGCTTGGGGAAATGCGGCGGGTAAAGAGGGAAAGAACGTGTGAATACCCGGGGAGGTCTTACAGGCGCATAAAGTAGACGTATTCGAAAAAACGCATAGCAACAACGAACTGTGAGAAATCAGCAAAGGCCATAGTACCGGGAAAAAACCGGGATGGGCCGAACAGTTGTAAGCCCAAAGTAAACGAAAGAAGGAGGTCAATACGGTGAAAGCAGAATACCAGGGGAACCAGGGCTGCCTGCAGAGAGATAGTGCGGAACACGAAGGGTATGCTGGCAGCTCAAATGCTCCTTGATTACATCTCAGTAGGCAGGACGTAAGCTGTTAAGGGCGGCAAAGCCAGATGGCCGATTCAGCCTTGGGCAGCATAAAGCTGGGTACAAGCTGTCTCCAGCCAAAAGCCATTCCGGGCTCACAGCCTTTGTTTTCTCCGAATCCTGTCGCCCGGGAGGTTAATAAAAAAATGCAATGAAAGTATTGCAAAAATGAAGCGGCCGTGTTACAATCTAACTATCCCAAGAGCAATGGGAACGGAGACCGCTTTATATCGGTAAAGGCTGAGACACATCTCCCGTTTGAGTATCTTGCGCGGTACACCGCGTGGATATAAAAATAAGATAAAGGAGCAAATGACATGAAGAAGACGCATCTGCCTACCCGCCTGTTGGCCATGGTATTGGCCTTCGCGCTGCTGTTCGGCTTCGCAGTCCCCGTGGGCGCGACCGGCACAGGCGAAGCGGAAATTACCTTCCGCCAGGTTGACAACAGCGCTGTCTCCGTAGATTCCAAAACGGAGCTGCCTGTGGAATCCCCGTCCCAGCCGGACTACGCCGATACCGACGTGGTTCGTGTTTCCATTTTCCTGGAGAAGGATTCCACCGTTCAGGCGGGCTACTCCACCAGGGATATCGCCCAAAACAGCGCCGCCATGCTTTACCGGGCCGGTCTTCAGGTATCCCAGTGCGCCATGACCGCCTCCATTGAGCGGGCCACCGGCGAGAAGCTGGATGTGGTCTGGAACATGACCTTGGCGGCCAACGCCATCTCCGCCAATGTGGAGTACGGTCAGATCGCCGCCATTGAGAAGCTCCCCGGTGTGGCGGAGGTTGTGCTGGAAACCCGGTACGAGCCTCAGGAGACCGTCACCGACGCCACCAGCAAGCCCAACATGGTGATTTCCACCCAGATGACCGGCACCAACGTGGCTTGGCAGTCCGGCTACACCGGCGCGGGAATGCGGGTGGCCATCATTGACACCGGTCTGGATACCGACCATCAGTCCGTGGCGCCCGGCGCGCTGGAAGCCGCGCTGCGGGAGAACGCCGCCGAGGCGGACGTGGACTACGAGGAATACCTGAAGGGCCTCGACCTCCTGGATGCGGAGGAGATTGCCCGGGTGCTGCCCCAGTTGAACGCCGCCAAACAGTATGCGGGGCTCACCGCCGAGGATCTGTACATCAGCCTGAAGGCGCCCTTCGGCTTCAACTATGTGGATAGCACGCTGGACGTGACCCATGACAACGACGACGCCTCGGAGCACGGCTCCCATGTGGCAGGCATCGCCGTGGCCAACCGTCTGGTGGAGAAGGACGGAGCCTACGTCTCCGCCGCTGACGCCGTGGGTATGGTGGGCAACGCCCCCGACGCCCAGATCATCGTTATGAAGGTGTTCGGACAGAACGGCGGCGCTTACGATTCCGACTATATGGCTGCTCTGGAGGACGCCATTTTGCTGGGCTGCGATTCCGTGAATATGTCCCTGGGCTCTACCCTGGCCGGTGAATCCAGAAGCGAGACCTATGCCGAGCTGCTGGATTCTCTCACGAAGACAGACACTGTCCTGGTCACGTCCATGGGCAACAACGGCTATTGGGCGCAGTACGCCGACCCCAAGGAACACCTGTTTGTGGAGGACGTGAACTTCCACACCGGCGGTTCTCCCGGTTCCTACACCAATACCCTCACGGTGGCCTCCGTGGACAACGACGGCTTGGTGGGCAACACCTTTGCCGTAGCCGGAAAAGACTTCGTTTATATGGAGACCCTGTACAGAAACACACCGTTCCTTACATTGAATACCAACGGCGAGGCCGGTACGACCTATGATTATGTCATGATCGACGGCTACGGCACCGAGGAAGACTTCGCGAGTGTGGACGTTGCCGGTAAGATCGCGCTGGTTCGCCGGGGCGAGATTGAATTCACCCAGAAGCTCTACAACGGAGATAGCGCCGGCGCCATTGCCACCGTCGTTTACAACAATCAGCCCGGCCTCTTCTACATGGATCTGACCTACTACTGGGGCTCCACACCCTGCGTCTCTATCACCAGTGAGGCCAGCGATTTCATCCAGGAGAACTCCACGAAGCAAACCGCAGAAAACGGCACGGTGTACTACACTGGCAAGCTCACCGTCACCAAGCGGGTTTCCTCCATTTACAGCGATTCCGATTGCCTGAGCATGAGCAGCTTCAGCTCCTGGGGCGTGCCCGGCGACCTGAGCCTGAAGCCGGAAATCGCCGCCCCCGGCGGCAGCGTCTATTCCATCAACGGCGCTGTGCAGGAGACCGACGAGTACGAGCTGATGAGCGGTACTTCCATGGCCGCGCCCCAGATCGCCGGTATTTCCGCGCTGGTATTGCAGCACATTCAGACCAAGGGCCTGTCTCAGGAGGGACTCACCGACCGGGCTTTGGCTCAGAGCGTCATGATGTCCACGGCCACGCCGCTCAAGGACGAGGACGGCCAGTACTACCCTGTGATGCAGCAGGGCGCGGGCCTGGTGGACACCGCCGCCGCCACCGGTTTCGACTCCTATGTTCTGGTGGATGGTTATGCTGACGGCAAAGTGAAGACAGAGCTGAAAGACGATCCTACCCGGAAGGGTGTATACAGCTTCAGCTTTGACATCCACAATATTTCCGATACACAGAAGATTTATGCCCTGTCTGCGGACGTGTTCACTCAGAACTTCTTTGAGGATTACTCCAACTACAATAACAACGACGAGCAGACGGCGCTTTACACGGATACCCAGACCACGCCCTTGGACGCCAATGTCCTGTGGACGGTGGACGGCCGTGTGGTGAGCGCCAAGGGCGAACTGGCGCAGTGCGACTTCGACGGCGACGGCGACGTGGACGCGGACGACGGCCAAGCCCTGCTGGACTACGTCACCGGCGCGCGGGATGCCATCCAGGCTCTGAACCGTGCCGACATGGACGGCGACGGCGACGTGGATACTTACGACGTACACCTGTTCCTGAACAAGCTGGACAATGAGACCGTCACCGTACCCGCCGGCGGCAGCGTGAAGATCGCCGTGACCATCCGTCTCACCGAGGAAGCCAAGGCCCATCTGGACGAGTACTTCGTGAACGGCGCGTATGTGCAGGCCTATGTGTTCGCCAACGCAGTGGGCGATGAGGAGGGCTTGCTGGGCACCAGCCACTCCATCCCCATGCTGGCCTTCTACGGCAACTGGTCTGACGGTTCCATGCTGGATCTGGGCTGCTTCCAGACCTTCCAGACCGGTGAGGAGTACCGTGTACCGTACCTTTACAACAAAGATACCAACACCTTTGCCATTACTTACGCCGATGAACCCAATGAGCTGTATGTGTTCGGCGGAAACCCCGTAACCATTGACCAGCGCTATATGCCCGAGCGTAACGCCATTAACAGCGAGAACGGCGACCGGATTTCCAAGCTGAAAATCGCCGTAATCCGGAACGCGGCGGATTCCCGCTTTACCGTGACCAACACCCAGACCGGTGAGGTGCTGCAGGACGTTTCCGGCGGCGAGTTCCCCGCTGCGGCGATGCACACCATGGGCTACGGCCCCACCAGCTATCTCCTGAATGTGGACTGGAGCCCCAAGGGCCTTTCCGAGGGGGATGAATTGGAGCTTTGCCTCACCCTGGCACCGGACTACTATGTGAATGACGACGGTTCCGTCCGCTGGGACGAGCTGGGCCGGGGCACCACGCTGAAGACCCCCGTCACCATTGACAACACCGCGCCCGTCCTGAACGGCGTTTCCCTGGATGTGCTGACCGAAACCCTGAACATCACCGCCACGGACAACCGGCATGTGGCCGCCGTGACGCTGCTCAATGGCAACGGCTCCAAGACGCTGGCCAGCACAGGCAGCGATCCAGACGCCGGGGCCGGTGAGGCCTGCGTCTACAGCATGGATGTCAGCCAGGTGGACGGACAGGAATTCCTGATTCAGGTGACGGACTACGCCATGAATACCGCCACCTACGCCATTGAGGTGAATCTGGGCGAGCTGGCGGTGCCGGATCGGATTGCCTTCAATATGTCGTCCGGCTACTGGGCTGGCTTTGACCGGAATCCCACTTGGCCGCTGCCCAACTGGATGCCTGCGGACAAGGCATTCTGCGCCGCCACGATTCTGGATCACATGATTCTGGCCGCCACGGAAAAGGGCGAGTTCTATGTGATGCCGGAAAATGACCCCTCCAATATGACCCTGGTGGCCAATCTGGGCGTGGTTCTCACGGATATGGCCTATAACCCCGCCGACGGTCAGGTTTACGGCGTTGCCGACGGCGTCCTGGTGACGGTGAATCCCCTCACCGGCGCCGTTGCGGAGGTGGGCAAAATCGGCATCCCCACCAACACCCTGGCCTGCGATGAAAACGGCACCTTCTACTGCCATATGCTGACCGACGGCGCGGTGAAGCTCACCGACGTGTACGCCTTCACCCTGGAGACCATCGATGCCCCGGAGCTGGTTCTCACAGTGGAACTGTTTACCAATGAGTATACCCAGGCGCTGGAAATTGACCCCAACACCGGACTGCTCTGCTGGGTCAGTTACTACGAGAGTTCCTACGGCTCTATCTCCTATGCCCTCTCTTATTATCTGGAAATCAACCTGGAAGACGGCACGGTGACGCAGTCCAGCATGCTGTTCAATCACATTTCCTGCCTGGCCATTCCTGTGAAGAACGGCGGAGACAATTGGGGAACCACCGATGAGGTTTCCGGCATCCAGATTTCCCGGGATGCCATGACCATCCTTAAGGGTACTGAGGAAGCGCTTTCCGCGCTGGTTCTGCCCTGGACGGTCAGCGACCGCTCCATCATCTGGACAAGCTCCGATCCCACCGTGGCCACCGTTGACGCAAGCGGCGTTGTCACCGGCGTGAATGTGGGTACATGTGTCGTTACCGCTGCCTCTGCGCTGAATCCCAGCGTCACCGCATCCTGCGATGTGACAGTGGAAACCGCCAGAGTCACGCTGGAAGGCGTACTCATGGACAGCGAGAGCAACCCCATGTTCTTTACCTGGAATCTGGAAACCGACGATACCTGGACGGCCGGCGTGTCTCTGGACACCACCCTGACCTCCGCGACCCTGGACACGGCCAAGGGCGACCTGTACGTCATGGATGCCGTGAAGGATTCCTGGAATATGCATAAAGTGGACAGGGCCATAGGCAAAACCGTGGAAAACTCCGGCCCCAACGCCGCCGAGATTTCCCTGTGGGATATGGCCTACAGCGACTATTACTCCTCCGGTGAGGCCGTGCGGATCAACGGCATTCACGGCGAGTATCTCCTGCCCGCAAAAGATCCCATGAAGCTGGATTTCATGGCCTTCGACCTGTTCAACATTCTGTCTTCCTTTGGCGCCCAAAGCCTGACCGCCGTCACCTCCCTGGGCTATGAGCAGCATTGGGACGAGGACAGCGGTGTGATGCGGGATACCGAGCATCTCATTCTCATGGACAACACCGGAAGCATCTGGAACTTCTGGCTGTATAGCACCGACGACGGCGGCATGAGCGGTATGTTGAACGGCTACGCCAGCACGCTGACCGGATTGGCGTTCCCCGGAGATAAGAGCGGTGACATGGACTGCTCCCTGATTGCCGGTGAGGACGGCTACCTGTACTTCTCCTACTTTAACGGCGCCACCAACCAGTTGTACCGCCTGGGCTTCGATGAAGCAAATGAGATTTATAAGGCCGACCTTCTGGGCGACTTCGGCGAGGGCGTGTGGCCCGCCGCCATTTACGCGGCCAGTAGCAACGAGGCTGAGTCTCAGACCGCCGCGGTTCCCACCGGCAACGAGATCCATGTGGAAGCCGTGCCCCTCACCGCTGAGGCATTCGCTGCTTCCGCCCAGGAAGAAACCCGCCCCGGCGGTACCCTGAACGGGTTCACCGGCGAGACCGTCCGGCCGCAGTCCGTGGAACACAAGGCCGACTGCAAGGATAAGACCGTTACCCTCACCCTCACCGCCGACGGCGAGACCACCAACGGCCTTTACACCGTATCCTACGACGCCTCCAAGCTGACCCTCCTGGACAAGTCCGGCAAGACGGAATTGGCCAGCTTTGCTGAGGAAGACGGCAAGCTCATCTTCGGCTACGCCGGTAAGGAGACCATGCCCGCCGGTACGGTTCTGGCGACCCTGACCTTCGAGGCTCAGGCTGACACGGAGGCTGTCTTCACCGTCACCCTGGTGGAGGAAAACGACCGGCATCCCGGCACCGCTGAGGATGTGACACTCACCGTTCCGGAGCATGACTACCTCGTGTCCGTGGTGCCCGCCACCTGTGAAGAGGGCGGCTATACCCTGCACACCTGTAAGAACTGCGGCCACAGCTATGTGGACAATGAGACTCCCGCCACCGGCCACAGCTTCGGCAACTGGGAGATTACAACCGCGGCGGATTGCTTCCGCGACGGCCTTGAGACCCGTACCTGCCACTGCGGCGAAACCGAGACCCGGGTCATCCCCGCCAGTTCCGATCACTGCCCCTCCAAGGCCTTCTCCGACCTGAACTGCTCCTCCTGGTATCACGAGGGCGTGGACTACGTCCTGTCCACCGGCCTCATGAAGGGCATGGGCAACGGCGTCTTTGCCCCCAATACCACCGTTACCCGTGGTATGATCGTCACCATGCTCTATCGTCTGGCGGGCGAGCCGGATGCGGAGAACCCCACGCCCTTCACCGATGTGGCCCGGAATAAGTACTACGCCAACGCCGTGGCCTGGGCCTACGAGAATGAGATCGCCATGGGCGTCACCGACACCCGCTTTGCCCCGGAGGCTCCGGCCACCCGGGAGCAGGTTGTCACTTTCCTGTACCGGTACGCCAAATTTGTTGGTATGGACGTATCCGCGCAGGGCAGCCTTCGGGATTTCTCCGACGGCCAGACCGTTTCCGCCTACGCTGAAGAGGCCGTGGCCTGGGCCGTGGGCAGAGGTCTCCTGGTAGGCGATAATGGTAACCTTCTGCCCAGAGACACCGCCACCAGAGCCCAGCTAGCCACCATCATCTTCCGATTCCTGGAGAAATAACGATTCACCACCGGGGCAGGCGGCATGATCGCCTGCCCCCACTCCACGCCGCTCGACTCGGGTGCGATGGGCTGTTCACAAACCATCCGCAAAACCTTTTGGAGGTGTTGCTTCTGAACCAGAAGTCTGTTACAATATACTCCGATAGTGCATTTGGAGGTGGAAGAATGGAGCTGGAAATCTATAAAAAACCATGTCTACTTCTGGAAGCGGCGGAGTTGGTCTGCGCCGTGGTCAACAACATCCCCGCGGAAAAGCTGACTGTCCCGGATACATACGCCATCCCGCCGGAAGCGGTACGGACAATTCAGGAGGCCGCCTGCGCGGGGCTTTCTCCTGAGGACCGTCAGCTGCAATTTTATTTCCGGGGCTTTCCCCTGTTCGGCGTAGCGGAACGGCTGTTTTGCCTGGGCTGCTGCCTTTTGTACACCTCAGTGGAGGTATCCTGCAACGGGGTGGACGATATGGCCCAGGCCTTGTGTGATGGCTGGACCCGCCGCCGCCGGGAAGATTACCGTATCGATGGGATTTATCCATTCTCTCTTCGGATCAACGTGGTAAATGGAAGAGAATTTACCGCTCTGTCCGACGAGATCGCCCCGCTTCCCGTTCCGCAGTCATATAAAATGCAACTTGTGGAGGTGTTCTCTGCGTTTGATTATCATGTGTCCCGGGTGGCGGAGCTGCTGCGGCCAGTGGCGGACGCGCTGGAGGTTCTGCTGGCGCCATGGGTGGAGCGGGCCACGCCTTTGATGAACCAGTGGGAGCGCTTTTTCCGAGAGCATGGTGTCAACGAGTTTCTTCTGCGCAGGGCCCAACTGAAATTTGGCCAGGTGAAGACTCTGCAAATTGCCTTCCGATATTTTGCGCCCGATCCGTCTCCTCTTTATTTCGACGAAAAAACTGGCTGTGTATCCATCCATATGGGTATGTCCATCCGGCCGGATCCCAATGACCGCGGAGCAGCGCCAACCCTGGATGACCTGGATCATTCCGCGCTCCGGCTTTTGGCCAATCCGGACAGAGTGGAGATGCTGCGGCTCATGATGAACCGGCCCATGGGCGTGCCGGAGCTGTCCAAACGGCTACAGCTCAATTCCGGCTCGGTTTTCCGGGATGTCAACAGTATGTACAACGCCAAGCTCCTGCTGTTCCAGCCGGAGAATGGGAAAAACCTGTATTGCACCAACCTGTCTGCCGTAGTCAGGATTACCTCCAATCTTGTGGAGTATATTCGCAGCGGCGAAGAAATATAGAAAAAGGGGCTGCTAAGAAGTCCACCGACCGTGCAGACAGTGCCGGAAGACACTGGCCGTAAAATATATGAAAGAAACGGCTGCGTCCAGTTGAGGGAGCAGCCGTTTTATGAAAAAATAGTTATTGAAAAAAGGACTTGACATTCCGCCTGGAAAATGGTAAACTGTACAAGCTGCCAGAGACAGCAGGAGGCTTTGCCACAACGGGGTTTCCCATCCTGCCGAGGTTTGCGGAATTTGTATTTACATGTTCTGTGTCCTCATGTCTTATGGCATGAGGCATTTATTTTTTCGGAGGTGACACTTTCATGCCCAACGCAAAGGTTCTTGAAAGCAAGAAGGCAATCGTTGATGAGCTCACCGGGAAGATTCAGGGCGCCAGCGCCGTGGTCTTTGTGGATTACAAGGGCATCAATGTTGCTCAGGATACCGACCTGCGCAAGCAGTTCCGGGACGCTTCCGTGGACTACTCTGTCGTGAAGAACACGCTGACCCGCTTCGCCGCCAATAAGGCCGGCTACAGCCAGTTTGACGAACTTCTCAACGGCACGACTGCCATGGCCTGCACCACCGGCGACCCCATCGCGCCCGCCCGTATCGTCTGTGAGTTTGCCAAGAAGAACAAGAACGTCCTGTCCATCAAGGGCGGTCTCGTGGAAGGCTCCGTCCTGACTGCCGAGCAGCTGAACTCCTTCGGTGAGTTGCCCAGCAAGGACGCCCTCATTGCCCAGGTTCTGGGCACCTTCCTGGCCCCCATTTCCAGCCTGGCATTTGTTCTGGACCAGATCCGGATTCAAAAGGAAGGCCCCGCTCCCGCAGAGGAAGCCCCTGCGGAGGCCTAATTCATCCACCCCATTTATTATACTTTGAAATTATTTTAGGAGGATATTTACAATGGCTAGTGAAAAGATCACTGCTCTCGTTGAGGAAGTCAAGGGCCTGACCGTGCTGGAGCTGTCCGAGCTGGTACACACCCTGGAGGACGTATTTGGTGTTTCCGCCGCTGCTGCCGCTGTTGCTGGCCCCGCCGCCGCTGCTGCTCCCGCAGAAGAGGAGAAGACCGAGTTTGATGTGGTTCTGAAGGAAGTCGGCGCCAACAAGATCGCTGTCATCAAAGTGGTCCGCGCTGCTACCGGCCTGGGCCTGAAGGAAGCCAAGGAGATCGTGGACAACGTCCCCAAGGCCCTGAAGGAAGGCATCTCCAAGGAAGACGCCGAGAAGCTGGCTGAAGAGCTGAAGGGCGCCGGCGCTGTTGCCGAGGTTAAGTAAGATAGTTCTTTCTTGAAATTTTAGGGGCTGTTTTACAGCCCCTATTTTCCACTAGTGTAGAATCAAAAAGTTTTGAAGGCTGTACGTATGCACACCTTATATTGCTCCTGATCTGTAAATTTACAATTAGAGAATGGCGTTATAAAACTGTTAAAAGATATATAATTTGTAATATTTATTTTGTGACTTACGAAAATGGTAGGTGAAATTGCATGGCTAAATGGGGAGATTTATTATACTCTGACGAGGAAATGCACCAGTTATATTCGATTTCGAATGGTTTTAATGATGATATCAATACAAATGATCGGGTTCGCACTTCAAATGAAAAATATGCGGATTTTATTGATGCTGGAATGACGGCTCTGATGGAGGAACACCCGAATCTGTTTAAGCTGCTCATTTAGGCGTCGACGTTAATTGGGGAGTGGTTTTACGTGTCTGTGGTATATAAAAATGGAAAGGTTATTTATGATCCGCCATTAGAGCGCACTTTGACAGAAAAGGCTAATCGCTTGGTTTTACAGTTTACGAGATATGCTCAAGGAGTTGGCCTCTCGGCAGACGATATATACATCCAACGTTTTCTTGTACCCCGGATTATTTTGCGTGTAGACAAACGTGAGGGCTATTTTGTGGTATTCCATGAGGGAACCAGGATAAATGAAATAAAGCAGGCCGCTCTTATGGTATATTGGATATTGAAATTTAAGCCATTTGCGGTTAAAGCCACGGATCCTAATTCATTAAAGAAATATAGCAGAATCAATGAGAGTTTTGCTTTATTTTACTTACTGAGTGCTTGTAAGCAGTATTCTGTTGAAAGCAATCACACTACTGCAGAAATGTCTGAGCGATTGTGCAATGAATTACTATATGCATTTTCTTACTGGGATCTGAGTAAGGAATCGCTAATTTTGATTGCGGAAACAATTGCTGAGGCATGCTTTGGGATTTCTGCTCAAGGAATATAGAACTATGGATTTGACAGATAGAACACTGGAGGATATTTTCACTGCTTTGGCTGATAGCGGCGGCATTGGTTTGATTATTGCTACACTGATTGTTGGGATTGCTCTTGGCGCTCTGCTTGTAAGTTTGTACTATAGAAAAATAAAAATTCTTCAACTGAGAAACGAACTTCGGTCAGCAAAATCCGAGGCAGAGCGGTTGCAAGCCTATGAAAAGCGATGCAACGAACTTGAGAAAAGTATTGAAGATCTCACTGGACGTCTTTATACAGGGTTAGCGTTAGAGCCAGACGGATCGGATCCCGCTTTGGAAAAGATATTTAACAGAGAGTGATTTACATAGTTAGCGTGTTTATGACACAAAAGAGAGCCGAAGTGTATCGGCTCTTTTTTGCGCTTTATTTTGGACTGTAGTCAAAACTTATTTTAAGGTAAAAGCGGCACCTACCACCTTCGGACCGGCGTTGGCGGCGATGACTGCGCCAATTTGATAGGCTCCCGCCGGGGGATAGCCCAATTTCTCTGTGAGGAGCCGGGTTATCTCCTCCCGGCAGCTTTCGTCACTGCCGTAGATGACTTCGTAGGGGGTCCCAGGGAGAATCTCTTCGGCGGTCATCTCTGCCACCTTCTGGGCCAGCTTGGCATCCCCACGGCATTTTGCCGCTGTGGTAATGGCCCGGTCAAAGATCTTCATAATGGGCTTCAGCCCCAGCTTGTCCCCCAGGAAGGCGGCGGCGCTGGGGATCCGGCCGGATTTGGCGGCATATTTGAGGGTGTACATTCCAAAATACACCTGCCTATGGGGCAGGCAGTCCCGAAGATAGGCGGTGATGGCGGTAGCATCGGCGCCGGACTCTGCCATACGGGCAGCCTCTATCACTGGCGCGCCATAGAGAGCGGAGTAACCCAGACTGTCGAAGCTATGGATGTGTACCCGGTCCCGGTATTCCGGGTGTTCTTCAAAAAACTGCTCAGCGGCCAGGAGAGAGTTGCCATAAGTGGCCGAGCCTTCGGAATTGATGAGCACCAGGATCAAATCGGTATATCCCGCCTGGGCCTCCTGGAGGTAAATCTCCTGGAACTGGAAGGGGTTGACCTGAGCGGTTTTGGGGATTTCGTCACACTGGGCCATCAATTTATAAAATTGTGTGTTATCTAGGTCCACGCGTGTGGTATAGGATTTGTCCCCCAGGGTGACCTGGAAGGGAATTACGCGGATGCCGTACCGTTCCTCGTTTTCACGGGAAATGTCGCTGGCCGCGTCGGTGATGATTCGAATCTTACTCACAGGAAGTCTCCTTATATTTTTTATGGGACGCGGTAGACTCCCCCAGCCGGGGAACGCTACCAAATGGTGATGGACCAGCGATTTTCGAAGGTCTCTCCCGGAGCGACGGTGGTGATATCCGGCATTTGGCTCAGCTCCTCCACCAAGCTGTCCCGACCGGGGAGGATGGACCAGGGTTCCATGCACACATAGGGTGCATCGGTTTGGGGCTTGTGCCAGAAGCCCACATAAGGCATCTGGGGATAGGAAACGGTGACGCCGTGGCTGCCCTTGGGGGAGGATAGGGTGACCTGCCGGGGCGCGCCAGCGAGGACCACGGCATCTGCGTCAAACAGCTGGTGCTGAAGAGGCAACTTTCGCCCCTCTACCAGGGGGTAGGCAAGCCGTTCCGGGGCCACCTGGAGGGCGGGACTGAATATCACCCGGCTGGGGGTGCAGGCTTCCGGGAAGGTCAACTCGTAATCCTCAAAGGACAGCCCCTCCTCCATGGGTACGTTGAAGCCAGGATGGCCGCCCATACCGCAGTACAGGGGCTCTGCCGACCGGTTTTCAACCTGGAAGGCCACTTGCAGAGTTTGCCCCTTTAGGGTGTATCGAATGCGGAAAGCGAATGAATAGGGATAAATGGCCAGGGTCTCTGGAGAGTCGGTGAGGAGGAAGCAGCAACCAGTTGCCTCCTGTTCTTCCACGGTCATCTGGGCATGGCGCACAAAGCCGTGGATTTCCATGGGGTAGGCTTTGCCGTGCAGGGTATAGGTCTTCTGATACAGCCGCCCCACAAAGGGGAACAGGTTGGGGGCCTGGCCCGTCCAGTAGGCGGGATCGCCCTGCCACAGAAATTCCCGTCCGGATGCGGCGTCCCGGATGGAGGTGAGGGCGCCGCCCTCCTGACTGATGGTGACAATCAAATTGGAATTGGAAATCTGAATCATATGGGGTTCCTTCCTTTTTGGTGGTGCTATCTATCGTTATTGTACCCCGGCGCCTGGGGAAATGCAACCAGAAATTCCCGGGTTGCGCCGTTTGTAAACAAATCATGAAAGGGCTTGACAGGAGGGAAGCGGGTTTTCTATAATTTCATGTGACAAAATCCCGCAAAGGAGACAGAACATATGGTAGAGAGCCGACAGACAGAGCAATCGCTTCAGGTGGTCATGGAGCATGAGGTGGTGCAGACCCAAATTTCCGAGATGCTGGATGGGGACCTGATGCGGTCCTTCCGGGAGAATATGGCGCCAATCCGTTCGCTGATGGCCTGCTACCGCTGCGCCATGATGGAGGTGGAGACAAAGTTTAAGGTGCTCAATGAGCAATTCTCTCTGGAGCATGACCGGAATCGGATCGAATCCATCAAAACCAGGCTGAAGTCTATGGACAGCATTGTGGAGAAGCTCCACCGGCGGAAGCTGCCCATCACATTGCTTTCCATCGAGGAAAACCTCAATGATGTGGCAGGGGTGCGGGTGATTTGTTCTTTTGTGGATGACATTTATGTCCTGGTCGACTGCCTGCTGCGGCAAGATGATGTCACGCTGCTACAGGTGAAGGACTACATCAAGCACCCCAAGGCCAACGGCTACCGAAGTTTGCATCTCATCATCTCCATTCCCATCTTCCTCCAGGAGGAGACCCGCCATATGAAAGTAGAGGTCCAGCTGCGAACCATCGCCATGGACTTCTGGGCCAGTCTGGAGCACCAGATGCGGTATAAGAAGGACATTGACCCGGCCGGAGCGGCCAAGCTGGCTGCGGACCTGGGCGAATGCGCGGATATCAGCGCCATGCTGGACCAGCGGATGCAGGATATTAAAAATTATATTGAGGGAAACGGCTAGGTTTCCCATAAGGAGCGCCTATGGAAGAGATCGTTTGCCAGCTGCCAGAGCGGCTGCTGCCCTGGTTTGCGGAACACCGGCGGGACCTGCCTTGGCGGCAGGACCGGGAACCCTACCACATCTGGGTATCGGAGATTATGCTGCAGCAGACCCGTGTGGAGGCTGTACGTGGGTATTACGCCCGATTTTTAGCGGCCCTGCCCACGGTGGCAGACCTGGCAAACGCCCCGGACGACGTGTTGGGGAAGCTGTGGGAGGGCTTGGGCTACTATTCCCGGATGCGCAACCTGCGGGCGGCGGCCCAGATGGTGCAGGAGAAGTGGGGCGGCCGGCTGCCTCAGGACTATGACGCCATTCGCAGTCTGCCGGGGATCGGTGAGTACACGGCAGGGGCCATTTGTTCCATTGCCTTTGACATGCCCACACCGGCGGTAGATGGGAATGTGCTCCGGGTACTGGCCCGGGTGCTGGAGGACGACCGTCCCATTGATCTGCCTGCCGTCCGCCGGGAGGCCAGGGAACTGCTGGCGGCGGTCTACCCGGAAGGTCACTGTGGTGATTTCACCCAGGCGCTCATGGAGCTGGGAGCAACGGTGTGTGTGCCCAACGGCGCACCCCAGTGCATCCGGTGCCCCCTGGCGGATCTGTGCCGGGCCAGGGCGACGGACCGCTGGCAAGCGCTTCCCACCCGCCTGCCCAAGCGGAAGCGGCGGCAGGAGGACTGGACTGTGTTCATACTGGATTGCGGCGGCCGGTTTGCCCTGGAGCAACGGGGTCCGGCAGGTCTTTTGGCGGGGCTCTGGCAGTTTCCCAATGTGCCGGGCAAGCTGGAGGTACAGGAGGCCCTGGATCAGGCGGCCCAATGGGGAACTGGCCCCACAGATTTCCAACGCAGTGCCGACCGGAACCACATCTTTACCCACATTCAGTGGAATCTTCGCTGCTGCCGCATTGCCTGCCAAAGGCCGGTTCCTGCCTTCCAGTGGATGACAGCGGAGGAGATCCGGGAGCAGGTGCCTCTGCCAACGGCCTTTCGCCAGTTTATGGATTTTTTATTATAGAACACCAAACACCGCATGGGAGACACTCTGGAGGAATGTGTCTTCTATGCGGTGTTTGATGCAGGGGGCCAGAACAGGATCAAGGCGATACCAGCTTACAGACGTCAATCCATGCGGAGAAGTGGGAGTATCGCTCCAGCTCCGGGATGGTCAGCTCCACGGCGCTGTTGCTGCTGCCGCAGGCTGGGAATACGGTTTGAAACCGTTTTAAGGATTCATCCAGAAACACAGTGACGCCGTCGTTCACGGCAAAGGGACACACGCCGCCGACAGCGTGACCTACCAGAGCCACGGCCTGCTCGGGGGAGAGCATCTTGGCTTTGGTCCCGAACCGGGCTTTATATTTGGAATTGTCAATTTTGGTGTCCCCTGCGGCGACAATCAGGATGGGTTGGTCGTTGACTATAAATGAGAGGGTCTTCGCAATTCTGGCCGGTTGGCAGTTGAGTGCTGCCGCAGCCAGCTCTACCGTGGCGCTGGATCCCTCAAATTCCATGATGCGGTTCGTGATGCCGAATTGACGGAAATATTCTTTGACTTCTTCGATTGCCATTGTTTTCTCCTATGGATGGTGGGCAGAGGTCCGGTCTAGGGAGCTCTGCGGTAATGTAAAATGGGAATGGGGCGCACTATAGCAGCCGGGTCTTCATAGCCAGGAACACGGAATCTTCCGCCGGTTCCAGGTGGAATGCAGTGGCTTCCCGAAGGAGGCCAAATTGACCACACTTCAACCAGGAAACGCCGCCCTGCACACAGTAGAGGCCCAAAATGTCCCAGTCAGGCTGAACCAATGACGACTGCCCAGCGGAAAGGCGGAGCACCTCCATGGCGCCTGTGCAGGCGCCTTTGCGCAGCATCAGGTTCAAATCCGTGCACCGTCCCCAGGATTCCACCGGGGTTCTTCCGTCAAATTCGCAGACGGTCCAGGGGGAGAGGACCGCTCTGGGTGCGCTGCCAATTTGCAGCTCCAGCCTTCCGTCCAGAACGGTGAGAAACCGGTGATAATCTGGCAGGTTGGTGAACACAGAGTGCTCCAGCTCCACCTGGGCAGAGCTGATTCGCCAGAGAAAGTCCCGGTTCGGGTACTGCGCTCCCGCAGGCCCGATGGCAAGCTGTGTGGTGATGCCACCAGCCCAACGGCTGGTTTCGAAGTCCTTTGCGGTTAGAATTTGCCATGCCATAACCGATTCTCCTCTATATATATTTTTGAAAATCGGGGACTGCTACAACGGAAAGATAGCGCCCGATTATAATCGCATATATGCCGTTTTCTGAGTATAGATTAACAGACATCCTGGGAAAATTCAAGGGTAAAAAAACTCCCCAGCCGGAAACACCCGGGAAGAAGCGTATCATGCGGTTGAAACAGACTACGTTCATCTATGTACTCTGATCTCCTTCGGCCCCGGTCCAGCGCAGCGGGTCGCATTTGGAGAGGAGGAGCGACGAAATGAGTGAGAGGTGACTTTTTGAAAAAAAGTCGTCGCGAACGATATACAGTTCACGACGACGTGTAATAGCGAAACACTATAGATGTCGGCACTGCCGCGCACCGAAAAGCCGAATGGAAGCTCCGCGCTTGCTCCCCATCTCCTCGCGGCGAAGCCCAGCGAAGCGGGTTCGCCGCGAAAAACGAAGAAATTCCCCGTCCGGCGCAGTTTTCGCCGCAAGGCGGAAACGGAGCGGTAAGGGGAATTTCTGAGTGGTCCGGGCGACAGGATTCGAACCTGCGGCATCTAGCTCCCAAAGCTAGCGCTCTACCAAGCTGAGCTACGCCCGGATGCACAGGTATTATACTCGATTTTTACAAGGATTGCAATCAAAATTTCTGCTAATTTCCAAAGCGCCAGGGTCCTGGTCTTTGGGGTATGTGCGTGCAGCATAGGGTTGGGAGAGATTCAAAATTTGCACCGATGTGTGGGGAAGCGTGCAGAGAGGGGAACCATGTGTGTAGGGAGCGGTCTTGACCGCTCCGCTTGCACCCTTTTCTGTCTTTTGCAGACGTCTGCCCGCTGCTAAGCGGAATGGTCAAGGCCGTTCCCTACGCGGTGGTGCGTTTTTTCCTTGGCTGCACGCACATGGTGTTTAGGGGGGATGTACTGTCTTGGGGGCGTCTTTCGGCTGTTTGGGAGCGGGGCGTAGGGTTGCGGCGGAACATGTGCCGCAAGGTCCGGAGCCCTCGCTCCCGTTTCGCGCATGCAGGGCGGTTTCGCCCGCTACAGCGCTGGGGTCACAGGTCCTGGAGGTCTGCGGCAGGGATGTCGTTTTCCAGGTTATCCCGGGCCAGGTCTGTGTCAATGATGCCGTGGGCGGCGGAGATGGGACGGTCGCCGTGGGGGGTGCTGTGGTAGACCTTCTGCTGGGGGCCGGAGGTTCCGGCGATGATGGGGCGGGCTGGGGTTTTGGTCGTTTTGGCCTTCCCCTGAATCTCCGGCACCGGCGGCGCACTGTTTCGGGGCCGCTTCGTCCAATCCGGGCGGGCCATGCCTTGCTTTGCCATAACAATCACCTCTTCCCTAGGATGTTCCCTGGGATGGGGATTATACGGGGTTGCAGTTCTGTCAAATCATGCGGGAAAAAGTGGACAGATAGGAATTAGGCTGATATAATGGATGGGAAAGGCCCGGAAGAGCCAAGCAGGCAGTGGGCCAGTGGGGAGGGAATGGCATGACGGAGCAGGAACTGTGGAAGTTTTGGGAAGCGCGGGAGTGTGTAGATAATGTTCGCGAACTGAATAAGGGCCGATTTTTGCCGTTCATTGGAGCGGGCATGTCGGTGAATTTTGGTTATCCAACGTGGCCTGTTTTTTTGCAAAGTGTCATTGAGAAATATGCATCACTCTCTGAACAAGCGCGGCTGTGTGAGATGCTGGCTAAACAAGCGTTTTTACAGCTGGCAGAAGCGCTTGACAAGGATTTACAAAACGGGATTGAGGAAACCGTGCGGCAGTATTTTCTTCCAAGTAAAATGAAAGAGGTGGAACCAGCCCAAAACTATGTGAGGCTGCTGCAGAGCATGGGAATCCGGTCTTATGTGACAACCAATTATGACACGGTGCTGGAACGGCACGATCTGGAAGCAGGGAAAAAGGTCATTTTACCCACGACGCTGCAAAGCACAGGCGAGTTTGAAGAGCTGGAACGAAGGGGGCAGCCCTTTCTTCTAAAGCTGCACGGAACATATGACAACCCGGACAGCATTGTGCTGACCCAGTGGCAGTATGACAAGCGTTATCCCCAGAACGAGAATGCAGTGAACCCGGCGGTGCTGCGCCGTTTGTGGCAGTATGAAACGCTGCTCTTTTTGGGATGCAGCTTAGAGAAGGACTACCTGGTGGAGCGGATGCTCCAACTGTCAGGAGAAAACCGGACAGTCCATCACTATGCCATTATAGAGTGGCCACAATTGCCCGAACGGCAACAGGAGCGGGAACGAGAGCTGCTTCGTCTGAAAATCCGCCCCATCTGGTACCCCCAAGGGGACCACAGCTGCATTTGCACCATTTTGTCCATGTTAGCGGAAGGCAAAGGGGAGCCAGAACCGGCGAAACGGCCGGACCCAGGCGGAGCGGCGCCCAAGTCTTCCGCCCGGCTGAAGACAGCCTCTTGGGGGGATATTTTGCCGGCTAAAGACTTCTTGGGCCGGGAATCTAAGAAACAGGAGCTGGCAGAGAAGCTCCGGACCTCTGATTTGGTGTTCCTGTCCGGCGTGGGGGGCATTGGGAAGAGCGAGCTGGCGGCCCAATATGCCCGGGAGCAGGCAGAGGCTGGGAAAACCGTGGTCCGGATGTTCTACCACTCTGGAGAGCCCAAGGCAGAGGACCCGGTGGAGGCCTCCGGCCTGCGGAAGCTGCTGTTGAACCTGACGATTTTAGATGACCCGGAGTTTGCCGGTTTGCCTCCGGAGGAGGGAGCGGCCCGGATAAAGTACTATCAAGGTAAGCTCCACCGGCTCAAGCAGCTCTGCAATCAAAATACGCTCCTGGTCATTGACAATTTTGACGTTGACCGTGACGATGGACTGGGGGAGCTGCAAGAACTGGGAGCCAAGGTGATCCTCACCACCCGACAGGATTTCCACTCCTACTTTGCCCAGGTGGATTTGGAACCGTTGGACGAGGAGGAGGCGTTCCGCCTTTTCTGCCACCGTGCAAAGCTGGGGAGCCACGACCGGGAGGAAGAGGCCCAGCAGCTGATCCGCCAGGTGGAGCGGCACACCACGGCAATCATCCTCCTGGCAGCCCAGAAGGAGGCCGACGGCTTCACCACCGGTCAACTCCTGGAGCGGCTGACCCGGGGCCTCCGGCAGGCGGGGGAGTCCAGCGTCCGGCTCCGGAAGGACGGCAAGCTACTGGACGGCGAGAATGCCTTCCGCCTCCTGTGCGCCGTGCTGAACGCGGCGGAGCTGCCCCAGGAGGAGCGGAAGCTCCTGGCCAACCTCTCCCTTCTGGGACCTCAGGGCATTGCTCCGGGCAACCTGTGCCAATGGTGCGGCCTGCCCAACCGGGACAGCCTCAACCAGCTGGTGAAGCTCCACTGGGTGGAGAAAGAGGAAGACCGGGTCTTCCTGTCCCCGGTCATTGGCCAAGTGGCTTTTGAGACGGCAGGCGCTAGTTTTGCAGTGTGTGGTCCCTTTATAGCGGCATGGAGCCAGTGGTATGAGGGACTTTCCATGGGGGAGCAGTACCTGTGGCGAGAAACTCTTCAGACAGTGGGAACGAACGTCCTTTTGCTGATGGAGAACGGGGAAGATCAGGAGTTTGCAGAGGGAACAGCGTTTGTTTTGCATCGTTTGGGGGTGCAGTGCTATGAACAGGCGTTGCGGCCACAATCTGAAAAGCTGTGCCAGGAGGCCTTGGGGCTGTACCGGAATCTGGCGGTATCGAGTCCGAGCGAGTATGAGCCGTATGTAGCGATGACATGCAACGATCTGGCGGTTTTGCTGTCAGACAGCACAGAGAGGCGAGAAGAGGCGGAGGAGCGGTTCTGGGAGTCCCTGGCGCTGTATCGGAAGTTATCAGGGGCCAACCCGAGTGTATACGAGCCGTATGTAGCGGGGACATGCAACAACCTGGCGGCTTTGCTGTCAGACAGCACGGAAGGGCGAGGAGAGGCGGAGAAGCTGTACTGGAAATCCCTGAAATTGTATCAGAAGCTGTCAGAGGCCAACCCGAGTGTGTACGAGCAGAATGTAGCGATGGAATGCAATAATCTAGCGACTTTGCTGGCAGACAGCCTGGAAAGGCGAGGAAAGGCGGAGAAGCTGTACCGAAAGGCCCTGAAGTTACGTAGAAACCTGGCAAAAGTCAATCCGAGTTTATATGAGCCGGATGTAGCAGTGACCTGCAACAATCTGGCAAATTTGTTGTCAGACAGTACAGACGGGCAAGAAGAGGCGGAGGAGCTGTACTGGGAAGCGCTGGAGCTGCGGCGGAAGCTGGCAGCGGCCAACCCAAGTGTGTATGAGCCGTATGTAGCGGGGACATGCAACAATCTCGCAATTTTACTAGAAAAAAACCCAGGCAGGTGTAGAAAGGCGGAGGAGCTGTACCGGGAGGCTTTGGCATTGCGCCGGAAGCAGGTGCGAATTGCGCCAGAGGTTTATCAACCTGAGCTTGCCAGGGTTTGTTGGAACCTAGGTGAATTACTCCAGTTCCTAGGCCGGACGGAAGAAGCGGAAGCCCTTTTTCAAGAGGCGAAAGGAGAATGAACATGAAAAGACGAAACCATCGGATCCTCAGTATCCTGCTGTTGGCCTGCCTCACCCTCCAGACGGCAATCCCCACCGCCTGGGCGGAAAGCGCGCCGGTTGAGGAGCCGGTTTCCGCCTCCACAGAGGCAACCACCCCGGCGGAGACGGCGGAGCCTACACAGACCCCGGAGGCCCCCGCTGAGCCCACCGAGGTTACGGAGCCAGAGGAGACAGCGGAACCCACAGACCCCACCGAGGCCACAGAGCCGGAGCCCACGGAGCCGGATCCCCTGGAGGGGTACACCTTCCCCAACAACTGGGCCAGGGAGCCCCTGATGTTCGCGGTGCGCAACGGGATCCTCCAGGGCCGGGGGGACTACAACCTGGACCCCACGGGGCGGGCCACCCGGGCGGAGATGGCCGCCATGCTGGTGCGGCTCCTGGGGGCCAAGGAGCAGGGGGACCTGTCCCCCTACCGGGACCTGAACCCGGCGGCCTGGTACAACCGAGAGCTGAGCGCGGCGGTGAGCCTGGGAATTTTCAACGGCGTGTCCGCCACCCAGATGGCCCCCATGCGGTCCATCACCCGGCAGGAGGCCTTCACAGTGCTGGCCCGGGCCTTCGGCCTGTATCCCCGGGACCGCCAGGCCTATACCCGGTTCCGGGACTGTGAGCGGGTCCAGCCCTATGCCCGGGACGCCGTCAGCGCTCTGGCAGAGGTGGGCTGTGTCACCGGCTATGAGACCGACTACCTGAAGCCCCGGGATCCCATCTCCCGCCAGGAGGTGGCGGCCCTCTTCTATAAACTACTGGACCGGATTTGCGACGATCCCCAGGAGCTGCCGGAGACCGGCTTTGTCCTCTACCGGGGCACGGAGCCCCTGCCCCAGGACTACCGCCTGACGGGCAACCTGGTGCTGGGGGCGGGCCTGTCCGGGAGCCAGACGGTGACGGGGGCCCAGGTGACGGAGCGGCTGATTCTCCGGTGCGCCACCGGCACGGAGCTGACTTTGACGGAGGCGTCCGCCGGGGAGGTGTCTGTGGCTTCCAACCTCACGGTGTGGGGCGCCGGAACCTTCCCCCTGCTGGTGAGCGCCGGCTCCGGGGCACAGACGGAGCTGAACGCGGCCCAGCTGGAGGTCTTTGGCCCGGGAACCCTCTCAGGCCATTATGAAACGGCGTCGGTCCATTGCGGCGGCGTGACCCTCTCCGGAGACATAGACCGCCTGACGGTGACCGCCGCCGGGGCGGTGGTGGAGCTCCAGGGCCAGGTTGGGGAGGTGCTGCTCCCCATGGACCGGGTCCGGCTCACCGGTTCCGGCTACGCCCGGCGGGTTGTGGTCCAGGGCCGCCACTGTGCGGTGGAGCTGGCCTGCGGGGAACTGGTGGATCAGGTGGACTGGGGCCTGGAGGGTTTGCAGATCCAGTTGACCGGTACGGCGTCCATCTCCGCCAACAGCCCCAAGGCAGTGCTGACGGCCAAATTTACCAACTTCACCGCCGGGTTCGGCTGCACCGACGGCGCAAGAACCTGCCGGGTGACCTGGTTCCTGAACGGCACGCAGCTGGAGGAGAACAGCAGCTTCTCCCTGCGGGAGGGCGCAACCGCCACCTGCACCAAGGTCTTTGACCGGACCCGGCAGCCGGACCGGGACCCGGTGTTTACCGTGGTTCTCACCTGTGGCCAGGAGTCGGTTCAGGCCCAGTATACGGTGAAGGTGGATCGGGAACGCTGGGACTATGAGACGGCCCTGGACACGGTGCAAGGGGTCCAAATCGAGGCGGAGACCCTCCGCCGCACCCCTCTGTATCGGGACCGGGACGAGAGCGAGATTCTCCGGTATCTGCCCCAGGGGACGGCTCTGACCCACCTGTATTACTCTCAGGATCCCGGCGCGCCGGGGCAGGTCCGGTTGGCCGACGGCACCGTGGGATGGGTGGACTGGAACGACTATCTGGTTTCCCGGACCAATTACACCCAGAGTGAGGATTACTCCACCGCCACCAAAGAGGGCTTTGTGAATCAGAAGGGCTACTCCAGCCCCACCGGCTACCTCCTGTGGATCAGCCTGAAGACCCAGCGGGTGAACATCTTCCAGGGAAGTCAGGGGAATTGGGAGCTGATTCGCTCCAGCCCCTGCTCCACCGGGACCAACCTGACCCCTACGGTGACCGGCGTCTTCTCTGTGATCTATAAAACCTACCGCTGGCGATTCTCCGATGTCATCGACGGCCAGTACATCGACGATTATTACCGGGTGTACCACATCACCGGCTTCTGGGGCGGGCAGGCCTTCCACTCCCGGCCCTACAAGTCCAGCGATGAGTCCCTGCTGGATGGGACCATGGGGACCCCCTCTTCTCACGGCTGCGTCCGGATGTATGACGCGGATTGCACTTATATTTACGACCAGATACCGTATGATACCACTGTGGTGGTATTCTGACCTCCATGGCCAGGCGGTGAAGCCTGAAAGGAGCATATTTCAATGGACAGCAATCTGATTTTCACAAGAAAAACCCTGGTAGACGCCACCCACGTGGACCGGTGGGGCCGGTTGCGCCCGGCCTCCCTGCTGGAAATCATGCAGGAGACCGCCGGAGACCATGCGGCCCTGCTGGGGGTGGGCCGGAACCTGCTGGATCCCCGGGGGCTGTTTTGGGCCATTGTCCGGCAGACCGTTGAGATCCGTCGCCTGCCGGGCATCGGGGAGACGGTGGTGGCGGAGACCTGGCCAGGCCCTCCCAGCCGGACGGCGTATCCCCGGTATATGGTAGGCCGGACGCCCCAGGGAGAGGAGCTGTTCCGGGCGGTGGCCCTGTGGCTCTTGATGGACGTCAACACCCGGGCCATGGTGCTGCCCAGCGGCAGCGGCATTCAGGTGCCGGGGCTTCTCCGGGGCGGCGAGCTGGCCAATCCCGTGGGCATTGCCCCCCGGCACTACGACAACCAGGAGCTCCGCCGGGTGCGCTATTCAGAGCTGGACTGCAACGGTCACCTGTCCAACACCAAATACCTCAACTGGATGGAGGATCTGCTCCCCACCCAGTGGCACAGGGATCATGTGCTCTCCAAGGTCCACATCTGTTACCTGAACGAGGCCAGAGCGGACCAGGAGATTGCCCTGAGCTGGGTCCTGGAGGACGGCGCCATGGCCCTGGAGGGCCGCCGGGAGACCGGAGAAACTGCAAACCGGGTGTTTGCACTCCAGGCCCTGTACCGGGAGGGCTGATTGACAAAACGAGGATCTGCTGCAAGGCTTCGGCGCTTGCGGCAGATCCTTTTTGCGGGAGCATGACCGGAAGCATGGGACCCGGTTTTGCCATGCCGGTGAATTTGCGGGGTCTGGTGCAGCCGGACACATGGTTTTGGGAGTTCGGGCGTAAAAAAAGAGGGGTAACTCAAGTCCAGGCTTTGAGTTACCCCCAACGTGGGATTTGGCGCTGCACGCTGCGCCGGATATGAAGTGTGCTCGCATTGGATAAGCTGCTCCTTCATTGTATTCCATGGGACGGGCAAAGTCTGCTGAAAGAAGTCGACCGGGGAAATTTTTCCCGACAGAATTTCCGGTTCCATTTTAGCCGGAACGTGATACAATGGAGGGGCAAACATCTCCCCGACTCCATGGGTCGGACAGCCCCCGGGGAGTGTCACGTTTTGACGATAGGAGGCGCCGTGATGCCAGTATATGAAATGGTACGGGAAATTCAAAACAGCTGCCCAAACAATCAAATGCGGGACATCTCCTTCCAGGAGGTGGAGACCGCCAATCCGGAAGATTATGTGCGCAGCATCCTCCGGGGCAGGGCCGTAGAAATTCATTCTGAGACGAAAGCCGATGGAGTTGTGGAGGTCTGGGCAGACTGTGACGGCTTGCGGCAGCGTTTTTTCTTTACACCGGAAGAATCCCAGTGAAAACCGGGGTGAGAATTGAAAATTTGGGTTGAAATTGCGGGTTATGTGTGTTACGATAAGTTTGTATCGGTATGGGCGCAGTGCGCCCAGAATGGTCTTAGTTTGCATTTTGACTTACATTAGGAGGTAAATCACATCATGAGCGTTTCTGACATTTTGGAAACCCGCAACGCGTTCTCTTTTGAGGTCTTCCCCCCCAAGACGGACGTGGGCATGGAAAAATTATGCGGCGAAGGCGGCGTACTGGATCAGCTGTACACCCTGAACCCTGACTACATCTCCTGCACCTACGGCGCCGGTGGCACCAATGTGGGCAAGAACCTGGAAGTTTTGAAGAAGATCCAGGACGACGGCAAGTGCATTCCCGTGACCCACTTCACCTGCATCGGCAACACCAAGGAAGGCATCAAAGAGCAGCTGCAGACCTACCTAGACAACGGCATCGACCACATGCTGGCCCTGCGGGGCGACCTGCCCTTCGGCTGGACCGGCACCGGCGGCGATCTGCACTATGCCACCGAGCTTGTAAAATTCGTGCGCCAGGAGTTTGGCGATCGGTTCACCATCGCCGTGGCCGGCTCTCCTGAGGGCCACATCGCCTGCCGCAGCCTGGAGGCCGACATCGCCTTCCTGAAGCAGAAGCAGGACAACGGCGCAGACTACATCATGACCCAGCTGTGCTGGGATATGGACCAGTTCCGCTACTGGCTGGACGCCATCCGCGCCGCCGGCATCTGGATGCCCGTGGACGTGGGTATCATGCCCATCCTGGACCAGGCTGCCACCATCAATATGGCCCTGTCCCGCAACGGCTGCGTCATGCCTCGGGAGCTGTGCGAGATCATCTCCAAGAACTGGATCTTCCCCAACCCCTTCGACAAGGAGCCCTTCGACGCCAATGTGGCAGAAAAGAAAGCCAGCTTCAAGGAGGCCGGCATCGAGTATACCATCCGGCAGATCGACGAGTACCGCGCCTGCGGCATCAACGGCATCCACCTGTACGCCCTCAACAAGTTTGACGACGTGGCCCGGATTGCCAAGGAAGCCGGCCTGCTGGACCTGATCTAAATCATTCCGCTCCTGCTGCCAAGTGCAGCAGGAGAAACCCACAATTCAAAGGAGCATGTACTATGGGCACACCTCACACCATTGCTGTAGCCGGTAAGGGCGGCGTGGGCAAGACCACGACCTGCGGCATGATCATTGATTACCTTTGCAAACAGAAGCAGGGACCGGTCCTGGTTGTGGACGCAGACGCCAACAGCAACCTCAATGAGGTCCTGGGCGTGGAGGTTGAGACCAGCCTGGGCGAAATCCGGGAGGAAATGGCGAGAGCCGAGCTCCGGGGGGACACCATCCCCACCGGTATGACCAAAGCGGATTACGCCGAGTTTAAATTCAATTCTGCCCTCGTGGAAGAGGACGATTTCGATATGCTTGTCATGGGCCGCACCCAGGGCAAGGGTTGCTACTGCTATGTCAACGGGGTCCTGAAGACCCAGGTGGACAAGTATGCAAAGAACTATCGTTATCTCGTCATGGACAACGAGGCGGGGCTGGAACATGTGGCCCGGGGGACCCTGCCCCATGTGGACACCATGCTCCTCATCTCCGATTGCTCCCGCCGGGGGGTTCAGGCTGTGGCCCGGATTGCGGAGATGATCGGCGAACTGGAGCTGAAGCCCGGTGAACTGGGCCTCATCATCAACCGCGCCCCAGAGGGTCGGCTGGATGAAGGAGTCCGTCAGGAGATTGAAAAGCACGGCCTGAAGCTTCTGGGGGTTTTGCCCCAGAACGAGGCGGTCTACCGTTGCGACTGCGCCGGCGAGCCGTCTGCCAAGCTGCCCGATTCCAATCCCGTTAAGACCGCACTGCGCGGGATTTTGGAAACATTAGCGCTCTAATATTCCTTATCCATTTACAAATCAACAAGGGGGATACCAATTATGTCTTTTGTTCCCAAGACGCAGGCGTTCAACGCGAAGATTAACGCCGTCACCCTGGGCACCGGCGACAAGGCCGTGGTCCTGGGCGGCCAGAATGTCCTGCCCTTCTACACCTTTGACGCTCCTGTGGAAAACGCGCCCAAGATTGGCGTGGAGATTTCCGATCTGGCCAAGGAGTGGACCGCTCCTCAGCTGGTGGAGTTCTATGCCGGCTGTGAGACCATGGCCGACTATGCCAAGAAGGCAGAGACCATGCCCGGCGCCGATTTCCTGGTGCTGCATTTTGAGTCTGCCGATCCCAACGGTCTGAACCGCTCTGTGGAAGCGTGTGTGGCCGACGCCAAGGCTGTGGCCGAGGTTGTGACCATGCCCATTGCCATCATGGGCTGCAAAAACGTGGAAAAGGACGGCCAGCTGTTCAGCAAGATTTCCGAGGCCCTGCAGGGGAAGAACATCGTGGTCCTGTCCGCCCGTGAAGAAGATTACAAGTCCGTAGGCGCTTCCGTTGCTCTGGCGTATGGCCAGAAGGTGGGCGCCGAGTCCGCCGACGATATCAACCTGGCCAAGCAGCTCAACATTATGCTCAAGGGCCTGGGTGTTGCGCCGGAGTCCATCGTCATGAACGTGGGCACCGCCGCCGTCGGCTACGGCTATGAATACGTGGCCTCCACCCTGGACCGGGTCCGCGCTGCGGCCCTGGCGCAGTCTGACGCCGATCTGCAGATGCCCATCATCGCCCCCACCTCCACCGACACCTGGGGCGTGAAGGAAGCAGTCGTGTCCGAGGAAGATATGCCCGAGTGGGGCAACCAGGAGGAGCGGGGCATTGACATGGAAGTCGCCACTGCCGCCGCCAACCTGACCGGCGGTGCAGACGCCGTTGTCATGCGTCATCCCGCTGCCGTTGCCACCATCAAGAAGTTCATCACAGAACTTGTGTAATCGGGAAGGAGGAACATCACTATGGCTCTCAAAGGTCTTGATATTTTTAAGCTGTCTCCCAAGAAAAACTGCAAGGAGTGCGGCTGCCCCACCTGTATGGCCTTCTGTATGAAGGTTGCCCAGGGCGCCCTGCCCCTGGATAAGTGCCCCTATTTTGATCCCGACGCTGTGGCAAAGCTGTCCGAGGCCACTGCACCTCCCATGAAGACCCTGGAGGTGGGTACCGGCGCCAACGCCCACAAGCTGGGCGGTGAGACCGTTCTGTTCCGGCATGAGAAGACCCTGGTCTCCAAGAACCTGTTTGCGGTGAACCTGTGCAGCTGCATGTCCCCCGAAGAAATCGACGCGAAGATTGCGGAGATGCAGAAGGTGGATTACGAGCGCATCGGCGAGCGGATGTTTGTGGAATTCCTGTTCTGCTCCTACATTGGCAATGGGGTTGACAAGTACGTAGAGTTGGTGAAGAAGGCGGTTGCCGCAGACCGGGCCATCATCCTGGAGTGCTGGGATGTGGAGGCCGCCAAGGCCGCCCTGGAAGTCTGCAAGGACACCAAGCCCATCCTGGACGGCGCTACCCTGGAGAACTGGGAAGCTATGAACGGCCTGGCCAAGGAATACGGCGTGACCCTGGGCCTGTATGCAGAGAACCTCTCCGACCTGTACGACCTGGTCAAGAAGCTGGAAGAGGCTGGCAATAAGAATCTGGTGCTGGATGTCACCGGCAAGACCGCCAAGGAAACCCTGGCCAACGCCGTGATCGTCCGCCGGACCGCCCTGAAGGACGGCGACCGTTCCTTCGGTTACCCTTCCATCGTGAACCTGAACCGGTTTGCCAAGGGCGATGCACGTCTGCAGACTGCTTACGCCGCCATGTTCACCGAGAAATACGGTTCCATCATTGTGATGGAGCACATGACCTATGCTGAGGCCCTGCCGCTGTATGGTCTGCGTCAGAACATCTTCACCGATCCTCAGAAGCCCATGAAGGTGGAGTCCAAGATCTACCCCCTGAACGGCGCTGATGAGAACAGCGTCTGTTCCCTCACGGTAGACTTTGCCCTGACCTACTTCCTGGTTTCCGGCGAGATGGAGCGGAGCAATTGCCCCGTGAACCTGCTGATCTCCGACGCTTCCGGTATGTCCGTTCTGACTGCCTGGGCTGCCGGTAAGTTCTCCGCTTCCACCATCAAGAAGTTCTTCGATGAGAACGACATCAACAATAAGATCAAGTCCCGGACTCTGATCATCCCCGGCAAGGTCGCCGTGATGAAGGGCGAGATTCAGGAGAAGCTCCCCGGCTGGCGTGTGGTGGTTGGCCCCACCGAGGCGGTTATGCTGCCCAAGTTCCTGAAGGACAAGGAGTATCTGGCCGGCGCCGACGAGGCCCAGGCCGCTCCTGCTCCTGTGGTGGAGGCTGCCCCTGTGGAAGAGGATAAGCCGCTGAACTTCGAAGAGCTGCAGCTGAAGGTGCCCGCCATTGAAGTGGTGGACATGGGCGTATCCTACAAGGGCCATAACCCCGATGCCCAGACCTTTGTCACCATCGGCGAGCGGATCCACTGCATCAGCCCCGCCATCCGCAAGGCCATGGACGAGCGGGATCCCGGCCCCATCCTGAAGCGGGCTGCCGAGCAGATTGCCGCCGGCGCTACTTACCTGGACGTCAACATCGGTCCTGCCGAGAAGGACGGCCCCGAGCGCATGATGTGGGCAGTACAGCTGCTGCAGCAGAACTTCAACAATGTGCCTCTGGCGCTGGACACCGCCAATAAGAAGGCCATTGAAGCTGGTATCAAGGTCTATAACCGCTCCAACGGGAAACCCATCGTCAACTCCGCCGATGCCGGCTCCCGGATCGAGAACATCGACTTGGCTGCCGCCAACGACGCCATTGTCATCGCTCTGTGCTCCGCCGACGGCATTGCCAAGGACAACGAAGAGCGGATGATGCACTGCCACAACATGCTGGAGCGGGGCCTGTCCCTGGGCATGGAGGCCACGGACCTGTGGTTTGACCCCCTGTTCCTGGTGGTCAAGGGCATGCAGGACAAGCAGATGGACGTGCTGAACGCCATCAAGCTCTTCGCCGACGAGGGCCTGAAGTCCACCGGCGGCCTGTCCAACAACTCCAACGGCGCCCCCAAGACCCTGCGGCCCATTATGGACGCCACCTTGGTCGCCATGGCCATGATGCAGGGCCTCACCTCCGCCATCGTGAACCCCTGCGACCAGCGCCTGATGGAGACCATTAAGACCTGCGACATCATCAAGAACCACGTGCTGTATTCTGACTCCTACCTGGAGCTGTAATATCGCCGAATCCCGTGGCCGGGAGGGAATCTCCCTCCCGGCCATTTTATGGGCACTCTGATGTAAAACTGATTGAACCATCCCCAATGTCACCCTGAGCGGATCAAAGAATCTTCCAAGAGCAGGAATTTCTCAGCACGGATGTCTATAAAATTTAGGTGCGTCCCACAGATTCTTTGCTGCGCTCAGAATGACATGCAGGCTTTCTTCACAAATATCCTGTGTGTTTGCATCAATACCCCACAACTAAGGAGGAAACGGCATGTACAAAATCACATTCCAAATTGAAGGCGCAACCCCCGTAGTCATGGAAGCCAATGAAGGTGACAACCTGTTGGAGCTGGCGCGGCGGGGGAATGTGGCCATTGATGCGCCCTGCTCCGGCAACGGGTCTTGCGGGAAGTGCCGGGTGAAGCTGCTGTCTGGGCAGGTGGAAAGCGCTCCTTCCCGGCACATTTCACCCGAGGAGTATCAGGCGGGCTGGCGGCTGGCGTGTGGCTGCAAGGTGATGGGGGATGCAGAGATTTTGGTTCCCGACATTGCTTCGGCTTACCAGAGCCGGATGAAGACGGCGGACTTGTCTTCACCGGAAGAGGTGGCACTGTTCACAGCCATTCAGCAAGATGTGCAGGCAGCGGGGATTGCCTTTGAGACCGGCTTCCGGGCTTTGTCCATTGCCCTGGCGGAGCCCACTTTGGATGATACCATGCCCGATGACGAACGACTGATCTGGGCCATTCAAGAGGCTGCAGGTGTGGAGCAGGTGGATCTGCCTTATCCCGTCATGGTCAAGCTGGCAGGCACCCTGCGGGAGTTTGGCTTCCAGGTTACGGTCAAGGGCCTGTTGGAAGGGAACCGGTTTTCTGTGCTGGACATTACCGGTCCCCAGGATACCGGGCTCTACGCTGCCGCCATTGACATTGGCACCACCACAGTCTCTGCGGTTCTGGCAGAGATGACCACTGGTAAAATTGTGGCCAAGGGCTCCAGCGGCAATGGACAAATCCGTTACGGTGCAGACGTCATCAACCGGATCATTGAGCAGGGGAAGCCCGGCGGGCGGAAAAAGCTTCAGGATGCCATTGTCAAGGAGACCTTGGTCCCCATTCTGGCAAACCTGTACAAGGCAGCGGGGATCTCTGCCAAGAGCATTCTCCAGCTGTGTATCGCTGCCAATACCACCATGAACCATCTCTTTGTGGGGGTGGATGCGGCTCCGGTTCGGATGGAGCCCTATATCCCTTCCTTCTTCTCCTGGCAGGGCCTGCGAGCCGGGGATCTGAAGCTTCCGGCCAATCCTCTGGCCCCTGTGCGGATTGCCCCCAATATCGGCTCTTATGTGGGCGGCGATATCACCGCCGGTGTCTTTGCCAGCCTGATTTGGAACAAACCGGACTTTAGCCTCTTCATCGATCTGGGGACCAACGGTGAAATTGCCTTTGGCAGTCAGGACTTCCTGGTCTCTTGCGCCTGCTCTGCCGGGCCTGCCTTTGAAGGCGGCGATATTTCCTGCGGCATGCGGGCCACGGATGGAGCCATAGAGGCCTGCACCATTGACAAGAACACCATGGAACCCACCTTCCGGATTGTGGGCGAGACAGGCCAGAAGCCTGTAGGCCTGTGCGGCTCCGGCATCATTGATACCATCTCGGAGCTCTACCGCTGCGGGATCATCAACGCCAAGGGGCTCTTTGTCAAGGATGGTCCCCGGGTTGCCCGGGACCGCCACGGCATGGGCCGGTTCATCCTGGCCCATCCCCAGGAGTCTGCCACAGAGCGGGAAATTGCCCTCACAGAGGTGGACATTGACAATTTTATCCGGGCCAAAGGCGCCATTTTCTCCGCCATTGAGACTCTTTTGAGCGCAGTGGATATGACTGTGGAGTGTATAGACAAGGTCTATGTGGCCGGCGGCATTGGCTCTGGCATTAACATGAAAAATGCAGTGAATATCGGCATGTTCCCCGACGTCCCGCTGGAGAAGTTCCAATACATCGGCAATTCCTCCCTTACTGGCGCTTACGCCATGGTTTTGTCCGACCAGGCGGCGGAGAAGGTGGATGAGGTGGCCAAGAATATGACGTATATGGAGCTGTCGACCCACCCCGGCTATATGGATTCTTTTGTGGCAGCTTGCTTCCTTCCCCACACCAACCGGCAGCTGTTCCCCCACAGCGTTCAGGAGGTTTGAATGTGATTACGATTTTGAAGACCCAGCGGGAGGTGCTCCCTGCGGCGAAGCTGATTGGTAAGCGGTACACCGACGCTGACCGGGACGACAGCGGCGGCTTTGGTGTGCAGTGGGGGCAGTGGTTTGCAAACCACTGGTTTGAGCCTCTTCTGGGAGCAGACTTGGCAGGGAACTGCAGCGATCCAGTGGGCGCCATGCGCTGCACAGCAGCCGGATTCGAATACTGGATTGGGGTGCTTGCCGCCCCGGAGCATCCAGTTCCAGAGGGCTATGAAGCGGTCCGAATTCCGGAGGGCGACCTGGGCGTTTGCTTCCTCTATGGCAAGGAGAACAGTGCGGACCTGTTCGGGATGGAAGCCCACAATGCCTGTGTGCAGGCTTGGGCAGATCTGGGTTGGCACCCCCAGCCGGATGCTTGGTATCTGGAACGATACAACTGCCCCCGGTATACGGTACCGGATGAAAACGGCAATGTCATTCTGGATTATTGTACCTGCCTGCCCCCCATTTTCAAGGAATAGGAGAACATGCCCATGCAAGTGGAAAATCACAAAGAAGAAGTCCCGTTTGCCCACTATGAGACATTGTTTCGGAATCTAGACCCTCAGGAGACCCTGAAGCGGCTGCCCTCTGCGGCGTTTGACGGAGCCCGCTTTACCCTGACCCTGCTGAACCGGACCTACGACATTGCCTGGCCGGACTATGCCATTTCTCCCCGGGACGGAGGTCCGCTCCCCGGTTTACCCACTCAGACCTTCCTCCTCCGGTGCCTGCTGGAGGCGAGGGAAGTGGAGAATCCCGGCATCTGGAAGACGTTTCGGGAGATGCCCTGGGGGGAGCTGTATATCCAGCCCTTCACTGGCCGTTGCCTGACCCGGGCGGCGTTCACCTTTGGCGCCCGCCTAGCGGCGTTCCGGGCGGCCTGTGAGAAGCTGGGGGCGAAGCCCATTTCCCATGGAGACGCCGGCTATGAATTCCCCTTTTTCGGCCCCTATGCCATGGAAATCCTGGTGTGGGAGGGGGACGATGAATTCCCTCCCAGCGCCCAGATTCTGTACACCGGGAACTTTGCAGAGGGCTTTGCTGCCGAAGACCGGGTGGTCGCGGGAGATATCCTGATCTCTCACATCAAAAGCGCAATGTAGCCCGGTTTGAACTTGAGACCCGGCCCAGGCGAGGGCCGGGTCTATATATTGCGCGCCAATTTCCACTGCAGCGCCTCCTAGCTCTCGCCTGGAGCATAAACGGCACGAAAGACCAACTGTAGCAGAAAAAGTCGGGATTTTCCCCACAGGCTGTGCTAAGATAGGGGGGCGTAAAGGGGGGGACTTCAGTGGAGGATTGGACACAGGCGATTCAAAATGCGCTGGAATATGTGGAAGAGCATTTAGCGGGAGAACTGGAGATCTGTGAGATCTCCAGGCGAGCCTTTCTCTCTCCGTTTTATTTCCAGCGGATTTTTTCAACCCTGTGCGGCTTGGGCGTGGGCGAGTACATCCGCTACCGGCGATTGACTCTGGCGGCGCAGGAGCTATGCAGCACCGATGCCAAGGTCATTGACGTTGCCGCAAAATACGGCTATAACTCCCCAGATGGTTTTAGCCGGGCATTCCAGCGCTTTCATGGAGTCCCTCCCTCCGCCGCAAAAAAGGCTGGGGCTAGCCTGAAAACGTTCGCCCCAGTACGAATCAAATTAACCTTGGAGGGTGGCAGTATGCTCGAATACAAAATTGTGGAAAAGTCCCAGTTCACCGTAGTTGGACTGGAGAAAACGTTTCATCCGGATACCAGCTATGAGGAAATTCCCAAATTTTGGCGCGAGGTCATGGAGATGGAACATCCCCCTGTCTGTGGTATGTACGGAATCTGCATAGATGTGGATGAGCAAGGCAAGGACTTTCTATACTGGATCGCAGACAACTACATTCCCTGGCAAGAGATTCCCACTGGTTGCACGGCCAAAGTAATTCCTGCTTCTACCTGGGCGGTATTTCCCTGCCGGGGTGCACTTCCCAAAGCACTGCAAGAGGTAAACACCCGGATATGGTCGGAGTGGCTGCCCAACTGCAAAACGTACCGTTTGGCGGGAAACTATAACGTTGAGATGTATGCACCACCTCAGCCGAATCCTGAGGACAACTATTGCGAAATCTGGCTGCCTGTGGAAAAAGCCCTGGAATGATGTGTTTGGCACAGCATCCATTTGCATTGATAACAGACACAGAGTGTTCCAATCTGTAAGCCACGTCACAAAAGACCCGACCCTCATTGGGCCGGGTCTTTTGTAATAGACTGGAAGGGTTACCGTGCGCGGACAGCCCGGCGTTCTTCCCGGGTTTTGCAGAACCGCTCCAGCTGGGGCACCAGCGCCAGGCAGACGAAGGCTGCCGTAAAGCCTCCGTTGTATAGGCAGAAGCCGCCGTGAAGCAGCGGTACGCTGGTCACCAGGCAGAAGTGGAGCATACCGGCCAGGATTCCAAAGGGCCAGCCGTATTTCCCGGTGATGGGAGACAGACCATTGGCAAAGCAAAGGCCCACCACAATGGCTTGGGCGTTGATGGCCTGGGCAAAGGTTCCGCCGGCCACACCGGAGAGCCAACCCATGAGATAGGAGGCCGCCACATAGCCCACCATGATGGGCCACACGGTTTTGGGGTTGCTGCCGGAATTGCAGCAGGCCAACATACAGAAGATACAGCCGAAGGTGATGCCGTTGAAGGTGGCTCCAATCAGGTTGTAATACAGCACAATGAACAGGCCATACAGGCCCACATTCATGAGCATGGCCGCCTTGCCATACTTTTTGCTGAAATCCACCCCATGGGCAGGGTCCTTCAGCAGGTTCCAGTAGGCTCCGGGTTTGCAGCCCATCAGAAGCGCAAACACCACACACAGCCCGAAGACTACGAAGCAGAAGACGTTGGTAATGGTCCAGGAGGCCACCTGTAGAGTCTCGGCAGCAGGGGCCGCCGGTAGCTCCACACCCATGGTCTTAAAGAGAATGGCCTGGAGGAAAAAGGCGGTCATACCCACAGGAACCGCAGCGGAATACAGGTCAAAGCCCTTGTGCACCTTGGGAGAATGGGCAAGACCTGCCGGGAGGAAGAACCCGATGACCAGTCCCACACCCAGAGCCAGAAGAACGCCCTGCCAGGTGAAGCCGACTACCTCCGTGTTGGGATAGCGGATCAGCAGGTCCGTGATCAGCGGCGCGATGCCAGTGGAGAAGAGCATGGCGTTCACTTGATCCGCCACCTTTTCCCGCTTCACTAGGCAATACAGCACCACACCCAGGAAGGTGGGCCAGATGTTCAGCAGGTTGATGCCCCAGGAGCAGAAGCCTGCCGTCAGGAGGAAGGCCAGCGTGGACACATTGTTTGCCACTGCGCCGGGCAGGCAGTACAGGGCGGTGCAAATCAGGCACACCAGTCCCATATTCAGGAACGTAGCCGCGTAGCCGCCCACCGCAAAGTAATTGGTGGACACCTTCGACGGCTGAGACAGGATTTGCCACAGGCCGGAGAACATGGAGCTCCGGTCTGGCATGATCATAGCAGCAACCAGAAACGCCACAGAGAAAAATGCGAATAGCAGCTTCAGAAAATTTGCCGGGGACAGGTCTCGTACTCTTTTTAACATATTCATCCCTCACCAAAATGTACAATTATAAAGGTCTCCATCTCCTTTATATATCCAGCTTTCGGGTATTCCGGCATCGTCTCGGCAATTTCTTTGGCGGCTGTATACTGTGCTGCAGTACCCCGCAAAACTGGGCAGCCCTGTTGGGCAAATATTTGCGGCAGACAGCCGTTGACGCCATAAATCCCGGGGAAAGCTTGCTCTGCCCACGGAATCAGCTTGATTGCAGGCGACTGCGCAACCGAAATCGCGGAGTCCTCAATTCCCAAAAGTGCGCTGGCCACAGAATAACCCAACCGGTCTTGTGTAATCAGCAAGCCAGGCTCCAACACATAATATCGCGCATTGGGGCTTCCTACAAATAGCACTGGCTTTTCTGTCAAGGGATAATCCCGCTGAAGATCTGCCGCTACACGGTCCAGAATTCGGTATTCAGACATACGCAAGCTGTAATTCCCGGAAAAGAAGCCATGAATCTCAATGGTAACATTGAGGAGCACGACCGCAATCAAGGCAGCTACGGCACACTTTGTCCACTGATTTTTCCAGCGCTCTGCAAGCAGCCACCCGCCCAGCAATGCAGCGCCGGCAAAGAGGGGAAGCGCCTGACAAGAACGCTGCATCTGCAGTTGCCCTGAAATCAGAGAAAGTGCAAACGGCGAAAGGCAGGCACCCACAGCCCAAAGCAGGAACGTGGTCCGTTTTTTCCGAGCTGTTCCTATTATCCCAACCAGAAGAAAACCTACCAGTGCTACAAGCACCAAGAACAGAGACGGACTGGCCAAGCCAGGATACAGATACTGCCGAAGAAACGACTCCCACAGCTTATGCAGCTGTGCTCCCGCACCTGGCTGGAACAGCCACGAAACAGACAGTGGGGAGCGGTAGTACGAATAATCCAGGGGAATCAATCCCCGCAGGATTTGCGTGATGGCGCTCCGGAAAACCATGGCGTATACCATCAGCCGGGCGGAATAGCAAAGCGACAGCGCTGTCCGCCGCCATTTTGTAGCCTGCATTCGGTCTAAAGACAATCCGTCTGCCAGCATGATCAGGCATAGACCCGTCAAAAATACACTGGCAAATGACTCATATAGGCCAATGGCAACAGTCAGCAAAGCAGTTGCACCAATCGTGAGCAATACATGCCGCTTTTTCCCAGATTTTAAATCCAAACGTCTGTCTGAATATACCAGATAGAGACTCAGCGGAATTAGGCAGCTGCCTAAGCCCGCACCATTGTGCAAATAATAAATAAAGACCTCAGAGTTTAGCGCAAAGTTTACAAAGGCTCCAGAGAAAACCAAACAGGCCCCAGTGGACAGCCGTCGACCTAAAATATGCTGCAGAAGGGCGCACCAGAGGATCGCTGCAGCAGCCATCAGAAAAACACCCAAAAGGTCCATTAGAAAGGGGGCGTAATGGCCAATGGGAAAGAGCTGTCCCAGCAAAAACAGGGGCCAGCGGCCGATGATTGCTACCAAACCGTCCACAAAGTACAGTCCCGCGCAGATATCGTCTATACCGGAAACCGGATGAGAAAGACGGAAGCCGTAGCCACCGGCAGCCAGAAGTGCCAGTCCAATCAGGTACCACTTTCTGTGAATCAGCTCAGAAACCGTTGACCAAAGCCCGGACCTGAAGCTTCTTGCTCCCAGAAAAACACCAGATCCCTGCATAGAATTAGGAATGCACCCGCTCTGCAGCCTCCACCACATGCTTCATGAGCACAGAGGTGGTGACAGAGCCCACACCGCCGGGGACCGGGGTGATGGCTTCCACGATGGGCTCCACTTCCTCAAACACGGCGTCACCGGCAATGGCGCCCTTGCCGCCCTTGCTGTTGACCTTGTTGGGATCCCAGTTGATGGAGACGTCAATGACCACCTGGCCGGGACGGACGTATTCTTTGGTCAGGCTGCCCAACACACCGGCAGCGGACACCAAAATGTCGGCGGACCGGGCCACTTCGGCGGTGTTGACGGTCTTGGTGTGGCAGACGGTGACGGTGGCATTCTTGCCCATGAGCATCATAGCGGCGGGCTTGCCCACCACCAGGCTGCGGCCGATGACGACGGCGGATTTGCCCTTGCAGTCGATGCCATAGTAATCCAGAATTTCCATGCAGGCTTCCGGGGTGCAGGGGGCGTAACCCAGGTCTTTGCGGCCCTCGAACACACCGGCATTGCTCAGGTCTGTCATGCAGTCCACGTCCTTTTTGGGGTCCAGACGGTTGCAGATTTCATCCTGGTCTGCCTTCAGATGCTTGGGCAGGGGACGGAACATGAGGACGCCATGAACAGAATCGTCCCCGTTGATTTCATCGATGGTTGCCATGAGGGCTTCTTTGGTCACATCTTCGGGCAGCTCGTACTTCTTCACGGCGACGCCCACCAGTTCGGCCCGCTTGGTGGCGCCCTTCTCATAGGACAGATCGCTGGGGTTGGCGCCACAGCGAACGATGGCCAGGGTGGGGATGATGCCCCGTTCTTTCAGGGCTGCGGTACGCTCCATGAGCTTTTCATTGAGGGCATCGGTCACTTCTTTGCCCAATAACAGCTTTGCCATATTCCATTTCCTCCTGCTTATTTAAAAAAGCCTGCTTTTACGCTGTCAAAGATCTGGTCGGCCAGAGCGCCATACTGGTCCAGCATGCCCAGGCACTTGGCGTTCATTTCCTCGGCAGTCTCGCGATTTTGCAGGGTCTTCGTGTTGATGAAGACGTTGAGAGAAGCGGCCTGTAAGGCTGCCTTCACGCACACAGCGCCACAACCGGCGTCGGATACAGCCAGGCGGCTGCCCTTGGCGGCAAAGACTGCAATGGCGTCCAGGGCCTCACAGCACAGTTCCATAATCCGCATGGGAACGGCACAGGCGGTGACAGTTGCCTCCTCCAGGATCTGCCCCCGGTTGGGGTCGTCCTTGGGGATGCCATAGGCCTTGGCCAGGGGCTCAAAGCCCACGGCGTCGGCGGCAACCTGGTCCAAAAGCTCGGTCTGAAGGGCGTCGCACTTGGCCTTCAGGGCGAGAATTTCCTCTTCCACATCGGCGTATTTCTTTTTGCCCACGGTGAGGGATCCCACCATGTTGCCCAGGGCTGTACCTACGGCGCCCACCAGGGCTGCCGCACCGCCGCCGCCAGGCGTGGGGGCATTGGAGGCCAGAACCTCCACAAATTTGCGGCAGGATTCGTTGGTCATATCCATGTTTCAAATCTCCTTTATGTCATGTAGGTCTACCGGATTCCAGGCAAGTTCCTCCCTCCGGCGAGGGAGGTAGTCCGGAGGCGTTACTGTGCCAATATCAGTAGGTTTCCGATACAACACCCAAAAGGCGCAGACGGCGAAGCCGCCTGCGCCTCATAGAATATGGATTTAGAACAAGCCAGAGATCTTGCCGTTCTCGTCCACGTCGATCCGCTCTGCAGCGGGGACCTTGGGCAGACCGGGCATGGTCATGATCTCGCCGGTGAGGGCAACCAGGAAGCCAGCGCCAGCAGCAACCTTGATGTTCCGCACGGTAACGGTGAAGCCTTCGGGAGCGCCCAGCTTGGTCTGGTCGTCGGTGAAGGAGTACTGCGTCTTGGCCATGCAGATGGGCATCTTGTCGTAGCCCAGCTCGGTGAGGGTCTTGATCTGCTTCTCAGCGTTGGCAGTGAAGTTCACAGCGTCACCGTGGTAGATCTTCTTGACAATGGCCTCAATCTTCTCCTTGATGGGCAGATCCAGCTCGTAGGAGAAGGTGAAGTCGTTGGGCTGGTCGCACAGACGGATGACTTCCTGTGCCAGTGCCACGCCGCCTTCGCCGCCCTTGGCCCAGACTTCGGACAGAGCCACGTTGACGCCCAGCTCCTTGCACTTGCGCTCCACCAGAGCCAGCTCGGCCTCGGTATCCTGGGGGAACCGGTTGATGGCCACCACGCAGGGCAGCTTGTAAACCTTGGTGATGTTCTCCACATGCCGCAGCAGGTTGGGCAGGCCCTTCTCCAGAGCCTCCAGGTTCTCGTTGCCGGTCTCAGCCTTGGGCACGCCGCCGTTGTACTTCAGAGCGCGGACGGTGGCAACCAGGACCACGCAGTTGGGCTTCAGGCCGGCCATCCGGCACTTGATGTCCAGGAACTTCTCCGCGCCCAGGTCTGCGCCGAAGCCAGCCTCGGTGACGGTGTAGTCGGACAGCCGCATGGCGATCTTGGTAGCAGTGACGGAGTTGCAGCCGTGTGCGATGTTGGCGAAGGGGCCGCCATGTACAAAAGCGGGGGTGTGCTCCAGAGTCTGAACCAGATTGGGCTTCAGAGCGTCCTTCAGGAGGGCAGCCATAGCGCCCTGGGCCTTCAGATCGCCAGCAGTGACGGGCTTGCCTTCCCGGGTGTAGCCCACAACCAGACGGGCCAGACGGGCCTTCAGATCGTTGATGTCGGAAGCCAGGCACAGAACGGCCATGATCTCGGAGGCGACGGTGATGTCGTAGCCGTCCTCACGGGGGGTGCCGTTGGCCTTGCCGCCCAGGCCGTCCACCACGAAGCGGAGCTGACGGTCGTTCATGTCCACGCAGCGGCGCCAGGTGATCTGCCGGGGGTCGATGTTCAGAGCGTTGCCCTGATAGATGTGGTTATCCAGCATGGCGGCCAGCAGGTTGTTGGCAGCGCCAATGGCGTGGAAGTCACCGGTAAAGTGCAGGTTGATGTCCTCCATGGGGACGACCTGGGCATAGCCGCCGCCAGCAGCGCCGCCCTTGACACCAAACACAGGGCCCAGGGAGGGCTCACGCAGGGCAACCAGGACGTTCTTGCCCAGCTTCCGCATGCCATCGGCCAGACCAACAGTGGTGGTGGTCTTGCCTTCACCGGCAGGGGTGGGGTTGATGGCGGTGACGAGAATCAGCTTACCATCGGGACGCTGGACCTCTTTGAGGATGTTGTAGTCAACCTTTGCCTTGTACTTGCCGTACTGCTCTAGGTACTTTTCGTCCACACCGGCGGTCTTGGCCACTTCGGTGATGGGCTGCATAGTGGTTTCCTGTGCGATTTCGATGTCTGTTTTAAATGCCATAGTATTACTCTCCTTGTATTGTTGTTGGTACCCTGCCGTTGTAGTGGCCCGGGCCCATACAGGATTTTACGCATAAAGCCGTTGGTATGACTTTACGCATACGGGGATGGCTGATAAGGGCGTCCATTTCGTACGCTTTTATCGATATACTTTTACCACTGCCTGTTCAAAATGTCAACAAAAATCTTTGCGGAGCCGGAACTTTTTACACTTTGACGAAAACGCCCCGCAGATCCTGCCAGATTTTGTATATTTGGTACTTTTTTATCGATATCAATGGACCGATATAACAGCAGCGCGCTGCTTTGTCTCCAAAATGGAACAAATTTAAAGAACCGTCCTGTTTACAAGCCCCCCGGACCGTATTATAATATGCGTATCATTTGCATCTTTGCCGGAGGAATTTGCCATGAAACGAATACCCATTTGGCGCTGGGTTGCGGTTGCCTGCCATCTGTCTGCCGTCCTGGCCCCAGGCGCCTGGCTGTATTTTGCCCGCCATGCAGGCAGTAGCTTTTCCTGGGCTGGCTTCGCCGGAAAAAACCTGCTGATCTGCCTGGCATTGACTCTGGTGCCTACGGTCCTGTTTTTCCTGGCCGGTCTGCTGCAGCGCCGGCACCGGCAGGCCGCCTGGGGGAGTCTGCTGGCCAGTCTGTTCTTCCTTCTGGCCGCTGCCGGCTGGTTGTACACCCTGTGTGACAGCTGGAACCTGTGGAGTGCGGCCCGGGCGGCCTCCCTCCTGACTGCCGGCCAGCTTCGCGCATTGCAAGCGGCGGCCATTACCGGAGCCGTCAGTGGGCTTTTGCCGCTCCTGTCCCAAATCCCCGCAGCGTTGCACCGGAAATGACCCGGTCTTAATCCAATCTTAAGCGATCCTAATCTCTTCTTAATTGGACCCGGCGGGAAAATTCGGTTACACTCAATGTCGAAATCCTGCAAAGGGGGAACCATTTATGAATCATATGGCTTGGCTGCAGCTGGTTACCTAGCTGTTGGTCGCGCTTACCGGGATCTGCTACTTGTACCAGGTGGTATATTTGATCATCCCGTTCTTCGTCAAGCCACGGCCGCACCAATCTGCCCGTCTTCACCGATACGCCATTCTGATTGCGGCGCGGAATGAGGAGGCGGTACTGCCCCACTTGCTGGACAGCATTGCCGCCCAGGACTATCCGGCGGAGCTTCTGACCACCTTTGTGGTGGCGGACAACTGCACAGACCGGACCGCCCAGGTGGCGCAGGACCGGGGCGCCCGGGTATTCGTCCGGAACAACCGGACCCAGGTGGGAAAAGGCTACGCCCTGCATTTTCTCCTGGACAAGCTCCAGCAGACGGAAGGCTTGGACCGGTTCGACGCATTTTTAGTGTTTGATGCAGACAATCTGCTGCAGCCCGACTATGTCACAGAGATCAACCGCACCTGCTCCGACGGCTATGAGGCCTTCTGCGGCTATCGCAACACCAAAAACTTTGGCAGCAGCTGGGTCTCTGCCGGATATGCCCTGTGGTATCTTCACGATTCGGTCCATTTGAACCAATCCCGGATGCTTCTTGGCACCTCCTGTGCCGTCTCCGGAACCGGCTTCGGCTTTACCCGGCAGCTGCTGGAGCGTTGCGGCGGCTGGTCGTTTTTCACCTTGACAGAAGACATTGAATTCAACACCTGGTGCGCCACCCGGGGGGTCCGGATTGGCTATTGCCCCAGCGCCATGGTCTTTGACGAGCAGCCCATCTCCTTCCGTCAGTCCTGGCGGCAGCGTACCCGCTGGACCCAGGGAGGGCTACAGGTCTCCATCCGGTATGCGGGGGATCTGCTGCGGGGCCTGGCACGGGGCGGACGCACAGCCTACGCCAGCTTTGAAACTGCCACGTTGTCCCTCTGGGGCTACGGGATGTCGGCGCTCAGCTGTAGCCTCACCTTGCTGACCACCTTCCTGGCCAGCCGCTGGTTGGGGTTGGCATCCATGCTCCTGGCTTCCCTGGTCAGCGTGTACCTGTCCCTGCTGGCCGTTGCCCTCCTCACCACGGTGACCCAGTGGCGCAAAATCCACGCTACTACAAGGCAGAAGATTGGATATTCGTTTACCTTTCCATTCTTTATGATGACCTTTTTCCCCATTGCCGTGACCGCAGTCTTCCGGAAGTTTCAGTGGCAGCCCATTGCCCATACGGTGGCCGTTGGCGTCGAGTCTCTGTCCCGGGACGAGTCTCATATATAATTTTCATAAACTGACATCTAATTAAGGGCCTATTGCAAAGCGAATGCTTGCGACAGGCCCTTTTTGCTGCTGAAGCGCTATAATTCTGCAATACACGACAAAATTTTTCGAGACTTAGCAAACACCTATTTCACAATCGGATGCAACTGTGATACAATTAGACTGCGTCTGTGAATTGCAACAATCGCCTGCCTGAAGTGGGGCATCCCGGACGCACCTGGGGGCTCCAAACCCCAGGCGGATGCTGCGCCCCCATGGCAAACATACCGGCAGACGACACGAGGAGACGGTTACGGATGATACGAATCTTGATTGTGGAGGATGAACGGCCCATTGCCAACCTCATTGATTGGAATCTCACAAGCTATGGCTATTCCTGCCAGAAGGTCTATGACGGTCTGGCGGCGGCAGACCTCATTTTGGAGAATTCCTACGACCTCATTCTTCTGGATATTATGCTCCCTGGCGTGGATGGCTACAGCCTGCTGGAGCAGATCAAACCCACGGGAACCCCGGTGATCTTTCTCACGGCCAAGGGCTCCGTTGCAGACCGGGTTCAGGGGCTGCGGGCTGGGGCAGACGACTACCTGGTCAAGCCATTTGAAATTGTGGAGCTGCTGGCCCGGGTGGAGACGGTGCTGCGACGGGTGGGGAAAAGCAAAGACCGGATTCAGATTGGCGATGTGATCATCGACGAGAGCTCGATGCAGGTCACAAAAGCCGGGGCGCCGGTGGCGCTGACGAAAAAGGAATTTGATCTGCTGCTGCTGTTTGCGCGGAATCAAAACATGGCCCTCTTCCGGGAGAGCATTTATGAGCGGGTCTGGGAAGCGGAATACACCGGTGACAGCCGCACGGTGGACCTCCATGTCCAGCGGCTTCGCAAGAAGCTGGGGTGGCAGAATCAGCTGACCGCTGTGTACAAAGTGGGCTACCGGCTGGAGGTGAAGGCGTGAAGCTGTCCTGGAAGATCGTCCTGGTGGTTTTGCTCATTGTGACGCTCACCGTCAGCGTCAGCAGCTATGTCATGATTGCCGCCGCCTTCCAGGCCGAGCTGGACAGCCAGGCCAGTGCAGCGGCAGATGAGAGCCAACTGCTCTGCCTCACCCTGGGGGCGCTGGCCTCGCAGACGGCAGGCAGTATGGAGGGCGCACTTCTGGAGCAGCTGGAGAGCAACGGCTTGACTCAGCGCTACCGCATGATGGTGTACCGGCAGGATGGGGGAGTCCTGTGGCAAAACCGGGAGGAACCGGCCAATCTCACCCCCGCAGATGTGGGGCAGGAGGGCCTGTGTTATGGGTTCTTCCAAAAGGCGCCTGGAGACAGCCGGTATTTGGAGACCATCCAGCGCCTGGAGTTGAACGGGGAGTCGTTTTATGTGGACCTGTTACAGGAGGCCAACCGGGCCTTCACCCAGCGGGACGCCAACCTGAGGGTCTACCGGCAGGTGATGCTGCTGTCCATTGCTGCCTGTACCCTGGCTTCCATTGCCTGCGCGACGGTGTTGACGGGACCCATTCGCAAGCTATCCCGCTCCACCCGGTCTATGGCCAGCGGTCAGTACTCTTACCGGGTGAAGGTCCGTTCCCGGGACGAGCTGGGCGCTCTGGCAGAGGATTTTAACCACATGGCCGATGCCCTGGAGCGGAAGATCCAGGAGCTGGCAGCTGCCGCCCAGCGGCAGAAGGACTTTACGGCCTCCTTTGCCCACGAGCTGAAGACGCCCCTCACCTCTGTGATCGGCTACGCCGATACGTTGCGCAGCCGGGAGCTGCCCCGCCAGCAGCAGCTGGAGGCGGCCAATTATATTTTCACGGAAGGAAAGCGGCTGGAGGCCATGTCCTTTGCCCTGCTGGATTTATTTGCCCTGGAGCGGTCCCAGCCTCAGCTGGTGCCTATCCAGGCGCAGGCGCTGGCCCGGTCTGTGGCGGCTAGCGCCAACTATCTCATGGACCAGAGCCGCCTGGAGTTCAGGCTTTCTGTGGAGCCCGGTTCCTTCCACGGGGAACCAAACCTGCTGAAGACGCTGCTGTACAACCTCCTGGACAATGCCCGCAAGGCCTCCGAGGCGGGGGGCTCCGTGGAGCTGCTGGGCCGCACCACGCCACGGGGGTACCTGTTTCAGGTGGTGGACCACGGCCGTGGGATCCCTCCAGAGGCTCTGGAGCGGATTACAGAGCCCTTTTACATGGTGGATAAGTCCCGGGCCAGGGCACAGGGTGGCGCCGGTCTGGGGCTGGCTCTGTGCCAGCAGATTGCCGCCGCCCATGGGGCCTGCCTGCGATTTGACAGCCAGGAGGGGGAGGGCACCACGGTATCCCTCATTCTGGGAGGAGGGGAGTCATGAGAAAACCGGCCATTTTTGTGGTCTTCCTGGTGGTGGTCCTGGCCGTGGCGGCGGGCGTCCTCTGGCCAGGGCAGGCTCTGGCGCTCCGGGAGCAGCAGCTCTATGGCCAGGTGGCTGCCAAGCCCGTATCCGCCGATTCTTTTGACAGCAGCGAAACCACCTTGGCCCAGCGGCTTTCTATTCTTGGGAGCGCCGGTGGGATTCTGCCGACGATGGACTTTTCCGTAGGGGCCCAGCTGTATGACGACGAATATGCACTGCGTCGGCGATTTGTCCGGGAACTGCGAGAGTTCAGCGAATACTTTCCACCGGCCGTAGTGCTGAACGACTGGATGGAGACCACTGCCATGGCCACAGAGGACTTTCACGACATGCCGGTTTCTTACCTCTGTGCCGTAGATCCCAATACCGGTAAAACATTTCTGGTTGGGTCTATGCAGGACCCCTTTTGGGAGCACTTCCGTCTTAACATGGATATGGCCTCAGGCAAGATTACAGGCGGGGAAATCATGGTTACCGATACGGAAGTAGATCAGGAGCAATGTTGGATTCTGGCCTGCGGAGTGGCCAATTACCTAGGCCTGACATGTACGAAATGTGTTGCAGAATTCGAAGGAACCGGTGGGAGGTATCTCTTTGAAAGCGAGGATGGGGAGCAGGTGCACTATATCATCTCTCTGGAGTACCAGACCTGGAATATCATCCCCGCTGTCGTGTTCTAGCGTATGTCTTTTCCCGGACAGCTGCTTCGCCGCCGGTGCAACGGCGGTATCAAAAAACGCAAAGGAGGACTGCCGGTGATGCGGCGAATTGGGTATTTTCTGTTGGCGGCGGCCCTGCTGGTCGGATGTTTCCTGATGCCGGGTGAGCTCCTGTCTGCCCAGGAATGGAGGGTTTATGACCAAAAAAATCACTTTGAGGTACTGACTCCTCAATTTTCTGCCAATACGGGTACGCTGTTTCAACGGTTGAACATTCTGGTTCAATACGGAGAGGCCACGCACATCAGCGATGAAGCTGGCAGCGAGCTGTATTATGACACGAAAACGCTCTTGAAGCGATACCACCAAGAGCTGACCGTCTTGGCAGAGACCAATGTCCTGGCTAAAAACATGCTGCCGGCCTTAGAGGATCTGCTGGAGCAGTGGCGCCAGGATGCAGGCGTCCTGACAGTGGGGTACAGCTGTGCGGTGGACCTTTCTACCGGCGACACCTATGTCTTAAGCTATCTGAGTAGTGCCATTCCCACCCTGTATCTGGAAATGGATATGGCCTCCGGAAAGCTGATCGATTTCAGCGTCAGCGCGAATCTGTGCCAGGAGCCGGAGCAGGTTTCGGCGGACATGTGGAGCTGCGCCCTGAGCCTGGCGGAGTATCTGGGGTTCACCTGTGCACAGGACTATCAGGTGGACGACAGCTGGTATTACCGGTTTCGAGAGCCGGATGGGGATGGAAGCGCCGTCCTCTTTTGCATCCAGCCGGGGGATGTTTTGCAAATGTACGCAACGGGAATCCAATCGCCATAAAGCGCCTCAACCCCAGGCCAACCAATCTAAATACAGCAAAGAACCAGGGAACGCCGCAAACGTTGCGGCGGTTCTCTGGTTCTTTGTGTGTGGTATCATTGGGCGTGTCTTCTGTGGTTCCGGCCAGACCAGTCAGGCTACTGGATGCCGCCAATGTATTCGGCCACCCAGTGGAACATCTGCTCCAAATTGTCCAGGCGGGTGCTGTAGTTGACCCGCTCTCCATCGCCCTTGGTCTCCAGGTAGCCCAGCTTAAACAGTCCGTACAAGTTCCGGGAGACGGTACCGGAGTTGACGTTCATCTCCGCCGCCAGCTTTGCCGCGGAGTAGGGATGCTCTGCACAGCGTCGGAGGATCTCCAGCTTGTCCTTGCCCCCCAGGGCACGGAGCATTCCCCCCATCGCTTCCGCATCCGGGCGGACCTTCTGGTGAATGGCAAAGCGGAAGCTGATGTTTGCCCCCAGGTAGGCCACCCGAACCATTTGATCCGATGTAGGCGTCCACTCGGACCAAGTGCCGAAGGGATTGAAATGCCAGATCCCCAGCCAGATTTCATGGGGCACGTCATCCTCTGCAAAGAGAAATGTGGTATTGAACATCTCATTTTGAAAGTCATCCACGGTGTGGTCCTGAAAATACGCCTCCCACCGTGCGAAGGGCTCTGCGCTCATGGCCTGCAAAGCCGACATTTCTGTTTGCAAACGGACCGCCACCGGCCGTATGAGCTCGGTTAGCTCTTTCAGGTGGGACTCAAACTCGGTGAGAGCCCGTAAAATGTGCCATTTTCCCTCAATGCTGCAGGGCAGACGCTCCAGCTGGACCATCAGTGGCTCCGCCTCTTCCCGCGCGTCCTGCCGCTCTACCACCAGCCCCATGCCGTTCAGGTCGTTGATTTTCAACCCCTCCTGAAGCATCCGGGTATATGCGTCCAGAAGCTGGCTGGCAAATGCGTCCACGTTGCTACAATCCAGGGGGATGCTCACCAGCATCACCTGAGCCAGGCAACACTCAGCGCGCCGGTCGGTCCCAGGCAGCTTTTCAAAGTAGTGACAAAGTCTGGGGTCATCCCGGTCCAGTCCTGCGGTCACCACCCTGGAGACCCGTGTCATCTCTCGGATACGCCGCAGCATTTCCTCTTCCTCTTCGTCCCCTTTTCGACAGTAGCTTTTGCAGATCCGGGTATAATCCTCCTCATAAGAAATTTCATTCACAAAATAGTACAGCAGATACACAGCTTCGGCAAAGTAACACGGCTCCCGAAAAACTCTCACAGCCCGTTCGCTCCTTCTCGTTATTTATTGTATTATAGTATAGAGCCGCATTCTTTGTCAACACCCCACCGCAATCACGGCTCAGTAAGCAGGCACAGCATATCCCAAAGTGGTGCAGTTTTCGGTTCTGGACTTCCGTGGTTCGAGCAGTCCATATCTGCCTGTGGGGATGCAGGTAAATTTCTGTTTACATTCGGGTATTCCGGTGCTACAATATCCCCAATGCCGGGAAAGGAGCTCCATTTATGCAGAGAATTGTCCGAATTCTGAGGAATTTCGGGAAAAAGGGAGACCTGCTGCTGCTGTTTCTGTGCCTGCTGGCGACGGGATTCGGCTGCGTTGTGATCTCCAGCGCCACCCGCTACCTGGGTAGCAACCGCTTCCTCATTGTGCAGCTGGCAGCAACCGCTTTGGGTGTGCTGTTTTATATCCTCCTCACCTCTGTGGATCTGGAGGGGCTGGCGGAACACCGGGAGCTGCTCTTCCTGTTTAACGCGCTGTTGCTCCTGCTGCTGATCCCGTTTGGTACCGATGGCGGCACCGGCAACCGGAGTTGGCTGGACATTCCCGGGTTCCCGGTGAACATCCAACCGGCGGAGATCTGTAAGATTACCTTTACCATCCTTCTGGCCAAGGTGATGCAGGTCCATCAAGCGAAGATCTCCTCCTTCCGTTCTGTGCTGGCGATGGCCTTTCAGCTGATCTTTGTGGTGGGGCTCAATATGGTGCTGTCCCGGGATGCCGGTGTGTCCCTGATTTTTGTGTTCATTTTTCTGGTGATGGCATTTGTGGGCGGGGTAAAGCTGTGGTGGTTCCTGGGCGGCCTGGGGGCGCTGTGTGTGGCCGCGCCGTATGCCTGGACGCACCTGCTTCAGGACTATCAAAAAAACCGGATTTTGGTGATTTTTGACCCGTCCATTGATCCCCAAGGACTGGACGAGCGGTGGCATTTCGCCCAGAGTCTCCGCTCCCTGACAGGTGGGGGCCTGTCTGGCCAGGGGCTGTTTCAGGGCAGCCGCACTCAGGTGGGGGCGTTAAATGCCCAGCATACGGATTTCGTCTTTTCTTCCATTGGTGAGGAGCTGGGGCTTTTGGGCTGTGCGTTCACCCTGCTCCTGCTGGCAGCGGTGGTGTGCCGGGTGATTTATGTGGGGATCAAAACCCCGGATTACCTGAGCCGCCTGGTGTGCCTTGGCACCGGGGCAGCCCTCATCTTCCAGATTTGCGTCAACGTGGGGATGTGCCTGGGGGTGGTACCGGTCATTGGACTGACACTGCCCTTTATCAGCTATGGCGGCAGCTCCATTGTCTCTCTGTATCTGGCCATGGGAGTTGTCTCCAGCGTCCATGCCCACCCCAGGCCAGAGGCCAGAAGCCGGTACGTGCAGCCGCCTTCCCAGGCTGGGTATTGAAAAAGCGAACCGGGAGGAGCGCCTGAGGATGCAGGCGGATGCATTGAATGTGCGTAGGGAGCGGTCTTGACCGCTCCGCTGGCACTGCTTTCCGCATTTTGGAGACGTCCCCCTTGCCATCAGGAACGGTCAGGATTCTTCCCTATGCATCCTCTGTACCGCTCTTGTCGTCTGCAAACGCAAACACGTTTGTGGTGCCAAAAGGAACATACGGTGGCCCTGAGATCGGAAAAAAGAGCTTGACAGACGGGGGAAAGGGTGGTAGAATGTCTTGGAAAAGAAAGAAGGCTGGTTGCCCGCCTCACCTCCCGCTTGAATGCTCCGGGGGTTAACATTGCAGAGATGGTCCGGGATCTCGTCGGGCTTTTTCTGAGTGTGTAGCGGGTGCAGTCAGCATCCGCTTTTTGATTTGAAATTGGAGGTGTTTTCCCATCGGCAAACTAGATCATCAGCTGAACGAGGATATCCGGGACAAAGAGGTCCGGCTCATTGGCGCAGACGGCACCATGCTGGGCGTTGTCCCCGGTTTGGAGGCACGGCGCATGGCCGAGGAGCAGGAACTGGACCTGGTCAAAATCTCGCCCAATGCCGTCCCCCCTGTGTGTAAGATCATGGACTACCGGAAGTTCTGCTTCGACCAGAAGAAGCGGGAGAAGGAGGCCAAGAAGAACCAGCGGGTGGTGGAGATCAAGGAGATTCGCATGTCTCCCGGCATTGATACCAACGACCTGAATACCAAGGTGAAAAATGCCATGAAGTTCCTGAACGATGGCAACCGGGTGAAGGTTTCCGTGCGGTTCCGAGGCAGAGAAATGGCCCATACCAACATCGGCGAGAAGCTGCTGATGGAGTTTGCCTCCGCCTGCAGCGAGCTGGCCAATATGGAGAAGAACCCGAAGCTGGATGGTCGGTTCATGACGATGTTTTTGTCCCCCAAAAATGCCAAGTAACCCAGCGAATGCTTACGATACGGAAGGAGTTTCAATATGCCCAAACTGAAGACCCACAGCGGTGCAAAGAAGAGATTTAACCTGACCAAGAACGGGAAGGTCAAAAGAGCCCATGCTTTTAAGAGCCATATCCTCACCAAGAAGGACACCAAGCGTACCCGCCGCCTGCGCAGCACGGCCTACGCCGATGTGACCAATGTGGAAGCCATCAAAAAGATGATTCCCTACAAATAATCTGGAATTACAATAGGAGGATATTGAGCAATGGCAAGAGTAAAAGGCGCAATGATGACGCGCAAGAGAAGAAACAAGACCCTGAAGCTGGCAAAGTCCTATTGGGGTTCCAAGTCCAAGCACTTTAAGATGGCCAAGCAGGCCGTGAAGAAGTCCGGCGTTTACGCCTACATCGGCCGCAAGCAGAAGAAGAGAAACTACCGCAGCCTGTGGATCACCCGGCTCTCCGCCGCCGTGGCTCCCTTTGGTCTGAACTACTCCCGGTTCATGAACGGCGTGAAGAAGGCCGGCATCGAAATGAACCGCAAGAGCCTCTCTGAAATGGCCATCCAGGATCCTGCAGCGTTCGCCGCTGTGGTGGAGCTGGCCAAGAAGGCACTGTAAATCGTTTTGCGTACCCAGTCAGGGGCCCGCTGGCAGCATAGAGCCGTCTGGTTCTATGCCCCGGCAGGCCCCTGTTTTTTAGAGCGAGGCACTGGCGGGCAGCGGAGCTGTTTGCACTTCCGGTTGAGCGCCCATTCATAGATTTGCCCTGAGAAAGTATGGTGTGCTTGTTGTAGCGGTGTGGGAAATGTGGTACAATATGGATCATAGCATGGGTCACGTGAACTGCGTTTCCTGTTTGCCGGGGGCAGATGCTGGATTTCCAGTTGCTTTTTTCGCCCGGATGTGCTACAATTATAGAACAAATTTTCTAGTTCTATGCGAGGTTACCCTATGAACGACCAACTCATCATTCACGGCGCCAGAGAAAATAACCTGAAAAATGTGGATTTGACCATCCCACGGGACAAGCTGGTGGTGTTCACCGGCCTGTCCGGCTCCGGGAAGTCTTCCCTGGCGTTTGATACCATCTATGCCGAGGGGCAACGGCGATATGTGGAGTCTCTGTCCTCCTATGCCCGGCAGTTTCTGGGGCAGATGGACAAGCCGGATGTGGACGCCATCGACGGCCTGTCTCCCGCCATTTCCATCGACCAGAAAACCACATCCAAAAATCCCCGCTCGACGGTGGGTACGGTGACGGAGATTTACGACTATCTCCGCCTGCTGTGGGCCCGGGTGGGGGTGCCCCACTGTCCCCAGTGCGGGAAAGAGATTCGCCGCCAGACCATAGACCAGATTGTGGACCAGGTGATGAGCCTGGAGGAGGGCGCCCGCTTCCTCATCCTGTCCCCGGTGGTCCGGGGGAAGAAAGGGGAGCACCGGAAGGTGTTGGAGGACGCCCGGAAGGCAGGGTTCGCCCGGATACGGGCAGATGGCATCCTGTATGACCTGAACGAGGAGATTCCACTGGAGAAAAACAAAAAGCACACCATTGAGCTGGTGGTGGACCGGCTGGTGCTCCGTCCCGACCTCCGCCGCCGCCTGGCTGACTCCTTGGAGACTGCCTGCGCCCATGCGGGGGGCCTGGTGGTGGTCCATTTGCCGGGGGAGAACCGGGATTTGGATTTTTCTCAGAACTACGCCTGCCCCGACTGTGGCATCAGCCTGTCGGAGCTGGAACCCCGTATGTTCTCCTATAACACGCCCTACGGCGCCTGCCCCGAGTGCACCGGCCTGGGCTTCCGGTTAAAGGCGGACCCGGCGCTGGTGATTCCGGACCCGTCCAAGTCCATTCTGGAGGGCGCCATTCAGGTTTCCGGCTGGAACAGCGTCCGCACAGACTCCATTTTCCGCATGTATTTTGACGCCCTGGCACAGAAATACCATTTCTCCCTGACCGAGCCCTTCGCCTCGCTGCCCCAGACCGCCAAGGACATCGTCCTCTATGGCACCAAAGGGGAAAAGCTGAAGATGACTTACAACCGGGGCACCGGTACCGGCGTCCTGGAGCAGCCCTTTGAGGGGATCATCCCCAATCTGGAACGCCGCTTCCGGGAGACGCCCTCCGATGCCATGCGCAAGGAGCTGGAGGAGTGCATGTCCACCTCTCCCTGCCCCCGCTGCCATGGGGACCGACTGTCGGACATGGCTCGGGCGGTGACAGTGGGGGGGCTGGGACTGGCGGAGTTCTGCCGTCTCACAGTGAGTAAAGCCCTGTCCTTTGTGGAGGAGCTCCGCTTGGAGGGAAACCAGGCCGTCATAGCAGCCCCCATTGTGAAGGAGATTCAGGCCCGGCTTTGCTTCCTCCGGGATGTGGGGCTACAGTACCTCACCCTGAGCCGCAGCGCCGGGACCCTTTCCGGCGGGGAGAGTCAGCGGATTCGCCTGGCCACCCAGATTGGCTCATCCCTGATGGGGGTGCTGTATATTCTGGACGAACCCTCCATTGGCCTGCACCAGCGGGACAACAGCAAGCTTCTGGAGACGCTGAAGCACCTGCGGGATTTGGGCAACACCCTGGTGGTGGTGGAGCACGATGAGGACACCATGCGGGCGGCGGATTTCATTGTGGACGTGGGTCCTGGGGCTGGCGTCCATGGGGGAGAGATCGTCGTCGCCGGGACCTTGGATGAGATCATGGCCTGCCCTCGCTCTCTCACAGGGCAGTACCTGTCTGGGGTAAAGAAGATTCCCGTCCCTGCCCACAGGAGAGCCGGCAGCGGCAACTATCTGACTGTGCGCGGGGCCCGGGAGAACAATTTGCAGGACATTGATGTGTCCATTCCCCTGGGGACCTTCACTTGCGTCACCGGCGTCTCCGGCTCCGGGAAATCCAGCCTCGTCAATGAGGTGCTCTATAAAACCCTGGCGGCCAAGCTGAACCACGCCCGGACCCGGCCAGGAGCGCACGACGGGGTGGAGGGACTGGAACATCTGGATAAGGTCATTGCCATTGACCAGAGTCCCATCGGGCGGACGCCCCGTTCCAATCCCGCCACGTATACGGGCCTGTTCAACGACATCCGGGACCTGTTTGCCGCCACGGCGGACGCCAAAATGCGGGGCTACGGCCCGGGGCGGTTTTCCTTCAATGTGAAGGGCGGCCGGTGTGAAGCCTGCAGCGGCGACGGTCTTGTGAAGATTGAGATGCATTTTCTCCCCGATGTGTATGTTCCCTGCGAAGTCTGCCACGGCAAACGGTACAACCGGGAGACCCTGGAGGTGCTGTATAAGGGCAAAAATATCTCCGACGTCTTGGAGATGACGGCGGAGGAGGCCGTGGACTTCTTTGAAAACCTGCCCAAGATCCGGCGGAAAGCCCAAACCCTGGTGGAGGTGGGTCTGGGGTATATCCGCCTGGGCCAGTCCTCCACCACCCTGTCCGGCGGCGAAGCCCAGCGGGTGAAGCTGGCCACGGAGCTATCCCGGCGGGCTACCGGCTCCACCATCTATATTTTGGATGAACCGACCACAGGTCTGCACACGGCTGATGTCCACCGGCTCATCGACGTGCTGCAGCTGCTGGTGGAGGCGGGCAACACCGTGGTGGTCATTGAACACAACCTGGATGTGATCAAAACCGCCGACCACATCATCGACCTGGGCCCCGAGGGGGGCGACGGCGGTGGCACGATTGTGGCCCAAGGGACACCCGAGGAGGTAGCCGGGACGCCTGGTAGCTTCACCGGCCAGTATCTGAAGCCGGTGTTGGGATAAAAGCCACAGGGCCTGCTGCAAAATTCCCCGTTTTGCAGCAGGCCCGCCTGGTCAGATGGTTGTTCCCCCCAAAAATTTTGGGGCGTTTGGCTTCTCATGCCGCAGTGGCGTGGATTAGTTGAGATTCTGGGGATCATACACCTCCAGGGGCAACTCCCGAGAGAGCTCCACCAGCCCGTGATCCCAGCACCCGGCATAGTCCAGGCCTGCCAGGGGGGAGCGGAGGGCGCCGGTGGCCGGCAGGTTCCGCAGGAAGGACAGGGCTGCGATGGTGCCTCCCTCTGGGGCTTCGCTGATGAGCAGTGCGCCGCCATGGAGCGCTGCTGTCTGCCGCACCAGCAGCAGACCCAGCCCCAGGCCAAAGCGACTGTCTTCCACAGCTGGAGTCCGGCGGTACCGGTTGAAGAGATCCTGCTGGATCTCCCGGTGGAGGCCGTCGCCGCTGTCCTGAATCCGGAGCACGGCTCGCTCCCCCTCCAGGGTCAGGCAGACTCGGATGGTCCCGCCTTTGGGGGTGAAACGCAGGGCATTGGACAGGAGGTTGTAAACCGCCCGCTCCATCTTTTGCCGGTCCAGATTGCCGATCCCCTCCCGATGGGGCGGGGTATAGAGGAGCTGAACTCCAGCCTTTCCCATAAGAGCTCCAGATTTTTCCAGGATCTCTCCGAAGAAGCTGCCCATAGAGGTGGGCTCTCGATAGGGCTGGTTGCCGGTCAGATATTGTTCGGCATCTGCCATATTGTTGATAATTCTCAGGAGCTGGAACAGGCCCTGATTCATGGTGGACATCTGCTTTTGCAGGCCAGGCGCTTCGGACAATTCCAGTTCGGGAAAGAGCTGACCGGCAGCCATCATAGCATTGCCCAGAGGCTCCCGGAGCTGTCGTGCGGCCAGAGCCAACTGCTTTAGGCCCGCCAGATCCGCCTCTTGGTCCAGCAGGAACAGGTCCATACCACCAGACAGACGGCGGACGGCAGCGCCCTGCCGGGAATCTCCGATTTGCAGAGATAGGCAGAGGCTGCCGTTGCCCAAGCTGGCGTATTCTTCTGCGCCGGTTTTCAGCAGGGCGTGAATTTCCTGCCCCCGGGGCACGAGTCTGGTCAGAGCTTCCTGATTGACCCAGGATACCCGGCCCCGCTCCACGGTAAACGCAGGCCGTTCCAGTAGCTCCAGTAGCTCTGGCCAATTCTGTTGTTCTTCCATGGTAATCCTCCCGTTTGGATTGCCTTTAGGATACGCAGTTTTTGGCGTTGCACCCCAGAGAAATCCTTCCAGCCTTTGGCTGACATGCCAATTGTATCGAATTTTGCCGAAAATAGCAAGTCTTTTTCGAATCTTTAGAGAGGTGTGAGAGAAGCATGCACGAGGGACACCGAGAGCGCCTCCGGCGGCGGTTTCTGCAAGAGGGGCTGGATAATTTTGATGAGCTCCAGGTCCTGGAGCTGCTGCTGTTCTATGCCATTCCCCGCCGGGATACCAATCCCATCGCCCATGCTCTGCTAGAGCAGTTTGGATCTCTGTCCGGGGTGCTGGAGGCGCCGGTCTCCGCCCTGGCGCAGGTTCCGGGAATGGGGGAGAACGCTGCCACATTGATCCAGCTGGTGACGGCCACCAGCCGGTATTACATGGTCCAGAGAAGCAGCGCCGGGCAGGCGCTCAATACGGTGGAGCGCTGCGGGGCGTATTTGACGCCGCGTTTCTTTGGCCTTCGGGATGAGGCAGTGTGTGCGCTGTGTCTGGATGCCAAGTGTAAGCCTCTGGCTTGCAGGATTTTGGGCCGGGGCAGCGTCAATGCGGCGGGGGTGCCCATCCGGAAGATTGTGGAGTTTGCGCTGTCCGTCAACGCCACCTCCGTGGTGCTGGCCCACAATCATCCCAGCGGCATTGCGCTGCCCTCCCATGAGGACATTGCCGCCACAGAGCGGCTCAGTGCGGCTCTGGACGCGGTGGGGGTCATTCTAGCTGACCATATCATTGTCTCCGATGAGGATTTTGTCTCCATGGCCGCCTCTGGCGTTTACCGCCCAGTGGCGTCCCCGGCGGCGCCCCGATGAGGCTGGCAAGAGAGATCCCATCACGCGCAAAACCCCCGGGTGAATGCACCTGGGGGTTCTTTCCTGACTGCGCTGTTGCGTCCGGCCATGCAACCTGCGCAATGCAGAAGGGGTCAGTGAGGGGCAGACAGCGCGTTGTTTTTCTCAAAAGCGGCCAGGACCGCATCCATGACGGCAGCCCGCAGCCCCCGCTCTTCCAGGATGCGGACGCCTTGGATGGTGGTGCCACCGGGGGAGCAGACGGCGTCCTTCAGCTGGCCTGGATGGCTTCCCGTGGCCAGAAGCAGGGAGGCGGTACCCAGGAGCATCTGCGCTCCGTAGCGGTAGGCGTTTTCCCGGGGCAGGCCGCAGGCTACGCCGCCATCGGCCAGGGCCTCCAGGAACTGGCAGACAAAGGCAGGGCCGCAGCCTGCCACGGCGCTGGCGGCGTCCAGCAGGGGTTCTGGCAGCCGGTCCAACTGACCGGCGTGGGCCAGAGCGGCGGCTAGCTGGGCCTCCTGCGCCGCTGTGACCCCATCGCCTGGGGTGTAGAGCACCATACCGGCCCCTACGGAGACAGGCGTGTTGGGCATGATCCGCACCACAGGGCAGCCCTCTGCCAGGCTTTGCAGCCGGGCCAGGGAGACCCCGGCCGCCATGGAGACCAGCACGCAGGGGGTTGCCCGGCCCCGGAGAACCGGCGCGAGCTCCTCCAGCACGCCGGGTAGGATCTGGGGCTTCACCCCCAGGAAGAGGTACTGACACTGGGCGGCCACTTCCCGGTTGTCCCCGGCTGTGCAGCCCAGCCGGGCGGCAACGGCCTCTGCCTTCTCCCGGGTTCGGCTGCTGACGATCAAGTGACTCCCGCCGGCAGCCGCCGCCAGGGCCTGGGCTATAGCACCGCCCATATTTCCAATGCCAATGCATCCGTATAAGAACATATTGGGTCCCTCCTGATATCCGTCGTGTTGGTAGCAAGGTCTCTGGCGGCGCATCCCTTGATACGCCACAGAGCCGATTTTAAAGGTGCATGTTGAGGTGGTGGGTATGTGCCGGATCATCGCTTTTTTGCCTGGTGAACTCTGGCGCGGCATTCTTCTCTCGTGACAAAATATCCGTCTACATCTCGGATATGCCGCAAGCGAAGGCGGCGGCATGGGCAGCATGCCCGAACGGCCTCTTCAAAGTCTGGGTATTGCATGCCATCTGAATACGCATTGTCTGAAACATAAGATACGGTGTACGCATTGGGTCCAATGATTTCGGCTTGAACCACTCCAGGTCGGAGACCGTGTGATCTGCAAATGCCTAAAAGCGTTCTTTTCACTGGATCCTGGCCGTTTCCGTGAAAGCGGCCAGGCTGTTTCAGAAGAGAACTCCCGTTTCTCGACGAAATTGCTCGAAAAACGGGAGATGTGTTATAGTTGCGGCGATCTCTGCTGAAAATCTTCAATTTTGCAGAGAGATCCGGTCTCTATGGAGCATAGCAAAACCGGGAACCATCCGGTCCCCGGCTGCAAAACAATATGGTACGCCGGAAGGGACTCGAACCCCCAACCCTCGGAACCGGAATCCGATGCTCTATCCATTGAGCCACCGGCGCATATTCATTGAAGCTCACTTATTATAGCAGAAGTGGGCTTGTTTGTAAAGCCTTTTTTTGCTGGTTCGGGAAAAAAGATGGAGTCTTGTGAAAGAAAGGAAGACCTACCGCCGGGATTCCGGCGGCAGGTCTCCGGAAAATCAGGCCTTGGTGGCAGTAAAGGCATAGGTGCTGCCGTCGTTGACTGGCAAGCTGTCCACGCCTACCGAGGCGTCTGTGCCGTTTTCGGACAGGGCCCACCAGTAGCCGTCTGTGTCATAGTCCAGGGTGCTTCCCAAGACAGTGGTGACGTACAGGCCGTAAGAGCCCTCTTCACCGTCGATGAGGCCCAGGGCGACCAGTGCGGCGCCTACGGTTTCCTCGTCGGTATGAACGGTGTAGTGATAGGCGGTGCCGTCGGCCATTTGAACCTGGAAGGTGAAGCTGTGCTGACCTTCACCCAACTCAGAGCCGTCAGCGGGAATGTTGGCGGGCTCCGTTACCCCGTCGGTAGAAGGAGTCACTTCACCGGAAGGCTCCGTGGAGGGGGTTGTGGGTTCCGAACTGCCTGTGCAGGCAGCCAGGGACAGCATCATGGTGAGGGCCAGGCAGAGGGCCAGAAATGTTTTCCAAGCTTTCATACTTCTCCTCCAGCGTATGTCTGTAGGGCTTAGCCCTCAGTGGGAGCTTCGGTCTCTTCTTCCGTGGGAGCCTCAGTCTCTTCCTCGGTGGGAGCCTCGGTCTCTTCGTCCGTAGGAGCCTCAGTCTCATTTTCGGTGGGAGCCTCAGTGAGTGCCTCGCTGGGTTCGGTGTTGGGTTCGGTGCTCTGGCTGCTGGGTTCCGTTGCGGGTTCAGTGGGGTCCTTGCTGTCAGTGCAGGCGGCCAGAGACACAACCAGGGTCAGAGCCAAGCAGAGAGCCAGGAATGCTTTCCAAAGTTTCATGTTTCTTTCCTCCGATAATTTTTTGCATGGCTTCACTTGGGGGTGAAGCCTAATGCTGCTATATACTAACCCCAATGTCTCCAAAAGTCAAGCCCCAAAATAAAACTGGAGTCGCCGCTGGGGGAACGAGACGGGAACCAGTCGATCTTTCCCAGGGCGCATGTTCGTGGCCAAAGCCCACGCTATGGGGCGCCAATTCGCGGGAAGAACGGAAAATTCTGGAACATACGTGGAAATTCATGGGTTTTCTTCCCAATGCAGCGCTGTGGCTGCAGCGGAGTGGGTGATCTTGAAAATGACTATATTGCGGGCATGATCATCGGCTTGTTTACAAAAAGTTTACTTACGAGCCAGAGCGAATTTCGGTGCTCAGCATGGCGGTGGCCCGGAAGCAGCTGCCTTTTAGCTCCGTGAGCAGGCAGCCGTCATGTTGCTGGGCGATGCGGCGTGCACTCTGCAGGCCCAGGCCGTGGCGCTCCGGGTTTGCTTTGGTGGTGAAGTACTCACCGGTGGCGCTGGACTTTGGCAGAGTCGCCACAGGGTTTTCCACCGCCAGGACCAGGAGGTGGCCCTGAGAATGGAGGTTGACCAGAATGACCGGTTCCCCGGCAGGTGTCAGAGGCACACAGGCTTCAATGGCATTGTCCAGAAGGTTCCCCAGGAGGGAGCAGAGCTCCAGGTTATGTAGTTGTCCTGTATCCGTGTGGCCCACTTGGATTTCCATGTGGATGCCAAGCTCCTGCGCCCGGCGACTTTTCAGGGAGAGAACGCTGTTGACCAGGGGGTTGCCGCAATAAGAGACCCGGGGAATCTGAGCAATTCTCTGAAGCAGTGCCTGAGCCGGACCGGCGGCGGGGGCGCCATCCGGGGGAAAGGCTTCGTGTAAGGCCTGGCGAATGTTTGCACAGACTTCTTCCAGCTCCCGCATTTGCGCCTGGTTCAGGGCTTCGTAGTCCGTCTCCAGGGCCCGGATCTGTATTGCCCGGGTATGGCGCAGGGACAGCTGGTGGTATGAGAAATACTGCTCCATAAAACGGAATAGCTGGTCAGTACAAATTACCAGCAGCAAATTGAATACCACCGTACACAGCAGTACCGTCGTGGTCACGGATCTGCCGCACTGGTGGATCAGGAAGTACAGCAGCAGGTTGGAGACGACGACGCCCCACAGGGGGAAAAGAAGCAGATACCACACCCGGCGGTGCTTCTTGGGCTGGGAGGCCAGGTGCAGGGCCAGCAGCAGGAGATACATGATCGACTGCACCGCCATCAGCATGACCACCCGGGAGTCAGACGGAAGCAACGCCATGGACAGTTCCAGCTGGCGGTCGGGGAACCAGAGTACCCAGAAAAACAGCAGCAGGAGGAGATCTGCAAGATAGAGAGCCAGTAGCGTCAAGGCGCCAAGGCCAAAGCAGCGCCGGGCCTTCTGGCCTGTCACCAGGAGGGACAGAGGCGGCAGCACGACCAAATAGGCAAAAATGTCCGACATGACCGGCAGATAGGACAACACGGTCTTGGAAGCGACGCCCGGAAGCCGGGCGGCCAGCACCCGGGTGCTCCAATCCATGAGCAGCAGCGCCGTCATAATGAGCAGAGTGTATGCCAGCCGGTTCCAGCGACGCTTTGGCGTAGAGGGGGTGATGGGGATCAGGTAGGTCCACATATAGGCGACCAATACGCAGTTGAGCAGTTTGATGACAGCTTCGACGCGCTCATAATTCATGGCGGTCCTCCTGTGCATCCAGGGCGGCATAGACCTGATCGATGAGATGCATGGCCTTCTCCCGCCCCTGTGGAGTCCCGTCCCGGGAGAGGTACAGGGCAGCCTGAATGTAATTGTAAATGTCGTGCCGGATCAGCCTGGCCTGTTGGAGCTGGGCGGCAGTCTGCTGGTAATGGGCAAACTGCTGTGCCTGGCAGGCCTCAAAGGCCGCCATTTCCCCTTGCCGGATGGCCAGGCAAATGCGGTTTTCATTCAGCTCCAGGAGAAAGATACCGCTGAGCAGCAGAAGGGGTGTCCACCGGAAGTAAGGTAGCAGCTCCAGCATCTTCTCTGGCGGAAGCTGGTAATAGCCCCAGCAAAACGGCCCCAGAGGCAGCAACATCAGCAGAGCGATTCCCACAGTCAGGGCCAATCGGCTCTGGTACAGGCACTGGCGCTGTAAAAAGCCCAGCACCAACAGGGCCAGAAGGATCAACACGCTGTTTTGCGCCTGTAGCTCTGCCACAGGAGGTGGCAAAGCCGGCAAGCGGGACAGGACATAAGCCAACACCAGGCACAGAAGCCCGGCCAGAAGATAGGGCAAGTCACTTCGCACATCCCACCGGATCCGAACAAACAGCCAGGTCCACAGTGCCAGCAGCGCCAAGGCAGCCAGGAGCTTGGCCGCTGTGATCCAGGGGAAAAGCCAGGCGGATTCCCCGGGGACCCAGGCGCCCAGGGACAGGAGCAGGAGCAGCATGGGCGGCAGCCCCAGAAGGCCCTGCCAGTAAGGCCGCTGCCGCCGCTTGACCCACAGATATAGTAGGAGCATACCAACCCCCAGGTCAAAGGCTGGGTTCCAAGTGGGACTCATGAGATCTCCCTGGTGAGGTGGCGCAGCAGTGTTTCCCGGGTGAATTTGGCCCGAGACTGGCTCACGGGAATTTGGACGCCGTTGCACAGCTCCAGCATGTTGCCTTGGAGGCCCACCACATAATCCATGTTGACGAGATAGCTTTTGTGACACTGGATGAAGCGGCTGTCTACCCGCTGCTGGAGGCTGGACAGCTTCTCATAGGTCCGCAAAGGCTGTGACCCGGTGTGGATGGTGGCACTGCGAACGCTGAATTCAATGTATATAATGTCTCGCAGCGCCACAGTACTGACCCGATTTTGGAAGGTGACTGCCAACTTGCTTTCCTGGCGCGCTTCCGTCAGCCGGGCCATGGCGCGGTCCATGGCCCGTTGGAAAGAATCCGAACGAATGGGCTTCACCAGAAAGTAGACCGGCTCTGCTTCAAAGGATTCCTCCACATATTCCGGATGGGCAGTGACAAAGATGACGCAGGTGCTGGAGTCGGCATGTTTGACGCCCTTGGCCAACTCAATGCCGCTGCCATCGCCTAAGTCAATGTCCATCAGAAGCAGATCCAAATGCTGCTTTGCGGTTAGAAAGTCAGTATAGCCTGAGTGGGTGGTTAGAAGAAAGGCACGGCCGTTGAAATACTGGCCGACCAATTCCTCCAGCTGGGCCCGGGCGGCGGCATCGTCATCGCAGATGCAAATGCGCAGCATCGGAATTTCCCCTCCTTTGCAGCAGCCAGCTTCCAGCTACCGGAAATTGAAAGACATTTTAGTATAGCAATTATAGCACAGAAGTTCGCCCATGCAAAGAGGCGAATTCAAATAAATTTCAACTTCCATTTCATCATGCACCCCGCTAAACAGCTTTTTCTCAAGGTCCTTTCCAAAAAAGCTGGCCAACGTAGGGTGCGGCTTCTCCGACGCACCCTACGGATGGATGCTCAGGGGCATGGGTTTTGCCCAGAGAGAACTGGGAAATCTCTGTTCTTTCTCTTTCCTGTGTGTTATAATGTTCATGAAAGTAACCGGGCAGAAAGAGGGGGGAGACAAATGAGACGGTGGTTGGCAGTGTTATTGGTGCTGGTTCTGGCACTGGCAGGAGGATGTACGCCCCAGGAGCTGCAAGAGCCGTCGGATTCCCAGGCGGAGCCTGCCCCGGTTTCTTCTGCGCCAACGGAGCCGGGGTCTGCTGTGGTGCGGCTTTCCCAGGCGGTTTCCGGGGAGCTGCAGTGTTTGAAGAGCCGGGGCGGGCGATGCCTGGCGGTCTATGGTGTGGCGGGAAACGTCTGTGAAGCGGCGCTGTATGATTTACAAACCGGGGAGCTTTTGGGTATGCAGACTCTGCCGGACGGGCAATATGAGGCCGCGCTGCTGCCTGATGGGACGGCGGCGGTGCTGGATGAGAAAACCGGGCGGGCGCTGCGGTATGACGCCAGCCTGAGCCGGTGCCTGAGGCAGGAGGCGGGCTGGGGCAGCCAGTGGCTTCTGGAAGACACGGGATTTCTCTGGTCCCTGGGCCCCTGCGGGCAGGTGTGTAGGGTGGACCTCTGCACCGGGACCCGGCAGGAATATTGGCTCCCGGAAGACGAGGAGCATGCCCTGGTGGGGTTCGGCCAGGATCGCATTTTGATCTGGAGCGCAGGGGAGGAGGAGCATACCTCCTGGTTGGACTGGCGAACCGGGGAGATCCTGCCCGATGAGGCTTGGAACAACGGGGCGCTTTTGTGGCGCACCGGGTGTGCGGCAGAGTATACCAGCCGGGACGGACTCTGGATCCGACCGCTGGGGGAGGATGCGGTGTATTGTTTTCCCCACCGGGAGGAGAGCGCCCTCTGGGACCTGACAGACCGTCGGGCTTTGCTGGTGGACGAGTCCGGCCGGTTGGAAGTCTGGGACCTTTGGAACCAGAAGCGGTGGAGTCGCCTGGAGCCCCAGTGTGTGGGGGCGACTTTGACAGAGGAAACCCTGCTCTATGCGCTGGAAATAGGGGGGACCACCCGGCTGTACCGGTGGGATTACCGGCAGGAGACGCCGGAGGAGACCGGCTGTGAGCGGCTGACCATCCAGGAGTTGGAGGCGAAAAACCGGGCCACAGCAGCAGCCGTCCGGCGCCGGACCGGGATCCAGGTGTATTACGGCCAGGCGGGTGTGGCCTTCCAGGACATGGGTCCCAGCGGCTATGTAGGACGGGTGGAAGAAAACCCGGTACTCATTTCCATAGCCCTGGAGGCGGTGGATCATTTTACACGGCAGTATCCCCAGGGGATGTTCCAGGAGATGGTGACAGAGCCGGTGGAGCGGCTGGAGCTGTACCTCTCCGGCGCCTTGGCTCCGGACGGAGACGGGAGTATTGCCTCTGCCTATGGCTTCACGGCGAAGCTGACTCCGGTCCGGGTTGTGGTCATGAATCTGGACCTGCTGGGGGACCGGTCCCAGGCCTTTTTTGAGCAGAGCCTGGCCCATGAGTTCATGCATGTGATGGAAGACCGGATCTATGCCTGCGCCGTGGAAGATGAGATTGATTATTTGGCCTACTGGGAGTGCTTCACTCCCGGGGAGGAGGCGTATTTTTACTCCTATTTTGATGAAAACGGGGTGGAAATTCAAGATCCCACCTTTACCCTGGCTGGCCGGGGGCTGGAGGGCGGAGAGGTCTGGTTTTTGGACAGTTACTCCAGAAGCTACCCCCTGGAGGACCGGGGGCGGATTTTGGAGTACTTGTATGCTGGCCCAGAGGGGGCATATGCCCAGGCCTTTGAAGAGCCTCACATCCGGGACAAGGCCCAGTACCTGTGTGCAGTGATCCGGGCCTGCTTCCCCAGCTGCGCCGGTGCGGACCGGCTCCCCTGGGAGACGCTGGTGGACCCGGTTCCCTTCTCCCAGTACCAGGAGGCCGTGATGGCCTTTGAGCCCCTGGCGAAAGGGTAAAATTCACAAAGTGTTCAAGAATTTTAGGGGGGTCTATGGTACAATATGACCAGAAGCTGGAGGCGATGGAGCTTCCCCAAAGGTTGTGATGCCCATGGGCTAGGGTTCTGCTAATTTTGCACAAAGAATATGTTATGATCTGGACGTGTGGAGCGCCTTCCACCGGGCTTCGAGTGACGATGCTGCGGAGGATTTCGCGGATAACCCGACGTTGCTCCCAGGGGGCCCACTGATATATCGCAAGAGACCACGGTCTGCCGACGAAAGGCCGTGGTCTCCTTTTTTATTCAAATCCACTGCCAATTTCGGCGGGGCTGGCCAAACAGGCGACGGTTCAAAAAGTCGTAAGACCAGATGGCCCCCAGGCTCACAGGGATCCATAGAAGGGTGAAGGGCAGGCAAATTTGCCCCAGAAAGTTGCCGGGCATGGCGCTGTAGCTCCAGACCTGGTAATTCCGATTGACCAGCAGTCCGGCGGCAAGCTCCACGAAAGTGATGATTCCCGCCCCGGTCAACATGCGCCAGGTCAGTGGCAGGGGCCTGTCCAGCTCCCCCAGGTGACCGATGAGCAGAAAACAGGTCCCTCCGGCGGCAAACATACTACCGTGGCTCCAGCCCCGCCACAATAATTCCAGACCGGTGTAGGCCATGCCACCCAAATACCAGAGGACGGAATATCTCCATAGCCGCATTGCGTTACCTCCCGCGATTGTAATAGGAAGATTCTACCCCGGCCTGAGGAGATTCAAACCCGATCCTCCACGGAGAATGGGTTGCGGCTGTCATCATGGGAAGAGCGGCGCAAAAAAACAGAGCTGCACGTTTATTTTGCCGTTTTTGGTGACAAATGCTGCGAAATATGCTACAATGGCCACAAAGCAGCCAGCTTCCACTCGATTTTTTGAGGCGGAAACATATGGCCGCCCAGCGCGGCCTCAGCGGCGGGAACAACTGCCTGCGGGCAGTATCATGGAAAGGAGTACCCAACCTTATGAAGAAAACAATCCTGCGGGAATATGCCCGGCTCATTGTCCGTTCCGGTGTGAATGTACAGAAGGGCCAGGACGTCCTCATTTATGCTGACTTGGATCAGCCGGAATTTGTACAGATGGTGGTGGAGGAGGCCTATAAGGCCAAGGCCCGGAAGGTCACCGTCAATTGGAACTTCCAACCTCTACAGAAGCTCCATGTCCGCTACCAGAGCGTCAAGACCCTAGGCACGGTGGAGGCCTGGGAGGAGGCCCGGCAGCAGCACTACGTGGACATTCTCCCCTGCCGGATTCATCTGGTGTCTGAGGATCCCGATGGCCTCAAGGGCGTGAACCTGGAGAAGATGGCCAAGGGCCGCCAGGCTTCCTATCAGATCCTGAAGCCCTATGTGGATCAGCGGCAGAATAAAGAGCAGTGGTGCATCGCGGCCGTCCCCGGCGCCGCCTGGGCCAAGAAGATTTTCCCCCACCTCACCCGGAGCCAGGCCATGGAGAAGCTGTGGGAGGCCATTCTCTCCACCTCCCGGGTGAACGGCGATCCGGTGGCCGCCTGGGAAGAGCACAACCGGGATCTGAAGGCCCGTTGCGACTATTTGAACGGCCTGGGCATTGAGAGCCTCCACTACACCGCAGACAACGGCACGGACTTTACCGTGGGCATGATGCCGGAGGCCCAGTTCTGCGGCGGCGGGGAGAAGAGCCTGCAGGGCATTTTCTACAACCCCAACATTCCCACAGAGGAGTGCTTCATCTCTCCCAAGCGGGGAGTCGCCGAGGGCATTGTCTACGCCACCAAGCCCCTGAGTTATCAGGGCCAGCTCATTGAGGGCTTCTCCATTCGCTTTGCCGGCGGCAAGGCTGTGGAGGTCCACGCAGAGAAGAACGAGGAGCTGCTGAAGACCATGATTTCCATGGACGAGGGCGCCGCCTACCTGGGAGAGTGCGCCCTGGTGCCCCAGAGCTCCCCCATTGCCCAGTGCGGCTACCTGTTCTACAACACCCTGTTTGACGAGAACGCCGCCTGCCACCTGGCCCTGGGCATGGGCTTCGCCGATACCATCCGGGACTTCCAGAACAAAACCCTGGAGGAATGCCGCAGCTACGGCGTCAACGACTCCATGATCCACGAGGACTTTATGATTGGCTGCGATTCCATGAACATCGACGCCCACACCCGGGATGGCAAGGTGGTTCCCATCTTCCGGAACGGCAACTGGGCCTTCTGAACCTGAGCGCATGATCTGATACAATATGGGTCTGCCGCAAGGGAGTTCCAGACGCACCTTTGCAGGATGTGATGCCAAGCTTTGGCACTTCCAGCATCCTGCAAAGGCAGTCTACTCCCCTTTGCAGCAGACCCATGTTGTTGAAACCGGGAGGAGAATCTTCCGCGAGTACCTTGTAACCGCTCAAAATATTGTGATTTGCGTTGCGGAAAGATTGCCCCTTGGGGGAATGCGCCAGGGTTCCGACTCTGCGGGGGTGGGCCGGTCTGTCCGCTTAGTGGAAACACAGAGCGTTTCCCTCCCATGTTCTACAAACTCAAGGTGCCTACCACGGGCGGACACATGGGTCCGCCCCTACGATGATATCCCGACACAGTGCGCAAACAGATTCTTCGGTGTTTTGGTAGAATACGTCCTATTTTCTATCAATTTTGGACGTTTAAATGACAAAATGCGCCGGACAATTTCCTCCCAAACTCGCCGCCTGCCGTAGGGGCGGACCTATGTGTCCGCCCGGCAGAAACATCTTGCGTTTCTCTCCCATGTTCGGCGAATTCGTAATACCCCCACAGGAGGACACGTCGGCCCATCCCAACGGCCTTGCCCGCGCCTCTGAGCGTGTTCTCCCAAGGGGAATCTAGCCGCAACACAAAGCGTAATATTTTTGAGGTACAACGTACTAGGGCCGGGCCCATTTGGTTTCTTGGAACTCTGTTACCACGTCGGTGCAGTCGCGGGGGACAGGAATCCAATACACATGGCCGAATTGGGAGGCGACATAGCCTCCAATGTACCACTCTGTGTCATTGGAATAGGATTCCCGGGAACAGGTTACGGTAACAGTCGCACCTTCCGTTTCCACGGCTTCTAACCGGGATCGTAAGTAAGGACTGCCTTTGCAGCAGAAATCCACTACAGCCAGTTGGTATTCCGAAAAGAAGGAGGCATCCAACTCTTCTGACAGGCGGTCTACCTGGACCTCGTGGGCAGTGAATGTCCCATTGGTAGCCTCATCTGCATCCTGCTCCTTCTTCTCAATCATAGACAAAAGCGTCTGATATTCCTCCCAGCTGTCAATGAGAAGGGCGCCTTCTGCGTACATATGACCTGCGGTGCAGGTATCGGTGGAGGTGAGGTTATGGTCATCTTCCCAGTCCGTCTGCCAACCGTTATATGACCATTTGATATACGATAGCTCCTCATTTTCTGAGAATGTTTCCAGAGCTTCTGTCTCCTCAGCCGGATTCTTGCGCGCAACAATTTGTTTGGTCAAAAAGAAGGAGAGCAGGAATACTACGACTGCGGCGACAAGCCAAGCAGATACAATCATTCTTTTTTTCATTGGCAATCTCCTGGTTCCACCCAATTGCTTATCAGTTGATTTGCAGAACTGTCTTTGGAATTTCTGATGGAGAAAGTGGCGTTTTCCTGTCCTGAGGGTAGGCCAATTTCGGTGTAATCAGAGAGAGTGACAGATACGGGTGAAGATTCGATGCCATCGCTGCGGAGGAACGAGATGGTACAGGGACCTGCCATGCCAGATGTAGTGACGGTATTGCCGACGACCTGAAGGGAAGCGCTACCAGTCGCATTGCCCCGGATGGAGAGGTAACCGGCATTTTCTGTTTGAGGAGAGACCAAGGCGTTGTATGTCATGTCATCTCCATGTAATTGCACAGTACCATCAGCGCCAACCGAAATACTGGTTATGTTTTGACCAGATGCACCCCCAAAATATTGTGGGTCAGAGACAAAAAAGCTGGATTCTCCGCAGGTAGTCGAGTAAGTAAATTGTTCACTGGAGGCTACATACAACTGAAGCGTAGCGGGAGCGTCTGTCCCGTTGGCACAAAGCTGCATATCTTCAATTTCCATATTGCCGGATAAAGAAGCACCGTCGCAGATCAATTGCTCGCCAGAGGCACTTTCAATTGTGAATGGTATAAATGGAACGCTTAGTAGTGCTGTGCTTTCGCCTTCAGTGACTTCACTGCGCGCAGCGATTTGACTAGTCAAAAAGAAGGAGGTCCCAAATACCATGACTGCGGCGGTAACCCAAATGGATATTACGATTCTCTTTTTCATTCGAAGTCTCCTGGATTCGGCCAATTGCTTATAATTTGATTGGTAATATTATTTGTAGAATTTATGATTGCGAATACGGCATGCTCATTTGCAGAGGATAGATCAATTTCAGCATAGTCAGAGAGCGTGGTAGTTACAGGCACTGATTTGACGCCATCATTGCGACAGAATGAAATGGTGCAGAGCCCTGGCATACCAGATACGGTCACTGTATTGCCTATGGCCTGCATGGAGGAGTCACAGGTAGAGGTAGTGCGGATGGAGAAGTAACCAGGGTTTTCCGTATGAGGAGAGACTATGGCGTTGTATGTCATATCGTCGCCATGCAGTTGTACGGCACTATTTGCACCGACCGAAATGCGCCTTATATTTTGGCCGGATGCACCCCCGAAATACTGCGGATCAGAGACGAAAAAGCTGGATTTTTCGCAAGTAGACGAGTAAGTGAACTGTTCACTGGAGGTAACATACAACTGGAGTGTAGCGGGAGTATTTGGCCCATTAGCACAAATTTGCATATCTTCAATTTCCATGTTGCCGGATAAGGAAACGCCGTCGCAGACTATTTGCTCGCCAGAGGCATTTGCGCAAATCTGAATTACAAACGCACAGATAGGTCAAGCAACTGCTATCTGTGCATAAAACAGACCGTTTTGATTCTCCACCTCCAAATGTAAATTTGCTTGTGCAGGAAGTTGCTTGCGCCGCAAAGACTATACCGCATATAGACCCTCCTTAAATCAAGATGTCACTATCGCTTTAGTTTGGAAGTTTCATACATCTATAGTTTACACCATTTTTGGACTGCTGTCAATGGACTTGAAATAATTTTTTGTGACTTCTGGAGGAACGGTAATTTTTAAATTCTAATAAGGCCAGCAAGAGACCAGGGAGATTCCGGTTTTGCGCCGCTTGCAGGGCAGTTCTCCCTGTGTTATAATGGCAACATCATGTAAAGAAAAGGTGATGGACATGCAGGATACTGGTAGGCAGTTTCACATTCATTGTGTTCCGGGGGACGTGGGCCGATATTGTCTGCTGCCTGGGGATCCGGGGCGGTGTGAGGCCATTGCGCAGTGGTTTGACCAACCGGTTCATGTGGGCATGAACCGGGAATATAATATTTACACTGGTACCCTCCTGGGGGAGAAGGTCTCCGTCTGCTCTACCGGCATTGGCGGGCCCTCTGCGTCCATTGCCATGGAGGAGCTCCACAACATCGGCGCTGATACCTTCATCCGGGTGGGGACTTGCGGTGGCATAGACCTGGCGGTGGAGCCGGGGGATGTGGTGGTGGCCACAGGGGCCATCCGCTTTGAGCACACCTCTTTGGAGTACGCCCCCATAGAGTTTCCCGCCGTGGCGGATTTTGATGTGACCGCCGCCCTTCGCCAGGCCGGGTCCGACCTGGGGTTCCGGGTACATACCGGCGTGGTTCAATGTAAGGACGCCTTCTACGGCCAGCACTGTCCGGAGAAGATGCCCGTGTCCTGGGAGCTTTTGCAGAAGTGGGAGGCTTGGAAGCGTCTGGGGGTGAAGGCCAGCGAAATGGAGTCCGCCGCCCTGTTTGTGGTGGCCGCTGCCCTGGGGGTCCGGTGTGGCAGTTGCTTCCATGTGGTCTGGAATCAGGAGAGGGAGCGAGCCGGATTGGATCAGCGCATGACAGAGGATCCCTCCGCCGCCATCCGGGTGGGGGTGGAGGCCCTGAAGCGGCTCATTGTCCAGGACCGTGGCGGCCGGTGATGGTAGCGCGTTTTCTTAAAATAGACCTATGGGGGTAGAGGAAGAATTTTCTGTTTTTTCTGAGTTTTGGCCCTGGACTGCAGCAAAATTTTCCGAATGGGAGAGAAAAGTAGTTGCCATTGTCCAGCTGGAAATGTTATAATGATGCATGCCGTCTTTTGCAGGCGGACTGTAGAGAAATGGGATGTGAGGGCTGTGCTGGGCACTTCTGTTGTGATTTTTGTCCCGGATGATACCCGAAAGACGGGACGGGACGTGCCGCTGATGCTGGAGCGGGTCCAGGGTGCGCCCTTGCTTGCCTGGCTGACGGCGGCGCTGGCCCAGGGCGGCGCCCGCCGGTTTTTCCTGGTGGCCCAACCGGGCTGTATGGCCCGGGCGAAGGCCTGTTTTCCCCAGGATCTGGATCTCACCGTCTGCGCAGAGCAGAACCCGGCAGACCTTCTCCATGTATTCCTCTCCACCACGGAAGGGGAGGAGGAGCAAATTACAGTCGTTACAGGCCCGGCGGTGTATCTTTCCGTCCCTGCTGCCCGTCTGCGCAGCACCGGCTCCCAAAAGCCGGCGGCGTTTTTTGCCAGCCGTCAGGGGCTGATGGAGGCGCTGGACCAGGACTTTTCCTTCAGCCGCTTTCTTGTGGAGCAGGGGAACCCCTGCACCCAGGACGACGGCTTTTATGCGGTGTCCGATTTCGTGGAACTGCTGGCCTGGCAAAAGGCCATGAATCAGAACCAGCTGTTCCGTCTTGCCCAGCAGGGGGTCCGGATCTGGGACCTGGATCACTGCTATGTGAGCCCCTGGAGCGCGGTGGGAAATGGCACGGAGCTGCTGCCTGGGGTCATTCTCGCAGGCCGCAACAGTGTGGGCTCCGGGTGTACCATTGGGCCGGACACCTATCTGTCCGATTGCTCTGTGGCCGATGGCGCCCGGGTGGTGAGCTCCCGGGCAGAAGGAGCGGTCATTGGACCGGACTGCGAGGTGGGTCCCTTTGCCAACCTCCGCACCGGCACCTGTCTGGGACCGGCAGTGAAGGCCGGGGCCTTTGTAGAGATGAAAGAGACCCAGGTGGGCGCCAGAACCCAGGTGGCCCACTTGACCTACCTGGGGGACGCCTCCGTGGGTCAGGACTGCAACGTGGGCTGCGGCGTGGCCACGGCCAACTTTGACCGGGTGGACAAACACGAAACCGTGCTGGAAGATGGGGCCTTCATTGGCTGCCACACCAGCCTGGTGGCCCCGGTGCGGGTGGGCCAGGGCGCTTACATTGGCGCCGGGTCTGTCATCACCCAGGATGTACCGGCCGGAGCCTTGGGTGTGGCCCGCAGCCGCCAGACCAACAAAAAAGAGTGGGCCAACCGCCACAAAAAGTGAGGTATTCCGGATTTCCGGATTCCAGATATGAAAAATTAAAGAGAGGTACCTTCCGATGATTGCACATGGTAAAGAAATCAAGGTATTCTGCGGCAACTCCAACCCCACCTTTGCACAGGGAGTTTGCGACGAGCTGGGCCTGACCCTGGGCCGTAGCGAGGTCAAAAAGTTCGCTGACGGCGAACTCTCCGTATCCGTCAATGAGACAGTCCGCGGATGTGACGTGTTTGTGGTGCAGTCCACCTGCAACCCGGTTAACGACAATCTGATGGAGCTGCTCATTATGATGGACGCTTTCCGCCGGGCCTCTGCCGGGCGGATCACCGCCGTCATGCCGTACTTTGGCTATGCCCGTCAGGACCGGAAAGCCAAGGGTCGGGACCCCATCTCCGCCAAGCTGGTGGCCAACATGATCGTGGCCGCCGGTGCAGACCGGGTGCTGACCATGGACCTTCATGCGGCGCAGATTCAGGGTTTCTTTGACATCCCTGTGGACAATATGCTGGGTTCTCCTGTGTTTGTGAAATACTACATGGAGAAGTTCAGCGAGGATCAATATGACCACAGCAACTTTGTGGTGGTCTCTCCCGACGCCGGCTCTGTGGGCCGCGCCCGGAATTTTGCCGCCAAGGTACACATGGATCTGGCCATTGTGGATAAGCGCCGCCAGAAGGCAAACTTCTGCGAGGTGATGAACGTCATCGGCGATGTGAAGGGCAAGACCTGCATCCTCTTCGACGACCTGGTGGATACCGCAGGTTCTCTGTGCAATGCCGCCGCCGCACTGGTGGAGGTTGGCGGGGCCGAGAAGGTCTATGCCTGCGCGTCCCACGGCGTGCTGTCCGGCCCGGCGCTGGAGCGGGTGGAGAGCAGCTATATCGAGGAGCTCATGGTGCTCAACACCATCCCCATGCCTGCCGGCTACACCGGTGGGAAGATCAAGCAGCTGGATGTGGCCCCCCTGTTCGCCAAGGCCATCAACCGGGTCTACACCGAGACCTCCATCTCCAGCCTGTTCTGATGCTGTTTTCCAAACCATCGGCCGATTGGCTGATTGTGGGTCTGGGAAATCCGGGGCGGCAGTATGACAGGACCCGGCATAACGCCGGATTCCGGGCCATGGAGGCCCTGGCCCGTCGCCTGGGATGTCCACTGGACCGGGTGAAGTTTCAGGGGCGCATGGGTCAGTGTGCCCACGGGGGGCAGAAGCTGGTGCTGCTGTTGCCTCAGACCTTTATGAACCTGTCCGGGAATGCGGTGGCCGAGGCGGTCCGGTTTTACCGGCTGCCGCCGGAGCGGGTGCTGGTCCTCTGCGATGATATTTCGCTGGAGCCCGGCCGCCTTCGGGTCCGGGGCAGCGGCTCCGCCGGGGGCCACAACGGCCTGAAGAGCATCATTGCCCGGCTGGGGAGCCAGGACTTTCCCCGGGTGAAAATCGGGGTGGGGGCAAAGCCGCATCCGGATTATGATCTGGCCGACTGGGTCCTGTCCACCTTCTCTCAGCAAGAGGAGAAGGCGTTGGCCCCGATCTGGGACCAGGCCGGAGAGGCTGCCCTGGCGGTATTGACCCTGGGGGTGGAGCAAGCTGCCAGTCGCTTCAATGGTGTGGGCAAGTAGTATCCCAGATACCAATCAAAAAACGACACATTACGGAAAGAGGGGGATTCCCCTCTTTCCGCGTTGCTGCGTGGGCGGAAATGTTCCAGCCCAGCGGGAAGGAGGTTATGAGATGGATTTGCTGCTGCAGGCGCTGCAAAAGCTGCCGGAATTCCGGCAGCTGCTGGATACGGCCAACGCCGGCGGAGCCGCTGCGGCCACCGGCCTGGCACAGATCAACCGGGCCCATATCATCGCCGGGCTGTACCGCCTGGGGGACCGGCCCCTGGTGGTGATCTGCCAGGATGATCTGGCTGCCAAGCGGCTCCAAAGTGAGCTGAAGGCGTTTTTGGGCCAGGAGCCCCCGGTGCTTCCTGGTCGGGACCTGAATCTGTATGACGCCGCCGTAGTCTCCCGGGTTTGGGAGCAGCGCCGGCTGCGGCAGTTGTATGACCTGGGGAAGGGGGAGACCCGCCTCCAGATTCTCTCCTGGGAGGCCATGAGCCTGCGGACGATAGCCAAAGGGGCTCTCTTTTCCGCTGCGTTTTCACTGCGTCTGGGAGCCCAAGTCCAGGTGGAAGAGCTGCTGGCTCGCCTGGTTGCCATGGGCTACAGCCGCGCCCCCATGGTGGAAGGACCCGGTCAGTTTGCCCTCCGGGGCGGAATCCTGGACCTGTATTCTCCGGCGGAGGGGCAGCCGGTCCGGGCGGAGTTTTTCGGAGATGAGCTGGATACCATGGGGTATTTTGACCCCAGCACCCAGCGGCGGACGGAGAATGTGGAGGCGGTCACGGTGCTGCCCGTGGCGGAGACCCAACCGGGGCTGCACCCCGGCGGCGTACCGGGGCTGCAGCGGGACCTGGAGGCGCTGCTCACCCGGCAAAAGCGGCGGAAAAACCAGAATGAGCGCCTGATCCGGACCCTGGAGCAGGATTTGGAGAAGCTGGGAGGCGGCCTCAGCCTGCCAGCTGCCGACCGGTACATGGCCCTCATTGCGCGGGAGATGACCACGGCCCTGGACTATGTCTCCCAGGATGCGCTGGTGGTGGTCTGCGACCAGTCGGGCCTCCACCGAGCAGCCAAGCGGCAGATGGAGGAGCTGGGGCTTCAGCTGGACAGCCTCTTGGAGACCGGCTCCGTGGCCGGGGAGCTGTGCGACTTTGTGTGCCAGTGGGAGGAGTTCTGCGCCCGGCTGGAAAGCCGTCCGGTGGCCTATCTGGACGCCTTTGCCGGGGCGGCCTACCCCCAGGACCGGCAGCCCGGCCATCTGCTGGCCTTTACGGCCAAGCAGCTGCCGGGCTACGGCGGCAATCTGGAGACGGCCGCCGCGGATCTGGCCCATTATCAGAAGCTGGAGTTTTCCTCCCTGGTTCTTTGCGGCTCCCGCCGCCGGGCGGAGCTGCTCCAGACCATGCTTTCGGACCGGGGGCTGTCCAGCTTCCTGGCCTTCCCCCTCCGGTCCCTGCCCCAGCCGGGGCAGATCCTGCTGGCAGAGGGAAACCTGCCCAGCGGCATGGAATATCCCACCATGAGCCTCGCAGTGCTCACCGAGGGCCAACTCATGGCCCGGCAGACGCCCAAGGCCAAGGCCGCCAAATCCGGCGCCACCAACCGCCAGAAGCTGGCTTCCTTTACGGACCTGTCCCCCGGAGATCTGGTGGTCCATGAGCAGTACGGCATTGGCCGGTTTGAAGCCATGGAGCAGATCCGGGTGGACGGGGTAGTGAAGGACTATGTGAAGATCGCCTATCAGGGCTCCGACACCCTGTATGTCCCGGCCACCCAGCTGGACCTCATCAGCAAATACATTGGCGGCGGCGAGGACGCCCCGGTGAAGCTGAACAAAATCGGCTCCGACGCCTGGCAGAAGACCAAGACCCGGGCCCGGAAGGCGGCCAAGGATATGGCCGGGGAGCTGATCAAGCTCTATGCCGCCCGGAAGGGCCAGAGTGGTTACGCGTTTTCTGCCGATTCCCCCTGGCAGCAGGAGTTTGAAGACAACTTCCCCTACCCCGAGACCGACGACCAGCTCCGGTGCATTGGGGAGATCAAGGGGGATATGGAGTCGCCCGTGCCCATGGACCGGCTGCTGTGCGGCGATGTGGGCTTTGGCAAGACGGAGGTGGCCCTGCGGGCGGTGATGAAGGCTGTGCTGGACAGCAAGCAGGTGGCCATCCTGGTGCCCACCACGGTTCTGGCCCAGCAGCATTACCAGACGGTGGTGAGCCGCTTCCGGGGCTTTCCTGTGAATGTAGATGTGCTCAGCCGGTTCCGTACGGCGGCCCAGCAGAAGAAGACCCTCCAGGACCTCCGAGCAGGTACTCTGGATGTGATCATTGGAACCCATAAGCTCCTGCAGAAGAGCGTCCAGTTCAAGGATTTGGGCCTTTTGGTGGTGGACGAGGAGCAGCGCTTTGGCGTATCCCATAAGGAGCGGCTGAAGGAAATCTCCAAGGGGGTGGATGTCCTCACCCTGTCCGCCACCCCCATTCCCCGGACGCTGAACATGGCCTTGTCCGGTATTCGGGACATGTCCACCATCGAAGCGCCGCCGGCTGACCGGTATCCGGTCCAGACCTTTGTGCTGGAGCACAACCAGGGGATTCTGGACGACGCCATCCGTCGGGAGGTCCAGCGGGGCGGCCAGGTGTATTACCTGCATAACCGGGTGGAGACCATCGATCAGTGCGCATCCGCCATGAAACGGCGAATGCCGGAGCTGTCCATCGCCGTGGCCCATGGCAAGATGGGAGAGGAGGCCCTGGGAGATGTGATGCAGTCTATGGCAGACGGGGAAATTCAGGTGCTGGTATGTACCACCATCATTGAGACCGGCCTGGACATTCCCAATGCCAATACCCTGATCATCGAACATGCCGACCGCCTGGGGCTGAGCCAGCTCCATCAGCTCCGGGGCCGGGTGGGCCGGTCCAGTCGCCATGCCTTTGCCTACTTCACCTACAAGCCGGACAAGGCCCTCACCGAGGTGGCGGAAAAGCGACTGACGGCCATCCGGGACTTTGCAGAATTCGGCTCCGGCTTCAAAATTGCCATGCGGGACCTGGAGATCCGGGGAGCGGGCAATCTGTTGGGGGCGGAGCAGTCGGGTCATATGATGTCCGTGGGGTATGACATGTATCTGAAGCTCCTGGACGAGGCAGTCCGGGAGGAGCAGGGGATGCAGCCTGCCGAGCCGGAGTGCACGGCCGACCTCAGCATCACCGCCAACATCGACAAGGCCTATGTGGAGCGGGGAGAAGAGCGGATGGATCTGTACCGCCGTATGGCGGCCATCCGCACCCAGGCCGACGCCGACGACCTTCTGGACGAAATTGTGGACCGGTACGGCGAGCCGCCAAAGGGTGTGCTCAATCTGGTGGATGTGGCCCTCCTCCGGGCGGTGGCCCAGAAGGCGGGAATCTGCGACATCCGCCAGAAGGCAGGGGAAGTGAACTTTGCGCTCACCCAGCTGGACTTCCAGCAGGTGAGCCGGATCTGCGCCAGCCCCCAGTACAAAAACCGGTTGTTTTTTGTAGCCGGCGCCAAAAAACCCACGTTGCGCCTGCGCCTGGCTCCCGGGGCCGACAGCCTCCGTCAGGTTCGCAGCTTTGTAGAGCAATTTACAGCCATGGCTGAGAAGGCTCAAGGGTGAGAGAATTGCAAAAAGCCGGGGCGAATTCGGATGCTGCGCGTGTTCCGAATTCGCTCCGGCTTTTGCTGGGGTGGGGGTTAGAGGATGTTGTAATAATAGGGCTTTTCAGACTCTGCCATGGTGCGGACCTGCTGGGCCAGGGCACGGCAGGTTCGGATGAACTCGGATTTCTCCCCCTGCTGCAGCCAGGCTTGCAGGTCAGAAAATCCTTCCTCCACATTTTCCAGCCACTCGTGGTCCACCAGGGAGGCACATAGGCCCCGGTTTTGCTCCCAGATTTTCTGGGCGGCGGCCACTTGGGCGGCGGCTTCTTCCGTGGTTTCGCTGATCCAGGCGGATTCCAACAGGCTGGCCACCTGATCCGCCGTTCGGTCCAGGGTCCAGGTGGCTCCCAGACACAAGACCAGCAGCAGCGATAAAACAGCAATGCCCAAGATCAAATGCTTCAAGCTCCTTCCCCCTTCCGGATAAAATACACGCTACCTTTCCGATCCACGGTCAGTAGGTACGTGTCTTGGAGAGGGCAGCCCCGGCTGCGCAATTCATGCCCCAGCCAGGCCCGGTCCCGCCCTGCCACGGCCAGATTGGCCTCCAGGAGCCGCCCGTCCGAGACGATGGTAATCGGCATACTCTGCTCCGGGACCCGGAGCCCTGCGTCCTTGGCCGAAGCCGGCTTATATTGGGGATAGGGGAAGACGGAGATCTGCCCGTTGGTCTCCAGAATGGCATACTGCACCTGGCCCAGATCCAAGACCTCCCGCTCCCGCAAATGCTCGGTCAGCTCGTCCAGGGTGATGCGGGCCCGGCGCAGATTGACTTGGTCAATTTTTCCCTCGCTGATGAGAATCACCGGCTTGCCGCACAGCAGACGGCGGAAGGCAATAAACCGCATGGACGCCACCGCCAGAATCAGCTGAACTCCCAGCACAGTGAGAATGGGTACCAGACCGGAGAGCAGGGGGATGCCGCTGTCCTGCATGGGGATGGCTGCCAGATTGGCGATGAGCATGGTCACCACAAATTCTGCCGGTTCCATCTCACCAATCTGCCGCTTTCCCATGAGCCGCACCACCAGGATCAGGATCAGGTACAGGAGAATGGTTCTCAAATAGGATAAAAGCATAAATTCTACACCTCAGGGCTAGTGTGCCCGTGGGTGTAGAATTTATGACTTTGGACAGACAATTCAGCGCATTTGGATCATGTCTCCGGCGGGGCGTTGTGCGGAGTGTCCTTCTGAGGCCGGGCGGCTTTGGCCTTCCGGTGGCGGCGCACGAGGAAGCAGCACAGGAACACCAGCAGCCCCAGAGGAATCCAGTAGGGCAATCCGGTCACCAGGAAAATCAGGCAATTCAGAAGCACGCGCCCCAAAATCTGAAGGTTTTCCCAGAATCCGGTGGAGATTCTCTCCCAGGTGGACTGCTCTTGGACCGGGGTCAGCTTTTGCACTTCCTCAATGGTGAGGTACACTGTGCTGTAGGAGACCAGGCTGTCGTAGAGCTTCAGCTGAGAGGCGGCGCTTTCCAGTTCATAGCGTACGTCGGTGAGCCGGGCTTCGATGGTCAGCAGATCCTCCATGGTTTCCGCCTTTGCCATCAGCTCCAGCAGCCGGTCCCGCTGGGTTTCCAGGGCTTTTTTCCGGCTCTCCGTGTCTGCATAGGTGAGGGTGACGTCTTCGGCAGACTCCCGAGAGGAGATGACATTGGAGATTTCTGCAATCTGAGAGGTGAAGGCGGCAAGCTGATCGGCTGGAATCCGGATGACCAGCTCGGACCGGCGGCTGCCGGAGTCCCGGTAGCTGCTTCCGTAGTAGGTCTCCTGATTTTCTACGTAGCCGCCCAGCTGAGAGATGCGGCTGGTGACGCCTTCCGTCAGGCTGGAGAAATCCTCGGTTTCGGCGGTGATCCATGCGGTCTTCACCAGCTTGCGGTTGGTAGCTACCTCAGGTGTGGCCGAGGCGACTTCGGGGCTTGCTTCCGTGGACATGGTTCCATTGGATGCGGGGAGGGCCAGGTCGCCGACCGCTTCCTGGGCAAATGCGGGCGTTTCCCAGGCGTCCTCTGCCAGAGATTTGGATGTGTTGCTGCTGCATCCGGCCAGAAGGGTTAGAGCCAGGAGCAGGGCCAGGATACCAAATGGGGTTCGTTTCATGGTGATTCCTCCTGTTCGTTGATGGTTCTCATATAATAAGACGGAAACGGGAGGACGTTGTTGTGCCGAAACAGAAGTTTTTTCCCTTAGGTCAAGGAGCGAAGAGGAAATTGTCGCTGCCCAGATTGGTTGCACCTTCTCACCTTGATTGTGGGAAAAAACTGGTATAATGGAACTGCGGCTTCTGGAAGGGAGCTGAGAAAACCGAGGGAAATTGAAGGAGAACAGAAACGAAATATGAGAATGAAAGTGGGGCAAGAGCCCTGTATTTTATACGAGACAATCGAACTCCTCTATGCCTACATCAACGGAATCCCGGCTGAGCGGCTCACCAAAGAGGCGCCTTACTGCATCCCAGCTCCGGAAGTGGCCCGCATGATGAGCGAGGCCTGCGCAGGCATCGATGCGCAGGATCCGGATTTTTCCCGGTTCTTTGTCCAACATGCCATGGATGAGCACAGTCAATTCACCTGCCTGGCTTCCTGCATGGTGTATTGGTTTATTCACCTGGATGTGACCGATATGACGGCGCAAATGGATCGCATGTGTGCCAATTGGGAGCGGATACGCCGCCAGCCCTTTACCATCAAGGCCATCACCCGATTTGCGCTGGATATTGAGACCCTGCCTGGGGGAAGGACCGTGTCTCTGGCTGAGGAGCTGAAAAAGCTACCGGTGACGGAGGACTTTTTCCTGATCCTACTGGAGACGTTTTCCGATTACACCTATCAGATGAGCCGCTTGCGGGACTTGATTTGGCCCACCGCTCAGCGGCTGCAGGGGTTGCTGGAGCCATTCGTCGCCCAGGCAGAGCCCTTGCGGGAGGCCTGGAACCGCTTTTTTGAGGAGACCTCAGCAGAGGACTTTGTAGTCGAACGGACCGGGACCATTCCGGAACGGCCCTTTGACCAGGCGGGCATCACCTTGCGGTATTTGGGAGCCCGCTACGCAGTGGGGCATCTGGACCCGGAGAAGAATAGCTTTTTTATGCACATAGGAGTGGGGGTGCAACCGGCCCTGCAACAGGTCTGTGAGCTGGGCGGCCTCAATGAGCGGGAGTTGTCTTCCCTCCGCCTGCTGGGAGACAAGGGCCGCTCTGAAATGGTTCAGGCTCTGATGGGGAAGACCATGTCCATGCAGGAATTGGCCACCCATCTGGGCCTGAATCCGGGCACCGTCTTCCGCAATCTGAACAGCCTGACCAATGCGAAACTTCTCACCAAAGAGATCCGAGGCGACCGGTACTATTACCGAACCAATTTCCCCTTCATCCAGGCCATTTTCCAGCATGTGCTGGACTTCTACCAAAAGGGGGACCCGATTCGCCCGGGTTGAGCTCCTTCCTGAACCACAGTCCGCCTGTGGTAGGCATTGCGAATTCGCCGAACATGGGAGAGAAATGCAAGATGTTTCTGCTGGGCGGACACATGGGTCCGCCCCTACGGCGAATGAGGAAGAGGGGCAGAAATAGTCTGACATATTTTGTCATTTAAATGCCCATTTTTGGGCGGAAATAGAGTGCATTCTTGAAAAATACCGAAGAATTTATTCCTGCACGATATTGGGATATCACCGTAGGGCGGACCTATGTGTCCGCCCGTAGTAGGCACTGCGAATTCGCTGAACACGGAAGTGGAAACGCACTATGTTTCCAATAAGCGGACACATAGGCCCGCCCCCACGGGATTGCGTTTCCTCAAGGGGCAATCTTACCCCACAATCCTCGGAATATGTTTGCGGTTGCAACGTACTACACCTGCAAATGGGGATCTGGGAAAGCATATCGGAGGCCCGATGCGCCAACGGACTACAACCAAAAGAGACTCGCACAAGCGGGATGCGACAGCATCCTTGCCTGGTGCGAGCCTTTGCATTTCTGCGATTCAACCACCGTGCACCAAGCTGGATGCACGGTGGTGTGAAAGGCCGGTTTCTGGACCAATGGGCAGTCTCCTGCTCAAGGAGAGCAGGAAAACAATCAGTCGGCGAAATCCTCTTCCGTGACAGATTCCAGGGATTCCCGGGCAGCTTCCACCGCTTCTTCTGCGGCTTCTACTACGGTGTCGGCCACTTCTTCGGTCTTTTCGACCACATGCTCCACAGTCTCCTGGACGGCTTCGGCGGCGTCGGACAAGTGCTCCCCGCAGGAGCAGGTGTGATGACAGCCGCAGTGATCCCGCAGGCCCTGCAGCTTTGACAGGAATCTGTCTCCATAACGGGCAATGAGGACCACAGCGCCGACAATGGCGGCCAGGGCGGCTGCGAATTTCCAAAGAGTTTTCATAGACATTCCTCCAAGCGTCTTGTTCATTGGCTGTTTTTTAGTATATCCGCTGTTTGCCGGTTTTGCAACTTCAAATTGAGACTTTTGTAACAAAATTCTTTTTTCGGGGTGCAGCCGCCGGGGGATTTGTGGCTGGATAGCCCAGAATGCAGTGGCCCACGCCGAGGTAATCTCCAGTGACGCCCCATTTGGCCAGCAACGCTTTGCCCTCCGGGCTGTCGAATTCCTCCCGGGCACGGTGGATCCAGCAAGCGCCCAGGCCCAGGGATTGGGCGGCCAACAGCATATTCCCGATGACGAGACTTCCATCTTCCACGGCGGTGAAGGCCGAACGATCCGCCAGGACTGCCAGCACCACCGGCGCGCCATAGAAGGGGTGGGCTTCCGGATTGCCCAGCGCCTGGGCGTTCAGACGCTCCAGGGCGGCCACATCCTGGGGCTTCGTGAGGGCGACGATGCGGCCTGCCTGTTTCCCACGGCCGTTGGCCGCATAGGCGCCTGCCAGGAGCACCTGATCCAATAGCTCCTCCGGTACCGGCCGGTCTAGATACTGCTTGCAGCTTCGCCGGTTCAGAATGGTTTGAATGACTTCATTCATGAAACTTCTCCTTTCGATGCGACCTCATTATACATATCCGTACATGCCCCGGACACTGACTTCGCCGGAGTGAACGGCCTCGGGGCCCTGGCCGAAGTCCACCAGGAGCGCGCCCCAGCCGTCCACGTCCACCGCCTGGCCCCACCTGGTTTCCCCGGCCCGGCTGACACTGACGGCCCGTCCAATGGTGACGCAGTCTCGCCGGTACCGGTCCATCCACTGCTCCCGATGCTCCACCAGCGATCCATCCAGGCGGCTCAGGGAGCGGATCATCTCCGCCGCCAGGGCGTTCCGATCCACAGGCTTCCCAGTGAGCATGGTGAGAGAGCCGGCGATGTCCTGAATTTCCGGGGGAAAATCCGACAGCTTCTGGCCGCAGTTGACGCCGGCGCCGACGACGGCGTATTGCACATGCCCGCTTTCGGCTTCCAGGGACAGCTCGGTCAAAATGCCGCACAGCTTCCGGCCTCCCGAGACCAGGTCATTGGTCCACTTGATCCCAGGCCGGAGGCCGGAGGCGGCCTCTACGCCGTCGCACAGCACCTCTGCCACGGCGCAGGTGAGATGCATCAGCCGTTCCGGTGGAGCATCCGGGCGGAGAATGACCGACAGATACACCCCCATCCCCGGGGGGGAGGAGAAGCCCCGGCCCAACCGGCCTCGACCACCGGTCTGACGTTCGGCGATGACAACGGTCCCGGCCGGGGCGCCCTGGGCGGCCAGGGTCTTGGCCAGATTGTTGGTGGAATCCACACAATCCAGCACCTGCACCAGGGATGCCCAGGGGTGATCCTCCAACCGGGCGGAAATCTCCCGGAGGGACAGCCGGTCGGTGGGGGCATTCAGCCGGTAGCCCCGGTTGGGGGCGGAGTCGATGGTATAACCCTCTTTCCGCAGGGCTTCCACGGCTTTCCACACGGCCGCCCGGGAGACGCCCAGGCGGTTGCTCATCTCCTGGCCGGAGAGGTAGCCCGGTTCCCGGCGCAGGAGCTCTAAAATCTGATCCTTCATGTTTGCGCCTCCTTTGGCAGGTTTTTCATGGTGAGGCTGATGCGCCCCCGCTTCTCATCCACCTCCAGGACTGCCACCTCCACGGTGTCGCCAACACGCACCACCTGGGATGGGTGGCGAATGAACCGGTCGGTCACTTGTGAGATGTGGACCAGACCGTCCTGGTGAACGCCGATGTCCACAAACACCCCAAAATCAATGACGTTGCGCACCGTCCCCGTAAGGACCATCCCCGGCTTCAGGTCCTGGACGGTCATGACGTCCCGACGGAATACCGGAGGGGGCAGATCCTCTCTGGGATCGCGGCCCGGCTTTTCCAGCTCCCGGGCCATATCCTGGAGGGTGGGAATTCCCACGCCGCAGGCGGCTGCGGCCTGCTCCCAGCCCAGGGCCTCCAGCTTTTGGAAGAGGCCTGCCAGGTGTTCCCCCTTAGGGAGGCCCAGAAGCTGCAGCAGCTGCTCTGCCGCCGGGTAGGATTCGGGGTGGACGCCGGTGTGGTCCAGTAGCTCCTGGCTCTCCGGCACTCGCAGGAAACCGGCACATTGCTGGAAGGCCTTGGGGCCCAGCTTAGGCACCTTCAGGAGCTGCTTTCGGCTGGAAAAGGGGCCGTGTTCCTCCCGGTAGGCCACGATGTTTTTGGCTGTGGTGCCGTTCAAACCGGCCACCTGGCGCAGGAGGCTGGGGGAGGCCGTGTTGACGTCCACCCCTACGGCGTTGACGCAGTCTTCCACCACGGCTTCCAGGGCCTCTGCCAGCCGTTTTTGGGGCATATCGTGCTGATACTGGCCCACGCCAATGGCCTGGGGCTCAATTTTCACCAGCTCCGCCAGAGGATCCTGAAGCCGCCGGGCGATGGAGATGGCCGAGCGGAGATTCACATCGTATTCCGGAAATTCCTCTGCCGCCAGGGGGGAGGCGGAGTACACCGAGGCCCCAGCCTCGTTGACAATCATATAAGAAACCTCGGGGGTTTGCCGGAGCATGGCGGCAGTCATCTCCTCGGTCTCCCGGGAGGCAGTGCCGTTGCCAATGGCGATGTGCCGCACGTGATGGGTGCGGATGAGGGCCAGGAGCCGTTCCTGCGCCTCTTCTTTTTTTCGCTGAGAGAGGGTGGGGTATACCACCGCCGTGTCCAGCACCCGGCCGGTGGGGTCCACCACCGCCACCTTGCATCCGTTCCGATAGCCCGGATCCAGCCCCATGGTCACAGCTCCCTTCACAGGCGGCTGGAGAAGCAGTGGCTTCAGATTCAGGGAGAAGTTCCCCATGGCCCCTTCTGCGGCCCGGCTGGTGAGGTCATTTCGCAGCTCCCGCTCTGCCGCCGGGGCGATCAGTCGGGTATAGGCGTCTTCTGCCGCGGCTTTTACGAAGGAAGATACCGCTTTCCCCGGCCGGAGTGCGTGGCGGCACACCAGGGCGGACCCTTCCGCCCCGGGCAGATCCACGGAGAGCTTCAAAAAGCCCTCCTTCTCCCCTCGGTTCAGGGCCAGAATCTGGTGCCCCTGAAGTTTGGCAACTGGGCAGGAGAAGTCATAGTACAGGCGGTACACGCTGTCCTGCTCCGGATTGGTTGCCCGGGAGGTGAGGACCGCCCGGCGGGCCATCCGCTGCCGCAGATCCTTGCGAATGGCTGCATCGTCGGAGATTTCCTCTGCCAGAATGTCAGAGGCGCCGGCCAGGGCGTCGTCTATGGTATTCACCCCCAGGGCCGGGTTCACATAGTTCTGGGCCAGGGTGGCCGGGTCCCGGCCATCCTGCTTCCAGAGGGCTTCCGCCAGAGGCGTCAGTCCCTTTTCCCGGGCCATGGTGGCCCGGGTCCGTCGCTTGGGGCGGTAGGGCCGGTAGAGATCCTCCACCTCCGCCAGGGTGCTGGCGGCTTCCACAGCCTGCCGGAGGGCGGGAGTCAGGTTTCCCTGGCTTTCGATGGCGCGGAGCACCTCTTCCCGCCGCTCCTGGAGGCTGCGCAGATATCGCAATTTGGTTTCCAGGGTTCGCAGGGTGGTGTCATCCATACCCCCGTGGAGCTCTTTGCGGTAGCGGGCGATGAAGGGGATGGTGTTGCCCTCATCCAAAAGCGCCACCACCTGTTCCACATATTGTTGGTTCTGCCCCAATTCCTGGGCCAGAGTGGTGATTATGGCATCCATAGTTGCATCCTTTCCTCTGCGCGCCCCGAACATTTCCAAGGTGGCAGAGTGGTTCTGATGTTCTTTTCATTGTACCACAAAACCGAAAACTGGCAAGCCCAAAAGTCCTTGGGAGTCATCGAAAGGCTCCAAAACCGGCCAATTTTCTCTCCCTTGTGGGAAAGAGAGGGGGAGACCGGCATCTGGTGGAACGCCCCAAAATGTTGTGTTCAAGTGTCTCACTTGCGCTGTGACAGTTTTCTCAAATAAAATGCAAAATGGGTCTTGATTTTCTCACAATCCTATGCTATCGTATACCCAGAATGAACCTGCAAAAAATGCAGGAAGAGGGCTGGCGTTACTGCTGCAATAGCAGCCCTCCCGCGTCACGGCGTGGTATCGTGGGGGAGCCCCGCGGCGCAGACGGGGAGACTTTTGGAGCGTAATTTTTTCAGGAAAATCCACTTTTAAGCCCAATTTATCCTGGACTTCCTGTACAAAAGTTGTGCGATACCCGACGTCTGTGCAGAAACCTCTTATGGTTGGATACTCTTCCAGAGCCTGTTTAGCAGGACGAATTCCCGATTTTGTATTGTGAATCTTTGCCGCATGAACTACAACTTTCAGCGGGTTCCCCTTCGCGCGTCGGCGCGGCTTCATTTCTGGATCTAACTGCAAGGCGGCGCAAATGGCCCAGCTCCGTCTGGCGGTGTGATCGTGTATCTATTTTGGATGCACAGTTTTTATTACACAAAGGAGGAAACAGTGAAAATGAGAAACAAGACAACGCGCTTTATCTCCCTCTTGCTGGCTCTGGTTATGGTCTTTTCCCTGACCATAACTGGCTATGCGGCCGAGAGGACGCCCTTGCTGGCTCTCCATGGGGACGGCAAGGAACCTGCGCTGGGCGGCAGGGTCACAGTCTGTGTGGACACCACGGTGGACGCTGTGGTGGCCGATGGAAAGCTGACCATTCGCTATGACAGCCAGAAGCTACAATTTCTGTCTGCCAAAGCCGGGGAGGCCTGGCGGGATGACACAGACCTGAGCTTGCAGGTCAACAGCAGCGAGGCGGGCAGGCTGGTGCTTGCCTTTGCCGGCGAGGAACCTGCCATGGTCGGTACTGTGATTGACTTGTCCTTCCAGGCCGTGGCCGAAGGCGCCTCCGCTGTGATGGTGACAGAGGCGGGCAGCTATGTCACTGGTGCGGAGCACTATACGCTGGAGGCCCGGACTGTTGTGGAGGTGGGTGGCCACAACTGGAGCCAGTGGCAGGTGAGCAAAGCCGCCACCTGCACCGAGCCTGGTGAAGAGTTCCGGACCTGCCTGGGCTGCGGCGAGGTGGAGAAGCGGACCATTCCCGCCACTGGCCACCAGTGGGGAGACTGGACTGTGACCAAGGCCGCCACCTGCACCGAGCCTGGCGAGAAGACCCGGACCTGCACCCTGTGCAATGAGGAGGAGACCCAGGCCATCCCTGCCAACGGCGCTCACAGCTGGGGTGAATGGAAGACCATTCAAGAGGCCACCTGCACCACCAACGGCGTTCAGGAGCGGGAATGCTCCCTCTGCCATGAAAAGGAGACCAAGCTGATCCTGGAGCTGGGCCATTCCTACGCCGAAGAGGTAGTGAAGCCCACCTGTGACCAGCCCGGCTACACGGTCTATACCTGCACCCGTTGCGGCCACAGCTATGTGGACATGGACAGCATTGTGGAGGCCCTGGGCCATGCCTATGACAGAGAGGTGACGGCCCCCACCCACGACAAGATGGGCTACACCACCTATACCTGCACCCGTTGCGGCCACAGCTACGTGTCTGACTACACCGACGCCTTGGGCCACGAGTACACCCAAAAGGTGACGAAGGAGCCCACTTGCACCGAAGAGGGCGTCATGACCTTCACCTGCTCCTGTGGCAAGACCTACACCGAGTCCATCCCCAAGAAGGAGCACAGCTATGAGGCGAAAGTGACGGAGCCGGACTGCACCCATATGGGTTACACCACCCATACCTGCACCGTCTGCGGCCACAGCTATCAGGATTCCTTTGTGGACGCTCTGGGCCACGACTGCGAGGCAAAAACCGTAGCGGCTACCTGCACAGACTATGGCTACACCGAGCATGTCTGCAGGCACTGCGATTACCAGTACATCAGTGAGATTACCCAGCCTTTGGGCCACAAGGGTGAGATTGTGAACGCCAAGGACGCCACCTGCACCGAAGACGGCTACACAGGCGACCTGGTCTGCTCTGTCTGCGGCGAGGTTTTGCACAAGGGCGAGGTCATTCCCAAAAGCCACACCTGGTCCGACTGGACCGTGACCCGGGAGCCAACGTGCTTCCAGGAGGGCGAGCGGACCCGGACCTGCACCGTCTGCGGCGAGAAGGAGCGGGAAGCTCTGCCTGCCAATGAAGACCATTGCCCCTCCAAGGTGTTTTCCGATGTAGACACCAGCCTTTGGTATCATGAGGGCGTGGACTATGTGGTGCGTAATAAGCTGATGATTGGCGTATCCGAGACCCTGTTCCACCCCAACCACAACCTGACCCGGGGCCAGCTGATGTTGATCCTGTACCGCATGGCCGAATCTCCTGAAGTGGACGGGAAGTCGCCCTTTACCGATGTGGCCGAGGGCCAGTTCTATAGCGACGCCGTGGCCTGGGCCTACGAGCATGAAATTGCCCAGGGCATGTCTGACACCCGGTTTGTCCCCAACGCCCCTGTGACCCGGGAGCAGCTGGTGACCTTCCTGTACCGCTATGCCAAGCTTCAGGGTGTGGATACCACCAATCAGGGTAGCCTGGATGGGTTTGTGGATGCGGGCACGGTCAGCTCCTTCGCCCAGGAGGCGATGACCTGGGCTGTGGCCACGGAGTTGATACTCGGCATGGGCAACCAGTATTTGGAGCCCAAGGCCAGCTCCTCCCGCGGACAGATTGCAACAGTGGTGGAACGGTTTGAAACCGTCCATCTGGCTTGAGAAAGGCAGGTGCAAACAACATGAAAAAAAGATTCCTGTCTCTGTTTTTGGCGTTGGCCCTTCTCCTGACCGGGATTCCCATGGCGACGGCTGCAGGCAGCGGCTTTGCCGGGGAAACGGCGCCCCAGGTTTTGGAAGACGGCGGCCCAGTCAAGCTGCCTGTAGACACCCTGGAGGAGTCCCAGGGCTTTGCACAGGCCGATCCGGATCAGCCGGAGACGGCGGAGCCGAAAATTGTACATGATGCCTCCGACCGGTTTTCGGAGACCGGCGCTGCGGCCCAGCCTGCCGCAGAGGATCTGGTGAATTTCGTCGTAGTGATGAAAGACCGTTCTCTGCTGGCTGCCGGGTTCTCCGCGGAGGACATTGCCGCGCAGACAGCCTCGGTTGCCAGCTATCAGAGCAAGCAGCTGGCTGGCATTGAGAGCTTGAAGACCAGCCTCACCAAGCGCTTTGGGGAGGACGAGGGCTTCCAGCTGGGCTTTACTTATACCATTGGCACCACGGGCCTGTCGGTGACCACCCAGTACGGCAACAAGGCCGCCCTGGAGACGATGCCGGGTGTGGACTACGTGTATGTGGCTCCCACCTTCCAGCTGCCCGAGGATTACAGCCTGGATACCGGCGATACGTATCAGCCCATGACCAACAACGCCACCACCATGATCGGCGCTGATGTGGTCAATGAGACCGGCTTCACCGGCAAGGGCATGAAAATTGCCATCTTGGATACGGGCATTGTGGTGAATCATCCCAGCTTTGCCGCCCTGCCTGAGGACAAGCTGACGGAAGATTCCATGACCCAAGAGAGCGTGGATGCAATCTGGGATACCCTGAATGCCTCCCAGACCTACTTCCGCAACAGCTCCTATTACAACTCCAAGCTGCCCTTCATCTTCAACTATGACGGGCTGAACTTTGATGTGTCCCACGCCACAGCGGGCCATGACCACGGCACCCACGTTGCCGGTATTGCCGCCGCCAACAAGACGGATTCCACCAGCGTGGTGGGCGTGGCTCCGGATGCACAGCTGGTGGTGATGCAGGTCTTCAGCCGGGGCGGTGGCGCCAACTGGACCACCATTCTGGCAGCGCTGGAAGACTGTGTCCGCCTGGATGTGGATGCTGCCAACCTGTCTCTGGGTTCAGGCGCGGGCTTTACCACCTCTGGCGACAAGGCCATGCTGGAGGTTCTGAACCGCTTTGCCGAGACGGATATTGAGATCCTGATCGCGGCCGGCAACGACACCAACAACGCCTATATGAACCTCACTGGTCTGAACATGTCCAAGGCGGGCAACCCGGACACAGGCCTGGTGGGAACGCCCAGTACATACCATACGGCGCTGTCGGTGGCCTCCGTGGAAAATGACGGCGCGGATCAGCTGTACTTCACAGTCAATGACCGACAGATCGGTTATGTGGATACGGCAGTGACTGCTATGGTGAAGTTCCTGCGGAATTTCCAGGACCAGACGTTGGAGTTTGTGGTAGTGCCTGGCTATGGCGTCATGAGCGACTACGAGGGCCTGGATGTGACTGGCAAGGTGGCTGTGGTCTCCCGTGGCGGCGGCTCTGAGGCTACCTTCCCTGTGAAGCAAGCGGCTGCACAGGCAGCTGGCGCCATTGCCTGTGTGGTGTATAACAATGTACCTGGCGTTTTGAACATGCAGATCAACGACTTCCAGGGGGCAATTCCCTGCATCTCCATTTCCCAGGCCGACGGTCTGTTCCTGAAGGAGCTGGGCACGGGTTCCCTCAAGGTGTGCAATGGCGACCTGATCCGGGTGAAGATGGACCGGATGGTCAGCGACTTCTCCTCCTGGGGCGTGGCCCCCGACCTGACCCTGAAGCCGGAAATCGCCGGTGTGGGCGGCGGCATTTACTCCTCCAGAGATCCTTCTATTGCCGGCTCCAGCTATGGCTCCATGAGCGGCACTTCCATGGCCACACCCCAGGTGACCGGCGCCATGGCGGTCCTGGTGCAGTATCTGCGCAGTAGCTACGACTACACGGAGGCGGAGCTGCGTCAGGTGGCGGCCAATCTGATGATGAGTACGGCCAATCCTGTGATGTTTGACCAAGATCGGGAGTACTCCCCCCGGGCCCAGGGCGCCGGTCTGGTGGATCTGGTGAAGGCCACCACGTCTCAGGCCTACCTGACCAGCCGGGAGGTGCAGGAGGGCCGGCCCAAGGGCCAGTTCGGAGATGATGACGAGAAGACCGGCGTATATGAGTTCGGCTTTGAGATCAACAACATGTCCTCCGAGCAAGATCTCACCTACACCTTTGACAGCTCTGTCCTCACAGAGAGCCTGTACAATGGCGCATATATTCAGGGCGTTCCCTATGGTCTGGACGCCAATGTGGAAATCTTCCGCGGTGTGGTTTCCAATGTGATGAAGTATGACTTCAACGACGACGGTGTGATCACCACAGCCGATGCCCGGGTGCTTCTGCGGCACCTGAACGGCAAGGAGCCCCTGGCCGATGGGAACCTCCACCTGGCCTATGTGGATGTGAACGGCGACGGCAAGCAGGATATGGCCGATGTGGACATGATCCTGGCCTACTGCGCAGAGCTGGAGGTCCCTGTGGATCTACTGGCCAAGGCGGAGGTCACTGAAGAAGACGCCGTCACCCAGGTGACCGTGGCTGCCGGTGAGACTGTGGCCCTGACTGCCCGCATCACCCTGGCTGATGGGGACAAGCAGTACATGGATGACTCCTTCCCCAATGGCATGTTTGTAGAGGGCTTCCTCTACGCCAAGAGCTCCGAGGAAGACGGCGTGGACCTGAGCATGCCCTTTGTGGGCTTCTACGGCAACTGGTCCGATGCACCGGTGTTTGACGAACCGGATGAGACAGAGGCTAGCCTCTACCCGCGCAGGGTCTTCACCAACCGGGCGATGATTGGCACTAACCCCTATCTCCGGGGTGGCAAGGCTGGTGATCAGTACAATGCCTTCTCCTATGCCAATCCTCTGGCAGAGATGGATTTCGGTATGCTCCGCAATGCCAAAAAGATGACCTTCACCGTCACCGACAAGGAAACTGGTGAGGTCTACTGGACCCTGAGTGGACAGTATCTGACCAAGAGCTTCTACAACACTTCCTACGGTATGATCATTCCCTTCTTCGTTGTGGCGGACGATGGCGAGGTTTGGAACGGTATGAATGCCAAGGGCGAGAAACTGCCCGACGGCACCCATGTGGTGTACTCCGTCCAGGCTTGGCTGGATGACGGCGACGATGTGATGGACGACGAGTTCTCCTTTGAAATCACCCTGGATACCGAAAAGCCAGTGGTGGAGAATCAGTACACCCTCCAGGAAGACCTGAAGCTGGATGAGACCAACGGCCGGGTGATTCTGCCCCTGACCCTAAAGGACAACCAGCACATTGCCGCCATCCTGTTTGTGGACCCGGACGGCATCATCATGGGCAAATACGAGGTGAACAATGTGCCGGGTGAGCCTTATACGGCGGAGTACGACATCACCGGCTATGGCACAGACTTCAAGATCGTCGTGGCAGACTACGCCTGCAACGAGTTTGAGATGGACGCCTCCCTGGATCTGGGCAGCCTGTCGAATCAGCTGCCTGCCCGGAAAGAGCTGAGCAAGGACCGGCTGTATGGCTGCGAGACCTTCTCTGGCGCGGCAGTGGAGAGTGGTTGGTTTAGCGCCAACCGGGCTGACTTCTCAGACGCAAGAAATGAGACCTTTGACAGCGCCGGCAGATACTATTCTGCGGAATATGTCAACGGCTATCTGATTGCCCAGAGCGCCATTACCAACGATCTGGTTCTGGTGACGCCTGCCAGCACCCACTGGCGTTCCACCACCCTGGTTTCCCAGAACGGGGCCGCCGTTGGCCAGGCCGGGATGTGGGTACTGTATGACATGGCTTTGGATTACTCCGACCGGGGCAGCGAAGCGCATGACCCGTACGAATACGCCGCCGGCAAGGACACGCTGTATGCTGTGGGCTGGAAGTATGCCGGTGACAACAACAACGATGGCAAGGACGACGGCTACAACGCCCTGTTCCGGATCTGGATGTCCCGCTGGAACGGCAGCATGTTTGTGGACGAGATTGCCCCAATCACCGGTACCCAGGACGGCAGTGAAATCCTGACCCTGGGCTGCACCACCGAGGGCGATCTGTACGGCATTGACACCAACGCTAAGCTGTACAGCGTTGGCCGGGACGGCGTGTGCTCCTACATCGGCACCACAGACTTTGTGAACGCCAACAACTACTCTGGCGCCAACGTCATCCAGTCTATGGGCTATGACCACAATACGGATACCATGTATTGGTACGCCCACAGCCAGACCCCCAATGGCCAGCAGTACCTCAACATCTGCACGACCTACCAGGTGGACCTGACTACGGGCCGGTGCACGGAGGTTGGTACCTATGGTCCTGGCGGCCAGACCTGCCTGTTCGTCCCGACGGATATGACCTCGGATCTCTTTACCATGGGTGTAGATCCCACCGGGTTCTCCATTTCTCCCTACGATCTGACCATGGCTACGGGTCAGCGGAAGCGGATGGAGGCCAACTGGCAGCCCTGGAATGCGACTCCTGCCAAGGTGACCTGGGCCTCTTCGGATGAGTCCGTTGTCACCATCAATGATGCAGGCTTTGTAACGGCTGTGGCCGAAGGTGAAGCCACCATCACCGGAAAAGCTACCATTTGGGATGCCTGGGCCGGTGATTGGGATCCGGAAACCGGCGCCTATCCTGGCGCTTGGGTGGAGAATACCCAGACGGCTCATGTTCGGGTGGTCGGTTCTGCCGACGCCATCTATGGCTTTATCATTGAGGACTTTAACAACATCGACAATCGCTCTACGTGGGTGACTTTCTCTGACCAGGCGCCGGGCAGAATCACAGTCCTCAAGAAGGAACAAGTGCTTGCCGAGGATGCGGAGGGGCAGGTCACCATGCAGAATGTGACCTGGCAAGGCGGTGCGTACTACAATGGCTACGTCTACACCGCCACGATGGAGCAGTGGCCCGTGGGAGACAATACCGTGGCTACGGGTACGGTTCTGTACCGCAGCAAGGTGACCAAGGGCGAGACTCCGGACAAGACCGTCATTGGCGAGCGGGAGCGCGTGGGCGCAACAGCCAATGTGGAGTTGGGCAACCTGGGCTTTGACTACAATACCGGCCGGATGTATGCTGTGGACTATACAAATGGCGGCATGGCCATTGTAGATCTGGATTCCGGCGCGGTGGATCTGCTGGGCACCTTCTCCGGAGACATCGGTGGCCCCACCTATGCCACGGCGATGTGCGTAACCCGGGAAGGCCGCATCATCATCTCCGATATGAGTGGCAACCTCTACACCGTGGACTGTGATACCCTGTATACCACCCGGATTGGCAGTTGCGGCACAGAGACACTGTACTATGCGGGCATGACTTACGATTACAACACCGATAACATTTACTGGAACCCCTGCTACAGTGCGGGGATGTCTCCCCTGTATTTGGTTCGTGTGGATCCCGATGAATGGGAGCCGGATCGTTTGCGTGCCACCATTGTAGACATCGGCGATGTAGCCAGCAAGGACGGCGTGGAAATGACCGCCATGTTCACCATCCCCGAGAACGAGCCGGAGACCAAGAGAATCTCGGTGGAAGGGATTGAGATCACCAATGGCGACAGCGCCCTGGGCCTGGTGGGCGGTCAGCTGCAGCTGAACACCCAGACTACCCCCCAGCGGCCCACGGTACGGACTCGGACCTGGAGCACCTCTGATCCCAGTGTGGTGACGGTGGACGGCTTTGGCGTCATGACCTTCCAGGGCGTGGGCACTGCCGAAGTTACGGTTTCTATTACCAATAAGGATCCTGAGACAGAGGGCGGTCCCTTTACAGACACCATCCAGGTGGAGGTGCTGGAGGCCGGCGGCGAGCTCATCGGCTTTATAGGCTACGATATGGGTGGCTCCAGCTACTACGATTCCTGGGCGACCTTCTATGACTACGCCATTACCGCGGGTAAGCCTGGAGACTTTAAGATTGACGTGTATTCCATCAGAAGTGGTGAATACTACGACGGTTACATCTATGGCTACGACAACCGTGGAGATTTCTACCGGATTGATGAGTCGGACCACAACGATTTTGTGCGGCTTGGGGATTCCGGGTTGGACAGCGCGTCTGATAAGGTCTCCAACATGGCCTTTGACTACACCACCGGCACCATGTATGCGCTGACCCTTTCCGGATACCTGGCTACAGTGGATCTGGACACCGGTGTGGTGACAAAGCTGGTGCGGGTGGACAAGAAGGTGAGCGCACTGGCTGTGGACAAGGACGGCGTCCTGTATACAGCTGGAAGTGAGTCCATCTCGTCGGACGGCTGCCTGTATACCCTGGATCCAGTCACAGGCGCCTGCACGCTGGTTTTGACTCTGGAAAAGGCCCGGATTGGAACCGGTGACAATGTCTACGGTCAGTATTGCCCCCAGATGACCTATGATTTTACGACCAACCGGTTGTACCTCAACGCCACGTATTACATGAGCCACTATCATCTCCCGGTTAATTTCTATATGATCCAGCTGGGCGAGGAGATCAGCTATGTAAACCTGGGCCAGCCCGCACTGAAGCGCGAGGGTGTGAGTACAAGAATCGGCGATATGTATCTGGGCTTGTTGTGTGCCATTCCGGAAGATGATGAGATCCCCGTGGGCAAAGTCAATGGCATTCTGCTGAACCAGACTGCCACCCGGATTGCAGTGGACGGCAGCGTCCAGCTGGAAGCCAAGGTGCGTCCCTCCAACGCAGCCAACCAGAGTGTCACCTGGACCTCTTCTGATCCTGCAGTGGCCACAGTGGATGCCAACGGCTTGGTGAAGGGCCTGACAGCTGGTACCGCGGTCATCACAGCCACCAGCGAGGAGACGGGCGTAACCGCATCCTGCAAGGTCACGGTGTTGAGTCTGGAGGGTCCTCAGTCCCTGGCATACACGGTGTCCGGCGATCGGGAGTCTCTGGTGGCCTTCAACCCGGCCATGCCTGGACCTACGGCGGAAATTGTGGCCAACCTGAGCGGCGGCTCCAACATTGCCGGCGTGGCTGTGGGCGACGACTGCCTGTACTATGTGGATAAGAGTGGCTCCTGGCCGGTGCTGTATAGCTTTGACTTTGTGACGAAACAGTCTACCAGAATGGGCGCACTGGAATGCATGTTGCCGGATGTTTCTGATATTGCGTATGATCCGGCGACTGGCTACCTGTACCTTGGTACCGGCTACTACGTGTTCCAGTATGATGTGACCCGCATGAAACCTGAGGGATTGAATACGTATGTATCCATGCGTGAGATCATCAATAACAATCAGGTCAATACCGTGGCCTGTGTCGATGGCTATCTCTACGCCCTGGCCAAGGGGAGTTACGGTGCGGTCCTCTACCGCTTCAGCACCACGGATCCCTCTCCTGCGTGGGAGCAAGTGGTTGTGATGAGCCTGGATACGGCTGCCAAACGGTCTGAGATGGACTATGACAGCAGTACGGGCCTGTTCTACATCACGGATGCCATGGACAACCTCTTCACCTTTGATTTGGAAGGCAATGTGACCGAGGTTGGCAAGCTGAGTGATGGTTGGGATCTGAACGGTCTGGCCATTGTTCCTGCCACCGAGCCAGAAGCACCTTAATTTCTCGTTTTCCATCCTTTCTGTGGGGGCTGCCTCATTTTTGAGGCAGCCCCTTTTCACCAAGATGCGCTGGGATGGTCAGAAATTTTGGGTAAATTTCAAGCCATCCATGACCGAAGATGACAAATGCCGAAGGACGTGTTATAATGGTTGCCATACAGTCAGCTTTTGGAAGGGGGGACGCCAGATGCGGCACATCAAACGATTTTTTTGCAGCAAATGGTTTTGGCTGTTGCTGTTGGCAGCCCTTGGGGGGATCGTCTGGTCCGTGGTTCTGCCATACCGGTATACGGCCCTGGCGCTTTGGGGCGTTGCCGGGACAGTGGGAATTTATGACCTACTGACTCGGCTGGGGCGAAGAAGGCCTGTGGCTGCCAGGCGCATCCGGCGGCTGTTTACCGGTTGTCTCTGCTTGCTTCTGGCGCTGATGGCGGTCACCGCATGGTTGGTGCACACAGGCTCCCGGGGGGCAGAAAATCCCGCCTGTGATTACGTGGTGGTTTTGGGTGCAGGGGTCAACGGGACGCAGCCTTCCCCCTCACTCACAGAGCGGCTGGAGGCGGCTCTGGCTTACCTGCAAACCTATCCCCAGGCGCAGTGTGTGGTATCCGGCGGCCAGGGGGGTGGAGAAACCATCACCGAGGCGCAGTGCATGGAAACCTGGCTCATCGGCCGGGGCGTCTCGCCGGAGCGAATCTGGCGGGAGGAGCAGGCCACATCCACCCAGGAAAATCTTCGCTTCTCCCTGGAACTCATCCAGGAGAAAACCGGAACCCGCCCCGAGGCACTGGCAGTGGTCTCCAGCGAGTACCACCTGTATCGCGCCTCTTGTATGGCAAAGGCGGAGGGAGTGGAGTTTTTGGGGGTTCCAGCCGCAACCCATCCCCTGACTTTGCGGATGCACTATGGATTCCGGGAAATTTTTGGCATTTGGTATTTCCTGCTGTTTGGCAGAACATGATACGATATATGAGAGGAGCTCAATGATATGGATATGCAATACGCAACCTACGCCGCGCAGCAAGCAGCGGCCCTTCTGGGGATAGACAGCCCCAGCGGCTTTACGGATCGGGCGGCTGCCTGGGTGCTGGAGGCCTTCCGAAACCTGGGCTTTGAGGCCAAGCAGACCACCAAAGGCGGCGTTCTCATTGACCTGGGGGGCCGGAACGCCGAAGACGCGCTGCTGCTGGAGGCCCACACCGATACCCTGGGCGCCATGGTGGCGGAGATCAAAGGCTCTGGCCGCCTGCGTCTCACCCCCCTGGGCGGTATGGAGGCCAACAACGCCGAGGCGGAAAACGTCCGGGTCTATACCAGAGACGGAAAAGTTCTGGAGGGCACTTGCCAGCTGTGCAACGCCTCTGTCCACGTCAATGGAGAGTACTCCGGTACCAAACGGAGCTTTGATACCGTGGAGGTGGTCCTGGACGAGCAGGCAGACAGTGAGGAGGAGACCACGGCCCTGGGCGTTCAGGTGGGCGACATCGTATGCTTTGAACCCAGAACCCGCATCACACAGACCGGTTATATCAAGAGCCGTTTTCTGGATGACAAGCTGTCTGTGGGCATTCTGCTGGGCCTGGCGAAGTATCTGCGGGACCAAAACATCGTCCCGGAGCGCCGGGTGTATGTTCATGTGACGGTGTACGAAGAGGTCGGCCACGGCGGCTCTGCATCGGTACCTGCCGGGGTGACGGAAGCCATCTCCGTGGATATGGGCTGTGTGGGCAATGGGCTGAAATGTACAGAGCGGCAGGTCTCCATCTGTGCCAAGGATTCCGGCGGTCCCTACTCCTACCAGGTGGTGGGCAAGCTCATTGAGGCGGCTAAGGCGGAGGGCGCCGACTATGCCGTCGACGTGTATCCCCATTATGGTAGCGATGTGGAAGCCACCCTGCGCGCTGGCTATGACATCCGCCACGGTCTCATTGGAGCGGGCGTCTACGCCTCCCATGGCTACGAGCGGAGCCATGTGGATGGGGTCTATAACACACTCAAGGTCCTGAAGGGCTATCTACATATTTAAGGAGCTGCTTATGAAATTTTCTGAACTTTCCTATCAAAGACCGGATCTGAAGACCCTCCGCCGGGATTTGACCGCTGTGTTAGACCGCTTTCAGACAGCGCCGGATTATGATACGGCAGAATCGGCCTATTTGGAGATGGACCGGGTGTTTGGCAGGTACATGACCCAGCAGGTCATCGCCAACATTCGCCGGGACATCGACACCCGGGACCCCTTCTACGAGGGGGAAAAGGCCTGGTACAACCAGGTGGGACCGGAGCTACAGCCCCTGCGCAAGGCCTGGGTCCGGGCCACCCTGGCCAGCCCCTTCCGCAGCCAGCTGGAGAAGACCTATGGGACGACTTCCTTTTTGAACAATGAACTGAGCCTCAAAACCTTCTCGCCGGAGATCATACCGGATTTGCAGCTGGAAAACCAGTTGGTCTCCTCCTATACCCGTCTGTTGGCTTCGGCGCAGATTCCCTTTGAAGGCAAGGTCTATACCCTGGCCCAGCTGGCGCCCTTCAAAGAGGACCCGGACGATGGCCGCCGCCTGGCGGCTTGGGAGGCCGAGGGACAGTGGTATCGGGACCATGGCGAGGAGTTGGATACCTTGTATGACCGCCTGGTCCAGGTGCGGGACAAAATGGGCAGAGCCCTGGGCTTTGACGGCTATACCGGCCTAGGATACTGCCGCATGCAGCGGAACTGCTACGGGGAGAAGGAGGTTGCCCAGTTCCGGGAGGCGGTACGGAAGTACCTGGTGCCGGTAGCGGAGGAAATTTACCGCGCCCAAGCCAAGCGGCTGGGGAAGGACTACCCCATGAACTTTGCCGACAATGCGCTCACCTTCCGGTCCGGCAATCCCCGGCCTGTGGGAAACCCGGAGGAGATTTTGGAGATGGGCTCCACCTTCTACCGGGAGCTGAGCCCGGAGACCGATGAATTCTGGCGTGCCATGCGGGAGATGGAGCTGATGGATGTGCTGGCCCGCACCGGCAAGGCCGGCGGCGGCTACTGCACCCGGCTCCAGGATTACCACATGCCCTTCATCTTTGCCAGCTTCAACGGCACCTCCCACGATGTGAAGGTGATCACCCATGAGGCGGGCCATGCCTTTGCGGTGTACCTGAACCGATTCCGGAGCCCAGCCGACAGCTGCCTGCCCAGCTTGGAGGGGTGCGAGGTGCACTCCATGTCCATGGAGTTCTTCTCCTGGCCCTGGGCGGAGGGCTTTTTCGGCAGCGACGCCAGAAAATTCCGCTATTCTCACTTGGCTTACGCCCTGACCTTTATCCCCTATGGCGTGATGGTAGACCACTTCCAGCACCGGATCTATGCAGAGCCCAACCTGACGCCGCAGCAGCGGCATGAGGTCTGGCGAGAGCTTTTGGGTCAGTATATGCCCTGGGTCAAGCTGGGGGAGATCCCCTTCTACGGGGAGGCCATGGGTTGGCAGCGGCAGAGCCATATTTATAACACGCCGTTTTATTACATTGATTACTGCCTGGCACAGACCGTCGCCTTGGAGTTCTGGGCAAAGATTCAGAAGGATCCCCAGGCGGCCTTCCAGGACTACCTGCGCTATACCCGCCTGGGAGGTAGCCAACCCTTTACCGAGCTGCTCCAGTCCGCCGGGCTGGAGAGCCCTTTCCAAGAGCACTGCCTGCAATCCATTTGTCAGGAGGCCTTCCGATTCCTGGAGGCGTACGACCTCACCGGGATTGCGTAACCAAGGCAACCGCATTCCCTTTCTTTTTTAGATTCGCCGTGGTATGGTATGGGGGACGAGCCTATGGTTCTGCGGCGGCAGGAGGCACACCATGGACGACGCAGCTTATATGGAACAAGCCCTGGCACTGGCCCGGGAGGCGGCCCAGGAGGGAGAGGTCCCAGTGGGCTGTATCATCACACTGGGGGACCAGGTGGTGGGCCGGGGCCGAAACCGGCGGGAGCGTTCCCGGAATGCCCTGAGTCACGGAGAGCTGGAGGCCATTGACCAGGCCTGCAAAACCCTGGGCGGCTGGCGTCTGTGGCAGTGTACCCTGTATGTCACCCTGGAGCCCTGCCCCATGTGTGCCGGAGCCATTGTCAACGCCCGGATTCCCCGGGTGGTCTTCGGCGCCCGGGATCCCAAGGCCGGGGCTTGCGGCTCTGTGTGCGATTTGTTTGCAGCGCGTTTCAATCATCACCCGGCTGTGACCGCCGGGGTGTTGGAGGAGCCCTGCGCCCAAGTGCTCCGGGATTTTTTCCGGGCCCTCAGGGCGGAGCTGCCAAACCGAAGAAAGTGGAAAAAGCCGGAATAGAAAAAGAGGCTGCTGCAAAGGAAGCTTTGCAGCAGCCGTTTTTCCATCCGGGCGGGGAGGAATGTCTATGGAAAACTGGAACAAACGGGTGAGAAGAACCTGCGTCGGTGTTCTGCTCCTGGCCCTGCTTCTGCGGTTGGGCGGCAGCGGCCCGATGGCGGCCCAAGATGCGGAGAATGCCGCCGCCTTTTTCCTGTATCTGCAGACCGGCCGGGTGGCCAAGCCCACCGGGCGCACGGACCAGCCGGCGGTCACTGTCCCCACAGAGACCCAGCCCACTACCGTCTTTACCTTCCCCACAGCACCGCTGGAGGATGGTCCACTCAGCTTTGCAGCCAGCGACTTGGAAGGGATCGAAATCAAAAATGGCAGTACTTACGAGCCGGATTTTGGGGCCTTGCTGGAAGCGCCGGTCAGCTTGGATTTCAGTGGCGAGGAGCCCCGGATTTTAATCATTCATACCCACGCCACAGAGAGCTACACCATGGAGCCCGGCTGGGAGTACACCGCCTCCTCGGACTACCGAACTTTGGACCCGGAATACAACATGATCCGGGTAGGGGAGGCCATCACCCGGGTGCTGGAGGAGGCCGGGATTCCCGTGCTGCATGATACCACCTTGAACGATTATCCGTCGTACAACGGCTCCTATGACCGGACGAGGGAAAATATCGAGCGCTATTTGGAGCAGTATCCCTCCATCCAAATGGTCATCGATGTACACCGGGATGCGGTGGAGCTGATGGAGGGAGGCCAGATGGCCACATCTGCCACAGTAAATGGCAAGCCCGCCGCCCAGGTGATGTTTGTGATGGGTTCCGATGAGGGCGGTCTCACCCATCCCGACTGGCAGCAGAACCTATCCTGGGCCTTAAAGCTTCAGGTTCAAATGGAACGCCAATACCCGGGCCTCACAAGACCGTTGTCCCTGCGCCCTGAGCGATACAATGAGCATGCCACGCCAGGTTCTGTTTTGCTGGAAGTCGGCACCGCCGGAGACACCCTCCAAAGGGCCATCCTGGCAGGCGAGGCCTTTGCCCACACCCTGGTATCTGTCATCCAGGGATTGGACCTGCGATAGGATGCGACGTACCGGCAACTGACAGCCATGAAATTTTCCAGGGGGCGGCGTGTTTTTGTGACAAAAAAGTGTTGCAATCTCACGCCGTCTCTGCTATAATATACTCATCGCGCGGGTATAGTTCATCGGTAGAATGCGACCTTCCCAAGGTTGATAGGTGGGTTCGACTCCCATTACCCGCTCCACGTCGTCGCGGACTGCATGTCGTTCGCGACGACTTTTTTTCAAAAAGTCATCTCTCACTCATTCCGTCGCTCCTCCTCTCCAAATGCGACCCGCTGCGCTGGGCTCGCATTTGGTGTTTGGACGCAGAGCTGGAGGCAGCTGCTACTGTTCACACTTGACGGCTCAGAAATTCCCATCATGGCGTAGTTTCCGCCTGTCGGCGAAAACTGCACCATGATGGGAATTTCTTCGCTTTCGGCCCCGACTCGCTCCGCTGGACTCGGGGCCGAAGGGGACGGGGATGCGGGCTTTGTGCTCCTGGGGCTCGATTTTAACTGCACTTGCACGTGTGAAAGACAAACAAGAGGCTGTCCCGGAACAGCGGGGCAGCCTCTTGAAAGCGCATATGATTAGTCGGCTACGTAGGGCAGCAGAGCGATCTGACGGGCGCGCTTGATGGCGACGGTCAGCTGGCGCTGATGGGCGGCGCAGGTACCGGTGGTCCGGCGGGGCAGAATCTTGCCGCGCTCAGACAGGTAACGGCGGAGCTTTGCTGTGTCTTCGTAATCGATGTGAGTCATCTTGTCCACGCAGAATTGGCAAACCTTTTTGCGCTTGCGGGGACGGACGCGATCGTTAGCCATGGTAATCCTCCTTCGTCAAAACTCTTTTGGAAAATGGGTCTGGATTTTAGAACGGGAGCTGGGCGTCGTCATCTTCCAGCATGGCAAAGTCCGACGCAGGCGCGCTGGACGGAGCTGCATAGCTAGGAGCGGCAGGGGCGGAATAGCCGCCGGACCCATAGCCGCCACTGGCGCCGTAGTTGTTGCCAGTGTTGTAGCCGTTGCCAGCGCTGTAGCCGCCGCTGGACTCACTGTCCCGCTTGCTTTCGCCAAAGTAGACGTTGTCGGCTACAACCTCGGCGCTGCGACGCTTATTGCCGTCCTTGTCCTCCCAGGGGCGAATCTGCAGGCGGCCGGAAACCACCGCCATGCGGCCCTTGGAGAAGTATTTGGAGACAAACTCCGCAGTGCTGCGCCAAGCTACGATGTCAATAAAATCCGTTTCCCGTGCACCGCCGTCTTTGGGAGCATAGTCCCGGTCTACAGCCAGGGTAAAGCTGGCGACAGCAATGCCCGAGCCGGTGCGGCGGAGCTCCGGATCCCGTGTAAGACGGCCCATGAGAACAATGTGGTTCAGCATGGCGATCCTCCTTACACTTCTTCGTCGGTGATGATGTGACGGAGCACACCTTCGGTGATATTGAGCACCCGGTCCAGCTCGGCGGGGAGCTGGGGCTTGCACTCGCAGATCATCCGAACGTAGTAGCCCTCGGGCAGATCGTTGATGGGGTAGGCCAGCCGACGCTTGCCCAGCTCATCCAAGCTGACGAGAGTACCCTCCGCTTCTACCATCGCCTTGAACTTTTCCACAAGAGCGGCAATGCCCTCCTCGCCCTGAGCAGGGTCGATGATGTAGATCACCTTGTACTTCGCGGAAATCTTAGCCATGTTTTTGCACCTCCTTTTGGACTTCTGGCCGCCGTGGCAGCGGCGGCAAGGATGTCTGTACATTCACAGAACTTTCTGATTATACCTGACTTTTGGGAAACTGTCAAGGAAAAATATATAAAAAATCACAGCAAAGGCCACTTTGCCTGGCAGAAGGCGCCAAAACAGCGCGAACCGCCGGATCAATGCCACCTTGGTTCCCCTGGTGGCTGTAGAAGTGGGTCTATGTGTCCAGCAGTGGGGGTATATTTCCCATTTCTGTCCATCTCCGGCGAATTCGCAGTACCTACTACGGGCGGACACATGGGTCCGCCTCGACCCAATGCATGGCGCACACGGGGCCTGTTGTAAACGTTGCGGTTTACAACAGGCCCCGTGTGTTGTTGGATGGCGGCAGATTATCCGTCGCACTCTGGCAGTTGGACCTCCGGCATCAGCTCCCGGCTGACGACCCGCAGGGTTTGCTCCAGTTTGCTGCATTCTTCCTGGGAAAACCGCTCGCTGATCCGGCCCATCACCTTCTCCATGTAAGAGGAGCTGACGTTATAATAGTCCATATATCGCTGCGTGACCTCTAAGTGGTACTCCCGGCGGTCCCGTTGGGACTGGATTTTGCGGAGATACCCCTTTCGGATGAGATTGCCCACCTTATAGGCGGCGTTCGGCGTGGAAATTCGCATGAAAGCGGCAAACTCGTTGACGGTGGGCCGCTTCAGGGCCTGGATGGCCTCCATGCAAAACGTCTCCACCGTCGTCAGGCTGGCTTCCCGGTTCTGAAACCGCTGGAAAATTTCCTGGTAAAAATGGAGCTTGAATTTGTTATACACATCAAAAAAAGCGTCCTTCAGCATGTTCTCCGCGCACCTTCCCGCTGTATTTATGTAGCATGACCAATTTTCGGGAAAACAACCAGGTCTATTCCTTCTCCAGGGCAAAAATCAGCTCCGCTGTGGCGGCGACTTCCCCGCCCACCATGGCCTTGGCTTTTCCGAAGCCAATTCCGCCCCGGAATCCTGTGAGGGTGCACTCCATTTCCAGCACGTCCCCCGGTGTGACCTTCCGCCGGAATCTGGCGTCTTTGACGCCGCCAAAGAGGACGATGCGCCCCCGGTTTTCCGGCTGGGCCAGGAAAGCCACGCAACCCACCTGGGCCATGGCTTCCAGAATCAGCACGCCGGGCATGACATGCTCTTGGGGGAAGTGGCCGCAGAAAAACGGCTCATTGACGGTGACACACTTGACGCCCTTGGCCCACTGGCCCGGTTCCCCGGCGGTAATTCGATCCACCAAGGCAAAGGGGTACCGGTGGGGCATCAGCTCTGCAATCTGATTGGAGTTCAGTTCCATGATGCATCCTCCCATTTTTTCAGCAAAATGCTGCCGTTGTGGCCGCCAAAGCCCAGGGAATTGGACATGGCGTATCGAAGCTCCGCCTGCCGTCCCTGACCAGGCACCACATCCAGGTCGCACTCCGGATCCGGTACCGCATAGCCGATGGTGGCCGGCAGGAAGCCGTCTTTCAGGGCCAAGGCCGTAAAAATGGCCTCCACAGCGCCTGCCGCTCCCAGCATGTGGCCGGTCATGGACTTGGTGGAGCTGACTGCCAGATGCTTGGCGTGGTCTCCAAATACCGCTTTGATGGCCGCCGTTTCTCCAGCGTCGTTGAGGCGGGTGGCGGTGCCGTGGGCGTTGATGTAATCCACCTGCTCGGGCAGGACGCCGCCGTCTGCCAGAGCCTGGGCCATGGCCTTGGCGCCGCCGCTGCCATCAGGCAGGGGAGCGGTCATGTGATAGGCGTCGCAGGTGACGCCGTAGCCCAAAATCTCTGCGTAAATGGGCGCGCCCCGCTTTTGGGCGTGTTCCAGCTCCTCCAAGAGGAGGACGCCCGCACCCTCGCCCAGGACAAAGCCGTTCCGTTCCAGGTCAAAGGGAATGGAGGCCCGCTTTGGATCGGTGCTCTGGCTCAGAGCCTTCATGCTGGTAAAGCCGCCAATGGCCAGAGGCGTCACACAGGACTCCGTGCCGCCGCAGAGCATCACCTCGCCATAGCCGTCCCGGATGTAGCGGAAGGCATCCCCCACGGCGTTGGTGCCGCCGGCACAGGCTGTCACGGGGCAGGTGCACATGCCCCGGAACCCGGCGTCAATGGCCACCTGACCGGCGGCCATGTTGGCAATGGTGGTGGGGATGTAGAAGGGGGAGATCCGGTCCCAGCCCTTCTCCTTGCCCCGCTCGTGCTCGGCCTCGGTGATGGCAATGCCGCCGATGCCACTGGAGATGATGACGCCGCAGCGGTCCAGGTCCACCTTGGTCCGTTCCAGGCCGCTGCTGGCCAGGGCCTGCCGTGCGGATACCATGGCAAACTGGGTAAACCGGCCCATCCGCCGGGCTGCCTGCCGGTCTAAGACCGTCTCCGGTTGGAAGCCCTTGACCTCGGCGGCCAGCTGGACCTTCAGCCCTGTGGGATCGTACTGGGTGATGGGACCAATGCCGCACACTCCTTGCCGGACCCCCTGCCAGCTCTCCTGGGCGGTGAGACCCAGGGGCGTCACGGCGCCGATGCCGGTAATCACAACTCGTCTCTTGCTCATATGTGTTCCTCCTACATGGCCATGCCGCCATCCACGGCCAGGACCTGGCCGGTGATGTAAGCTGCCTCGGGGCTGGCCAGGAAGGCCACCGCCTGGGCCACATCCTCCGGTGTACCGGGGCGCCCGGCGGGGATGGAGGCCAGCAGAGCCTGCCGGGTCCCATCCGGCAGGACGGCGGTCATATCTGTGCGGATGAAGCCGGGGGCTACGGCATTGACCGTAATGCCCCGGCTGGCCAGCTCCTGGGCCAGAGATTTGGTCATACCGATGACCCCTGCCTTGCTGGCGGCGTAGTTCACCTGCCCGGCATTTCCCCGCAGGCCGACCACGGAGCTCAGGTTTACGATGCGGCCATAGCGCTGCTTCATCATGGGCCGGGTTACCGCCTTCATAGTCAGGAAGGTGCCCTTCAGGTTGGTGTCCACCACTGCGTCAAAGTCCGCCTGGCTCATGCGCATGGTCAGGCCGTCCCGGGTGATTCCGGCGCTGTTCACCAGAATGTCCACCCGGCCAAAGCGCTCCAGCGTCTGGTTGACCAGGGCCTGAACCGCCGTCTCGTCGGATACACTGGCCTGAACTGCCAGTGCCTGGACGCCCAGGGCTTCGCAATCGGATGCGGTGGCCTGGGCAGCATCGGTATTTCCGGCGTAGCACAGGACCACGTGAGCGCCCCGCCGGGCCAGCTCCAGGCACACCGCCCGGCCAATGCCCCGGCTGCCGCCGGTGACAATTGCCACTTGATTTTCCAATTTCACGGACGTTTCTCCTTTTCTGTCTGGGCCAGCCACTGGGGAAGGCCCTCCACATCCGCCGCCGTTTCCACCGGGTATACCGGCATTTGGGGCAGCGTTCTGTTTACAAATCCGGTGAGGGCGTTGCCGGGGCCAATTTCCACCAGGGCCTCTGCGCCCAGCTCGCCCATTCGCCGGATGGTATCTTCCATATAGACACTGCTCTGCACCTGCCGCACCAGGAGGGCGGGGATGCGGTCCTCCGGCGCCTTTTCCCGGCCCAGGCAGTTGAAGAGCACGGGGATTTCCGGCTCCCGGAAGGGGATGTCCCGGAACCGCTCCTCCAAGGCCGCTCCGGCGGGGGCCATGAGCGGGGTGTGGAAAGGACCGGACACCCGCAGAGGCACACACCGGCGGGCGCCCCGGGCTTTGGCCAGGGCAGCGGCCTGCTGTACCGCCGCCCGCTCTCCGCCCAGGACCAGCTGGCCGGGACAGTTGTAGTTGGCAATCACCACGGCGCCCAGGGGCTCGGCCTCCCGGACGGCTTCCAGGAGCCGCTCCCGGTCCAATCCCAGGACCGCCACCATGGCGCTGTCGCGGCCGGCAGCGGCTTCCTCCATGGCTTTCCCACGGAAAGCGGCCAGGGAAATGGCGGTTTGCTCCTCCAGCACACCGGCGGCGGCCAGAGCGGAGTACTCACCCAGGGAGAGCCCGGCCACCAGGTCCGGTGCAATGCCCTGTTCCCGCAGCACGGCTGTCAGCCCGGCGGCGAAGGCCACCATGCAGGGCTGGGTATATCGGGTTTGACTCAGCTGCTGCTCCGGTCCCTGGAAGCACAGGGCCTTCAGGTCGAAGCCCACATCCGCCCGGTCCAGGACGGCCCGGAAGGCGGGATAGGCTTCGTACAGATCCTGTCCCATCCCCGGGTGCTGACTGCCCTGTCCGGCATACAAAAAACCCAGCTTCATGTCTGCTCCCCCCATACGTCCCGGGTGGTGCGGAGCACGGCCTGGCCTTGGGTATAGAGCTCCTGGAAGATTGCCCGCAGGGGACGGATCTCGTGAAGCATGCCCGCCACCTGGCCGGTCATGACGCTGCCGGTGACCACGTCGCCGTCAAACACGGCGCGGCGCAGGCCGCCCAGGGTGCAGCGCTCCAGCTCCTCCAGGCTGGCCCCCCGGCTCTCCAGAGCCAGGTATTCCCGGGCCATCTTGTTCTTCAGCACCCGCACGGGACCGCCGATGGAGCGGCCGGTTACGGTGGTGTCGCTGTCCTTGGCCTTCAGCAGGGCCAGCTTATAGTTCTCGTGAATGGGGCACTCCTGGCTCACCAGGAGGCAGGTGCCCACCTGGACGCCGCAGGCCCCCAGGGCCAGGGCTGCCGCCATCTGACGGCCGTCGGCGATGCCGCCGGCCGCAATGACCGGTACATCCACGGCGTCCACCACCTGGGGCACCAGAGCCATGGTGGTCATCTCGCCCACATGGCCGCCGGACTCTGTGCCTTCGGCGATGATGGCGTCAGCGCCAGCCTGGACCAGGCGGCGGGCCAGAATGGTGGCGGCCACCACGGGGAAGACCTTCACCCCGGCCTCCTTCCAGGCGGGAATGTAGTGAGACGGATTCCCGGCGCCGGTGGTGACCACCGGCACCCGCTCCTGGGCGATGACCAGGGCCATTTCCGAGGCGGCGGGGTTCATCAGCATCAGATTGACCCCAAAGGGCTTGTCCGTCTTGGACCGGCAGATTGCAATCTGGTTGCACAGTTCCTCTCCGGACCGGAGGGAACCGGAGGCGATGACGCCCAGGGCCCCGGCGTTGGAGCAGGCGGCGGCGAATTCGCCGGTGGCGATGTTGGCCATGCCGCCCTGGATGATGGGGAACTCCGTCCCCAAAAGTTCATTCAGTCGATTCATAAGGGTCTCCTTTTCTCAAACTCCAGCAGAGCGCCGCCCCAGGTGAGGCCGCCTCCAAATCCCACGGCAAGGACCCGGCTGCCGGGACCAATCCGGCCCAGGTCCTGAAGTTCACTCAACACCAGAGGGATGCTGGCAGCGGAGGTATTTCCATAGTGATCGATATTTTTATAATATTTTTCTGGTGGAATGCCCAGCTTGTGGGCGGCCAGGTCTGTAATTCGGGCGTTGGCCTGGTGGAATACAAAGCAGTCAATCTCATCCACTGTGTAGCCGCGCTGTTGCAGGACCTGCTTCACGCACCGGGGCACCGTCTCCACCGCAAACCGGAAGACGCCCCGGCCGTCCATGGCAATGAGCGGAGGCTCCTCCAGCCGGGCGCCCGGGATGCGGAGGATCTGATCGTTTCCCGTGCAGCCCAGCTGGGCGCTGATGGAGGGCCATCCGGCCCGGCATTCCACCACCGCCGCACCGGCTCCGTCGCCGAACAGCACGCAGGTGGACCGGTCTGTAAAATCGCTGAACCGGCTCAGGACCTCGGCGCCGATCACCAGGCCGTAGGGCCGGGAGGAGGCGTTGAGCAGGCATTCCATGGTGTGCAGGGCGAAGAGAAAGCCGGTGCAGGCGGCGCTGAGGTCAAAGCAGGGGATGTCTTGCGGGAGGCCCAGATCCCGTTGCAGCAGACAGGCTGTGGAGGGGACCAGGCTCTGGGCCGTCACAGTGGCCACAATGCAGGCGCCGATCTCCTCCGGACGGACTCCGGCCCGCTCCAGGGCCCGCTGGGCGGCTTCACGGCACAGCTGGGTGTGGGTCTCGCCCCTGCAGTGATGTCGGCTGCGGATGCCGGTGCGGCTGGTGATCCACTCGTCGCTGGTATCTACTATCCGGGCCATGTCGTCGTTGGTCACCACCTGGGCCGGGACGCTGCGTCCCATTCCCAGGATCTTGATTCCATTCATGGCTCCTCCTTCCGGGGCGGGTCTGCGCTGGGCAGAGCCACACCCATTCGTCTGAATTTCTCATATCGGGCGGCGGTCAAAGCGCCGCCCCGCTCCCGGCTGAGGGCGGCCAGGTGGCGGAACAGCGCCTGGTCCACCTCCCGGTAGGCAATGGCCGGGGCCAGGTGGGCGCCGCCCACAGGCTCCAGGATCACCTCGTCGATGACCCCCAGCCGCAGCAGCTCCGGCGCTGTCAGCTTCATGAGTCCCGCCGCCTCTCCGCTGCGTCCGGAGTCCTTCCACAAAATGGAGGCAAACCCCTCAGGAGACAGGATTGCATAGACGCTGTGCTCCAGCATCAGCACCCGGTCTGCTACGGCCAAGGCCAGTGCGCCACCGCTATTGCCCTCGCCCAGGACCACGGCCACCACCGGCACCGTCAGCTGGCTGAGGGTGAGCAGATTCCGGGCAATGGCCTCCCCCTGGCCCCGGGCTTCCGCCTCCAGGCCGGGGTATGCGCCACTGGTGTCAATGAGGGTGATGATGGGGCGGCGGAACTTCTCTGCCTGTTCCATGAGCCGCCGGGCCTTCCGGTAGCCTTCGGGGCTGGGCATTCCAAAGTTGCAGCGGAGGTTTTCCTCCAGGTTTTTCCCCTTCCGGGTGCCGATGACGGTGACCGGATGGCCGTGGAAGAGGGCCACACCGCCTAAAATCGCCGGATCCTCTCCACAGAGCCGGTCTCCCCGCTGCTCGAAAAAGTCTGTGAACAGAGCGGCGATGTAATCGGTGACATTGGGTCGGCCCGGGTGTCTGGCAATGGCCAGGTGTTGGACTGCAGTCAGTTCTTCCATTCCCTGCCTCCCTTCTCATGGAGCTGTAAGAGCTGCACCAGCGTGGGCCGCAGCTGGTTCCGGGGCGCCACTGCGTCTACGAAACCGTGCTCCTCCTGGTACTCTGCCCGCTGGAAGCCCTCTGGCAGGGTCTGGCCGATGGTCTGCTGGATGACCCGGGGACCGGCAAAGCCGATGAGCGCCCCAGGCTCGGCCAGAATCACGTCTCCCAGAGAGGCAAAGCTGGCGGTCACCCCCCCGGTGGTGGGGTCGGTGAGGATGGAAATGTATAACAGCCCCTTTTGACTGTGCCGCCCCAGGGCGGCGCTGGTTTTGGCCATCTGCATGAGGGAGAGAATCCCCTCCTGCATCCGGGCGCCGCCGCTGGCACAGAAGAGGATGAGGGGCAGGCGGTTCTTGGTGGCGTATTCAATGGCCAGGGTGATCTTCTCTCCGACGGCGGCGCTCATGGAGCCCATAAAAAACCGGCTGTCCATCACCCCTACCACGCATCGCCGGCCGCCGATGGTCCCCAGAGCCGTCACCACAGCCTCGGTGAGGCCGGTCTTCTCCTGGGCCTTTTTCAGCTTTTCCGAATATCCGGGAAAATGCAGGGGATCGGCAGCCGGGTATTTTTCATTGAGCTCCCGGAAGGAGCCGGCGTCCAGCACCTCGTTCAGGCGGCTGTAAGCATCCATGGGGAAGTGGTGGCCGCATTGGGGGCAGACCCAGTGATTCCGGATTAGCTCCGTCCGATCAGTCTGGGCGCCGCAGCCGGGGCAGGCAGAGGCTGGGGGCCCCGCCTCCCGGACTGCTTTCATGGAGAGAAGCCGTGCCCGGCGCTGGGCAAAAATTCCGTTCATCCCTTCGTCTCCTCCTCCAGCCGGCGGCTGAATTCCAGCAGCTCCGGCAAATGTTCCTCTAAAAATGCTGTGGTACAGCAGCCCCGGATGAAATCCGGATGATACAAAATCTGGTAAGACAGCTCCGCATTGGTGGGAAAGCCCTCCAGAATAAACTCCTCCAAGCAGCGCCGCATCTTTCGGATGGTCTCCAGCCGGGTGGGCGCGTGGGCCATCAGCTTCGCCGCCATGGAGTCGTACCAGGGCGGCAGCTGGCAGCCGGTGTAGAGGCAGGAATCCACCCGGACGCCGGGGCCGCCGGGGAAGTGCAAAAACTCTACCGTACCGGGGCAGGGGCGGAAATCCGCTGCCGGGTCCTCTGCATTGACGCGGCACTCGATGGCGTGGCCGGTGATGCGCACTGCCTCCTGGGTGATGGATAGGGGGAGGCCCGAGGCAATCCGCAGCTGCTCCCGCACCAAGTCCACACCGGTCACCATCTCTGTGATGCCATGCTCCACCTGGATCCGGGTGTTCATTTCCATGAAGTAAAAATGATTTCCGTCCGGGTCCAGCAGGAACTCCACAGTTCCCGCGCTCTCATAGCCCACAGCCCGGGCGGCCCGCACGGCGGCCTGGCCCATCTCCTCCCGAAGCGTTGGGGACAGGCCCCAGGCGGGGGCTTCCTCCAACAGTTTTTGGTTCCGCCGCTGGACGGAGCAATCCCGGTCTCCCAGGGAGATCACATGGCCGTGGCGGTCAGCCAAAACCTGGACTTCAATGTGCCGGGGCCGGAGGATCAGCTTTTCCAGATACATCTCCCCGTTGCCGAAACAGGCAACGGCCTCGGCCTGGGCGCTTTCGAAGGCCTCTTGTAGATCCTCTTCCCGGTAGACCCGGCGGATGCCCCGGCCACCGCCTCCGGCGGAAGCCTTGAGGAGCACCGGATAGCCCACGGCCTTGGCCGCATCCCGGGCGGCTTCCACGCTGTCTACGGGGCCGTCGGAGCCGGGAGTCACCGGAACCCCCGCCTGCTTCATCAGGGTTTTTGCTGCGGATTTGCTGCCTGCCCGGCGGATGGTGTCCCCGGAGGGCCCAATGAAGGCCAGGCCCTGGCGGGCGCAGGCGTCAGCAAACTCCCCGTTTTCGGACAGGAAGCCATAGCCTGGGTGGATGCCGTCGCAGCCGGTGGATTGGGCCACCGTCAGGAGCGCTTCCTGATTTAAGTAACTGTCTGAGGCACGGGCGGGACCAATGCACACCGCCTGGGTGGCCAACTGCACCGGCAGCGCCTCTTCATCGGCCTGGGAATAGACGGCCACCGTCTCAATGCCCAGCTCCCGGCAGGCCCGGAGGATGCGAAGCGCGATTTCGCCCCGGTTGGCGATCAGGACCCGCCTCAACATGCCCGATAGCGAAACAGGGTTTCGCCATATGCAGCCAGGTCCCCATTGGACTTCAGGATCTGCAGGATCTCGCAGTCACAGGGGGCGGCCACCTCGCTCATCATTTTCATCGCCTCAATGAGGCACAGGGTCTCTCCCTTTTTCACCCGGTCGCCTGCCTTCACAAAGGGCGGCTGCTCGGGATTGGGGGCGGCGTAATAGGTCCCCACCAGGGGGGCGGTTACGGTGCAGCCCTCCTCTACAGCCGGTGCAGCTACGGGGGCGGGCGCACAGGCAGTGGGAACCGGCGCAGGTGCGCCGATTGCTGCCTCCCGGGTCAGCTCCAGGGTGAAGCCCTCCCGGGTTACTTTCATTGTCTGGGCCGTGCTTTGGTCGAAGCAGGACACCAGATCCATGATTTCCTGATTGGTCATTGGGATTTCCTCCTGGGAAGCGCTGGGCTCCCTCAATTCTGATGCTCCTGCAGATAGTCCAGCACGTCGCCCACCGTCTGCAGGCTTTTCATGTCGCCGTCGTCGATGGACAGGCCCGTGGCCTCTTCCAGGGCCATCACCAGCTCCACCAGGGACAGGGAATCTGCCTTCAGGTCGGCGGTGAGGCTGGCTTCTGGCGTTACCTGCTCGGCGTCGCAGCCCAGGGTTTCCACGATCAAATCACGAAGTTCTTCCAATTTCATAGCGATTCTCCTTGCGGTCCAAAGTCTCAATTATTTTAGCTAAAATAATTTAGGAATATTCTAGCGGGAACGGGCGGGTTTGTCAAGCAAAATTCCCGGGTTCCGGCAAAAAATGGTTCCGATTTTTGAAATCTACATCCGATCCCGGCCAGCTGAATGCCAGAATATCACCAGTGCGGGAAAAAAACAAGCAAAACAGAGGGCCCGCCTTGTCCCACTGTGGAGGAATTGCATACTTTGCCAAGAGTGGGCAATTGAGGTTCCACTGGATTGCCCATGCGTCTTGACAAGTCTCCGCTTTTCCAGTACAATATGTGTAACTAGTATTACAATTCTTACTTTTTGGAGGGTGTTCCATGAAACAAGCTGGAGATGGACAGCGGTTTATGAGTACCGTGAAGCTGGGCCCCAAAGGGCAAATTGTGATCCCAAAAGAAGTGCGGGAGATGTTCGGCCTGGAACCAGGGGATAGTCTGCTTCTGCTTGCGGATGCCGGGCGAGGTATTGCCCTGCAGCGTTCCAGTGTGATGAGCCAAATTGCAGACGCCATTTTTGCAGGCCACGGCCGGGAGGTGGACGGGCAGACGCCGGAAGAGGACCTGAGGCAGTTTGCCCAGGCCATTCGGGACGAGACGGAGGAATCAAAATGTACGCCATAGAAACCAAGGGGTTGACCCGGTGCTTTGGTCCGGTCCAGGCCCTGTCCGGCCTGGACCTGGCGGTGCCGGAAGGGGCCTTATATGCTCTCCTGGGCGTCAACGGCGCGGGGAAATCCACTGCGATCAAAATTCTGACAGGTCTTCTGCCTCCCACCGGTGGAGAGGCCCGGGTTTTGGGGTACGATGTGACCAGGCAGCGGGAGGAGGTCAAAAAGCGGATGAGCCTCTGCCCCCAGGACACGGCGGTGGCGCCCAATTTGACTGTGGAGGAAAACCTGATGCTCCTGGCCGGTCTGTCCGGGGCACGGCGGCAGGATGCCAGAGGCCGGACGGAGGCGATGCTGGAGTCCCTCCAGCTCCAGCCGGTGGCCCGCCGCAGAGCGAAGACCCTCTCCGGTGGTTGGCAGCGGCGGCTGAGCATTGCCATGGCCCTCATTTCCAGGCCCCAGGTCCTCTTCCTGGATGAGCCCACTTTGGGGCTGGATGTTCTGGCCCGCCGGGAGCTGTGGCGGGTGATCGAAGGGCTGAAAGGCAGGACCACCGTGGTGCTCACGACTCATTATCTGGAGGAGGCCCAGGCGCTGGCCGATTCCATTGGCATTTTGTCCCGGGGCCGGCTGACTGCCCAGGGCACAGCGGAGGAGCTGATTCGCCGGACCGGTCAGGGAAACCTGGAGGATGCCTTTGTGGCATTGACCTTGGACGCAGACACGAGAGGAGAAGGGGAGGGAAGACTATGAACATGTTGCTGTTTGCCCGGCGAAACGGCCGGGAGATTCTGCGGGATCCCCTGAATCTGGCCTTCGGTCTGGCGTTTCCCCTGGCACTCTTGGGGCTCTTTTGCGCCATACAGGCCAATATTCCCGTGCCCATTTTCGCACTTCCCAGCTTGACGCCGGGGATTTTAGTCTTTGGGTTCAGCTTTTTCTCTCTGTTTTCCGCCCTCCTGGTGGCCCGGGACCGGACCAGCGCGTTTCTCCTGCGGCTGTATACCACGCCATTGCGGTCCCGGGATTTTATTTTGGGGTATTTGCTTCCGCTGCTTCCGCTGGCCATGGGGCAGGGGGCCGTTTGCCTGGGTGGCGCCCTGATTTTCGGGCTGGATTGGAGCCCACGGCTCCTGTTGACGCTGGCAGCCGGGATTCCTGCTGCGCTTTTGTACATAGGCTTGGGCCTTCTTTGCGGCTCCTGCCTCAATGACCGGGCTGTGGGGGGCATTTGTGGTGCGCTGCTCACCAATGTCTCCCTGTTCCTGTCCGGTGCGTGGCTGGACCTGGATTTGGTGGGCAGTGGCTTTGCCCGGTTTGCCCGGCTGCTGCCCTTCTCCCATGCGGTGGAGGCTGGGCGGGCGGCCTTGGCTGGAGACCTCTCCCAGCTGCCGGTGCACCTGGCCTGGGTCTCCGGCTGGGCCGTTGCCATCCTGGCCCTGGCGGTTGTCGCCTATTGCCGGTCCATGCGCCGGGTATAAAAAGAATGTTCCGCTGCAAAAGTTTGTGCTTTGCAACAGAACGGATGTCAAGATTCTCATTTTTTGGTGTTTGGCAAATTGGCAAGACCCACCGGCGGGCGCACTGTGCGCCTCTACGAGACCATGGTCTATAGGAAGCTCCTATGCATCCGGTCCCGTTGCAAAGTTTGGTTCTTTGCAACGGGACCGGAACTACTTGATTATCGAGTGGTTTCTACCTGGATTTCGCCGGAGGTGATTTTCTTTGCCAGCTCCTCCACCTCAGCCTTCAGGCTGTCGGGGATCTGCTGGGTTGCGCTGGCTTCGCCGTAGCCGATGCCGATGAAACCAGTGGCCATGTCCGCCACCCAAGTGGTGCCCCACTTGGAGGTGTCGCCGGAGATGTAATCGGACACTGCCTCGTAGATGGAGTCGCCCACCTGCTTCATCATGGAGCAGATGATCACGTCGTCTGCAATGTACTTCTGATCAGAGTCTACGCCGATGGCATAGAAGCCCTTCTCCTGCGCCGCCTGGAAGACGCCGTCGCCGGTCTTGGAGGCAATCTGGAACACCACGTCGGCCTTCTTTTCGTTGAGGGTCAGGGCGCATTCCTTGCCCACGGCGGGATCGTCGTAGGTGTTGGCGTAAAGGGTCTCCACCTGGATGCTGTCGTTGGCGTACTTGGCGCCCTGGGTGTAGCCCACAATGAAGTCGTTGATGGTGTCGGTGTCCTCGCCACCCACAGCGCCCACCACGCCGGTCTGGGACATCTTGGCGGCGATGTAACCGGCCAGGAAGGAGCCCTCGTTCTGGGCATAGGTGATGTTCAGCACGTTGTCCACGGGGGCAGAGGTGGCGTTGTCAATCCAAATGAAGTGGACGTCGGGATACTCGGGCGCCACAGTCTCCACATCGTAGAACTCCCAGCCCACCAGGACCACGATTTCGGCCGCATCGGCGGCGTTGCGGATCTGCTGGGTGTGGTCTACGTTGTTGCACTCAATGGTTTTGACCTGGACGCCCAGGTCTTTGGCCAGGCGGTCGGCCCCCTCCTTGGAGGAGTCGTAGAAGGAGCGGTCCCCAAAGGTACCAGCTACCACAACCGCCATGGATACATCACTGGAAGGGCCGCTCGGTTTCTCATTGTCGTCTTGGGTTTTGGCGCAGCCAGCCAGTAGGCCCAGGGCCAAAACGGCTGACAAAAGCAGCGCAAGAATTCGTCTCATCAATCTTTCCTCCTCTGAATTGCCTGTGTGTTTCTTTAGGGCGCTTCGGTGCCGCCTGTGCTGGCATCCGGATCCAGGTCACCGTTGCTGGCGGGGAGAGAGGGGTCGGTTTCCAGATCGCCGTTGGTGGCGGGCAGGTCCGGCTCCAGGTCGCCGCTGCTGGCAGTGCCGCCGTTGGGGGTGGTGTCACCGTTGGACGGAGTCTGTTCGGAGGGGGTGGATTGGCCAGAGGGATCCTTCTCCTCCTTTTTGCTGCAACCGGTCATCAGGGTGAGGACCAGAACGGCAGCTAAAAGCAGAGCCATGCGTTTTTTCATATGTTTCACTCCTTTGAGCGGATTTTTCGGTTTCTCGTTATGTTTTATCCATAGAGAGACCGGTCTTATTGTACAGGGGTTTGGCCGGAAAGTCAACTTAAAACGTCTTAAAATCCCCTGGTTCCCCATTCATTTTGGCGGAATTTGGCGAGAAATGGTGCCCTTGTTTTGGGGACACACGGGGAAACCGTTCCGATTGAAAAAGAAACGCCAAAATTTTATCGTGGAAAACCGGAAAAAGTGTGTTATAATGTCCAGGTAGGATTTGACCGGAAGGAGGGCGCCTGTGGAGTTCCCGGGTTTTTTAGGCAATGACCAGCTGAAGGCCAGTCTGTCTGCGGCAGTGGACCGGCAGCGGGCAGCTCATTTTTATCTGCTCTCCGGCCCCCGCGGCGCGGGAAAGCGAACGCTGGCCCGGTTATTGGCGGCGGCGCTCCTGTGCCAGGATTCCCACCGCCGTCCCTGTGGCCAGTGCGGCTCCTGCCGGAAGGTTCTGGCCGGCTCCCATCCGGATTTGATTCCTGTGGATGACCCGGACAAGAAAACCGTCTCTGTGGAGACTGTCCGTCAGGCCCGGGAGGATCTGTTTATCCGCCCCAACGAGGGGGAGCGGAAAATCTATTATGTTCCCCGGGCTCAGGATCTGGGGCTTCCCGGGCAGAATGCCCTCCTGAAGGTTTTGGAGGAGCCGCCCCCCTATGGGGTGTTTCTGCTTTTGACGGACAACCCAGACCGGCTGCTGCCTACGGTGCGCTCCCGCTGTGTGGAGCTGCGGCTCCAGCCACTGGAGGAATCCCAGCTTGCTGAAGCGCTACGCCAGGCGTTCCCCCAGGCCAGCCAGGAGGCCTTGGCCTCGGCCATTTGGCGCAGCGGCGGCTGGCTGGGACAGGCAAAGGAGCTGCTGCAGGAGGGGCGATGGCTCCCCCAGACGGAAAGCTTCGCCCAGGCCTACAGCCGACGGAATCACCTCCAGCTGCTGCAAATTCTGACTCCCATGGAGAAGCTAAAGCGGGACCAGCTGGTCCCCATTCTCAGCCAGTGGCGGGACCTCCTGTCTGTGGCGCTCACCTGCAGGGCGGGCCTTCCCGCACCGGACCCTTTGGGCAAGGCCCTGGCGTCCGGCCGCACTTCCCGGGAGCTGTCCCAGGCTGTGACGGCTCTGGATCGCGCCTTGGCCTGCCTCCAGGGCAATGGATCGCCAGGCGCCGTCTGCGGGGATTTGCTTTGGCGACTCCAGTGAAATTTTCAATGTGAATCTGCCCTGCGGGGCAAAAGGAGATACCATGAACGAAGAGAAAACCAAAAAGCCGGAGCCGGATTTTGTCGGCGGCCCCATGGCTCCAGACCGGGATGCTCCGGTGGATGTGGTGGACGTCCAATTTCGGTCCGGCTCTAAGATATACTATTTTGATCCCGGGGATCTGACCGTCGCCGCTGGCGACCATGTCATCATCGAGACCGCCCGGGGGCCGGAGTACGGCACCTGTGCCGGCGGCAATCACCAGGTTCCCTTCCGGGACATCGTCCCGCCCCTGCGCCGGGTTCTCCGCTTGGCCACGGAGGCAGACGACCGGGTCCTGGCCAACAACCAGGCCAAGGAAAAGCGGGCCTTTGATATCTGCCAACAGAAGATTCTGGAGCACAAGCTGGAGATGCAGCTGGTCTCTGCGGAATATGCCTTTGACGGCAGCAAAATTCTCTTTTTCTTCACGGCAGACGACCGGGTGGATTTCCGGGAGTTGGTGAAGAACCTGGCCAGCATTTTCCGTACCCGGATTGAGCTCCGCCAAATCGGCGTCCGGGACAAGGCAAAGATGGTGGGAGGGCTGGGCATCTGCGGCCGCCCCTTCTGCTGCGCCCAGTTCCTGGATGATTTCCAGCCGGTTTCCATTAAAATGGCCAAGACCCAGAATCTGAGCCTCAATCCCACCAAGATTTCCGGCACCTGTGGCCGTCTGATGTGCTGCCTGAAGTATGAGCAGGAGGCCTATGAGGACCTGCTGAAGACCAGTCCCAAGGCAGACTCCTTTGTGGACACGCCGGAGGGACGCGGGACGGTTGTGGACGTGAACCTTTTGCGGCAAAGTGTCAAGGTCCGCATGGAGGAACAGCCGGACACCATTGGATGCTTCCACAACTGTGAAATCTGCGTGCTGCGCAATGGCAAGGCCAAGAAAAATGATCCGCCGGTCCCCGCTGATCTGGCCCCCATATCCGGAGGTGGCAAGCGGCCCAGAAAGACCATGACCGATGCAGAGCCGCCGATGCATCTGGATCCCATCCGCTTCCGCTATCGCCCCGATGACATCGTGGAGGAGGAGCAGGAGGCCCCCAGGGAGGAGCGCCGCCGCCGGAAGAAGGGGGATCGGAAGCCGGAGGAGACCCCGAAGCCCCTCCGGGAGGAGCCGCCCGAGGAGGGCAGACCCAAGTCCCCCCGGAAACCCAGGGGCAACAAGCCCAAGCGCCCTCAGCCGCCTGCCACAGAGGAAGCTGCACCCAAACCCCGCCCGAAAAAGCCCCGTGGGCCGAAGCTTCGCCTGGAGGAGCAGCCGGAAGTGATCAACGCCCTGCCGGAATCCAGCGGCCAACCCAAACGCAACCGCCGCCGTCGGCCGGCCCACCCCAAAAGATCCCAGGAGGGCGGTGCGCCAGACGGTTCCCAAGGAGAGTAAAACGTCTCGTGCAGCGCTCCATGGCGGAACGCATTGGCGAGATCAAAATCACGCCCGCTGTGCGTGGGGAACGACCTCGGCCGTTTGCTTCGTGGAATGCAGCAAAGTGCCAGAAAACCTTTATAGAATCCATTGCATGAATACTTTGCTGTAGTGTCCTGTAATGCATAAGCTTGGATGATATAGACTGTCGTGTTGAATACATCCTACAAGCCTTTTAAACATCCCCCACGGCCCAGCCGTGGGGGATGTTCTGCGAGAAAGGAAGAGACGCTTAGAATTTGGCTGCAAGGATGATCAGAAATCTGCCTCGCGGGCATAGAAAATGGATTTCATTGCCAGTAACTATGTTTCACAACGACACACTGCGGTTGCGATTCAATTGGCAGTGGAATGCGATATTCGTACGGTGACCCAGCGGACGTGTATCGGGCTGTGTGAACATGGAATTTGCATATAGGCAGCACCTTGTAGAAAACTGCCAAAAAATAAGGGCGCCTTTTGTGCTAATTATGGAAAAATGGAAAAACCGGCGGCAGGAATTGAAAAAGCAGGAGGTGTGGTGTATAATTTTACAGTTAGGTTGGAAACGTTTTCAACCAAAGTGCTTCATATATGAGACAGAAAAACAGAAGAGATCTTCCCGGAGCTTGTGGAGAGCCGGTACATTGGTCGGTCTGTTGGGGATTCGAATTGTGAGAGTCAGGTAAGACAACCTGGGGAATATTTTGTGCTCCGTTTGGCTACGATTTCACAGCCGGGCTGAGGCGGAGAGAAAATGGAGTGACGCCTGGTACAGGATGGTGCGTTCCTCCGTAAAATGAGTTGTGAGCGTCCGGAATCCGGGCGGTGAGGAGGGAATGCAATGCGCGCAAGTGGTATTTTGATGCATGTGACGTCGTTACCCGGCCCCAACGGCATCGGGGCCATGGGGGAATCTGCACGCCGGTTTGTGGACTTCCTGGCACAAGCGGGGCAGCGGTATTGGCAAATTCTGCCCCTCAGCCCCACAGGCTATGGAAATTCCCCCTATCAGTCGTTGTCCACCTTTGCTGGAAACCAGTACCTCATTGACCTGGAGACTCTGGTGGAGGAGGGACTCCTCCGACGGGAAGAGGTGGACGCAGTTTCCTGGAATCAGCAGGAGGACCGGGTCGACTACGGTATTTTATACAAAAACCGCAGGACGGTTTTGTATCAGGCATATGAGCGATTCCTGGGTATGCCCAACCGTGCGTTTCATCAGTTTATCCAGCACCAGCGGGATTGGCTTCAGGATTACGCCCTGTTCATGGCCCTGAAAGAGGAGTTCCAGGGGAAGCCTTGGCAGGAGTGGCCCAATGACCTGCGTCTGCGCCAGCCGGAGGCCATTGCCGCCTACCGGGAGAAGCTGAAGTATCCCATTGCGTTCCACTATTTCCTCCAGTTTCAATTCTTTGCCCAATGGGGCCGTCTCCACAACTATGCCAAGGCCAAGGGGATCCGGATCATTGGGGATGTGCCGATTTACGTCCCCCTGGATTCAGCCGATGTATGGGCGCATCATACCCTGTTCCAGCTGGATGAAGACCGGAAGCCCAAGCTGGTGGCTGGGGTGCCGCCGGATGCCTTCACGGCGGATGGCCAGCTGTGGGGCAATCCCTTATACGACTGGGAGAAACTGAAGAGCACTGGCTACGCCTGGTGGCTGCGCCGCCTGACTGCTGCCGCCCAGATGTATGATGTGGTGCGGCTGGACCATTTCCGGGGCTTTGAGAGCTATTGGGCGGTTCCTGCAGAGGATGACACGGCCCGGAACGGCCATTGGATGCCTGGCCCAGGCAAGGATTTCATCCAGGCTCTGAAGGAGAATCTGCCGGAGCTGGAGTTCATTGCGGAAGATCTGGGTTATCTCACGCCCGAGGTCCGCAAGCTTCAGAAAGACTCCGGTTATCCTGGCATGAAGGTGCTGGAATTTGCTTTTGACTCCTTGGGACCCAGCGACGATCAGCCTCACCGGTATTCCCGGGATTCGGTGTGCTATACCGGCACCCATGACAATTGCCCTCTGAGCCAGTGGCTGGAGGAGGCGACGCCGGAGCGTGTTGCCTTTGCCAAGCAGTACATGGGCCTGAACGGGGAGGAGGGCCCCATCTGGGGGATGATCCGCAGCGGTATGAGCTCCGTTTCGGATTTGTTTGTGGCGCAGATGCAGGATTATCTGGAGTTGGGTGCAGAATCGCGGATGAATTTTCCAGGGACTTTGTCAAATAAGAACTGGACATGGCGGGCTCAGAGTGATATGATAACCAGTGCATTGGCCCACCGAATTCGGGAAATTACCCGGATTTTTGACCGGCTTTGACCAGTTTTTCTCAGTGTGTGCCGGTTGGCGCACCTTGTACGTATTCCAAGTGAGGAGAGTCACATTTATGAATTTGAATTGTCAGACCATTTTGAAAATGACAGAGGCGCAGCTGCGCTATAAGAGCGACGTATCCCTGCAGGAGGCCACCCCACAGGAGCTGCACGAGGCATTGTCCCAGGCTGTGATGATGTCCATCAGCGAAGATTGGGCCAAGAGCAAGCGCTGTCGCCTGCAAGGCCGGAAAGCCCATTACTTCTCTGCGGAGTATCTCATTGGCCGCCTGGTGTACAGCAATCTTTATAACCTGGGGATTTTGGACGAATTGAAAAAAGCTTTCCTGGAGGTGGGCGTAGACCTTGCTTGCATGGAAGATATCGAAGATGCCGCCCTGGGCAACGGTGGCTTGGGCCGCCTGGCCGCCTGCTTCCTGGATTCTGCTGCCACCTGCAATCTGCCGTTGTCCGGCTATGGATTGCGGTATCGCTTTGGCCTCTTTAAGCAAAAATTCGATGAAAACGGCAGTCAGAAGGAGACCGCTGACGACTGGACCAAGTTTGGCGACCCCTGGTCCTACCGCCGGTATAACCACACCGTTAAAATCAGCTTCCCGGACCACACGGTCCTGGCTGTGCCATATGATGTGCCGGTCATTGGGTACGAGACCTCCAACATTGGGACCCTCCGCCTGTGGCAGTGCGAGGCCGAGGAGGAGTTGGACTTTGACGCCTTCAACGCCCAGGATTACCAGCGGGCGCTGGACGCAAAAAACAAGGCGGAGGACATCACCCGGGTGCTGTATCCCAATGATTCCACCTGGGAGGGGAAACGCCTGCGGGTGAAGCAGCAATATGTGCTTTCCTCCGCATCCCTCCAGGATATCATCCGCACTTATAAGGAATCTCATGGGTCAGACCTCAGCCGTTTGGCCGACTTCACTGCCATCCAGCTGAACGACACCCACCCGGCCATTTCCATTCCCGAGCTCATCCGCCTGCTTATGGCGGAGGGGATGAACTTTGATCAGAGCTTTGCCATCGCCCAGCGGACCTTCTCCTACACCAATCACACGGTGATGGGGGAAGCTCTGGAGAAGTGGAATATGGATCTGCTTCGCACAGTGGTGCCGGAGATCTGCGACATTTTGGTGCGGATTGATAACAAGCTGAAGTCCGAGCATCCCAACCTCTTCATCATTCGGGACAACACGGCCCACATGGCCAACCTGTCTGTATATGTCTCCAGCTATGTCAACGGCGTGGCGGAGATTCACTCCCAGATCCTGAAAGACAGCCTCTTCCGGGATTGGTTCCAGGTCTATCCGGAGCGGTTCCAGAACAAGACCAACGGCGTCACCCCCCGGCGCTGGATGGGGCTGTGCAACCCGGAGCTCACCCAGATGATTAAATACCGGGTGGGCAGAGATTTCCTCACCGATCTGGACCAACTGGAGCGGCTAAAGCCCATGATTGATGACGACATGGTCCGCCAGTTCAATCAGATTAAACACACCAAAAAAGAGCAGCTGGCCGCTGTGGTCGAAAAGCGCGAGGGCGTCCGCCTGAACCCGGACTTTATGTTTGACGTGCAGGTGAAGCGGGCCCATGAGTACAAGCGGCAGCTGATGAATGCCCTGTCTGTTGTGGATATTTACTTCCGCCTGAAAGAGGGCAGCTTGCAGAACTTCTACCCCACGGTATACCTGTTTGGCGCCAAATCCGCCCCCGGTTATGTGCGTGCCAAAGCGGTGATCCGGTATATCAACCGGATCTCCAAGATGATCAATCAGGATCCGGCCGTGCGGGACCAGCTGCAAGTTGTATTTGTTCAGAACTACAACTGCTCCTATGCTGAGCACATCATTCCTGCCGCGGACGTTTCCGAGCAGATTTCCCCTGCCGGAACGGAAGCTTCCGGAACCGGCAACATGAAGCTGATGCTGAATGGTGCAGTCACTCTGGGCACCATGGACGGCGCAAACGTGGAGATTGTCCAGAAGGCCGGTTTGGAGAACAACTATATCTTTGGCGCCTCTGTGGAAGAGCTGAATGCCATCCGGAATACCTACTGGGCCCGGGGGATCTATGACAGCAATCCCCGCCTGCGCCGGGCCATCAACACCTTGGTGGATGGTACGGTCCCCACCGATGACGAGCAGCGGGAGCTGTTCACCGCCCTCCTGGACGGCGCTTCTTGGCACCGGCCGGATCACTACTTCATCCTGAAGGACTATGACTCCTACCTGGAAGCCAAGCTCCGGGCCAACCGGGATTATGCCGATCGTCTGGCCTTTGGCCGCAAGTGTCTGATGAACGTGGCCTCTGGCGGCAAATTCTCCTCGGACCGTACCATTCGCCAGTATGCTTCCGAGATTTGGCACATCACGCCACAGCAGCCGTAAACTCTGGTTGGATCCAGGGGATGAGTATGCGATTGGATGCAAGCCCTTTTTATAAAGCTGACAAACCATTTCTGGCAGGAAATCGGAGCGAATCCCGATTTCCTGCCAGATTTTTCACTTTCGCCAGGCGACTGGGCCCTGTGATGGGAAAGTGGGTGAGGCATGGCGATGTGGTACAGAGAGATGCTTGCATGTGCTATCGGACGCGCTCCTCATTCCACAGTGACGGATTTGGCCAGATTCCGGGGTTTATCCACATCACAGCCCCGGGCCAGGGCGGCATAATAGGCGAGGACTTGCAGGGGAATGACGTTCAGGCTGGGTTGCAGCAAGGGGTGGGTCTCTGGAATGGGGAGCACGTAATCCGCCGTTTTCCCGGCTTCCTGAGCCATGGACTCCAAGGTCAGGCACAGGACCTTTGCCCCCCGGGCCTTGACCTCCCTGATGTTGGCCATGGTCTTGTCGAAGAGGCTGGGGATGGTGGCCACTGCAATCACCAAGGTGCCCGGCTCAATGAGGGAAATGGGACCATGCTTCAGTTCTCCGGCGGCGTAGGCCTCGGAGTGGATGTAGGCGATTTCCTTTAGCTTCAGGCTGCCCTCCAGACAGATGGCGCTGTCCAGATTTCGGCCGATGTAGAAGACGTCGTGATCGGTAAAGAGGGTGGAGGCATACTGCTGCGCCATGGCGATCCGCTCTGGCGTCAAGGTACGGCACACTTGCTCCGGCAGCGCCAGGAGGGCGTTCAGGAAAGCGTCGTGGGCGTCCTGGGACAGGGTTCCCAGCTGTTCCGAGATATACAGAGCCAGCAGATCGATGACAGCCAACTGGGTGGAGTAGGCCTTGGTGGTGGCTACAGCAATTTCCGGACCAGCCCAGGTGTAGATCACCTGGTCGGCGGCCTTGGCGATGGCGCTGCCCACCACGTTGACAATGGCCAGAGTCCGTGCGCCCTGCCGTTTGGCCTCTCGTAGGGCGGCCAGGGTATCTGCCGTCTCGCCGGACTGGCTGATGATCAGCACCAGGGTGTTGCTGCACAGGACCGGATTGGCATATCGGAATTCGGAGGCCTGGATGGGTTCGACAGGGATTTGGCAGGTTTGTTCCAGCAGATACTTGGCCAGGCATCCCACATAGTAGGCAGAGCCGCAGGCAACCACGTAAATGCGCTTCAGCACCGCCAGGGATTCCCGGGACAGGTGGAGCTCATCCAGCACCACCTTGCCCTGCTGAATCCGGGGACTGATGGTGTCCCGCAGGGCCCGGGGCTGCTCATGAATTTCCTTCAGCATAAAGTGGGGATAGCCGCCCCGCTCTGCATCCGCAAGCTCCCATGTGATTTGCTCCGGGTTTTTCGGGATCGGGTTCCCCTGGGCGTTGTAAAATGCCACCTGGTGAGCGGTGAAAACGGCCATGTCGCCGTCGTCCAGATACGCCACCTGGCGGGTATATTTTAAAATGGCTGGGACGTCAGAGGCGATGAAGTGTTCTCCCTCCCCGAATCCAAAAATGAGGGGAGAGTCTTTTTTCACAGCTACCATTTGCCCCGGTGTTTCCTGGCATAGAATGCCCAGGGCATAGCTGCCCTCCAGCTGGGCAACGGCAGTGCGGATGGCGCCCAACAGGTTTCCTGTTTCTGCGTAGAGATGGGCTATCAGGTTAGACACCACTTCGGTGTCGGTGTCGGAGTCAAACGAGATGCCGTCCCGGAGCAGCTGCTCCCGTAGCTCCAGGTAGTTTTCGATGATGCCGTTGTGTACCACGGCGATTTTATTGTCATATGAGAGGTGGGGGTGGGAGTTTTCGTCGGAAGGGGCGCCATGGGTGGCCCAGCGGGTATGGCCAACGCCGATTGTGCCAAGAAGGCTGGCGCCGGCTTGCATTTTTTCCTCCAGCACTTGCAGGCGGCCCTTACTTTTGGCGATCTCCAACCCATTGGGGCCTTGGATGCAAACTCCGGCGGAGTCGTAGCCCCGGTATTCCAGCTTGGACAGACCATCCAGAAGGACAGGAGCGGCCTGCCGGTAACCGGCGTAACCAACAATTCCACACATAATACGGTGACCTCCAGAAATCAAAGTGACCCGGCCTGGGCGCAGGTTGCAGTCACGGCCGGTATGTGCATTATACAACTATTCGGGTGCAAAAATCAACTCCTATTTCGATTTTTTTACACGGCTTGCGAAAAAGGCGCCTCGCAGGCCGTGTATGGCTAGAAAAGTGTCGTTTGTGCCGGAAGCAACGCCGGGAAATCTGCCAATTGGGCCATCCCGATGCCTGTGGCTCCCCGCTCCATGAGAGCCAGGGCTCCTGGAGAGCGGTCGTCGAAGAGAAACACAGGACTCCAACCCCGGCGCAGGTTTTCCTCTGACCCACGCCAGGTGCCGCCGGATCCAAGTGTAACTTGGGCCACCAGGGTTTTCTCTCCTAGGGCATGGATGATCCGGTTTCTGGACAGGGCCCGGGCAGGGGAGAAGGGCAGGTCAAAGCTATCCTCCCAGCACAGGAGGACGTTGGGATCAGTGGGCGGCGGACAGGGGGCTGCCAGGATCGCAATGACCTGGCCGCCAGCGGCCAGGCAGGCCTCTTGGGCTTGCTGGTCTGCGCCCCGGGCGCCGCCGGATACCAGGGTGTATCCCTGGGTTGCCATTTCGGCCCCGGCAGCCCGGGCGAATGCCCGGTTTGCGTCTCGAAGTTCCCGACTGCCCACCAGAGAGAGGCAAGGGGTTTGGAGCAGACTCAAATTTCCGGAAAACCATAGGACCGCCGGTGCGCGGTCTCCCATGGCAGTGATCAGCCGGGGAGGGTATCGGGGATTTCCCCTGGTGAGGCAGTGTATCTGCTGCCGCTCTGCCCGGTGGAGGTAAGGGGCCAGCCGGTCTTCCTCCTTCAGAAGGGCCAGTATCTGGGCGGCCTCTGGCTCCGTGCAGCCCAGGGCGCGGAGATGGGAGCGGGTCAACTCCTCCCCGCCGGGCGCCGGCATGGGTTGCCGCCGAATGTTTGCAGCCAGGCGTTGCAGCTGGGCCGGCGTGAGGGGATGGCGGGCAGGATCACCCAGGCAGGAGCCCAGGAGGAGGAAGCCCGCTTCCCGGGGATTCAACGGAACCGCTTCCGGATGACGGGGGCCTTCACCACTTCTGCGGTGAGGGTTCCGTCCTCCCCCAGAAGCATGGGGTGGATGGTAAAGTTGGAGTACTTGGCAATTTCATCCAGCTTTGCTTTCTCAGGAAAGTTCCCTACAATAGAATATGCCACACCCTTCCGTTTTGCCCGTCCGGTCCGGCCAATCCGGTGAATATAATATTCGTTTTCTTCGGGGATGTCGTAATTGATGACGCAGTCCACATCGTCTACGTCAATGCCCCGGGAGGCCACGTCGGTGGCGATGAGGATGGGCAGCGTGCCCTTGTGAAATTTCTGCATGGTCCGCTCCCGGAGAGACTGCTTGATGTCACCATGGATGCACTCTGCCCCGGTCCCTGCCCGCTGGAAATCATCGCAGAGCCGCTGGCACATGTGCTTGGTGTTGCAGAAAATCATCACCCGCTCGAAGCCCTGGGTGCGGATGAGCCGCAGGGTGGTCTCCGCCTTGGACATGGGGGTGGTGGTGATGGAATATTGGTCGATGTCCGGCCGGTCGTCCAGCTTGGGTTCCACGGTGATTTCCACTTCGTCCCGCTGGTACATCCAGCTGACAGTCATAACCTCCTGGGAGATGGTGGCGGAAAACAGCCCCAGGTTTTTCCGGTTTTTCACCTTCTCCACAATGCGGGTGACGTCCTTGAAAAAGCCCATGTCCAGCATCCGGTCTGCCTCGTCCAGGATGATGGTCTGGACCTTGTCAAAGCGGATGTTCTTCCGGTTGTAGTGGTCCATCAGGCGACCGGGTGTGGCAACGATGATCTGGGGCTTTTTTTCCAGGGCCTTGGCCTGGGTGACGATGGAGGCGCCCCCGTAGAGCACCGTCACCCGAATGCCGGTGTAAAAGGCCAGGAGACTGCGCAGCTCGTCGCAGATTTGGATGGCCAGTTCCCGGGTGGGGGCCAGAATGAGGCCCTGCACGTCATTGCTGCTTGGGTCTACGTGCTCAATCATGGGGATGCCGAAAGCGAAGGTTTTGCCGGTGCCTGTGGGCGCCTTGGCAATTACGTCTTTCCATGCCAAAAGCGGAGGAATGGCCTCCCGCTGGACCGATGTGGGGTATCCGTAGCCTTTTTTCTCCAGCGCCTTCCGCATGGCTTCCGAAAGCCCCAGGTCCTGAAATGTCATTGCTGTTTCTGCCATTTGCCTCGTTCCTTTGTCCAAAATGAGTTGTAATTGAGTTCAGTATATCAGATATGGCGCTGGTTTTCAACTCATTGCGGCATTTTCTACGGGCAGCTGCATTTCTATCATGAGTCTGGTGATACACTGAATTGGTGTCTCATCGTAGAGGCGGACCGTGTGTCTGCCTGTAGTAGACACCACGAATTCGCCGAACATGGAAGGGAACGTAATGTGTTTCCGCCGGACGGACACATGGGTCCGCCCCTACGGCAGGTGGCAAGGCTGGGCGAAATTTCCCAACGTATTTTGTTATGTTGGTACCCTCTGGTCGGTAAAAAAGCGGTATTCTTACGGCAACGCCAAAGAGGCTGGTGATACACTGCGTTGGTATCTCATCGTAGGGGCGGACCCATGTGTCCGCCCATGGTAGGCACTACGAATTCGCTCAAGAATGGAAAAGGCCCCATATCCCTGTTAAGCGGACATATGGGGCGCCTCCTGTGGCAAGGGGGAAGAAGTGGACGGTTCTGTGAAGGTGTGAAATGGGACGCTCATTCGTCTGAAGGTGTCTCGTTTGGGCACATGTCCCAGATGTGCTGCGCGATGGTCTTCAGGGCGTTGTAGTTGACGCTGTAGCGGCGATGGGCGCCGTCCAGCTCGATGTTCAGGAGCCGCTCCTCCTGCATGCTGCTGATGTCCCGGGCAACGGTCCCCAGGTGCATGTCCAAGGCCTTAGCAATCTCCCGGGAGGACATGGGTTGCTTGCCCAGGGCGCGGAGCATCCGGATCCGGGAGGGACTTCCCAGGAGGCGGAGGGCTCGGTATTCCCAGGGGGCGAAGGCATTTGGGCTGGTGTCCCAGGGCTCGCCGGTGCCGATGTACAGCTTCAAAATGCCGTTATCCTCGTCAAAATCTGTGGTGAACCAGCTGGGTGCAAAGTATAGGAGGGCGGCCTCCACCCCGTTAATGGAGCAGTGGGGGTTGAAATGGAGCACATCTCTGGCGAATTCCTCCAGGGATTTCTCTCGAATCCGGGCGTCCCAGCGGCGCAGGAAGGGCTGGGCGCGAGCGACCCAGGGAGAAAGGCGTTGCTCCAGGGCCTCCATCACCGGCAGCAACAGCTGACCCAGGGCGTCCATGTGGCTGGCATAGTCGGAGAACGTATCCAGTAGCCCTTCCTTCAGACCTGGCGGAGCGGCAAGACGCCCCAAGCCATTGGCAAAGGGGAGAGCGCCAGGCTGATCCCAGGAGGTGCGGGCCAGGGTGAAGGGAGAGAGCTGATCAAAGATCAGCCGGTGCTTTGCCATTTCCTCGGCAGACCAGGCCTGACGCAAGCGCTGGATGGATGCAGGGATGGACGTGCAGGCACGATCGGCGAAGGTGAAAACCAGGACCCGAGCCAGGCAGGTGTGTGCGTCATGGGCGCACATGGGGAGGGCGTATTGCTGAAAATAGAATCCTACCGTCTTATCTTTGGGATCTATGGGAGCGCAAATGTCTTGCATCATGCGCTCCATCTCAGAGGGAGGGATACAGTAAGGGCCATCCCGCGCCACTTCTGACAGGGGAATCTGGTTGACATAAGTGTATATCAATTCCTCTGCTTCCAGCAACAGGCAGGGGTGAGGATAGAGATGGATTGCCATGGAGATGACCGTTCCTTTCTGTGTGAATTGTGCGTTCCGGTTTCTGCGTACTTATGTGGATGTATTATAGCAGAAGGCGCGGCAGAATGCTATCCTTTTGTCAAAAAAAGGATGTGGCGGAGCGAAATTGGGAGTTCCTACAAAAACAGAGTGTAAAATTTGTGCAGAACGACGGGAAAAACAGGATGGTAATTCGACGCACCCCGTGGTACAATGTAGCAAAAGGAGTACCTAAAGTTGCGTACAGCATGAGGACTCTGAGTTTCGTCGTCCAACGCGGCCCGCTGCGTGGATAGATCGCCGGGAATCCGGTCAATCAGAAAAGGAGAAAGCGTATGAAAAAGCATGTATGGAAGCGGCTTGTGTCTCTTCTGCTGGTGCTGGCCATTGGGTGCGGCTTTGCCCTCCCGGCTGCGGCAGCCGATGGGAAGCCACAGGTCAGCTGGGAGCAGGTGGACAACGGGGAAGTCCGTGCCGCCTTGCCCCGTAATGAGGTAACTTCCCCAGAGAAAGAACCGGATTACCAAGACAGCGATGTGGTGCGGGTTTCCATTGTGCTGGAAAAGCCGTCCACGTTGGAGATGGGCTATTCCACCATGGGAATTGCCGGCAACCGGAGCGCCATGTCCTACCGCACAGCTTTGGCTCGGAGCCAGGAGCTTGCGGTGAAGACCATCTCCGCCCGGGCTCTGGAAGGCCAACCCCTGGATGTGGTTTGGAAGCTGACCCTGGCGGCCAATCTGGTTTCTGCCAATGTGCCTTACGGCAAACTGGACGCCATCCGGCAGGTACCTGGCGTCAAGGCTGTGGCGCTGGAGAACCGGTATGAGCCGGCGGTGGTGCAGACCCAAGAGGAGGCTGCAGAACCCCTGATGGCCACTTCCGGGGCCATGATTGGATCGGAAGTGGCATGGGCCTCTGGCTATACAGGCGCGGGCCGCCGGATTGCAGTCATTGATACCGGCATCGATACGGCGCACCAGAGCTTTGACGGCGCTGCTCTGCGCTACTCCCTGGAGCAAAATGCGGCGGCTGACATTTCCGGTCTGCACCTTCTGGCAGCAGAGGAGATTGCCGGGGTGTTGCCTAAGCTGAATATCTATCCGGCGCTTCAGGAGCATGGCTGGACGGCGGAAGACTGCTACCGCAATGAAAAAATTGCCTTTGGCTTCAACTACATAGATGAGAACCTGGATGTGACCCATGAGAACGACTACCAGGGAGAGCACGGCTCTCATGTAGCGGGCATTGCGTCGGCCAACGCCTACATTCCTGCCGGAGACGGGACCTACAGCAAGGCCCTGGATGCGGTGAAGGTGCAGGGCGTTGCCCCAGACGCCCAGCTCATGGTGATGAAGGTGTTCGGCAAAGGCGGCGGCGCGTTTGACTCGGACTATATGGCTGCCATTGAGGACGCCATTTTGCTGGGGGCGGATGCGGTGAACCTGTCTTTGGGTTCGTCCAACCCCGGCCTCAGCAACCACGACGAAGATGTATACCAGCAGATCCTGAACACCCTGACCCAGAGCGATACCGTGATCGCCATGGCGGCAGGCAATGCAGGGGCCTGGAGTGAGGAGGCGACGGAGATGGGCCTTCTCTATGGGGATGATGTGAGCTTTGACACGGTGGGTTCTCCTGGCTCCTATACCAATTCCTTGGCCGTGGCTTCTGCGGATAACTCCGGCGCAACGGGACATTACCTCCAGGTTGCCGGGGAGAAGATTTTCTACACCGAGAGCAGCGGCTACAGCAATCAGCCCATGACCACATTGGCCGGGGAGCAATCCTATGTGCTGGTGGATGGCCTGGGTCAGGACAGCGAATTTGCAGCGGTGGCCGGCGAATTGGCCGGTAAGATTGCAGTGTGCTTCCGGGGAGAGCTGAGCTTCTCTCAGAAGGCAAACAATGCAGTCAAGTATGGCGCCATTGGCGTGATCGTCTGCAACAATCAGCCCGGCGTCATCAACATGGACCTCAGCGATTACAGAGGGACTGCTCCCTGTGTGTCTGTCACCCAGGAAGACGGCCAGCTTTTGATGAAGTCGGCAGAGCAGAAACAGACGAAAGACGGCATGATTTATTACGCCGGTTCCATGGAAGTGAGCAAAACCATTGGCATATCCGTGGGTGATTCCGGTGTGGTCCTGAATAGAATCAGCAGTTTCTCCAGCGTGGGAATCCCCGGCAGCCTCAAAATGAAGCCGGAGATTACAGCGCCCGGCGGCCACATCTATTCTGTCAATGGCTCCCACCTGGAAAATGGGAGACCTGCCGGTGGACATGATGCGTATGAGCATATGTCTGGCACTTCCATGGCCTCCCCGCAGGTGGCGGGTATGGTGGCGCTGGCGGCTCAGTATCTGGAGGAGCATGACCTGGCGGAAAAAACCGGATTTTCTCCCCGCCAGTTGGCCCAGAGCCTTCTGATGTCCACGGCGGAGCCCATGAACCGAACCAAAGACACCTATTGGTCCATCCTGCAACAGGGCGCAGGCCTGGCCAACATTGGCGCGCTTGTGAATGCGGAGAGCTTCGTGATGATGGACAGCGATGCCGGGGAGTCTGCCGCCGACGGCAAAGTCAAGGTGGAGCTGGGAGATGATCCAGACCGGACCGGCAGCTATTCCTTTGGCTTCACCCTGCACAATCTGACCGATGTGGATCGGTATTACACCCTGTCTGCCGATCTCTTTACCCAGGCGCTGAACGGGGAGTACCTGGACCTGGCGACAGAGGCTTTGGCGGCCAACGTCACCTGGAAGGTGGACGGTGTGCCCCTGAAGCCGGACGCCAAGCTGGACGGATGCGACTTCAACGGCGACGGCCAGTTGGATGCCAGCGACGGGCAGGCCCTCCTGGAGTATGCCACAGGCCTTCGGGAGTCCATCTCCGGCCTGGACCGGGCCGACCGGAACGGCGACGGCAAGGTGACCACCTATGACGCATACCTGTTCCTGAAAGAACTGAACAGCGGCGCGGCCCTGCTGAAAGGCCAGGATTCCCTCCACGTGACGGTGGAGCTCTCCTTGACCAATGAGCAAAAAGCGACCCTGGATGAGAAGTACCCCAAAGGCGCGTACCTGGAGGGCTATGTCTATGCCGAACCTGTGAGTACCGGGGAGGGCGTGAAGGGCGTGTCTCACTCCATCCCGGTTTTGGGTTTCTATGGAAACTGGACGGATCCTTCCATGTACGACGTGGGTTCTTTTGTGGAGTATCAGTATGGAACGGAGGCGCGGCCTCCCTATTTGAGTGAGCAAAGCAACTATTTGGCGCTGCGATATGCCCAGGATGAAAGCACGCTCTATTCCTTTGGCGGAAACCCTGTGGTGCAGGAAGATGTCTATCTGGAAGCGCGGAACAGCCTGAACAATGCCTGCGGGGACAAGCTGGCTGGTTATGCATTCAATAACATCCGCAACGCAGTCGGTGCGCGCATTCAGGTGACGGATGTGGAAAGTGGACAGGTTTATCTGGAGGACGAGCAGATTACGAAACTCTACAGTGCCTATTACCATACCAATGGAGGTCAGTGGATGATCCCCTCCTATCGCATGCCCATGAACTGGGCGGGAACCGACGCCCAGGGGGAGCCCCTGCCGGAAGGAACCACGGTGGAGGTGAAGCTGCAGATTGCACCGGAGTTCTACCAGAACGCCGACGGGTCCATCGACTGGGACCGCTTGGGAGATGGCGCGACCCAGCGTACCCAGTTGACCATCGATAACACGGCGCCGGTGCTGGAGAGCATCCAGGTGGACCCCCTGAATCAGACCCTGACCATTGTCGCCAGGGACAATGAATACCTGGCTTGCATCGCGCTGTACAACCGGAATGCCTCGGACGTGATTGCCCTGGGCAGCCCCAACCAAGAGGAGCCGGGAGAGACCTGCACCATGGTGCTGGGGAAGGAAGACCTGTACACCGGCGACCTGTGGCTTCAGGTTTACGACTATGCCATGAATATGGTGACGTACCGTCTGCACATTGGAGATCAGCTGGACATCCCAGAGCCTGTCTATGATTTCATCGGTTATGGTACGAACACCGGCATCCCCTTCACCTCGAAATACTATAAGTGGGTTGGCTTCAACAAAGGGTGCGGAGAAGAAGAGAGCGATTACCGTGGCTTGGCAGAGGGGTCGCCGGTGTTCTATAGTGCGACAGAAGCGGACGGATATGTCTTTGCCGCGACCGATGACGAGATGCTCTATGTGATGCCGCTGGAGGACCTAGAGAACAGGACACCGCTTGTAGATCTGAGCGATATGAGTGCGGCGGGAATTCCCTCCTATGCCCGGGTGCAGGATCTCTGCTACAACGTTCAGGATGGATATCTGTATTGTGTCACAAACTACAATCACCTGGTCCGTGTCGATAAACTCACTGGCGCCTATACCAACTTGGGAGAGCTTTCCCTGGGCTCCAAAGAGGAAGCAGCTGCAATGACCTGCGACCTGGGTGGGCTTGGAGACGAGCCCCTGCACGTGGGCACCAAAGAGGAAGCGGCTGCACTGACCTGTGACCGTCAGGGTAATTTCTATGTGGTAGCCGGTGTATCCGGAAGTGTGAATTCTACCCAGGTCTATACCTTTACCCTGGATACGTTTAGCGCGCCCACAAAGGTGGGATCCTTCCCCTATCCGTTCCGGTATACCTGCATCAAGGCGCTTACTTGGGATCCGAAAGATGACTGCCTCTACGTAAGCTATTGTGACAATGGCGACTGGTTTGGCACAGAGGTGTACCGCGAGCCGACCAGATGCATCATCCGGCTGGATCAGGCGCGCGCCCATGGGATCATTCCGCCTGAGGTAGTTGGAAATCCGAAGCATGTGTTTGAGGCATTTTTCATCCCCGGGGCGTATGATACCGGGACAGCATGGTATGAGACAACGGATCGGGTCATGCAGATGACCATCTCTGCAGATGCTCTGCGCATGGTGCGGGGAACCTCCGAATCTCTGTCGGTGGAGCTGATGCCCTGGACTTTGAGTAACTTTAATGTAACCTGGAGCTCCTCCGATCCCAGCATTGCCACAGTGGACGCCGATGGTACGGTCCATGGCGTGTCCAATGGTATGGCAACCATTACGGCAACTGCGGTTTCGGATCCGGAGGCATCGATTTCCTGCCAGGTGGAGGTTTATTCCGTACTGGGTAAGTTGAAGGGCCTGATTGAAAATACGGATGGGACCTCCAGCCTGTTTACCTGGGATCTGGATCAGGAAGCAGCGCCAGTTCTGGGCGCCAAGATTCAGGAAACCTACTCTGCAGCTACCTACGACAGGAAAACTGGGGTGGTATATGCCCAAAATCAAAGCGAGAATCAGCTTTGCAAAATAAACCCGGAGACAGGGGAAATCCTCAGCAGAACCGCTACCACCGACCAGAAGATCGATGATCTTGCATTCTGTGAATTCCTGGGCGAAGGCCAGCAACTGGTTGGTATGGACAAATACAATTTGTGGGGACCGATGGACCCGTCCGTCGGCGACTGGGCTGCCAATCGAGTTGGCGATCTGGGTTATTGGTTGAATAAGCTCGGCGCAACATGCAAGTTGGTAGCAGTGACGTCAGCCGGTATGATGCAGAGGCAGTATGGCCCCGTGCCCACCCAGGGCGAGTTGTTCTTAGCGATGAACAGCCAGGGGACGATTATGCAGGTGTTTGGTTATTTCAATAACAACAGCGGCGCATACGTGTGTTATCCTCCCAGCTCGGTGGGCACATCATTGCTCAAAAAATATGGCATGACCTTTGATGACACAGATGGCCTGAATCGCAGCGCTTCCATGGTCAGCACAGCGGATCACAGTGCGATTGTGCTCTCCTATTTTGACGGCAAGACCAATCAGCTCTTCCTGATGCCCACGGAGTATGCCTATGGCTCGTTGCAGAGTCCGGATGTGATTTATTTGGGCAGCACTGGTATGGCGCCTATGCGGTTGTATGATGCGGAGTACTACGGCGACACTTCGGAGACGGCGCCTGCCATGACAGCAGAGGAGCCGGTGAACGAAGTCAGCGGCAGCCTCACAGAGGTAGCGCCCCAGTCCACCGGCGCCGTATCCCACAAGGATGGAACCGGAACCCTGGTTGTGACGGCGAAGGACGGAGCGGGCAACGACGTGACGTCCACCAATGGCTTAGTCACAGTGCAGTATGACCCGGCTCTGGTGCAGCTGGAGACGTATACGGTGCAGCCCGCTTACCAGGCAGCCAAGGAGACCGAGGGAGAAGTGACCGTTGGCTATGTGGCCCTGGATGGGGCCAGCCAGCTTGCCGAATTCCACTTTACCCTCTTGACGAATGAAGCGGCCAGTGTGAAGGTGATACACCAGCAGGTAGGTTCGGAGGAGGTCTCCTATACAGAGACCATCGCCCTGGACAACGTCCACTGCGAGACCGAAATCCGGAATGCCAAGGAGGCCACCTGCACCGAGGATGGCTACACCGGCGACCGCTACTGCAAGGACTGCGGCGCGCTCCTGGAACGGGGCGAGGTCATTCCTGCCCACTGCGCCTCCAAGGAATTCCAGGATCTGAATACAAACCAGTGGTATCATATGTATACCGACTATGTCTTGGAGAAGGGCCTCATGGAGGGCGTGGGCAACGGTCGATTCCAGCCGGATGGGACGCTGACGCGCGGCATGCTGGTGACAACCTTGCACCGTCTGGCAGGTTCGCCAGAGCCAGAAGCCGCTGCTACCTTTACAGATTTGCGGACTGGCGCTTATTATGAGAAGGCTGTGGCCTGGGCCCAGGAACATGGCATTGTCAAGGGAATCACCACAACCACCTTCGGACCGGAGTATGCGGTGACCCGGGAACAGGCGGCTACCTTCCTGTATCGGTATGTTACCGAATACCTGGGCCAGACGCCGGTAGCGGGCGCAGATCTGGCGGATTTCCGGGATGGAACGGCGATTTCGCCTTATTCTCAGGAGTCTATGGCCTGGGCAGTGGCGGCAGGCTTGTTTGAAGGCTATGGGGATGGAACCCTCCGTGCCCGCTCCACCCTGACCCGTGCCCAGATGGCCAAACTCCTGACCATTCTGGACCAGAATTTCTGATTGTTCCGATTTAGTTCTTCCTTTCAAATGAAACAGCCCCTGCAGCTTCGGTTGCAGGGGCTGTTTCATTGGTATGACCATTCCTACCAGACGGCAAACGTTCCAAGTCCCGGGACAAAAAAGTGAAGACTGCTTCAGTTATTTCGTTGACTTTTGCGGCAAAATGGTGTATAACTATGTTAGTTCCAAAAGTGGTCGATGACTTGCGCCGAAATGCACGAACCTGCAATTGGGCCAGGCCGCCCCAACAGAAAGGAGATACCAACATGAAACACCCGTGGAAGAGAAGCCTTGCCTGCCTGGTGGCGCTGCTGCTGATGCTGCAGCTGTTCCCCACAGGCGCTCTGGCTGCCGGGCAGAGGTCGGCAGATGACGCGTCTTTAGTAGAAGCGGCGACAGAGCATACGCAGCTGCTGACCAATCCCCTTGCGGACAGCGAGCCAGAGCTGCAAATAGACCGCAATCAGGAAGTGACGTTCCTGGTAGAACTGGAGGAAGCCCCTCTGATTTCCCGTATGGGAAAGGGCAGCGACGCTGAGACGCTGCAGTCTGTAGAGGCACAGGCCCGGTATGCAGTCCAGCAGGCCCAGGTACAGGCTCGTCAGCAGCTGCAGACCGTGGAAGGCCTGGAGATTGTCGATACATACAGCCTGCTGCTCAATGGTTTTTCCGTGACTGCGCCGTATGGGCAGAAGGAAGCCATTGCCGCGCTCCCCGGTGTCCGGGCGGTGGAGGTGGCGCAGACCTACGCCGCGCCCAAGCCCCCGGTGGCTACGGTAGAGCCCAACATGCATAACTCCGGCAGCGTGGTGCACGTCTCCAAGGACTACACCGGCAAAGGAATGCTGGTGGGCATTCTGGATACAGGCTTGGATGTGAATCATGAGGCCTTTGCCACAGAGCCCGCCGGTCAGACCATGACCCGGGCCAGGGTGCAGACCGCTATGGAAAACCTGAACCTCCATGCCACAGGAGATCTGGACCAAATCTACGTCAGCGGGAAGGTGCCCTTTGCCTACGACTATGCAGACGGGGACACAGACGTGAACGATGTGCAGGGCCATGGCACCCATGTGGCCGGTACCGTCGCCGCCAACTGCAGCAACCTCACCGGCATGGCGCCGGATGCACAGCTGGCAATTTTTAAAGTGTTCTCGGACACCCAGAGCGGAACCGGCGACACCTGGATCCTACCGGCTCTGGAGGATGCGGTGAAGCTGGGTGTGGACGTGATCAACATGAGCTTGGGCATGTCCTGCGGCTTCTCCTCGGAGAACGAAGTGATGGACCGGGTCTATAGCCGGGTAGAGGATGCCGGCATTGTGCTGATGATTTCCGCCGGTAACGAGGGAACTTCCACGGCGAATCACCGCTATGGGAGCCGCTCTCTGGCTTCCAATCCGGACAGCGCAACGGTGGGCTCTCCCTCCATGTATGATGCAGCGCTTTGCGTTGCCTCTGTGGAAAATGTGAAGAAATACATGTCGTATTTCATGGCGGGAGATCTGCAGGTTACGTATAACGACCCCGGCGCCGGGGAAGCCTTTACCAGCCTGAACGGAACATATGCCTATGTGGCAGTCCCTGGGTACGGTGAGGAAAGCGACTATGTCGGGCTGAACTTGAACGGGAAGATCGCCCTTGTGATGCGCGGCAGCATTTCCTTTACAGATAAGGAGGCTGCGGCAGCCGCAGCTGGGGCAGTGGGCATGGTGGTTTATGATAATGCCCCTGGCAGTCTGACCAATATGCAGGTAGAGGGGATCATTCCCTCTTGCTTCATCAGCTTGGAAGACGGAACCAAAATGAAGACTGCCTCTCAGAAGGCAGTGACCATTTCTCCTGATTTTTCTGATTTTATGGAAAACGAGGATGCCGGCCAGATGTCGGTGTTCTCCTCCTGGGGTCCTGCGCCGGATCTTGCCTTGAAGCCGGAGATCACGGCTCCTGGCGGCCACATCTATTCTTCCCTGCCTGGCGGCGGCTACGGAGACAGCAGCGGTACCTCCATGGCCAGCCCCCACATGGCGGGCATTGCGGCCGGTGTGCTGCAGTATGTGAAGGGTGTGGATGCCTTCAGAGGACTGAGCACATACCGGCAGGGCGAACTGGTGGATGTGCTGCTGATGAGCACAGCGGTCCCTCTGCAGGATCCGGCCGGTGTGCTGTACAGCCCCAGAAGTCAGGGCGCCGGTGTGGCCAATATGGAGGCAGCCACGCAGACCCGTGGCTATCTCACCAGCATCAACGGCAAGCCGGCCAAGGGCGAGCTGGGCAGCAACGAAGAAGGTAGCTTCCGCTATACCTTCTATGTCCATAACTTTGGAGACGAGATGCTCCAGTATCAGCTGAACACCTCTGTTATGGTTCCCGAAACCTATGAGGAAGACGGAATCCAGTTTATGGCAGACCAGGACCGGCTTCTGACGGCCCAGGAGTACACCCTGACCTATTCCGGCAATGTGGCGGGCGGCAAGGTATCTGTCGCTCCTGGCGGAAGAGCTCTGGTGACGGTGCAGGTGGATTTGACTGAGGAAGGGCAACACAATTTGGCCGCCTTCCCCAATGGCATTTATGTAGAGGGCTTTATCACGCTGGAGGCGCTGAGCGACGGCGGTACGGATCTGGGCGCCCCCTTCCTGGGCTTCTACGGCGACTGGTATGAGGCGCCCATCCTGGAGCCCACGGCATATGATGAGGGCACTGCGCTCACCGATCAGACGGTGCTGGGCCTGTTCCGCTATGAGGACGGCAATGGATTCGTGCTGGGGATGAACCGGCTGACGGAAGAGTTTGAGCAGAAATATCTGATGGTTTCCAGCGACTACTGCATGTACAATGGTGTGTCCGCCCTGGTCTATCAGCTGCGCAATGCCAAGCAGATGCGTTTCTCCGTGACCAGAGATGACACGGGAGAAGAATACTACAGCAATGTGGTGGAAAATGCATCCAAGTCCATCTGGTATCCCAATTATAATTTGTTCTCTTACAGTGTGGACAGCAACATGTGGAACATGACCTGTTCCTATGGGAACGGTCTGATCAGCCGTGTCCCCGATGGCGCTTACACCTACACGGTGGAGGCCTGGGGAGAGGGTGCGTCGGACGAGGACGTGCAGTCCTTCTCCCTTCCCCTGATCATCGACAGTGAGGATCCCAGATTGGTGTCGTATGAAGCGGTGGAAGAGGACGGCAAGCTGTACCTGGATGTGGAGCTGGCAGACAACTACTTTGTGATGGCGGCACAGCTGGTGGACGAGACAGGGCAGATCGCTCTGTCCGAGGGCGTTCAGCTGGCTGGGGATCAGCCGGGCGAAGTGTCCAAATTGCGCTTTGATCTCACGTTTGCACAGCAGGTGGGCTTTACCATGGGCCGCATCTATATGCTGGATTATGCATACAATGAGGCGCGCAGCGACATGGTTTCCCTGGAGCTTGGCGGCTTCCGGCCGAAAAGCGTCACAGTAGACCCCAGCCAGGGCACGGCCGCCGTGGGATATACCTGGGATTTGGAGGCCATTGTACGGCCAGAGGAATACCTGACGGCGGAACAGCGGCAGGTGACCTGGTCGGTGAGCGATGAGAGCATTGCAACCATTACCCAGGATGGGAAACTCACCGGTATTGCGGAAGGTATGGTAATCGTAACGGCGACTGCCTACAATGGTGTCTCTGGTAGTACACAATTCTATTTTTCTCAGCGGGAAGAGCAGAAATATACCCAGATTCCGGATACGGATGCCTATACCATTACAGAAAACGGCCGCTATCAGCTACCGTTGACCCAAAGCAGCTCGTATATTCATTTGCTAGTGGATCCTGCTGTCACCAGTGTGATTCTGCGGGGAGATCCCAATGTCACATACCGGGACTTGAAAATCCATTGCCCCAGCAAGACTTTCCTGATGCTGCAGGATGTACACATCAGTTTGGAGCTGAACAGCTCTGATCACCGGGTAAGTGATGGCTACCAATGGCAGTACTATGGCGCCATCAACTTTGAGGGCGAGGATAGCAGCCTCTTCATTGAGGGAGAGAACTCCATCATCCGGGATCCTGATCAGGCCGACACGGTTGCAGCCATCTGTGTCCGGGCGAAGAAAGATGAGATTCATTCCAGCGTGAGGTTCGACGGCACCGGCACCATGACCATTGACAGTGCAAATCCCACCAGCTATGCCTCCTTCTACACGGCAGCCATCGGCGGACGTCAGGGAGAGCGTACAGGCGATATGACCTTCAACGGCGGTACCTGGATTGTACGAAACAACGGCTTTGGCGCCTGTATTGGCTCCGGTACCAGCAGCGGCAGCCAATATGACAGCACATTGTATACCTCTAAAATTGAAATCAACTATGGAACCTTGGATCTCGAAACCAGCCATACCAGCACGGAAGTGGGCGCTTGTATCGGTACCGGAAGCAGCTCTTACAACGGCATCGAAATCGTCATCAACGGTGGTGATATCCAGGCAACCTCCTGGTATGGCGGCGCAGCCATCGGCTCTGGTATGTATGGGCACAGCAACTCCTATGCGTGGGGGGCGCCTGGCGTGATTGAGCATCCCACCACGGTGACCATCAACGGCGGCAACATCCGGGCGTACTCCAAGTACCACGAGGATGCCTCGGCAAAGTCTCCCGCAGCAGCCATTGGCTCCGGCTACCGGGCCGCGACCTATGTGCCTGTGACCATCAACGGTGGACAGGTTTATGCACAGACCAACACCTGGTCTGCCGCCATTGGCAATGGCGAGTCTGACAAATATGCAAATTCCAAGGTGGAGATCAACGGAGGCGTGGTGACAGCTGTTTCTACGGCGGAAGGCGCTGCCATTGGCGGCGGCGGTCTGACGTCTGCAGCCACCACAGCGGCAGGCGGTATCATTACCATCAACGGCGGCTCGGTGAAGACAGTTGCCACGGGCACAGGCGATGCAGTGGGCAATTCTGCAGGAAGCCAGGCCACGGTTCATGTGTGGAACCAGGATAGCGTTCCGGTTTATGAGGTTCCGATTCCGGCCGCAAACAGCAGAAGAATTTATCTCACTGGCCGGGATGTCGTTAAGATCTCCGGAAGCCACCCGGACGATGAGAACCTTTACCTGTATTTGCCTGAGGGCACCTACAGAGCGGATGTATATTACGAGGATTACACCTACAAGTCGTTTGATGTGGTCGTCACGCCGGAAGGCTCTACCGTCCATGAGGAAGGCTTCGTTCAGATGTACCAGATTACGACCAATCTGACTGGCTTGACTTCCAATGCACCGGAAACCGTAGAAGAGGGCAAGGCGCTGTCCTTTACCATGTCGCCGGAAAAGGGCTTCGGTCTGCCCCTGGCCATTCAAGTGACCATGGGCGGTCAGAATCTGCTGGCCTATCAGTATTCCTATGACCCAGAGTCCGGCCTCTTCGCCTTAGAATCTGTAACAGGAGACGTGGTGATTACCGCGGAAGGCGTTTCCGGAATCCAGACCTTCCCAGTGGTGGCCCAGCTCCAGCACATGACTTACAATGGACCCGACTATGCCTCCATTGGTAAGACGGTGATTGGAACCCTGATCCCCGATGCCGGCTATGCGCTGCCCGAGGTGATTTCCGTCACCATGGGCGGCCAGGCCACGGAACACTATACCTATGACCCGGCCGCCGGTACAGTGACAGTGACGCAGGTCACAGGCGACGTGGTGATTTCCGGTGCTGCGACCCTGATTGGCGGCCGGACCATCACCTACCAGCTCACCCATCTGACCCACAACGGCCCCACGGAGTATGTGGCTGGGCAGGACCTCACCATGTACTTGACTCCCGATGCAGGGTACTTCCTGCCGGAGACCGTCTCCGTCACTGGCGACCAGGAAGTCATTCGGTATACCTATAACCCCAACACCGGCTGCCTGACCATTTGGAACGCTACGGGGAACTTGACCATCCAGGCAGAGGCCCAGTCGGATGCTCCTGCGGAGGTTGCCGTTGCAATCAATCCCACAGAGCTGACGGTGGACAACAAGCCCGGCTTGAAGGGCCAGTTCACTGCCATCGTGACTGGCGCTGAGGATGTGACGGTTGCCTGGTCCCTCAGCGGCAACACCAGCGACGAGACCCGGGTGGAAGCCGGACAACTGTTCCTGGGCGCCGATGAGACGGCGAAAACCCTGACGGTGACCGCAACCGCCAACGCAGATCCCAGCAAGAGCGCCTCCGCAGTGGTCTATGTGGTGGAGGCAATGTACACCATTACCATTGGCGAAATGGCCCATGGTACCGTCACCGCGGATTGCGCCCAGGCCGCCCAGGGCACCCTGGTGACCTTGACCGTCCTGCCGGAAACAGGTTACACGCTAAAAGCAGGCTCCCTGCAGATGAATGGGACCCCCTTGGAAGGCACCACCTTTGTGATGCCCGATGCGGACGTAGTCATCACAGCTGAATTTGAGAATGAGGCAGAGGCCCTGCTGGCTGCCGCCCGCGCTGCCCAGAAGGCTGCAGAGGAAGCTCAGAAGAAGGCGGAAGAGGCCCAGAAGGCCGCCGAAGCCGCCCAGAAGGCCGCAGAAGAAGCGGCAGCGTCCACAGCCGAGGACAAGGAAGCTGCCGAAAAGGCCCAGGCTGCTGCGGAAGCTGCAAAGGCCCGTGCAGAGGCTGCCCAAATTGCCGCCGAGACCGCCCAGGCTGCGGCGGAGGCCGCTGCCGAGGCTGCGGAGAACTCCAACCTGGCCGCCGCAGAGGAGGCCCGGAAGTCTGCGGAAGAAGCTGCAAAATCTGCCGCTTCTGCTGCGGAGGCTGCGGAAAAGGCCGCCCAAGCCGCCGATGCCATGGTAAAAGCCCAGGCTGCCCAGGCCGCCGCCGAAGAAGCAGCTCGGATTGCCCAGGAAGCTCAGAAGAAGGCGGAAGAGGCCCAGAAGAAGGCCGAGGAAGCCGCAAGCTCCTCTGCGGAGGACAAGGAAGCTGCAGAAAAAGCAGCCAAAGAAGCCCAGGAAGCCATGGAGGCTGCCGAGAACGCCCAGAAGTCTGCGGAAGAGGCAAAGCAGGCCGCTGAGACAGCGAAGGAAGCCGCCGAGAGCGCCAATGTGGAAGCTGCCGCCTCTGCCGCTCTGGCCGCAGAGTATGCCCAGAAGGTGACGGAGACCTACGGAGAAATCGTCAAGATCAAGGCGGAAATGGTGGACTTCCTGGCAGACGCCCAGAAGGCGGCTGAGGAGGCAGAGAAGGCCCAAAAGGCAGCGGAGGAAGCCCAGAAGAAGGCTGAGGAAGCTGCCCTGCAGGCGGCCAAGTATCACGCCCTGATGACGTTGGCCACCTACGCAGACAAGGATCTCTACGCCCGTCCCCAGCAGGCAGAACTGGCAGCAGCCATTCAGGCCGGCCAGGAGGCCATTGACGCAGCGACTACACCTCAGGAGGTGGAGGAAGCTCTGACGGCTGCCATGACCACCATTGATGGCATCAAGACCTTGGCAGAGCTAAACAAGGAGAAGCTGCCCTTCACCGATGTGAAAGAGGGAGACTGGTACTACCGGGCAGTCCGGTATGCTGTGCAGCAGGGTCTCTTCAAGGGTGTGACGGATACCACCTTTGCGCCCAACAGCAAGCTGAATCGTGCCATGGCTGTGACCATTCTGTACCGGTTGGCCGGTGAGCCAGAGAGCACAGAGCAGGTCACCTTTACAGATGTGAAGGAAGGCGCTTATTATTACAAGGCCGTAGCATGGGCCTTGGAGAACGGGATTACCACAGGCGTGGATGCCACCCGCTTTGCCCCCAACGCAGATGTGACCCGGGAGCAGATGGTGACCTTCCTACACCGGTATGCGGAAGTCAGCGGACAGGATGTGAATCGGATGGCCTCCCTCTCCAGCTTCCGGGATGCCGGAAGTGTGAGCAACTATGCCAGAGAAGCTATGGCATGGGCTGTGGGCAATGGCATTCTTCAGGGGATGGAGCAGGATCTGCTGGCGCCCCAGGGCACTGCCACCCGGGCGCAAGCTGCCGCCATTCTCATGCGGTTTTTGACCAGATAATCCAGGATGATACAGGGCCGGGTGTCTTCCTCTCCGGCAGCGACACCCGGACCCTGAAATGAGATGCTGGATTTCAGGAAATGTCTCTGAATTTGGGGTTGCCGCAAAATGGATCCCATTTTGCGGCAACCTCTTTCTGCCGCCTGGATGCGGCGACAAAGATTGCGCCTGAACCACAAAATTTTTATGGCAATTTTTGGGAGTTTCCATTATAATAGTGACATAAAATAGCAGTTTGGAAGGGGCTTATGGTGGATCTCATCGGCCCCATCGCTGAAATAAAAGGGTGATTGCTTGGATATCACATTTCTTACGCGGCCCCAACTTCCCATGGAGGCGACGGAGCTTGTTTATCTCACCATGCACCATGAGAGCTACGACGACCTAAAGCAGAGGATTCTCCTCACCTATGGTGCAAAATATGATCGGGAGCAGGAGCGGGAATTTTCTGCCCGGATGGATTTCCTGGCGCGACTGCAAGAGCGTGCAGAGACGCTGTTGGATTTTCAGGAGCCCCGCTTGCAGTATTTTTTTGAACGGCATGCCGTGGGCGGCTCCGGTCACTGTTGTCTGGCGACTGTGTTAGTCAGCAGCTTCAATGACGTACAGGAAGAGGATCCGGCACGAATGGCCGAGGCGATGCAGGCGCGCTGGAAACTCCTGAGCGGACCGGGCTATGAGATTTCTGAGATCTCATACAGCGGCCTGACCTACCGCCGGTGCCCTGAGGGACAGTCCCGGGCCCTCCATGAGCAGATCAATGGGCTGGACTGTGCACCGGAGTTCAAGTGGAAGATCATGACGGCCCTCTGCGCTTATGAGGAGTATCTGAAAGAGCTGCTGACGCTCCTTCAGCCGGTTTTGGACGAGCTGCAGCAGGAACTGGAACAAATGGAGCCCCTTTTGGAGCCGGTCTACGAGTACTGGCGGACCTGTATGGAGGGCACTTCCTTGGAGGAGCTGCTGCCCCGTATCGGACCCGGCCAGGGAGAGCCCCATCTGAACCCGCAGAAAATCACGGTACGATTTTGGCGGACGCCCTGCAACCGGATGTTTCTGGTGGAAAACTGGGGAGCGCCTGGGGAGATTGTGGCGTATATCGGCATCATTGTGGAATTGGACGATGCGGCAGATGGCAGCCAGGTCAGCGACCGGGTGATTTGCTCCATGCTCCGATCCATTGGGGACAACAGCAAGTTCGCAATCATGAAGCTTCTGCGCAAAGAGCGGATGTATGGTCAGGAGATTGGGGAGCGGCTGGGATTGCACCATGGCACGGTGTCCCGCCATTTGAGCAGCCTCTACCGCAGCGGCCTGGTCTCTATGGAGAAGGGAAACGGCAGAGTCTGTTATTACACCATCAACCGCAAGGGACTCCAGCGGCTGTTGGAGATTTTAGATAAGCTGTTTTTGGAGGAATCGGCAGATCCGCAAGAGGAGCTTCCAGTTCCACGTATGTTGCCGACGGCGGAGGAAGAGCCGGCGCAACCGGAATATGCGGAGCAGGAATCTGCGGCGGAGTAAATTGCTCCCCCCGAGGCGGTCGTACGTGACGACCGCTTCAGGGGGAGCATTTGGTACCGATGGTAGGGGTTGTGGACCAGCAAGTAGTTGCAGGGTATATCAAGGAAGTCTCTTCCAGAGGAAATGGGGACGCCACAGAGACTTTGCGGATGCGTCTTCGTCATTTTCAACAAAAGGGGGTGGGCATTCTCCGGCAGTTCTATTGCAACTTCATAGATTTTTAACACCAATTTCATGGCAACCTGTGCTATAATGTAAGGAGAGAAAACCGGGCCCGTGGCCGGGCCCAGCAAAAGGAGCGAGGCCATGAATATTTTATTTTTCCTGACACCGAAGAGCATGTGCGCTTATCTGGAGGACAAGAGCACATTGCGCCAGGCCTTGGAGCGGATGGAGGTGGCCGGGTACGCTGCTCTGCCCATTCTCAATGAAAAGGGCGAGTATTGCGGCACCCTCACGGAAGGTGACATGCTTTGGGCTGTGAAGAATCTGTGCGGGATGGACCTGCGCCAGACGGAGAACCACCGAATTATGGAAATTGCCCGCCGGCGGGACAACGTGCCGGTGAGCGTCACAACCAGTATGCAGGACCTGATCAATCGGGCCAGCGAGCAGAACTTTGTACCGGTGATTGATGATAAAAACACGTTCATAGGCCTGGTGACTCGCCGGGCGATCATGCGGTATTGCCAGCAGACGATGGCGATGGAAGACTGAAACTATTTTTTGTTTGTATGTGGTACATGATAAAAGCTGCGGGAAAGCGGTGGGGCCGGATCTGCCCGGCGGCTGCTTTCCGGCAGCTTTTTTTGGGGGGATTAATCGGGCAGGAGTCGCAGGATCTCTTCCGGGATGCGCGCCCGTTTTTCCTGCTGCCGTGCGACAGTTTCTGCCCGGTCCATGGCCTCCAACAGGGCGTTCATCTCCCCACGGGTGGCGGTGACCTCGGCTTTCAGTTCCCGGGCGGATAGCCGCAGCACACCGGAGCGAAAGGCGGAGAGCTGAACCAGACTGTCGGAAGTGGCCACCCAGACCCGGTCATGGGATCCGATGCCCTGAACCAGGGCCTCGATGTACATGTCGCCGGTTTCGTTTTCCCGGGTGTAGACCACATAGAGGTTGTGATACCGGAACCGTTCGCCCCGGCTGCCCTTGACCCGATAGCCGTCAAACACCAGAATGACCTCCCGGTTTTTGTAGCCGCAGTAATTGCTGAGAATGTCCATCAGTCGGTTTCGGGCCATCTCCAGATCCTCCCGGGCGAGGTGGGCCAGTTCTTCCCAGGCGAAAAGGATGTTATAGCCGTCTACAATCAGGTATTCCTTCCGGGGCGGCCCCGGCTCCGGGGTGGGGACGGCTGGAGGGGGGCTGGACGGCTGGTATACCGGGCGGCGAATGGGACCAAATTCCCGCTCCATGATGGCCTCCAGCTCCCGGTCGTCCAGACTTCCGCGTCGGGGCGGGGGAGGGGGTTGGGTGGCCGGAGGGGCCGGGCGGAGGCAGGACTCCAGATGCATGTAGGAGGGAACCTCCTGCCACTTGACGGAAAATCCTGCCCCATGGGCACAGAAGACGGAATCCGGCGTATTTTCCAGGTCTGCTTCCGGGTCATATCCGATTTCGGCGATCACCTGCTCCTGATTTTGACAGGGGGCATAACCGCCCGGGGAACAGCTGAGCCGACCCCGGCCCCGGGTATAGGCTGCCACCTCCATGGCGTAGCTGCCCAGGGAGGAGACGGGAACGGAACCGGTGAGGACGGCCAGTTCCCCCTCCTGCTCTTGGGTGAAGGTGGCGGACATGGCCCGCAGATCTCCAATGGCGCGGCCCACCTGGGCCTGGGGGAGGCTCAGGCGGAACCGATAGTAGGGTTCCAACAGAATGCTCTGCGCTTGCATCAGCCCCTGGCGCAGGGCCCGGTAGGTGGCCTGCCGGAAGTCGCCGCCTTCGGTGTGCTTCAGATGGGCCCGGCCAGTAGCCAAAGTAATTTTCATATCGGTGATGGGCGCGCCGGTGAGCACGCCCAGGTGGGTCTTTTCCTGGAGATGGGTGAGAATCAGCCGCTGCCAGGATCGCTCTAAGATGTCCTCACTGCACTGGGTGTCAAAGACCAGACCACTGCCCGCAGGCAGGGGCTCTAGGAGCAAGTGGACCTCGGCGTAGTGGCGCAGGGGTTCGAAATGGCCCACACCTTCCACGGGGGCGGCGATGGTCTCCTTGTACAGGATGCGACCGGCTTCTACCTCAATGGCAGTATCAAACCGCTCCTGGACCAGGCTTTGGAGAATTTCAATTTGAACCTGTCCCATGAGCTGGGCCCGGATTTCCCCCAGACGGTTGTCCCACACAATGTGGAGCTGGGGATCCTCCTCCTCCAGCTGGCGCAGCTTTGGTAGCAGCAGGGCCGGATCACAGCCCTGGGGTGGACACAACCGGTAAGTCATCACCGGCTCCAACAGGGGAGGCAGGGTGTCGGCTGCTGCCCCCAGACTCTGTCCGGGATAAGTCTGGCTGAGTCCCAACGCGGCGCAGATGTACCCGGCAGGAACCTCCAATCCGGTTTCAAATTTGGCGCCGGAGTAAAAGCGGAGCTCTTTGACTTTCTCTTCCACAGTCTCTCCACTGGGGAGGCAGTAAGACAGGGTACTGCGTACCCGGAGGCAGCCGCCAGTGACCTTCAGGTAGGTCAGGCGGTTGCCTTGTGCGTCCCGGCCGATCTGGTAGACCCGGGCGGCAAATTCCAGGGGATAGCTGGGGGTGCGGGTGAGGGCTTCCAGGCCCAGGAGCAGCTCCTGTACGCCGCTCAGCTTCAGAGCGGAGCCGGGGAAGCAGGGGAACAGCCGTTCCCGGGCAATTTGAGCAGCCAATTCCTCTTGAGAGAGCTGTCCCGTGCGGAGATAAGCTTCCAAGGTTTCTTCGCTGCATAGGGCAGCTTCCTCGGCTATGACCGCTGGAGGCTGGGAAAAGTCTACGCAGCCATCGGAGAGCTGCCGCTTCAGCTCTCCCATCAGCCCGGCGGTGTTGGCGCCGGCCAGGTCCATTTTATTGAGGAAGAGGAAGGTAGGGATGTGATACCGGCGCAGCAGCTGCCACAGGGTTTCGGTATGCGCCTGGACCCCGTCGGTGCCACTGATGATCAAAATGGCGTAATCCAGCACCTGGAGGGTGCGCTCCGTCTCTGTGGAGAAGTCTACGTGTCCGGGGGTGTCCAGAAGGGTCATGGACAGCGTGCCAGTCTGCAAACGGGCCTGTTTGGAGAAGATGGTGATCCCCCTGGCCCGTTCCAGGCTGTAGGTATCCAAAAAAGCATCCTGATGATCCACCCGGCCCAGCTGCTTCAACTGCCCAGTCTCATACAGCATGGCTTCCGAGAGGGTGGTTTTCCCTGCGTCCACATGGGCCAAAAGACCTACACAAATATGCTGTTTTGGCGTATTCTTTGGCAAATGGTTCATTCTGGACACCTCCTCCGACTTTCTGCATAGATTATAGCGGGTTATATGCAGGGGGTTGTCTCAAAGTAAATTTTGAGGCAACCCCCTGACGTTTAGGTGTGCAATTCTGTCTTGATTTTAGTGGTAGAAATCTCCGGGGTGCGGGAGAGATAGACAACTTCACACTGGTCCTGGAGAAAGTCAAACTTCCCTTTCCAGTCGTCGCCGATGACAAAGACATCGGCGTGGTATTTTTCCACGTCTGTCTTCTTCTGATCCCAGGTTTCCTCGGGAATGACCAGATCCACATATCGGATGGCCTCCAGCATGGCTTTGCGCTCCTCATAGGTGAAGTAGCTTTTTTTCTGCTTTTCCTGCCAGTTGAACTGATCGGTGGACAGGCCCACAATCAGGTAATCCCCCAAGGCCTTGGCCCGGCGGAGGAGGTTGATGTGACCATAGTGGAGTAGATCAAAGGTTCCGTAGGTAATGACGCGCTTCATGACGTTTTCTCCTTTCTGCCCAATCGGGCGAGAATCCAATCGGCACAGCGGGCAGAGGCATGGCCGTCTTCACAGAACTGATTTTCCCGGGCAAAATCAGCCCACTTTTTTGCATATTCTTGGAGATCCAAGAAACGTACAGCTTCGCATAGCGCTTGGTTGCTGCTGGCCAAGGGGAAGGGAAGGCGATCCAGAGGGAAGTAGAAATTCCGGTCCTGGCGATAGCTTTCAATGTCCGTGGCAAATTGCAGGCAGGGCTTTCCGCTGAGTGCAAAGTCAAACATGCAAGAGGAGTAATCTGTGATCAGCATGTCTACAGTGCACAGGAGCTCCTGCATATCCGGATAGGCGGTTGCATTCAGAATGGTCGTGCCATCGTAAGCAAAAAGCCCGGCAGAATGTTTGGCTACATTGGGGTGCAGGCGAATCAGGCAGGACCATGAGCCGCCGAAGCGGGCCTGACAAGCATCCAGTAAGCCGGGGACATCCAGGCTGTAAGCGCGGCTACTGTGATCCGTCCGAAAGGTTGGGGCGTAAAGAACCAGTTTTTGTTTTTCTGGTAAGGAAAAGGCCCGGTGTACCTTTTGAATCAAGCGAGGCTGTGGGGAGAAGAAAACGTCATTTCGGGGGGATCCGTATTCTGCCACAGGCCCGTCATACCAGAAAGCATTCTGATACAGGCGGGTCATAAAGCCGCTACCGGAAACCATGAGGTCACACTGTGCCGAATCTTGCATGCAACCGCGTACATAGGGTTCGTCCAGTTTCTGTGTTACATCTGCCTCAATCCGTTTCAGGGCAAAGCCATGCCAGGTTTGCAGGTAGTGCTGTCCTTTTCGTTTTCCCCGCTCTCCCTTCCGGCAGTTGTCCACCCAGACAGCGGCAGTAGACAACTCCCATGCGCGGCTGATGCCCCAGTAAGAGGCTGGACGGATCCCAGCAGGAAGGGAGGCGGCATCTCGGCGGTCCTGTAGGAGCCATACCAGCGTTAGGTCTTGCTTGGAGGCGAGAAGGGCCTCCGCCACAGCTTTAGGATTGTCAGAATAGCCCTTCCCATAGTAGCTACAGAAGACCACCTTCCGACGGTCTATGGGGAAAAGACGAAAAATTCGGCGGGAGATTGCACAGAGATATTGCTCCAGTTTGCTCATGGCGTTGCCTCCCTTTGCAAGATGCTGCGGTGCCGCCAGACGATCCAGATGCGGTAACCCAGAATGAGTGCTTCCGCCACAGAGACGGCGCAGCCTAAAGTAATCATGTTCATATTACCTGAGAAATATAGAACGGCCAGGTTTACCACGTGAAGCGCAGAACCAAAGATGACCGAATAATTTGCGTGCTCGGTGAGACCCATAGCAGTGAGGGTGGGAAAGCCCAGAATATAGCTGGGGAGTGTGATGACCCCGATGGGGAGCATGGCCCGCAGGACATTGGCAGCGGGTGCAAAGTCCGGACCGAAGATCAGGACACATATAGGCTCAGCCCAAATAAACACAGCCGCACAGAAGAGAAAAATCAGTGGCTCGAAAATGAGTAAAATTTTACGAACCAGCTTAAAGTCCCGATTTTTGACCATATATGGATACAGGCTGTCGGAGATGGGGGACAAGGCGTTCTTTCCAGTTGTGATCAGACGGTCCGCAGAAGAGTAATATCCCACTGTGGCGCCAGAAGCGGAGATCATATCCAGAATGACCGTATTGAGCGCAGAGTAGGCAGTGGTAGCGATACGGGAATAGAAAAAAGTGGAAGACCGTTTCAGGCTGCGGATGGCTTCAGACCAATCCGGGGAGGTAAAGCGAATGCCCAGCTTCCGGTTGAGGTGTAGCAGCGTTAGCCCAAGAGCGGCCAGACAGCCGATTGCGTTGATTGCGGGCACCATCCACACATCTTCAGGTGCCTTCATAAATACGACAATGCCAAGGGTAAAAAAGGCCTTGATACAGACGGTACGGATGGTAATGGCGGACATTTTCTCTAAGCCGCGGTAGAGGTAATCCGGAATCAAGGAATTCACAGCAGTTCCGCAGAAAAACAGCAGATAAAGCGTCTGGCGTTCCCGCCATGCGGGGATTACTTGGCACAGCAACATCAGAACGGCCAGGGATACTGCGATGAGCAAAAGCTTTGCCAGAGTTGTGGCAGTGAAAATCCGGCTGACGGCAGCTGGGTCGTCCCGGCTTTTGGCCACCTCCTGGGTTCCGGAGAGGAGGAAGCCAAAGTCAACAACCAGCTGAAAGTAAACCATGATGGCAGTGGCGGCACCTAAAACGCCGAATACTTCCACACCTAGCACACGGGTTTCGTATGGGACCACCACAAGGGACAGAAAATAATTGGAGAAGGTGAGCAGATACAGCATCACGGTATTTTGCAGGAGCACACCTTTGTTGCTGTTTGCCAGTCGAAATTTTAGATTCAAGACAAATCGCCTCCTATTTGGTGTTTTGCTTTTCCTTCCACTCCAGCAAGAGCGCTGGCAACTGGTATTGATGATGACGAAGGAAAAACAAAATTACCCGTTGGGCACGGGTCAGGGAGCGGTAGTATTTGGACGTACGGTATGTGGGGAAATGCCGGTTCAGGTATTCCAGGAATTGTGGAATCAAGGGATGGTGTGGATTTTGTCGAAGGACCCGGTAACAGGCGTAACTGATGTGCTGCAACGTCATGCCGCACAGCTCCTCCCGGAAGGCTTCGAAGCACTGGTGCTTGTGATACCAGGCGAATACTTGATCCAATGCCAGAAGAATTTCTCCATTTCGGGATGGATCTTTTCCCCGCATGATGGAGCCAGTCCGTAACAGATACCGATAGAGAGGAACGTCCAGCCCCACAATGGATTGAGCTTCCAAAAGTAAATTTTCTGTGGTATATAGGTCCTCATACCACAGCCGTTCTGGATACCGAATGCCGCTGTTCAGGAACAACTCCCGCCGCCACAGCCGGGCACAGGCGCTGGGGGTATCCAGTAGCATGGCGGGGCACTGAGCCAGTGTACAGACTTGGTTTTTGGGAAGACTGTGTCGCTGCAGCCCGGTAGGAGCACCGCCGCCTTCCGGGCAGAGCTCCAGGAAAAAGGTAATAACATCGGGATGCTGGTATGTGTCTACGGCTTGGCTCAGAACGGACAGGGCATCAGGGGGGATGGTATCGTCTCCGTCCAGAAAAAATAGATACTCCCCCTGTGCTGCTTCCAGGCCGGTGTTGCGAGCTCCACCCAGGCCGCAATTCTTTTGATGAATGACATGGATCCGGTTGGGCGCTTTGGCGGCCAGTACATCGCAAAGAGGACCGCTGCGTTCATCTGTGGAGCCATCATCTACCAGGATGATCTCATAGTCTGATTCTTGATTACTTAAAACGGAATTGACGCAGCCGGTGAGATATGAGGCCACGTTATAGACCGGAATGACTACGCTGAATCGCATAATACCTCCTATGCAAGCCTGTTTTTTGTGCGGAACAAGAACCGCAGCAGGTGGTAATGATGACCTTCCAGAAGGTGAAAGACCATTTTCTTGGACCGGGACAAGTGTGGAAGGTAAGGATTGCTTTTGTAATCTGGAAAATGGTGTTTCAGGTAATGCCCAAATTCCCATAGCAAGGGATGCTGGGGATCTACCGTCAAAACCCGCACAGAGGCGGCCAAGTAGACATGGTCCATACACAGACGGCACAGAATTGGGTAATACACATTTAGGAGTTTTTGCTCCTGGAACCAAGAAAGGAGATCATCAAAGGCATCTAGAATTTCCCGGTTGCGGTCTACATTGCCGGATCGCATGATAGAACCGGGGCGCTGGAGGTAATGGTAGAGGGGATCAGGCAGGGTGAAGATGGATTTGGCCAGGACAAAGAGCTTCATGGTGGTGCGTAAATCTTCATACCAAACCCGGCTGGGGAAGCGGATGCCAGAGGAGAGGAAAAGGCCCCGTCGCCAAATCCGGCAGCATGCGCTGGGGATGGAGAGTAGGAACTCCGGCTCTTGCTCGGCAGTGAAAGGAGTATCCCGCTGGACAGCATTTGCGCAATTGGGGATGCGGTGCCCAGTCCCATCGTCTGTGAGGAAATGGAAGGCGATGATCTCTGCCCCAGTGTTCTGAATGGCTTGCTTTAAGGTGGTAAGAGCATGGGAGGCGATGGTGTCATCGCTGTCCAGGAAGAAAAGATATTCTCCACGGGCCGCTTCCAAACCGGTGTTCCGAGCTCCACCCAGACCGCAGTTTTCCTGGTGAATCACCTGTACAAGGTCAGGATGGGCTTCGGCCAACCGGTCACACAGTTCAGGGCTGACGCCATCGGTGGAGCCATCGTCCACCAGGAGAATTTCGCAGTCTGTACAGTCTCCTGCCAGGACGGAGGCAAGACAGCCCTCCAAATAGCTGGCGGTGTTGTATACAGGGATCACAATGGACAAAACCATGGGTACCACACCTCATTGCTGGTAATTTTTCGGAAGTTCAGGAATTGTCTGGTCCGGGTATTTCCGAATGCGGACCAGATAATAGATTCCAGCCAGGATAGCGGACAGGTAAATAGAGGCATTGGGACGCCGAAGAACGCCGGCAGTGTTATACACATGCGCCAGACACAGCAAAAACGCAATGCCGTAAGAGGCGGCTTCTATGGTGAAATAGCGCTTGGCATTTTTGAACAAGGCCCAAAGGATGAGGAATACGAAGTACGCCAGGAACAGCAAATACGCAGCCAAACCGACGCCCCCGTAGAGATAGTAAATACCATGGAAATCGTTTTCCACATCGTAGATGTTGTTTCCTACAGAAAACCGGGCCAGATTGATGCCAAAGAATCTAGCGCTTATGGGGGAATCTTCCATGAGCATGTGAGCAAACATCAGTTTCTTCTCCCGGACAGAGGCAAAGTCCCGGACGTTGATGGTATAGTCAAACATCTCCATGGTTTTTTCTGCACCAAAGATTTGCACAAAGTCTTTGACATAATGCTGATACACTGGAGTCAGCTCTTGGATCAGGCGCTGCCGCTCTACTTCCGTAAGACCGACCTCCTCAGGGGATTCCGCCTCCTCGGAAGAGCCGGGGACGGTGTGGGCAGGCTTGGGTTTATTGGGGGCTTTTTGGATGAGGGCTTGGACTTCATTCAGGTTTTCACCGAGCTGCTGGTTGATATTGCCTTGCCGCTCATCCTGCTTGCCGCTGGTGGCATTCAGATGGATCATCATGGGGGAGCGGGGCATCAGTCCAGCGAAGAGGACCATCAGTGCCAAAAAGCCGACAGCAACCTTCCAGTCTGACCGGCGGGCCAGAAGGATCGAGATGGCCATTCCGGCGGTGACCACGGCGATGCCCAGGTATGCCAGACGGGTAGCGAAGAAATACATGGAAAAGCAGCCCAAAACGGCGGTCAGCCAAAAGAGAATCCAGTTTCTCTTTTTTCGGGACAGCTGCCAGGCCAAGGAAATGGGTACCAGGACACACAGATTGGAGCTTTGGGAGTTGGTGTTGTGAAACCAGCCGATGATACCGGTGCCATCGGTGTACGTTCCAGGATCCGTACCAGTGATGACACTGATAATTTCCACCGCCAGGGTGAGGAGGAGGGCGCCAGTGAGGCCCAGTTGCATGGCTTCGAAGCTGCGCTCGTCCTGGCGGAGGAAGGTAATGAGGCACAGGACGGTGATCGGCATTTGAACGACGCGGATGTAATTGGTCAGATCCGAAATGGGAGAGGCATAGCCCACCTGCATGCAGGCCCAGATGTGGCCCAGGCCAATGAAGGCGATTACGCCAGCGGCAATGTAATACACTCTTTTTCGCTGGGATAACATCCAGCCGGAGAGCATGGTGAAACCCAGGACTCCAAATCGCAGTACCAGGGTGGGGAGATTGGAGATTCCCCACTCCTGAAGCCAGTAGGAGAGAATGTCCATAACCGGCTGGATGAGGAACAAACCAGCTGTAATGTGGGGGACATGGCTGGAAAGCCAGGTTTTTTCTTTCATAATGGGTTGTATCCTTTCATTTGGAGGTGCTGCGACGGGGCAAGAGGCCTAAAACAGCTGCTGCGCCCCTGGCAGGGCCGTCCCTTGGGCCAGGGCCTGGTTTTGAGCGGATGTGCGGACCATGAGCTTCCCGTATAGAATTGCAACCATGAGGCTGACAGAGGGAGAGGCCAGCGTATGTCCCGCAATCAGGGACGTGGCGCAGGCCATCATGGCGCTAAAGAGGAGAGAGCAATAGGTGAAGTCAGTCATCCGGGCCTTCAGCCGACGGAAGAACTGGAACAGCAGGACGGCTGCCGCAGCCAGGAAGGGCACGTAGTACAGCAGGAAGCCCACAATTCCATGGCGCAACAGAAGCGCTACCCCCTCCATTTCAATGAGGTGTGAAATGGGCCGCTGGTAGCTGGGGAGCTGAGCGTATCCAAGGCCGAATAGGGCAATCCAGGCGCCGCCCTTGGTAAACTCCTCGGCGGAGGGGGCGATGATCAGCAGGCGGCGGCTCAGGAGCCAGTTCAGCTTCTTCACGGTTGGCTGTGTTTCGATCAGGTCACCCAGCCAGGTACCTTTGGCTGCCTGCTCTAACCGGGCGTTGGCCTTGACTCGGTCCTTGTCCACCACACCGGGAATGGCCAGACTTTTCTCATAGGCCTCCGGATCCTCACCAGACATGGGGACGTAGATATCTTGCACGTAGTGATTCAGGGGAGAGACGGGGTACAGCGCGCATAGCAGGGCGGTTAGTGCCAAGGCTGCCGCCAAGCACCGTCCAGCGGCGGCCCGATGCATCCGAATCCAGCGGAACCCAAACCATAGGCAGGCAGCGGCCAGATACAACAGGACGCCCAAGTACACCAGCTTGGTGCCCAGGAAAGCGGCGCTGAATAGAAGTGCACCGCACCCGATGGCCAACCCCACCCAGACCCAGGGACTGCGGCCTTGGGGTGTGGCCAATTTGTGAAAAAACTGGCAGATGATCAAAGGCGCAGTGAGCATGATTACAATGCTCACATCATTTGCAGCGTAAAACCAGCCGCTGTAGCCATACCCGGCATTGTAGCTGGAAAAGCTGGTGCCGGTGATACAGGCCAGGAGAATGACACCAGCATATCCCAGCCCGGCGGCAGATACGGCCCAATCCGGTACACTCCAGTGCGTTTGCCGGTAGAGCGCATAGAGGAGTGCGGCAGAATAGGGGAAATAGAAGGTTTTGAGAGACTCCGACACGTTGGCGAGGCAGACAGACAGGCCCCCAACGGCGAAGCTCCAGACAGTGAAGACAGCCAAATACCCGGTCAGAAAGCCCAGATAGGTGAGCAAAGCTTTCCGGCCGGGGAATGGGCCGCAAAAAACAACATAAAAGAAGGCAAACCCCATGAACAGTGTTCGTACGACAGTGCCAGCTGTCAGGGAAATTCCCCCATGGGCCGCCAAGGAGGTGAGGACGTCCAGAAGGGGCTGCAGCGCCACATACATGGCGAGAAAACGGGGCAACGCCTGCCCGGATGGAATGGAGAAGCGGGATGATCGGGCCATAGGCTTCCTTTCTAAATAAGCCATGCAAAGTTCATCTGCACAGCTTGGAGCGGGACAGATACGGTAAGACATATTTTACCAGTTTCGACTTCAAATTTCAACCATAGGAAGAAGTGCTCTCTCAATGGGGACATTCTTGACTGCCGGCTTTTGAAATGGAATGAAATCATGTTCCGCCGGGGGTGCACCTGGCGGAACATTTTTCTCAGGCTGTAGTGAATGAGTGGGGACCCCAAAACGCCGGGAGCCTTTGCTGGTTACCCCAAAAGCTCCAGAACCCGCTCCTTGGACTGGACGCCCACCAGGGTACCGGCGGTTTCTCCGTTCCGGATGGCGACCAAAGTGGGGATGCTCATAATCCCAAACTGGGTAGCCAGTCCATTTTCTGTGTCTACGTCCACCTTTCCCACCCGGATTTCCGGATGCTCGGCGGCAAGCTCCTCCACAACGGGAGCCATCATGCGGCAGGGGCCGCACCAGGAGGCCCAAAAGTCCAGGAGGACCGGGACAGGGGAAGCGAGCACTTCCTGCTGAAAATTATCTTGCGTAATGGTCAAAACAGGCATACTATACCCAACCTTTCGTATCATGTTTTGGAAGAGGCTCATGCCCGTATGGCGTTGCGGCAGGAGCCACTGAGACTATTATACCCCGAAAACCGGTTGATTGCAATCATTCTTGTCGAAATTGACGGAAACCGGCAAATTGTAAGGATTATGTAAGATTGGAAGGGATTTGAGGCCCCTGCCAGAGGCAACGGGACAGGTCAGCGCGGCCTTCCGATGTGAAGGGGACATCCTCCAGGGCCAAAAGCAGCCGATGACTCTCCTTGCCAAAGGGAGAGAAGGCGTCGGACAGTCCCCCCAGACGGTTGACCACCCGATGGCAGGGAACGGAACGGTCTTGGCAGACGCTGAGGGCATGCCCGACGGCCCGGGACATGCGGGGATTGCCCAGGAGCAGGGCGAGCTGACCATAAGTGGCCACCGACCCCGGCGGAATCTGCCGGACCAGGGCATATACCCGGTGGCAAAAGCCGGTATTCATAGGTGTTCCTCCATCAGCCGCCGGACGTCCCGGCGACACCGACAGACGGTAAACTTGTGGGGGTAGGTCTGGGCCACCTGTTGGTAGCGATGCCTGGTATGTCTGCGCCTGCCGTTCCATAAGATCCAACTCAAAAACTCCCAGTCAAATTTTTCCGTGCAGCCTGGGGCGATGGAATCCCGGACCTGGCCCCGGTTACGCCGGTACCGGCCGTAGGCTTGCAAAAGGCATTGAAATCGGTTGAAATTCAAAAAAATGATCCGGTCTGCTAACTCCATCCGCTCCCAATAGGCAAGGGTGCTATAATTTCCGTCGATGATCCAGCTTTTCTCCTGGAGCCGGGGCGTCAGGAGGGCCAATGCGTCCTGGTCGTCCCGCTCGTGCCAGCCGGGCAGAAAATGCAGGGCGTCCAGGTGCAGAACCGGACAGTCATATTGTGCTCCCAGGGCCTTGGCCAGCGTAGATTTTCCCGCGCCGCTGTATCCAATGATGGCAATGCGCATGGGTAACACCCCCGTTCTGATGTAAATGCGGTTACTTCCAGGCGACCAGGTTGTCCAGGCTTTTGCGCTTTTTGGACCGCAGGGGATCGCCGGTCCGGGCATAGCCCAGAGCGATGACGAGGCGGGGTTCCCCCTTGAGATCCAGCAGCTGGCGGAGTTTTTTGCTGTCAAACCAGCCCAGGATGCAGGTGGAGAGCCCTTGCGTTTGGGCTTCAGCAGTGAGGTAGGCGGCGGCAATGCCAATGTCCACAGAGCGGTAGTCCTGGTGCTTCACTTTGGAGCCCACAGAGGCCGTCCGATTGTAAGCGGTTTCGGAGATGACCAGGAAGACCGGAACCTCCCGGGTGAAGCCGTTCATGCCCATGCTCCGGGTGGCGGCGCCTACGGCTTCTCCCGCGACGCCCTGGGCTACGGTGATGTGATAGGGCTGGGCGTTGCAGGCAGAGGGGGCCAGCCGGGCAGCTTCCAGGCAGGCCAGGAGCTTCTCTTCTTCCACGGGGCGGGCAGCGTCATAAGCCCGGCAGCTTTGCCGGGTGCGGGCAATTTCCAGATAATCCATGAGGGGAGACCTCCTTTCAGATGATGAATTGCGTCAATATGTGTATTATACGCGGGCAGACCGATGTTGGCAAGGATTTCCGAGATTTTTTCTGGGGAGCCTGTTGACAAAAAAAGGTCGAAATGGTAGCATGGTTCAAAGTTAGATGGTTCTAACAAAGAGCAGGTAATTGGGAGGCTGTGTTTTTATGACGCTGAACGATCTAAAAATCGGCCAGAGCGGCATCATCACCGCCGTGGGCGGCGAGGGAGCATTGCGGCTACGGCTGTTGGACATGGGGCTGATCCCCAAAACCCGGGTTCGCGTGCAGAAGGTGGCGCCTATGGGGGATCCCATTCAGATTCAGGTCCGGGGGTATGAACTGACCATCCGCCGGGAGGATGCCCAGCGGATTGAGATCCGGAAGGAGGAAGCGGTATGATTTTTGCCCTGGTAGGTAATCAGAACTGCGGTAAAACCACCCTGTTCAATGCCCTCACCGGTTCCAACCAACATGTGGGGAACTTCCCTGGCGTCACCGTGGATCAGAAGGTGGGCGAGGTGAAGGGCGCGCCCAACTGTTCGGTGGTGGATTTGCCAGGCATCTATTCCATCCGGCCCTACTCCCAGGAAGAGATTGTCACCCGGGATTTTGTGCTGGGGGGCAAGCCGGATGGCATCATCAACATTGTGGATGCCACCAACATAGAGCGCAACCTGTACCTAACCCTGCAGCTGCTGGAGCTTCGCATTCCCACGGTGGTGGCCCTCAACATGATGGACGAGCTCACGGGAAACGGAGGCTCTGTGGACATCCAGAAAATGTCCCGGGCGTTGGGCGTCCCTGTGGTGCCCATCAGCGCAGCCAAGAACGAGGGCGTCTCAGAGCTGGTCCGGCAGTTTGTCCGGGTGGCCAAGGAGCGGGTGCGGCCCAAGGTGATGGATTTCTGCCCGGTGGGACCGGTGCACCGGTGCATTCATGCCGTATCCCATCTCATTGAGGACCACGCCCAGCAAGCGGGGGTCTCTCCCCGGTTCTGCGCCACGAAGCTCATCGAGGGGGACGAATCCTTCCTGGAAATGCTGGAGCTGCGGCAGAACGAGCAGGAGCTTCTGGAGCATTCCATCATTGAGATGGAGCATGATTCCGGGATGGACCGGAATGCGGCTCTGGCGGCCATGCGCTATGACTTCATTGAAAAGGTGGCGGCAGAGTCGGTGGTGAAGGCCCATGAGAGCCGGGAACACCGGCGCAGTATGCGGATTGACGCCGTCCTCACCAACCGATTTGCCGCGCTGCCCCTCTTCTTGGGGATTATGTTTTTGGTGTTTTACCTCACCTTCAATGTGGTGGGAGCCTGGCTGTCGGATCTTCTGAGCTGGGGGATCGATGGGTTGACTGCCCTGGTGGACCGGGGGCTTACGGCCTACGGGATCAACCCGGTGGTTCACAGCCTCCTGATTGACGGTGTGTTTGCCGGTGTGGGCAGTGTGCTCAGCTTCCTGCCCCTGATTGTGGTGCTGTTTTTCTTCCTGTCGGTGCTGGAAGATACGGGCTATATGGCCCGGGTGGCCTTTGTCATGGATAAACTTCTGCGGAAAATTGGCCTGTCCGGCCGGTCCTTTGTGCCCATGCTCATTGGTTTTGGCTGCTCCGTTCCCGCCATCATGGCAACCCGGACCCTGTCGTCGGACCGGGACCGGAAGATGACCATTCTTCTCACCCCGTACATGAGCTGCTCGGCGAAAATTCCCATTTATGCGGTGTTCAGCGCGGCATTTTTCCCCCGCTATGCGGCCTTTGTGATGATTGGTCTGTATGTGTTGGGCATGGTTCTGGGAATTCTGGTGGCCCTGGTGCTGAAGGGGACCTTGTTTCAGGGAAAGCCCGTGCCCTTTGTCATGGAGCTGCCCAATTATCGGTTCCCCTCGCCCCGCAATGTGGGGATTCTCCTTTGGGAGAAGGCGTGGGATTTCATCCGCCGTGCCTTTACGGTGATCTTTACGGCCACCATCCTCATCTGGTTCCTCCAGACCTTTGACCTGCGGTTCAATGTGGTGTCTGACGGAGCCGACAGCATTCTGGCTCTGGTGGGCCGGTGGATTGCGCCGGTGTTCCAGCCCCTGGGCTTTGGGGACTGGCGGGCGGTGACGGCCCTTATCTCCGGCTTCACGGCCAAGGAGGCGGTGATCAGCACCTTGGGCGTCCTCCTGGGCGTGGGAGTGGACCAGCTGGGACCGGCGCTGGGGACCCTGTTTACCCCCCTGGCGGCAGGCAGCTTCCTGATCTTCACCCTGCTGTATACCCCCTGTGTGGCAGCGGTGGCGACAATTCGCCGGGAGCTGGGCTCCAAACTCCAGACCCTGGGGGTTGTGGTGATGCAGTGCGTGGTAGCCTGGCTGGCCGCCGGGATTTTCTACCAGCTGGGGAGGCTCCTGTGAGCCCCCTGGACGGCCTCCTGCTGGCGCTTTTGGGGGTGGGCATAATCTTTGCCCTTCGCTCGATTCGGCGGAACAGGGGCTGCTGTGGGGACTGTACCCGGTGCCAGGCGGGATGCCGGAAGGATGAGACAAAATAAAGCTGCTGCAAGGCGGGCAGGGAATTCCCTGCCCGCTGCTTGCAGCAGTCATTTTTTATGCATTAGCCAAGGGGATAGACCCAGCCGTAGGGATCCGGCAGGTCGCCCCGCTGGATGCCCACCAGGTTGTCATACATGGCCTGGGACACAGGGCCGATTTTGCCCTCGTTCAGGATCATGGACCGGTCGCGGTAGGCCAGCTCGCCCACGGGGGAGATGACAGCGGCAGTGCCGGTGCCGAAGGCCTCGGTGAGGCGGCCTTCTGCATGGGCTTGGAAGAGCTCTTCCACGGCGATGGGCCGCTCTTCTACCGTCATGCCCTTCTCCCGGGCCAACTGCAGGATGCTCTTCCGGGTGATGCCCGGGAGGATGCTGCCTTCGGTGGGGGCGGTGACCAGCTTGCCGTCCATCACGAACACCATGTTCATGGCGCCCACTTCTTCTACGTACTTGTTCTCCTTGCCGTCCAGCCAGAGGACCTGGTCAAAGCCCTTGTCCTGGGCCTCGAAGGTGGCCTTCAGGGAGGCGGCGTAGTTGCCGCCGGTCTTGGCGGCACCGGTGCCGCCCTTCACGGCACGAACGTACCGGTCCTCAATGTGGATCCGGATGGGAGCCATGCCGTTTTTGTAGTAGGAGCCGGAGGGGGAGCAGATGATGTAGTACAGGAAGTGGTGGGCGGGATGAACGCCCAGCTCTGCACCATCGGCGATCATGGTGGGCCGCAGGTACAGGGAGGTGCCTTCTGCATGGGGGACCCAATCCTGCTCCAGTTCCACCAGGGTCCGCATGGCACGGACCTGGAATTCCGGATCCAGCTGGGGCATGCACATCCGCTCTGCGCTCCGGTTCATCCGGTTGGCGTTCTCCAGAGGGCGGAACATCTGCAGGCCGCCGTCCTTGCGGCGGTAGGCCTTGAGACCTTCAAAAATTTCCTGGCTGTAGTGGAGCACGGGGGAGGCGGGGTCAATGGCCAAGGGGCCATAGGGCTGAATGCGGGCGTCGTGCCAGCCCCGGCCTTCGGTGTACTCTACCAGGAACATGTGGTCGGTAAACAGCTTGCCGAAGGAGAGACCCGACTCATTCTGAGGCTTTTCCTTCGGGTTCTGGGTTTTGATGATTTGAATGTCGAGCTCCATGATGGTATTTCCTCCAGTCTTATTTGACGCAGGCGGCGCCCCGACGCAGGGCTTCGATGTTCAGGTCTACCAGTTTGGCCTTGGGACCGGTGAACATGTGCACCAGCATCTCCTTGATGGTCTCGGTGCCCAGGTTGCCCATGGCTTCGATGTAAGCGCCCAGCATGACCATGTTGGCCACCTTGGAGTTACCCAGATCCTGGGCGATCTCCAGGCAGGGGACGTAGACGGCCCGCAGGTCGGTACGCTGGACCTTCTCCTGGATGATGGAGCTGTTGACGAACACGGTGCCGTTGGGAACCACGGTGGGCTCGAACTTCAGAAGAGAGGGCAGGTTCATGGCGATGAGCTCTGTGGGCTCCAGAACGATGGGGCAGATGATGGGCTCGGAGGAGATGACCACGCAGCAGTTGGCGGTGCCGCCCCGCATTTCCGGACCGTAGGAGGGCAGCCAGGATACGTCCTTGCCCTCTTTCATGCCTGCCTCAGCCAGGGTCTTGCCAATGGCCATGACGCCCTGTCCGCCGAAACCGGCGATCATAATTTCATTGGTCATGTCATTTCACCTCCGCAGTGATGTCTTTGTAAACTCCCAGAGGGAAGTAAGGAATCATGTTCTCCTTCAGCCACTCGATGGAGGCGGCCGGTGTCTTGCCCCAGTTGGTGGGGCAGCAGGCCAGGACCTCCACGAAGGTGAAGCCGGCGCCCTCCTGCTGGAGGCGGAACGCCTTCTGGATGGCTTTCTTGGCCTTGTTCAGGTTGGGGATATCCGTGGCGCAGACCCGGGTGGCATAGGCGCAGCCTTCCAGGGTGCTGATGATCTCGGCCATGCGAATGGGGGAGCCGTAGTGATCCTTCTGACGGCCCAGGGGGGCGGTGGTAGCCTTCTGGCCCACCAGGGTAGTGGGAGCCATCTGACCGCCGGTCATGCCATAAATGGCATTGTTGATGAAGATGGTGGTGACTTTCTCACCGCGCATAGCGGCGTGGATGATCTCTGCGGTGCCGATGGCGGCCAGGTCGCCGTCACCCTGATAGGTGAAGACGATGGTACCCGGAGGGGAGACCCGCTTAATGCCGGTGGCCACAGCGGGAGCACGGCCGTGGGCGGCCTCGTGCATGTCGCAGTTGAAGTAGTTATATGCAAAGACGGAGCAGCCCACAGGAGCCACGCCGATGGTGTTGCCCAGGACGTCCATTTCCTCCAGAGTTTCGGCAACCAGCTTGTGGATGATGCCATGGGTGCAGCCGGGGCAGTAGTGCAGCTCCGCATCGGTCAGACCCTTGGATTTCTGGTATACAATCGCCATTTTTCTTACCTCCCAATTGCCTGTTTCGCCACGGCGGCCACATCGGCAGGCGTGGGAACCACGCCGCCGGCCTTGCCCACGAAGGACACGGGACGGCAGCCCTCCAGGGCGATTTTCACGTCGTCAATCATCTGGCCCATGCTGAGCTCCACGTCCACAACCGCCTTCACGCTGTCCTGCATGGCGGCCTGCTTCAGCGCCTTGCTGGGGAAGGGCCACAGGGTGATGGGCCGCAGAAGACCGGCCTTGATGCCCTCGGCCTCCAGGAGGCGAATGGCGGCCCGGGTGATCCGGGAGGGGGTGCCGTAGGCCACAAACAGGATTTCGCAGCCTTCGATGTTCACTTCTTCCCAGCGGGTTTCGTTCTCCTCCATGGCCCGGTACTTGGCGGCCAGGCGCTCGTTGTGGGTGGCGCAGAGGTTGGGATCAATGTACAGGGAGTTGATCACATTGGGCTGCCGCTGGCCGTGGGTGCCGGTGGTGGCCCAGGTCTTGGCGGGCAGCTCCCGCTTGGGAACGTCGTGCCACTCAATGGCTTCCATCATCTGGCCGATCATGCCGTCGGCCAGGACCATGACGGGGTTGCGGTAGTAGTCGGCCACATCGAAGGCGATCTGGACATAGTCCGCAGCCTCCTGAATGGTGGCGGGGGCGAAGACCAGGTGACGGTAGTCGCCGTTGCCGCCGCCCCGGGTGGCCTGATAGTAGTCGCCCTGGGCGGGCTGGATGGTGCCCAGGCCGGGGCCGCCGCGCATCATGTTCACGATGACAGCGGGAAGCTCTGCACCGCACATGTAGGTGATGCCTTCCTGCTTCAGGGAGATTCCGGGGGAGGAGGAGGAGGTCATAACCCGCACGCCACAGCCGGCAGCGCCGTAGACCATGTTGATGGCGGCAACCTCGGACTCAGCCTGAATAAAGCAGCCGCCCACCTGAGGCAGGTGCAGGGAGAGATATTCAGGAATCTCGTTTTGAGGGGTGATGGGATAGCCGAAGAAGTATTTGCAGCCGGCGCGAATGGCGGCCTCGGCAACGGCTTCGTTGCCTTTCCACAGTTCTTTCTCCATAGGGTCCTCCTTATGTGCGTTCTACAGTGATGATAGAATCGGGACAGATTTTGGCGCAGCTGGCGCAGCCCACGCATTGCTCCATGTCCTCGGGGCGCACCGTTGCGGGATGGTATCCCTTGCGGTTGGTGCTGGATTGATCCATGATGATGATGTGCTTCGGGCAGACCAGGGTGCACAGTTCGCAGCCCTTGCACCTGTCCCGGCGGAAGGTTACGGTTCCGGCCATAATAGATGTTCCTCCTCACAAGTTGTGATTTCCCAGGGTTTTTTCATATAGAGATCCATTGGCAAAATGGGTTCTATCAGGGTGTTTTGGACTTCGGGCAGAAGCCGGCGCTGGGCGGCATGGCAGACGACGGGAAGGCCCGTCTGCTGGGACAGCTGCCCGGCCAGTCTGGCGCCCTTCAGGATTTCTGCGGCAGTGGTTTCGCCGCACAGGTGGGTGTTGTTCACAATGCCGGTGACCTTCTGGTGGCATTCGGCTTCGATGCCCCGCATATAGGCGAGGGCACGCTCCAAATCCCGGGTTTCCGGCCGGTTGGCATTGAGCACGTATAGTAAATCAAATTCCTCTCCCTGGAGCTGGGGGGCAAACCGGGCCAGGACCCGGGCGCCGATGGGGTCGCCGCCAATGTCCAGCACGCCGGTCCAGCTGCGGTCCTGAAACACGGACAGGACCGCCGGATTGATGGCGGGAATGTCCGCCACGCCGCCGCAGGAGGTGACAATGACCCGGATTCCTGCGGCCTCCAGCCGCTGGGTCTGCTCATAGGAGCGGAAATAGGGGTTGACAATGTCCAGATCGGCCAGGACGGTTTTCTTCCCCTCCGCCGCCAAGCGAAGGGCCAGGTTTACGGCGTACTCGGTTTTTCCGCTGCCGTAGTGGCCGGTGATAATTTGGATGCGCTTCAATATTCCAGGACCTCCTCCTGACCTTTCAGAACCCGAATGGCGCCCTGAGCCAGGGAGAGCATTTCGTCTTCTCCGGGGTAGATGTACACGGGAGCCAGGTAGCCGATGTATTCTTTGATCCAGCCCATGAGCATGGAGTCATAAGCGAAGCCGCCGGTGAGCAGCACGGCGTCTACTTTGCCCTGGAGCACCGCGCTCGCGGCGCCGATCTCCTTGGCAACCTGATAGGCCATGCCCCGGTAAGCAAGCTCTGCCTGCTTGTCGCCTTCCTTCACCCGGCGGGAGATTTCCCGGCCGTCGTTGGTTCCGGTGTAGGCGGCCAGGCCGCAGTGGAAGGTGAAGAACTCCCGGAGCTCCTGGAAGGTGGCGCCGTATTTGCCGCTGAACGCTGCCCGCAGCACGTCTACCACAGCCACGCTGCCAGGCCGCTCGGCGGTATAAGCGCCGTCGCCCTCCAGGCCGTTGTTGACGTCTACGACTTTGCCGTACAGGTGGGCGCCTACGGTGACGCCGCCGCCCATGTGGGCGACAATGAGGCGCAGGGAGTCATAGGAGAGGCCGTATTCTGCCGCATAGCGCTTGGCAATGGCCTTCTGATTGAGGGCATGGAAGAGGGGGCGGCGGGGGAAATCCGGGCAGCCGGAGAGCTTGGCCAGGTCGGACATTTCGTCGATGACGGGGGGGTCCACCACGTAGGCGGGTTTGCCCACCTCCTGGCCGATTTCCGAGGCCAGGATGCCGCCCAGGTTGCACACATGGGTGCCGTAGGCACAGCTACGCAGGTCTTCCAGCATTTTTTCATTGACGGCATATGTGCCGCCCAGAAGAGGCCGCACCAGGCCGCCCCGGCCCACGATGGCGTCAAATTCCTTCAGATCCACGCCCTCCTCCTGGAGGTAGTTCAAAATCAGGGGCTTGCGCAGGGCGGCGTTGTCCTCCATGCTGCTGACGCCCTCCAGATCCTCAGGGCTGTGGTGGAACACCTTCTGCAGAAGCCGGGTGTCTCCCTCGTAGACGGCAACCTTGGTGGAGGTGGAACCGAAGTTCATGGCTAATATTTTATATTCTTCCATATATGTACTCCTTCATCACAGATTGTTGGACGCGACGGTCAGGGCCAGGGCGATGGAGTTGAGCTTGGTCTGCTCGCTGTCTGCCCGGGAGGTGACGATGACCGGTGCTTTGGCGCCCACAATGAGACCGGCGTTCTGGGACTTGGCCATAAAGACCATGGATTTGTAGAACACGTTGCCGGTTTCGATGTTGGGGACCAGGAGAATGTCGGCATGGCCGGCGTGGGGATCCTCGATGCCCTTGTGCCGGGCGGCCTCTGGGGAGATGGCATTGTCCAGGGCCAGGGGGCCGATGACGGTGCAGCCGGGGATGAGACCGGATGCATTGGCCTCTACCAGGGCGGCGGCGTCCAGGGTTGCGGGCATTTTGGGGTTGACCTTCTCCACGGCGCACAGGCAGGCCACAATGGGATTGGGGTTCCCCAGGGCGTGGGCGACCTTGACGGCGTTGGAGACAATGTGTTTTTTGGCTTCCACATCCGGGGCGATGTTCATGGCCGCGTCTGTCACATAGAGCAGGCGGTCATAGCCCGGAACCTGGAAGAGGGCCACATGGGACAACACAGGCGCATCCCGCAGGCCGATGTCCCGATCCAGTACGGCCTTCAAAATGATGGAGGTATCTACAATGCCCTTCATCACTGCGTCAGCCTGCCCGTCGCGGACCAGCTTGACGGCTGTGCGGCATGCCTGGATTTTATCGGGCTCAGGAAGGATCCGGTGAGGCTCCAGGGGGATATTATGGGCCTGGGCGATGGCGCGAATCTGGTCTTCATCGCCGACCAGGATGGCAGTGGCAATACCCAGCTTCCGGGCGGCGTCCACAGCCAGTAACACTTCCGGGTCCTGGGCCGCTGCCACAGCCAGAACTCTGCTCCCTCGCTCCTGTGCGGCGCGATGGAGGGACTCCAGTGATTGAATCATAATCCGTCTCCTTTGAATTGTGATTTCTGCCCAAACGAGATTGCGAATTCGCCGGGGGCATCGTTGAAGTTGCTACATCCATTTTATGATATGATAAATTTGCCGAATGTCAATCGGAAAAACTCAGAATTGGAGAAAGTCACAAATTTGGGGTGCAATTTTTGGCGAGGTTGCCGGAAATGTGTCCGTATATGGGGGACGTTTGCACGGCGGTTGGTTTACAAAAGCAAAATAGCATTGCAATGCATCGTCAATAAACCGTTGCTTTGCAGAGCCTGTTTGGACGTCTGCGTGGTTGGCTGTGGGGGGATCCGGAAGCGCGACTGCTTTGCACGGACTCGGAATCTGCTGGCATGGAGCCGCGCCCTGTGGGGAGCGTGGATAAATCTTGCAAATTGGGAGACGTTGCGGTATGATAGAAGCGAAAAGGAGGCGAAGGGATGAAGCTTTTGATTCGCCAGCGGGTGTTTTCCTGGTCTGATACCTATGATGTATATGACGAGGCCGGGACCCCTAAGTACTATGTCAAGGCAGAAGTGTTTACTCTGGGACACCGGATTCATGTGTATGCCCACGCCACCGGTGAGGAGGTGGGGCAGGTCAACCAGCGGCTGCTCACCCTCTTGCCCAAATTTGAGATTTCGGTTCGAGGCAGGAGTCTGGGCTGCGTGGCCAAGCAATGGTCGCTCTTCCGTCCTCGCTATGAGTTGGATTATCAGAACTGGCAGATAGAGGGAGATTTCCTGGGTTGGGACTACCGGGTGATGTCGCCTGCCAACACGGTGATGACCATCTCCAAGGAGCCCTTCCATTGGGGCGACACCTATGTGCTGGAATATGGAGACCCGGCCCAAGAGGTGGCGGGGTTGCTGCTGGTCATCGCCATGGATGCGGCCAACTGCAACGGGTGATGGGGCCTATGAAGTACGAGACCATTTATTTTGACCTGGACGGAACGCTTACGGATTCTGCACCGGGGATTACCAATTCTTTGATGTATGCATTGGAGTGCATGGGCCGTCCGGTCCCGCCTCGGTCCCAACTATACCGATATGTAGGCCCACCGCTGTGGGATTCCTTCCGCCGGTATGAGGGCATGACCCAGGCGGAGGCACAGGAAGCGGTGGGGTTTTTCCGGTCGTATTATGAGCGGGCCGGGAAGTTTGAGAATGCGGTCTATCCCGGCATTCCGGCCCTGCTGGAGGGCCTCCGGGCCAGGGGGAAACGTCTGGCAGTGGCGACCTCCAAGCCGGAGCCTCAGGCGGTGGAGATTTTGCAGCACTTTGGGCTGGCCAATTGCTTTTCCTGCATTGCCGGCAGCACTCTGGATGAAAGCCGGTGCACCAAGGCCAGCGTCTTGGCCTACGCCCTGGCGCAGCAGGGGAGGCGGGGGGCAGTGATGGTAGGCGACCGGGAGCACGATGTGTTGGGCGCCCGGGAAAACGGCCTTCCATGCATCGGGGTTCTGTTTGGCTATGGTAGCCGCCAGGAGCTGGAGGCTGCCGGGGCGGACCGGATTGCCCCTACCGTGGATGATTTAAAAACCATGCTGGAGGAATAGATTATGGAGAAAATTGCCAGTTTTACCGTGAATCACCTGGTCTTGGAGCCGGGGGTTTACGTATCCCGAAAAGACAAGATTGGTGCGGAGACGGTGACCACCCTGGACCTGCGCATGACGGCCCCCAACCGGGAGCCGGTGATGAACACGGCGGAGGTCCATACCATCGAGCACCTGGGAGCCACCTTCCTGCGCAATGATCCGGACTGGAAAGACCGGACGGTGTATTTTGGCCCCATGGGTTGCCGCACCGGTTTCTATCTCCTGCTGGCCGGGGATCTGGAGCCCCGGGATGTGGAAGAACTGGTCCGGGCCATGTTCCGGTTCATCCGGGACTATGAGGGGTCGGTACCCGGCGCAGCAGCCCGGGACTGCGGGAACTATCTGGACATGAACCTGCCGATGGCAAAGCTCCTGGCAGGCCGGTATCTGGAGCGGACACTGGAATGCTTGGATGGAATGCACACACAATATCCGGCGGAAAAGGAGAATATATGATGAGAAAATTAGGAATTATAGGAGCCATGAAGGAGGAAGTGGCGCTCTTGCAGGAAAAGCTGGAGCGGCCTGCCGTCACCCGCCGGGCGGGAATGGATTTTTGGGATGGCGTACTTTGCGGCCTGCCGGTGACGGTGGTACAGAGCGGAATCGGGAAGGTCAACGCCGCCCTGTGCGTCCAGGTGCTGGCGGACCTGTACGGCGTGACCCATGTGGTGAACACGGGGGTTGCCGGATCCCTGGATCCGGCGCTGGACATTGGAGATGTGGCCATTTCCTCCGAGGCGATGTATCATGACATCTTTACCGGTCCCCTGGGGGACCCCAGAGGGCAGGTTCCGGGCATGGACGTCAAAGCATTCCCGGCGGACCCGGAGCTGATGGCTCTGACCCAGGGGGCCTGCCAGGTTTTGAACCTCCCGTACCGGGTGGGACGGATTGTCTCCGGAGACCAGTTTATCTGGGAGCGGGCAGTGAAAGAGGACATTTTAAATGCCTGCGGCGGCATCTGTGTGGAGATGGAGGGGGCTGCCATAGCCCATGCCGCCTACCGGAACCAACTGCCGGTGGTGATTGTCCGAGCCATTTCCGACAAGGCGGATGACTCGGCGACCATGGATTATCAGGCATTTGAGGATATGGCCGCCCGGAACAGCGCCCGTCTGACCGAGGCTCTGGCGGCGGCTTTGGCAGAGATTCCAGATTAGAGGAGGGGGTTGCAATGAACCAGGGGAAAAATGAGGATTTGGGCCAGGGAAGTGTGGGGAAGCTGCTGCTGCGGCTGGCCCTGCCGACCATCACCGCTCAGCTGGTGAACGCCCTGTATAACATGGTGGACCGGGTTTATATTGGTCACATCCCTGTGGTGGGGCGGACGGCTCTCACCGGGGTGGGGGTGTGCATGAGCCTCATTATGATCATCTCTGCTTTTGCAGCCCTCACGGCCATGGGTGGGGCTACCCGGGCCTCCATTTTCCTGGGCCGGGGGGACCGGGCGGGAGCGGAGAAAATTCTGGGCAACTGTGTCACCGGTGCGGTGTCGGCTAGCCTGGTGCTGACGGTGGTGTTTCTGCTCTTCAGCCGACCGCTGCTCATGGCCTTCGGGGCCAGTGAGGAGACCATTGGCTACGCCGTGCAGTATATGAGAATTTACGCCCTGGGTACGGTATTTGTGGAGCTGGCCCTGGGACTCAATGCCTTCATCACAGCTCAGGGGTTTGCCTCGGTGGCCATGATCAGCGTACTCATTGGCGCAGTGGCCAATATGATTCTGGATGCGATTTTGATCCCGGGGTTGGGAATGGGAGTGGCGGGGGCTGCTCTGGCGACCATCATCTCCCAGGGGCTTTCCGCCGCTTGGGTGGTCCGGTTCCTTCTGGGGAAGAAAACGGGTCTGCGCATCCGGCGGGAGAATCTGCGGCTGGACTGGAAGCTCTATGGACCCTGCCTGGCCCTGGGCCTGTCTCCCTTCATCATGCAGTCCACAGAGGGCGTGATTTCCGTGTGCTTCAACGCCTCGCTCCAGCGCTATGGCGGGGATCTGGCGGTGGGAGCCATGACCATTCTGGCCAGTGTGATGCAGTTTTCCATGCTGCCCCTCCAGGGCCTGACCCAGGGAGCCCAGCCCATCATCAGTTACAATTTTGGCGCCAAAAACGTCCAGCGGGTGAAACGGGCCTTTCGGCTGCTGCTCATCTGCTGCCTGAGCTATTCCACGCTGCTGTGGCTTCTGGCGATGCTGTGTCCCGGGGTTTTGGCGTCGATTTTTGCCACAGATGAGGCCCTCATTTCTTACAGCGCCTGGGCGATGCGGATTTATATGGCGGCGTCTCTCATCTTTGGGGCCCAAATTGCCTGCCAGCAGACCTTCATTGCCCTGGGCAATGCCAAAACCTCCCTATTTTTGGCGGTGCTGCGGAAGATCATTCTGTTGATTCCGCTGATTTTGCTGCTGCCTCTGCTGTTCCGGACGGGAGAAGAGAAGGCCATGGCCGTGTTCCTGGCGGAGCCGGTGGCCGATACGCTGGCGGTGCTGGCGACGGTGTGTACCTTTGCCATTCAGTTTAAAAAGACCATGAAAGGGCTGGAGGAGGCGGCATGAATCCGGAGAGCTTGATTTTTGATGTGGACGGAACCCTGTGGAATTCTGTGGATCTGGTGGTGCGGGGGTGGAACCTGGCGTTGGAAGAGGCGGGGTTGCCCCCTGCCTGCACCCCGGAGGGGATTCGGCCGCTGTTTGGCAAAACCATGGACGAGATTGCCCTGGCCCTCTTGCCTGGCCTGGAACCGGAAAAACGCCGGGACGTGATGAGCGCCTGTATGGCCTGGGAGGACCGGGTGATGCAGCAAGATCCCTGCGACATTTTCTATCCACGGGTCCGGGAGACTCTGGAGACCCTGTCAGGCCGTCACCGCCTGTATATCGTCAGCAACTGCCAGGTGGGTTATATTGAACTGCTTCTGAAAAAGGGCCGTCTGGGGCGCCTGATCCGGGATCACGCCTGTTTTGGTGAGACAGGGCGGTGCAAGGGGGAGACCATGCGCCTGCTGATGGAGCGCAATGGAATTGCGGAAGCCGCCTATGTGGGCGACACCCAGGGGGATCTGGAGGCCGCCCGTCTGGCGGGGATCCCCTTTGTCTGGGCTGCGTACGGATTCGGCAAACCGGAGGCCTGGGAGGTCAAGATTGACCGCTTCTCCCAGCTGACGGAGTTGTTTTGAGCGTATGGATGTTCGATTGCGAACAGAGAGGGACGCCTCAGGTTCTCCGTAGGATTCTCCTGCCGTCGCCTGTGCGGATAGAAAACCGGTGGCTCTGATTTCTCAAAGCCGCCGGTCTTGGGTGTGACCATGCTGCTGGTACGACGGCTTTTCTTTTGCCGTCGTGGGGCAGATTGGATTCGTATTCAGAACGCGCCTATTTTCTTTCCGCTGTCCGTTGCTCCTGTTCACTTTTCAGCCGCGCTTTCGCTTGCTCTACAGTTTCACCATCTCTTGTGAGGTAGCGGCTCACAAAAGCATCCTCTACTTTGGTGTAGCTTCCAACAACAGCATCTTGGATGTGAGTATAACCGCCGACTACGGCGTCCTCGATTTTTGTAAACGTGTCAACCGCTTTTTTGGAAATTTCTTCTTGTGCCTTTTCTATTTTTGATTTTTTCATCGTGCCTTGTCCTTTCTTCGTGATTCCTCTGTGTATCATGATTCCCCCCAGTGCCAGTACGAACAGATAAACTGCACTTCCCGATAAAATATTCATCATGCGGATCTCCGTCTCACCCATCCCGTCAAAGGAAACGAGCATAGACCGCTGTAAGGTCAAGATAGATGCTGCTGCTTCCGCATAGCCGATGGTTCGGAGCACCATAAGCAGCGGAGCGTGTTTTTTTCGCTGTCTGACTGCCTTGGCAATTGCTGCTGTTAGTTTCGTAAATGAATAGGTCGCAATGGCAATCATCATGATTTTGTCTCGCTTTATGGCGATATTTTGCGACAGGCTGATGTAATTTGCTCCTGCCAAGACGATACTCAAAATGACAAGCAGAACGCCGCACAGTTTCATCACAAAATATTCCCTGTCCTCGGAAGGGGTGGCTCTGTTCTTATATTCACATAAAATAACGGAGGACCGCATGATGCTTAGGATGATATAGTAAGCGCACATTGTAATCAACCATAAAGACTGATTGATTATTCCAAGCGCACCGTGATAGAGGGCATACAGAAGATTGACGCTAAATGTGAACACAGCGAATCGGATCATGCGGAACCGCTGCTCCCGAAGGACCCGTTTCCTAGCGCTGTTTGTTCTGCGCTGCCAATGATCTGCTATCTTGCGTTCACTCATGAATTCCCTTTGTCATGGGAATGAGACAGAGCAGGGCAACAATACCCACCAAGCCGATGCAGATGCCAAGCAGCATGTGATCCCAGACCATGCAGAAGCACATTCCTACCCCCAGCGCCAAAGCGCCCACAACACCCATGACGATGGTGAGGAGCGTTTTGCCCGAAAGCCGAATGGGGGCTTTATGTTCCATCTTCCGCCATACGGCCAGCGTAACCAGGCCAAGTAGAAGTCCCACGCAGCCAAAGACAATCCCTGGCCGGAAGGCGTCCCACTCCGGGATGAGCGCCATGCACATTCCCAGCGCGAACAGTACGCCACTGATCACACCCAATAACATCGCAATCAAACTGCTTTTTTTCATTTCAGGTTCCTCCTATTTCAAGTCAACAGCTGTTCGCTTGTTGCAAAAATAGTATAGTGCCGACGGTGCACAAAAACAATCAACAATACGTGCACAAGTGTCGGTTTAAAGGGGATTTTCATGAATACAAAGAACAACAGGCGCAAACGAGATTCCGTGCAAAAAATGGAACAGGTGTTGATCGAGCTTTTGCAAACCAAGGAGCTGCATCAAATCAGCGTATCCGATCTCTGCAAACGGGCGGGCCTGAACCGGAGCACCTTTTATGCCAATTATGTGGATATATACGAGTTGGCGGATAGGCTGAGGGAAAAGCTGGAGGATGAAGTGGCGGCATTATACCAAAATGAGGTGATGCAAGGCTTTAACTCCAACGATTACTTGAAGCTGTTCCGGCACATTGCACAAAATCAGATATTCTACCGGACTTATTTCAAACTTGGATATGACGAGAAGTATAAAATAACGCTCTATGATTACAAACTTGCAGAAATGCATTTTAAAAATCGGTTTGTTGAATATCATATTGCGTTTTTTAAGAGCGGAATGACAAAAATAATCAAGTTGTGGTTGCAAAACGGCTGCAAAGAGACGCCAGAGGAGATGGCCGAGATCCTGCAGAGCGAATATCGGGGCCGGGAGGAATTTTTCTCGGGATCCGGGACAGAGGCCGGGCGGATGTAGTTGTGTATACTCCCGTCCTCTTGCATGATACTGGAAGTTCTGCTTTGAATTTTGTGGTCTTGCCCATATTAGGGAGTTGGACAGCCGAAATAAAAAACGGCATAGCCAGAAAGGCTATGCCGTAATTTATGTGGCAGGGTGGGATCAGATGGCACGCTCAACCTTGTTGGAACGGAGACATCTTGTACAGACGTATACATGGCGCGGAGTACCGTCGACAATCGCCTTAACGCGCTTCACATTGGGCTTCCACATTCTGTTGGAACGTCTGTGGGAATGGGAGACCTTAATGCCAAAGGTTACGCCCTTGCCGCAAATATCGCACTTAGCCATTAGCTGCACCTCCAATCCATGAGAAAATCGCCGGATGAACCCGGGCGGACACGGCTAATATAATACCAGATGCGGCCCCAAATTGCAAGGGGAAAAAGGGAAAAAAACCAAAATTTTTTAAAATCCGGTTGATATTCCAGGGGCAATTCGCTATAATCGTCTGTGTGAAATTCTGAATGAGGTGACAGTCATGATCGACACCTACAGCGTGCCGCTTACCCAACTGGTACAGGAGTTCCAATTGACCCCCGCTTACCGGTCCAGTGACTATGAAGCCATTCGTGTGACGGTGGAGGACGTCTCCCGGCCTGGGCTGCAGCTGGCGGGATATTTTGACCACTTTGAGCCCATGCGCCTGCAGGTGCTGGGCAATGTGGAGATGAGCTATCTGCGGAAGATCTCCCCGGAGCAGCGGAGCATCATCTTTGACCGGCTGTTCTCCTTCAAAATTCCCGCCCTCATTATTGCCCGCAATATGGACCCGGATGAAACCTGCATGGAAATGGCCAGGAAGCATGACATCACCGTGTTACGCTGCCAGGAGACTACGTCGTATATGGTGTCCAGCCTGATCTCCTTCCTGAAGAGCGCCCTGGCCCCCCGAATCACCCGCCACGGCGTCCTGGTGGATGTGTATGGCGAGGGGCTGCTCCTGGTGGGGGAGAGCGGCATTGGAAAGAGCGAAGCTGCGGTGGAGCTCATCAAGCGGGGCCACCGGCTCATTGCCGACGATGCTGTGGAAATCAAGAGAATTTCCTCCACCAGTCTCATGGGTACGGCGCCGGAATTGATCCGGAACTATATTGAGCTCCGGGGCATCGGCCTCATCAATGTGGCAAAGCTCTTTGGCATGGGCGCCATCAAGGGGGAAAATGTGATTGACCTGGTGATCAACATCGTCCCCTGGAGCAACCACGAGATTTACGACCGCCTGGGGCTGGATGAGCAGTGTATCGACATCCTGGGCGTCAAAGTGCCCCAAATCACCATCCCCATCACCCCCGGCCGAAACCTGGCCGTCATCCTGGAGGCTGCGGCCATGAATAACCGCCAGAAGAAAATGGGCTATAATGCTGCGGTGGAATTCACAGAGCAGATGAACAAGCATTTTGACGAGAGCGTGGGGCAGAATTTTTAATTGATCATCATGAGATCCCGGCGGCAAGGGGAAAAGCCTGCTGCCGGGATATGTTGCGCTTGGGTGATCTGCTACGTTGTAACCGCAAAAATATGACGTTTTGCTTTGCGGTAAGGTTTCCCCTTGAGGGAATGGGATCCAAACTGCAGGGAGGACCGGTGTCTCCTCTTACTGTAGACATTACAAATTCGCCGAACGTAGGATGGAAACACATGGTGTTTCTGCTGGGCGGACACATAGGTCCGCCCCTACGGCAGGTGGTGAGGATGGGCAGAAATGATCCGACATGTTTTGCTATTGAAATTCCAGATTTTTGGAAGAAAAGTGAAGCTATTCTACGAAAATGCGAAGAATCTGTTCATGCACAGTGTTGGGATATCGCGGTAGGGGCGGACCTGTGTGTCCGCTCGTGGTAGGCATTGCAAATTCGGCGAAAAATAGAGGAACGCATACGATGTTTCCATGTAAATCGTGATATTGCGGCAATTTTGTTTCCGCCCATTGACACGGAGCGGAAATTATGTTATCCTGTATCAGTACCAATGGCTGAGACGAAGATTTGCCCCTGTGTAAGACGGTCAGAGAGGGACTTGTATGGTGGAAGAGTCCTACGCCCCTGTGCAGTTGTGGCGCACCCCTTCCGAGCCGCTCTGCTGAACGTTTTTAGTAAGCGGAGACGGGTCCGCCCGTTACAGCGGCAATGAGTGGCAGCGATACTCGCTGCAACCAGGGTGGAACCGTGGAATACGCTTTGTATCCCACCCCTGATTCTTTCAGGGGTGGGTTTTTGTATGCCCGCCCCAATCTAAAAGGAGGGACGCAACCATGTCCGAAGAAAACCTGTACACCTTTGAAAATCCCGAGTATCGCAAGACCTATTGGCACACCTGCTCTCACGTCATGGCCCAGGCCGTGAAGCGCCTGTGGCCGGAGGTGCAGCTGGCCATCGGCCCCTCCATTGCCGAGGGCTGGTACTACGATTTTGACAGCCCCTTCTCCTTCACCCAGGAGCATCTGGACAAGATTGAGGCGGAGATGAAGAAAATCTGCAAAGAGCGGCTGCATCTGGAGCGCAGTGAGAAGCCCCGCCCCGAGGCCATCGCCTATATGGAGGAGAAAAACGAGCCCTACAAGGTGGAGCTCATCCAGGATTTGCCCCAGGACGCCGTCATTTCCTTCTACACCCAGGGGGAATTCACGGACCTGTGCGCCGGTCCCCATCTGGACTCCACCGGCCGGATTAAAGGCAACGCATTGAAGCTCACCCAGTGCTGCGGCGCTTACTGGCGGGGCGATTCCAACCGGAAGATGCTCCAGCGGATTTACGGCATTGCCTTCCCCAAGAAGGAGGAGCTGGACGAGTTCCTCCGCCAGCAAGAGGAGGCCCGGAAGCGGGACCATAACAAGCTGGGCCGGGAGCTGGAGTTCTTCACCACGGTGGACGTCATCGGCCAGGGCCTGCCCATTTTGCTGCCCAAGGGCGCCAAGGTGATCCAAACCCTGCAGCGCTGGGTGGAGGATGAGGAGGAGAAGCGGGGATACCTCCTGACCAAGACCCCTTACATGGCCAAGCGGGAGCTGTACCGGATTTCCGGCCACTGGGACCACTATTTGGATGGCATGTTTGTTCTAGGCGACCCGGATGACGAGACCAAGGACTGCTTTGCACTGCGGCCCATGACCTGTCCATTCCAGTATCAGGTGTTCCTGAACCGTGCCCGGTCTTACCGGGATCTGCCCATGCGGCTGGGTGAGACCTCCACCCTGTTCCGCAACGAGGACTCCGGCGAGATGCACGGCCTCATTCGGGTCCGCCAGTTCACCATTTCCGAGGGCCACCTGATCCTGCGGCCGGAGCAGCTGGAGGAGGAGTTCAAGGGCTGCCTGGAGCTGGCCAAATACTGTCTGGAGACGGTGGGGATGCTGGAGGACTGCACCTTCCGCTTCTCCCAGTGGGACCCCAACAACAAGGAGAAATATATCGGTACGCCGGAGCAGTGGGAGGAGGCCCAGAGCATCATGGGCAAAATCCTGGATGATCTCCAGGTGAATTACACCGTTGGCATCGACGAGGCCGCCTTCTATGGGCCCAAGCTGGACATTCAGTACCGGAATGTCTTTGGGAAAGAGGACACCATCGTCACCATCCAGGTGGATCAGCTCCTGGCGGAGCAGTTCGGCATGGAGTATGTGGACGCAGACGGCAAGAAGAAGCGGCCCTATATCATCCACCGGACCTCCCTGGGTTGCTATGAGCGGACCCTGGCCTACCTCATTGAGAAGTACGCCGGAGCGCTGCCCCTGTGGATGATGCCCACCCAGGTGCGGGTTCTGCCCATCACCGACCGGGCCCATGATTACGCCGAGGGCCTGGTGAGCCAGCTGAAGGCCGCCGGGATCCGGGCAGAGGGCGATTTCCGCTCGGAAAAGCTGGGCTACAAGATTCGGGAGGCCCAGAAGGAGAAGATCCCCTATATGCTGGTCGTGGGGGACAAGGAGGCCGAAAACGGCACCGTGGCTGTCCGCACCCGCTCCGGCGGGGACGAGGGCGTCATGGAGCTACAGGCATTCCTGACCCAGTGCCGCCAGGAGATCGACAGCAAATCCAAGCGGGTATGAGTCCCGACATGTTATAAAATCAGGAGGCAGTGCCATGGAACGGTATCTGTTTGTCATCGACTACCAAAATGACTTTGTGGACGGTGCTTTGGGATTTCCCGGGGCAGAACGGCTGGACGAGGGGATTGCGGAAAAAATTCGGAGCTATGAGCCTGGCCACGTGATTTTTACCCGGGATACCCACGAGGAGAATTATCTGGAGACCCGGGAGGGCAAGCTGCTGCCGGTGCAGCACTGCCTGCGGGGGAGCTCCGGCTGGGCCCTGTATGGAAAGACCGCCCAGGCATTGGCAGACTGTGGGGCCAGGGGCATTGACAAGTCGGCCTTTGGCATCGACTGCGGGGATCCGGCGGTTCTGGCGGTGTTGCCGGAGCGGGCGGACCGGATTGAGCTGGTGGGCCTGGTGTCCAACATCTGCGTGGTGAGCAACGCCGTGGTGCTCCAGAGCCGGTATCCCGAGGCCCGGATTGTGGTGGATGCGGCGCTGACTGCCAGCTTTGATCCCAAGCTCCATGAAGCGGTTCTGAATGTGCTGGAGGGCCTCCAGGTGGAGGTGCTGAACCGGGTATGAAGCGGCTGCTGTATGTAGATTGCTGCATCCGGGGGCAAGCCTCCAGAACTAGGCGTCTGGCAGAGGCGTTTCTGGACGCTCTGCCCCAGGATTGGGTGGTAGAGCCTCTGGAGTTGGCAGCGGAGGGGTTGCAGTACTTTTCCGGCCCCTTCTTCCAGCAGCGGCAGGATCTGCTGGATGCCGGAAACCGGACCCACCCCCGGTTCCGGTATGCCTGGCAATTTGCCCAGGCTGACGCCATTGTTCTGGCAGCGCCTCTGTGGGATCTGAGCTTTCCGGCGCTTCTGAAAGTCTATATTGAAAATGTGAGTGTCGAGGGGATCACCTTCGGCTGCGGCGCCGCAGGCTGCTATGGAATCTGCCGGGCCCAGCGTATGGCCTTCCTCACCACCCGGGGCAGTGTCTATGAGGGCTCCCATTTGGAGATGGGAAGCCGCTACTTGCAGGCCATGGCGGAGTTTTTCGGCATCGGCCGGTACGACTGCGTGGCAGCCGATGGTCTGGATGCCGCCGGACACGACCCGGAGGCCATTCTCCGCACAGCCTGCAAGCAGGCAGCGGAGTTGGCCAGGAAGTTTTAACGTCATATAAACATACCACCCCATAAGGAACAGCGGGCCATGCTGATGAGCACCGAGGGGCGGTTCGCTCCATTTGAGCTGCATTACGCAGAAACCTGTATCATTCCAGAAGCGGCAGGGGCATATCGGATTTTTGCTCCGGATGGGGAGTGGATCCGAACCATCATCGCCTGCGTACGCAGGGAATCGTGAAAGGAGAATTTCCATGAAACATTCCATTCAAACGGTTTATGTGGTCCATCACTCCCACACCGACATCGGCTATACAGATCTGCAGGAGCGGGTCATAGATACCCAGGTGGACTATCTGAGGACGGTACTTTCTCTGATGGAGCAGCCGGAATATGGGGGGTTCCGCTGGAACTGTGAAACCCTGTTCTGCGTGGAGGAGTTTTGGAAGTCTGCAACGGAGGATGAAAAGGCGGCATTTCTCCGCTTGGTGGCGGGGGGAAAGATTAGCCTCTCTGCAAATTACCTGAACTTTAACGATCTGGTGGATTGCTGGGTATACCGGGAGCGGCTGAGCCGCTGGCAGCAGAATTTGAGCCAGGCGGGCGCGGCAATGCGGACGGCCATGATGGCGGACATCAACGGCATTTCTATGGGCTATCGGGACGCTATGCTGGCCGAAGGGGTGGAGTTCCTCTTTGCGAACGTGCACTGCCACCACGGGATGTATCCCCTGTATCAGAATCAGAATGCATTTTGGTGGGAGAATGCCGCCGGGCAGCGGCTGCTGGTTTGGAATGGCGAGCACTATAATCTGGGCAATGTGCTGGGAGTGAAGCCGAACCGTACAGTCAATTTTATGACGCAGAATCATCTGGGCAAGCAGACAGAAGCGGAGGACTCTGTAGCGGCATTCCATCGAAACCTGGAGCAATACCTGAGCCTGTGCGAGGAACATGGCTATGCGTATGATTTTATCGTCACTGCTGTCTCGGGCGTGTTCAGCGATAACGCACCCCCGGAACCGGAAATTTTGCGCACCATAGAGGCGTATAACCAGCGCTATGGCCAGGAGGTACAGGTGCAGATGGTTTCGCTACAAGAGCTGTACGCAGCCATCCGCCCTAAGCTGGAGGATGCTCCGGTGTACCGGGGGGACTGGAACGACTGGTGGGCCAATGGAGTTGGCAGTACGCCTTACGCCGTGAAGCATTACAAGGATGCCCGTCACCGCTATCAGCTCTGTAAGCGGCTGGATGGAGCAGTTGAGCAAAAGTATCCGGAGCTCTATGCCACAGCCCAGGACCATCTGATGCTCTATGCGGAGCACACCTGGGGGCATTCTTCTACCATTACCAATCCCTATGATACCATGGTGCTGAATCTGGATATGCGCAAGAACAGCTATGCCTCCAAAGCACATGAGGCGGCTTCCCGGATGTTGAACCGGATTGCAGCAGAAAAGGGTGATATCCTGCGCTATTACAGCACCCGTGGTAAAATCCAAGTGTGCCATGTGAGTGATCAGGGAGGACAGTGCCTGGTAGAATTTTACATCGAAAGTCCCACCCTGTCTCGGGCGGAAATTCTGGATATGGATGGAACCCCACGGATTTGTCAGGTTTCACCCCATCCACGGGGGAGAAAAATCAGCTTTGTGGATACATTTGCGCCTCATGAAGAGAAGTACTATACGTATCGGGAGCTGCCGGAAGAAAACCAGACGTTGAACAGCCGGAAGTGCTATGTGGGTGCGGAGCGGGTCCGGGACATTGTAAACGACTATGACCCCGTGACGTATCGACTGCCCTATGAATTTGAGAATGCTTGGTTCCATCTGCAATATTGCCCCCATGTGGGTGTGACGGCGCTGGTGGACAAGCGCACCGGCCAAAATTTACTGGGGTTGGGAGAAGCGCCTTTCTTCACACCCCTGTATGAGGTGACGCCGATTACCATAGAGAACCCGGAATTTCCATGCCGGGAGGAGCAGGAACGGCGGATCCTGGGCAGAAATATTCGGGGGAAGCATGCCAGGCTGTATGTTGGGGAACTGGAGGAAGTCTCCTGCGTGGAGCGGGGGAGTGTGTTTACTCAGTTGCGGATGCGCTTCCGTTTGCCAGGTACCGTCCGGGCAGACGTATTTGTAAAGCTGTACGAGGCGATGCCGCGGATTGACTTTCATCTGCAATTGGGGAAGACGATTTCTTCGGACATTGAGAGCGTGTTCCTGCCTTTGAGCTTGCAACTGCCGGATAGCAGCTTGTATCTTCGCAAGGGCAGTGAGGCATTTCGTCCAGGCGTAGACCAGATCCCGGGGACCTGTATGGAGTATTATATGTCTGACGATGGCCTGGCTTATCTGTCGCCCCAGGGAAGCGCTTTGATTGCGACGAGAGATACGCCGCTTCTCTATATGGGGGAAATGAAGCACCATCCCATTCAACTTTGCGATGGGAAAGAAATCCACAACCACCGGCCGGTGTATTCCTGGATTATGAATAACACCTGGGAGACCAACTTTAAACTGGATCTTTCCGGATTCGGTGAATACGGTTACAGTCTGTGGCTCAGCGATGAGACGGAACCGGAACAGGCCATGGACGAATTGAGGGAGCGGTGCTTTGACCCCCATGTGTTGGTGGTGGAACAGTTCTAGTCCATGGGAATTTCATCTGTTGCAAATCTTGATTTCCGTATCCGGCAGTGACCGATTCGACTTTTGGGATCCTCCTGTGTGAGTGCCAATTCAGCTTTGGCGAAAATGGAATAGTTGACAGCGGGACAGAAAGCTTCTATTATAGAGAGATGGGAGCACGGTTGTAGAGGACTGTGTCAAGGTGGGAGAAGGTACGTTGAAAGGGATGGCGCTGTTTTCCAATTGCTGGATTACCTACAGCTATAATGACCTGTCCCGCCTGAGCTAGTGTCGGGCGGGAGGTATCCTAAACAATGGGGAGGCTGTGTGCTGTGAAAAAAATAGTAATTTTGTTTGCCTTAGCCTTATTGTGTGGCTGCAGTGGAGCAAATAGCGAGTTCATTCGTTGCTCTGATCAGGACCTCACCTGTGCCGAGCTGATAACGGAAACTGTGCTTTTTTCCGATTTGGAGCATGCAGCCAAGACAGAAAATACTATCGATTTTGAGAGATCGTCTCAAGGCGTTTCCGAAGTTCAAGTATCTGGTACTCTGGAGGTGTCTGATTTTGAAATAATAAAAGTTGGAACCCAAGTTGCAGAAGTCAAAAAGCTGGACCCAAGCGGAGATTATACATTTATGTATGCCAGTTGGTCCGATTACCCTCAGTGTTCGTATCACTACACGAGGGACGGGTATGAGATTGTGATATTCTATGATAGCGGTTTTTTAGTGACGGATATACTTTATAACAAAATATAGGTCTCTTTTGGCTGCTGAAGTTGCTGCCCCTCTGCCTTGCCGCTGTGTATTGTCACAAATCTCGAAATATCTGTCAAGTTTCCATGTTGGAAGCCAAAAGCGCCCCGGATCCAAGCGCGCTGATCGCAGAGCAATCCGCCTTATGAGGTAGATTTCCTGATCCGGGGGAGCACGATATCATTCCGGAAGAAGTGAATGCGGAAGCCAATACCCAGGCGAAAAGCCTGAAACACAAGCAGCAAGTATGCTGACAGCCGAAGACTTTGCAGGCAGCTATAAGAGCGGAAACATGAATCAAGAACAAATCGGTCAATTCTTAAAAAGGATTGACCGATTTGCTTTCTGAGGCCGGGAGTTACCGGTTATCGCACGTTCCGGACTGAAAATAACTCCCGGTATTCTTGGGGCGACATCTGAAATTCCTTCCGAAAAGTTCGGGCAAAGTGGGAGGTGTCCACACAATGGACCTCGGCGGCGATTTGCGTGCTGGTTAAAGACGTATTTTTCAGAAGCCAGGAGGCTCGGCGCATGCGGATTTGGCGGAGGATTTCTGTAAAGGTATGTCCGGTGCTGGTGCGGATGAGTTGACTCAGATACGGGACGCTGTAGCCGAATTCTTCCGCCAGGGCGTGTAACGTGACGTCCTTTTCGTGCTGATGGATGTACCGAAGGATGGCGTTGATGGGGGCGCCGGCCATGGAATCCGGCTGTTCCTGCTGGGGCTGGAAGTTACGCATCAGAATGACGAACAGGGCGTTTAGGAGGGCCTCCAACAGGATGTGGTTACACTGAGCGCCCATGTGGTATTGACAGTACATTCCGTAAATATAGTTCTGCACCGCCCGATTTGAGCCAGTATGGAATACGATCATGGGGTAGTTGCTGTGGCCGTACAGTGCGTTTCGAAAAAAGTGAGACAAAACCGTGTTTTCTCGGAGAATGGCGCTGCAAATTCGGTCCAGGAGCTCTTTGCGCATGATCACCTCTAGTACGATACAGCTGTCGGAGTGGTTGTAAAGCCGGTGGGGGACTCCGTATTCCAGCAAGCAAAAGTCGCCCTGTTGTAGGGTGTAGGATTGCCCTTTGCAGACGTGGGTGCAGGTTCCGGAAAATACGTAGAAAAATTCAAAGTGATTGTACCGGTACTCCACCGCTGGAAAATACCGGCTCCGTTTCAGCACGGCCACGGAATGCTTTCCAAACAGACCGCTTTCCGTCATAACATAGGGCTCCTCGGTTTGCTGCCCAAAGTTTTGGGCCATCACGCGGTGTAGATGCTGTATGCGGCGCTGCCGTTCCGGTTCCTCGCAGACGTCCAGGTCGGCCTCCATGCGGTAATACTCCCGGCAGTCCAGTTCCTCTTGGCTGAAACGAAAGAGGCGCTGCTGGATGGCGTCGTGGAGGCCGGTTTCGGCGTAATCTACGAACGGCTTGTTTTCTGGCAGGAGCTTCACGCTTGTTTGCCTCCTTTTGCAATCTCTTGAGAATTCTGCTCCCGGTACTGTCTGGGGGAGAGCTGGTATTCCTGCCGAAAGCTCTTGTTGAGATGGGAGGCATCGGCACAGTGGACTTCGGCGGCAATCTGGGAGATGGGGAGGTCGCTCTCCCGCAGGAGCTTTGCGGCCTGCTCCATGCGAAGCTTTCGCAGAAGGCCGGAGAAGGTACGACCGTAGGTGTTTTGCAGGATCCGGTTCACCTGCCGGGGGCTGTAGCCAAATTCTTGGGCAATGGAGGCCAGTGTGACTTCCCGGTCAGGTTCCTGGAGGCTGCTCCAGATGGCGTCCAGGATCGGCCCAGCTTCGGCGGAGTGGTATTCCTGAGATTTGCACCCTGTGATCAGAATGACCATCAAGGCGTTGAGAAGGGCCTCCAGCATCACGGAATGGTGGGGGAGGCGGGCCTGGTATTCGCACAGCATGGCGAGCAGATAGTATTGCACCGCCTGGGTGCCACCAGTCTGGAAAATGACCAGGGGATGGGATGCCACCCCATAGAGCGCGCCCTTGAAATAACGGGTGAGAATATGCTCCTCCTCCAACAGGGAGGCACAGAGTGTCTCCAGCTTTTCCCGATGAATGCTCAGCTCAATTAAAATACATGCGTCTGAATGATTCAGGATCTGGTGCGGGACTCCGTATTCCACCAGGCAAAAATCCCCGTGCTCCAAGTTCTGCGCCTGAATGGGACTGACATACCGGCAATGACCGGCGTGTACATACAGAAGTTCAAAATGATTGTGCCGGTAAGGCACCTGGGGAAAGTAGCGGAATCGTTTGCGCACCTGAATGGGGTCCTGCGGGGTCAAATCTGTCCGCAGGGTCCAGATATCAGGTGTTTGCATCTCAAATAGCTTGTCGGTGATGGCATCGTATTCCCGTAGCCGGTGGGTGCGTTCTGCGTCTGTGCACCGGTCCCGGTGCTGCTCCATCCGAGCGTAGTTCCGAAGCGCCTGCTCCTCCCGGGTCATGCGGGTTAACTCCTGCGAAGTCACGTCCATAAATTCGTCATCGGAGTAATCAATGGCTGCCTGCCTTGTTTCGTACATGTTCGCAATGTGCACCTCCCAATTGAGTTTGCCTGCTCCCATTGTAGCACAAAAAAGCCAGCGGCGGGAGGCGCAGATGAAATTCATACCCAGAATTGTCGGATTGCTTCTATCTTGGGGACTTTTCTTGTGCTAAACTAAGCCCAACCATAAAAAAGGAGGAGACACAACATGAAAAAGACCCTAGTATGGTTCCTGATCCTGGCTATGGCGCTTACGCTGTTCCCTGCCACGGCCGGTGCAGCTGGCACTCCTGACGATGGCGCCAGGGATCTGGCCCTTCTGGAGGAGGAAATGCGTCAGGCGCTGTATGCTGCCAATGACCGGCGATACAGCGAAGACGCGCCGCAAGAGGAGCGCTATGATCCCGATGAGGTGATTCGTGTCATTGTGGAGCTGGAGGCGGCCCCTGCCGTGGAAGCTGCGTCCCTGGGTTCCCTGCAGTCTGCACAAGCTACGGCGCTCCGGGGGCAGGAGTCCACCATACAGGCGGTGAAGCGCCAGCTGAAGCTGGAGCCGGTTCACCGTACCGGATACTTGATGAACACAGTGTCCTATGACATTCGACGGGGAGACGTTGCTGCATTGGAATCTATGCCCGGCGTTGCTTCCGTAACCCAGGCTGTGAAATATCAAGTAGAAATGTTCTCGGCTAAGGAGATGGCCGGCGTGTACGAGGCCTGGCAGCTAGGGCAGACCGGATACACAGGCAAGGGTATGTGTATTGCGATTATTGACACGGGTGTAAACTGGCTGCATCAGGATATGGTACAGAATCCCGATACCGTCAAGTATACCAGAGAGCAGATGGAATCAAAGATTGCCGAGCTGGGCTACGGCAAGTGGTTCTCCGATAAAGTTCCCTTTGGCTACAGCTATATCGGCGGACATACTGAGATTATCAGCAGCGTAGAGCCTCATGGCCACCATGTGGCGGGTATTGCCGCGGCCAACGGAGATGAATCCGAGGGGCGGATTTCCGGTGTTGCCCCTGATGCTCAAATTCTGGCGCTTCAGGTTTTCGATCCGGTTACAGGTGGCGGTGGATACAGCGACGATATTGTCAGCGCCATTGAAGATGCGGTAAAATTGGGCGCCGATGTAGTCAATCTTTCCCTGGGCACCGACTATGGCTTCTACGGCTCTGACCGTTATGTCAGCCGTGCTGTGGACGGCGCAAAAGAAGCGGGTGTCTTTGTGGCTGTTGCCGCAGGCAATGCGGAAATCTCTACTGACGCTGATCCTTCTAACAGAGTAATTGCCAATGACTGGAACCTGACAGATACGGCAAGCGTTGCCGATCCTGCTACCGCAGTGGGAGCCACCAGCGTAGCATCTATACAGGGCGAAGGATTTGTGACCTATCGTTTTTCTGTAACGGCAAATGGGGAAACCAGACAACTGAATTGTGCCAGAATTTCCAGTCCTGCGTTTGATTTCCCGGATGGAGTCGGTTTCGTGGATGGAGGAAGCGGATCTGAGTCCGAGGTTTATTATGGTATGGAAAATGGCGCTGGAAATGTTGTTTTGATTAAATATGATCCGGAGATCGCTGGAGAAGACACCATTAGCGGCTTTTATTACAGGTCATACAATGCGGGTTGTGCAGGCCTTATCATTTACAACGCAGATGGTGATGTGCTTCAGGAAGCTGCATTCAAAACCAGTTCTTACTACAAAATTCCGGTCGCATTTGTCAGCGCAGAAGATGGCGTCTATCTGATGGGGTTGTGTAGCTCCGGTAAAAAGGCAGTCATGACTGCCTATGACAATGCGTATTACTTCGCGACAGAAGACAGGGAAGATATTGCATCCTGCTTTTCATCTTGGGGCCCGACGCCCACTTTGGAAATCAAACCGGAGTTAGCCGCACCTGGTGGCCATATAATGTCAGTGGCAGACAACACGGACTCGTATATGTGGATGTCCGGCACTTCTATGGCAGCCCCGTTTGTATCGGGATCTGCTGCGTTGGTGAAACAGTATATTCAGGAGTCCGGAATGGAGATAAAAGATATTCCGGAATTCATCCGTCAAACGCTTATGAATACTGCTAAGCCGGTGCTGGATTCTGAATCAGATGGAATGGCCTCCGTCCGCCAGGTAGGCGCAGGTATCATTCACCTGGAGAAAGCAGTGCAGAACAAGGTTTTAGCGACCTACAATAGCAAGGCTGCCATTGAACTGCGGGACAACATAGGTAAGGAGACAAAAGGTGAGATTCTCCTGACCAATTACGGAAAAGAGCCTGTTACTTACAAGTTGTCTGCCACAGACGTATATACCGATGTAACCGATGAGGAGACAAATCTGTATCATATTTCTGTGCTGCCCGGTGCAAGGATTGCCTTTGACGGGGATTCTGTGACGGTTCCGGCCAATGGTACGGCCACGTTTTCCTTTACTCTGATCATTGATGATGCACTGGACGGGCACTTTGCTGAGGGCTACATCTGTCTGGATGCTGACTCTGCGCCGGGACTAAGCTTGCCCTTTTTGGGATTTATGGGCGACTGGGACGATGAAACCATCATTGATGCTCCATCTTGGGAGAAGGATACCGTGGTTCCCAAAGTTGAAGACAGATATTTTGGTATTATGCAGTATGGAACCGGACTCATGACCATGACCAACAATGTTGCAGCCATGCTTGGGGAGGTTTACGCCGAAGCGATTCATCCGACTTTCGGATGGACCGTAGGTTTGGGTCACATTGATCCTGATCGCATAGCAATTTCTCCAAATGGAGATGGCTATTTTGATGTGGCCATTCCCTGGTTGGGGCTGCTAAGAAATGCTGAAGAAATCCGTATGGATATACTGGATGAAGACGGCATGGTCATTGCCAGTCCTGGTTCTGCTTATGAACTCCGTAAAATAACTGCCAAGAACTTCTATCAGAAATGTACAGGCGGTAGGCAGATGGCCAACAGCGGACATGCTATCGGCTGGGATGGTACAATCTATGACCAGTCCACCGGAACCTATCAGATTGCACCGGAAGGCAACTACACTGTGCGCTTACAGGCCAGAGTCCGGGAGGGCGGAGACTGGCAGACAGTAACAATGCCTCTGGCTGTTGACCTGACACCTCCGGAACTGACGGATTTCACAATTGCCAGATCTGGAGTAGTCATGACCTTTAGCTTCAAAGCGACAGATGAGATCGGGATTTTTGATGAATTTGAACTGGCGGTTAATAATAAGGTTTTTGGAGGAACCCTGTCCCGTGCAACCTATGATGAAGAAAGCGGTCTGTATACGATGAAGGTCTACGCATATGGTGCGGGAATCACAGAGGGAGAACCTGTTTACACTGCGCTGATGATCAGCGATTCGGCGGGCAATACCTCGGTAGCCTATGCGACCATCGACCCATTGGAGGATCAGCCGGAATACGGATTCACCAATATGTCTTTGGATAAGACTACATACGTCTATGCCAAGGCCAATACCACCTATTTTAGGGCCCTTGGATTTGCTCCGAAGGGCAGCAAGGTAACCTTCAATGGACAAGAGGCTGTGTTCAACGGGGAGAATTTTTCCATTGTTCTTCCCTTGGCTTACGGAGATAATGTTTTTGATGTTGTAATTCAGGATACAGAAGAAAACATCCTGTATTCCGGACAGGCTACCATTTGTGCTACAAACTTTGTATCTATGTTCTCAGCACCGATACCTGGCGATGGTTTTAGCGGAACGAATGTGATTTCCGGTTGGACTCTGGCGCTGGACGAAGATTATGCGGATGGTACGGAAGTTCCGATTCGTATGCGGATTGCTGACCCTGAGAATATGACGGTCACCTGTAATGGCAAGCAGATAAAGCCCAATGAGGAAGGGTATATTGATTTCAATGTAACCTTGTCTGGAGGGGAAGCAGTCTATTCTATCATCGTGACAAATCCTGCCGGATATTACCATTTTGTGGAGGGGACGGTATGGAACCGGTCTGTGGCATTGGCCAGCGGCGCCGACTTGACGCCTGTTTACACGCCCCAACTTTGGTATACCGATGGGTTTGCGGGTGTAACTTCGGATATGCTTCGAGAGGATGGAACGTTCCGACTTCGCGGCCACTTGTTTAATCCGGTGGACAAGCTGACAGTTCACGGACAGGAGGCTACGGTGAACGTCGATGACTTGACTTGGTACTGCGATGTAGCTTTGGAACCTGGTATCAATGCTGTACCAATCCTGGCGGAAAAAGACGGGAAAAGCTATCCATGCATCAGCCAGAAGATTCTATACGAAACCGGCGGACCGGAGTTGAACCTGAATTTGCCGGAGGAGTACCACGGAAAATATTACGTTAGCTCGCCGGATTACCTGCTGGAGGGAACTGTAAGTACCTATCTGGATGACGCGCAGGTATACGTCAACGACACACATGTTTTTGGTTCCACAAATTTTGCCCATGGCTTTGGAGAGAGCAAAATTGCCCGGGTGTTCTCGCAGAATCTGAATCTGATGCCCGGTGACAACTACTTTACGATCAGAGCCTATAACTATTTCGGCCTCAGCACAGAGGTTACAATTGACCTGTTTTATGGTGAGAAACCGACCTGCACACATGAAAAAACAATCGTGAAGAATGCTAGGGAAGCCACCTGCACAGAAGAGGGCTACACCGGCGATGAGGTCTGCGCGGACTGCGGTGAGACCGTACAAGCAGGTAGTGTTATTCCGGCTATGGGCCATAAAGCTGAGTTAAGGAATGCCAAGGCAGCCACCTGTACGGAGGACGGCTATACCGGCGATGAGGTCTGCACCATCTGCGGCGAAATCGTGAAACAGGGGGAGATCATCCCCGCCCATTGTCCCAGCAAGGCCTTCGTCGATCTGAATACCGGCTGCTGGTACCACGAGTACACCGATTACGTCATTGCCAAGGGCCTCATGAATGGCATGGACAAGACCCACTTTGCCCCGGAGGGGAACCTTACCCGGGGTATGCTGGTGACCACTTTGTACCGCCTGGCGGGCGAGCCGGAGGTCACGGAGCCTGCTACCTTCACTGATGTAGCCCAGGGCCGGTACTACACCGACGCCGTGGCCTGGGCGGAGGATCTGGGCATTGCCAAGGGCATGACCGCCACCGCCTTCCAGCCCGAGGGAACCGTCACCCGCCAGCAGGCAGCCACCTTCCTGTACCGGTATGTCACCGAATACCTGGAACAGGAAGCTGTCGAGGGTGCAGACCTGAAGGCCTTTACAGACGGCGACAAGGTGCAGGATTACGCCAAGACCGCCATGGCCTGGGCCGTGGCAGAGGGCTTCTTCGAGGGCTACGGAGACGGCGCCCTCCGTCCCAGAGCCAGCCTGACCCGGGCCCAGATGGCCAAGCTTCTCACCATCCTGGACCAGGACTTCTGATTTTTTCCTGTTACATCCTTTCTGTTTCAAACGCCCCCAGCTTCGGCTGCGGGGCGTTTGACTGGGCGGCCCCCTGTGTGCCGCTGTGTGGGGCTTTCTGCCGCCTGAGAAAATATTTCAAGTAGAAAAAGACCGTTCTGTGTGGGAAGCAGCCCATACAAAACGGTCTTTTTTAGTGTTGCAAAGGACAACACAGCACGAACAAATCGCCCAACATGACAATTTTGACAGCGCTTCGTTCGTATAACAATGTTTGGTGGAGCTGAGCCGGAATCTGGATGAGGCCGACTATCAGGACACGGACAGCGATGGCGTCCGGGAGTTGCCGGATGGCAGCCCGATGGATGTGAAGATTGCGCTCCAGTCCGGCAACGAAACCTATCAGAGGATTGCTGAAATCCTCACCAACCATTTGGCGGAGGTGGGCATACGGGTATCTGTGGATGAGGAAACCATCTCCAAAAGCGACTATACCAATCAACTCCGGAACGACGGTGTCTATGAAATTTACATTGGCCAGACCACCACGGGCTGTGCTCAGTGGACCGGTGTTGTGAACTATGTGGCGGACATCATGTCCAACAAAAAGTGGGGCCCTATGGGGATCCGGACGATCTTGCGGCGTACGATGGGATGCTTTACGCTACCTCTTATGAAAGGCAATGGTCAGCAGTTTGATACGATAGCAAGCCCCCCTCTTCCGGCCCGCGCCGGTGGAGGGGGTGCTTGCAGCCGGAATTCAACATTTTTTTCATTGCATCCCCCGGGGGGGCTTGCGAAGGACAGGGTGATGAGATAGTATGACAGGCGTATAAGTCCCCAGGCACAGGAGGAGAAGCATATGACCATACTGGAGCAGTTGAAACAGACTTGGGTTTCCGGTCAGACCAATACACCGGTGCTTCAGCAGCAGATATGGGACCGTGCAGCAGAGCGCTATGGTGGGCTGCCCATTCCCGATTTTGAGACCGATGCGTTTCTCCGGGAACTGGATCGTGCCATTTTCCTGGACAAAACCATGCGAATCCTGGATATCGGCTGCGGCTCCGGGGTATATTCCATGGCCCTGGCGCCCCGTGTGGCACAGGCAGTTGGGGTGGACATCTCTCCCAACATGATTGCCTGTGCCAATGATCGCAGCCAAACGCTCGGCCTGGATAACACCCAGTTTCAATGCTTGGACTGGGCCGGTGCGGACATCGACGCGCTTGGTTTCCGGGGAGGGTTTGATGTAGTGTTTGCCCACATGACCCCGGCTGTGGCGGATTACAACACCTTCGAGAAGCTATGTGCCTGTTCCCGGGGCTTGTGCCTCATGGAAAAGCCTGCACGCCGGCGTGATATGGTTCAGGACGAGGCGTTCCGCCTGGTGGGTATTGATTCCAGAGAGGGGCAGGACGGCATTTTACAGGCCTTTACCTACCTGTGGTGCATGGGCTGTTGCCCGCAGCTGTCCTACCACGATGAAGTGTGGGATACCCGGAGAACCACGGAAGACATGGTGGCCTGGTGTACAAATCGGGCCAAACTGCACAAATCCCTCACCGAGGCCCAAGAGAAATCCATCCGGGATTATGTGGAGCGGCAGGCAACCGGCGGTATGGTGCTCGAACGCACCTCCACAACCCGGGTGACCATGCTCTGGCGTCTCTCTACATACCAGAAATAATATGGTTTATTCATATCATTTTATTACTAATTTTATTCAAGAAAGGTGAAGTAACGTGAAAAAACACACCCGCCTGCTGCCGCTGCTTCTGGCAGCTTTTCTGACCGTTGGCCTTTGTGCCTGCGCCGGGGAGAAAACTACCCCGGAGGCCACCATTCCCACCGCCCAGAGCGCCGCCACAACGCTCCCCACTGAGGCTGCTCCGGAGACTACCCCGGCAACCACGCCGGAAACCAGAATGATTGTGGACGGCAATGGCCGGGAAGTGGAAATCCCTTACACGGTGGAGAGCATCGTCTGCGTGGGCGTTGGCGCGCTGCGCTATACCTGCTATATGCAGGGACAGGATCTGGTCGTTGGTGTGGAGGACTATGAGACCAAAGCCGGTATGTCCAGGTTGTACAATTATGTAAATTTCGACCGGTTCGGTTCCCTGCCTGTTACCGGCACCAACGGCGAGCCCTTTGTGGAGGAGATCATCAACGTTGGCCCTCAAGTCATTGTCATGTCCTCCTACGCCTCCGTTGACCCCAACGAGCTTCAGAGCAAAACCGGCATCCCTGTGGTGATGGTGCCCGGCAGCGACACCACCCTGGATGACAAGGCCTATGAGACCATCCGCATTCTGGGAGAGCTCTATGGCAAGGAAGACCGGGCGGAGGAGCTGACTGTGTATCTCCACGGCATTGAGAAAGACCTGGCCCAGCGGGTGGAGGGTATCCCGGAGGAGGACAAGCCTACGGCTTATGTCTGCGGCGTATCTTTCAAAGGCGCCCACGGGTTTGAAGGCACCGAGGCTTTTTACGGCCCCTTTGAGCTCATCCAGGCCAACAACCTGGCCAACACCACCGGCCAGACCGGCGCCTTTGACATTGACCTTGAGCAGGTGCTGCAGTGGGATCCGCAGTTCATCTTTGTGGACTTCAACGGCATGAGCCTGATCAACGAGGACTATGCGGCCAATCCCGACTTCTACAACAGCCTCACTGCCGTACAGGAGGGCCGGGTGTACTCCCAGATTTCCTTCCGTTCCAGCGCCTCTAATTTGGAAACCGCCCTGGCAGACGCCTACTATGCCGCCACCATCCTTTACCCGGAGCAGTTCGCAGATGTGGAAATCGAGGCCAAGACTGGAGAGATTTTTGAAACGCTGCTGGGCTCCAACCCCTACAACGACCTGAAGGAATCCGGATATGAATTCAAAGCTGTCACCATTGGCGAATAAGGGCTACGACCCTGCCTACCGCCGCAATCAAATCCGCAGTACCGGCTTTTTGGCTGGATTGTTTTTCCTGCTGGTGGTAGCATTCCTGCTGTCCCTGCGGGCGGGTTCCTACAATACTCCGTTGTCCCAACTGATTCGGGGTGTGTTCGGAAAGGCGGCCGACGAGAAAATCAATCTGGTGGTGCGGAATAACCGCCTGCCCCGAATCTGCACTGCCATTGTCTCCGGCGCAGGATTGGGCGTCACCGGTTGCGTGTTCCAGGCGGTGCTGCGCAATCCTCTGGCCTCCGCCTCCACCCTGGGCGTGTCCCAGGGGGCCAGCTTCGGCGCTGCCTTCGCCATCATTGTGCTGAACCTGGGAGCCGTTGGAGGACTGGGGGGCATGGCCATTCCTTTGTGTGCCTTTGTGGGCAGTATGGCGGTGGCCTTGGTGATTCTGGGCCTGAGCCGGTTCCGGCAGGTGTCCGCCGAGGGTATCGTTCTTGCCGGTGTGGCCATCAGCTCTATGTTTACAGGGGCCACCACCCTCATGCAGTATTTTGCCGATGAGATTCAGCTGAATACCCTGGTATTCTGGACGTTTGGCAACCTGGGCAATACCACCTGGGCGGATGTGGGGAAAATGACTGGGGTACTTTTGTGTGTCTGCGTCTACTTTTTTCTTCACCGGTGGGACTTCAACGCCCTGCTCAGCGGCGAGGAGACTGCCACCAGCCTGGGTATCAACGTGAAGCGGCTGACCATGGTGAATATCCTTTTGTGCTGCCTCACCGCCTCGGTGATTGTGTCCTACATCGGCCTCATCAACTTCATCGGTCTGGTGGCCCCCCACATCGTCCGGCTGGTGGTGGGCAACAACCACGTCTATCTCCTGCCCAGCTCCGCCATGGCCGGGGCGCTGCTGCTGCTCCTGGGCGATCTGTTTGCCCGGGTGGTGATCAGCCCGGTGATTCTGCCCATCGGCGCCATTACCTCCTTCCTGGGAGGGCCGCTGTTTTTGTATCTCCTGTTCAAGGGAGGGAAAAAGGAATGCTGACGGTGGAGCATCTCAGCTACCGCTATCGGAGCGGCCCCCAGGTGCTGCGGGACGTGGGCTTTTCCCTGGAGGACGGGCAGTTCATGGCCATTCTGGGGAACAACGGTGTGGGAAAGAGCACTATGCTGAAGTGCTTTAACAGAATCCTCACTCCAGACAGCGGCTCGGTGCAGGCAGATGGCGAGGAACTGCTCCGGCTGCCCGGCCGGGAAATTGCCAAGCGCATGGCCTTTGTGGCTCAGAGCGTTCCCGCCACCCAGATGACCGTCCACGACATGGTGATGCTGGGCCGCAGGCCCTATATGAAGTGGGGCTTTACGGAGGAGGACCACAAAATTGTCCACGAGGCCATCGACCAGTTGGGGGTGTCCCATCTCCGGGGCCGGTTCCTTAGCCAGCTCTCCGGAGGGGAGCGGCAGAAGGTGATGCTGGCCCGGGCCCTGGCCCAGCAGCCGAAAATCCTCCTGCTGGATGAGCCCACCAGCAGCCTGGACATTCAGAATCAGTATCAGGTGCTCCGGATTGTCCGGGATATCTGTCACGACCAGGGCATTACTGCCATTGTGGTGATTCACGACCTGAATCTGGCCCTGCGGTTCTGCGACCGGTTTCTGCTGCTGCGCCAGGGGCAGGTGTACCGCTGGGGTGGCCGGGAGATTCTGGACCGCCAGGCCCTGTGGGAGGTTTACGGCGTCCGTGCCCAAGTGGCGGAGGTAAACGGCCAGAGCATCGTTCTAATGGACGAATAGAAAGGAGCAGACATATGAACAAGATTTTGGATGAAAATAAGGCGCTGTGGAACAAGGCTGTGGCCTTTCACGGCCACGCCTGCGGGGGACTCACCATTGGCTACAAGGCCTCCCTTTACGCCATGGAGCTGCTGGAGCTGACTTTCTCCGGAGACGAGGAGGTAGTGTGTGTCGCCGAGAACGACGCCTGCGGGGTGGATGCCATTCAGGCGCTGCTGGGGTGCTCGGTTGGCAAGGGAAATCTGCTGTTTCACATGCGGGGCAAGCAGGCCTTTTCCTTCTACAACCGCAGGACCGGAAAATCCGTCCGCCTGGTGCTGAAGCAGAGGCCCCAGGGCATGACCCGACAGGAATCCTTCGACTATTATCAGGGCCTTGTGCCGGAGGATATGTTCGATGTGAAGGAAACCTCCATCCGTCTTCCTGAAAGAGCCAGACTCTTTGACTCCTACACCTGCGACTGCTGCGGCGAGACCACCGGCGCCAACTGGATTCGCCTGGTGGGAGACAAAAAGCTGTGTCTGGACTGCTGCGGGAGCTATGACCGGTTCTAGGTGTAATCATTTCTGCAATGCAACGCCCTCTCCACTTGCATAAGAACGGGGAGGGCACTTATTATAATAAGAGAAGCCTTCTTTTGGGACTTCAGGAGGTTCTGTTTTGGTACTTCTGGAATTACCGTCGTCCGGCTGGGGCGCGGGAACCGCTTTGGTTGTGAATTGCTTGACATGAATGACGGACGGACGGCCCAGACCCTGCCGGACACGCTTGATGAGACCGATGCCGATGTCCAGTTCCGCTTCATCTGACGGGTAGTAGATGTACACCCGACTTTCTTCATCATACCAGCCGTTTTTTGCGGAAAGCCCCATCCGGTCAAGCAGGAGGCCGTAAAGCAGCTGGGCGTCTGTGGAGAGATTCTTGAACTGCGCAGCCTGTCTTGCAATTTATAAAAGTGTATAATTTTCGAAAAAATTTCTTGACACATAGTGGCTGAATATGTTAATATTGCTATATACCAAGCGGCGTTAAATCTAAATTTGGAAGACTATCTTCCAAGGAGGGGATTCCAATGGTTTGTGAGTCGGAGCGCCAGATGCAGTAGGCTCAATTGGGGCGTTAGGCGTATTGCTTTCTGGTAATAAACACATGGGTCGTATTCGCTTTGAGGTGGCTGGTAGCTTCTAAAACTGTAATGGAAATGGCATATATATGAGGCTATGCCCCGCAACTGTGTGCTAATTGCAGCTGAGCCAATAAATAATTAGCGGTAATTATTAAAATGGAGGATAAAATGAAAATAATTAAAAAATTGATTTCTACAGTCCTTGCACTTGCAATTGTCTTTACGTTCTCTTCTGTTGCTTTTGCTGTAGAGAAGGAGAGTGTGGAGCCGCTGGCAACTTGCAACCACACGTGGAACGCAGGTTACACAGAGTACATTGAAAATGCAAGCATAAACGCGACAAGTACAACTTGTCAGCGCCGTGCAGTTACCACCAAAACTTGTACAAAATGTGGCCAAACAACAGTTACTTATAGCTATACTAATCCAATGCCCCACAGTAATTATAATTTAAATGCGACATGCAACGGATATCAGCAGACTCTCACATACAAATGTCGTTATTGCGAAACCATTACCAAGAAAACCCAAAAGTGTCCCGGCGCCGGTCATAGTGGATTATGTCCCTATCTCCCCTTCTGATTTTTAATGCTAAACTGGCCTCTGCCCTCGGTAAGGGGACAGAGGCCAGTCCTATGAAAGAAAGCGAGGTTTTTTGTGGGCATTATCGTGAAGCTATTCAAACACACGCCAATCTATTCCATACTTTTGGTCTGCCTGCTTGCTGTGGGTATTGCGTTTTCCTCCATTGGCTTTTCCTTTTATCAATCCGCAAGGCAGCAGCAAGCGGAAGTCTATGGGAGTTATACCACGGCGGCAATTCCTTTTAACGAGGAGGCTCCGGGTTTTATGCCCGTTGAAACAGGAAAATTCAAATGGGAAGCGGTTAGCCTTGAACAACTGCTACAGGATGCACCGGTGCGTTATAAGCTGGATCGTCGGGTTTGTCTTGGCGCCGTCGTTGCGGATATGGCCAGTTGGACGCCGGCTGCAAATATGCTGAGCTACACACCGGAAGCAGATTGTCCCTACGCAGCGTCTGTGTTTGCTGTACGGTGCGACAGTGTGCAGACCGATGCGGAGGAATCCTATGCGGAAACCTACGATCAGGATGGCAATTTACTCAGTACGGAAGCAATTACCAGCACCCGGTATCATGGTTCGTTTTCTGTCTTAGAAACAATCTGCTTTATGGATCGAGGCGTTTCCATGCCTGAATTTGTAGATCCTGAAACAGGAAGCTCTCATTCGGTCGGTTTACCGCCGGAATTGCTGGAGATAGATACAGAGTTAGTCAACCGGGATGGCACACCCGCTTTTGAGGAAGGAAAAACCTATCTGATCCGCGGGGACTGTACGCTCAACACGAGCGGTACAAAAACGGGATATTTTTTCCTGAGAAACGGCGCCGCCAGCACGGGTATGGAAGAATGCATTGTAGACGGAAGGCGATCTATGGTGCTTTCTGAGGAGACGCTCCCTCTGTACACGGAATTTACCGGCAGTGTGGATGATTTTTTAGCCAGCGAGGAAGGGACCTCCTGGCGGGATACCATCATCCCGGCAGTAGAGCAGAATTATCACGCCGCAAAGCTGATGCTTTCTGATAACGTGAGCAGTATGTACTGGTTCAATACCGGTGAGGCGTCCATTCTGGAGGGACGGCTTTTTACCGACGACGAATATCAAACCGGTCAGGCTGTTTGTCTTGTCAGCGCCGACTATGCGGAGCGCAATGGCTTATCTGTGGGCGATACGCTGACTATGGAATTGTTCCATCCTCGTATCGACTCTATGCGTTCCGGCGGAGGTGAAACAGACGCTACCTGTATGTTGATGGATCCCTGCTTGCCCAATAACAGCTTGGAGCTTCAGAAGATATACACCATTGTTGGTATTTACACCGCCCCTGCGCTTGCAAGCGGAGCCTATGCCTTCGGACCGGATACCATTCTTGCTCCCAAAGCCTCTGTTCCCGGCGCCGCAGACTTTGAGGACGACGGTACATACATTCCACTTCTGAATTCTGCCATGATTCCAAACGGAACCCAGGAAAAGCTAAACGCTTTCCTGGAAGAGAAGGGCTTTGGCGGAAGTCTGCTGTTTTTCGACCAGGGATATACACAGGCCAGCTCCGCAGTTTCTGCACTGATGAGCAACGCCCTGCGGCTATTTGTGGCAGGCAGTGCATTTTGGGCAATCACTACTGGTTTGTTCCTGTTTCTCTGCCTATATAAAATGGGGCCAACGATGCGTTCCCTCCGCCGCATGGGCGTGAGCAGTAAAGCATGTTGGTATGAAATACAAGCGGCTATGCTGCCAATGGTATTGGGAGCCGTGCTTTTGGGTGCAGCTTTCAGCGTACTGTCCTTTCAACAGGTTGGACAAATGCTGCTGTCCATCCAAATGGATCTGCCCTTAGGCACCATTCTGGTAGATGCGGTAAGCAAACTTGTCATTTTGCTGCTTTTGGAGGGACTTTGCGCATGGCGCCTCACCAAAGCGAACCTGATGCAAAAAGGGAAACGAGGGAAAACGGCATGAAGCAAGCGAATGCATACGCCCTGCCTGTTCTTATGCTGAAGACGCTGCTGCGCAGAAAGATAAGCAGTGTGATATTAACTGCGGCAATCCTCATAGCTACGCTGGCGAGCGTGATCCTGTGCGGTTTACGGATTAGACAGGAGACGGCTATCACAGAAATGATAAAAAACACACAAATTCGCTGCACTGTCACCAACGCGAAAGGCAGCGGTGTGGACGATTTAAACGTAGGTTCCTTCTATGTAGATATGCTTACGGGACTGCGGCACAGCCGAGGATGCTTTTTAGACGAATATGTGGAGGATGTACAGGCGTTGGCCGTTGAGAAGCTGGCGCAGCCGGCAGGGGCTGAAATCCGCCGGATTTATACACAAACTTCCGACCCGGATTTGCAGGCAATCAACAGGGGAACGGTTGTATTTTACGACGATTGGTCCGACGAGTGCCTGATGGGAAGTGCGGTTGTGTGTCTTGTCACAGAAGATTTGTTTCAAGAAACGCGCAGTGACAGCAGCGGAAAATCCTATATTACAATTGCCCGACAAAATGGGGTGGAAATAACCCTTCAGGTGATTGGTACAGTTGCAGGGCAGATGTCCCGACGTGTTTACTGTCCGTTTTATACAAGTCTGCACAATGGAGAATCCGAGACATTCCAATTGGCAAGCTGTTCCTTTACCATCCGCAGCAATCAGATTTTAGAGGAAAGCAAGCAAAAGCTGTATGAATATTTTGTTCACCCAGTTTCCACTGCATCGAACAGCTACATGACAGCGGGACTTTTGGTGCACGACGAAATTTATTTGCGATCATTGGGAGAACTGCAAAATAATTTGGCTGTCTTACAGGTAATTCTCCCTACCTTAGTTGCAATTACCGGTTGCGTAGGCTTCCTATCTGCTTATTTAACCAATCGAAGGCGGAAAAAGGAGTTTGCGGTGATGCGATGTATCGGGATCAAGAGGAGCGGCGTTTTTCTCCAGATTTTTTTAGAACAGGGTTTTTTAGCTGTGTGTGGCTGTGGCCTGGGTATCCTTTTGGGTTTATTATTGGGAGAAGCGTTTTTCCCAGGCACGTTCTTTCTGATCGCGATTTGCTTGGTAGTTGATTTGCTGGGAGCGGTTGTAGCTGCCTTGCAGATCAGTCGTGTGAGTGTCATGAAGTTGATGAAGATGGAGGAATGATGTATGAAGTACCTGCAAGCAAATGAGGTAGCCTATACCTACCGAAATAAATACCAAACTGTACATGCCTTGCGCGGTGTCAGCGCAGATTTCATGCCAGGAAAAATGTACGCTATCATCGGTTCCTCCGGCAGCGGCAAAACTACATTTTTGTCTTTGCTGGCGGGGCTGGATGTGCCGTCGGCCGGTAGCATTACCTGGAATGGGGAAGCGACTGCCCAGCTTGACCGGGATGCCTACCGGCTGGAACATGTCTCGGTGATCTATCAGAACTTCAACCTGTTTTCTCACTTGACTGCGCTGGAAAACGCTGCTTATCCCCTGTATGTCCGAAAAACGGCGAGAAAAGAAGCGGATATGCTGGCCCAGGAAAAGCTGTTGGCTGTAGGTCTGGAGGAGGAGCAGCTTGGGCGCTTTCCGAACATGCTCTCAGGAGGAGAGCAGCAGCGGGTGGCCATCGCCCGTGCTTTGGCGGCAGGCAGCGAAATCATTCTGGCCGATGAGCCAACCGGCAACCTGGACAGCGAGAACAGCCGCAACATTGTGGAAATTTTGCAAAAACTTGCCTACGAGGAAAACCGCTGCGTCATTATCGTTACCCATGATCCTGCGGTTGCGGAAGCTGCGGATACGGTACTGCATATGCAAGACGGCAAGCTGGCTATGTAGACGTCAATGCAGGAAAAGAATGGATGAGAGTTCCCAACCATACATAAACATCCCCCTCTTTTGCATTGCGCGGAAGAGGGGGAATCACTTGCATTCTGAGTTATTTTCCACGTAGCACCAGGGTCTGGCAACAGATGCAAAGCTGCCGCTCCCAGTAATGACTACGGGATTCAGGCTGCCGCTGGTGCAGCGGATGATCAGTAGATTGCCGTTGTTGTCCCGGCCTCCCATTGCGCGGGAATACCGGGATTGCAGCGCCACATTCTCAGAAATGTGAGGAACAGGTGGTTCCCAGGGCAACAGCATTTACTTTTTGAAAAGACGAGTAGATATGCTATAATAAGCTGGGGCGATGAAGGTGGAGATTCAGAAATTGCTGGAAGGAATCAGACAGTAGAGGATCTCCGGCGCAGTTGGGGGAATTTGCGGCACAAATTAGAGGATATTTTTGTAATCTGGCTGCGATCTGTACGGGCAAGGATTTCGAGGTATGGAGCTGTTTGGACAAGAGCGAGAGGAGTGGCTACACACGTTTTTAGAACTGCCCAATTGTTGATTCTTTGTATTATTTTGACAATTTGACATGTCTTAATAGGTGAAAGCCGTAAGAAACAGCCAATTACGAAAGGGAGGAAAAACACAATGAAAGGAATTCTTATGAAACGCTATACAGTAGCATTTACAATGCTGCTTACCTTTGCACTGCTGTTTGGCCTAGCCGCTTGCCAGCAAAATGAGGCTGTAAGTCCTGCAACCGATGGAGTGACGGAATCGGCTCCGTCCTCAGAGCAAACAACTGTACCGGAGATCACTGATTCTGAACCGACGGCATTCACTGTTACCCCAGATTTTGAAGTGCGCCGGGAGCCAGAGGAAATCTCCTTATATCCCTTTACCGCAGAAGAATTGGACGCCGCCCTGAAAACTGTGCAGGAGTATCTGGACGATGTTTTCAAGGAACTTGGTGTGCTGACTTACGAGGTGGAATGCATTGCCTACGACCCCATCATGACGGATGTCCATGTCCGGCAGCGCATGGTTGGCACTCCTGTGGATGGTTGGGCAGAGAGTGACTATTACGAACGTCAAATGAGCTTTGCTGTCACCTACAGCGATGCCTATAACCACGAGAAATCCAATGTCATCAGCGTCAGCCTGAGCCGGAAGAATGCCCAGTCTCCTTGGGAATTTCAGGCCAGCGGCGTATCGGTGGAACAATACTCAAGCCAAGCCATGAGCGCCGGGGAACTGAAAAATATCACAGACGTCAGTGGACGGGTGCTGGCTGGATATGAGGCAGGCGATGATGGATACTGGCTCTATCTGTGCGATGACAACACAGGCAAGACCCAGTTGATTCAAAAAGCCTGCAATTTGCAGACCACAAAACCGGAAACATTAGAACCGGATCCAACTGTCCCGATTCCCACAGAGCCTCCTATCCAAAATTCCGTTCCCTTGGCGGTGTGGGATGAATCCACTTACCAGGTAGGTTCTCCTGTCAGCCCCCAGCCGGGAGATACTGGGGGCAGCTGGAACCCCTCCTTAGCGGACGCATACCCGTCGGATGGAGACTGTTCTGCCATGCAGCTGCTGGAAAAATGGATGGCTGTGGAAGGGCTGACCATGGAGGATTTGGACGAACGTGGATGCCAGCAGCTGGTATTGGTCGTAGCCCGTGAGACGGACGGCGTTCAGACCTACACAATCTGTTATCAGAAACAGGCAGACGGTTCTTGGGATTCTGTCAATGGATTAACCTGGATGCAGGGCTGGACGGGGAGCAACGGTATTATGCACGGCCGCAAGCGCAACAGCGATACCTCTCCCGCCGGGCTTTGGTCCTTGGGTTTGGCGTTTGGAAATTCACAGAAGCCGGCAGGGCTGAAAATGCCCTGGCGGGATGTGACGCCAAATACAGACTGGGTATGCGATGCGGATTCCATTTATTTTAATACATGGCAGGAACGCGACGATCCCACAGTGACGGAAGCCTGGAGCGATGATGTGGAGCATCTGGAAGACTATCCAAACGCCTATGCCTACGCCTGCGTGATCCGCTTCAACACGCCGCCCTATACCATCCCTGAACGGGGCTGCGCCATTTTCTTCCATTGCAGTAAGGGCGCCACCGGTGGCTGCATCGGATTGCCAGAAACGGATATGGTAAATACACTGCTGTGGATGGATACAAGGTTGAATCCTTACATTCTGATTACCGGCTATCAGAAGGAGGTAAATTAGGAGAAATTGTAGATAGAACAAGGGGCCTTCGAACGGAAATGCGGAGAATATAAAATCCGGTTTGACTGGGCAGGAGCTTGCATCCCTTCATGAAGTTGCGGAATTTGGGCCGCTGCCTTTTACAGTCGGAGAATCTCAGCGGACAAATACCTATGTGAATTTTGAACGTAAAATCGCCATAAAAATGGGAACTGTTTAGTAGTAGATGTACACCCGATTTTGTTCATCATGCCAGCCGTTTTTTGCGGAAAGTCCCATCCGGTCAAGCAGGAGGCCGTAAAGCAGCTGGGCGTCTGTGGAGAGATTCTTGAACTGCGCGCCTGTCACCAGCAGACGGGGGGATGCGGTAGTAGCTGAATTGCTCGGATTCTTCGCCGTAGAAGTAAGAAAAGGAAACTGCTTGCTCCAAATGGCACACCTCCTGAAAATGGGTACAAAAAAAGAGGCGTCCCGTAAGAATGCCTCTGAAACGCAAAAAGCACCTCAAAAAAGGGGATGCTCTTTGAACAGTATAAGATTGAAAAACAGGGAAAATTGGGGGTAAACATCACGCGGGCGAAAAACGCGGAGGTATAGCTGACCTGGGCGCAAAAATGGGGGATTTTTGGGAGGCAGGATATGTCAAGTTCATTAAAAAGGTTAGAAAAAAGGCTTGTTTTCAGATGAAAACAAGCCTTTTTGCCTCTCAAAATGGTGGAGATAAGCGGGATCGAACCGCTGACCTCTTGAATGCCATTCAAGCGCTCTCCCAGCTGAGCTATACCCCCATATTCACTTCAGCTTGTGTGCCTCACAAACCGCTCCTATATGATACCACAGATTGGGAGAAAGTCAAGAGAGAATCGGAAAAAATTTTGATTTTTTTGCCGGAAGGGAAGACCGCAGGTAGGGCCTGCGGTGGGTTATGTTTTCTTGACGAATTTCTCTTTGCATCTGGGGCAGGTGATGGAGATTTTTCCCTTGCCTCTGGGGACGCGCACCAGTTGCTTGCATTTGGGGCATTTAAAATACCGGTTTTTCCGGTCTTTGATGCGGTCCACTAGTTGCAGGAAGCGGCGGTTTTCCTGATAACGGCGGTAGGTATTTTTGGAGAGCATCCGGTAGAGTACCAGAACCATGGGAATGTAGGCCAAGAGGTTCAGCCACCCGTTCCGGGTGAACGTGCCTACCAAACATAAAATGAGATCCAAAACCAAAATGGCCAGACTCAGCTGGTCCACACCATAGCGGCCCGCAAATGCCTGACGGAGCCAATTGCCCAATTTTTGCTTCATACTTGAATCACCTTGGAGAGAAATTGATATGGTCATTATATGGCAAATTCCGCAAAATTCAACGGTCAGGCGGGAATGTTTACGAATTGTTTAAAACCGGCGCTAGGTATGAGCTGATGGGAATATGTCACTTGACATGTATGCCGTAATTTTGAGGAAACTTGTCGAAATTGCACGTGGACTTTTGCGAAAAGCGGGTGTATAATTGGCGTGTAATCTAGAGGGCACATGGTATAATAGATTAAGACATTCTCAAAATACACCTGCACTAGATGTTTTGAATAAAGTAGGGGGGTAGGTAACGTGGATGATAGGAGCTATACATGTTTCGTAATTTCGCAGATTGGAAAAGAAGATAGCCAGGAACGGGTTAATGCTGATAAGGTGCTAGACTATTTGGTTATTCCAACACTGACTAGATGTGGCTTTTCAAAGGACAGCATTGTGCGTTCCGATAAAGTAGCTGAGCCGGGCAGAATTTCTGAACATATTGCCAGATGCATCGAAAACAGCGATCTATGCATTGTTGATCTTACCGGACTAAATGCTAATGTTATGTATGAGTATGGGTTAAGAAAGGGGTACGGAAAGCCATATATTGTTTTAGCACAAAAGGAACAAGAACTACCTTTTGATACATATGATGACCGAGCTATATTTTACGACATTTCACAGGTACCTGGGCTAATGTGTGCGCAAGAAATGTTGGAGAAGTTTGTGGGAGCAATTAAGGCGAAGGGCTTCATTGAATCTGAAGGGCCAGAGAGTGTAGCATCTATATCTGAGAGGCTGAAGACGATTGAGGCAAAATTAGATAGTGCCTTGAATGTCATACAAAGTACTACCAAAACCATGGGCAATGTTACGTACCGTGGTGCAGAGTTAGACGACATTTTGACCCAGCTTTCTCCCATTCAGGCCTTCAATTACGCCCTCACCCAGCGGGACCTCAAATTGGGGGAGGACCTGATGCCGGTTTTGGAAGGTGTTCTGAGCAAAGAGCGGTTCATTGACCAGGTGGTGGCGCAGCTAACGTCTATGGGATCAGCAAAAGCAGCCCGGATTCTGGAGGAGAATTGGGACTACATTGCCAGCAACTTCACCTTCAAGCAGCGCTACGAAGAGGTAGGCTGCTACATCAGCTATTGCAACCGGGCCGACTGTGAGCCGGAGCACTTGGAAAAGCTTGTCGCGACCATTGAGGGGCTTTTAGACGAGGCGCCTTCGCCAAAGGACCGGGCGGGATTGTATAACCAGAAAAACCGGCTTTATTTTGGGGCCTACACCACGTTGGAGGCAAACGGAGAAGTACATCCGGAATATTTGGAGATTGCCATCCAAGCTCTGGAAAAGGCCATCAAGCTGAACGGCGACGAGCCATCTTACTATTATAATTTGGCGACCTGTCAGCGGAAGAAGGACGACTTAGACGCTGCGGTAGATGCCATTTCGAAGTGCATGGATCTGGACAGCAACGATGATGACCACCTGAAACTGGCCTATGAGCTGTACTCAGAAAAGAAGGACCCCAGGGCGAAGGAGACGCTGGAGAAGCTTGCAGAGGTGAACCCCTACCTGGCCAAGCTGGTGCAGAAGAAGAAAAAGTCCTGAGTCACAGGGAATCGAGTATCAAAACCCGCTGATCAGATGGAATGTCTGTTCAGCGGGTTTTATTTGGCATCAGAATCGATTATTACAGTGTGGATCCATCCAGCTTGGTACCGCAATTATTGCAGAACCGGGCGGATTTGGGCGCTGCTTGACCGCAGATGGGGCAGTACTGTACGTTGACGCCTGCTGAGCCTTGGGGCTGCTGACCGGCGGCTGGTGGGATGTAAGCGGGGGGTGCAGGAGGCGCGTATCGGGCGCTGTAGGCGGGATCCGCCAGGCAATGCTGCACCTCATCATAAAACCCGGCCTGGGCAAGACCGGCGAGCAGGGGCGTCAGAGCGGCACCCAGTAAGGTGGCCAGGATCAACAGGGCGTAACATGGAACCCGCAGAAACGGAATTTGGGCCAGCCCCAAAAGCACAAGGAGAAGCAGAGACCAACTGCCGTAGATCAGAAGGTCTGCCAAAAACATTTTCCCTCGATATCCCCGGGTTTCCTGGGCAGAAATCCGGATTGCGTCGGTGGCCTTCACGTCCGGCCGGGTCATGAGAATGTATGGAGCGAACCGATAAGTATAGAGTTTCACTGGTCCCAGGATCAATCCGGCTACGGGAATGAGAGACCACAGAAAGACCCAGAGACTCATCCAGGCCATGCCACCCACGACATGGGGCAGCTGCTCCCGGCGAAAGGGGGAGAAGAGATCGCCCACTGCTGGAGCGGCTCCCTGATAGGCTCGAAGGAAAATCAGGGCCATAGATCCGCTGAATACCAAGTCCAGGAACCAGGCCACAGCGGGGATGGCCCAAAATCCAATGGCTGCCAGCCAGACCAGAAGCCCGGCCAGCAGACTGATGCCCCAGAGTTGCACCGGTTTGGTTTGCAGAAGCTTTCGTATTTTTCGATAAATCCAAAATCCCATACAAGTTCCCTCCTCTGAAAAGAAAGCGGTATGTTTCTGCCTCTAGTATAACTGCCTCCGGGTTCCTGTCAAGGGAGGAGAGGGAATCTTAAAAAAATCTTCTGATTTCCAGGTCCTCAGGCAGGGGCACCCCTGCGCAAAGGGCTACCACGTGGTTTTTCCATTCCCACAGGCGGAAGTGGAGATCCCAACCCTCCAGGGTGGGGCCCTGCAGGTCAAAATTCAAGTGGTTGGGATAGCCGCGAAGTCCGTCGCCGGTGTATTTTACCGTTGCTTCTTTCAGGGTCCACAGTGTGAGAAATACCCGGTCCGGCTCCTGAGCTTCCTGCCAAAGGCGGTATTCCTGCGCAGAGAGGACCTTTCTGACCAATGCGGGTCTGGTATGGCGGCTCAGCTGCTCGGCATCCAGCCCAATTTCTCCTTCAGACAGGGCACAAAATGCCATGGTACGTGTATGCGTGATGGAGCAGTGCAGGGGACCTTGGGAGAAGTAGGGCTTCCCATGCTCATGGCGCAATAACGGCGGCATAGGCTGACCTGCAGTCTCCTCATATAGCTGGTTCAGAAGGCGGCGGGCATCCAATCCGCCACGGCTGGCGGTGGTGGGGGTAGCAGCAAGGGAAAACAGAGGGGGCATAGGAACTCCTTTCCGGCGCGAGATTGGGACTGGGTGGTAAAAAGAGGGGTGCTGCAAGTGTGCAGCACCCCGTCGATTGGTTTGCAGAGAAATTAGCCGTTGCCGCGCATCTGAGCGAAGCACTCGCTGCAGTACACAGGACGGTCGGACTTGGGCTCGAAGGGAACCTTGGCCTCACAGCCGCAACGGGCGCAGGTGGCAGTGAAGTACTCACGGGGGCCACGGGCGGCGTTCTTGCGGGCGTCACGGCAGGCCTTGCAGCGCTGGGGCTCGTTCTGGAAGCCGCGCTCTGCGTAGAACTCCTGCTCGCCGGCAGTGAAAACGAATTCGTTGCCGCACTCTTTGCAAATTAAAGTCTTGTCTTCGTACATGGATCAATTACCTCTCTTTGGATAGTTGTGTTAGCCCCGTAAAGTGCCCATCAAGTAATTTGCTGGTCTGTTGTCCAGGGTTTTATGCGAACGGCTTTGCCGTTGTCGCCAAGAAAGCCGGCGAGGAGCCGGAGAGACTTTGGGAGAAGGTACTGGGGGACGGGCATCCCTGCCAACCTCCAGGCACATCTCCCATCTAATTGCACATTATAGCAGAAAAAAAGATTTTGTCAATAGTGAATAAGATTTTTTCCTTAGGAAACGCAAATTTGGTCAAATTTACGATCCGAAACACGGCGCTACAGAGACAGCTGTGTTTGACCGGTGAAAGGGATTCCCAAATGGGCATAGGCCAGCTGGGTGGCACACCGTCCCCGAGGAGTCCGGGTCAGGAAGCCCAATTGCATGAGATAAGGCTCATACACATCTTCCAGGGTGACGGCCTCCTCGCCGATGGTGGCGGCCAAGGTTTCCAGGCCCACAGGGCCGCCGCCGTAGTTCTGAATGATGGCAGTGAGCATTCGACGGTCAATGGCGTCCAGTCCGAGATGATCCACCTCCAGCCGTTCCAGAGCCAGATTGGCCGCTTCCCGGGTGATCACGCCATCGGCACAGACCTGGGCAAAGTCCCGGACCCGGCGCAAAAACCGGTTGGCAATCCGGGGGGTTCCCCGGCTTCTGGCTGCAATTTCCCAGGCGCCCTGGGGGTCGATCTCCATGCTCAGGAGGGTAGCAGACCGGGTGACAATGCGGGACAGCTCTTGTATGGTATACAGCTCCAGCCGCAAGGATACGCCGAACCGGTCCCGCAGAGGGCTGGAGAGCTGCCCGGCCCGGGTGGTGGCTCCCACCAGGGTAAATTTGGGCAGATCCAACCGGATGGAGTTGGCAGAGGGCCCTTTGCCTACGATGATGTCTATGGCGTAGTCTTCCATGGCGGGATACAGGATTTCCTCCACCACCCGGTTGAGCCGGTGAATCTCGTCAATGAAGAGGATGTCTCCCGGGTTCAGGTTGGTGAGCAAGGCTGCCAGATCGCCAGGCTTTTCAATGGCGGGGCCGGAGGTGATGCGGATGTTGACTCCCATCTCATTGGCGATGACCCCGGCCAGGGTGGTTTTGCCCAGGCCCGGGGGACCGTAGAGGAGGGTGTGGTCCAGGGGTTCTCCCCGCCGCCGGGCGGCTTCAATGTAGACGGACAGGTTCCCCTTGGCCTTTTCCTGCCCGGTGTAATCTGCCAGGAGCTTGGGCCGCAGGCTCACTTCTCCCACGTCCTGACCGGTCAGGGTGGGGGTGATGATGGGGGCGTCCAGCTCCTGGGAAAATTCGATGCTCATACTTGGTTTCCTCCTTGCTCCAGGGAACAAAACAGGGTGACAAAATCCGGTTGTGGGAGAACCGGGGGACTGAATCGACAGACGGGAATGGCTTGGCCAATGCCGGCGGGCAGACGTCGGAGGCTCATGACCGGCTTACCATAGCGCGCAGGGCGTAGCGAATCATCTCCTCGGTGCTGGCGGCGGCGTCACAGCCCTTGAGGGCGGCGGCAATTTCAGCGGAGGAATAGCCCAGCTCTTGCAGGGCGGCAGTGGCCAGGGTGACGTTGCTGTCCCCGGTTGGAGCGGCGGTAACTGGGCCGGAAAAGTCCAGCTCGGTGGCTGCGCCGCCGATTTTGTCCCGCAGCTCCAGAATGATGCGCTGGGCCAACTTTTTTCCCACACCCTGGGCAACGGTCAGGGCCTTTTCGTCCCCTGTCATGACGGCTAAGGTGAAGCTCTGTGGCCCTCCGGCGGAGAGAATGGACAGAGCTGCTTTGGGCCCCACGCCGTTCACCCCCAGAAGCAGCTGGAAGCACCGGAGCTCCTCCCGGGAGGCAAAGCCGAAGAGGTCAAAGGCGTCCTCCCGGATGTTCTCGTGGATGTAAAGCCGGGCAGTTTGATTGAGCTTCAGCTGTGCGGCAGTATAAGCTGTGACGGCGCAGGCATACCCCACCCCGCCGCAGTCCACCACGGCCAGATTTGGTTCCAAGATGGCAATGGGACCTTGCAGATAGTAAAACATAGAGAACCTCGTAGTACAAAAAATTCCGTCTTACCGCTCAGCGGCCTTTGCCCGGTTGAGCAGGGAGGTGGCGGAGCGGGCATGGCACAGGGCGATGGCGATGGCGTCGGCGGCGTCATCGGGGCGGGGGAGCCGCTCCAGCCGCAGAATCCGGCGGGTCATGTCCATGACTTGGTGTTTGCTTGCCCCGCCATAACCGACCACGGCCTGCTTGACCTGCATGGGCTTGTACTCAAAAACGGGAAGATCCATTTGAGATGCAGCCAGGAGGATGACGCCTCTGGCCTGAGCCACGCCAATGCCAGTGGTCACATTGTGGCCAAAAAACAGCTCCTCAATGGCCAGGGCTTCCGGCCGGGCGGACTTCAGGAGTTGGTCCATATCCAGGTACAGGGTTTCCAGCCGTTTGGGAAACTCCATACCGGGCGGTGTGGTGATGACGCCACACTGGAGCAGCCGGGTGAGGCCCCGCTGAGCTTCCAGCAGGGCAAAGCCAGTCGTGCCATAGCCAGGATCAATGCCTAAAATTTTCATAATCAGTATCGATAGGCGATCCAGTAATAGTACAGAATCGTAGCCAGCACCATAACAAGTAGGAAAAACCAGGCGGCGGCAATTTGCCATTTGGGCCGGGGAACGTAGGGTTGGGTCTCCGGTGTCTGCTCCTCCTCAGAGGCTGCTGGTTGGGAGTGGTTTTGTTCGTCCATGTGGGCACCTCGCTTTTTGAAAGAAATCGGGGTCCGCTGCAAGCGTGGCGGACCCCGGGGATGGCTTATTCACAGGGCTCTTCCTCTTCCGGCTGCGGCATGCGGAAGCGCTTGGCCGGCTCTCCTGCACAGAGGAACAGGCAAGCCAGGGGGGAGCTGGGCTGTGTGGCAGGAGACGCCGCAGGAGCGGGCAGAGAGGCAGGCATATGATGCGGTACGTAGCGGAATTGGGGAATCCGATGAGAGGGGGCGGCTGAAGCCACCTGTGTGTTGGATTCTGCCGCCGGTGTGGTGGGACGCTCCACTGGGGAAGGCGTTTGTGTGGCAGAAGAGGGGGCGGAAATGGGCGCGGTAGGTTCTTCTATGTTGTCGTCCGTCTCCCAATAAAAGCTGGAGCTGGAATCAGACCAGTCTGACAGAGCGCCGCTGTATCCTCTGGAAGTAATGCCCATTGAGGTGCTGAAATCGCTGCTGCCGCCGTAACGGAGCCAGTATTTGAACTGGGCCGTACGGCCCCGGATGACGCCTTTTTCCTCCCGGTTGGCCGGGACTTCAAAGCTGACGCACCAGACATATCCAGCCTCGTAAGCGCCGTCGGAGGTATTGGCAACCCGTTTTAGGGCGGCGTATGTACTCTGGTACCGGGTTCGCAGCTCATAGGCCAGGTAATTTAGCTGACCGTCCAGGGACCAGTAATCATATCCATACAGCAGGCAGAAGCTTTGCAGCGCTTCAAACCGGCCATCATGCCACTGGCACAGGCCGTAGCTGGTGCCGCCGTCGCCGTAGGCGGTGAGGGAGAAGTTGGATTCCGCTTCGATGTTGGCCAGGACGCCGCAGGCAGCGGCAGAGTTGAGGCCAAGCTCTGCGGTCAGAAATTGGAAGACACTCCGCTCCACGCCCAGATCCGCTCCATGGACTCCGGTGCACAGGGGCAGGAGCAGGGCCAGAAGCAGAATGGGAAGGACAAAGAAACGGAAGCGGGATTTATGCATGAATATGTTCACCTCGGATCGGATTCAAACACTGCCGAAACCGGCCTGGTCCAGCAGATTGATGGTATGTCGGATATGAGCAGCCATGGCATACTGAACGCCCTCCTCATCCCGCTGACGAAGGAAGCCCATCAGCAGTTCGTTGTCCTGGAGGGTCGGCTGAGCCAAAAGGGATTCCACATCCAGGGCGGCCCAGGCCTCGTGGAGGGCGTTGTGGATGATGGGCAGAAGCTGCTCCATAAAGGGGTTATGGGTGGCGGCCACAAAGGCCTGGTGGAAGGTCTCCTCCGGCTGGGAGAAGTTCTTGCCCTCCCGGATGGCCTGTGCGACGCATTCCGCCCGACGGGCAATCTCCTGAAGCTCCTCGTCGGTACCCCGGAGGCAGGCCAGGCGGGCGGCCTGGGGCTCAAGCATCATCCGGATTTCAAAGAGGTCCCGCAGGCGGGTGCGAAGGCACTCCAGCCGCTGCAGCCCAATGTCTGGCGCGGGGGACCGGTCCAACACAAAGGTACCGCTGCCGCGACGAACCTCTACATAGCCCTGAGCAGCCAGGGAACGGACCGCCTCCCGCAGGGTGGTGCGGCTGACGCCGAAGAGCTGGCAGAGCCGGGGTTCATTGGGCAGCTTGGCTCCCGGCGGGTAGGCCGGGTTGCTGTCAATCATATGAAGCAAACGGTCTGCGGTCTGGTCGGTCAGCCGCTGGGGAATCTGGGGACCCATGGCACGGCCGCTCCTTTCTCATTTTTGTTATTATGCCATAGATTGAACCAGAATGCAAGCAAAAGAAAAGGAAATCCAGAATCTCCCTGGGTATTTTTATCCCATGTGAGACCAGAACCCCCGATTTTTGCCAGGATCTCTGTCTATCAATGGGAGCTTTTGGAGAAACCCTCATCGGCCTGCCGCTGGCCATACACAAAGGCGTACACCGCAGAATCACCATTCTACATGAAATGTAAAGCAAGCCAAATGCGCATTCCGGCTGCACTGCAATGTAATATTGTGCCATGTCTCCGATGAAATTGTAGATGCCAAAAGGAGACGAGGTGCACAAAAATTTGACTTTGTGGGTGGAGAATTTTTGCAGGATGGTTGACATGGGTTTTGCAGCATGATAAGATGAGCACGACAAACATCATACTTCCCGCACTTTGGTCATACAAATCAGAGGCACGTAAATGTCCGCGAGAAACGGGAAAAATCAGACGTAGGGAGGATTTTTATGAAGGTTTTGGTGCTCAACCCCGGAGCCACCTCCACAAAGATCTCAATCTTTGAGGAAGAGCGTGAAGTTTTTAAGACAAATCTGGTCCATGAAGCGGCGGATCTGGCTCCGTTTGCCCATGTGATTGATCAGGGCCCCTTCCGGAAGCGGCTCATTCTGGAGGCGGTGGAGCAGGCCGGTTACCAGATGACGGATTTTGACGCAGTTTGTGGCCGGGGAGGCCTGCTGCGGCACATCCCCTCTGGGACCTATGCAGTGTCTGACCAGGCCATTGCCGATGTGCTGGATCCCCCCTATGGAGAGCACGCCTCCAACTTGGGTGTGCTCCTGGCCCGGGAGCTGGGGGACATGGCGGGTATTCCCTCGTTCTTTGTGGATCCGGTTTGTGTGGATGAGATGACCCCGGTGGCCCATGTGACCGGCTTCAAGGGCATGCAGCGGGAGAGCTTCTTCCATGCCCTCAACCAGAAATCCATCGCCCGGAAAGCGGCGAAGCTTTTGGGGAAGACCTATGAGGAGGCGCGGCTCATTGTGATTCACATGGGTGGCGGCGTTTCCGTGGCGGCCCATGAGAATGGACTGGCTGTAGATGACTTCAATGTCAAAGACGAAGGCGCTTTTGGAATGGACCGGGCAGGAAGCTTGCCGGTCAACGCCATGATCAACCTGTGCTTCTCTGGCCTCACCAAGCAAGAGGTGAAGAAGCGCCTGGGGTCCGAAGCCGGAGCTTACTCCTACGTGGGGACCAAGGACTTCCGGGAGGTGGAACGCCGGGCGTTTGAGGAGCAGGATCCGGAATGCCGCATGGTGTTCGACGCCATGGCGTATCAGCTGGCGAAGGACATCGGCGCCATGGCCGCCGTGTTGAAATTCCGGGTAGACGCCATTGTCTACACCGGCGGTATGGCGTATTCCGACCGGTTCACCCAGGCCATTACGGACTACGTGGGGAACCTGGCTCCGGTGATTCGCCTGCCTGGTGAAGAAGAGATGCGGTCCCTGGCAGAGGGAGCCCTGCGGGTGCTCCACGGGGAGCCGGCAAAGGTCTATCCGTAGTTGTATTTTAAAGATCAATCCACGGATTGGTCAGAAGGGGGATACATATGCTCAATACCATTTCCGCAATTTTGCAGGCGGCTGCGGCCAGCCCGGAGAAGCGGACCATTGCCGTTGCGGCGGCCCATGACCGGGATGTGCTGGAGGCAGTGGCGGAAGCCCGCCGGGCAGGGATTGCCCAAGCTGTGCTGACAGGTCACGGAGAGAAAATCCGAGAGATTCTTCGGGATTTGGGAGAGGATCCAGCAGATTACGCCTTGGTGGAGGCGGACTCCGATGCACAATGCGCCGCTCTGGCAGTCGCAGAAGTGCGGGAGGGCCGCGCCAATTTCCTGATGAAGGGCCTTTTGGGTACCGGAGATCTGATGCGGGCGGTGATTGACCGGGATACCGGCCTGCGCACCGGCCGGCTCATCAGCCATGTGATGCTCTATGAAGCGCCGGGACACAAGATGCTGGCCCTCACCGACGGCGGAATGAACACCTTCCCGGATTTGCCCAAAAAGGTGGAGATCTTGGAAAATGCCGCCCGGGTGCTCCGCGCCTTGGGCTATGAGACCATGAACGCCGCTTGCGTCTGTGGGGCAGAGGTGGTGAACCCGAAGGTTCCGTCTATGCTGGACGCCAAGGCTCTGACGGAGATGACCGACCGGTGGGCGCCCTATGGGATGCAGGTTTGCGGGCCTGTGGGCCTGGACCTGGCTGTGAGTGAGGCCGCCTGCCATCATAAGCACTTTTCCGCTCCTGGCGCGGGGCAAGCGGACATCCTCTTGGTCCCCACCTATGAGGTGGGCAATGGCATCGGCAAGGCCATGAGCCTGTTTGGCGGGGCTAAGAACGCCGGTATCATCCTGGGGGCCAAGGTCCCCATCGTCCTGGTCTCCCGGGCCGACAGCGCCGAGAGCAAGCTGGCTTCCATCGCCCTGGGCGCAGTGACTGCCGGGAAGGTATGAGGACCCGGCAACGCCGGCGCTTTTTGAAAACATCCATATAAAAGTTTTTATATTTTTGAAAGGTGGGATTCTCCATGAAACACTTGCTTTCCGGCAACGAGGCCGCAGCAAGAGGCGCCTATGAAGCAGGCGTCAAGGTGTGTTCGGCTTATCCCGGCACGCCCAGTACGGAAATCTTTGAAAACCTGCCCCAGTACAAGGACAGCTTGTATTGTGAGTGGGCCCCCAATGAGAAGGTAGCCACAGAGGTTGCCATTGGCGCGGCTCTGGGCGGCGTGCGCAGCCTGACGGCCATGAAGCACGTGGGTGTGAACGTGGCGGCAGACCCCATTTTTACTGCCGCTTACAACGGCGTGGACCGGGGATTCGTCATTGTCTCTGCCGACGATCCCTCCATGCATTCCTCTCAGAACGAGCAGGACAACCGGCATTATGCCCGGGCTGCCCGTCTGCCTATGGTGGAGCCTTCGGACTCTCAGGAGTGTGTCGACTTCATGAAGGCCGCGTTTGAACTCTCTGAGCAGTGGCACATTCCCGTTCTGTACCGGGTTACCACCCGGGTGTGCCATTCCAAGAGTCTGGTGGAGTTCTCCGACCGGAAGGAAGTGCCCTATGAGCCCTTCACCCGGAACATTGCCACCCGGGTCAGCACCCCTGCCAATGCCTACCGGAACCATGCCACGGTGGAGAAGAAGATGGAGGAGCTGGTTGAGTTCGGCCGCACCTGCGCCCTCAACAAGATGGAACTCCACGGCTCTAAGATCGGTGTGGTCACTGCCGGTATTACATATCAGTATGCCAAAGAGGCCTTCCCTGAGGATACCTCTTTCCTGAAGCTGGGCCTCACCAACCCCCTGCCCATGGAACTGATCCGGGAGTTTGCTTCCAAGGTAGAGAAGCTCTATGTGATGGAAGAGCTGGATCCCTTCATGGAAGAGCAGATCCGGGCCGCTGGCATCCCCTGTGAGGGCAAGGCGCTCACAGGTCTGCTCTATGAGCTGAATCCCCAGCTGCTGGCCCAGCGGGTGTTTGGCAAGGAGCCTGAGACCAAGGCGGTTTCTGTGGAAGCGGTGCCTCGTCCCCCCGTTCTGTGCCCCGGCTGCCCCCACAGAGGCTTCTTCTACACCATGTCCAAGAATAAGAATTTCGTGGTGGGCGGCGACATCGGCTGCTACACCCTGGGCTGTGCGGCTCCTCTGAATGCGCTGGACTCTGTGGTATGCATGGGCGGCGGATTTACTGTCGCCATGGGCATGAGCAAGGCCTTTGAGGTCTCCGGCGAGAAGAATAAGAAGGTCTTCGGTGTGGTGGGCGACTCCACCTTCTTCCACTCCGGCATCACCGGCGCGGCAGAGATCATCTACAACAAGGGCAACATGATCCCCGTGGTTCTGGACAACTCCATCACCGGTATGACCGGACATCAGGATAACCCCGGCACCGGCTACACCCTCCAGGGCGACATTGCCGAGGCCATCAAGATTGAAGATGTTCTGAAGTCCCTGGGCTTCCAGAATGTGATCATCGTGGATCCCCAGGATCTGAAGGCGATGCAAAAGGCTGTGGACGATGCCTTGGCTTCTACGGTTCCAGCAGCCATCATCACCCGGCGGCCGTGCCTGCTCATTAAGCGGATTAAGCATGACATCGGTCAGTGCGTGGTGGATACCGATAAGTGCATCGGCTGTAAAAAGTGCCTGAAGGTAGGCTGCCCGGCAGTCTGTGTGAAGGACGGCAAGAGCGCCATCGATCCCACCTTGTGCGTGGGTTGCACCGTCTGCGCCCAGGTTTGCCCGGTGGACGCGATTTCGAGAAAGGAGTGAGACCATGAGCGAAGTGAAAAGCATTCTTCTGGTGGGCGTCGGCGGTCAGGGCGCCATCCTGACAGCCAAGGTCCTGGTCAACGGCCTGATGCGGGCCGGTTATGATGTAAAAATGTCTGAGGTTCACGGCATGAGCCAGCGTGGCGGCTCCGTCTCCACCCAGGTCCGCTGGGGCGAGAAGGTGTATTCTCCCCTCATCGGTGACGGTGCGGCAGACTATATGGTGGCCTTTGAAAAGATGGAGGCTGTGCGTTACGCCAACTTCCTGAAGCCCCAGGGTGTGGCGGTCATCAACGACTATGAGATTGCTTCGGCAACCATTGCCGCCGGCCAGTTTGAGTATCCTGCCGGCTGCCTGGAAGCAATGCAGAATGCCTTCCAGGTCTTCTCCCTGAAGGCTGGCGAAATTGCCATGTCGTTGGGCAGCTCCAAATGTATGAATATCGTCCTCTTCGGCGCGTTGACCCATGTGCTGAAGCTGGAGGAGATTGATTGGGAAGATGTGATTCGGGATACCGTCCCGCCCAAATTCCTGGATCTGAACCTGCGCGCCTACCGCGCTGGTCTGGAAGCGGCCCAGAATCAGTAACAGCTGACAAAGGCGAAGGAGGGGCAGACGCCCATGGGATTGGGGATGCTGCTCCATATGGAAAATCTGGAAGAACCCAGGAAACCCCGTAGGGGCGCACGCTGTGCGCCCCTACATCTGGAGGCGCGGAAAGCTCAGGTGATCAGAGCCCAGATGTTTCTGCGTTCAGGTTTTCTTCCTTTTGAAAATCAGGAGGTATTTACATGGTATCGAAAGAAATGTGGGCCCTGGGCGCCAACCGTTCGGTGATTCGGGACCTGTTTGAGTATGGCCTGCAGCAGGCCAAGGTGGTGGGGCCAGAGAATGTATTTGATTACAGCTTGGGCAACCCCTCGATCCCCTCTCCTCCCCAGGTGAATGAAGCGGTGGCGGAGATTCTCCGGGATATGGACAGCATTCAAGTTCATGGTTATACCTCTGCCTTGGGCGATCTGGAGACCAGAAGCGCCATTGCAGCGGATTTGAACAACCGCTACGGGGCGGGAATCCGGCCGGAAAATCTGTTCATCTGCTGTGGCGCAGCACCTGGCCTCATTGCCATTATGCGGGCGCTGGCGGGGACGAAGGAAGCGGAATTTGTGGCCATTGCCCCCTTCTTCCCGGAGTACCGGCCATTTGCCAAGGCGGCGGGCGGCAACCTGGTGGTGGTTCCCGCGGATACGGAGCATTTCCAGGTCAATTTGGAGGCGTTGGAGGCGGCCCTCACTCCCAACACCCAGGCGGTCATTGTGAATTCTCCCAATAACCCCACCGGTACGGTGTACACTTCCGAGACCATCCAGGCCCTGGGCCGGCTGCTCACCCGGAAGGGGGAGGAGTATGGCCATCCCATTTATATCCTGGCCGATGAGCCTTACCGGGAACTGGTCTACGGCGAGGTGGAGGTGCCGTTCATCCCCAATCTCTACGATCATACCATCGTTTGCTACTCTTACTCCAAGTCTCTGTCCCTGCCGGGCGAGCGCATTGGCTACATTTGCGTACCCGATCGGGCGGCAGACAGCAAGGATCTGTATGCAGCAATCGCGGGAGCGGCCCGGGCCGGCGGCCATGTATGTGCCCCCTCCCTGTGGCAGAAGGTGATTGCCCGCTGCGCGCACCTGCGTCCGGATCTGGAAGCTTACGATCGGAATCGGAAGCTTCTCCAGGAGAGCCTCACCAAGATGGGGTACCGGATGGCCAGCCCTGACGGTGCATTCTACCTGTTCATTCAGGCTCCCAATGGGGACGACCTGGCATTTTCGGAAATGGCCAAGCAGAAAAACCTCCTCCTGGTCCCCGGCGTCGGCTTTGACTGCCCGGGCTGGTTCCGCATTTGCTACTGCGTCTCCTATGACATGATTCAGAGAAGCTTGCCGGTTTTCCAAGAACTGATGGAAGCCTGCCGGTAATGGAATATGTGAAATACTCCGGGGTCGTAACATGGCCCCGGGTATTTTTATGGTATGCATTGGCAATGCCTGGAGTTTCTCATCCGTTGGCCATTGTGCACAAAAAAACGGATTTGATTTTGAATAAACTGCGGGATTGCATTGCCTGAGATAGTGAGGTAAAATAAAAAGAACCTACCTGCAATTTGCGTTACACAGGTAGAACATTTCTAGACCGTACACTGCGTGGTTCATTTGCGGAGAGGAGACGTTATGGGTATGAATCAGTTTAGAAGAAAAGTGGCGCTACTTTTGGTGGCAATGCTGCTGCTCTCCATCACCGCTGTGGCAGCTGACGCGGGCAGTTACAGTGGAACATGGGGAGAGTTGGACTGGCATTTGGATGTAAACAGTGGACGATTGACCATTTCCGGAACAGGGGAGATGGAAGAAATGATGCTGATACCTCCACATACCGGGCAAGCGTGGCGTGGTTATACGCATTTAGTATCGGAGATCATTGTGGGACCTGGCATTACCAATATTGCATACTGTGCCTTTGCAGAGATGGAACAGCTGAAAAAGGTAAGTCTGCCAGCTGGGTTGGTTCGAATTGATGCGGATGCGTTTGCGAGTTGCAGCGCTTTAAAGCAGATCCAGATTCCTGCCAGTGTAACAGAGATTGGTCCCTTTGCTTTTGCTGGTTGTACCGCACTGCAGGAAATCGTACTGCCCAATGCGGTGGAGAGTATAGGATATCGTGCTTTTGTTGACTGTACGTCTTTGACTGGCGTGACAATCCCTGATCACATTACAAAGATTGAAGCTGGCACATTTGCGGGCTGCTCGAACTTAATGGAGGTAAATTTGCCAGAGGGGTTGTCTGCCATTTACGATGGAGCGTTTGAGAGGTGTGCGCTGAAGCGCTTCCAAATCCCTGCTGGTGTTACATATATTGGCAATCATACCCTTTCTGGCTGCCCCTTGGAGGAGATTACTGTCAGCGGTGAAAATGAAAATTTTGTAATGCATGATCAGGTTTTATATACAGCAGATCAGACAGAGTTGATTGTGGCACTTCCTACACTCGGCGGTACATATGCAGTTCTGGATGGTGTGACAGTCTTGCATGGTGGCGCCTTTCAAAACTGTACAGACTTGAGTGTACTATTGCTACCCGCTTCTGTAGAAGCCTTGAATGTTGGGGATTTTTATAGTTGCACCAGTTTAAGGTCCATTCAGGTAGCAGAGGGGTGCAGGAAGTATCGAAGCGATAACGGGATATTGATTAGCCTGGAATATGAGAGTATCATGTGCTGTCCCCAGAAATTTCAGGGTTCTTATACAGTTCCGCAGGATGTGACCCGAATTAATAGCGGCGCTTTTAGAAATTGTACAGGTCTGACAGATATCTACATTCATGGCGAAATCATGTCGCTTGGAAGCTACGCATTTATGGGCTGTACCAACTTGCGAGAGGTGACGATAGAAGAGAATACCTCCGACTGGGCAGAGTATGCACACTTGGTTTTGAGCGGTGGCTTATTTGGCGATTGCACTAGCTTGACCAGCCTATATATACCGGCCAGTGTAAAGGAGATTGAGACCAGAGCATTTGAGGGCTGCGTGAACTTGACCAGTATTACAGTTTCTGAGAAGAGTACGACCTTTTCCTGCGATGAGGCGGGAAATATTTACAATAAAGCTCAGACCGAGTTGGTGTGTTACTTGAATCGCCAAGGTGATACCGTCTATGTGCCAGAAGGTGTCGTAGGATTGAAATTCGGCGCTTTCCAGGGCTGTACATGGTTAAAAGAAATCCATTTGCCAGAGGGACTCGAATTTATTGGGTCTTGTGCGTTTTCTGGGTGCAGTGGCCTGCAAGAGCTGGAGGTTCCTGCCAGTGTAGAGACTCTCTACGCCGATGCTTTTTCTGCGTGCGACGAATTGCGGAATATCTATGTGTATCCTACAGAGTGTATGATTCTAAACAACGGATTTTTTGGAAACGAGTTTACGGTCGTTTGGGGTTATGAAAACTCTAGTGTTCAGGTCTATGCACAGCAGATTGGTCAGAGCTTTCGGGTATTTGGCTCAAAAACTCCGTTTGTAGATGTCAACAGCGATCGTTTTTTCTATGAACCTGTTGTGTGGGCAGTAGAGCAAAAAATCACAAGGGGTGTCGATGCGACGCACTTTGCCCCCAATGCCAATTGCACCCGCGGACAGGTAGTGACATTCTTGTGGCGCGCCATGGGTTGCCCGGAACCAGAGGGAATCATGACGGATTTTGTGGACCTGAATCGCAATCGCTATTATTTTAAGGCGGTGCTGTGGGCGGCAGAACAGGGGATTACGCTGGGTGTAGATGCGAAACATTTTGCTCCAGAAAAAACGGTAACGCGCGGAGAGTTTGTAACGTTCCTGTGGCGTGCTATGGGACAGCCCACTTCTGTGGCTGAAAACCCCTTCCATGATGTGTCAGATAATCGGTTTTATTATCAGGCGGTCCTTTGGGCAACGGAAACGGAAGTGACCAACGGTGTGGAGGAAGGTCGATTTGCGCCGGAGCAGAACTGTACCCGTGGTCAAGTGGTCACGTTCTTGTACCGGTGTTTCGCGAAATGAGTCAATCCAATGATCAGATCGGTCCTGCTGCAAAACTGTGGCAGGACCGATTTCGGATGTATGGAATTGGATGGCTGTGGGCAGAATGGTGGGCAAGGAGGCGGTAAGATATGGTAAAGGGTATTTCCAGGCAGGTGATTGTGGTTCGCTCCCCGGACCCCAAGCTGTTTGAGCAGGCGATTTTTATTTTACGGGAGAACGCGCTGGGAAAGGATGGCATGTCTGACCGGGCCATTCTGCGCCAGGCGCAGCAGGCAGCAGGTAGCTATGTCCCCAGTGGAAAACAGCGGCGTCACCTTTTGCAAAGCGGCCCACTGTGGGCTGCTGGAGGCGCGTTGGTCACAGGTTTGTTGTGGATATTGACTGCGGTTTTGTAAGATTGTTACTTGATGTCATACAAGCAGGATACCCGGATATATCCAGCAAGTACGAGTCCTTGCACTTATGGGATTGAACCGCCGTATACGGAACCGTACGTACGGTGGTGGGGGAGCGGGGCTATTTAGCCCCTCCTACCCGATTTGGAGCGAAAGAAGTGCGTGAAGGACAGAAATGCTTTCTCCTGTCTGAAATTGTACGGACTCCCCCCTCCTAGCAGCTGAAACTGTGGGAGGGGGATAATTTTATATCTAACTACCTACTTGTGAACTGCTGAATCACTTGGCCGATGTCGGTGGAAGCGAGGCCGGAGGCAGTGCCCACGGCATTGCCGCAAGCTGTTTTCCTCCAAACTTCGGTAGGGAGTTTTCTATTTACCATGAGAGGCAACCGCCAATTTTTTCTGGAGATGGTAAACCATAATCTCGATAAATTCCGACGCAGTAGGCGGTTCGCTCATTGGATACCCCGCCATTTTTACCAGTCCATCGCGGTTTACCTTCCAGGCCTTCTCCACTACCATACGGATATTCCGTTCTACGGCGCTCCATGTACAGTCGCACATTTCTGCCGCTGGTATGTAGATGCCCTTTTTCACACGGAGTAACCGGTCTTCGTCTTCCAGTGCTAACTGAATGGCAACGACAGTCCGTTTTTGTGAGATGTAATTTTTGCCGACACCCAGCTTCCGTAGTGTATCCTGGATGATTTGAGCATGTTCCATGATTTAATCTCCCTTCTGTTGTTATAGGGAGATTTTACGACAGAAATCACCAATAATCAGGGTTGTCGACAAAAAACAGCAAAATAAAAATGATAGCAAGCCCCCCCAAAAAAGGGGGGCTGCTACCATAACCTTTCTTCGTGGCCACTGACAAGTTGGCCGTTTTTATTTTAGCATAGTTGTGCAGTGATGGCAAGTAGTAAAGGCTGGAAAAATTGGGATATCGACGCGTTGCTATTGCCACTTTTATTGCCATTTTGGGTTGCAATGCCGCCTTTTTGTCTGCTGTTGACGCAACGGCGTTGCAAATTTGATGCTGCAAAATGTTCCGGAATCACGGAATAGGCGGAAAAATCATAGAAAAAACCGCCCAAATCATGAAATCTGGACGACTTTGTTTGTCAAGTGTGAACAGTATCGATGCAGCTACCTCCAGGTCTGCGTCCGAACACCAAATGCGAGCCCAGCGCAGCGGATCGCATTTGGAGGGGAGGAGCGACGGAATGAGTGAGAGATGACTTTTTGAAAAAAAGTTCGTCGCGAACGATATGCAGTCCGCGACAACGTGTCAAGTGTGAACAGTATCAATGCAACTACCTCCAGGTCCGTGGCCAAGCACCAAATGCGAGCCCAGCGCAGCGGGTCGCATTTGGAGAGGAGGAGCGACGGAATGAGTGAGAGATGACTTTTTGAAAAAAAGTCGTCGCGAACGATATGCAGTCCGCGACAACGTGTCAAGTGTGAACAGTATCAATGCAACTACCTCCAGGTCCGTGGCCAAGCACCAAATGCGAGGCCAGCGCAGCGGGTCGCATTTGGAGAGGAGGAGCGACGAAATGAGTGAGAGATGACTTTTTGAAAAAAAGTCGTCGCGAACGATATGCAGTCCGCGACAACGTGTCAAGTGTGAACAGTATCAATGCAACTACCTCCAGGTCCGTGGCCAAGCACCAAATGCGAGCCCAGCGCAGCGGGTCGCATTTGGAGAGGAGGAGCGACGGAATGAGTGAGAGATGACTTTTTGAAAAAAAGTCGTCGCGAACGATATGCAGTCCGCGAC